>OKWJ01000004.1_pt1 | contig 479407 bp, 354 predicted proteins | sample 1607121 | NCBI WGS metagenome assembly OKWJ01 (sample SAMN04414080, study PRJEB24778) | human gut metagenome | material: faecal | host: Homo sapiens | reverse complement strand
GTGCCGATAATGACCGCCTTTGCATCCGTCGGGACAAGGGGGCGCAAACGCTCCGCACCGATTTTGGCGATACGTCCGTATTCCTCTCTTGCTTCCTTCGCTTTCTTTTCTTCCTCGGCTTTCTTCTCTTTTGCCTTGGTGAGTAAAGCGGCTGTTTCCAAAGGGTCCAAGAACTTGGGGTTCGCATCATCGTAATAGATTCCTATTCCGAATTTTTCCGATAATGGCCGGATAAGGTCGGAAGTGTGAAACTCGTGCGTCCGCAAATTGACAAGATGATAGGTTATTCCCCACTTGTCACGGGTTACTTCATACACGACATAGCTGTCATGGCTGTAGCCTTCCAATACTACCACTTGGTTGACTGAAACGGTCTGAACGTCCCTGTCGTAACTTCTGTTAGCTCCCAATAAATGTACTTTAGTCATAATGATTTAATTTTAAAATGATTAATATTCTGTCAGAGTATCACGCAAAGAACAAGGATGAAAAGAGCGAGCACGCAAAGGATGCGCCACACGGCACGGATGAGGAAAACCACCACCGCCAAAACTGTCAACATGGGCAGCACACCGCCCAAAGAGGTCACCACACCACCCAAAAAGGCACACACGAAACGCACCGCCACATAGACCACGAAGCCGCCCAGCGACCACTTCACCCAATTTTTAATGCCGGTTGGAGCGGAGCCGAAGCCTCGTTTCCAATCCTGCCGTATTTCAATTCTCTTTTTCATAACATTGACTTTTTTTTTATGCCTTGTCGGTGGCTTCACCTTGCTCGTTTCAGGGGGCGGATACGGACGGGGAGAAAATATGCAAGGCTTTTGGTGAAAAATTTTCAACCGCCCGGCTGGACGGATTGAAAAATTTTCGCCAAAACCCGCAGGGCGCGAAGCGGCCTTGCAGATTTTTAGGGGCCCCGTCCGTAGCTTCGCACCCTGAACCACGCAAGGTGGAGCTACTGACGGGATAAATAAAAACGGGAAAATCGTTATATGGGAAAAAGAGAATTGAAATGCGGCAGGATTCGGGGCGGGCTGTGCCGACCTTATTAATCCCCTCCATTGGCTTTGCGATAACGGGACAAACCTTAAAAAAAGTAATTTTTCAAGGCGGTTTGACTTGAGGGGAGCGTCTTTTACATTACTTTTGTGAACAATTATTAAGAATACAATCCGATTGAAATATGAATTGCCTTTACCGTATGATTGTTTTTATGTGGATGACAGTTGCCGGCCTGGGAACGGCGTGCCATACGCAGGCGGCTGATGCCGGTACCGGGGAGCCGGACAGCGTATATACGGAAGAATACATTGTAAACATATCCGTCTCGGAACCGCAACGGGCGTTGAAACTGATTGACGAAACAGGCAGACGCAGGCGGCTGCCCGGCTTCCACCTTGACTTCCTGCGCAGCATCGTGTACCAGAACGGATTCAGCATGTTCCGCATGGCACTGGACTATTCCCTGCGGGCCTATCGGAATGACTCCCTCCACCGGAATCCGGACGATGCGCTGAGGGTGCTGGAACTGATAACCGACCAGTATAACATGAACGGCAACTATACGGAGAGCATGCGCTATGCCGTGGAAGGTGCCGAACTTGCCAGAAGGACGGGCAATACGGGGGCTGAAGCCAATCTGCTGCTGTATATCGGCATCAACAAACGGAACATGGGACTGAAAAGCGAAGCCGCCGCCTATGTGGAGAAAGCCCTGCAATTGCAGCAGCAGATAGCCGAAGGCAGCCGTGAGTGGAAAGCGGTTGATGACCTGATTTACATCTATGGAATGAAGCTCACGTATGCCTATGATGACGAGAAGTTCGGGGAAGCCGTCGCCCTGCTGCCCCGTTACGGGGAACTGATGGAACGGCTGAAGGCTTGTCCCGATACTCCCAAGGGCCTCCATGACATGCGGCTGGCAAGTATCCACGCCTTGTCGGCCAGTCTGTTCGCGGTGACCGGACAGACGGAGAAGAGCGACGAGTGTTACCGGAAATACCTGGCCACGGACTATTCCGCCACCGATGACGGCAAACAGATGCGCTTCGACTATCTTATCGCACGGAAACGTTACAAGGACGCCTTGCGGTATATCGGTGAGGACAAGCGTTTCCAGAGGGAGCAGACGGATACCGTAAACCTTTTCTATGTGGAACGGGACCTCGGCCTTGAGGCGCAGGCATACATGGGGCTCGGCGATTATAAATCCGCCGCACATACCTACCGGCAGATGTATGTCTTGCTGGACAGCCTGCGTATCCGCGAGAAGCAGAACGGGGCGCTGGAGCTCGCCGCCATCTATGAGACGAAAGAGAAGGACATGCTGTTGCAGAAGCAGGCGGCGGATGCCCGTACAAGGAACATCTGGCTGGGAACAACCGGGGGGGCAGCCCTCCTGCTGGGAGTACTCCTATGGTTCACTGTCCGCCACAACCGTACCATCCGGCGCAAGAACGGGATAATGGTCAAAGCCGTCCAGGAGCTGTTGAGCCAAAAGGAAGAACTGTACGCAGCGAGGGAGAGAATACGGATACTGTCGGAAAACCGGTACACCGATATACCGGAAGCTGCGGATGCCGCCGACATGCCGGACATGCGCCATATAACAGTCGGAACCGATTCGGATACACCGGATACGGCCAATATGCCTGATTGCATGGGAGTGTCCGGCAGTGTGGATATGCAAAATGCAGCAGCCTGTATGGCCGGGTCTGCCGAGGTTTCCGCCAATGCTGGTACCGGTGCGGACACTGACGCCGTTGCAGATATTGGCACGGATACCGATACCACCGGATGTGACAAGCGCCCCGTAACTCCGGAAGAGGAAGAGAACCGAAGGCTGTTCGGGGAACTGGACGGTATCGTGACCCGTGAGAAGCTGTTCCTGAATCCGGATCTGAACCGTGACGAACTGGCAAGACTTATATGCGTCAACAAGAACCGTTTCGGAAATATCCTGCAACAGAATGCCGGGATGAGCGCGACAGGCTATATCAACAACAAACGGCTGGAATACGCCGCCAGGCTGATGGACGAGAACCCCCTCTTTACCGTCACCGCCATAGCCGTGACATGCGGCATCCCCAATGCCCCTACCTTCCACCGGCTGTTCCGCAGCAAATTCGGCATGACGCCTGCCGAATACAAGAAAGGGCTGAAATCGGCTGAAAAAGAGGCGGGAACCGGTGAAAATGGACAAAGTGATACATATTTGTGACAAAGTAGTATATGACGCCCGCTGATTTTCTTTGACGATATATTCTTTTACTATACTTTTGATTCCCATTAATTATAACGAACCGGTGTGATTCAAATGAAGCAGAAAAGTACAGAAACATTTAACACTTGTCATTTGGCTGTTTGGGATATTTTCCTAAACACACACACACACACACACACACACACACACACACACACACACACACACAAGCGCAGGCGCTCTTATAATAAAAAAAACACTAATAAACAAGCCCTTGCGCTTTTCCCTTATGCGGGCTTGTTCCCCATACTCCTTATCGGTATAGCATGCTTCCTTTTGCCCGTCCATGACGGAGCGGACGGGACATCCGTGCAATCCTGCGTGAACGCTATGGACAAGGCTCTCTGTTCCATCCTGCCTGTGATTCCTGTAATCGCAACAATTGTCCTTTCCGCCATTCTCTGGCGGTATAAATACAAACCGGGGCATAACCGGCAGAGGAAGGACATTCCCTATCCGGAAACAACCATCAACATTATCCAGAATATGCTTAAACAAATGATGCTCCTGCCGCTGCTTCTGCTGGCGGCCTTACCGCTTGCGGCGCAGGAGAAGGCGGATTCCACCGCCTACCGTTTCCGTTTCGTGGCGGACAATGACATGTTCTTCTCCCCATGGAGCGGCAACGGAAGGGAACTCGAACGCCTGCTTGCCGCCATCGAAGAGAACCGTACCGCCATCGAGGGCAGGCAGATGTACCTCTGCGTGACGAGTTACGGCACGAGTGCCGGTACAGAACAGTCCGCAGCCGCGATGGCTTACGTTCGCCGCAACCGGGTGAAGTCGGAACTAATCGTGCGTGGAAAAATCAGTGAAACGCACTTCGTGACTGACCGGGCTTTTGCCGAGCCTTACCGCGAGGACGGAAAGGAATTGCACGACATCGTGGTCGTGACATTGCCTGCCGGTGTGGAAAAGGTAGCCGAGATTGCGGGAGCGGAAGCCGCCGCCAAGGTGGAAGCCTATAATAAAGAAGTGTCGGGCGAGGCGGAGCGTGAGCGCGTTGCCGCGGAGGAAGCAAGAGTTGCCGGGCGTGCCCGGCAGGAACGCGTTGCCGAAGAACAGCGCAAGGCTGAAGAAGCACGGATAGCCGCCCAAAGAGCGGAGGCTGAAAGAAAAGCCGCTGTAGAACAGGCGGCACGTGAATGCCTTGAGCCGGAGGCTGATGCCGCAAAAGTGCGGAAAGATGCAGGAGAATACCGCCTTGCCTTGCGTGCCAACCTTTTGCGTTGGGTGACTCTCACCCCAGATTTGGGTGTCGAATGGCGTGTCAACAGCAGTTGGGGCATCGTGGCAAACGGCTCGTGGACCTCGTGGAGCTGGAACGACAAGGACAGAAGATACGCCCTCTGGGAGGTATCGCCCGAAGTGCGCTACTATATAAATAAGGAGAAGCGCGGCTATGTCGGTGTGATATACAAAGCCGGACAGTTCAACTGCAAGCTATCCACCGTCGGCAAGCAGGGCGACCTGATGGGCGGCGGCATTACCAGCGGCTATCAGCTGCGGCTGAACAACACACTCTCGCTCGACTTCAACCTCGGCATCGGCTGCATCCATGCCGACTATGAGAAATATGAGGTCATTGACGGGGTTCGTGTCCGTCAGGGGAAGGAGGCAAAGAACTGGTGGGGGCCCGTGAATGAGGGTGTCACCTTAGTATGGAAACTGTTCTAACGGAAGGAGGAAACAATGAACATTTCGAATAAACGAGGGAAGAACGGATTTTATTCCAGTTATGCCGAGTGTGAAAAATCCCGCTTAAAAAGCAAAAAAACACTGGACAAGATACCGGAAAATATACGTCCGTGGGAAATAATGGCTGTCCGTAAAACGGTTTTGCCGATGGCGATGGCGGTTCTTACTTTTGTTGCCACGATGACAGGATGCGTGAAGGACGAGCTTTACGACACGCCGCACCCCGACAAGGGTGCAGTGGTAATCACCACCGACTGGACGGACGCACTGGCCGAAGCCACCGTGCCTGACGAATACTGCCTCTCGATGGACGAAGGCAAACCGGAACGGACAAAAGAACGGACCTGCTGTTATCCTTCCCTGTTAGTACCGGGCAGGCATACGCTGCTGGTCTATAACGAACCGCAGGGAATGGTCTTCAGCGGAAGCACCGCCACCGTCAACGCACGTGAGGACGGCACACTGGAACCGCTGCCGGAGTATCTGTTCTCGGCAGTGAAGGAACTGGACGTAGTGCGGGACGACACGCTGCGCATCACCCTGCCTATGGAGCGCAGGATATGCCCTATCGTGCTCCATCTGTCGCTGTCTGGAGAGAATACGGAAGAGATTGCTTCGATAGAGGCAACCCTGGGCGGCATTGCCGGTTCTGTAGATTTGCAGACGGGTGCCATCGGAAAGGAAAACCTTGCCGTGAACTTGGATGTGAGGCAGGTGGAAACCAAGACACGCGCCTACACCGAAGGCAAGCTGGAAATGAAATGCCGCGTGGTGGGTGTGAACACGCAGGAACGCCAACTGCTGACAGTCAGGGTTACGATGGCAGACGGCTATGTGCAGACCATCACTTCCGACCTGACGGAGTATCTGAAAGACCTGAACACCGAAATGGAGCCCATCGAGCTGACCGGCAAGGTGGAAGCCCCGCAGGACGGACACTTCGGCGGAACGATAGACGACTGGGAGGCGGTGAACGGCGGCGACATTGACGCGCATTGACCCCATACGGAGAATGAATCGTAACATAAAAAAACAGAATAATGAAAAACTTAAAATGCAAAATGATTGCGGCGGCTGCCTGCACCCTGATGCTGACGGCATGTAACCATGACGAGGCAGTTCCAAGCGGAACGGACGCACCGGGCATGGCACACTTCAGTGCCACCATTGACGGCACGGCTACCCGTGCATACGACCAAAGCTGGGAACAGAAAGATGAAATCGGCATCAGCGGGACAAGCGGCGACAAGACCTACACCAACGTACGCTACCTGACGGAGGGAGGAAACGGCACCTTTGCTCCGAAGAATGAAAGCGAGAAAATCTATTACCAGACGGATGCGGATGTGACTTTCACCGCTTATTATCCGTGGAATGACCTGCAAGACGAAGCGACCACCATAAGTGCCAATACATGGAGACAAGCGGAACAGAAGAAGTTCGATTTCCTCTGGGCACAGGCTAAGGGAAGCAAGAAAAGCCCGAATGTGGATTTCAAGTTTGCACACAAGATGGCAAAGGTGGTGCTGACCGTCAAAAAAGGCAGCGATGTGAGCTATGACGAGGTAAAAGCCGCCAAGCTGATGCTGGACGGATTCAAGCATATAGGTTCGTTCGATGTGGTAGCCGGAACGGCGGAAGCCACCGGCAACGATAGTGGGATGTGGGAGTTTGCGAACAATGAGGACGACAAAGAGCACAACGCTCCAATCACGGAAGATGGAAAAACCGTTTCCTATACTCTGATCTTCTTCCCGCAGGTATTTGAGAAGGCATTGCCGTTTACTGCCACGCTGACAGACAAGCAGTCCTTTACGGCTAATCTTGACTTTACCAATGCCAATGCCGGGAAAGACGAACAACCCAAGAACGAATGGGTGGCAGGCCGCCAGTACAACATGGGCATCGTGCTGAACAAGACAGGCATCACCGTGGAGGGCTGTACCATTGCTCCGTGGGAGGAAGTGAACGGCGGAAATGTGGATGCCCAATAACGACAGGATGATTTTTATAACCGATTGATAACAATAACACAACTGATAAAATGAAAAAGTATTTCTTTTTTGCTGCTACTGCACTGGCACTGGCAGCTTGCAGCAACAACGAGGATGAGAATTTAGGCAACGGCCCGGTAGAAGCACGCATCACGGCGGGAGTGAGTACCCCCGAAACACGTGCCAACGGCAATGTGTGGGAAAAGGATGCTATCGGGGTGATGGTAACAGATGCACCGACCAGCGATATGGATATTCTCTACAAGAACGTGAAGTACACCACGGAAAATGAATCCACCGAAGCTAACTTCACCGCTCCCGAAGGTCAGGGAATCTTCTTCCAAGACGCAAGCGAAACAGTTACCTTTGCCGCCTATGCGCCTTATCAAGAATCGGCAGCCAACGCCCTGCCCGGCACGTACGGCGTGATTGAAGGCTCCACCGCCGACCAAGGCGACCGCACCAAGCAGAAAGCCTTCGACTACATCTACGCTTCGGGGGCAACCGCCACACGCAGTAATCCGACCGTGGAGTTCAAAGAAACAACCGCTTTCACCCACAAGATGACACGCCTTATCATCGTCGTGAAGACCTCCGCACAGGACGGCTTTACGGCACAGCAAGTGACAAGCGGCACATACAAACTGAGTGGACTCAATCACTCCGGGAAGTTCAATGTAACTACCGGTAAAGCAGAAGCAACGGGGACTATTACCAATGACTGGTCGCTTACAGATAATAGCTTGAAAAACGCAGGAGATGAACAGGTAACCTTCACTTCCATCCTCTATCCGCAGACATTGACAAGTCCTCTTACATTCAAGGCAGAGATTGACGGACAGACCTACACCAACAATACCATCAATCCTGTCCTTGCAGCTGGAAAATCATACACCGTAACCATCACGGCGAAGAAGACCGGACTGACAGTAAGTGGATGTACCGTCAGCGGCTGGGGTGATGAAAATAACAGTGAGGGCGATGCCATGATGTAGTAAAACGGCAGAAACAATGAAATACAAACCGCATTTCATTCATAAAGGCCGGTAAAACATCCTCTGTATCTTATTCTAAAACTCTAATAAATAATTTAAAAAAAAACGAATATGGGATTAAAAGATTTAGCAAAAAAAGATGTCGAAAACATTTTTAGTTATGTGTTGTCAAAGTATCCGAGTGTAAATGATTTCTTAATGAATTTCGATACAATCCTTAAGAAACTTTATGAACATAAAGATTACACAGGGGGATGGGATCAAAAAAAAGTGGACGGTCTTCTTAGAGAATATGAAAAGAGAACGGACGCTATCAAAAAGGACTATAAAGATAAAAAGATTGTTCATCTGACGGGCTCAAGTATGACAATTATCGGCGGTATTCTTTCTTTTACGCCTATTGCTCCTGTCGGATGGGGGCTGCTTGGAGCCGGAGGTGCCATGAACTCAATTACGGACGTGGTTGATCTGGCTGACAAAAGCAAGCAGAAGGCATGGGAAAGAGCGAAAAACAATCTTCAGGATTATGTAGAGAATCCGTTCGCAAACACTACCTTTAAAGATGTTTATGACGAGCTTATGAGAACCTTCAATTTAGTGAAAGATAAAATCTCCAATGAAGACTATACGGTAATTCTTCAGGGATTAGGTTGGAATTATTTCCTGTTCCGTTCTCAAAACAAATCCCATGAGGAATCCATCGGAATGCTTACCGACGTTCTGGAGCTGTTCAGAACACACCGTTATACTATATCTACGGAGTTAAAGACAGAAAACATAAATGCCATTGAAGAAATCAAATACGACATAGAAAAAAGCTGTAATAGCATATTGATGGCTGCGGGTGCATTGGGACTGATAGGATTCTCAGCCGGCTTGAGTATCGGAGCTCTCATTGCCGGATATAACATTGCAGGCGCAGCATTCAGAGGCGCAGAAACTATCGCCCATTGTTTACTCAGCATCGGCAATTTTGCAATGAGAAATTTGAATTTCCTGATGAAAGCAGGACCTGCCATAGCAATTGTCGGTGGAATTTGTTCCATTGCACTTGATGCTACGGCACTTAAAAACATTGACAAAACTTTTCAAAAATATTATGACTATAAGACCGAGTGCGAGAAAATCATCAATCAATATAAAGTTGATTATGAAAAAACGAATGACGCAATTTGTGGAATGTACAAATTTTTAACGGAAGACCGTTCGCAAAAGGTTGAAGACTAAGTTTAACCGTAACAAAAGCAGACAGCCATCGCCGTGCAAGAAGCGTAAGCACGGAGGAATGCCTATATAATAAGGTGTATCAGGCGGGGTCGCTCCCGCCGATGGCACACAGCAAATAGAAACAATTAAAAACAACAACCGGAAATATGAAAAGAAGCAAAACACAATTGTTGCGGAGCCTTGCGGCGGCGATGCTGCTTGGCACGGCATTCGCCTCGTGCTCGCAGGACGACATGCCGCAGGCAGGCGGCACCCCGCTACCCGACGGCGAATATCCGCTGACGCTCACTGCCCGGGTGGACGGAATGAATACCCGTACCGCCGGAAAGGACGAATGGACGGTGGGCGACGAGATAGGGGTGCGCATCGGAGCGGACGGTGCGATAGGACACTACAGACTAAATGTCAGTAATGGTACAGGTACAGTAGAGGAAGCCATCATTCCGGTGTATTGGCAGAATACCGCCTCTTCCACTGTTACGGCATGGTATCCCTACAAGGAAAAACAGAACGTGGACATCTCCGACCAATCGGAAGGCTTTGCAGAGATTGATTTTCTGACCGCCACAGCACTGGAACAAAGCTACAAAAGCCCTGTATCGTTAGAATTCAAACACCAGATGGCGAAGGTGAGCTATACGCTTCAGGCTGGCGATGGTGTCACGGAAGAGAACCTGAAAGGAGCGGCTGTACAGATTGCCGGCTACACAAAAGCCTCCTTCTCTGAAGGGGAATTGACAGGCGCAGTTGACGGCTGGATTATTCCGGCTTCCGACCGGGAAGCCCTGCTCGTGCCGCAGGACATGACGGGCAGACCGTTTATCAAAGTCAGCATCCACGGCAATGACTTTATCTACACCCCGTCCACCGAAACCGCCGGAAACCTGCAAGCGGGTTCTCATAACACCTATACCATCACCGTGAAGAAAGACGGGATAGAGGTGGCAGGTATCTCCGCCTCGTGGAACGATAAAGTCAATGAAGGACCTGCCGGAAAACCTGTTTTCCGGGTATATCTGCCCGAACAGCACGGACAGACCTTGAAGTTTAGTGACAATGTAGAGACGAAGGACGGTTATCTCGAAGTGACAGGTAATTCGTTTACCATTTTCTGCACCGTAACCGACCAAAACAGTATGAAAGGTTTCCCGATTGACAAAGGCATCGGCAAGATGGAATGCACGATGAGCTACAATGGCTATACATTCACCTACACCCTGCGTTCGGACTTGCGGCTGACCTATGGCGATTATATCCAAGTGGGCGATTATTTCTATTCCGACGGCACGTTGCGTCCCTATTATGCAGTAGATAAAGGCTGCATCGGCATCGTGTTCAAGGTCGGTGCGGGCGATGGCGATGCTGCTTCGAACTATGACAACAAATTGACTGCCATTCACGGCTATGTCGTGGCTTTGCGTGACGCACATAGCGAAGCCGGAGCATGGGGGATAAGGGATGTTGACGAATCCGGTCTGGCTAATGAAGACACATACACGTCCAAGTATAACGGCTATGCCAATACGGAAGCCATACGGGAGTTGGCTCAATATAATAATACCAATATTAGCAATCCTACGGCAAACGGCCAGTATTGGGCGTTCAAGGCGGCTTCGGAATATAATGTGGCCGCACCTTCGGTCAGCAGCGGCTGGTATCTGCCCTCCATCGGTCAGTTGAACGACATCTATAACCTGTCCAATCGTGCCAACCTGTTTACAAACGCTGGAGGGACGGACTTCAAGACCTCTGACAACGGCGGGCGTTATTGGTCGGCTACCGAAAAAAACGGCTTTGATGCCTGGTATTACCAATTCAACGGAAACGGGGCAGATGCGTATGCTAAAAGCGACGGTTGGTTGAGGCCGTCTTATGTCCGCGCCGTATTGACTTTCTAACACAGCGAACGATATGATGAAACAGATTATTACATACACACTATTGGCCGTGTGCCTTCTCTCCGCCTGCCAAGCAGACGATTATGAGGCAATGACCGGAGCTTCCGACAAAAGTGAAATGCTCTCGCTCGCTGTCAGTGCAAACGACTTTGCGGTTACAGGCGAAACTTCCACCCGTTCCGCCGACTATGGCAAGACCACTACCTTTGAGAAGAACGACCGGGTGGGGCTGATTGTGCTGGATGAAGACGACAACATCATTGCCAACAACCTGCCCTACAAGTTCGACGGCAGCAACTGGAACTTCGATACCGGCAACAGTGAAAACAAACAGCCTGCCTTTTACGACCCGTCCATGCACACCTACATTGTCTATTACCCGTATAACGCAGCGGCAAACCAAATAGCAAATGTGGATGCCCTCAAAGCCTTGGGTGCATTCGCACATCAGGCGGACCAAAGCACGGAGGATGCCTACCGCCAATCGGATTTGATGGTGTGGCACTCTTCCGGCGCATCCATGAAGCAGATAACCGCCACGCTGGTGCATGTCCACAACTCTTTCTCGTTAGACGTAAAGGTGCAGTGGACGCTTGCCACAGGCGATGCGGTGAGCTACACGCCTCCGACATCATTGGAGGATGTCATCATTTACGATAAGGATGGTGGGCAGCTTTCGCCCTATTGCGCCGAAGACGGCAGCTACCGCTACATCCTGCCCGATGACTATGAGGGCACTCTGCGTTGGCACTACACATACGAAGAAAATACCTATGGTGGAGAATGCACCGTAGTCGCCCAAACTGCGGGAACGCGCTATGCGCAAGTGGAGACATCTTATAAGGGCGAATATTCGCTTGACAAAGCGGTGCCGGGCGACTTCTATTGCAGCAAGGAGACAGATAGAGGCAATACGGGTTATGTCGTTCCGCAGGAAGCCGTTTCAGTTTTGGACCAGCACCGATGCATAGGTATCGTTTTCTACGCCGAGCAGCATGATTCCGATGATGCCGATTACACGGACACTGGTATCGGACAAACGAAGTGCCACGGCTACGTCGTTGCCCTGACTGAGGTGCATAACGGCAGTGTCGACCGCCTCAGTTGGGAGTATGGTCCGAACGGCGAATGGGACAAAGTGGTAAATGCCTCTACCGGCAATGGCGATTGGAAAGGGTATTCCAATCATCTGAAATTCCATGAATTTGTCAATAACGAGGATAATGCCGGTTGGGAAATGAAACATTTTCCTGCCGCCCTTGCCTGCGAAACCTACGGCAATCGGACGCTTGACCAGAACGGGAATCCGACCTCCGATTATGCGTGGCAGCAGCCGTTAGCTGCTCCGAACAATACCAGCGGTTGGTTCCTGCCCTCACGTGGTCAGTTATCGCATCTGCGTGCGAACAATTCATCTTTATCGGCTCGTATGACAGATGTAAAAAACAGCACCCCGGCTGATTGTGATTATAAGGACAAGATAAAAGGGTTCGAAACAAATTGGTATTATTGGTCGTCCTGTGAGACTTCGGACCGCTCGGACCGCGCGTGGGGCGTGAGCTTCTTCAATGGCATCCCGGACGGCCTCAATAAGTCCCGTACGAGCGGTGTGCGTGCTGTCCTCGCTTTCTGAGTGTGCCGTGAGCACGCAGGTGCTTGTATGTCTGCGTGCGTAACTACATTAGAGATGGAGGTAGGTCCTCCGCTATCTGCTTGCAGGAGTCGGTAGCAAACCGGAGTATGCTGCTTTGGTCAAGAGTCAAGGTGGTGAGCGATACTTTAAACGGCGGTTTTAACCGTCAGGTATTTGTACGGGAGAAGAATGTCATGTGAACCATCGTAAGCATCGTTAGCGAGCAAATAGATGTCAAAACCGGGGAGTTTAGAAGTTTCCAGGATAAGTTAGGAAGTTACCTGTCTACTGTCCTTTCGGCATCCGGTGTAAGAAGTGGCTTGACCCGTAGTAGTGTTGAAGTGTCTGTAATGGGTATGGAGCGAAGGGGGTAACTTATTCTGCAAATTAGTAATTGTACAACTAAATTATTATTTAGTATGATTCAAGAACAAAATGTAAAACCTTATGCAATTTCCCGCCATTTGCTAATGGCGGCTTGGGAAAAGGTACGTAGCAACCGTGGCAGTGCGGACATTGACCGTGTGGAGATAGCGGATTTTGAGAGCAATCTCAAACCTCTCCCTTACAAGGTCTGGAACCGCATGAGCTCAGGCAGCTATTTCCCTTTTATAGCTTTGGCTGAAGAATTAGAATTGAGAAACCGGGCCGTAACAGAATAAGACAAAGGAATGGTACAAGCAAGGCTGAAACTGAAAATTCTGGCAGGATACCTCGTACTGGTATCCTTTTTTGTATTCATCATCCATCTTGTCCATGAGGAACGGGACAAGAAAAGCGCCATGGAGCGGCAGGAAACGCGCTGGCAGGGAGAACGGCAGCTGACCAACCGGGCCTTCGTCTCGCTGCTTGACCTGACCGCCACGGGGGAACTTGTGACCGGATGGACAGAGGATGACCATGCCGCCTACCGGAAGAAGCGGACGGCAACCGCCATGCTGCTGCAAGAGCTGAAAGCCGGACAGACGGACAGCCTGCAACGGGAGTGCCTCGATTCGATATGCAGCCTGCTCACAGAGAAAGAGAAACAGATGGCTGCCCTGCTGCACCTATTGGAGAACATGCCGGACGCGGGGGAAATCGTCCACAGAAAAATACCCGCCGCATCACAAGGCAGGAAGAATACCGTTAGGCAGACAGAGGTGCCTGCCGTCCAGACCGGTGAAAGGAGAAAGAAGAGTTTCCGGGACATCTTCCGCAAGCGGGAGAAGAAATCGGCTTATGCCCTGCAACGGGAAGAGGCACGGAAAGAACCGGTATCTGTCACAGGCTCGCCAACAGGGAGAACCGGCATGAAATCCGCCGCACTGCTGCATTCCATTGAAAAAGAGATAGACAACGCCCTCCACGATTACGAGCAGACCCTGGCCGTCCAAATGGACAGCCTCAGGCTCCACAACCGTATGCTGAACGAGCATATCAGCCTGCTGGTACAGAACTTTGAAAAAATGGAAAGCGATACTTTCCGCCGGGAGATACGCTGGCAGCAGGAAACGCGCACCCATGCGTTCCGGCTGATTACGGGTATCGGCATCGGGGCGTTCCTTCTGGCAATCATCCTATACATGACGGTACACCGGGACGTGAACCGCCAGCACAAGACACGTATGGAGCTGGAAGCCTCGAACCGGAGAAATGTGGAACTGTCACTGTCCCGGCAGAACATCCTGCTGACCGTGAGCCATGACCTGTGCGCCCCGTTGAACACCATAAACGGCTATGCCGAGCTGATACCGGAAGAGAGGGACGGGGTACAGCGCAGCCGTTATGCCAAAAACATACTGGATGCCTCGCGTTATGTCATCGGACTGGCGAACAACCTGCTTTACTACTACCGTCTGGAAGCGGGAAAGGAACAGCCGGACAAGGAGACATTTCATCTGGGGCGGATGATTGGGGATGTGCTGCACCCGTTCCATACACTGGCAGACCGGAAAGGGCTGGGAATGACGGTGGAAACCGAAGGCGTGGACACGATGGTGGAAGGTGACCGCCTGCGTCTGACACAGATATTGAACAACCTGCTGGCCAACGCCGTGAAGTTCACCCCGGCGGGATACGTGCATGTGGGAGTATGGTATGCAGACGGTCTGCTGCGTTTCTTTGTCCGTGATACGGGCATGGGCATCAGTGAGGACAGACAGAAAAGCCTGTTCAGGGCATTCGAGCGGCTGGACACCGGCAACGCGCAACCGGGATTCGGTCTGGGACTTTCGATAACGGCACGGCTGGCCAGCCTGCTGGGCGGCAGCATCAGCGTGGAAAGCCAGGAAGGACACGGGAGCACCTTTGAAGTGAGCCTGCCCATGCGGGAAACGGGCGGACCGGATACAGCGGACGTGCAGCGTGTGAGATATGCCCGTCTGTCGGGGCTTAAAGCGGTACTGATAGACGATGACCGGATACAGGCGGACATGACCCGGCGGATGCTGCTGCGTGGCGGGGTGGAATGTGACTGCTGCCATGACATGAAGGGACTGGCAGAGCTATTGCGCGGCGGGCGGTATGACCTGCTGCTGACGGACATGCAGATGCCGGAGACGGACGGACATGCCGTACTGGCATTGCTGAGGAACAGCAACTTGGGACAATCCGGGGACATGCCCGTACTTGCCGTTACGGCACGGGCTGACAAGGAAACGGAACAACTGAAAAAGGACGGCTTTGCGGGGTTCCTGCACAAACCCTTTTCCATGGATGAGCTGCTGGCAGCCGTGGCGGAATGTACAGACGGCAGGGCGGCACAACGGAAGGGACCGGACTTCGCCGCATTGCTGGACGGGGAAGATGACCGGAAAGAGATACTGGAGATGTTCGTGCAGGATGCGGAAAGGATAACAGCCGGCTTGCGGAAAGCCATTGAGGCTGAGGACTATCCGACGATAGCCGCCCTGATACACAAGGGAGCTCCGTTATGGGAGACGATACAAATAAATATACCTGCTGCGGAACTGGAACGGCTGGCGTCACTGATGCCGGAAGCATGGGATGAGGCAGCGGTTGCAGAAGTATGGAAGCTGATTACGGCAATAGAGGAAGCGGTGGAAAAGGCCGGAAGACTAAAGGGAGAGATGGAATGAAAACGATACTTGTAGTGGAAGATGACCGGGTATATGCCCGCGTGGTGGCCAACTGGCTGGTGAAAAACGGGCTGGCGGCCCGTTATGTGCTGTCGGTGGCCTCGGCAAAGGAGTTCATTGCCGGGGCAGAGGCCGGACTGGTGCTGTCGGACTACCGCCTGCAGGATGGCAACGGTGTGGAACTGCTGGAATGGATGAAGGCGCAGGGCTATCGCATCCCTTTCCTTATCATGACGGGTTACGGGGACATACCGGGTGCGGTGGAAGCCGTCAGGAAGGGTGCCACGGACTATCTGCCCAAGCCCGTACAGTCGGAGAAGGTACTGGGGCTGATTACCGGACTGTTGAAGGAACGGGAGAAACCGGCGCAAAGCGAATGGGCCTACTACCGGGGAACAAGCCCTCTTGCCGTGAAACTACAAGAATATATCCGGCTGGTGGCTCCGGTGGACACACTGGCCGTGCTGATACGTGGCGCATCAGGGACCGGAAAGGAGTATGTGGCCCGGCAAGTGCACGCATTGAGCGAACGGGCGGACGCACCCTTCATCGCGGTGGATTGCGGAGTGCTTCCGAAAGAGCTGGCGGCATCGGAGCTGTTCGGCCACGTGAAGGGCTCCTTTACCGGAGCGGCAGAAAACAAGACGGGCATGTTTGCCGCCGCCAACCACGGGACACTGTTTCTGGACGAGGTGGGCAATCTGAATGCCGAGGTGCAGAGGTCGCTGTTGCGTGCGTTGCAGGAAAAGCGTTACCGACCCGTAGGCGGCAGGGAAGAAGTGCAAGCGGACATCCGGCTTGTGGCCGCCACGAATGAGAACCTGGAAAAGGCGATGGCCGAAGGACGGTTCAGGGAAGACCTGTTCCACCGTCTGAACGAGTTTCCGCTGCATGTGCCATTGCTGGCAGAATGTCCCGAAGACATTATCCCGTTGGCGGAGTTCATGCTGGATGCCGCCAACCGGGAGCTGGAAAGGGACGTGAAGGGCTTTGACCGCGAGGCACAGAAACGGCTGAAGGCCTATCCGTGGCCGGGAAACATACGTGAGCTGAGGACGGTTGTCAGGCGGGCCACCCTGCTGGCGAAAGACGGCTGGATAACCGCCACGGAAATAGGCCTGCCCGGTAAGGACAGACAACCGGAAGTGTATTCGCTTAATGACGAACGGACGGAACGGACAACTATTCTGAAGGCGTTGGGGGCGACGGGCAATGACAAAAAGGCTGCCGCACAGCTGCTGGGCATCAGCCGGAGCACGCTTTACCTGAAACTGAAGAGGTACCGCCTGGATTAGAATATGTCCGAAATTCGGACACGTCATGTCCGGTACACAGCATTTTTATGCACACAGCGTTTCGAGCATCTTTTATACAGCTTACTATCAGTGTTTTATGTATTTACCCTTTCAGGCACGGCACTTGTCCCTATTCCAGCAGGATGAATGGAGCGCTGAATTGTAAAACCTAAAAACATGATACGATGAAGACACTGGTGGAAACCTCCCTTTTCGATTTGTTCGCCTCTTATATAAACGGTGCCGGACCTGTGGCCGGTGAGCTGCCTGCCGCCTATGACGATTTTGTGAACCGCCTTGCCGCGCTTTCGCCTGAAGGGGACCTCGTGGGACAACTGCGGCGGTTGAACTACACGAGAATAGAGCTGGCCTTCATGCGGCAGGCCTGCGACGGAATGACGGAAGGCTGCCGCCACATTCTCTATGACGTGTTCATCGACAAGACACTGGCGCTGCTGGATGCGGAAGCGGAAATGCTGAAGGAGATGCTCCGTCATGGCGGCACGCCCGCCGGATTCAAGGCTGAGGCGGTACATGGAAACGGGAAGAGAACTTCCGTCACACTGACATGGAACGGTACGGACAGCGACCTGATCGAACTGGTGGCGGCACTGATGGCAGCCGGTGCGATAGGTACGGCGGAAGGCCGAGAATTGAAAATCGTGGATGTCATCCGCGTCTTCGAGGAAGTGTTCCATCTGAAAATCAATGCGCTGTACACCAAGCGCGGCAAGGTCTTTGACCGTTGTACGGACACCACCCCGTTCATCGACTCCCTGCGGAGGAGCTACAACCAGATGCTGGACGCACGGCTGGCGTAAGGACCGCACGCCAACAGCCGCCAACGGACGACTTGCATGTGCGCGGTATTGCGGATTGGCGGGCGAACGGCTTTCTTTGCGCCGGTTATTCACATCTAAAAATACAAGGCTATGTCAATCCTGAATGATATTTGGAACCGTATCGCCCGGAGACCGAACCGGCAGGAAGTTCCGGCAACGGAAGCTGCCGGAACAGAAAACCGGGTGTATGCCGTGGCCACCGAAGAGGGAGTGATGCTGTTTTCGGACACCCCGAAAGGAATGAAGGCACGCAACAGTTACCTGCAACATCTGGCCGACGGCTTCTTCAACGTGGCCAAAGTACCCGAAACTCTGCGGATATACGAGATGGACCTGCCCACCAAACGGGTGGCGGAACTGGCGGACAACTGCATCGAAAAACTGTCCAAAGCGGATTTGCGGAGTACGGACGCACAATTGCGCAGGTCAGTGGTGAGCTTTGCTCCTGACAAGTTCGCGGACAGAAGCGTATTGGACGGCGGTGTGTGCAGGGCAAAGTTCGACCTGCGGCCCGATTTCCATAATTTTGACCGGCTGACAAAGGAGTTCGGGCTGGGCATCTCGCCCCGGAACTATGACGTGGCGGCATTGCTGTACATTTCGGAAAACGGGTACGCCGGGATTGTTGCGGCAGACAAGGTGCATCCTTTCAGCTATGAGTATGAGTTCAAGGAACTGGCGGAGAAGCTGGAAGACAGCATGAAGGCACGGATGAACGCGCCTCTGTCGGCACACGACTTCGGCTATGCGGCCTTGCAGAAAGAGGCAAGGGAGCTGGCGGCGGACTTGCTGCAATCGGAGTTCCATATTACGGATGGGGAGTTCAGGCTGGGCGCACGGATAAGCGGGACCGGAAGTATGGAAAAGTCACATCCGATGCCGCGTCCACATTCGGAAGAGGTGAAGACCGGCAACTCACCGGAGACATGCCGCAGGCAGGAAACACCGGGACAAAAGCCTTCTGACAGACAACGGCAGGCGAGGCACGCCGCCCCCATCGCTCCGCAGAAGAAAGAGAAGAAACAATTAATCCTATAGAATTTATGGAAGAAAGAAAAATGCAGGCGGTGGAAAGCGGCAGCCTGTACATGACACTGGACGCTTTCTACAAACCCGTGTATCTGAGTATGCGCGGGCAGGGGGAAGAGGGATTCTCCCGTTACATCGGCAACAACGTGAGGTTTCATACGGCAGGACGGAGGTTTGTTCCCGACCACTGAATGTTCCGTTTCGATTTTAAGGACAAAGGCATGATTCCTCCCATACTCGGTACGGACAATGCGGATTATCTGGAACGGCTCTGTCCGGTGCTGGAACGGGAAAGGATACATCCGTCGGGGGTGGTGAGGCTCCGGGATGCGGCATTCTGCGAGGAAAGGGGGATTGAGCATCTGTCATCATCGGCGGAACATACGGCCTTGCTGGAAAACGAGGATTACAGGCGCCTGGGACACCGTTTCGGAATGGACGGGGATGTGATACGCAGCGGGCTGGCGGCTTTCCCCACCTGCATGGCGGTGGAATACGGGGGGAAGGTATTGCTGTTTGACAAGACGGACGGCGGGGACAGGATGCTGGATACGTTTCTGAGCGGGCTGGCCGAACGTTTTTTTGACGGCAAGCGGAAACCCGGGAGTCTGAGGTTTTATGAAGTGGCTCCGCTGGATGCCGCATACCGGGCTAAAATCGGTGACGGACAGACGGTTTCTTCGGATATGGTGAGATACGGGATTTGTGTGGCATGTTGCGACATGGCACCTACGCTGAGGAACTTCAACAGGCTGAGAAACCTGCAACGGCAGCCCGTACCGTTGACCGGAGAGCAGGAGCGGATAGTCTCGTCACTGGTGGCAAAGCCGGATAACGTGCGGTTCCCGATGATTTGAAGCATGGGAACACGGCAGAAAGCGGACATGAAGGAGAAGGCGGCTGTACGAAAAAGCAAAGGCATGAAGATGTAGGATTATGTGGAAAACAGGTAAGGGAATGGAAGGCCCGTTGCCGCATGGATGCGGGTGACGGGCCCTTCTCTTTTATTCTGTGGCAGGGGCTTCCTCCACGGGCAGAAAATCATATTCGTCTTCGGGCGGCAGGGTCTTGGCAAGAAAGAGGCCGGTGACGGAGAGGGCACCGCAAGCGAGCAGCTTGCGGCTGACTTGGGAAAGTCTGGCACCGGTAGTCAGCAAATCGTCGAACAACAGGATGTGGCGGCCACGGATGGCGGCTCCGTCAAAATGGAGATTGCCGGTCTTGTTCTTGTAATGCTGTCCCTTGTACTCTTCCCGGTCACGGGTAACGGTGATGGCGTCGTAACCGTTGGCGATGCGCAGCAGGCCGGTAAACTCAACGCTGAAATTCCTGAAGCGGAGCTCGTGCCTTTCGTTGGTGGATGCGGGGATTATCATAAGGGTGAAGTCGGCACGGCGGCTGGTGAGTTCGGGAGTGCGTGCAAAGGCTATCGCCATGAAGTAGGCCACACAGTCTGAGGCTTCACCGCTTTTGAATTTGGAGACAAGGTTGGTGACCCGGCGCTGAAACTCGTCGGGCGTGTGGGCGAAGTCCTGACGGGAAACGGGGGAATAATCGTGCAGGTAATAGCTGTGGAAGCCGAAAGTACGGATGGGGGGACGGAAATCGGTGACAAGGGGATAGAAATGGTCGGGAACATCGCCTATCAGAAATTTTTCCTCTATCCTGTCGGCCCACCAGCCGGTCCGCGTCTGACGACAGGTGATCTCCACCCCTATCATGGTATGGCAGGCGGTGCCAGTCTGTATATAACCGTCGGTATCACAGTCGATGACGCACCAGCACATTTCAGCGGCAATCCCCTTTATATCGGGCAGAAATTCGCCGTAGAAGGACAAGATGCCGTCGGGGGCAAACTGGAATACAAACTCCGCATGGGGATATTGGGTAAGGATTCGGCGCAGCATGGCTACGTAGTCATGGACTTTGGGGCGGTTGCTGTCGGTACAGTCACGTATGGTAAAGTTCAGACGCATGGGCTTTGAAGGTTTTTGATTTGTCTAAATATAGGCGGAAGGAACGGTACGGCAATGTTTTGGATGGTTTTTTAACATTTTGTATGTTCAGGGAGACAATGCACGCCAACGGGCGACTCTGATTCCGGGGGCTTTGCCGGATATGGAAATGTGCCTTACTTTGCCGCATATTCAGAAACTTAAAAAGAATTTTAGTATGGAACTGACAATTATTGAAACAAGCGCGTATCAGGAGTTGAGAAAGCTGGTCAGCATGCTGGCCGTACAGATGGGCGACTTCCAGAAAAAGATTGCCCCGCCTGCACCGGACAAGTGAATGGATGCGCAGGACGTATGTCTGGCTCTGGGCATATCGAAACGGTGCCTGCAAAACTATCGGGACAACGGGCTAATCCCCCACTCGAACGTAGGGGGAAAATTCTTCTACCGGGAAACGGATATTCGGGAGATACTGGAAAACGGACCAATCAAAAGGAAGTAAGGCATGGCGGAGATTATCACAAGGGATTCGGAAGAGTTTAAGGAACTGGCCGGATGGATAAAGAAAGCGGGAAAAGCGGTGGAAGAGGCTACGGCACGGATACGCCCGACGGTTGCGGACGAGCATTACATGACGGGGGATGAGGTGTGCGCCCTGCTGCATATCTCACGGCGGACGTTGCAGACGTTGAGGGATGAAAGGCTGGTGCCTTATACCACTATCGGGGGGAAACTGCTCTACCCGGAGAGTGCACTGTACGAAGTGCTGAAAAAGAATTACAGGGATTTCAGACGGTTCAGAAAATAGACAAGTAAATAATAAAAAAGCGTCCTTCGGCCTATCGGCTTCCGGACGCTTTTTTTATTGTCGTGTTACATGGCAAGTTTGTAAACGTGACCGATTTTCTCGCAAATCCGGTCGGTGTCCTCGCCTACCTTCGGGTTAATCAGTTCGGCATATACCTGTGTGGAGAGGATGGACTTATGCCCCAACACTTTCTGAAGGGTTTCCAACGGCATTCCTTTGAGTATGGCCAGAACGGCAAACGTGTGGCGTCCTATGTGCGGGGTGACCTCTACCCGGCAGTTGCATTTCCTGCCTATGATTCCAAGACTGAGCCGCATGGCATTGTATTCGCCTACCGGAAAGACACATTCGGGGGAGTCTTTCTTTTCATCCGTACCCCGGTATTTTTCAATCAGCTCGATGGCAATGGGCAACAATTTTACGACATACGCCACTCCCGTTTTTATACGGTTGCCCATCAGCCATGTACCGCCGTCGGAGTCGGTATGGATATTATCGTAGGTTATAGTTTTCAGGTCTGCGTAGGAAAGACCGGTGAAACACATGAACAGGAACATGTCGCGCATGGCACGCTGGCGTTTGTATCTCAATTCTATACGGATTATCCTTTGCAGTTCCTCTTCGGAAAGGAAGGAACGCCTCTTGTATTCGGGCATACACTCGAATGATGCGAACGGATGGACCCGTATCCAGCCTTTTTCCTGCGCGATATACATCAGCCATTTCAGGGTATTGACACGTCCGAAGGCAGTGGAGTTAGCCAGAGCACAGGTGCCGAGCATCCAGTTGTAGTAATCCTCGATGAATGATTTCCCAAGTTCTTCGATGACAATATCCTCCGTATTCTTCTTGCTTTTCATGAAAAGCAGGAGATTCTTGTAATCGGCAACCAGACCGCGGTAGGTGCTTTCGGCTTTCTCTATGCCGATTTTCTTTTTATACGATTCCAGCTGTTCCCTGAAAAGTTTCATAAGGGTGTGGCATTCCTCTGAGAAGCCTGCATAGCGGTTATAGACTTTCTTGGCTGTGACAAAACTGTCGTGGTCGCAGATGTACTGGTAGTGCCTGGTGATTTGCGCCTTGATATTGTCAAGCTCCTGATTGAGTGTACGGGCCTCCTCGGACTTGCCTTTGGCCCGGTTGGTTTTGACGTCCCACAAAGCGAGGGACACTTCTTTCTTACAACTGAAACCGGCTTGGGTTCCATTGATGGTGATACGGCCCATAACCGGTGCCTTTCCGTTTTTTACAGACTGTTTCTTTACGTAAAATAATACTTTGAATGTACTTTTCATAACTCAACTTTTTTTAGTCACAAATTTAATTACTGTTGAGCTATTTAAGGTTATGCAGAAGTGTGCAAATAGCTGTAATACAATCTATTACGATTCGATTTGAGGCGTTTGGACTGAGTTACGATTTGGTAACGTAACTCCCGTCCAAATATGCTTTTTCTTGCTTCCTTTTCCGGCCTCGCTGAAAAAAGATGTTCTATAACCATTTGATTTTTAGCATGGTTACATTATCTTTGCGCATCTTATTGAAATATTGTGTTTTTTACCAAGAAATAATGTAGCTTTGCGATGATATATCCGATAATTCTAACTAAATATAAACACCGTGAAGAAAGAAGATGAAGAAAAGGTGAGCGGGCTACCGGAAAACGCCTACAGAGAACTGAAAGAGGGTGAGGTATATAAACCCATCCTATCGCCCGACAAACAGTATCGGGAAGTAACCCCTTGGTCCGTATTCTGGGGACTCGTCATGGCCGTCCTGTTCAGTGCGGCAGCGGCTTTCCTCGGACTGAAAGTTGGACAGGTATTCGAAGCCGCCATCCCGATCGCGATCATAGCAGTCGGATTATCCAGCGGGTTCAAACGTAAAAACGCGCTGGGCGAAAATGTCATTATCCAGTCCATCGGGGCAAACAGCGGCGTGATCGTGGCAGGCGCCATATTTACGCTACCCGCCCTTTACATCTTGCAGGACAAGTATCCAGAGATTACGATCAATTTCTTCGAAGTATTCATGAGTTCGCTCCTGGGCGGCATCCTCGGTATCCTGCTCCTGATCCCGTTCCGGAAGTATTTCGTATCGACCATGCACGGCAAATATCCATTCCCGGAAGCAACTGCTACCACACAGGTATTGGTGTCCGGCGAGAAGGGTGGAAACCAGGCAAAGCCACTTATCTATGCGGGCCTGGTCGGAGGTCTGTACGACTTCATCATCGCGACTTTCGGCTGGTGGAGCGAGACAGTCAGCACGCGCATCGTCGGTGTCGGCGAGATGCTGGCTGACAAGGCAAAAGTCGTGTTCAAGGTGAATACCGGTGCAGCAGTGTTGGGTTTAGGCTATATCATCGGATTGAAATATTCGGCCATTATCTGTGCCGGCTCATTCCTGGTATGGTTGGTAATCATCCCGTTGATGTCTGCCATTTTCGGCTCCGAAGTACTGACATTCGGCAATGACGCCATTACGCAGACAGTAGGAAGCATGAGTGCGGAAGAGATTTTCACCACCTACGCCCGCCACATCGGTATCGGAGGCATTGCGACTGCCGGTGTGATCGGGATCATCAATTCATGGGGGATCATCAAAGGAGCCGTAGGGTTGGCAGCCAAAGAGCTGAAAGGAAAAACGGGAACCGTGCATACGGAAGAGATCCGTACACAGAAAGACCTTTCGATGAAAGTGATCGCTATCGGCATCTTCGCAACGTTGATCGTGACGTACCTGTTTTTTCACTTCGGCGTGCTGGACAACTGGTACTACGCGTTGATCGGGCTGTTGATCGTCGGTATAATCGCTTTCCTTTTCACAACCGTTGCCGCCAATGCGATTGCCATCGTCGGGACCAATCCCGTATCAGGCATGACATTGATGACCTTGATCTTGGCATCTATTATTCTGGTTGCCGTCGGGCTGAAAGGGACAGCCGGCATGGTATCGGCACTGATTATAGGAGGTGTGGTGTGCACGGCGCTTTCCATGGCCGGCGGTTTTATCACAGATCTGAAGATCGGATATTGGATCGGCAGCACACCAGCCAAGCAGGAAAGTTGGAAATTCCTCGGAACCCTGGTATCGGCAGCAACTGTAGGCGGTGTAATCCTGATCCTGAATCAGACATACGGTTTCACAAGCGGGCAACTCGCCGCTCCGCAAGCCAATGCAATGGCGGCGGTTATCGAGCCATTGATGAGTGGCTCGGGTGCTCCCTGGGCACTGTATGCCATAGGAGCCGTACTGGCCATCATCCTAAACTTCTGTAAAATTCCGGCATTGGCATTTGCATTAGGCATGTTCATTCCGCTGGAGTTGAACACGCCGTTGCTGATCGGAGGCGCCATCAGCTGGTATGTAGGAAGCCGTAGCAAAGACCAAGCTCTGAACAGTGTACGTCTGGAAAAAGGAACTCTACTGGCATCCGGTTTCATCGCAGGCGGAGCCTTGATGGGAGTCGTCAGCGCAGCCATGCGTTTCGCCGGCATCAACCTAGTCGATATCAAATGGATGGAAAGTAATTCAGCCGGGGTACTGGCCATCGTGATGTACATCCTGCTAATCGCCTACTTGGCAATTAGTTCGTTAAAAGCAAAGGAAGAAAAATAATAATAATAATTTCAGATTTATGAATTATGCGTCGATGATAAATCATAAATCTGAAATCATAAATCATAAAAGCATTGGAAGCACCAGTAGTCAACGTCGGCATTATGACGGAAAAGGCCGTTTCGTTTGTATTTCATGGAGAGTATGTACATACGGAAACCGGAAAGTTCCTGACTGGGGAACAACGCGCGTTATTTGTAAACGGCAATATCGTTTACAACGGGAGGTTGTTTAAAGAAATATTCTTTGAACCGGCTTCCCCTTCCTCGTCTTTCGAATTGAAGGCAGTCACCATAGGCCGTAACTTCCATTGGCAACGGCAAGAAGACCAATGTTTCAAAGGGGCTTTCAACCTGGTGACTGGCGAAAATGGAATTGTAGTCATCAACCAAGTGGATGTGGAAGAATATCTGACCAGCGTCATTTCTTCGGAAATGAGCGCGCAGGCTTCAAAGGAACTGTTAAAGGCACATGCCGTCATTTCACGCAGCTGGCTGCTTGCACAGATCGAAAAGAACTTCCGCCTGGGAAGGAAAGAGGAGAAGCAGCAAAACTGTTACCGGGATAACGAGCAACTGATACGCTGGTACGACCGCGAAGACCATAACATTTTCGATGTCTGTGCCGACGACCATTGTCAGCGCTACCAAGGAATTACCCGTGCTTCCAACCCGATCGTCCAAGAGGTGATCCACGAGACAAGGGGAGAAATACTGGTGAATGGCGAAACGATCTGCGATGCCCGCTTTTCCAAATGTTGCGGAGGTGTGACGGAACAGTTCGAACATTGCTGGGAACCGGTCCCTCATTCTTACCTGACAGCATTGAGGGACAGTCGGGAAACAACTTTTCCGGACCTCACTCAGGAAGAAGAGGCCCGGAAATGGATTCACTCTGCTCCTAACGCTTTTTGCAATACAGCCGACAAAAAGATCCTCTGCCAAGTGTTGAACAACTACGATCAGGAGACGACAGATTTTTATCGCTGGAAAGTATTCTACAAGCAGGAAGAATTAGCCGAACTGATCCATCGCAAAAGCGGTATTGATTTCGGTCAGATTCTGGATTTGGTTCCCGTCAACCGAGGAACTTCCGGCCGTATTGAAATGCTGAAGATTGTCGGGACACATCGGACCTTTACCATCGGCAAAGAATTGGAGATACGCCGGACCTTGTCCGAAACACATCTGTACAGCTCGGCTTTTGTCGTGGACAAAGAAGATATACAATTCGATATCCCCGGACGTTTCGTCCTGACCGGCGCCGGTTGGGGACATGGCGTAGGGCTGTGCCAAATCGGGGCCGCCATGATGGCAGGCGAAGGATATGATTACCGGCAGATTCTCTCCCATTACTTTTCTGGAGCTTCTATTGAAAAACGATATTGAGGGATTTCAGATTTATGATTTATCATCGACACATAAATCAAAAAGGCTGCATATCCGAAGATCGCAGCCTTTTCTTTATTGTGTTTACCTATTTGTCTCCGGTTTTGTAAACCGGTCGCCTTGACTCTCCCGAGCTCCAGCTGATACAAAGGAACAAGAAATTAATAACATACGCAAAACAAAATATACAAAAAGCCCAAATTTTCCTACGAAAACAAAAATTTCACCGATGAATCGAGAAATATTACAGATCGTTTTCATTTTTTATCCGCATCTTTGCCTAAAATTAAGAACAAATCATGAATAGCTATATCATCCTCTTTATTATAGTCGCTTATTTCGGAATCCTTCTACTGATTGCCTGGATCACAGGGCGGAAGAGCTCAAGCAATGAAGCGTTTTTCCTTGGTAACCGTAAATCACCTTGGTACATCGTATCAATCGGAATGGTCGGGACATCGCTTTCAGGTGTCACATTCGTTTCTGTTCCGGGGATGGTACGCAGCATAGACATGACCTATATGCAGACGGTTTTAGGGTTCTTTTTTGGATACATACTGATCGCCAAAGTGTTACTACCACTTTATTATAAGCTGCAACTAACTTCCATCTATTCGTATTTGGATGACCGGATCGGGCAGCATAGTTATAAAACAGGGGCTTCCTTTTTCCTTCTGTCCAAGATCGTAGGGGCGGCGGCGAGGCTCTATTTAGTTGTGTTGATCCTGCAACATTATGTTTTCGCATACTGGAACATATCTTTCGCCGTAACAGTCGTTATCAGTATTTTCCTAGTCTGGCTCTACACCTATCGGGGTGGTATCAAAACAATCATCTGGACAGACACACTTCAGGCGTTATGCCTAGTCGCCATGCTAATCGTAATTATCTGGCAGGTGAAAGACAAGATGCAACTGGATTTTGTAGGCATGGTGCAGACCTTGCAAGCCAGCCAGCACTTCCGTATCTTCGAGTTCGGAGACTGGCACAGCACACAACATTTCATGAAACAGTTTTTTAGCGGAATCTTTATCACCATCGTAATGACCGGCCTCGATCAAGACATGATGCAGAAAAACCTTTCCTGCAAGAGCTTGAAAGACGCACAAAAGAATATGTACACCTATGGCTTTGCCTTCACACCGGTTAATTTCCTGTTCCTTTCGCTTGGTGTCCTTCTGCTGACGCTTGCATCGCAGCAACAGATCGAACTGCCCACATTGAACGACGATATCCTCCCAATGTTCTGCACCTCCGGCATATTGGGACATTCGATCCTGATCTTCTTCACGATCGGTATCATCGCGGCAGCGTTCAGCAGTGCAGATTCTGCCTTGACAGCCCTTACGACCTCTTTCTGCATTGACATTTTAGGGGTCGAAAAGGAAAAGGCACAATCTGCCAAACGTACCCGATTGGTAGTCCATTTAATGATCTCCATCCTTTTTGCTATCATCATACTTGCATTTAAAGCAATCAATAACCGGAGCGTGATCGATGCCATTTATATGATCGCGTCCTATACATACGGTCCGCTACTCGGCCTTTTTGTATTCGGGTTATTTACAAAAAAACATCCTCGTGACAAATTTGTTCCTTACATTTGTATCGTCTCTCCTTTGCTCTGTTTCCTGACAGATTATTTAGTGAAACAGCATACAGGATATGCTTTCGGCTATGAGATGTTGATGCTAAACGGGGCTATCACGTTTGGGGGATTGTGGCTTAGTTCAATTGGCAATGGACAATTGACAATTAGAAAAAAGAGTATTAACACATGACAAGCGACGATGGCAAGAGACATTCAATTGTCAATTGTCAATTGTCTATTTAAAACACCGTTTCAATGGAAATCAAAAGTGCAGAATTTGTTATCAGTAACACAAACGTAAAAAAATGTCCCACAGGTGACCTGCCGGAATACGCTTTTATCGGGCGTAGCAATGTTGGCAAATCCTCCCTTATTAATATGCTAACTGGAAAAAAAGGGCTTGCCATGACCTCGCAGAAACCGGGAAAAACGTTGCTTATCAACCATTTCCTCATCAACGGACAATGGTATTTGGTCGATCTCCCTGGCTATGGTTTTGCCCAGCGGGGAAAAGAGGGACGCGAAAATATCCAACGGATCATCGAAGATTATATCTTGGAACGCGAACAACTCACGAATCTGTTTGTCCTGATCGACTGTCGCCACGAACCGCAAAAGATCGACTTGGAGTTTATGGAATGGCTCGGGGAAAACGAAATCCCCTTTTCTCTCATCTTCACAAAGATCGACAAAATCAGTAAAGGTCGTTTGCAGGAAAACCTGAAAGTCTACCAGACGAAATTATTAGAATCATGGGAAGAACTTCCCCCCATCCTCCTCTCCTCTTCCGAGAAGAAAGAAGGAAGGGATAAAATCCTTAATTACATCGACGAGATCAATAAAAGTCTATAGAATTTAGAACGCTCAATCGCAACTTGGGGTGATAAGAGGTACGAGTGGTATGGAAATCGCCAACAACTTTACCGAAGCCGACATAGCTATACCAGCTTCGAGGGGGCAACACCCCGCTGAGTACAGTTGACCAGCCACCGTACTACTATCTCCACGCTTTAACGGTCCCATCAAGTCAATTTGCTATGAAATAATTTCTTTCCTGCTGAAAAAGAGCTACATTTTTGAACATTACAAAACCTAAATAAATAAAAATATGAATAATACATTGAATTTACAAGGAGAACGTCTCGGGCTTGTTCAACCCAATTACCGGTCTTGACAACAAAAGTTTTGCCAAGGTAAAAAAGAATGTCAAAAGGCTTATCCACGATCTCCAACGAGGAAAGATGGAATCGGACAGCAAGAAAAGAAGCACGAGCAATCTATGCCTGGCATAAGAATAATATAGGAATAAATACAGCAGACAAATTCGTCAACGGGATTCTGACAAATGATCGAAATAAAAAAGTCCGGTAAAGACACCAAACCCTTACCGGACTTTTCTTTTTTCACCGTTTAATAGCTGATTTTACACCCCACAAAATAACTGCGCGGCATTCCGGGACCGTAGATATATTTGGAGTCACGGTCCTTGCCTTGATCGAAATCACTCTGATAGGCCTCTAATATGTTTTGTACTCCGGCATTCACCTGCAAAGTCACCGATTTATACAAAGGAAAGTCGTAAGCGACCTTCATATTCAAATCAAAGAAATCAGGCGTTTTCTCTTCCCGGTCTTCCGGAATATAGCCGGCCAGATGTTGAACCAGCATGGTTCCCGTATAAGTACCAGTGAAAGAAATAGCCAGACGTTTGACCGGAGTAAAGGTGGAAGTAAAATAACCGTACACATCCGGCGTACGGAACATTTTTTTCTGTGCCGGCAGGTCCGGGTTTGTCTCGCTCCAAGTAACGGCTTCTTTATAACGGCTGCGCTGGATGGTCGCACCCGCCTGAAGTTGCAGCCAGGCATACGCCATCTTTCCTTCCAAATTGACTCCCATCACGCGGGCTCCATCCTTATTGCGACGTTCCATAATCAGATTGCCCTGATCGTCATGTCCTTTCTCTTGCAAGAAGAACACATCACTCAGATCCGTATAAAAACCTTCCACCAACAGATTCAACTGAACCGGCCCGAAACGATGATAGAAGTCTGCCGAGGCACTGACACTCTTGGACTTCTCCTCTTTCAGGTCCTCGGCAAGCTGGATAATCGCCACTTCACCACCGACAGCCGCCACATGCAAATCCTCGTCAAACGCCTGCGGGGCACGGAAACCGCTCGAATAAGACAAACGAAGATTAATGTCCTCGGTCGGATTGAAACGGACATTCGCACGCGGACTGAAGATCAGATGATCGATCAGATTATGTTTGTCGAAACGGCCGCCGATCAGAAAGCTCCATTTCTCATTCTTCCACTCGTTCTGCAAAAACAGGCTACCGATATGAACCGTCTGGTCCACGATACGATTATACCCCAACATCTCATCCTTCAACTCGTCGAAGTTATATTCCAGGCCACCGGTAAATTCCGCCGGCATAAACAAGCATTTATCAGCCGAATAGGAATACTGCGAACCGGCGACAACCGTCATGTCCGTCGTATGCCCGTATGCATCCGGATTACGATTAGTCCCGTAATAACTCTTCCGGTTCGTATGCTGCGCAGAAGTATAGACGTTTAGGCGATGTTTATAATCTTTGGAGAACAGATCGAACTTCAGACCACCGCCATTGATACTGTGATCTGTCTGTTCTGCCACCCACGCTTCATGGGGCGGCCGGTTGATCTGGTCGCCACCACGACGATATTCGCTTATATTATGATATTCGAAACCCAGTTTAGAATAGGTGCTTGTCTTCAGATAAGAACGGAAACCGACTGTTCGGGCTTCCAACTGGCCAAGTTCGGAGAAGCCGTCTCCGTCATGATCGTAAGCTGAACGATGACGGCTCTGCCCGAAAAGATAGATGCCGGCTTTATGGTCGTCTGTCACCAAAGAAGCATTCAAGGTCGTGTTATTGTCCGGGCGACTTCCTCCGATCATCGTCAGCGAATGGGCAATCTGGGCTGAGTTGCGCAAAGGCTCTTTTGTAATGATATTGATCGTACCTGCAATCGCCGAAGAACCAAAAAGAGCGGAACCGCCACCACGCATGATCTCGACACGCTCGATCATATTGGCCGGAATCTGTTCGAGGCCGTACACACCCGTCAGTGCACTGAATATGGGACGGCTATCCACCAATATCTGCGTGTAAGGACCTTCCAGTCCATTGATACGCACCTGTTGGAAACCGCAATTCTGGCAATTGTTTTCCACCCGTACACCCGGTTGGAAGTTCAATCCATCGGCAAGAGAAGTGGCATGCGTCGTCTCGAACATTTTCGAATCCAGCACGTTCACAAGCGACGGAGCCATACGGCGGGTTGTCTCGTTCCGGTTAGCCGAAACCACAACTCCATCCAAAGACAAGGCTTCTTCTTCCACCTCAAAGTTAATTTCCAGCGTCCTACCTTTTTTCAACATCACGGGCGTCTCGATCGTTTTATAGCCCATCGTCTTCATCACGACCGTGAACTCTCCTTCCGGCAGGTTCTTCAGATAATAATGCCCCGTGCCATCGGTCGAAGTCCCGATAGTCGTCCCTTTCAAAAAGATCGTAATAAAGGACAAATGTTCACCGGTTTTCCGGTCCACCACATGACCGACAATGTTTGCGTCCGATGGATTCAAGGCAGGGCCTTCCTCCGCCCGCGCAACCATAAAAGCACAGCACAGGCATAGTATAAGTATAATAATTTTATTCATTTCGTTTGTTCTGATAAAATAAAGACTTGTTAAAAATTCACGCCGTTATGCATCCGTCGTAAGAGGGACTTTCACGCAAGAATTATTTCTTTGACATAGAACTTTTGTCCCACACTGGAGAAACTTTATTATCCGCCAGTGAAACCAAAGTTTCATCCCTCAAAAAACAATGAAACTTTTTTATCCCTGCCTGCACGACAGATACTATTTTATCAAACAAAGGGAGGAGCGCGAAGAGATAGTTTCCCTAAGACAGGGATCAGATAATCCGGATAGACAGGATTATCAATTATTTTATAATTCGGTGTAACACAAATTTGCAAAAGCAGCGAATGGATTGCTCCGTCCTGCACATGGACAGTCGTCAGCAAATGGAACAACTGGATTTCCGAAAGAGACGAGTGATGATGGCAGATGCCGTCTGCCGTCTTCTTGAATGGGTGCGAATGGACAATTGTCGTGCCATACTCAACATGAACGTGCATGAACAAAGAAATACTGCTATAGTACACTATAAAAAGTGCAGGTAGCAGCCATTTCATGTATTTTGCCATTGTCTGTTTCACATTCCGCCCCTATTAAATTAAGGGTGCGAAGATAAAACAAATAGCCGAGACCAGCAAATACACAAAATTCGAGCAACTAAATGTAAGCAACCGATACCATATTCATAATAATTTGTTACTTTTGTGCGCAATTTTCGAAAGACAAACAACAAATTAAAAACTATAAAATAATCTATGGCTAAGATCACTAAAGAAGAAGCACTCCGCTACCATGCGGAAGGCAAGCCGGGAAAGATAGAAGTCGTTCCCACCAAGCCCTATAGTACCCAGATGGATTTGTCGCTGGCTTATTCGCCCGGCGTTGCCGAACCCTGTCTGGAAATCGAAAAGAATCCGTTGGATGCTTACAAATATACTTCTAAAGGAAATCTGGTTGCCGTCATTTCAAATGGCACCGCCGTATTGGGATTAGGAGATATCGGTCCGTTGGCTGGCAAGCCGGTGATGGAAGGAAAAGGACTGTTGTTCAAGATCTTTGCAGGTATCGACGTGTTCGACATCGAAGTGAACGAGAAAGACCCTGACAAATTTATCGAAACGGTAAAGGCCATCGCACCTACTTTCGGAGGCATCAACCTTGAAGATATCAAAGCTCCCGAATGTTTCAAAATCGAAACACGCCTGAAAGAAGAACTGGATATTCCGGTCATGCACGACGACCAGCATGGGACAGCCATTATCTCCGGTGCAGGCTTGATCAATGCACTGGAGATCGCAGGGAAGAAGATCGAGGACGTGAAGATCGTGGTGAATGGCGCCGGAGCCGCTTCCATCTCTTGCACGAAACTATATATAATGTTGGGGGCAAGGAAGGAAAACATCATCATGTGCGACAGCAAAGGGGTTATCTCCACACATCGCACGGACTTGAACGAATCCAAGAAATTCTTCGCTACCGACCGCGACATCAAGACATTGACGGAAGCCGTCGTCGGAGCTGACGTGTTCTTAGGATTATCGGTCGCCAATGTGTTGACTCAAGATATGGTCCGCTCCATGAATACGAACCCGATCGTGTTCGCTTTGGCCAACCCGAATCCGGAAATCTCGTATGCCGATGCAATGGCCTCACGCGACGATATTATTTTTGCCACAGGCCGTTCCGACTATCCGAACCAGATCAATAATGTATTAGGATTCCCTTATATCTTCCGCGGCGCATTGGATACACACGCCAAAGCGATCAACGAAGAGATGAAATTAGCAGCCGTTTACGCAATCGCCGAACTTGCCAAAGAACCGGTTCCCGACGTCGTGAATGCTGCCTACAAACTGAAACGGACGACTTTCGGACGCGATTACATCCTGCCGAAAGCGCTCGACCCGCGACTCCTGACTCGTGTATCCTGTGCCGTTGCCAAAGCAGCCATCGACTCGGGCGTATCCCGCCAGACGATCACCGACTGGGAAGGATATGCCAACCACTTACGCGAAATGATGGGATATGACAACAAGTTGCTCCGTTCGTTCACCGATATGGCTAAAGCCAATCCGAAACGGGTGGTATTTGCAGAAGCTAACCACGGCAATATGCTAAAAGCCGCTGCCGAAGCGAAAGCCGAAGGTATCTGCATCCCTATCCTTTTAGGCAACGAAGAACGCCTGCAAAAGATCGCAGCCGAAGAAAATATCAGCCTCGAAGGGATCGAAATCGTCAACCTTCGTCACGACCGCGAAACAGAACGCCGCCATCGTTATGCCAAGATCCTGTCTGAGAAAAAAGCCCGCGAAGGTGTCACGTATGCGGAAGCCTGCGAAAAGATGGTCGACCGCAACGCATTCGGTATGATGATGGTTGCGACAGGCGATGCCGATGCTTTCGTGACAGGCGTTTACAGCCGCTACTCCGAAGTGACCAAAATGGCAGAGCAGATCATTGGTATCCGTCCGTCTTACACACATTTCGGTGCTTTGAATATCCTGACTTGCAAGAAAGGTACGTTCTTTATTGCCGACACGCTGATCAACCGCCATCCGTCGACAGAAGTATTGATCGATATCGCCCGCCTGACTCAAGATGCTGTGAAATTCTTCGCGCACGAACCAGTTATGGCGATGTTGTCCTACTCCAACTTCGGTTCCGACAAGCAGGGCAGCCCGCTGAAGGTCCACGACGCGATCGACTATCTGCACAAGAACTATCCGGACATGATGGTAGATGGAGAAATGCAGGTCAACTTCGCTCTGGACAAGAAACTGCGTGACGACATGTATCCGTTCAACAAGTTGAAAAGCAAAGATGTCAACACGCTGATCTTCCCGAACCTGAGTTCTGCCAACAGTGCTTACAAGTTGCTCGACACACTCGGCATCAGCGAAACGATCGGCCCGATCCAGATGGGTTTGAACAAACCGATCCACTTCACCGACGTGGAAAGTTCTACGCGTGACATCCTGAACCTGACGACTGTCGCTGTCGTAGATGCGATCGTACAGGAACAGATCGAAAAAGGAGAATAACTCGATTAAGCTTAACAAAAAATAGCGATGAGGCATTGAAGTTTCATCGCTATTTTTTTACTATCTGTATACGCTTATCGGAACAACTTCCCATCCATTTCCCTATCTTTGTCCCCAAAATTGTTTAGGTATCACATTTATGGCAACTACTACTAAAGAAATGACGGAGGGTGCTCCCCTGCCGATTATTCTCAATTTCACCTTCCCCCTGTTGCTTGGAAATATATTGCAACAAACCTACTCGCTTGTGGATGCCGCTATCGTTGGAAAATTTTTAGGGATCAATGATCTGGCAGCAATCGGGGCAAGCACTTCGGTCGTATTCCTGATTTTAGGATTTTGCAACGGGTGTTGTTGCGGATTCGGGATTCCGGTGGCACAGAAATTCGGGGCGAGAGACTACAAGACAATGCGACGGTACGTGACGGTCAGTTTACAACTGGCAGCCCTGATGTCGATCGTCATTGCGGTTCTGACAAGCGTATACTGTGCAGATATCCTGAGAAGTATGCAGACTCCGGAAAATATTTTTCACGGAGCTTACTATTATCTACTCGTAACGTTTATCGGAGTACCTTGTACGTTCTTCTACAACTTGCTGTCCAGCATCATACGTGCACTCGGCGATAGTAAAACACCATTTTGGTTCCTGCTGTTCTCTACCGTATTGAACATCGTGCTCGACCTGTTCTGTATCCTCGTGTTGGGATGGGGCGTGTTAGGAGCTGGTATCGCCACCGTCGTGTCACAAGGTGTGTCGGCACTTCTCTGTTATTTTTATATGTACAAGCATTTTCCAGTCCTGAAAGGGACGGCTGACGACCGCAAATTCCGCTTTCCACTGGCTAAAAATCTTTTATATATCGGAGTACCTATGGGACTTCAATTCTCCATTACGGCAATCGGCAGCATCTTGCTCCAAAGTGCCAATAACGCTTTGGGAACAGCTTGTGTAGCCGCATTCACAGCAGCAATGAGAATCAAGATGTTCTTTATCTGTGCCTTTGAAAGCTTAGGTATAGCGATGGCTACCTATACGGGGCAAAACTACGGAGCCGGGAAACCCGAACGCATCTGGCAAGGGATCAAAGCCAGCTCGCTGCTGATGATGATCTATGCCGTCTTCACTTTTACAATACTGATGTCGGCCTCCGACAAGATATCATTGCTGTTCGTAGACGCTTCGGAAACGGAAATACTTAAAAACACGGTACTTTTCCTACACGTTTCTTGCTATTTCTTTCCGATCTTAGGGCTGCTCTGTATCCTGCGCTACACCATACAAGGCGCAGGATACACCAATCTGGCGATGCTTTCCGGAGTTTCCGAAATGATCGCACGCACGCTGGTCAGTATCTATGCCGTACCGATATTCGGATTCTTAGCTGTTTGCTTTGGCGATCCGACCGCCTGGATAGCAGCAGACCTCTTCCTCGTCCCGGCATTCATATATGTCTATCGGAAACTGAAAAAGAGCCTTAAGGAAAATTATGCAATCCCCAACAGTTCGACTTCGAACAGCAGTGTGGAATAACCGGGGATCGGACCGAATGTACGTGTCCCGTAACCTAATGTATACGGGATATAAATCATCCAACGGTCTCCCACATGCATCCGCCGGAGTGCTTCCTGCCATCCTTCGATCACCTGATTGAGGCGGAATGCCTCCGGACATCCCCGTTTCCAGGAATTATCGAACTCGCGTCCGTTGGCCAGCGTTCCACGGTAATGGACGGAAACGACATCCGTCAGTTCCGGTGAAACCACACCGGTCCCTTTCTCTATCTCCTTATACAACACACCACAAGGAAGCCTGACGACTCCCTCACCGGTAGCCACTTCTTCTAAAAACCGTAGATTCTTTTCTTTATATTCTTCTTTCTTTCCCATTGTTATTCTCATTTCATTTCGTGGCAAAGATACAAAGCATCCCACGTATAAAATAAACAGAAAGAAATAAAAAGAGGCAAACAATTATACGGCAAGTCTGTTCTTTAATGGCTAAATCTAAACAAAAAATTATGCACATACGTACATGGTGTTATGCTGTGCTCTGCCTGTTCCTGCCGATAACGCTGCCGGCGCAGAAAGAACACAAATACCTGGATCACGCATTACCGGAAGCGTGGCAGGAAAACGACAGTGATTTTCAACAGACATTACCGGTAGACGACCAGTGGTGGAAAAACTTCAATGATCCCACCCTGGACTCGCTGATTGAAGTAGCCGTAAAGCAGAACTACTCCGTACTGATGGCGGCAGACCGTATCGCTATGGCAAAAGCCAATCTGCGTATACAACAAGGTAGCTATTCGCCAATCCTGGGACTCGCTGCCGGCTGGACCCGGCAACAAAGTAGCGGGCATACAAGCAATCTGCCGCAGACGATAACCCAATACAGCGATGCCGCCCTGTCTATGAACTGGGAAATCGATGTATTCGGAAGCATCCGCAACCGCGTAAAGGCCCAAAAGGAGAACTTTGCAGCCTCCAAAGAGGACTACAACGCCGTGATGGTCTCCCTTTGCGCCCAAGTGGCATCCGCCTATATCAACTTACGGAAACTGCAACAAGAAGTGGAAGTTGTCAAAAAGAACTGCCTGTCGCAACAGGCGGTCGTCAAGATCACAGAAAAAAGGTACGAAACAGGGCTTGTCTCAAAATTAGATGTCGCACAAGCCTTATCCGTCTACTACGACACAAAAGCCTCTCTCCCCATGTTGGAAGCCGGAATCATCCAGTACACAAACGCTTTGGGCGTACTGATGGGACTTTATCCCTGGGACGTCCGGGAAATCATGGAAACACGGAAGCCATTGCCGGAATACATCGAGACAATCGGCATCGGCATTCCCGCAAACCTGCTACTACGCCGGCCGGACATCCGGGCGGCTGAACGCCTAGTAAACGCACGGGCGGCATCGCTCGGCGCCTCCAAATCAGACTGGTGGCCGAAAGTTTTCGTCAAAGGATCGGTGGGATTCGCTTCGCATGATTTAGACAAACTGGTAAATCATAGCAGCTTCACCTACGAGATCGCCCCCGTCATCTCCTGGAATTTCTTCCAGGGAACAAAGTTGGCGCAGGCGACACGGCTGGCAAAAGCCCAGCTCGACGAGTCGATCCGACAATTCAATCAGGATGTACTGACAGCTGTCCAGGAAGTGGACAATGCCATGAATTCCTACAAGAACTCGATCAAACAAATTGTCGCGCTCCGGGAAGTCGTCAATCAGGGGAAGCAGACATTGGAGCTTTCGCTCGACCTCTATAAACAGGGACTTACTCCTTTCCAGAATGTCCTGGACGCACAACGCTCCCTCCTTTCCTATGAAAACGAGCTGACACAAGCCAGAGGCTCCTCCCTGCTAAGCCTGATCCAGCTTTATCAGGCGCTAGGCGGCGGTTGGGAAAATGAAAATTGATAATTAAGAATTAAAAAATAAAAGAGATGAAGACTACTATTAAAATAGGGATTGTAGGACTGTCCATTGTCCTGTTGACAGGATGTAAAGAGAAAAGTCTCCAGACGGAAATGCCAGCCCCTTCCATCAGTGTTGCAACGCCTGTCGTACAAGATATCACGCTGACAAAAGACTATCCGGGCTATTTGAGCTCCGACCGTATAGTCAACCTGGTAGCACGCGTAAACGGATACCTGCAATCCTCACAACTTGTGCCGGGTGCAAAAGTTAAAAAGGGCGACCTGATATTTGTAATCGAACCGGAAGTCTACCTGAACAATGTCACCCAAGCGGAAGCCGCGCTAAACACGGCAAAAGCCCAGACCGAATATGCCCGCAGTAATTACGAACGCATGAAAGAAGCGGCTAAAAGCGGGGCCGTCAGTCAAATACAAGTCTTACAAGCCGAATCGACTGCAGCGGAAATGGAGGCATCTGTAAACAATGCCGAAGCAGCTTTGAAAACAGCCCGAACCAACCTGAGCTATTGCTATATCCGGGCCCCTTATGATGGACGTGTCACCCGTGCAAGCTATGACGTGGGCAATTATATCAACGGTGCCGTCCAACCCGTCACTTTGGCTACCTTATACAAAGATGACATCATGTACGCCAACTTCAATATCGAAGATAACCAGTTCATGCGGATGAAAATGATTGCCGCCCAGAACGATCCGTACGTCAAGATGCCTACCCACGTTTCCGTACGTCTCGGACAGGACGGACGGCAAAGGTATACCGGGACATTGGACTACCTCTCCCCTAACGTCGATCTGTCAACCGGTACGCTAAACGTCCGTGCCAATCTCGAAAATAAAGACGGCGAACTGAAAAGTGGGCTGTACGTAACGATCACATTGCCCTACAGCGAACAGAAAAACGCTGTCCTCGTACGCGATGCCTCCATTGGAACCGACCAGTTAGGAAAATTCCTGTACATAGTAAACGACTCGAATATCGTACGATACCGTCATATCGAACCCGGACAGTTGGTAAACGATACGCTTCGTCAAGTCATCAGCGGTATCCGCCCTAACGAACAGTACGTGACAACCGCCCTGTTGAAAGTTAGAGACGGTATGAGTATTAAGCCTATAAAATAAAAAGCTATGGTAAAATACTTCATAAACAGACCGATATTCGCTACCGTCCTCGCACTGATTCTAGTGGTAGCCGGATTAGCCACGCTACATATACTTCCCATTGCGCAATATCCGGAAATCACACCGCCGACCGTACAAGTTTCAGCTTTCTACCCGGGTGCAGATGCGGAAACAGTGGCACAGACCGTAGGATTACCCATTGAACAACAGGTAAACGGTGTGGACGGAATGCTTTATATGAGTTCCAATTCATCCAGCTCCGGAGCCTATTCACTCACCGTCACATTCACAGTCGGAACCGATATCGACATGGCGACCGTCATGATGCAGAACCGTGTCAGCATTGCACAAAGTAGTCTGCCGGAAGCCGTGATCGTACAAGGCATCACCACCAAGAAGCAATCATCTAACATTGTTATGATGCTGACGCTAAGCTCCCGTGACTCCACATACAGCGGTCTATACCTGAGCAACTACGCCAGCCTCAACATGACGGACGAACTGACGCGTCTGCCGGGTGTTGGCTCCGTCAATGTCATGGGAGCCGGAAGCTACAGTATGCGCATATGGCTCGACCCGAACGCCATGCGTATCCGTAACCTCACTCCGGATATGATCTTCCAGGCGATCTCGACACAGAACACACAGGTTTCAGCCGGTTACGTCGGGCAGCCAATAGCCAAAGCAGACAATCCGTTCCAGTACACACTGACGGTAAAAGGCCGTTTGACGACTCCGGAAGAATTCGGAGACATCATCCTCCGTACGGAAGAGGGCGGAAAAATTCTCCGGTTGAAAGATGTCGCCCGTATCGAATTAGGCAGTTCTTCTTATAATGTCACCTCCAAGTTGAAAGGCCAGCCGAGTGCCGCCATAGCCATTTACCAACTCCCCGGTTCCAACTCCCTGGAAGTGGCCAAAGGGGTACGGGAGAAAATGGAGCAGCTGGCAGCAAACCTACCGGAAGGAGTCGTTTATGATGTGACACTGGACACGACACAAGTAATCAATGCCTCCATCGACGAAGTGCTCGTCACCTTCCTGGAAACAACAGCTCTCGTCATACTGGTAATTTTCCTGTTCCTCCAGAATTTCCGTGCCGTTATCATCCCCTGCATCACCATCCCCGTCTCCCTGATCGGAACACTGGCGGTCATGTCGGCCTTAGGATTCTCGATCAATATGTTGACCTTGTTCGGGTTGATCCTGGCCATCGCGATCGTGGTGGATGATGCGATCGTGGTGGTGGAAAACTCGTCGCGACTGATGGATACGGGGAAATATACCGCCCGTGAAGCCGTGACCGAAGCTATGGGTGAAATTGTCGGCCCGATCGTAGGCGTCGTGCTGGTATTGCTGGCGGTCTTTATCCCGACGACCTTCATCAGCGGTATCTCCGGCCAATTATACAAACAATTTGCCCTGACAATCGCAGCCGCCACCGTCTTAAGCGGGTTCAACTCGCTGACGCTTACGCCCGCCCTGTGCGCCCTGTTCCTGCAAGCAAACAAAGAGCCGAAATTCTTTGTATTCAAAGCCTTCAACAAGGGATTCGACAAAACCCAGAAAATATATGACGCCATTGTCGGCCGCATGCTGAAAAGCCCGCTTGTCACGATGGTGATATTCGGGATCATAACGGTCATTGCCATTGCCATGTTCATGCGCTGGCCTACCACTTTCATTCCGGAAGAGGATGACGGTTATTTCCTGGTATCTACCCAGCTCCCGCCGGCAGCCAGCCTGAGCCGTACGGAAGCCGTCGGAAAACAGATCGACAAGATCCTCGACAGTTATCCCGAAGTCAAGACCTATATCGGGGTAAACGGTTTCTCCATTATGGGTGGCGGCGAACTCTCGAACACCGGGACCTATTTCGTGATCCTGAAAAACTGGAACGAGCGAAAAGGAAAAGAGCATACCGCCTCGGACGTCGTAAACCGTTTCAACCGCGAAGCCTACGGCATCCAGGAAGCACAGATATTCGCAATGGTCCCTCCTGCCATCCCCGGATTGGGGGCTTCGGGAGGCCTGCAACTCCAATTGGAGGATCGTAAGAACCTGGGACCGACGGAGATGCGGCATGCCATCGAAACACTGCAAGCCACGTACCGGAGCAAACCGCAATTGCTCAATCTTTCCAGCATGTATCAAGCCAACGTTCCGCAATACAAACTGGAGATCGACCGCGACAAGGTGCAATTGCTCGGCCTGCAGCTCAACCAGGTTTTCGCGACTTTAAGCTACTACATGGGGGCTGCCTATGTAAACGACTTCGTCGAATTCGGGCGTATCTACCAGGTAAAGATCGAGGCCAATGACCAGGCTCAAAAGCTTATAGATGACGTGTTGCACCTGAGCCTCGAAAACAAGTCAGGCAAAATGGTTCCTTTCTCCGCCTTTACGGAGGTGAAGGAGCAGTTGGGATTGGACCAGATCAACCTGTATGATATGTATAAGTCGGCATCCATCACCTGCATAGCCAATCCGAAATATAGTTCCGGCGAAGCGATCCAGGCTATGGAAGAACTCGTACAGGAGCAGTTAGGCAATAATTTCGGATATGAATGGACATCCGTCGCTTATCAGGAAACGAAAGCAGGCTCCACCACCATGCTCGTCTTTGCAATGGCTCTTTTGGTCGCCTTCCTGGTTCTTTCGGCCCAGTATGAAAGTTGGACAAGCCCGATCGCCGCGATTATGGGACTTCCGATCGCCCTGTTAGGGGCCATTTTGGGTTGTTTCGTCATGGGCGTGCCAGTTAGCATCTATACACAAATCGGTATCATCCTGCTGATCGCCCTCTCTGCGAAGAACGGCATCCTGATTGTCGAATTTGCCCGTGACTACCATAAGGCCGGCAATCCGATACGCGAAGCCGCACTCGAAGCCGGCCATGTCCGTCTGCGTCCGATCCTGATGACTTCATTCGCATTCGTCTTAGGAGTCATGCCTTTGCTATTTGCAACGGGGGCCGGAGCAGGAAGCCGCCTGTCCTTAGGCGCGGCAGTCGTATTCGGTATGGCGATAAACACCATTTTCGCCACGATGTTTATCCCCAGCTTCTACGAGTTGATGCAATTATTCCAGGAAAAGGTATTGGACAAATTCAACCGGAAACAGAAATAAGCCGAGATACGGGTAACACCACCGGACACATAGGCATAATCCAAACATCAGGGGGTTGTCTAAAAAGTCACTCATTCGTCCTTGAGAACACTTTTCAGACAGCCCCTTTATTGTGGCAAAGGCTGTTTTGACACCGCCGGCAAGGGGCTTTCAAGACATTTCCCCCTTCTTTATCAATCGACTTTATATTCTCCTATCTGCTTGAACCCATTCAGGAAATCCGTAACCGGCAGACGTTTCTTACCGGCCAGTTGCACGGACAGCAGACGCAAATATCCATCTTCCACTGCGATATCGATATAGCTTTTACGGTCGGTCCGGATGGTTCCGACGGGAAGTTTATGTGCGGCAGGGCACTTCTCTGCCTGATAGATTTTCAAAGAGGTGCGCACGCCTTCCGGAGAAACGATTTCAGTCCAGGCAGCCGGATAAGGAGACAGGCCGCGGATGAAGTCATAAACCCTTTTCACCGGCTGAAGCCAATCGATACGGCAAGTTTCTTTGAAAATCTTCGGAGCGGGACGGAGTTCGGAAGGATCTTTATAAAATTCTTCCTGAGGAACGGCATCTGTTTTTCCTTCCAACAACAAATCGACGGTTTCCAGTACTAGCCCGGCTCCCATCGTCATCAAGCCGTCATGGACGATCCCCACATCATCCGTATCGGCTATAGGCAAATGCTTCTGGCGGATGATCTTACCTGTGTCGATCTCGTGAGTCAGGAAAAAGGTGGTCGCACCGGTTTCCGTATCTCCGTTGATCACCGCCCAGTTGATAGGAGCCGCCCCCCTGTATTGGGGAAGCAAAGAGGCATGGAGGTTAAACGTTCCCAGACGCGGCATATTCCAGACAACCTCCGGCAGCATACGGAAAGCGACGACGATCTGCAAGTCCGCTTTCAAAGCCCGCAACTCGGAAAGAAAAGCCTCATCTTTCAACTTTTCGGGCTGGAGTACCGGTAATCCCTTCGACAGGGCATATCGCTTCACCGGGCTTGCCTGTAAGACACTGCCATGACGGCCGACCGGTTTGTCCGGCATCGTAATCACCCCTACTATATTGTATCCGCCTTCAACCAAGGTACGCAGGCTCTCCACCGCAAAATCGGGAGTGCCCATATAAACGATTCGTAAATCTTCTTTCTTCATTTTTTAATCTCCTGAAAAGTTTTCAACCAGCACTTCGCGGTATGAATTAAATATCTTCGATTTGGACATAAAGCCGATATACCGTCCTTCCTCGTCTACAACCGGCAGGTTCCAGGCCTTCGTATCGTCAAAGATACGCATAATCTGTTCCATCGGCGTCCCTACCTGGATCTTGGCAGGTGCCGAAACCATGAACTTGGAGACGTGAAACCGATTATATAACTCAGGGCGGAACATAATGTTCCGGATATTGTCCAACAGAACAAGCCCCAACAGGATACCCCGTTCGTCGATAACGGGGAACATATTTCGCCCGCTCTTGGCAATTACCTTCACCATATCTCCCAAGGACATTTCGGGAGAGACAGTCAGGAAGTCGCGCTCGATCACACTGTCGGTATTCAGCAACGTCAACACGGCACGGTCTTTATGATGGGTAAGCAACTCCCCTTTCTGGGCCAGACGCATCGAATAGATACTGTGTGGAAGAAACATCTTGATCGTGATATAGGAGCTCACAGATACGATCATCAGTGGAAGGAAAAGAGCATACCCGCCGGTCAGCTCGGCAATTAGGAAGACACCGGTCAGCGGCGCATGCATGACACCGGACATGATACCCGCCATTCCCAACAAGGCGAAGTTCTTCTCCGACAGATACATCGTAAAGGGAAAATAGTTGGACGCATGCGCAAACACGAATCCGGCAATGCATCCTAAATACAAACTGGGAGCAAATATACCACCACAACCGCCTCCAGCATTCGTCGCGCTCGAAGCAAAAACCTTAAACAACAAGATCAGCGTAAGGAATATCTGCAATCCCCAATAGGTATCGTTCAGACTATAGAACATACTCTTATCCATTATATGGGAGAACTGCCCGTTCAACAAAGACGAAATCGTATCATAACCTTCACCATAGAGCGGAGGAAATATGAAGATCAGCACACTCAGCATGATCCCCCCAACGACGAATTTCTTCCAGTAATTATTCAAGTTCCGGTACATCCCCTCGACCCGGTTCATGACTTTGGTAAAATAGAGAGACACCAAACCACAGAAGACACCTAGTAACAGCACATAAGGAATACGCTCGATCACAAACGCTTCGGTCTGGGAAAACGGAAACATTGCTTCCGTACCCGTAAAAATATAGGAAACAGTCGCAGCCGTCACCGAAGTGATAAGCAAAGGAAGTACCGACGTCATCGTCAGGTCCAACAACAGCACTTCCACCACAAACACCACCCCAGCAATCGGAGCTTTGAATATACCGGCAATCGCCCCGGCAGCCCCACAGCCGACCAGCAACATCAAAGTCTTTTGCTCCATGCGGAACAGGCGGCCCAAGTTGGATCCGATCGCAGCCCCTGTCAACACAATAGGCGCCTCTGCCCCGACCGATCCGCCGAAACCGATGGTGACGGAACTGGCAACAATGGAAGTCCAAGCATTATGAGGCTTGATGCGGCTCTTCCGCTGGGAAATGGCATAGAGTATCTTCGTCACCCCGTGGCTGATATCATCCCGTACGATATATTTTACAAACAAACCGGCAAGCAGGATACCGATCACCGGATAAAGCAGATACAGGTAATTCGCCCCATCCTGATTAAAATTGCCGGTCAGAAGATGTTGTATAAAATGAATGATCGACTTCAGGACAATAGCTGCTGCTGCCGTACAAATACCGACCAGAAAACTGACGATCAATATGAAATGCTTCTCTTTTATATGCTTGTCCCGCCATAACAGGAACCGATAGAAAAATTGAAAATTATCCTTCATAATCTACAACCTCTATTTTTAATTTTTTAATTCTTAATTCCTCAAATACCTTTTCCTGTAAGTACTGTTTTAACCGTATAAATCAGGATTGTTAGATCCAATGTCAGCGACATATTTTCGTAATATAATATATCATATTCCATACGCTCCACCATTTTATCCACGCTTGCCGCATAGCCATATTTCACCATCCCCAACGAAGTAATGCCCGGACGGACATTATGCAACAGATAATAATAGGGAGCCGTCTTCACGATCTCGTCGATAAAATATTTCCGTTCGGGACGTGGTCCGACCAACGACATATCCCCTTTCAGTACGTTCCAGAACTGCGGCAATTCGTCCAACCGGTATTTCCGCATGATACGTCCGAATGGCGTCACACGTGGGTCGTCTTCCGACGAAAGCGACGGTCCGTTCTCTTCGGCATTGACATACATGGTACGGAACTTGTACATCCCAAACGGCTGTCCGAGATAACCAATCCGCTCCTGACGGAAAAACACGGGTCCCGGAGAATCCTTCTTCACCCGCCATGCAATATATACAAATAAAGGAGAAAGCAACAGCAATGCAACAGCAGAACAGACTTTATCCAGAAAAAGCTTTATGTTCTGTTCGGCCGGTGAAAAATTGTTATCCGTCACATCGACCAACGGGATTCCCCGTATCGTCCGAAGCTGGATTTTCGAAAGCATATTAAACCGGTCCGCCAACACTTTTATCGGACGTTTATACCGGTAAAGCGAATAGAGAACTCCCAAAAGCACCTTATTATTCTTCGACTCGACAGCCAAAACTATTTCATCCACAGTCTCCTTTTCCATCAAAACCGGAATATCCTCCACCGTCCCCAGCACCTGATTTCGGTCGACCTTGACCGGCGTCCTCCCGTCTTCCGAAACAAACCCACAAATATCATAACCTAGACGGTACAAATCGTGAGCGATACGGACAGCCTTTCCTCCCGCACCGACAATCAACACGTTCATCGCCCATTCCCGGTTCTTTATTTTCTTTACCCCGTTCTGTGTAATCAGTAGACGCGGGATATAAGTAATGAAAAACTGCAATCCGAACATTCCAAAGAACAACTTATAATAGACATTGATCGACCGGGGAATATCGTCGAGCAGCAAAGCAAAGAAGACGAAAATCGTCCCAATCAGTACGGTAATGAATGTCGAGAAAAGTTCGGTAAGGCGAGACTTTCCAAACGGCTTGTTGTAATATCCCGAAAAATAGTAAAGCACCAGCCAGAAAAAAGGGATGACGAACTGGCCAGTGAGCACACCCGGATATTGCAAATAGTCAAGTAGACTATCTGTTCCCTCATTAATGACAAACAAGACTTCATAACGAAGGATATTAAATAGCAACCACGCAATCGAAGCCGATATAAAATCCGATAATATGTATTTTCCTGCTTGCTTGCTTTTCTTCATTTTTACCTGATTACCTGAACAACGCCACCGTCTCCTAATTTAATGATATGGGAAGGCTTGGCCTTGCTCATATCATCCTGGCGATATTTCACTATATAATCGACTCCGTTTTTAATACAGTCCGACACCTCGCTAAAATTGCCCGGAGAAGGTTCACCACTCACGTTAGCTGAAGTAGAGACTAACGGTCTGCGGAAACGCTCGCACAATTTACGGGAAAACTCTTCGTTCGTCACCCGGATACCGACACTACCGTCTTCACCCAAGAGATTCTTCGCCAGATTCTTCGCATGAGGATAGATAATCGTAAGCGGTTTATCAGCCACCTCAATCAGGTCCCAGGCTATATCGGGCATATCTGACACATACATGCTCAGTTTTGCTGAACTGTCGGTCAATACCAGCATAGCCTTATTATCCATTCTCTTCTTCAGCTCGTACACCTTTTGTACGGCTTTCTCATTGGTCGCATCGCAACCGATACCCCAGATCGTATCTGTAGGATAGAGTATTATGCCTCCCGCCTGCATGGTTTCGCAGGCTTTTTGAATATCTTCTGTCATTGTTTTTTAAATAATGTCACAAATGTACAAATCATTCGCGGACTTGGAAACAAATGAAATAAAAATTAGATGCTAATGCAATTTATATTCGACATTGTCGAAAACAAATTGCATTAGCATCTAATTGCAGACTCAAAAAGAGAGACATCAATTCCCACACCGAAGACAACGAATGCAAATTTCCCGAAAATTATAATTTAATAAAAAAGCAAGCCACCAAACAGAAATATCCATTTATATTATCTAACTTTACGGATTCAAATATATTGGAGGTTTTATCACCATAAACCCGCATATCCGATATATCAGAGACGATAAAAAAGAAAAAAACAATATATAATGATTACAAAATGGAACTTTCAAACCCCAACAGAAGAAGAGTTACATAAAAGAGACAAGCTGGCAAGCGAACTGGAACTTAGCCCGGTCGTATGTCTTTTGCTCGTTCAGCGAGGACTTTCCACTGTTGAAGAGGTGAAGAAATTCTTTAAACCCAGCTTGAACGACTTGCATGATCCATTCCTCATGCCGGATATGGAAAAAGCGGTCAAGCGCTTGAACAAAGCATTGGGGAATAAAGAAAAAATTTTAATTTATGGAGACTACGATGTAGACGGCACGACTGCCGTTTCATTAGTCTACAAGTATTTACGGCCTTATTCGTCGGCATTGGATTATTATATTCCGGACCGGTATGACGAAGGATACGGGATTTCGTATAAAGGCATCGACTACGCCAGGGAAAACGGGATCACGCTAGTAATCTCGCTCGACTGCGGTATCAAGGCCATCGAAAAGATCGAATATGCCAAGCAGTTGGGGATCGATTTTATTATCTGCGACCATCATATGCCGGACAACACATTACCGGATGCCGTCGCCGTGCTGGATGCCAAGCGGGTGGACTCGGTTTATCCGTACGAACATCTGTCGGGATGCGGCGTCGGGTTCAAGTTCATGCAGGCATTTGCCAAAAGCAACAACTTCCCGTTCGCCGACCTGGAGAAGTTGCTGGAGTTGACGGCAGTCAGCATCGCCTCGGACATCGTCCCCATCACCGGCGAAAACCGCATACTGGCCTACTACGGTTTAAAGCAGCTTAACAGCAACCCGAGCCTCGGTCTGAAAGGGATTATTGATATCTGCGGCCTCTCGGGCAAAGAGATCACCATTAGCGACATCGTCTTTAAAATCGGACCGCGCATCAACGCTTCCGGTCGCATGATGAACGGAAAGGAAGCGGTCGAACTGCTCCTGGCGAAGGATGTCGACGTGGCCCGCGAAAAGAGTGAGAGCATCAACCAGTATAATGAAGAACGCCGTGAACTGGACAAGAAGATCACAGACGAGGCGAACGCCATCATCGACGAATTCCAAAACATGGAAGACCGTAAGGCGATCATCGTCTACAATCCAGGATGGCACAAAGGGGTGATCGGCATCGTCGCTTCTCGCCTGACGGAAAAATACTACCGTCCGGCAGTCGTCCTGACGAAATCGTCCGAACTGATCACCGGTTCCGCCCGCTCGGTTACAGGATTCGACATATACAAAGCGATCGAAAGCTGCCGTGACTTGTTGGAAAATTTCGGCGGGCACACGTATGCCGCCGGCCTTTCCCTGAAAGAGGAGAATTTGGATGCTTTCACCCAGCGATTCCTAAAACTGGCTGCCGACGAAATCATTCCCGAACAGATGACGCCTCAGATCGATATAGATGCCGTACTGGACCTGCAAGATATCAATTCAAAGTTCATGAGCGAGCTGAAAAAGATGAATCCGTTCGGTCCGGACAACCAAAAGCCTGTATTTTGCTCTCTCGGAGTCAAGGATTACGGGACCAGCAAACTGGTAGGGAAAGACTTGGAACATATCAAACTGGAACTGATCGACGACAAATCGAACACACCGATACACGGGATTGCTTTTGGCATGCACCAACATAATACGCATATCAAGAACATGAAGCCTTTCAATATCTGCTACACCATCGAGGAAAACACCTACAACGGCAACACGTCGTTGCAACTAATGGTGAAGGATATCAAGGAAAACGATATATGAAGGGATGTGGTGGATGTCTACCATAAGATTTTAGGAAAGTATTGGGGATACACTACTTTCCGTCCTTTGCAGGAAGAGATCATCTGTTCTGTCTGTGCCGGAAAAGATACACTCGGGCTCATGCCTACGGGAGGTGGCAAATCGATCACCTTCCAGATTCCGGCGTTGGCTATGGACGGGATTTGCCTTGTCATTACCCCGCTTATCGCTTTGATGCGTGACCAGGTCGACAATCTACGTCGAGTCGGGATCAAAGCTACAGCTGTATATTCGGGCATGAGCCGCCAAGAGATCGCCGGGGAACTGGAAAATTGTGTTTCCGGACAAAATAAGTTCCTGTATGTTTCACCCGAACGGCTTGCCACCGGATTATTCAGGGATAAGTTGCAAGCCATGAACGTCTGCCTGTTAGTGGTAGATGAGAGTCATTGTATCTCGCAATGGGGCTATGACTTCCGTCCTTCCTACCTCCACATCGCCGATATACGGGAGCAACTGCCCGGCGTGCCGGTACTGGCACTGACAGCAACCGCCACGCCCGAAGTCGTGGACGAAATACAGGAGCGACTGCTTTTCAGGGGAAAAAATGTTTTCCAGAAAAGTTTTGCCCGTCCGAATCTCGCCTACATCGTACGCCGTACGGAAGATAAGTTGAGCACACTAGCCTACATACTCGGAAAAGTACCCGGTACGGCTATCGTCTACGCACGAAACCGAAAGCTGACCAAGGAAGTGGCTATCTTTCTGCAACAATCGGGAATATCGGCCGACTTTTTCCATGCCGGATTAAGCCGGGAAGAAAAGGCGATCCGACAAAGCCGCTGGAAAAACAATAAATGCCGCGTAATAGTGGCCACGAATGCCTTCGGGATGGGGATTGACAAACCGGATGTACGATTGGTCGTCCATCTGGATATACCAGGGTCATTGGAGGAATATTTTCAGGAGGCAGGTCGTGCCGGACGGGACAGCCGGAAGGCCTTTGCGGTAGCTCTCTGCACAGATACGGATAGTTTTCATCTGAAAAAGCGGATAGACGATGAGTTTCCCGAAAAGAAGCTGATCGGAAAAGTATATGAAGCGTTGGGCGATTATTTCCGAATTCAGGAAGGACAAGGAAAAGATATCGTTCATAACTTCGAACTGACAGATTTTTATTCCACTTGCCAGCTTCCTCCGCTACAGATACATCATGCATTGAAGTTGCTAGAACTGTCCGGCTACATTGAATATTGCGAAGCAATGGACGAATCATCCTTCCAGACCGCCCCCCAAATCACATATACGCATCCACGCGTACAAAAAAATGCCCTTATTATCCCATCTTCCGCTTATGAGAAGCGTCGGGAAAGAATGAAAAAGCGCATTTCGAAAGTGGTGGAATACATGAACGGGGTACATATATGCCGGAGTCGCCTGCTACTCTCCTATTTCGGGGAAAAGAATACGGAAGATTGCGGATGTTGCGACGTCTGCCTTTCCAAGAATGACTCCGGCCTGAACAACCGGGATTTCAACGCCATACGCGACCTGTTACTCAGACTGCTTTCCACCCGGCAACTGCTTCCTGTCACCACCTTGCTTCCCTTATTACCTTTTCCGGAGGAAAAAATCATCACCACCATCCGCTTCCTGGCCGAGCATGACAAACGGTTTTATTTGAAAGAAGGAAAGGTGGGAATTTTTACGGATATCGGAAATGCCTGATAATGCACTTTAGCGACTTATCTTTTATTACTCTCATTTTTTGTTGTTATCTTTGCCCCTAAATAATCCAAATCAGCAAATGAATAAGATTAACATATATGTACTGACGTTCTTTCTGAGTCTGGCTGGTGTATCTATCTATGCACAAAACAACCGATCACAAGTGGTTATTACAAGCGGACAAGACAATAATGTATTTTTTCATACAATAGAAAGAGGACAAACTGTTTACGCAATCGCTACCATGTACGGGGTTACGCCCGATGATATTTACCGGCTGAATCCAGATAGCAAAGAGGGGATCAAAGCAGGTGCCACCCTTAAAATACCGCAACGCGACATAGTTGGAGGTACTGCTAAGAAGCAAGATGGAAATTATATTTTCCATACCATACAGCCCAAAGAAACCCTGTATTCGTTATCCATCCGATACACCGTTCCCGCTACCGCCATCGTAAAAGCAAACCCCGGATTGTCTACTTCCACTTTTACAATTGGCAAGACAATCCGCATTCCGGCGACGCAAGTGGAAGATTTACCGACAACGGAGCTCAAGACCGTTACCAAAGAAATTGAATATACCGTCCAGAAAAAGGAAACCATGTACCGGATCTGCCGGAAATTCAATATTTCCAGCTACGAGTTGATCAAGCTTAACCCGAAATTGAAAGAAGGAGTTAAGGCTGGTATGACTATTAAGATCCCCGTACAAGCCGAAGAGAATATGACGACCGAACCAGCAACTACCATGCTTTCGGAAAGAGATGTCAATGCGTTGCTCTCAGAACCGAAAAGCATCGAGCGCGTCAACAGCGTCAAAGTAGCCTTGTTATTGCCGTTTATGACAAATGAGGCTATCCCATCTACGGAGACACAACGCTTCATCGAATATTACGAAGGTTTCTTGCTGGCGGTGGACAGTCTTAAAAACACAGGCTGTTCTATCGATCTGTCAGTTTATGATACAGGAAACGGAACGAAGAAACTGAAAGAAATCCTGAAAGAGGATGCCTTGAAGAATGCCAACCTCATCATCGGAGCCGTACAAAACGACCAGATCGGCCCGGTTGCGGAATTTGCCCAGAAGAACAACATCAAATATGTGATTCCTTTTACATCGAAGAACGACGATGTGTTGTCAAACGCATATGTTTACCAGGTAAATACGCCCCACTCCTACCTGTATGCCAAAGCAGCTCAAGGCGGATGCGACCTATTTGCCGAAGACAATATAATCCTACTGAACATCAGGGATGGCAAGGATAAAACCGAATTTATCAAGGCATTCAAAGCCGAGATGAAACAACGGCAGATCCCATTTACCGAAATCAATTATAATGCCGAAACCCTAACTGCCGATGTCGACACGCTCCTCAGAACAGACAAACGGAACGTGATCGTACCGACTTCAGGCACATTGGAGGCTCTAAACAAGATCAAGTCTCCGTTACGTATGCTGGCGGAAACAAAACCCGAATGCGGACTGACCTTGTTCGGCTATCCTGAATGGCAGACATATACGCGTGACTGTCTGGAAGATTTCTATGCACTGAACACATATATATACAGTAACTTCTATGCTGACAACCTGTCGAAAGAGGTGGCAGACTTCTATACCAAATATAAAAACTGGTATAGTAAAAACCTGATCAATATATTCCCTAAATATGGTATTTTAGGATTCGACACCGGTATGTTTTTCATCGGAGCAATCAACAAATATGGTTCCAACTTCGAGAATAATCTGGATAAAATTCATTACCAGGGCGTACAGACCGGATTCGATTTCCATCGCGTAAATAACTGGGGAGGTTTCATTAATACGAACATCTTTATTGTTCATTATCAGAGTGATTTCAATGTAACACGGAACGAAGTAAGATGATCAGGAAAGTTATTGCAACAGTTATTATAAGCCTTGTCACCCTGAACTACATTCAGGCGCAGGATAAGTTCAAACGGGAATTGTCTTTGGGTGCTTCCTTCGGTACGACCTTTTCCAAAGTCAGTTTTGCCCAGACGAAAGTGCAGCAGAAAATGAAAATGGGCTACACGGGCGGTCTCACGCTCCGGTGGATCACGGAAAAAAATCTCGGATTGCAGGCTGAACTGAATTTCATCCAACATGGATGGGATGAAAAGTTCGAGGACCAGCCTCAGTATAAATACAGCCGGACAATCAACTACTTTGAACTTCCGGTCCTGACACATATCTATTTTGGCAGTAAACGTTTCAGGGTATTCGTCAACCTGGGACCCAAAATAGGATATGCTTTCGGTGAAAAGACAGACGAGAATCTGAACGGAGCCAAGCCGAACACCGAAAACGAACAGCACGATATGCCAATCGAAAAGAAATTCGACTGGGGATTATGCGGTGGTCCGGGTATTGAACTTCGTACAGGAATTGGCTCTTTCCTCCTGGAGGGCCGCTACTACTATGCCCTCAGCGACATCTTCAACAGCCGTAAAGAAGATTATTTTTCCAAATCGTCTTCGCAGGTAATCTCGGCTAAGATCACGTATATGATTCCGGGATTTTAGGATTTATAATTGAACAATCTTAGACAATATCAAACATAGAAATCAAGGCTTACAAAAACTTTGTAACAAAGACAAGTCAAGAATGGGCAGTAGGCTCCTCCCAAAACAAAAACGCCGCCTTTCCCTTTTCAAAAGTCTAAGGCTCTACTACATGGTTAGTTTTGCATTAGAAGTATTAAGAATTATAGAGATAATATAGTCTTTAGGCTATCAGATTTAGGCAAAAAAAGAGGATATCCCAGTGATGAAATATCCTCTTTTTATATACTCCGAAATGATTATCTCAAGCGATCCAAAGAACGCACCAGTGCTTCGTCTGCCCCGATATTACGTATAGCCAAATAATCCAGAATCAGGCTGATCAACGGAAAAGAAAAGGCGATCTTCAAACTTAATGAGAATATCTCCTTTTGATTACCCAGATCCCAGTAAAAGAATGCAAAGAGACCGTAAAAACCTAACATTAAAATTGCATTAAATACGCAGATCCGTATCTGAAGGATTCTTTTCTTAAACAGGAAGATAGTCAAAAGAGCCAGCAAAGAGATCACGATTGTCAAAGCAAACAATCCCCATGTGGGATAAATAAGTTCCGGCTGAGCAGCCATTGTACTGATGCCGGTCGCATCAAATGTAAACAATTGATCACCCGACTGCAACACGGCAAGCGGTAAAAACAGAATGGCAATCGTCAATGCCACTATAATAAGCAAATAAACCGTTTGTATTCTCTGTAACATAATAAAACAATTGACAATTAACAATTGACAATTGACAATTATTAGGTGATACTCACCTAACCGTCAATTGTCTATTATCAATTGTCAATTAATTAAAGGTTATTCTTTTCTTTTGCAGGGTTCTTATAATACACCTTACCATCTTCATACTCCTTAGCTGCGATCAAAGTCGGTTTCGGGAGTTTTTCATAGTAACGTGAAATCTCAATCTGCTCTCTGTTTTCAAAAACTTCTTCCAAATTATCATTATAGGAAGCAAATTCCTGAAGTTTCTTTTCCAGATCCTGTTTCATCTCAACAGAAATCTGATTAGCACGTTTACCAATGATTGCAACAGTTTCATACACATTGCCCGTGTCTGATGACAGCTTCATCATGTCGCGGGTAACTGTATTCGACGGAGCGTTAGTCTTTCTGTAATCCATACTTACTTTATTGATTAGTTGTTTCGTTAATACGTATCTGTTATTCGCTTGCTGGCATAGTCGTAGAACTTCTGAACTTGTTTTACATACTTGCCTTCAGGATATTCGTTCATGTAGTTGTAGTATTCATCTACAACCTCACGGTAACGTCCCTGCAACTTTTCTTCCACACTAACCACAGCCAATTCATATTTGGCACGAATGGTATAGAACATGAACTCTTCCCTATATTTTGAATACGGATAGTTCTTAAGTGCGTTTTGCGCGGTAATCACACATGAAAGATAGTTGTTTCCCATATAGGTACCCAAGTTGAAATACAGCCGGACTGCCAACAGTTCCTTATAGGCGAGCTTTTCCTGCAATTCGAACATAATGTTCTGAGCTTCTTTAGCACGTTCGCTTTGCGGATAATACTCCAAATATAATTGCAACTGGTTAATGGCTTCATACGTTTGCGCCTGATCCAAGCGGGGGTCCGGTGAATCCAGATACAATCCATAACCCGAATAATAACGGGCCAACTCGGTAAACTCGCCTTTCGGATAAGTCGTATAATAGGTATTAAAGTATTGCGAAGCAGTCTGGTAGTCTTTTTGTCCATAATAACTTTGCGCCAGCAGATACAAAGATTCTTCAGCATTAGCTGTACCTTTAAAAATAGGCACCAGTTCATCCAGCAAAGTGGCAGACTTCGAATATTGTTTTGCATTGAAATATTTCTTTGCATACGAATATTTCAATTCGTAGTCTGTACTTTTCAGTATCTTGTTATACTCCCCACAGGAAGATAACAGAACCGTAATCATCATCAATAAAAATACAACCTTTTTCATTCACATACTTTTAGCGCGCAAAGTTAAAGTTTTCCAACAAATAAACGAAGCGCTTAACGTTAATATTTACAACTTATATAAGTCACTGGCCGCAATCAGCTCCAGTTTATTGGCTTTCAGAACCTCCGCACACTTCTCCACATTGTCGGGACGAATGATCACATTGGCTGCCTCACCCTGAGAAAAAGCGTACATATACTCAATAAATATTCCGGCCGAAGTAATGATATCCATCGCTTTAGCCAATGCTCCCGGCTGGTTGGGGCAATGTAGACAAACAACATCGGCCACGCTCACGGCATACAAGCGATCGCGTAAGACCTTGATGGCAGTATCCGTATCCGACACGATCAAACGCAAGATTCCGAAGTCTGAATTTTCAGCAACTGTGAAAGCGGACATGTTTACGCCTGCTTCACCTAATATTTTTGCCACTTCCGTAAAACGGCCTTTCTTATTTTCCAGAAAGATAGATAACTGTTTAATTAACATGGGGGGATAAAATTTGATTTATAACTAATTATTTGTGATTTCTGATTTATGATTTATGAACTGTCGATAATTCATAAATCATAAATCAGAATTCTTTCCTATTCCAGTTTACGATTATCGATCACATGTTTGGCTTTACCCATACTCCGCTCGATGCTGCGCGGCTCGACAATCCTTATATCGGGTTGCAAACCGATTACACTCTGCATACGGTTCGCGATTTTCTTCTTCAAGGCAATCATCTTGTTCATTTCGTCCGAATAAAACTCCTGACGCACTTCTACTTGAATTTGGAATGTGTCCGTATTGTTTACACGGTCGACCACAATCAGATAATGCGGTTCGAATTCCGGCATTTCAAGAATGACCGATTCCACCTGCGACGGAAATACATTCACACCCCGAATAATCAACATATCGTCACTACGTCCGAGAATACGTCCCATACGAACTGCCGTACGTCCACATTCGCATTTATCATAGATCAAATGCGTCAGGTCGCGCGTACGGTAACGGATCATAGGCATCCCTTCTTTTGTCAATGTCGTGAAAACCAATTCTCCGTGCTGTCCAGGTTCTACCGGTTCCAAAGTAACCGGATCCACAATTTCAGGGAAAAAATGGTCTTCCCATAAATGCGTACCGTTCTGACACTCGCACTCTCCTCCAACTCCCGGACCACAAATTTCTGTCAGTCCATAGATATCATAAGCCTTGATATTCAGCTTGCTTTCCAACTCTTTACGCATATTTTCCGTCCAAGGTTCAGCCCCAAAAGCACCGACACGCAACTTGAATTCTTCCAACGGTATGCCGGATGAGTGAATTGTTTCTGCCAGATACAACGCATAGGAAGGCGTGCAAGCCAACCCCTTAGCACCAAAATCATGCATCAACTGAATCTGTTTCTGCGTATTGCCACTACTCATCGGAATTACCGTCCCGCCGATATTCTCGACTCCGGCATGTGCTCCCAAGCCTCCTGTAAACAAGCCATAACCGTATGAAACCTGCACCGAATCATTCTTGGTCAGACCATAAGCGGTCAGACATCGTGCCACCACTTCAGCCCAAATAGACAGATCTTTCCGGGTATAACCGACAACAATAGGCTTTCCCGTCGTTCCGGAAGAAGCGTGCAACCGGACAATCTCAGACATCGGCACGGCCATCAGCCCGAAAGGATAATTGTCCCGCAAGTCCTGTTTAACGGTAAACGGGAGCTTCACTATATCGTCAATAGAATGAATATCTTCCGGAGTAATCCCCATTTCCTGCATTTTCTTACGGTAGAAAGGAGAATTATGATAAGCGTGTTCAACAACCCGCCTTAAGCGGATACTCTGTAATCTCCGCATTTCCTCGCGGTTCATACATTCGATAGTCTCGTTCCAAATCATGGTATCAGTTCGCTGTCTTTTAATGTTAATAGTCTAAATCAGTTGCAAAGTAATAACTTTTTTGCAAAGAAACCTTCTTTTTAGTTCTCCTTTTATACCACCTCGTGCTTATCTTACCGTTTTCATCCGTCTCCGAACTTGTTAAAACAGCATATATACCTTTTTATAGGGATTATTTGTCGTAAAGGTATGACATAAAATGAAGCAGGACAGCAGACAAACTAATAAACAAAAGCACAAATGTTTGCATACACCCACATCTTGCGACCTTCTACATCCGGGTGTAGCGTTCCATAGACCCGGATGTTCAGGCCCCATACATCCGGATGTTCAGCCGAAAATCATACTACTTTACTAATAATAAAATACCTATCTATCACAAATAGCCTATTTGATTTTGTGATAGATGTGTGATAGATGAAAACGCCATCTATCACACATCTCACGCTTTAATTAACAAAGCACACAGGCAAAAGCGTGATAGAGTGATAGAGATTTATGAACATCATGGATTCTTCGTCATGGCAATTACATATTATTATACCATACCGGTCCCGGCCGGTTGCCCATTTCAAACTCCAATGTATCACCATTCATAATCTGCTCATGGGTAATATAGCTCTTGTCATACGGTCGGCCATTCAACTTCACAGATTGAACATAGATATTTTCACGGCTTACAGCCGGAGCCAAGACCGCAAAAGTTTTGCCGTTTGCCAAATGCATCTTCACTTCTGGAAATATCGGAGTTCCGATCTCATACTTGCCACTGATCGGATCAACCGGATAGAAGCCCATCGAACTGAATACGAACCAAGCCGACATCTGTCCGCAATCTTCATTTCCACAAATACCGTCCGGAGCATTCTGATATAGGTTGTGCAGGACCTCAGCCACATACTTCTGCGTCTTCCAGGGCTGTCCTACTTTATTATATAAATAAATCACATGATGGCTCGGTTCGTTGCCATGTGCGTATTGCCCGATCATACCGGTACTGAAGATCGGCAGGTCTTCTGTCGATTTCGGAACATAGGTGAACATACTGTCCAGTTTCTCAGCGAAACGTTCCTTGCTTCCGACCAGGCCGACCAGACCGTCCAGATCCTGAGGTACAGACCAGAAATATTGCCAGCCATTACTTTCACAGATATCTTCGGTATAGTCGTCGGGGCTGAAGTTTGCAGCGAAGTTCCCTTTCTCGTCACGCGGCTGCATAAAAGAAGTGGCCGGATTATAAACATTCCGGTAGTTCTGAGCACGTTTGTAGAATTCATCGGCGATCTCTTTCTTGCCCATCTTCTTTGCCATTGTTGCAATACAATAATCATCATAAGCATATTCCAATGTCTTGGATAACGACCAGTTCTCCCATTTCTTGGGATCGCCGTAGGCTGGGACATACCCTAACTTCTTGTAATCACCGATTCCCCGGTAATCATCACGGTTGGCCGTAGCAATACAAGCCTCAAGTGCTTTTTCCGAATCGAAATTGCCGATACCTTTCAGATACGCATCCACAATTACGGGAACGGCATGATATCCGATCATCATATTGGTTTCCCAGCCATACAAATTCCACAATGGCAAAGCCCCGTTCTGTTCATAGAATTTCAAGAAACCTTTGATCATATCATTTGCACGTTCTGGTTCGGTATAAGTAAATAGCGGATGAGAAGCGCGATAAGTATCCCACAACGAGAAAGTGGAATAGTTCGTCCATCCGTCCGCTTTATGGATCTGCTGATCCGGGCCGTAATAGGAACCATCCACATCACTGTAAATTGTCGGAGCGATCATGGAATGGTACAAAGCAGTATAGAACTTCACCAGATCATCAGTATCCGAGCTTTTCACCTCTATTTTAGAAAGCTGCTTGTTCCATGTTTTGGCAGCCTGCGCTTGATAATAATCGAAATCGTCTTTCGAAACCTCCGCACGCAGGTTCTTGCCTGCTCCTTCCATACTGACACCGGATATACCAGTCGTTACTAAAATTTCCTCATCTTTCTCCGTATTGAAATCGAAACGGGCAATATAGGCCGTACCGATCCTGCCACGATCTTTCGTTACGATAGAAGTTGTGTCCATATGGCAAGCCATGAAAGGTTTCGAGAAACGAGTCTCAAAATAAACATGCTGCAAAGGAGACCAGCCTTGCGAAAAACGATATCCCCGGATCGTCATCGAATCGACCACTTCTATATACGAATCCAACGTGAAGTCCCAGTTCATCGCCTTTTTGAGGTTCAAGAATACGGATGCCTCTGCTTTGGGGAACGTATAACGCTGAATACCGCAACGTTCAGTCGCGGTCAACTCGACATTAATATTGTAATCTTTCAGCAGCACACGGTAATAGCCAGCCGAAGCCATCTCGTCATTGTGCGAAAAAGTCGAATAGACGCCCAAAGGAGCAGGTGCCTCCTTATACGGACGAGTCACCGGCATGAAAGAGATATCGTACAAATCGCCCGCACCTGTCCCTGACAAATGGGTATGGCTGAAACCGGCGATAGTCGTGTCGGGATAAAAATAACCGGAAATACGGTCCCAACCGGGAAGCCCGTTGTCAGGACTCAACTGAACCATTCCGAAAGGGACTTGCGCTCCCGGATAGGTATTACCCGTAAAGTCTGTCCCGATAAAAGGATTTACATATTGTGTATAATCATCCGCCTCCTGTTGTTTTTCCGGCGTGCAGGCTGCCAGAGCCAGCAAGGAGACCGCCAATAAGGATATGTGCCTCATGTTTACATTATGTTTTAGTCTTGACAAAGATAAAAAAAGAGACGTACAATAAAAATTGTACGTCTCTTCTATAACTATTTTACGATGTCCGTAGTTTTAGGCCGGTGCGATTTCCGTACTATCTTCATCCTCGTCATCTGCATCTCCATTCGTGTCATTCTTCACAAAGAACGCACTCAATTCGAACAATCCATACAGCGGGAAGAATACGATACCCAATGTGAACGGGTCACTACTTGGGGTGATAAATGCAGCAGCAACCAACAACCCCACGATAGCATGCCGTCTATATTTGTGGAAGAACGAACGTTTCAACAAACCGATCTTCGACAACAGCCACGAAACCAACGGCATTTCAAAAACGATTCCCATCACAAAGATCAGCATCAGGAAATTATCCATATACGAATCCAAAGAGACCTGTTCCGTTATATTGGCACTCAACTGATAAGTTGCCAAAAAGCGCAGCGTCATCGGGAATACCATAAAATATCCGACAGCACATCCGATAAAGAACATGATTGTTCCCAAAAGAAATACCCATTTGACATTTTTCTTCTCATTCTCATACAAAGCCGGACTAATGAACTTCCAGATTTCCCACATCAGATAAGGGAAAGTAAGCACAAGTGCCAACCAGAACGAGGTGGTCATGTGAGTAAAGAACTGAGATGCCAATCTGATATTAAACACATCCACATGAAAATTATCATTACAGAAATCAGGCAGAACATCAAACCACGGACTGACATTGACCAACCACTGGTTCAAATCGCACAACCATCTGTAAAAGATAAAATCGGAATAACAGGGTGCCAATACTACGCGGTCAAATATACCATCGCTACCACGCATAAAGGCGAAACTGCCTATCGCAAAGATAAAGAGCGCTAAAAAAGAACGGAACAGAGTCCAACGAAGTGCCTCCAGGTGGTCCCAGAAGGACATTTCTTCTTGTTCTAATTCTGCCATCTTTTACTTTTTATCGGTATCGTCTATCTTAATGTCGTCTTCTAATCCTTTTACACCGTCTTTGAAGTTTTTCACACCTTTACCGATACCTTTCATCAGTTCAGGTATTTTTTTACCACCGAAAAGTAACAAAACAATAATGGCAATGATGATAATCTCGCCAGTTCCTAAATTTCCAAGAAATAATAATTGATCCATGATATTGTATAAATTAGTCGTTAATATTCCTGTTATCGATGGGGCAAAGATACAATTTGTAATGAATAGTACCCCAATTATTCTAAATTTATTACCTTTGCGCCATCTTAAAAAACTGAAATTAGAAAAAGATTAGAAAAAATGAAAGCGTATGTATTTCCCGGTCAGGGTGCCCAGTTTGTCGGAATGGGAAAAGACCTTTATGAAAACAATCCTCTTGCAAAAGAGATGTTTGAAAAGGCTAACGAAATCCTCGGTTTCCGCATCACGGATCTGATGTTCGCCGGAACAGATGAAGATCTGCGCCAGACAAAAGTGACACAGCCTGCCATTTTCTTACACTCTGTCATTCTTGCAAAAACATTAGGTGACCAGTTCAAACCGGATATGACAGCCGGACACTCTTTAGGAGAATTCTCCGCGCTTGTTGCAGCCGGAGCCTTGTCTTTCGAAGACGGACTTGTTCTGGTATCCAAACGTGCTATGGCGATGCAGAAAGCCTGCGAAGCCACCCCCTCGACAATGGCTGCCGTTCTGGCATTGCCGGACGAAAAAGTAGAAGAGATCTGCGCAAGCATCGAAGGTGAAGTCGTCGTATGTGCAAATTACAACTGTCCGGGACAGCTTGTCATCTCCGGCTCCGTACCCGGTATCGATGCCGCATGTGAAAAGATGCTGGCTGCCGGTGCAAAACGTGCACTGAAACTGAAAGTCGGCGGTGCATTCCACTCCCCTCTGATGGAACCGGCTCGTGCAGAACTGGCTGCCGCTATCGAAGCGACTCCGATCCACAAACCGTCTTGCCCTGTTTACCAAAACGTAAGCACGAAAGGCGAAACCTGTCCTGAAACAATCAAGGCTAACCTGATTGCCCAGCTGACTGCCCCGGTCCGTTGGACACAGAGCGTTCAGAACATGATTGCCGACGGTGCCGATCATTTCATCGAACTAGGTCCGGGTGCTGTACTTCAAGGATTAGTGAAAAAGATAAATAAGGAAGTAACGACAGAAGGCATGCAATAAACAGTTTGCTTCATTCATATAAAAAGGTTGGTAGGAAAGTTCCTCATCGAACACCTACCAACCTTTTCTCATATCACTACTTCAGATTCCACCACAAGGCAGTCTCCACCACATCCGGTCCGCCCAACAGTTCGAGGGCTTTATTATAACCTTCCAGGTTGTTCGTCTGGATATTGGCCGGATAGCGATAACGCTTCGGATAAAACTCCAAACGGCATTCTTTTGAAGTGGCAACTGTCAAGGGAACCTGGTTCAACGGGTTATAGTCTTTTTCAACAGCTTGATTCTCGAAAAAAGGCAAACCGATACGGCGATGGTCGCTCCAAACTTCCTCGGGCAACCAGGGAACCTGAGCAATATATTTCTGTGTGAAGATCTTTGTCATCGCATCGTTATTATATGCACCGCCACGATAGATGGAATTTTTCGGATATGTATAAGTCATCGTCTTGTTCTCTTTTGTGTACGGATCAACATAGTTTACGATATAAGGCTTTGCCTCCGTTGTATGGTCGAAACTGACAGATGTCCCGATCCGATTATATTCGGTAGAAGACAGATAAGCACCTACTTCACTCAACAAACCGTGGTACTCGAAGCTCGCAGTCACTCCGTTCTCGTAGTTCGATTTGGGAGAACCCGGAACATCCCAACCACGCACGCCAGCTTCAGCCAGCAAGAAATAACTTTCCCAAGGACCGAAATAGACACGTTTCTGAGTACTCATGCGGTATTGCTTCGACATGGACGGATAGTTATAGTTTTTTCCGGTCAATTCGGTAGCCAAACTACCTTTCACATCCCATTCACCAGCCACCCATGTCCCCCAAGTATATCTAGGATCGATTGTCAGCATCGGCTTCGTGTTATCATCCGGATCGAACAGGGAGACCGGTTTCACCTCGCTGGCCGCCCCGATATAATCGGAATAAACCACACCATCGTTCCATCCTACTACACTAAATAACTTCGGTGCACGTGGATCGACATATTGTGGAACGCCGTCGAAATAAAATCCGGCACACGGATCGTTCGTCGTCAACGGAAAATGCCTATCCAAATACAAGCCCATGTAAGTATGCGGGTTCTTCAGATGTGCTTTCAATGAATCTGGTAGTGGAAATTCGTTACTTCCCAAGCCGACCACGAGATTCTTGAATGTAACGGACATCGCCTGTGCATTCCAGGTACGGGACATAACGCTGGTCAGGTCGCTCCATCCGTCCTTTTCCTGTACACCGGCAAGTTCGGAAAGTGAAGAAATATATCCTTTGGAAGCGGCATCTTCAAACTCTCTTTTAGCCAGCTGCGGGTTTGCATTCACGATACGCATTGCCAGGCGCATACGCAGAGAATTGGCATATTTCTTCCACATATTCACATTTCCGGCATAGAAAGCGTCTTCAGCCGACATCGGAGACATATCAATTGACGGGTCGAGCGCGGCTTCCGCCTCCTTTAGTTCTTTGAGAATAAAAGTATAAATCGCTTCTACACTGTCGTACTCGCCCGGAACGCCCGAAAAAGCATCCAACGCCGGAATCGGCCCAAACCCGTCAGAGACCTCCGAGTTCAGGTAAGCCCGCCAGATACGCGCCATCTGGATCACATTCTTATAATACGGATAGAGATCAGCTTCACCATCAGCCACTTTCTTCTCGCCCAGTTGAACGGCTTTAGTCGCCTGATTCAACCATTTCACGACATAGTCGTTACTCAGGTAGCGCGTGATATAGTCATTATTATCCGTACCAATCGTAAAACCGCTTCCCCGGTTGAAACGAGACGCCCGGTTCCAAGTCAGGATAAACATACGTTCGGCGATCTCCGGATTCATCTGGTCACCGACGATCGAGGCATTCAAGAACCATTCAGGCTTTACCTTGCTTTCATCCACCTGGTTCGGATCTTCATTTATTTCCTGAAAATCGTTACAGGAAGAAAACAATGCCGCCATAGAGAATAGGCCTGCTAATATTTTATTTTTTGTGTTCATATTATGTTGTTTCTTTTTATATCCTTTACAAAATGATTGCAAATTATCAAAACCTACCATCCGGCCTTCCGGAAAGGTTTTGTAAGCTTTTTAAAACCCGACCGTTACGTTAAACGTGAACGAACGGCTCGTCGGAGCGGCCCCGTTTTCGAAACCAGTCGCATTCGTGTTGGTTGCCGAAACGGATTCGGGGTCAATACCTGGCAAATTGTAATGGATCATCCATACATTGTTGCAGGTAGCAGACAGATTCAAACGCTGGAACGGCGTCTTTTTCAGCATCGCTCTGTTGAACGTATATCCTAAAGTGATGTTACGCAGACGAATATTGGTTGCGTCATACGTGAAAACCTCCGGCAAACCGTAATTACCGGTCGATCCGATCCGCTCCCAATAGTTCTGGTGAGTGACCGGAACACTGTTTTCCACATATCCTCCGTCTTTCCTTACAACCGTGTTAGGCACGACAAAATCCTGACGTTCACCGTTCACAACCGTTCCGGCTGCATTACCACGGACAAATAGGTTGGAAGCTGTTGCCGAATAGATGTCGCCACCGATACGGAAATCGACCAGGAAACTCAAGTTAAACCCTTTATATGAAAAACTGTTCGTCAAACCCAGCATCCAGTCCGGACTTTGGTTACCCACCTTGCTCTTTTCAGCAGAGATCAGAGGTAGGCCGTCGTCTCCCACAATCACCTTGCCATAATGCGGACTGTCCTTGTCCGTCACACGCAGAAAGGTCTGTCCGTAAATATCACCATAATAACTGCCTTGTGCCGCCACGATCTGGATCGCATCCAATGTCTTGATGTCATAAAGCGTCACGCCCGGATACAGGTCGATGATCTTATTGCGATTCAAGGAGAACTGGGCTGTCGCATTCCAGTTGAATCCCTGCACGTCCGGGCTCTGGAAGATGGCGCCGTTCAACGAGATTTCCAGACCTTCATTCTGGATATTACCGGCGTTCACCTTGCGGGAACTATACCCGGCAAACGGGTCGAGCGGCAGGTTCAGCAACTGACGGGTCGCATTCGTCTTATACCAGGCGAAATCCAAACCCAAGCGGTTCTGCAGGAAACGCACGTCGAAACCGGCTTCCCATGATTTGATCAACTCGCTTCGTACGCTCGAATCAAACAAGATTTGGCCGGGAGCAGCCGTCGTATTCCCGTTTTCGTCTTTTCCTACCGTGTAATTATTGTACAACTGATAGGGATCAAGATCATTACCGACTTCCGCATAAGAAGCCCTCACCTTTGCAAAGGTGAACCACTCCGGCATGTTTCCGCCGATCTTAGGTAACATATCCGAGATCACACCGGAGAGACTGACCGAAGGATAGAAATAAGAGCGATTGTCTTTGGACATAGTAGATGACCAGTCGTTACGGGCTGTCACGTCTAAAAACAGATAGCCGTCCCAGTTCAGTTGCAATGATCCATAAAGGGAATTCATCTTCCGGCGGATCAACTCGGAGGTTACGGTCGGCTTATTAATGCCGTTGTTCAAGGAGAAAAGGTCCGGAACCAGCAATTCACCAGCCGAAGCGTTCATCTTGGTTCGCTGCTGCATCATCAGGTTACCTCCGAATGTCACGAAACCGCCCAAGCGGTCCAGCAGGTTGTCTTTGCGTGCGGTAGCCAGGAAGCTGTAGTTATTTTCGTAGAATGTTTCAGAACCTTCATTATACAGGCCGCGGGGCGAGGTGTTACCGCCGGCATATACTTTCTCATTTTTGGTCGTCGTATAATAGTCGGTACCGCCACGCAGTTCGATATCGAACCAGTTGGTCGGCGCATACTTCAACGATACGTTACCCAACAGACGGTTACGGGTATCATTGTTCTGCCGGTATTTGGTCACCCAGTACGGGTTTTCCTGCGGGTTCTTGGAGGCATCCCACCAGATCATATTGCCTTCTTCATCCACGCTGCTCTTAAATTCCTTAACATTCAAGGAACGAGGCAGACCGTATATCGTGTTGAACGCATTTGACGGGTTCACGCCTTGGATCGGGCGGTTATGGGCATTCATATTTATATAGTTCACTTTGGCATCCACCTTCCATTTCTCCGCCTTATCGAGGAACGTGGTGGCACGCAATGTAACGTTCGTCTTATTCAGTTTCGATTCCGGTGTGATACCGGCATCATCCGAACGGTTAATAGATGCAAAGACAGAAGTTCCGTTAATATTCTGCTGGAAACTGACGCCTTCATTAAAAGAGGTTCCTGTATGAAAGAAAGCATCGATATTGTCATATGTCTGGAGAGGCACTTGGCGTCCGAGCCAATCCGTCACAGTCTGGCCTTCAGCTTTCGGTCCCCAACTCAAACGGGACTGGTTGTCATAAACTCCGACCGATCCTTGTCCGAAGCTGTTTTGCATATCCGGTTTCAAAAAAATGGATTCAGCCGTGATACCAGCATTCACCGTAATCCCCAGCCCTTCGTTTTTCCGTCCCGATTTGGTCGTGATCAGGATCACGCCGTTACCGGCCCTCGAACCGTAAAGTGCAGCTGCCGAAGCTCCTTTCAGGACCGTCATCGATTCGATATCTTCAGGGTTAATATCAGAAAGGCCGTTACCCATATCGGCTCCGGAATTACCCCAAACATCATCCACACCGCCTGTAAAATTATCCATCGGCGTACCGTCCACCACGATCAATGGCTGATTGCTACCGGTCAGCGAACTGTTACCACGGAGCACGATCTTCGAAGAACCTCCCACCCCGTTACTGGAGCGTACAATCTGTAAACCGGAAACTTTACCAGACAACGAATTGGCCAAATTTGGTTCGCGGGAAGACAACAACTCGTCTCCCTTCAATTCCTGCATGGCGTAACCTAACGCTTTTTTATCACGCTTCATACCCAAAGCAGTCACGACTACTTCATCCAATTTTTGCGTGTCCTCTTCAAGATGTACAGACAAAGAGGCTTGTCCTGCATAAGGAATCTCCTGGGTGGCGTAACCGATAAAGGATATTTGGATAATATCCCCATTTTTTACCCCATCCAACGTAAAGTTGCCATCCATATCGGTCATTGTCCCGTTGGTGGTTCCTTTTATAACAACAGACGCGCCGGCAACCGGTCCCAAAGCATCTTCGACGGTTCCCGTTACTTTTGCATTTTGTTGGGAAATGTCAGTGTCCGGATTACCTGCACTTGAAGCCGAGTATATATTCCCAGAGAAACATAACGTGCTCGCAAGCAAAACCATGCTGACAGGCTTAATTCTTTTCAACATAACTAATGTTTTTTGTTTAATTTATGATATATGTCTTGGCTGAAACCAACGTCTTTTTTGATATATGTAACACAAAAAAAGAGAAGTTGTTTTGTATTTAACCTTTCGGGTAAAAGCAGATCATGCTGAAAAAGTAATCCGAAAACATATTGACAAATTGTTTCACAAGGACAGAGAAACAAGAAGAAAAGACAAATGGAGAAATACAAGAAACTTTTTTTTCGATTCGGGAACAAAAAATAAAAAAGGATGCGGCAGGAAGTGGTTATCTGAGTGATGAAACGATTGCGAATCGTGCATCAGATGCCTTATTAAACTATATGGAAGCATGTTATGAAAAGAATGGAAATCTGGATGCCACAGCACAGAGCTATTGGAGAGCTTTTCGCGAACGTGCTCATGCCGATACAGATTATAATAAGACAATCGCTGCTACTGTTATGAGCGAAGAGGCCAAGAATGACTAAGGGGCTTATTACGCTGGACAACTGGTCGATCCAACCTTGTATAACATCGATCGGCAGGCCGTTTGCCATTAAGAAACCATCAACCATACCACGGGTCACACCGACACCATAATCTCCTAACCACGCTCCTACACCGACACAATGTACCTAGCCGAGACCTTTACTATACAGCACTTCGCTATAAGACGATATATCCACAGCCGAGAACATATCCATATATGGGTTAGCAGGCTCCTTTTTCTTTTCCCGACCATCCCGGACCATTCGAAACGAATGCTGTATTTTTGAATATGAATCCATTTGGTTAGGGTTCTTACCGAATCATTCCATCGAAAGCTATTATTGTTGTTTACAACCGGTTTTCCTGTTCTACCGCTTTTTGTAATAATTACACCAAAGGAACACAAGCCCCGCAAATGGAAGAAACGGCAGCATCTTTCAAAGCAGAAATATTCTCAATATCCTGCGGGTTGACAGCGTTGATACCACCTTCCATGCCATCGATCAAAACCAATGGACTACCACCGGATGAAGATTATCATCCATATTCGTCATGATGCCGTTAGTGGTTCCTTTTAACAATCACAGAGGCTCCGGCAACAGGCCTAAAATCATCTTCTACAATACCTGAACATTTCCCTGCAGAGTGGAAAATGTTCAAGCTTTTAAGGGGAAAAACGCTCCAACCAATAGGATTAGGCTAATAGGTCTGATTCTTTTGAATCATAATTTGTGTTCTAGGATATTGAAAGAATTACTCTGATTTTCATAATAACTTCTTATTCAATGAAACAAGCAGGCTCACACATCTTTGCGTTTTCAATGTTTAAAATGATATTAGTTCTAAAAGAACTCAGGTATTTTTAGCTTTAATACATTTTGATACAATTTTATAACAATATGATTTTCAACAAATTAAACAAGTAAAAATATATTATGCAATAATTACTTAAAACACACAAGTCTCTTTAAATTACTTCTGTTAACAAATTAGCAGAAGTACGACCATGTTTTTTATTTATCTATTTTTATAGAGTTACATATTTCCAATGGATATATTATTCTGATAAACAGAATAATACCTGTGTAATACCAAAAGAGTAAAATGTTAAAAAAGAAACTTCTACGTATTTTTTTTAGAAAAATAACAGTACAACGGAAAATTTTCATATCTTTGACACCGATATGAAATGTGCAGAGTTCTTTTAGAACTAATTACAAACACAGATAAACTTTATACGCAAAAGCTAAAAACTCTAACATTTTGTATATATGATGTAGAAAAGCGATAATAAGCGCCATCATTTTAATTAAAAGAGCATTCTTTCAATTAAATATAAGACACAAATTATGTTGAAAAATTTCAAACCTATCAGCTTAATCTTGCTGGCAGGTGCCACTTGTTTCCCAGCAAGTATATTTGCAGAAACAATGCCCTCCAAGCAAGGTATGAACATTTCCCAGCAGAACGGAAAAGTTACAGGTACTGTGGTAGATGATCTAGGGCCTGTTGCCGGAGCATCGGTCGTAGTGAAAGGAACAACCAATGGAAACATTACCGACATGGATGGTAATTTCACATTGGAAGGTGTAAAAAATGGAGACATCATCCAGATCTCTTTCATTGGTTACACAACTCAAGAAATCAAATACACAGGACAATCCACTCTTCAAATTAAATTAGCGGAAGACACTCAAAAACTGGAAGAAGTCGTAGTCGTTGGTTATGGCGTACAAAAGAAAGTAAACCTGACCGGCGCTGTAGGGATTGCAGATAGCGAAATTCTGGAAGATCGTCCGATCGGAAACATTGCACAAGGTTTGCAAGGAGCTATTCCAAACTTGAATATTGATTTCGCCAGTGGTAATCCAAATGCAGCTACTACATTTAATGTACGTGGTGCAACTTCACTGAATGGAGGACAAGCACTATTGTTAGTCGACGGAGTCGAAACATCAGACTTGTCTTTGCTTAACCCACAAGATATCGAAAGCGTATCAGTATTAAAAGATGCTGCCTCTGCTTCTATTTATGGTGCCCGTGCTGCTTTTGGCGTTGTATTGATCACAACTAAAAAAGGGAAAAAAGAACAAAAAGTTCAAATCAACTACAATAACAACTTTTCTTGGTCAATGGCCTCTCGCTTACCGGATGGCGTTTCTTCCGATAAGTGGATCCGTGCCATGAATCAGGCAAACGTGAACAATGGCAGCGGACAGTATTTCAAAGATGAACACGTTCAAGCTGTAGATGATTTCATTGCGGGGAGAGGTCCTTCTGCATTTTATACAACAGACAATTCAATAACTGCTGCCGGACAATGGGCTTATGCAGGGAACACCGATTGGTTTGACGTAATGTACAAACCGTCATTCATGCAACAGCACAATGCAAGTATCAGCGGTGGTTCAGACAAGACGACTTACTACGGCTCTATTGGTTATAAAGGACAAGATGGTATTTTGCAATATGGTACGGATAAATACAAACGTATTAATATGTCTTTCAACTTTTCCACTCAGATTACAAAATGGTTGGAAGTAACTTTCCGTACAAAATATAATCGCAATACAAGTGATTATCCCTACACCAGTAATTTTAATTTAGGAAACATTTTTTACGAAATCTATCGTGGATTCCCAACTATTCCTGTTTACCTACCAGATGGTAATAATTTTGCAGGTATAGCAGGTAGCAACTTCAACTATAACTTTGCTGGTTTATTAGATGGAGCAGGGCGAGACAAAACCAACTCGGATGACTTTTGGTACACTGCCGCCTTTAATCTGACACCGTTAGCCGGTTTATCAATCAAGGGAGATTATACCGGAAACAAATTCTATAAAGATCAAACCCAGCACGGTAAGATACTGTACCAGACAATGCCAGAAGAAAGTACGTTATCTCCGCTATCCGTTGGCACACCTGGAGGCGTAACAAAAGCTAATTACGGAGATACTTATCAAGCATTGAACTTATGGGCTGACTACAAGAAGTCATTCAATGACAAGCACAACTTAGGTGTAATGGTCGGTTACAACCAAGAAAGCAAAAAGACGACTAAATTAAGCGTAAGCACTAGTAATCTATTTGATAACAATTTCCCTGTCACCGATTTGGCCAGTACTTATAACATGCCAAGTGAAGAAGCTACAATCTGGGCTGTACAGGGTGCGTTCTTCCGTCTGAATTATGATTACATGCAAAAATATTTGCTTGAGGTAAATGGTCGCTATGACGGTTCATCCAAATATATGTCTGGTGATCGTTGGGGATTCTTCCCCTCGGTATCAGCAGGTTGGCGTATCTCTGAAGAAAGTTTCTTCGAACCAGCCCGTAATATTTTCGACAACTTAAAAGTCAGAGCTTCATATGGCTCATTAGGCAATCAAGTTACAGATGGTAATTTCCAATATTTAAGTTTCTTGACAAGCGAATCTTTGGCCTATCTGATGAACGGCAGTATCATTAGTGGCTTGAAAGCTCCGACATTGGCTAGTACAAACATCACATGGGAAAAAGTTTACACAACCAATATCGGTTTAGACTGGACTATGCTGAACGGCCGTTTCACTGGATCTTTTGACTATTACATCCGCGATACAAAAGGAATGGTCGTAAACAAAACTTACCCAGCTGTATTAGGGACGACAGGAGGTAAAGAGAACTTGGCAGATATGAGAACCAAAGGTATGGAATTATCTTTAACGTGGAACGATCAGATTAAAGACGTGGCCGGCAGTCCTTTGGATTACTCTATCGGTATCGGCATCTCAGACAACACTTCTGAGATCACGAAGTATGATAATCCGACATTAAGTTTGGATGAAACTCATTACCAGGGAAAGAAAATCGGTGAAATTTGGGGATATGTAACAGATGGCTTCATTAAAGATGAAGCTGAAGCCCAAGAAATGGCCAATAAACAGGCTTTCATCAGCACAACTTGGAAACCAGGAGATATTCGTTATGCTGATTTGAACGGTGATGGAAAAATTGACCGTGGGAATAATCGTGTTGGTGATTCGGGAGATAAAAAAGTCATTGGTAATACAACTCCCCGTTACAATTTCAACCTCAACTTGAGTGGTTCATGGAAAGGTTTTGACTTACGTCTGTTCTTCCAAGGTACAATGAAACGCGACGTATGGTTGGACTCTCCTGTATTTTGGGGATACAAGACAGGTATTTGGTGGGCTAACTTAAATGATTACATCATCGATAACTCTTGGAGTGAAACCAATACGAACGCTTACTATCCTATTCCGACTTGGAGTGATAGAAGTAAACAAACACAGACAAAATATCTGCAAAACGGTGCTTTTATCCGTCTGAAAGATGTTACATTAAGCTACACTATTCCTAAAGCGCTCATCAATAAATACGGCATCGGTCAGCTAAAAGTGTTCGTAAGCGGTCAGAATCTTTGGGAAGCTACAGGATTGTACAAATACCTCGATCCGGATGCTGTAGGCAGACGTGACAATAACGGTAACTTGAAAGTTGACGACAACGGTAGTGTTTACCCGTTCACCCGTTCTTATTCATTTGGTATCAACGTAACATTCTAAAAACAGACAAAGTAACATGAAAAAGTCAATTATATTATTTGGTGGTTTATTGTTCCTCACAACCCAAAGTTGTGATGTACTGGATAAAGAGCCATTAGACTCTATCAGTACACAACAATACTTTGCGAATGCCAATGCACAGGCATTAGAGCAATATTGTAATGATTTATATCCCAAATTAATCACCGGACATGGAAATCCGAACGAATATAATTTTGGGATGATGGAAACTGATTTCCAGTCTGATGACCTGCTTCCGTGGGACGCAAACTCTGTAGCATTCAGTCAACACAGCATTTCTACAGCAGACAATGACAATTGGAAATGGGAAAACATTCGTGCTTGTAATGCTTTTATGCAAGATTACGAACTATCCCCGGAAACCGAGGCCGTAAAACATCGTTATGCTGGTGAAATTTTATTCTTCAAGACATTGGATTACTTTAATAAAGTAAAACGCTTTGGCGATGTACCTTGGTATGACAAAGTATTGGTTCCTGGAGACGAAGACCTATACAAAGGCCGCGATTCCCGCATTACCGTTGTAGCAAACATGATAAAAGACATTGATCAAGCGATTGAATGGTTACCCAAAAAAGAAACGACAGGTGTCTACCGCATCAGCAAAGACGCTGCACTTGCATTAAAGGCACGTATATGTTTATTTGAAGGAACTTTCCGCCGTTATCATAATATGGAAGGTGATACCGAATTGCTCAAAGCCGCTTATGAAGCAGCAGGCGAACTGATGAAATCCGAATATGGCTATTCATTGTTCCAAGGTTCAAAACCTGGTAAAGCCTATTATGAATTATTTATCCAAGCAGATTACAACTCCAATCCTGAAATTATTATGTCGAAGGAATATGATCCGACTGTCGGCAAAGGAAATAACTTAAGCCGCCAAATTGCAGTTGGTGAATCTCCTATCGGTTTGAGTCGTGACGCTGTTGAAGATTATTTGTGTGCAACAACAGGAAAACCAATCTCTATGTGCGGCTGCGAAGGGCACTCTCATCATACTACATTAATCGCCGAACTAAAGAATCGAGATCCGCGTTTACTACAAACAGTACCGACTCCCGAAGCTGGTGAATACACCTATTACCTAGAAGGGAAACGTCCGGATATCGGTAAATATACCAGTGGAAGTGTTAGTACATCTACGGGATATGGTGTTATCAAATATTACAATCCGTCAGAATACACATCATCTCATCATATTGGAACATTAGACGCTCCAATCTTCCGTTATGCAGAGATTCTTCTGATACGTGCAGAAGCAGGAGCCGAACTTGGCCAAGATCCCGAATTAGATAAAACAATCAACGCTTTGCGTGATCGGGTTGGTTTTAATCACCATTTGACAACAAATCCGATTGAAGACCCGAAATTGGTTGCCGAATATCCAACAATCAAAGGCCCGAACGCCAACTTGATCCGCGAAATCCGCCGTGAACGTCGTGTTGAACTAATGGCAGAAGGTTATCGTTATCACGACTTAATGCGTTGGGCCTGCGGTATTCGCCTGAACCAACCGAAATTGGGTATCATTCCAGACAAAGCAACAAGTGAGAATGATTTAAATGGATATAATACAAAAGATTATGAATCCATTAAATCCGGATTAGGTTTCGTAAACGGTGCCATTGATGTTTATACAAAACGAATGACAAATCCAGTTCCAAACTTTATAGATCCCAAGAACTATTTGTTCTCTATTCCGACAAACCAAATCGGATTAAATCCTAATTTAAAACAAAATCCGGGATGGGATTAATTGAAATATTTTGATAATTTTTTTTCAAAAGGTCTGCTCTTCATAACAGAAGGGTGGACCTTCTTGTATTTGAAAAATCCACATTATTTCATAGCTTTTGATTTTAAGGTCCATCTTCACAACTTCAGCAAACAATTCATATATATCAACTCCCTATAAATACTGAAATACCAAGAATATGAAGTGATTTAAGACTACACAATTCACATAGTTCAAAACAACTATTTAATCAGTTACAAAGAAAGTGAAAGAGGTAAGTGCTACCTTCTTATAAGTCTATTAAATGAGACAGTAATCATACAATATGACTTAAAAAATACATATAGCTTATTGGCTATCGAGGAAAAGGCACTGACCTACAGAGAGAAGATATATACCTTATTCCACAAAACAACTATCTTTCTATAAATGGATAATACTTCTTTTCACAGCCAGAAGATATCAAGTTCAAAACATATATGTTTATGCCTATGAAACACCTATGTTTTGAATTCGAAACATAGGTGTTTTGAAATAAGAAATATAAACGATCACATCAATAGTCTTTCTCATTCGCCAGATTCCACATATTCAGAAAAGAGGCTTTCGTTATGTCGACAATCTTATTCCAGTTTATCTTTTCCACATGGTCGCTTGGCATATGATAGTCAGGATGACCATCCGTATGGTACCAGATGACCGGAATATCCAAAAGAGCGAACGAAGCGTTATCACTCCCCCCTACCGGTTTATCCCACGGACGATAATCAGGAGTCAGATTCAAGCCGTATTTCTTGATATCGTTTTTCAACCAATCGCCAAACACAGGATGCGCTTCCGTATAGAAATAAACGACATGCATCGGCTTAGACTCGTCTTTATTACGGCCAATCATGTCGTAATTCAGATACCCCTTCACCTTATCCATCTCCGAGAATGTCTGCACGAAATATTTGGAGCCTAACAAGCCTTTCTCTTCACCATCCCAGAAGGCGAAAATAACGGTTCGCTCCGGTTGAACCCCCGTCGCTAAAAACGCCTTAGCGACCTGCAGGACAGCTGAAACACCCGAAGCATTATCGTCGGCCCCGTTATAGACCCGGTCACCGTCCAGCATCGGGTCAAAGCCAAGATGATCGTAATGGGCGCCAATAATCACATATTCGTTCGGGTTCTTACCCTCGATCTTCCCCAAGATGTTGTTCATCGACAACTTCTGATGGACACCTTGTTTCAACTTCGCGATCGAATCCGGATGAACCTGGAAACGGCCCTTCTTCTGCCGTTCCTTGTTATAGGCCTCAAAAGGTTGGTAATAGGATTCGAACAGAGGTTCGATCCCCATCGTTTTCAAATTAGATACAATATATTCACCGGCAATACGCCCACCACGGAAACCAGCTTCACGCCCTTCCAATGCATCGCTTGCCAGAAAACCGATATAGGCCTCGGCATTTGCCCTGTTAATGACATCCAGCCCTTTCTTTTCAGGCGACTCGGCCCATAGCGTAGCACTTAGTGCAATAGAGACTAAAAACAATCCCGTTTTTCTCATTTCGATATTGTGTTTTACAGATTATAGTTTTCTATATTATGCAAATATACGGATATTTGTATACATTCGAACTATAATGACAGAACACAAATATGATTTTAGTATGATTGTAGACAAGAGCAGGACTGACTTCATTAAAATAAAAAAAGGCCAAACTCCGCTATCTCATAAGCGTCGAATGCCTCCCCCCTTATCTCTCACCAGTCTTTCAAAAGACTACGGTGAAGAGACTACATCTAACAAATTATTTACTGTTTATACTCAATTTTTAGAGCTTTCGCTCATTTGGCTCACCAATCTGCGAATCTCAGCATTTACTCGCTGGCACATTGAACCATTTCCTACTGACTGATAACGATCAGCCTGATAACGCAACATCGCTAAAGTACGCATACTTTTTTCGTTTTCTCTCATCATCATAATTTTACTCATTTAAGTTCTCCACGCTTGGAGAACGATTAATAATAACTAAACCTAAACTTTCTTTTTCTTTTTGTTTACAGTGCAAAGATAAGTATTTTATTTGAATTTATGCTGTAAAACATATTTAATGTTTATTATTTAACCGTTTTTGGGTTTTGATTAAATATTTTTTATCTTGATTTATCTAAACGACAGTAGCCAATTCGCCTGTAGTCGAGTCGATTACAAATCCACGGACCGTTATATCTTTTGGGATCAACGGATGTTTTTGTACTTGAGTCACTGTTTCACGAACGGAACCTTCCGGGGTGTCGAATCCACGCAACCACGATTTGAAATCAATGCCGCAGTAACGCATCATATCGATATGCTCTGAAGGGATACCACGCTTCTTCATTACCTCAATCATCTGTTCGCTGTCCATATGCTTGGCACCGCAATCGGTATGACCGACAATCATGACCTCGTTCACACCTAATTCATAAATGGCAACCAACAGACTCCGGATCACACTTCCGAAAGGATGGGAAATAATCGCCCCAGCATTCTTGATGATCTTGACATCCCCGTTCTTTATTCCCAAAGCTGCCGGCAGCAGCTCCGTAAGGCGTGTGTCCATACAAGACACAATCGCTATTTTCTTATCAGGATATTTATTGGTGATAAACCGCTCATATCCTTTATTCTTTACAAATTCACGATTAAATTTCAATAACTCGTCTATCATAACTATCCTATATATATGTAACAGTTCAAAATCAAATAATGTTGAAATGTTTCAACGCATTGTATACACCATTCTCGTCGACAGAGGTCGTCACATAACTGGCCGCACTCATCACATCTTCGGCCGCATTTCCCATAGCAACCCCGATCCCGACATGGCTAAGCATCTGGATATCATTGCCACCATCGCCAAAGGCCATACATTCGTCCAGACCGATATGGTAATGTTCCAGCATCTTGTCAATCCCTATCCTTTTACTACTTCCAAGCGGTACGATATCTGTAAAAAGAGGGTTCCATCGTGTGGATTCACAATGAGACAGGACCTTCATAATACGTTTTTCCTGCTCTGCCGTAAAAAAGGCGATCAACTGGTAGACCGTCTTTCCATAAATATCCTCGATCGGACGGATTGGGGGAGCCGGGAAGTTCAACAGATGAAACACATTGTTGACCGCTTTATCCGTATAGTTCATAAAAATCTCGTCTTCCTGCACGAAGGCACAAGGGAACTCGCCTTCCTTTTCCTGGTAACGTACCAAGGCTTCGATATCCTTATCAGAAATACTGTGCTTATAAATCACATCGTCCTTTCCGGCAAACACATAGCCACCATTCAAAGTCACATATCCATCGAACTCAAGATCGCCCAGATTGTTAATCGAACGGCGATGGCGGCCGGTTGCTATAAATACTTTTATCCCCTTCTTCTTCAACAACTCGATTGCATGAAGGGTGGATTTCGGGACTACATGTGTTTTAAAGCTGACCAATGTCCCATCGATATCAAAAAATACTGCTTTAATCATAACCTAAACTCATTACCTTTTAAACCTCAACAAAGGTAAGAATAATTACGGATTTCCAAAGGTCATATAAAATTACTATATTTGAACGCTAAAACATTTTATTTGCAAACATGAAAACACATCTCTACTTATTGACAATACTATTCATATCCGTTCCATCCGTCTTTGCACAAGAGATTGAGAAAGAAACCGTTCCTGGACAAGAACCGACTTTGGTCGAACGACTTACAGGAGGGAAAAAGGTGATTGAAAGCGCAGAAATGAATTTTCAGCTTTTTACTTCGGCAAACGCCAATTTCATCGGTTCCGATTTCGACGGCATGAACTTCAAGCTGAATCGTGTCCGGTTGGAAATAAAAGGGGATGTATGGAAAAACCTTTCCTATCATTACCGGCAGTCGTTTAATAAATATTCGGACCCTTATTCGCTGGACAACCTTTCGTCCTCGCTCGAATTGGCTTATGTCAACCTGAAAGTACATGACAAGTTCGGCTTTACGATCGGTAAGCAGTTTGTCAATTTCGGAGGATACGAATATTTTGTCAATTCGATAAAAGTCCGTGAGTTCAGTGAGTTCAACAACCTACTGACCTGCTATCAGGCTGGTATTTCAGGCAACTGGCAGATCAATCCTGACCACGAACTTTGCTTCCAGATCGTAAACAACCGAAGCGGACAGGACAACGAAATCTACCCGACCGGATTGCCCGACAACACACGAGAAGCAAAAGTTCCTTTCATGTATACGGTAAACTGGAACAGCTACTATTTCGACCGCGTCCTGCAACTCCGTTATGCCGCTTCCGTAGGACAACAGACACAGAAACGTTACTCTTATTACTTCACCTGCGGCAACACGATCGAGAAAGGACCTCTGCTGACTTATCTGGACATCATGTACACCCGGCAGGGATTGGACCAACACGGCGTTATCAGCCGTCTGCCAGAGACAGCCCAGACAGCTTGCAATACCGAGTATCTATCGGTCATCGCCGATGTGGACTACCGGATTCACCCGCGTTGGAACCTCTATGTGAAAGGTGCTTATGAAACCGGAAGAGTGTACAAGGCGAACGGGCCGTTTACCAAAGGCATGTACCGCCGTTCCTGGAATGCACAGAGCAGCCTCGAATTTTTCCCGATCAAGAACAGTGATCTTTTCATCTTTCTCCTTTATACATATCGCGGCGTAAAACTTGAAAAAGCAGCCTTGGATATGGGAGCAGTCGATCCCGACACGCATCGTATTTCGTTAGGGCTGGTCTATTCGATTCCGGTATTCTAAACTTTCTCTTTCAAGGCAGTTTTGCCACCCACTATTCCCGGGGGTGTGTCAAAACACCTTTGTCACGATCTTTTAGGCACGGATTTACACGGGATCATTCAAACAAAGCCGATCCGATCAAATTATACCGGAAACTTTTATTATCATAGATATCCAAGCCTTTAACCTTGACACCGATCAGTGTCGAGCGATATAGGTTCTCCACGTTGAGAACATTGTATTTTCCTTTCGGCAGCTCCATATACTTATCTAAGGGCTGCAAATAGACAACCGTATATACCAACGGACTGACATAGCCGTTCTGACCGGTTCCTCTGCTCCGTTTCTCGTATTTTTCCGCATCATCCATGCTCACAGGGATAAAGAACGCCTGGTCCGGATTAACCGGCATAAAATTGAAACCGTTGAAAGGAATACATTGTTTGGGAGAACTGCCCGAACGTGTCGGATAGGACAATGGATAACCTTTATGGTCAAAATCATAACCGTTATGGTTACTGTTCACTTTTATGAAATAAGTTTTCGTAAAATCAAAATCGGCCATTTCCTTTTCCAAGCGAGCCTGATATTCGCCTTTCAGTTTACGGAATTTAAACTGATCGCGCCGGCATTCCTGCCCCAATTCTTTATTGACGACACTGATATAATTCAAGACAACCTTGTCGTCTATCGGTAATTTATTGACACGAACACAGCAAATAAACATTTGTTCGAGCGTCATCTCCTCGCATTTTATAACAGGTTCAGGCATATTCACGACGATCTCGCCTTGTTCGATCGCACGATCAATCTCCACGAACAGTTTCTTATCGGGAGCTTTCTCACTTTCCAAGGCAAACACAACAGCTTCGTTCAGGAACATATTCTTATCTTCCGGCCGGATAATCTCACGGATTGTTACCTTGGAGAAAGGCAAATCCTTTCCATTGAACGCCTCGTACCGGACCTTACCATAGGTATCCGTATACGCGTATTTCAAATGGCTATACTTAGTCGAACTCAGATAGAAATCTCCGAGAGTAAGCACATCACCGGTTTTGAATGTATCTCCACTATACGTTTCATACGATTCCTGTGCATAAACAGGGAAAAGAAGGAAAGATAAACAAAAAAGAAGGCATAAAAAATGTTTCATATTCATTAGATTAGTTAGACCTTTATTTCGTTAAAACGCGATAAAGATAAACTTTTTCCAAAATATATGAAACAAATGATATTACAATAAATAGACATCATTTATATCCAGCTTGAACTGCAGACCAAGAAATTCAGCTGCTTTCCTGCAAAGTAGCATCCGTCCGGTAAAAATCTCGAAATAGTCCATCACGGCACAAATTTCGGTATTGATCTTCAAATCGAGAGTGATCGTTTTCGAATCCAACTCCAATATAACATCCGATTTCTCAGCAGCATAATTTACCCGGTCATGGATATCGAAATTGATCGTGGAACGATTACGGACACGGCTGCGACGTACATCCGTCTTATCAGCGATTATCAGAGCAGCTGCAACAGCATTTACAGCAGCAGCCGTCTGTTCGTCATGGTTTCCGATAGCAGTAATAACGGTCGCCACATCTTCAGGCGGCATTCCCATCTTATCCAAAATACGAAAAGCCATCATAGCCCCACTTTGGGCGTGGTCGATGCGGTTCACCACATTGCCTATATCGTGCATGAAACCGGCGATACGAGCCAATTCCAACTCATGCGCATCAAACCCTAACTTCTCCAATAAATCCCCTGCTACTTTCGCAACCTTCGTGCAATGGGCAAAGCTATGCTCCGTGTAGCCGATTACTTTCAACGACTCGTCCGCCTGTTTGATATAAGTCCGGATCTCTTCGGAATTGCGGACATCTTCATATGTTACATTCATATTTTTATCTTTACTATATACGTTAATTAAACACAGAAATATTCCATTTTGTTCTGCCGAAGAACCAGAAGGACATGAATTTCATATTACAAAAGCCTTTTACCAGTCTTTATTGGAATAATAAAAAAGCGAAATCTCATGGCGAGACTCCGCTTTCTATTTTATTAGGGTGAAAAAAGGATTTCCACCCTTAGATGATCATAATCAAATTATTCTTCTACGCTCCAGTTTTCAGCAGCCATACGTTTGTAGCTACGCAGACGCCATTTAGCGTTTTCTTCTGCGGCAGCAAACAATTCGGCAGCTTCAGCCGGATACTGTTTTGCAACAGATGCGAAACGGACTTCACCTTTCAGGAAGTCTTGGAACTTGCTCCAATCCGGTTCTTTGGAATCCAATGTGAACGGGTTCTTGCCTTCAGCTTCCAATGCAGGATTGTAACGCCACAAATGCCAGTAACCACATGCAACAGCTTCTTTCTCTTCAGCCTGAGATTTACCCATACCCTTCTTCAAACCGTGGTTGATACAAGGAGCATAAGCGATGATCAAAGAAGGACCGTCATAAGCCTCAGCTTCACGGATAGCCTTCAAAGTCTGAGCCTGATCAGCACCCATAGCGATCTGAGCAACATAAACGTAACCGTAAGTAGTAGCCATCAGACCCAAGTCTTTCTTACGAACTCTCTTACCGGCTGCTGCAAACTTGGCGATTGCACCTACCGGAGTAGCCTTTGAAGACTGACCACCTGTATTTGAATAAACTTCAGTATCCAGAACCAGGATATTCACATTCTTACCGGAAGCAATCACGTGGTCCAAACCACCATAACCGATATCGTAAGAAGCACCGTCACCACCGATAATCCACTGTGAACGTTTTACCAGGAAGTGGCTCAATTCGGCGATAGTAGCGCAATTCGGACATTTATCCTTAGCTGCTTCAACCATCGGAATGATCTGAGCTGCCAGTTCTTTCGTCTTATCGGCATCGTTCTGATTTTCGATCCATGCAGTGAATGCTTCCTTATATTCGGCCGGAGTGCCTTCATAAGCGATGGCAGCTTCCATTGAATTCTGGATACGTGCACGCATCTTTTCGTTAGCCAATTCCATACCCAAACCGAATTCACAGAAGTCTTCGAAAAGAGAGTTAGCCCATGCAGGACCTTCACCCTTTTCGTTTGTCGTATATGGAGTAGATGGAACAGAACCAGAATAGATAGAAGAACATCCCGTAGCGTTAGCAACCATTTCACGATCACCGAACAACTGGGAAATCAGTTTTACATACGGAGTTTCACCACAACCGGAGCAAGCACCGGAGAACTCGAACAACGGAGTTGCGAACTGAGAATTCTTCACGTTAGACTTGATGTCTACCAGACTTTGCTTAGAACTTACATTAGCCACACAGTATGCCCAGTTGTCAGCTTCAGCCAACTGACCTTCCAGCGGAGCCATAGACAACGCCTTGTTGCCCTTGAATCCCGGACAGATATCGGCACAGTTACCGCAACCCAGACAGTCGAGAACATCAACCTGCATACGGAACTTCATACCCTTCATTGTAGCCGGAGCTTTCACATCCAACATCGGGAAGTTTGCACCCTTCTGTTCTTCGTCATTCAGAACGAACGGACGGATAGAAGCGTGAGGACAAACATAAGCACACTGGTTACACTGGATACAGTTTGCTTCATTCCAAACCGGAACAAATGCAGCTACACCACGTTTTTCATATTTTGCAGTGCCCTGATGCCATGTACCGTCTTCGATACCCTTGAAAGCAGAAACCTTCAACAGATCGCCATCCTGTGCATTGATAGGACGAACTACTTCGTTGATGAATGCAGGATCATTGTTTACAACCTCTTCATCATCCGGCAGGTTAGCCCATGCAGGATCAACAGTCAACTGGTTGTATTCGCCACCACGGTCAACAGCTGCATAGTTTTTGTTTACAACATCTTCACCCTTCTTGCCATAAGACTTCACGATGAATTTCTTCATCTGTTCGATAGCCAGATCAACAGGAATTACACCTGTGATACGGAAAAATGCAGACTGCAGGATTGTATTGGTGCGGTTACCCAAACCAATTTCCAATGCGATCTGTGTAGCATTGATATAATAAACCGTAATATTTTTCTGAGCGAAATAACGTTTTACGCGGTTAGGCAGGTGTTTTGCCAATTCTTCGCCATTCCATACCGTGTTCAGCAAGAATATACCGTTCTCACGCAAACCGCGAGTCACATCGTACATACGCAGGTAAGCCTGAACGTGACAAGCCACAAAATTCGGTGTGTTTACCAAATAGGTAGAGCGGATCGGATGATCACCGAAACGCAGGTGAGAACAAGTGAAACCGCCGGATTTCTTAGAGTCGTAAGAGAAATAGGCCTGACAATATTTATTTGTATTGTCACCGATGATCTTGACTGAGTTCTTATTGGCACCAACAGTACCATCTGCACCCAAACCGTAGAACTTAGCTTCGAACATACCTTCGCCACCCAATGCGATCTCTTCTTTCTGAGGCAGGGAAGTGAATGTTACGTCATCTACGATACCGATCGTGAACTGGTTCTTCGGCATCGGCAGTGCCAGGTTTTCATATACGGAAAGGATCTGGGCAGGAGTCGTATCCTTAGACCCCAAACCATAACGGCCGCCTACGATAACCGGAGCATCTTCCTGGCCATAGAAACAGTCTTTTACATCCAGATACAGAGGTTCGCCTACTGCACCCGGTTCTTTTGTACGGTCCAAAACAGCAATACGCTTAGCAGTCTTAGGAACAGCTGCCAAGAAGTGTTTAGCCGAGAACGGACGATACAAGTGAACGGAAACCAAACCTACTTTTTCACCCTTAGCTGTCAGGTAGTCGATAGCTTCGCGTGCAGCTTCCGTAACAGAACCCATTGCAATGATGACACGTTCTGCATCTTCAGCTCCGTAGTAATCGAACAAACCGTATTTACGTCCTGTGATCTTGGAGATTTCATTCATATATTCTTCTACGATAGCAGGAACTGCATCATAGTAAGAGTTGCTCGATTCTCTATGCTGGAAGAAGTGGTCTGGGTTTTCAGCCATACCGCGTGCAACCGGAGTTTTCGGATTCAAGGCACGTGCGCGGAATTCAGCCAACGCCTTCTGGTCGATCAGCGGAGCCAAGTCTTCATTTTCCAATGCTTCGATCTTCTGGATTTCGTGAGATGTACGGAAACCGTCAAAGAAGTTCACGAACGGAACACGGGATTTGATTGTAGCCAAGTGGGCAACACCTGCCAAATCCATCACTTCCTGTACAGAACCTTCGGCCAACATGGCGAAGCCTGTCTGACGGGCAGACATTACGTCTTGATGGTCACCAAAGATACACAGTGCGTGAGAAGCCAATGTACGAGCAGATACATGGAATACGCAAGGCAGCAATTCACCTGCGATCTTGTACATGTTCGGGATCATCAGCAACAAACCCTGAGAAGCCGTATAAGTCGTAGTCAGTGCACCAGCCTGCAACGAACCGTGAACTGCACCGGCAGCACCACCTTCAGATTGCATTTCCTGCACCATTACAGTTTCGCCGAAAATATTCTTACGTCCGGCAGCAGCCCATTCATCTACATATTCTGCCATTGTAGATGACGGAGTGATGGGGTAAATCGCAGCAACTTCACTGAACATATAGGAGATATGTGCAGCAGCCTGGTTACCATCACAGGTTAAAAATTTCTTCTGTTTTGTCATAGACTCTTACTATTAGTATTTAAAAAAATTTCAATATAAAAAGCCGAAAAGCCAAAGCGGGATCATGTTGCCCTCTCCTACTTCGACCTTATCGATTGCATAATACAGATCAGGATTATTCTTCACCTTCATGTTTTCTTCAATCCTGAAATTATGCATCCCATTGACTAAGAAATGTGCATTCTTCCCGCCCTCATTCAATTTATTGTCCTTCAGAAGCTGGTTATAAAAGAATGATTCGCGGACAGACTGCATATTCACTTCCATCGGCCGGATGGGATACATCAAATTGGAGTTATACATATACACTTTAGAGGGTTTCTTGGGGAAGGACTCTCCCACCGGATAAAGCATGTTCATCAAACGGGCATCGGCCAAATATTTGATATAGTTCATCACGGTGGCCCGCGAAGTCTCTATGTCTTTGCTCAACTGACTCACATTGGGCGTACAAGGAGCGCTTGTCGCCAACAGGTAAAGCAGCTTACGCAGTTTCGGCAGATAGCTTTGTTCGATTTGTTTTATGTATAACACATCTACCTCCAGCATCATATTCATGGTCTTTAGCAAATTCTCCGAGAAATTGCGCTTCTCCAAGAAGAACGGGTAGAAACCATGATGCAGATAGTCCTGAAAGTATGCCATCGGTTTTCCCACCGAGCAGATGCCTTTCGCAATCTCCTGATGGCCCACCAATATTTCTCCAAACGTATAAGCCGGAAAACTGTTCCCGGACATCAGATTAAAAAATTCCCGGAATGAGAAACCTCGCAGGTTATACGAAACCACCTTGCCCGACAGGTCGGGATTTTCCTCTTTCAACCGCATGACGGAAGAACCGGAAAAAATGATCTTCAAGTCGGTGAAGTTATCGTAACAATAGCGGAGTTCTTTCGACCATCCCGAATATTTGAACACTTGGTCGATCAGCAGCACTTTTCCCCCTTTTGCCCTGAACTCAGAAGCAAAATCGACCAACGTACGTTCCGTAAAATAAAAATGATTCAGATTTATGTAAAGACACTCTTTATTATCCGCGCCAAAATGCTCGCGGGCATAATCCAGCAGAAAAGTCGTCTTTCCCACTCCGCGAGACCCCTTAATGCCGATCAGCCGATCATTCCAGTCGATCTCGTCCATCAGCCCTCTGCGAACCGGCGAATACAAGTGTTCTACCAGATATTTATGTGTTTTAAAGAATGCTTCCACTTTTTCAATTGACAATTAACAATGGACAATTGACAATTTATCCATCCCGTTAAACGAGGCAAATATAGATATTTTTTCCGAATTGCAATGCAGAGTTTGCAATTTTGATAAAAAACATCTATTCCAAATTATCAATTATCCATTTTTTATTGTTAATTATTCAATTATCGTTATCCACCCATAGGTATCAGGTTCATCGCCATACTGGATAGCACGCAGTTTATTGTATAGTTTTTCACAAACAGGACCCGGTTTACCGTCTTTTGCAATCACATAAGACTTATTGACATCCAAATCATCGATCTGTGAAATCGGAGCAATAACCGCAGCAGTTCCGCATTCGGCAGCTTCATCGAACGCAGCGATTTCTTCTACCGGAACCGGACGGCGTTCCACTGTCAAGCCCATATCGGTTGCCAACTGCTGCAAACTCTTGTTCGTGATAGAAGGCAGGATAGAGTGAGACTGCGGAGTGATGTAGCTGTTGCCACGAATTCCGAAGAAGTTGGCTGGGCCGCATTCGTCCAGATATTTCTTTTCTTTCGGGTCCAGATATAAAACAGCGGCGTAGCCCAGCTCATGAGCCTTTTCGCCCGCAACGAGACTGGCGGCATAGTTACCGCCGACTTTGATCGTACCGGTTCCCTGAGGAGCAGCACGGTCGTAATCGCGCATGATACATACTTTGGAGGGTTTGAAACCACCCTTGAAATACGGTCCCACCGGCGTCACAAACACCATGAACATATATTCGGGAGCCGGCTTCACACCCACCTGGGCACCCAAACCGATCATCAACGGACGGATATATAAAGCAGCCCCGCTTTCATAAGGGGGAACAAAACGTTCGTTCAGTTTTACGACCTTACGGATAGCTTCTTCGAACTTCTCAACGGGCAACTCGGCCATTTTGATACCGCGGCTGGAAGATTGCATGCGTTTGCCGTTCTCATCCATACGGAACACACGGATCTTGCCGTCTTTCCCTTTGAACGCCTTCAATCCTTCAAACGACTCCTGTCCATAATGCAAACATGTGGCAGCCATATGAATATTGATGATCTCGGAAGAACTTACTTCGAGTTCGCCCCATTTACCATCCCGATAGTAACACCGTACATTATAGTCTGTCTTCATATAACCGAATGACAGATCAGACCAATTAATATTTTCCATATCTTATCGTAATTAGATTATTGACAGGCAAAGGTATTAATAAAAAATGAAAAACGGCAACCGTTACTCATTTAATCCTCACAGGAAAATAATCCCGCAAATTGTCGCAATGCGTACAGACAAATTCGGCTACACTCTTATTGTACACCTTGCTTCAAACCCCATTGGTCCAAATCGAAACTACTACTGCATCTAATTCGATTTTATACCCCATTTAATTCAAATTACACGCAAGGGTAATATTTTTTAACAGACATAAGATTCCTACACCTCGCTATCAATCAAGATTTTAACCCAAAATCGCATTTTAAAGGGAGATATTGTCTATTTTAACACTCATTTTCCCCTTCAAAAACGGCAAAAATAACAAGAACGATAGATGCAAATTGCAGATTATATCGTATCTTTGTGAAGAAGCAACAAAAAGACATGATGGAAACACTTTATCCGATAGGCATACAGAATTTCGAAAAGATACGCAAAGAGGGATATCTTTACATAGATAAGACGGCATTGGTTTACCGATTGGCGAAGACGGGAAGCTATTACTTCCTAAGCCGTCCACGGCGTTTTGGCAAGTCATTGCTAATTTCAACTTTAGAAGCCTATTTTCAAGGTAAAAAAGAGCTGTTCGAGGGGTTGGCGATGGAACGGTTGGAAAAAGATTGGGTGAAATACCCAATCTTGCATCTAGACCTGAACATCTCGCAATATAGCTCACAAAAGGACTTGGAGGATATATTGAACCGCAACTTAGTCGCCTGGGAAAACCTGTACGGGGCAGATCCGGCCGAACGGAGCCTCGCCTTGCGTTTCGCAGGCATCATCCAGCGGGCCTGCGAAAAGACAGGGCAGCGCGTGGTCATCCTGGTAGACGAGTATGACAAACCTTTGCTACAGAACCTGCACGACGAAGCGATGCAAACGGAACTGAGAAATATGCTGAAGCCTTTCTACGGCGTTCTGAAGACGATGGACGGTTGTATCAAATTCGCACTGCTGACAGGCGTGACGAAGTTCGGGAAGGTGAGCGTGTTCAACGATCTGAACAACCTGATGGACATTTCGATGGACGACCGGTATGTCGAGATATGTGGCATTACGGAGGAAGAAATCCATACTTATCTCGAAAAAGAACTACAAGGGTTGGCGTCCCGGCAAAAGGTCAGCTATGAGGAGATGTGCCTTGAATTGAAAAAACGGTATGACGGCTATCATTTCGTTGAAAATTCAATCGGTATGTATAATCCGTTCAGCCTGTTGAACACATTTGCCAAGAAAAAGCTCAGCGACTATTGGTTCGAAACAGGCACACCCTCCTATTTAGTCGAACTGCTCAAAAGGACGGATTACAATCTATATGATATGGCGCATACACAAACAAATGCGGATGTGCTGAACAGCATCGACATCGTCTCGCGCAATCCCATTCCGGTCATTTACCAAAGCGGCTATCTGACGATTAAAGAGTATGATTCCCGCTTCAAGACTTATACATTAGGTTTTCCCAACCTGGAGGTAGAAGAAGGGTTTATCAATTATTTGCTACCCTATTATACCTCCATAAAGGAAACAGATTCACCTTTCCAAATCATCCATTTCGTAAAGGAGATTGAATCCGGTGATGCGGAGGCTTTCTTCGCCCGCCTGCAAAGTTTCTTTGCTAACACTCCCTACGAATTGATTCGCAATCTGGAAGTACACTACCAGAACGTCTTGTTCATCGTCTTCAAACTGGTTGGGTTCTATGTAAAAACAGAATACCATACTTCATGCGGACGCATCGACCTGGTGCTGCAAACCGACCGATATATCTATATTATGGAGTTCAAGTTGAATGGTACGGCAGAAGAGGCTTTGCAACAGATCGAAGACAAGCAGTACGCTTTACCTTTCACATCCGATACAAGAACGCTGTTCAGGATAGGCGTCAATTTCAGCAACGAAACACGGAATATCGACACGTGGAAAATTCAAACAACATAAACAATCAACATATTGGGCAGACAAACATAACTGTTTTTTATGTACATTTGTCCACCCAAATAAATAAATAACATGAAAGTAATCGATCTGATCAATAGCAGCAAGAGTACTGCTTTCTCATTTGAAATACTTCCTCCGTTGAAAGGAAACAGCATACAGAAAGTATATAATGTCATAGACAAACTGATCGAGTTCGATCCTAAATACATTAATATAACATCCCATCACAGCGAATATATCTACAAGACTTTGCCAGATGGTAGCTTTCAGAAAATCAACATCCGCAAACGTCCCGGATCGGTCGCCATCGCTTCGGCTATCCAAAATAAATATGGTATAACGGCTGTTCCTCATATTATATGCAAGGGATTTACAAAAGATGAAACGGAATATGCACTGATCGACCTGAACTTTTTAGGTGTTTATGACCTGTTGTTGCTCCGCGGGGATGTCAAGACACTGGAAGCCGGACAAAAAACAGACATATACCACGAACATGCAACCGACCTCCAGCAGCAGGTGAACGACTTCAACAAAGGGATCGCCATCGACGGATCTGCTTTCGAAGCCAATGAAACCCCGTTCTCTTACGGAATGGCTTGCTATCCGGAAAAGCATGAAGAAGCCCCCAATATGGACTCGGATATTTTCTATCTGAAAGAGAAAGTAAAGAACGGGGCGGACTACTTGGTGACACAGATGTTTTTCGACAATGAAAAATATTACGCATTCGTAGACCGATGCCGGGCGGAAGGCATTACGGTCCCCATCATTCCGGGTATCAAGCCGATCGTATTCAAGAACCAGCTCACCGTGCTGCCTAAGATATTCCGTTCAGACATTCCCGAACCGTTTGCAACGGAACTTCGTAAATGCAAAACGGACGATGAAGCGAAAGCCGTCGGTGTCGAATGGTGCATCCAGCAATGCAAAGACTTGATTGCACACGGCGTTCCGAGCCTACATTTCTATACGATGATGGCATCGGATAGCGTCTATAAGGTGGCAAAAGAGGTGTATTGAAAGCACGAAAACATCGTTTCATGAGCACGAAACTATATTTCCATGCCTATGAAACGATGTTTTCATGCCGAAGGAACTATATTTTCAAGCAATCGTAATCTCCCCGATCAGCGAACAATTCAGATGTTCCTTTACTTCGTCCGGCGTCATACCATGCCCGAACAGGAACATCAGCTTGGCAACCGCACATTCGGTCGTGCTGTCGTAACCGCTCACCACGCCGGCCTGCAACAATTTGCGACCGGTTTCATAGCGGTGCATTTCCACGCTCCCGGCAAGGCATTGAGTGACATTGACAATGACGATCCCCCGTTCGACCGCATCCTTCAACATCTCCAGCAACCAATTATATCCGGGCGCATTCCCGCTACCGAATGTTTCCATCACGACGCCTTTCAGACCGGGGATATTCAAAATGCTTTCCACAACCTGCGGAGAAATTCCGGGAAATATTTTCAAGATTGCAATATTCCGGTCCAACAAGTAATGAGGTTTCAGCGGTTTTCTGGATACCGGGTGGTAGATCTGGGGAATATCATATTTAATAGAAATACCGGCATGCGCCAGCGGAGGATAATTATAGGAACGGAACGCATTGAAATTATCCGCATTCGTCTTGCTGGTACGATTCCCGCGCAACAGGTCGTTCTCAAAGAAAATACAGACTTCAGGAACCAGCGGCATATCGTTTTCACGGGCGGCGGCAATCTCTATCGCCGTAATCAGGTTTTCCTTTCCATCCGTACGAAGCATACCGATCGGAAGCTGTGAACCGGTCAGAACCACCGGCTTACTTAGATTTTCCAGCATAAAGCTCAAAGCGGAAGCGGTAAAGGCCATCGTATCGGTCCCATGCAGAACGACAAAGCCATCGTAATCATGATAATGTTCCGCAATGACATGCACGATTTTCATCCATGAATCCGGTCCCATCTCCGATGAATCCATCGGTGGATCAAATTGAATAGACGATATTTTATATCCGAGATTTTTCAGTTCGGGGACATGCTCCTCCAAATGTTCAAAATTAAAGGCCTCCAAAGAGCCCGTCTCAGGATTTTCTATCATTCCGATAGTACCTCCCGTATATATAATCAGAATAGAAGCGTCATCTTTGCATACATTCATAATACAATCCGTATTTATGTAATTTTCTTTTTTTACAATGCAAAGATAATACTATCATTTTGAAATCAAATACCGAAACAAAACAATTAAAACATATTCAAAACTATCTTCACAAGAATAATCATAAGAAAAAATATTACATTTTGTCAACCGCAAAAAAAAACACAAATCACCGTCTCAGTTTTTATCGATCAGGCAATAGAAGTAAGCAATACAACAAAATGAAAAAAGTTTGTTATCGGATAGGGGTTTTTCCAAGCATCTTAGTCTTATCGACGAAATAATAAATTTTACGAAGATGAAATACATACTGTTTATCGCAATGGATTTGGCCTTATATCCTTTTTTGCTTGTGCTTTTTATTGGTAAATGCATTAAAGAGAAAATACAGATCGCACATTAAGATGAGGTTTCTTATTTCCTCGATTATTCGTACCTTTGCTCTATCAACTCAATAAGGAGCAACATGTACTTCAAGGATATTATCGGTCAGGAAGAAATAAAAAAACGACTTATACATTCGGCACGGACAGGTGTCATCCCGCACGCCCAGCTATTCACGGAACAGGTTAGCGCAGGCGCTTTCCCTCTGGCACTGGCTTACGCACGTTATCTGAACTGCACGAACCGGACGGAAACAGATTCATGCGGGCATTGTCCGTCATGCTTGAAGTATAACGAGTTGGCCCATCCGGATCTTCATTTCGTGTTTCCGATCGTATCCAAGAAGGAGAAGAAAAAGGAAGTCTGCGATGATTATCTTACCGAATGGAGAGGTTTCCTGAAAAACCGTCCCTATTTCGACATAGACGGTTGGCTGGATTATATCGATGCAGGCAACTCACAGGCCTTGATCTACTCGAAAGAAAGCGACGAGATTATCCGGAAACTGAGCCTCAAGATATACGAAGCGACTTACCGTATCCTGTTGGTATGGCTGCCTGAAAAACTTCATCAGACCTGCGCCAACAAGCTCCTGAAGGTTATCGAGGAACCTCCCCGGAACACGGTGATCCTGATGGTATCGGAACTTCCTGATCTGGTTTTAGGTACGATCCTGTCTCGTGCACAACGTATCAACGTGCGGGGAATTCATCCGAAAGATATCGCTTCTTCCATGATTTCCCGGTTCAACTTGACTCCCGAAGATGCCAAGCATGTCGCCCATCTGGCAAACGGCAGTTATCTGAAAGCAGTCGAGGCAATCAGCCTGGGAGAGGAGAACAAGTTCTACTTGGAACAGTTCAAAGGCATGATGCGCAATTCCTGGGCGCGTAATGTCAGAGGCATGAAAGACATGGCAGATGTGCTAGCAAGTATCGGACGTGAACGACAGAAGAACTTCCTTGCTTATTGCCAACATCTGATACGCGAGAACTTCATGTACCGGTTCCAGTCGCCGGAACTCAATTATATGAATACGGACGAAGCTGGATTTGCCGTGAAGTTCGCTCCTTTCATCAATGAACGGAATGTGATCGACATCATGGACGAGTTGGCAAAAGCGGAACGGCATGTGACGCAAAATGTGAACGCAAAGATGGTCTTTTTCGATCTTTCCCTACGGCTTACCGTATTGATAAAACGGTAATTCCAGATAAGTTGTCACAGCTTTTTATTCTGCCAGTTTCCTTTCCAGAGATAGAAGAAAGCGAACAGGATCATCAAATCGTAGACATGCTCCGTTGTCCAGCAGACCGCCACATCCGCATGTATCCGGATACCGACCCAAAGTGCATAAAAAACATAGACAAAGATGCTTACCATATCAATCAGCAATGCCGTCTGCGTATTGCCCGTTCCCGACACGCTGAAAAAGAAAATAAAAGCAGGTACCGCAATCAGATAAGAGGAAAGCATCACCCAAAGGGACGATACAGAACCGGCAATCAGATCCGTATTATCCGTATAGATACGCAATACAAGTTCCGGAAATAGGGCGATCAGGATACCGAGCGGCAAAACGAAGTAATAGCAAATCCGTATCATACGTCCGCACAATCCCATCACCTGTTCCGGCTTTCCGGCACCAATCAGATTGCTGACCAGCGAACTGGAGGTCGAAGCAAAGGCATTGACAAACATAAACAGAAACGAAGAAATGCTTCGTACCACATTCGTAATCGCCAACGACCGCTCTCCCTGATGCTCCATCACGACAAAGAACACGAACCAGCCTAAAAAAGCAATCCCGTGCTGAATCATAATCCAGATAGAAACACCCAATATTTGCTTCAACATCCGAAAATCCATACCCGAATACTCAAACAACCCGTATTTCTCATAATCGACTTTCTTCCACGTATAAAGGATGAAGAACAGTACCGAAACAGCCTCCGAGACCGATGAAGCGATCGCCGCTCCGGCAATTCCCAATGCCGGTAATCCAAACTTTCCGAATATCAAGACATAGTTCAGCATCACATTGGTCAACACCATCACAACCGAATTTATGGTCAAGATCCTTGTTTTTGTAATACCGACATAAAAAGCCCTGAACATAACGGCCACAAAGGAGAAGAAAAAGCCATAGACACGCCAGTCCACATACTCCATCGTAGCTTGGTAGACTCCATCGGAATCGATCAGTTTGCGCAGGAAGAAAGGCGAATACAGATGCGAAAACGTAAACAGCAACGCTGCAAGCAACAACAGAAAAAACGTTCCCTGCAGAAAGACCGGACCGATCCGTTTATACTCCTGTGCACCGTTACGCCGGGCTATCAATACCTGCGCACCGATACTGAAACCGAAGCCAAGCATATAAATCACAAGATAATAGACTCCCGCCAATGCCGACGCTCCCAACTCGACTTCTCCTACCCGCCCCAAATAGGCCGTATCGGTCAACCCGATCATGTGTTCCATCAATAGACTCATCAAGACGGGGAATGTTATTTGCAGAATTTGTTTGTTCGTAAATTGCATATTGTCTGATAAAAAGGGGTGCAAAGATAATAATAAGAATGGATTGCACAATATAACCGGGAGATATTCGTTTTTATAAAAATGAACCGGTATGATGGTGCGTATAATTTATTAATGATATTCCTATGAAAGCGAAATTATTGCTGATATTCTCTCTGTCATTTTACCTTTTCAGTTGTAACGGACAGAATTCCCATATCCCGGCAGCTGTCACTTCAGCCGCTCCAGTCAAGATCAATCGTTTCGACAAGGAGCTTTTAAAGCTGGTCGAAACGGACGACTCCTCCATGCAAGCCAAGCTTGTTCGCGAATACCCGCAAATGCTCGACATATTGGGAAAAGGTATCCTAAACATGAAGTCTCCGGCAATGCCCGGCTTCTTCGACAAATTGGCCAACTACTATTCCGAACCGACTTTGAAGGGGTTATATACCGATGCTGTCCGTCAATATGACAATGTTTCCCAAATCGAACAAGCTCTCGGCAACGGCTTCACATGGCTGAAAACCTGCTTTCCTTCGATGCAGATTCCGGCCATCTATATGCACGTTTCAGGCTTCAACCAAAATGTACTGGTCGGCGACAGCCTGTTGTCCATCTCGATAGATAAATATTTAGGCGAGGAATATCCGTTATACCAGGACTTCTTCTATGATTTCCAGCGCCGGTTAATGACGCCTGAGCATATCGTCCCCGATTACCTTGCCGGTTGGCTGATGTCCGAGTATCCGTTTGAAGGAAAAGAAAATGTACTGCTCGACCGGATGATCTATGAAGGCAAAATAAAATATCTGATCCATCAAGCATTTCCTGAACTGAAGCCTGAAGTACTCATGGGCTACACGGAAACTTCCTATAACTGGTGCAAAGAGAATGAATCCAACCTGTGGAAGGCTATCATAGAACGCAAGCATCTTTATACGCCAGACCAGATGACGACAAATAAATACTTCGATAACGTCCCCAGCATATTCCTGGCAAGCGATGCTCCCGGAAATCTCGGCAGTTGGCTCGGCTGGCAGATTATCGACAAATATATGCGAGAAACGAATTCGACTCCGGAAGCCTTGATGCAAAACAACGATAGCCAAGCTATCCTGACCGATTCGAAATACAAGCCATAAAGCCTACGGGGGGATATAAAAAAAGAAAACCGTCCTATTCTCGCGAACTGGACGGATAACCTAATCTAACTTAATTCTAATACCATGAAAAACACTATATCTTAATAACAGAACCGGTATCGAAAAGTTTAATAGAACGGTTTATTTTTATTTCTTTCACAAAATAATGATCATGCGAGATCAACAACACCGTTCCTCTATAACTCTTTATAGCCGCTGTTATTATTTCAACACTTTGTATATCCAGATTGTTCGTCGGTTCGTCTAAAATAAATACATCCGGCGCATTATTTCCGATCATAAGGCAGCAAAAGAGCAACCGGATCTTTTCACCTCCGCTCAAGCAAAAACACGGCTTGTCCCATGTCTCGTAAGGAAACAAACAACGGTTCAAAATGGATTTCAATTCATGTTCAGCCAAATGCGAGGCGTTAAAACGTTCCGTCTGCTCGAACACGGTCAATCCGGGATCAAGCACGGAACATTCCTGATCAATATAAAGATAACTGAAATCAGTCCGTGTAATCGTCCCGGCCGCCGGCTTCAGTTCCCCTAACAACAATTTGACCAGGGTCGTTTTTCCGCTCCCATTATTTCCTGTGATATGAATACGGTCGCCACTTCTGACCTGGATATTCAGAGGTGACTTCCATAGGCAGGAAGAAGTGTAACCAAAATTGATCTGATCCGCAGTGATCAGAATCTTACCGGTGTGCAGATCGGAAGAATTGAAATTTGTCTGAAGTACCCGCAAATCGGGAATCACATCCTGAAGTCCGGCAATCGAACTTTGCAGGGAAGCCATTTTCTCTTCATGGACATCGTTCAGCCGGACTGTGCTTTTCTCGGCTTTATCTTTCATCGTATTGACTGCCATGCGCGAAATCCCTTTCTTGAAACTCGACTTATCACTGCGGACATTCGACTTATTCTTCCGTTCCATCACTTCACGCGCTGTTTTGCGGGCCAAGCGAAGTTCTTTCTCCTTCTCACTCAACTGATTCTGCAAAGCTGTCAACGCCAACTCTTTCTGTTCTTTATAGAACTCATAATTGCCACCATAAAGTGTGACCTCACTTTTCTCAAGTTCACAAATGCAAGGCAGCAGGTTCAGCAACGTCCGGTCATGACTGACAATCAACAAGGTCGAACGTCCGCTCCGGATCATCTCATACAATTTTTCCCGACCGGAAACATCCAGATGATTCGTCGGTTCATCCATCAGAATAATTTCCGGTGCATGAACAAGGATACCGGAATGGAACACTTTCGTCTTTTCTCCTCCGCTCAACGAACACATCGGCTGGGACAGTTGCAGATGCTCCAGATTCCAGGAAGCAAGTGCGGAAAGACAACGTTCTTCCACATCCCAGTCATCATTCAAACAAGTAAAGTTTTCCGCCGAGGCGTCACCTTCAAGAATGGCATGGAGTGCCTTTATCCGATCGTCCACCCGCAGGGCTTCCGCCACCGTCAGGTTGTCGAACTGTCCGAAATGTTGTGGAATATAATAAGGGCGTGAAGAACACACTACCTCCCCCGATGAAGGTTTCAGGTTCCCTTCAATGATACGCAACAAAGTCAATTTGCCCGTACCGTTATTCCCCACCAGCGCAAGACGCTGTCCTGTATTGACTATCAGGTTTATGTTTTGAAAAAGAGGTTCCTTGTCAGCATGGACATAGCATAGCTGATGTACGGATATACACATAGTTTTCTTTGAATTAAAAGATTATAAACTAAAAAAGATAAAATCACAAACGTGCCGAAGGATGGCACAGGATAAGGCCGGAATAAAGAATCGACAATCGAAAATGAGCAATTGGCAATTACATCAGAAAGATATTTACGATATGTAGAAACCGGCTTACTTGAATATTTTCATCGGAGTATTTATATAATTCGGTTACAAAGATAATCTTTTTACCAAGTATTATCACATAATTCATAAAATAGATTCAGACAGCTGTTTCAAAGCACCGGTGTTTTAAAATCGAAACATATATGTTTTGCATGCAAAACACCGGTGTTTTGAAAAGGGAATCCTTTACTGCAATAAACTTCATGCCTCCATGAACGGTTATATATACAATAACAACATAAAATTTAAAAGCTATGGGATTTTTATGGTACATTATCATAGGTATAGCAGCCGGCTTTCTGGCCGGTAAAATCATGCGGGGCGGTGGCTTCGGAGTAATAATCAATCTGATTTTGGGAATAGTCGGCGGTGTATTGGGCGGCTGGGTATTCGGATTACTCGGAATTGCAGCTTCCGGTATTATCGGCAGTCTGATTACGGCAACAGTCGGAGCCATTCTGATGTTATGGATCGCTTCGTTGTTTAATAAACGAAATGCAGATCAGTAACAACAGAAAATATAGGGTAATGCAAATCCGCTCAATTGGCAAGATCTGCGTTACCCTGTTTTCTTTAGCTATTTACGACTGTAAGGAGGGTTCTGTTCTTTTACCGTATATACAAGAAAATAACATCCGTCCGGGACTGTTTTAAAGCGGAAACTATCCAAGTTTACAACCGTTCTGCCACCAGCGACCTGTATATTTTTAAAAACTTTCCTGTCGATCCTTTTTCCTTTATCGTTTTTCAGTTCGATAATAAGATCAACAGTTTTGGTCTGTCCTAAGTTGAACAGCACCGGAAAAATGCGATCGGCCGGACCATATACGACATCTACATTGCCACTACCTGCCCAAATCGGCTGGAAAACAGATTTATTGGCATAATAGGCAAGTTTGGGTACACCAAACGGATCGGTCAACGGCTTCTGATATGTGAACATATTCGACCCCGATTCAAGGCTGCACCAGGAAAAGCCGTCATAGCCAATCAAAATCTGTTTCTTCATAGACTCCCAAGCTGCAAATGCTTGAAATGCCTGGCTGATTCTCCACTCCGAAGCATCAAGAAGACGGCCGATACTACCTTTCTCATACTCCCATTCATAAGATTGGACCTCAAACCACGGCTCTTTCTCCGCCAATATCCAGTTCGGTTGTGCGGCAGATTCCTCATGTTCGAAGTTGAAATAAGCCTTGTCGTTTGCTGCCAGACAGGAAGCGGCCCATTTATTGGGAGCTTTTCTGAGGGCCGTCCATTTGGCTCCGTAGCCTGTATAGGCATCCTGACTTCCGCGAGTCATCAATTTTTCCATTAAAACAGGATTAGAAACGATCGGATTACCCTCCTTGTCGAGCGAACCGTCGTAATTGCCATAGTGCATATGCTGCCAGAAAGAGGTCGGTGAGATCAGGCGGCTGGTATCTACGGCACTCAAAGTTCTGTAAACCTTTGTCACAAAATCATGTGAATCAGATATGTCGTGCAACTTAAAACGGTTCGGATGATTGCTTGCCTCCCACATAACGATAGACGGATGGTTGTAGACCTGGCGCATAAACTTCGGATAACCTTCAAAATCAACATTCCAAGCTTCCCCTTCCCTAATCCAGGCGGCAGTCTGCCAAAGAAGATAGACTCCTAACTGGTCCGCATATTCGGCATAACGAGGATCATTGATACCGTCTGTCGTGTCTTTTTCGGCATGGACATGCAGACGCAATAGGTTCCCATTCATTTCCTTGATCATCATCAGGTCTTTTGCAATCGTTTCATCGGACACGCACTTATAGTTTTTCGATATAGTCTCGATCGGATATCTCGAACCCAGTATCTGAGCACCTTTCAGTATTTCAGGCCTGTTATTGACATACAGGTTCCCGTCTTTCTGGGAGATGGTGCGGATACCGGTCGTCAGCATATAGTCGTCTATCTCGCGACCTCCCTTATCACGCAAGATCACTTCCACTCGATACAGGTTCGGATTCTCAGGATACCATAAAGCAGGATTTTCGACTGGTATTTCCAATACGATCTCATTATCGACAGACGGGCGGATTTCGATATCCCGCTTCACGGTAGCAACCTTTTCCCCTTCCACCGGGAACCAGGGATAGTAGTTGACTTCTACACTCCCCTCGAAAGCATAGACGCCGGAATATTGCAAAAGCACCCTGTTTACCTGCCGAGCAACTCTGTCAAGTGATGCGGTATGTGCAAAGACATCTTTAATCATGCAACGGTTCGTCAGGACCAATGTCGCACGTCCCAGGAACCAACCTATATACGGATCGGATGGAGAGTGTAACATCCGGTGATCCGCCTTATAAGGTTTTACTCGGACAGCAATGATATTCTCCTGATTTCGCTGCAGATACTCCGTCACATCCAAATCATACGGATGCCGGTTGTTAACCACGGCAACAGGCTGTCCGTTTATCCAAACCTCACCGCCAGGATCTATTGTTTCCAACTTAAGCACGGCACGCTCGAAGTCGGCAAGGCAAATCTTTTTCCGCAGATAATAGCTCTCCTCCTTTTCCTGCAAACCACCATGAGATGATGGCAGTGTGACCTGTTCCCAAGCACTATCGTCATAGTCAAGAAATTGCCACCCCTGCATCGGTAATACATCGTTAAAATCCTCGCTAACAAGTAAAGAAGAAGAATAAGGAGTATGCTTATTTGTCCGTTCCTCAACAAAATTAAAGAGAGAAATATCGTCTATCTCCGTTTTACCTTTCGAATGGATCACTACCTTGTCAATCTCACGAATATCTGTCTCTTCCATCAGACAAGAGAGCGACTCGCCGTTTACCGTTACGAAAAAACGGTTGTTGGCAAAGTCTCCGTATATTTCCAGATGCAAGGGAACTGTAGAATCATAATACCCGCTTTCCCTGTTCATACCCGACGACAATGAGAATATCCGATCTGTCAGACGGGTGGAGAGAAGAGGCTTCTCCCCTTTATGAAAAACAATCGTGCATTCCTCTCCCACATCCTTTACATCCAAATGCAACCGGAAACGCCACTGGAGAGGGGCCAGAGTCTTTACGACTTCACAATCTTTCAAAATCAAGCATCCCTCTTTCACGGTTGCCCCATCGGCTGCCGACCATTCGGCAAAGGCTTTTTGAGCCTCTTCGGCTTTTCCGGCACGATAACCGTATGCACACCAGTCAACGAGTCGGAGTGTTTGCCGGATATTCGTCAACGGCTGAGGCTTTATCCGTCCGACTGTCTGTCGTACATCACCATCTCCGACAAGAGGTTTATCCAGGCCGGGATTACCATAAAACCCGGAAGCAAAAGCGGCATACTTGTTCAGAAAGTCGATCCGCCGGTCAAGAGACATCCATTCGGTCTCTCCTCTAAAATCAGTTTCTCCATCCGCTTTTGAGTCGGATGTGATATAACGCATCTCAAAAGTAGTATGTACCTGTGCCTCTGCATAAGAGGAAAACAAAGTACTCAAAAGCATCAACAAAGCTATTTTCTTCATAATGTATTCTGTTTTCCAGGTTTTAACTCCTATAGGGAAGAACCCTATTTCAGCATCACCAACACCCCGACCGGACCGTGTGCACCCAATACAAGAGCCTGTTCGATATCGGCGGTTTTAGACGGGCCTGAGATGAAAGCACCGAAATCGTATGTCATGTTTTCCGTTCGCTTATAGGCTTCATGCATATTGTTCACGATCGAATTGCGGTCTATCAGCAAAACCAGGCTGTTGGAGATAAAATACAATGCCTTATGCTTTACCTGGCGGGTAATCCAGACAGCCCCGTTCTCGGCTACTCCGAAATGCCCTTCCACGATGGCAAGATCAGTATTGTCCAACTCGCGGGGATCATCGAGGTCGTCCGGATTGAAGGTAGCACAGGTGATACCGGGCAGATTGGAAGCAATCCGGGTTGCATCAGGAAAATGGTGGCGGATAATATCGTTGATATCGTCGCCGGGCTGCATCAGGACAGCTTGTCCCCCGGCAGCTTTCAAAGAGTCTGTAAACTGGGTGATTTTATCTTCGTAAGTAATGGCATCCAGCGTCAGTTCCGGCCTGTCGTAACGCTTGCCGATGTGGTGGCGGATAGCGGATAATATATCGTTTTTACTACTCATTGTCGTATTATTTTATCTTGTTACTTTTCCACATTTCATTGAACGACTGCTTGGCAAAAGCTGGCAGTTCACGGCCCTTCCCCCATGCATTCAAAGCGTTGTAGATCATAAAACGAGGCATGTTATTGACTACCGGGGCAAACATCAAAGCCGTATTGAACAGTTTCGGACGTTCCATCAGGAACTTCATGCCGCCGGACATAATCTTTTTCTCCGTACTCGCTTTCCCCATCTTATCCAAGTCCTGACGCCAGCGATAGATCTGTTCGCCGAGGTCTATCTTGACCGGGCAAACATTCGAGCAAGAGAGGCACAACGAACAGGCAGAAACATTGTCCGAATATTTCACCGGATCTTTCAGCATCCCTAGATTGATCCCAATCGGGCCGGGTATAAAATATGTATAGGAATAACCACCGCTACGGCGATAGACCGGACAAGTATTCATACACTCGCCACAACGGATGCAGTTCAGCGTACGGATATGATCGGGACATGCCAGGATATCACTCCGCCCGTTATCGACTATGATGATATGAAACTCACCTCCTTCTTTCGGTTTACAATAGTGAGAAGTGTAGGAAGTGATCGGCTGCCCCGTGCCGGAGCGTGCCAGCAGGCGGGTGAAGACACCTAACGAGTCCCGATCCGGCACGATCTTCTCCATTCCGAACGTCGCAATGTGAACATTCGGGAAAGAAGTTCCCATATCTGCATTCCCCTCGTTGGTGCAGACCACTATCTCTCCGGTCGAAGCAACTGCAAAGTTAGCTCCCGTCATGGCAACATCGGCTGTCAGGAATTTCTCACGCATATTTTTGCGGACGGCATGCGTCAGATAGGTCGGGTCGGAATTGCCTTTTTCCGTACCTAACACGCGCTCCATCATCTCGCCCACCTCCTGCCGCTTGATATGGATAGCGGGCATCACGATATGGCTGGGATGAAGTTTCATCCATTGAAGGATACGTTCACCGAGGTCGCTCTCGATTATATCGTAACCTTTTCCGAACAGGTAATCGTTCATGCCACACTCTTCTGTCAACATGGATTTGCTCTTTATCAGCGTATGCGCCTTGTGCTGTTGCAGGATTTCCTCGACGATCGCATTATGTTCCGCCGCGTCTTTCGCCCAATGGACAATCGCTCCGTTAGCCGTGGCGTTCTTCTCGAACTCTTCCAAAAGGACATCCAAATGACTGTTCGAATAAAGTTTGATCTCACAAGCCAGTTCACGCAAGCGTTCCCATTCGGGAAGCGAATGGCTCATTTTATCCCGTTTGGCACGCACCATCCAGAGGGTTTCGTCGTGCCAGGCTTCCTGCTTGCGGTTCCCGATGAAGCGGGCAGCCGCTTTTGAATGTTTCGTGCTCATAATCCGGAGGCTAATATTTCAACAATATGAATCGTTTTGATCGGAAGGTTGTCACGCTTGATCACGCCTTCCATATGCATCAGGCAGGAACTGTCGGCACCGGTGATGTACTCGGCTCCCGTGCTCATGTGGTCCTTCACCTTATCTTGTCCCATACAAACGGATACTTCAGGTTCTTCAATCGCAAACATGCCACCGAACCCACAGCACTCGTCGATACGTTTCGGTTCGAATATCTCAATGCCTTTCACCAAAGAAAGGAGATCGCGCAACTTAGAAAAATACGGGATATTCCGTTCACTCGGAGAAGAAAGATACAACTCGCGCACACCGTGACAGCTATTGTGAATGCTTACCTTGTGGGGAAATTCAGCTTTCAGTTCCTTGACCTTCACAATATCGTACAGGAACTCGCAGATATCATAAATCTTCTTGCTGTTCATACACACATGACCTGCCTTTTCCAGAATACCGGGATGATTCTCTTTCACGAAAGCGACACAACTGGCAGAAGGGCCAACCACATAATCGTACGAACGGAACAGTTCTTCCATACGCAGCGCCAACCCTGCCGATTCATGTTCGAATCCGGCATTTGCCATTGGCTGGCCACAACAAGTCTGGTCTAACGGATAATCCACATCCAACCCGATACTTTTCAATAATTTATAGGAAGCAACACCAACTTCCGGATATACCGCATTGATATAGCAGGGAATAAATAATCCTATCTTCATATTGGTTTATTTTAATTACCACAAATGTAATAATTATTTCTGTTACTTTGAACTTGATCCAAAAGTAACAAATCACTTATACTCCTGCCAGCTTCGGATTTGTATATCGTCCATGCCCAGCGTGCAAAATGCTTCGATAAAGGCGCTTGCCAGACGGGCATTTGTGATGAGCGGAATGTTCAGGTCGATGGCGGCACGACGGATCTTATAGCCATTATTCAACTCACCGGCTGAAAGGTCGCGCGGAATATTCACTACCATGTCGATCTTCCTTTCGTGGAGCATGGTGAGTGCTTGAGGTTCCATGTCCTCCTCGCTCGGCCAGTAAACTCGCGTACTGGAGATGCCGTTTTCTTCGAGAAAGCGGTGTGTCCCGCCTGTTGCGAAGAGGTTGTAGCCTTTCGATGCCAGCATCTTGGCGGCATCCAACATGGCCACTTTCTGTTTCGGTGTACCCGTCGAGAGCAGAATATTCTTTTCCGGGATACGGAGACCGACGGAAAGCATACTTTTCAAAACAGCCTCGGAAACATCGTCACCGATACACCCGACCTCGCCCGTCGAAGCCATATCGACACCCAAAACGGGATCGGCCTTCTGCAAGCGGTTGAAGGAGAACTGGGAAGCTTTGATACCTACATAATCCAGATCGAATTCGTTCTTATTAGGTTTCTCGACAGGTAAACCTAACATGATACAAGTGGCCAGTTCAATAAAGTTAATCCTCAATACTTTGCTGACGAAAGGAAAGGAACGGCTCGCGCGAAGGTTACATTCGATCACCTTAATCTCGTTGCCTTTTGCCAGATATTGAATATTGAACGGACCGGATATATTCAATTCTTTCGCGATCTGCTTACTGATACGCTTGATCCGGCGGACTGTTTCGACATATAGCTTTTGCGCGGGGAACTGAATGGTCGCGTCGCCGGAATGCACGCCGGCAAACTCGATATGTTCGGAGATGGCATACATGACAATCTCGCCTTTATCGGCCACCGCATCCATTTCCACCTCCTTGGCATGCTCGATGAACTGGCTGACAACGACCGGATGTTTCTGCGACACGTTGGCTGCCAGCTGCAAGAAGCGTTCGAGTTCTTCCTGGTTGGAGCAGACATTCATGGCGGCGCCACTCAGCACATAGCTCGGACGGACCAGAACCGGGAAGCCCACTTCTACCACAAACTCGTTGATATCTTCCATCGACGAAAGCTCTTTCCAACGCGGTTGGTCCACACCGATACGATCCAGCATGGCGGAAAACTTCTCGCGGTCTTCGGCATTGTCGATGCTCTTGGCAGACGTTCCTAAGATATTGACATGCTGTTCGTCAAGGCGCATCGCCAGGTTATTGGGTATCTGGCCGCCTGTCGAGACAATCACGCCGTGCGGATTTTCCAGTTCGAGGATATCCATCACACGCTCGAAGGTCAGCTCGTCGAAGTAAAGGCGGTCACACATATCATAGTCGGTCGAAACCGTTTCGGGATTGTAGTTGATCATCACCGAACGCCACCCCTCCTTACGGATAGTTTCCAACGCCTGCACGCCACACCAGTCGAACTCGACCGAGCTGCCGATCCGGTAAGCTCCGGAACCCAGCACGACGATGGAACGGTGGTCACCCTGATACTGCACGTCGTTTTCCGTACCGCTATAGGTCAGATACAGATAGTTCGTCTGCGCCGGGTATTCGGCTGCCAGCGTATCGATCTGTTTCACTACCGGAACGATGCCGTGTTCCTTACGGAACTGGCGGACCTGCATCATACCTTTTTCTATATTTCCCTCAAGGTCGAAGGCGCGGGCTATCTGAAAATCGGAGAAACCTTGCCGTTTCGCTTTGCGAAGCAATGAACAATTGACAATGGACGATTGACAATTATCAGGATTGCGATATTCTTTTTTAATTGCCAATTGTCCATTGTCAATTGTCAATTTATGCAACTCCTTGGAGGTACACATGATTCCGTAGAGTTTTTGCAGGAACCACCGGTCTATCTTGGTCAGTTCGTGTATCTGATCGACGGTATATCCGGCACGGAACGCTTTGGAGATAACGAAGATACGGGTGTCGGTCGGTTCATGGAGTGCCTTGTCGATGTCGGTTATCACCAGCTCCTTGTTTTCCACGAAACCATGCATGCCCTGTCCGATCATACGCAACCCTTTTTGGATCGCCTCTTCGAAGGTGCGCCCGATCGCCATCACCTCGCCCACAGATTTCATGCTCGACCCCAACTCACGAGCCACACCATGAAACTTACCCAAATCCCAGCGCGGGATCTTGCAGACCACATAGTCGAGAGCCGGCTCGAAGAAAGCACTTGTCGTCTTCGTCACCGAGTTTTTCAAATCAAAAAGGCCGTAACCCAGTCCCAACTTGGCTGCGACGAAAGCCAACGGATAACCGGTTGCTTTAGAGGCCAGCGCAGACGAACGGGAGAGACGGGCGTTCACTTCGATCACGCGGTAGTCTTCGCTCTCCGGATCGAAAGCATATTGCACATTACATTCGCCCACGATACCGATATGACGGATGATCCGGATAGCCAGTTCACGAAGTTTATGATACTCGCTGTTGGTCAGTGTCTGTGACGGAGCGATCACGATGCTTTCGCCGGTATGGATACCCAACGGGTCGAAGTTCTCCATGTTGCAGACCGTGATACAGTTGTCGAAACGGTCGCGCACCACCTCATATTCCACTTCTTTCCATCCCTTCAAACTCTTTTCCACCAACACTTGAGAAGAGAAAGAGAAGGCTTTTTCAACCAGTACATCCAGTTCCTCCTCATTGTCGCAGAAGCCGGAGCCGAGGCCGCCCAAAGCATAAGCGGCACGGACAATCACCGGATAGCCTAACTCGGCAGCAGCCCGGCGGGCATCTTCGGCATTTTCCACCGCTTCGCTCTTGATCGTCTTCACACCGATCTCGTCGAGTTTGCGGACGAAGAGTTCGCGATCCTCCGTATCCATGATTGCCTGTACCGGAGTACCGAGTACACGGACGTTATATTTTTCCAGCACACCACTCTGGTAAAGCGCCACACCACAGTTCAACGCCGTCTGGCCTCCAAAAGCGAGCAGGATGCCATCCGGACGTTCTTTGGCAATCACCTTTTCGACAAAGAAGGGAGTGACGGGCAGGAAATAAACGGTATCTGCCACTCCTTCCGAAGTCTGTACCGTAGCGATGTTCGGATTGATAAGCACTGTCTGGATTCCCTCCTCCTTGATGGCTTTCAAAGCCTGGCTACCTGAATAGTCGAATTCTCCCGCTTCACCGATCTTTAGGGCGCCGGAACCGAGTATCAGGACTTTCTTTATATCTTCTTTCATTTTCAGACTCTTTTATTCGTTAACATTTTTAGATCTGTCGTCCCAATTCCTAAAGCAAATCGATAAACTTATCGAAGATAAACTCCGTATCGGTCGGTCCGCTACATGCTTCGGGATGGAACTGGGAAGAGAAGAAAGGCTTCGTCTTATGCCGGATTCCTTCGTTTGTCCCGTCGTTCATATTGACAAAGAGCGGTTCCCAGTCAGCCCCCAATGTGCCATTATCCACTGCGTAGCCGTGATTCTGGGAGGTGATAAAACACTTCTCCGTCCCCACCATACGCACCGGCTGGTTATGGCTGCGGTGGCCATACTTCAGTTTATAGATCGAAGCACCGCCTGCTTTGGCAAGCAACTGGTTTCCCATGCAAATGCCACAGATCGGTTTGTCCCCATCCAATGCCTTGCGGATATTCCGGACAGCAACATCGCAAGTATTGGGATCGCCAGGGCCGTTCGAAAGGAAAAGCCCGTCGTATTCCAGGTGATTGAAATCATAGTTCCAAGGGACACGTATCACAGCAACATTCCGCTTCAAAAGGTTACGGATGATATTGGACTTCACGCCGCAATCGAGAAGCACAACACGCTTCAAGAGTTGAGAGTTGAAAGTTGAAAATTGAAAGTTGTCGAAGCCTACAAGGTAATGGGTGGTAATCCCGTCAGGTAAGTAGGCGACAATGTCTTTGCAAGAAACACGATCCACATAATTGATGCTACCGTAATCCGGTATTTCCCCTCCACTTTCACCTTTCACCTTTCCTCTTTCACCTTCTTTATCGACGGTGCCGATAATGATGCGCCCCATCATTACCCCATGCTCCCGTATCTTCTTCGTCAGCGCGCGGGTATCGATGCCGGTGATTCCGGGAATCTTCTCACGTTTCAACCAGTCACCAAGGCTTTCCACAGCATTCCAGTGGCTATACTCTTCGCTATAGTCACTCACGATAATCGCCTCCGCATGAATTTTCTCACTCTCCATGAAGGTAGGCAAGCCGTTCTCTTCGATAGAGAAAGGAGGCACCCCGTAATTTCCGACCAGCGGATAAGTCAGAACCATCAACTGTCCGGCATACGAAGGGTCGGTAAGACTTTCGGGATAACCGGTCATAGCAGTGTTGAACACCACTTCGCCGGCCACTGCCTTGTCAAAACCAAAAGAGAAGCCGTGAAACATGCTTCCATCATCTAAGACCAATGTTGCTGTTTTTCTTGTCATTTTCAATATTCAATTATCATTTTTCAATTCCCCAATATTCCTCTTCCATATAATGAATGAACGCTTCGTTCACCATTCGTACACCACCAGGTGTCGGATAATCACCGGAGAAATACCAGTCGCCCGGATGATCAGGACAAGCGGCATGCAACCCTTCGAGTGTCTGGTAGACAATCTCCACCTTCGCACGTGTTCCTACGGGGGTAAGCAGTTCCACCATCTTGGCCGAGATTTCCTCGTCGGTGAAAGGCGCATAAATCTCCTTCACACAATTTACGGTCGTATCGCACGGCACAACCTGCTGCCGCTTGGCTTTCTTATAAGCATCGAGCAGGACGGATTCCATCCCCTTGTCCACTAAAAGTGCCACGGCAGCCTTGAACGCGATAAATTCGCTCATACGAGACATATCAATACCGTAATAGTCCGGATAGCGCACCTGCGGAGACGAGCTGATCACCACGATCTTCTTCGGATTCAGGCGATCCAGAATACCGATGATACTCTGCCGGAGTGTCGTACCGCGCACGATACTGTCGTCGATCACGACCAGATTGTCCTCGAAAGGCACGATGCTTCCGTACGTGATATCGTACACATGGGCAGCCAGATCGTTACGACTGTTTCCCTCGGCAATAAAGGTACGCAATTTTATATCTTTGATCGCTACTTTTTCACACCTAACACGCATGGACAGGATTTGTTCCAGTTCTTCCTCCTGAAGCAGGTGGCTGCGATCGGCGATCCATTCCTTTTTCTTCTTGTTCAAATATTCGTTCATGCCCTCCTGCAATCCGAAGTAGGCGACCTCCGCCGTATTCGGGATAAAGGAAAAGACCGTATGGTTCAGATCGTTGTCCACAGCCTTCAAGACTGCAGGTACAAGATTTTCACCCAACCGTTTCCGTTCGCGGTAAATATCCCGATCGCTTCCACGTGAGAAGTAAATGCGCTCGAACGAGCAGGCCTTATTTTCCTTCGGCTCTACGATCTGCGACGTATGCCAATTACCTTGCTTGTTGATGATCAGTGCCTCTCCCCTTTTCAGTTCATGTACATCTTCGGCAGGCACGTTCATGGCCGTCTGGATCACCGGACGTTCGCTTGCCAGGATCACGATCTCGTCATCGGCATAATAGAACGCCGGACGGATGCCCCAGGGATCGCGCACGCTGAAAGACTCACCACTCCCGGTCAATCCGCAGATCACGAAACCACCGTCCCATTGCGGGGCACAACGTTTCAGGACATTCGACAGATCGACATTCGCCTCGATCGCATGGGTGATATTCATTCCTTTCATTCCTTCGGCTTCGTATTTCCGGTACAGGCGTTCGACCTCACGGTCCAGACGGTGCCCCACCTGTTCTAACATGATGAAAGTGTCGGCATAGGCACGCGGATGCTGGCCGATGGCTGTTATCTCTTCAAAAATATCCTGTACGTTAGTAAGATTGAAATTACCGCAAAGAGCAAGGTTCTTGGCTCTCCAGTTGTTACGGCGTAAAAAAGGATGGACATAGGAAATACCGGATTTCCCGGTCGTACTGTAACGCAGGTGTCCCATATAAAGCTCTCCTGCAAAGGGAAGGTTTGTTTTAGCAAAAAGCGGATCGTTCAGTTTGTCGGGCGGCAAATCCTTGTAATACTCATGAACGGCTGCGAATATCTCGGTAATGGCTTCTGTGCCTAATGCTCTTTCCCGAAACATATATTCTTCGCCGGGACTAGCTTCCAACTTGACGCATGCTAAACCGGCCCCTTCTTGACCGCGGTTATGCTGCTTTTCCATCAACAAATAGAGCTTATTGAGCCCATACATCCAGGTTCCATACTTCTGATGATAATATTCCAAAGGCTTTAGTAACCGGACCATGGCGACTCCACACTCGTGTTTAAGTACTTCCATTTGGTTCTATCTTGTTTATTTCGACTGCAAAGATACTTACATTATATTACATAATGTTCATATAAACGGAGTTTATTTGACACATTAATAGAAATAATCATTTTATCTACCATTTAGTTAAATTATTCTATAAAACAATATTCTTTCAACAAATCTACCAAATAAAAAGAAAAAGCCCTTTCATCACATACAGATCGTAAGAAAGCAAAAGGCTTTTTTATATAATCATTATCAGAGCGATTTTGTTCTGGGAAATCGCTTTTGGATTTCTCATTTACACAAACTGACTTTATAAACAAAATGCGGCATGTCCACCCCTCGGTAATGCTTTATGAAGGTTGCCACTTTTTGCATGCCATTGCGCCGCGCTACTTTTTGGGAAGCAATGTTGGTATCCCGTATGATCGAATAAACCTCTTCGAAACCAAGCGTATGGAAAGCATACTCCCGACAAGCGACAGCAGCTTCGATAGCAAAGCCCTTATGCCAAAACTCCTTTCTAAAAAGGTAACCGATTTCAGGGACTCGTTTTCCGTCAAATTCCTGATAAGTAATACCACACTGCCCAATCAGTTCGTTGCTACCTTTCTCAACCACTCCCCATAAACCGAAGCCGTCGTGCCGGTACCGTCCGGACTGCCTATCCAGCCAGTTTTGCACTTCCTGATCGTTGAATGCCCCTTCATAGGCATACATGACTTCATCGTTCTGCAACAGTTTGCACACATCCTTAAAATCTCCTTGTTCCAATCCCCGTAATAACAATCGTTCCGTTTCCAGTATTTTCATATCATCCTCCACATTTATAAAATCATCAATTCCGAAACATTTAAGTTTCTCACCTTTACCAACACTATTTCCGGTAAAAGAACTTTTACCTCCTCTTCTTCTCCCGTTTTTTTCCAATACACGACAAAATTAACGCGTGCCTCTTTCAGTTCATATCCCTTATCCAGCCATTTCTCGATCTCTTTTTTGAAACTGTTTGAAAAACGGACAACTTCCTTATCCGACGAATCGCAACAACCGCCCTCCATCAACCGCAATGGCATGCCACTTTTCAGATTTCCAATCGACTCCTGCCTCCTTGCATCTTTGAAAAAATCCAACCATACATCGCGATGCGTAAGCAAGAACAGTAAACGTTCCGGCATCGGATAATAAGCCTTATCGAACCGGATAATTTTTTCCTCATTGCCGAAAATTTCCGGATAATAGCTATTCAAATGGATCGATAACTTATTTTTGGCACGTGTAAGTGCTACATAAATCTCACGTCTCTTTTCATCCGTGACAGGCTGATTATCCCCTAATAAATCCCTATTATCGTTTAAAAGCAGAAAGACATTATCAAACTCTTTCCCTTTTGCCTTGTGAATCGTAGAAACAACGATAGTTTCTCCCCGAACGGCATAGAAATCTTCCAGCTTCGATTCAAACAGATACGTTTCCCAATCCGAACGATACTTACAGGGATAAAGTTGTTCGAAATTCTGAATAATCCCCCGGCAAATTTCCCAAGAAGCAGCTTCACAATATTCATTTTTAATAGCTTGTTTTGCCTCAGCCCAGCATACTTCATCTATCAGATGAACCTCCGCTTGCGATCCTAAAATCCGGTTGAAGAAACGCATCTCATCCATATCGCACAGACGGAAACCCTCGTTCGACTGAATCAAACGGACTGGCATACGTTTATCTTTCAACAAACAGGCAACCTGTATCGCTTCCCAGTTTGTCTGAGTCAATACGCAGGTCGTTCCGATTAGAGGGGTTGCACAAATATCCTGCACCAATGGTATAACCATATTCGGCGACTGGTATTGAACGATACGGACCTCACCTTCATCCTGGTCATGAGAAATGATCCGCGACTGCTTCATTCTTTCAGGTATAGTTTCCCAAAAACGATTCGCAAACTCAACCAAACACTTTTTGCTTCGGAAATTGACCAGCAAATCATGCGTACGAGCACCGTATTCATCGACCAGCTTTCTCATATATCGGGAATTCGAACGACGGAAACTGTAAATATTCTGGTCATCGTCACCTACCGCGACCACCTTCAAGTCCTCATTTTTACGAATAAGCGCCTCCACCAGTGCAAACTCGTCTTCAGTCATATCCTGCGCCTCATCAATCACCAGAACCGTTTTTGTAATACGATTTATCTCTACTTCCCCATTGTCTATTTTTCCCACGGCATCGATAATTACGGAAGATGATTTTTCCAAAGAACCTTGCAGCCCTAACAGGTCGAAACAATAAGAGTGAAAAGTCTTGATCTCAACATAACCAGCAGCAGTCCCTATCAAATCCCATAACCGTCGTCTGAATTCGCTCGCAGCAGCACGAGAGAAGGTCAGCATCAAGAGTTGTTCGTGCTTGACATCTTCCTCCAACAGCAAGTAAGCCAGTTTATGAACAAGTACACGTGTCTTTCCACTTCCGGGTCCCGCCATGACGACTATAGAACCGGGACGGTCATCCTTGACAATCTCCAATTGTGTTTCGGACAATTCCCCCAATAACCGCTGAAGTTTGGCATTCGTCATTTTCCGGTTAATCTCATCCCTCCGTTTACCAGGGAAATATTTTTGGAGGAATGACGAATAATTCAGTTGGAAATAGTCGTCAACAAACTCCAATGCATCGCTATTACCGGAAAGCATTTTCCGTACATATTCACCGACAATATTAATCTGCTGGATCTTATTGGCATAAAACAGTTCGAGTTTATGATAATCATCCTGTTTATATTGCATCTTATTATTCAGAACCAATCTGTCTATCTGCAATCGGTTGTATAACACCAAGAAGCCACCTTCGATCTGTAAGGCTTCTATCCGCGAAAGATACAAAAGAGTATCTTCAATGTCTTCCATCCGAATGGTATGCCCAAACAATTGTTTCTTGACATCCTTCTCATACGCCTCTTTCAACTCAAGCATGGAAAACTCGACCAAAATATTTCCGCTCTGTTCCAGCTCGCTGGACTGTCCTGTTTTCTCAAACAAATAACGAATGATGAAATCAGACAAGAGATGCCTCCCTTCCGTCAGTTCTTCCAGATCGAGGACCGATCCGGTACGGGCAATCGCGACATAATTATGCGCTTTATCCAAGTATATCCGTTTGATCCAGTTCTTTTCAGACCAAAAATTAAGGAGTCTGCTTAGCTTATCTGGCGAAATACTTTTTCCAGTCTCGTTCTCGGCTTCTTTCCGTAGCTCTTTCAGATTGAAAGATTGTTCTTTTGCGGTAAAAACGGATAAAAGGTATTCATCAAGACGGTTGTAAAGAAGGACTGTTTCAAGCGAACGATTGCTGTTTTCACCTTTTTTTATATAAGCTGTCAAGTCACAAGCGTCTGCCAGAATATTCTCTTCCCGCAACAAGCGAATGACCAGCATCACTTCTTGCCGAGATATCCCCAAATGGTCCGAGATATAATCGATACGAGATTCCGGGATCTCGCCATTTGCATGCTTGCGGCTTCTCGTCGAAATTAATTTTTTGATGATGCGTATAGCTTCTTCCTTTTGAGTGTCATCAAAACGTGAAGAGACTGTTATTCTATCGATAGCCTCCTGAGCTGTTTTCGCAAGGATACTATCAGCAAAAACACACGGATTATTTTGCCCCCGCCGAATATAACCGGCCTCCTCAAGCGCGGCTATTGCAGTGGTTACACGCGTTTCCACGTCCAGAATATATTCATTCCAACCAGCTTTACGGGCAAGTTCAAGAGCTGACAACGAAATCCTGGAACCGGTAAGTTCTTTAATCGCTTTCCAAACCTGCTGTATCTCTTTAATACGCAGTTTGGTCTGGTTTAGCAAATAGAAGTGCTTGTCCAGATCCTCTTCGTTGAAAAGGACGTAACAATCCGCCTCGATCGCTTCGTCACGCCCGGCTCTACCAGCCTCCTGCACATAATTTTCCAATGAATCCGATATCTCGTAATGAACCACCAGACCGACATTTTTCTTGTCAACACCCATTCCAAAAGCAGAGGTAGCGACCATTATCCGGATTTTATTGTCTATGAAATCATTCTGACTGGATGTTTTCATCCGGGTTTCCATCTTTCCGTGAAAAGTACCGGCCGAAAAACCGTCCTGCCGCAAGCGCGTGGCAACTTTGGCTGCCGTACGGGTACGGGAAACATAAACTATAGCCGGACAATCATGGTCTTCAATGATACTCCGTAACAGTCCATATTTTTCATCTTCATTTTCTACCTTGAAAACTTTGTATTTTAGATTTTTGCGGGTACTTCCCGAACAAAATGTTTTAAAGCGTATATTTAGCTTTTCGAAAAAATAGTCTTTGATATCTTGTATTACATTCTGCTTGGCAGTGGCTGTAAAACAGGACACCGGTATCGCCTGCTTCCCTCCTTTTTGTTCCTGTAACAGACGTATGAAATCACCTATATATAGATAATCCACACGGAAATCCTGCCCCCAAGCTGAGAAACAGTGTGCCTCGTCAATAACGAAACGAACCACTTTCCGCCCGACCAACAACCGTTCTATCGTTTTCGAACGAAGCGACTCCGGCGATATATACAAGATGGAAACCGACCCTTCTTCCACCCTTTGGATAGCATGGGCACGTTCCACCGGGTCTAACATCCCGTTGATGGTAACAACATCCATGATTTCATTTTTCCACAGGTTATCCACCTGGTCCTTCATCAGGGATTGCAAGGGAGAGATAACGACAGTAAGTCCTTTTATCCGTTTACCACTCATCAAAGCCGGGAGCTGGAATGTGATGGATTTTCCTCCGCCTGTCGGAAAAACAGCCAAAAGAGATTCTCCTTCAATCGCAGCCTTCACCGCTTTCTGCTGCAGATCTTCTCCTTCATAAGTACGGAACGAATCATATTTGAAAAAATATTTCAGTCCTTCCTTACCATTAAATGCTCCTCTGCAATAAGCACATTCGTTATTTTCACAAGGCGTATCCCGCAAACGCTCCATCACCCATCCTACCTTCGAGTAATTATGCAATACCCAAAGCGGAATGCCGGAACTGCTATTCCAACAATTAATCAAAGACAGGCCATAAGCCAATTCCACCGGATAAGAGGTGATCAATTCAGCAAGCGGAGAAGATATACATATTTCTTTATCGAAACGCTTAAGGATACTACCCGATAAATCATCCAGAATATCCGATGCATAATCTATGTAATCAAAAAAGCCGCCGAACTCATCCGTATCATGTAATAACCCGTAATAGATCATTTTCAGCATACTATCCAGGCGTTCAAAAGCGTTTTGTTCTTCCTCGAATAACAACAACGATTTCAGCGAATCGTTTACCGGGTTATTGGGTTTATCAGCCTGTAACTTATCATCCTTAGACAGTTGATGATGCAGTTTTTCCGGGAACAGCAACGAGGATAGATAGAGCGTATCAATTATTTTCGGTTGTCGGCAGCCTGCTTTCTCAAACTGAGGTTTCAAATAAGAAAGGTCATGTTTTAATATATTATGCCCGCCAATATAAGGTACCTGATGCAAAAAAAGCAACAGATTATCAAAGGAATTTTCATGAAAAGGAGTTCTGTCGGATCGGACAGCTCCGATATCCACTACCCGGCAGGTGTTCAGCGTTACTTCCAGGTCAACAAAGGTTATGTCTTTCATGGGCTACATTTTTGTTTTGTAGCAAAAATACATTTTTTCTTTTATCCTCAAGCAACCACACCAAAAAAATCCTTTCTCGACTATCTTTCCCATATTGTCATTTTGATAATAATCTCCTGCCGAAAACGAGAGATACTACCACTCCTTCGGACGAAGAGAAGCCGAGAGAACTCTAAGACTCTTGGCTCTTGACTAAGAAATCTCACATTTTCATATTCCCTATTACAAAGAAATACATATATTTGTCTAACGTTAAAATTCAAATTATGAGAATTTACTACTTTATTATCACCCTCATTATCAGTTTTTGTGTTTCCCTTCAGGCACAAAACAATGCAGACAAATTCAAGCAACAGGCACAAAGTAGCTTTGAGAACAAAGACTATACGAAAGCCCGCTATCTTTATATCCAGGCATACAAGGATTACGCAAATGAAGGAAAAATAACGCAGGCAATCGAATGCGGTACACAGGCGGCATCCCTCTATCACCGCGAGAACTACTATCAGGAAGCGTTCGACCTCTGCCGACAAATGAGCCAGATAGTGGCGAATCAGGAACAAACAGAGCAAAAGAAACTGTACGGCCTGCGTTTTATGATAACAAAAGAGCGCCTGCAAATGTATATCAAGCTGAGAAACGCCGCACAGGCACAGCTCCAGCTTAACACACTGGACAACCTCGCCGAAGAATCAGGCAATCCCGAACTTACCGAAGAACTGTTGTACACACAAACCGATTATTTCTATATCTTCGGACAGAAAAAAGAAGGAGACGCAGCATTCAACAAGCTCATCAGCCAATACCGGGAGAAAAAGGAATACGGCAAAGTCAGCGAATGCTATCAAAACCTGATCGCGATTGCTCGCAAAGCCAATAATACCTCGTTGATGGAGCAAACCTACGAGAAATATATGGTATGGACCGATTCCGTAAAGATGCTTACCGCAGAAGACAAATTGGGTGCCTTGCAACAAAAATACGATAGCAGCCTGCAAACGATACAGGAAAAAGAAGACCAGCTATCAGCCAAGCAGTATATCATCGCCGGGCTCTGCACGTTGACCGCCATTTTAATTGCCGCATTGGCGTTCCTGGCATTCCTGGTCATGCGTTTCATCCTCCTGAACCGGAAGCTGAAGAAGATCATCCAGACCATCACCGAGCACAGCGAACAACAGACCGGGTTCATCCAAAGCATATCGGCGCAGATGGAACCGACACTGGACGAAATGAGCAAATCGGTAGCCGGATTGCAATCCGCGGCCCCCGGACAGGCGAAAGCCATACAAGCCCGTGTCGATGCCCTGAAACAGTTCGGAGACCATATACAAGAACTTTCTTTGTTGGAAAACTCCTTGCTGGAAACCTACGAAGCACAATCTTTTAATGTCAGCTCTTTCTGCGAGAAAGTGATGGAACAGGTAAAAGAGGATGTCCGTCCGGGCGTTGAAGTCACTACTGATATCCCGAAGATCGAAATCAAGACAAATGCCGAACAGCTGCAACACATCTTGCTGCACCTGCTGAAAAATGCGGCGATCTACACGACATCAGGCAAAATCAAGTTGGAATTCAAGAAGAAAGGGGCCCATCTCTGTCAGTTTATCGTAACCGACAACGGTCCGGGTATCCCCGCTGAAAAGCAGGTGGCGATCTTCAAACCTTTTACCGAAATCAAGGACCTGGCCGATGGAGACGGACTGGGATTACCCATCTGCTCCCTAATCGCTTCGAAGATGAACGGTACACTGTCCATAGACCCCGAATACAAAAAAGGCAACCGCTTTATTCTGGTATTGCAGGTGTAACCTGACCACATACATCTCCTGCCACAGGCGAGTCCGCATCGTCTACGGCAGGTTGCATCCTGTAAATCTCATTCCATCCTCTTCTTCACTATCCCCCCAGACATACGTATCAAAAAACACAACATACTTCCTATTTAATAGAAATAAACGATAATAACACTACAAATTATTACCTAAATCAATCATACACTTTCAAATAGTAACAAATCAATCTATAGAATAAAAAAGCCTCTCCTTATTCACACGTAACACTATTACATTTTGAAAGAAATAATATATATTTGTCAGACATTTTGATGCATAATAAAATATTTTACAAACATAAGGTCAACAAATAATGAAAGTAAGGAGCCATTTGAGCAATAAGCAAGGATTATACGATCCTGCCAACGAGCATGACGCTTGCGGCGTAGGACTGGTTGTAAACGTCCACGGTGGTAAATCGCACGGTATTGTAGAATCAGCCCTTAAAATATTGGAAAACATGCGGCACCGGGGTGCAGAAGGAGCAGATAACAAGACTGGCGACGGTGCAGGCATCCTGTTACAAATTCCACACGAGTTTATCTTACTGCAAGGCATCCCCGTACCGGAAAAAGGTAAGTACGGAACCGGACTAGTCTTCTTTCCGAAAGACGAGAAACAGCATTCGGCTATCCTCAGTATCATGATCGAAGAGATCGAAAAGGAAGGGTTGACCTTAATGCATCTGCGCAAAGTACCTGTCAACACGGACATCTTAGGAAAAGACGCACGGGATACAGAGCCGGATATCAAACAGGTGTTCATCACCGGATGTGACGACCAGCAAGTATTGGAACTGAAACTATACATCATCCGCAAACGAATCGAGAAACGGATGGCGGCATCCGATATACCGAACAGGAAAGATTTCTACGTAGCGTCACTTTCCACCAAGAGCATCATATATAAAGGCATGCTGGAATCAATGCAACTTCGCCATTATTTCCCTGATCTGACCAACCCCTACCTGACAAGCGGACTGGCACTCGTCCACTCCCGCTTCAGCACGAACACATTCCCGACCTGGAGTCTAGCACAACCGTTTCGCCTCCTGGCACACAACGGGGAAATCAATACGATACGGGGCAACCGTGGCTGGATGGAAGCACGTGAAAGCGTCCTGTCCTCTCCCCGCATCCCGAATATAGACGAGATACGCCCGATCATCCAGCCGGATATGAGCGACAGCGCTTCGCTGGACAACGTGCTGGAATTCTTCGTGGCGTCCGGCATGAGCCTGCCACATGCCATGGCGATGCTGGTTCCGGAAAGTTTCAACGAAAAAAACCCGATATCGGAAGACCTGAAAGCGTTCTACGAATATCATTCCATCCTGATGGAACCGTGGGACGGCCCGGCCGCCCTGCTCTTCAGCGATGGTCGGTATGCAGGAGGAATGCTCGATCGCAACGGCCTGCGTCCGGCACGTTATCTGATCACGAAAAACGGCATGATGGTCGTGGCATCCGAAGTGGGCGTAATGGACTTCGAGCCGGACGAGATAGAGGAAAAAGGACGCTTACAACCGGGCAAAATCCTGCTGGTCGATACGGAAGAAGGCAAGATCTATTACGACGGCGAACTGAAAAAGCAGCTTGCTGGCGCACAGTTCTACCGCGTCTGGCTAGCAAACAACCGGGTGGAACTGGACGAACTGAAGTCCGGGCGACACGTCCCGCACACCGTTGCCGGATATGACAGGATGCTACGCACTTTCGGGTACAGCCGCGAGGACATCGAGCGTATCATCGCCCCGATGTGCATAGGCAGCACGGAGCCGGTCGGTTCAATGGGAAACGACATACCGCTGGCCGTCCTCTCCGAGCATCCTCAACTGCTGTTCAACTATTTCCGCCAACAGTTCGCCCAAGTGACGAACCCGCCAATCGATCCGCTCCGTGAGGATTTGGTCATGAGCCTAACAGAATATATTGGTGCTGTAGGAAGTAATATCCTCATACCGAACGAGGCACATTGTAAGATGGTACGCCTCGCTCACCCAATACTGACCAACACGCAATTAGATATTCTTTGCAACATCCGCTATAAAGGTTTCAAGTCCGTCAAGCTGCCGATGCTCTTCGAAGTATCGCAGGGCTGCGAAGGACTGAAAACCGCCCTCGACCGGCTTTGCATGCAAGCAGAACAATCTGTCGCAGACGGTGTGAACTACATCATCCTGAGCGATAAGGATGTGGACGAAACCCATGCCCCTATCCCTTCACTCCTTGCCGTCAGCGCCGTGCACCACCACCTGATCTCCGCACAAAAACGTGTGCAGACCGCATTGGTGGTGGAGACTGGGGAAATGCGCGAAGTGATGCACGCAGCCTTGCTCTTAGGCTACGGAGCAAGCGCCATCAACCCATATATGTCGTTCGCCATCCTCCAAGATCTGGTGGACAGGCAGGAAATACAGCTCAACTACGAAATGGCACGCAAGAACTACATCAAAGCGCTTTGCAAAGGTCTGTTCAAGGTCATGAGCAAGATGGGAATCAGCACGATCCGCAGCTATCGAGGCGCCAAGCTGTTTGAGGCAGTCGGCCTTTCGACCGCACTTACCGATGCCTATTTCAGAGGGACGGCCAGCAGTGTAGGCGGTATCCGCCTGCAAGAGATAGCCGCCGACGCCATCGCCCTGCATCATCAGGCCTTTAGAGGGACAATAGACAGTCTGACTCTTGAGCACAAAGGGCTATACAGTTTCCGCAAAGACGGCGAGAAACACGCATGGAACCCGGAAACGATCTCAGCCCTCCAACAGGCAACCCGTTTGGGTAGCTACAAGAAGTTCAAGGAATACACACATCTCGTAGACGAAAAGGATACACCAATCTTCCTCCGAGATTTCCTGACCTTCCGAACGGGAAAATCCATTCCGATCGAAGATGTGGAACCAGTAAGCGAGATCATGAAGCGTTTCGTCACGGGCGCCATGAGCTTCGGCTCGATCAGCAAAGAGGCGCACGAGACGATGGCAATAGCAATGAACAAGATACATGGACGCAGCAACACTGGGGAAGGAGGCGAAGACTCCGCCCGTTTCACTCCCCGCGAAGACGGTCTCTCCCTCCGTTCCGCCATCAAACAAGTGGCCTCCGGACGTTTCGGCGTAACCGCTGAATATTTAGTGAATGCAGAAGAGATACAGATCAAAGTCGCCCAAGGCGCAAAACCAGGTGAAGGTGGACAGCTGCCGGGATTCAAGGTTAACGACGTGATTGCCAAAACACGCCACTCCATTCCAGGTATCTCACTGATCTCTCCTCCTCCCCACCATGACATTTACTCGATCGAAGACCTGGCACAACTGATCTTCGACCTGAAAAATGTCAACCCGAGTGCCGAAATAAGCGTGAAGCTGGTATCGGAAAGCGGTGTCGGGACAATTGCAGCAGGCGTAGCAAAAGCTAAAGCCGACCGCATCGTCATATCGGGAGCCGAAGGGGGAACAGGTGCTTCTCCGATGAGCTCCATCCGCTACGCCGGACTGCCTCCCGAACTGGGATTGTCGGAGACGCAACAGACACTGGTCATGAATAACCTTCGCGGGCAGGTCCGGCTGCAAACCGACGGACAGTTGAAGACCGGGCGCGACATCGTCCTGATGGCCCTGTTGGGAGCCGAAGAGTTCGGTTTCGCCACCTCCGCCCTGATCGTACTGGGCTGCGTGATGATGCGCAAATGCCACATGAACACCTGCCCGGTGGGTGTCGCCACCCAAAACGAGGAACTGCGCAAACGTTTCCACGGCCGTTACGAATATTTGGTGAACTTCTTCACCTTCCTCGCCGAAGAGGTCCGGGAATACTTGGCGGAGATGGGCTTCAAAAGGCTGGATGACATCATCGGGCGTACGGACCTGATCGATAAGCGCCCACCCACGCCATCTGCATCCGGCAAATACGCATTGCTCGATTTCTCCAAATTGCTGCACATCCCGGCACAGGCTGCTACAAATGCCATACGTCATACGGCAGAGCAGGTCCACTTGACCGGACATGTAAAAGACCAGGACATTATCCTGCATGCCATGCCGGCCATCGAGCACCGACAAGAGATTTCTTTGGATTATGCCATAGCCAACACCGACCGCTCGGTAGGCGCCATGCTCTCCGGTGAGATTGCCAAACGATACGGCAACTCAGGATTACCGGAACATACGCTTAATATCAAATTCAAAGGTTCGGCCGGACAGAGCTTCGGCGCCTTCCTTGCGCACGGTGTCAACTTCCGCCTCGAAGGAGAAGCCAACGATTATTTAGGCAAAGGCTTGAGCGGAGGACGTATCAGCGTGATGCCTCCGGTACGGTCGACCTTCGTAGCCGAAAACAACACGATTGCCGGAAACACCCTGATGTACGGGGCGACAAGCGGCGAAGTGTATATCAACGGACGTGTAGGCGAACGTTTCTGCGTGCGTAACTCCGGTGCTATCGCCGTCGTAGAGGGAGTCGGTGACCACTGCTGCGAATATATGACCGGAGGACGCGTGGTGGTTCTCGGACGTACAGGGCGCAACTTCGCCGCCGGCATGAGCGGCGGTGTTGCTTATGTGTGGAACAAGGAAGGAGACTTCGACTACTACTGCAATATGGAGATGGTCGAACTCTCGCTGATCGAAGACAGCACGACACGCAAGGAACTGCACGAACTGATCCGCAAACATTACCATTTCACTGGCAGTCACCTCGCAAGCAAAATGCTTGACAACTGGAACAAGTATGTGGATGAATTCATACAGATCGTCCCGATCGAATATAAAAAGGTCTTGCAGGAAGAGCAGATGAAGAAGTTGCAACAAAAAATCGCTGAAATGCAGCGCGACTACTAAACGGCAGGGATACGTACCCGGCAAGTGAGGAGCGACCGTCCTTATGCGTGAGGAGTCACCGTCCTTACAAGGTTCCCCCCTACCCATCCGGGCCGAATTACGAAGAAAAGAAAAGTATCAGTATAAACAATCAATTACCAACATGGGAAATCCGAAAGCATTCCTCACCATACACCGGCAAGAAGCCGGATATCGTCCCGTTCATGAACGTATCGACGACTTTAGCGAAGTAGAACAAACGCTCAACAGCAGCGACCGCCGCACACAGGCTTCCCGCTGCATGGACTGCGGCGTGCCCTTCTGCCACTGGGCCTGCCCGTTAGGTAACAAACAACCCGAATGGCAAGACCTGCTCTATAAAGGCAGATGGCGCGAAGCCTTCCACGTGTTGGAGCAGACCTGCGACTTCCCGGAGTTTACCGGACGCATCTGCCCCGCTCTCTGTGAGAAAAGCTGTGTGCTGAAACTGAGCTGTGACGAGCCTGTCACGATACGCGAGAACGAAGCCTCCATCGTAGAGGCCGCTTTTCGCGAAGGATACATCCAACCGGTCCGCCCCATCCGCAACGGCAAGCGGGTAGCCGTGATCGGCAGCGGCCCGGCCGGACTGACAGCAGCCAACCAACTGAACCGCCGGGGATACGAAGTAACGGTATTCGAGAAATACGAACTCCCAGGCGGCCTGCTCCGATTCGGTATTCCGAACTTCAAATTAGGGAAGAACATCATCGACCGCCGTATCCGGCTGATGGAACAGGAAGGGATCGTCTTCAAAGTCAACACGATGGTCGGCAACGAAGTATCCGCCAAAGAGATCGCCTCGACGTTCGATGCCGTCTGTATCGCCATCGGTTCCGAAGTGCCGCGCGACCTCCCCATCGAAGGGCGTAACCTGAAAGGCGTCCATTTCGCCCTCGAACTGTTGTCACAACAGAACCGTATCCTCGAAGGCATCGTCATCCCGCCTAAAGACATCATCAACTGCAAAGGCAAGAAAATCCTCATCATCGGTGGCGGCGACACGGGAAGCGACTGCGTCGGGACAGCCAATCGCCACAAAGCCGCTAACGTGACGCAAATCGAAATCATGCCCCAGCCGCCCGTCGGACATAACCCGACAACTCCCTGGCCCCTGTACCCGCAAGTGCTGAAAACGAGCAGCAGCCACGAAGAAGGATGCATCCGCCGCTGGAACCTCGCCTCCGTCCGTTTCATCGGCGAAAAGAACACACTGAAAGGCGTCGAAGTCGAAGAGGTGGAATGGTTGCCTGCGAAAAACGGCGGACGTCCCGAAATGTGGAAGACAGGCCGTACGGAAATAATCGAAGCCGACCTCGTCTTCCTCGCGATGGGCTTCATCCACCCCGAACAGGAAGGGCTGATCAAAGAACTTTCCATCGCCGTCGACACACGCGGCAACATCGCCGTCGATCCGGGCACCAACCGGATAGCCGACACTAATATCTTCGCCTCAGGCGATGCCGTCAGCGGTGCCAGCCTCGTTGTCCGTGCCATGGCCTCCGGTCGCAAAGCAGCAGCCGCTATCGACAAATACCTGCACCCCCATAAATCATAATTCATAATTCATAAATCATAATTCCCATGTGTGGTATTACAGCAATCTTCAACATCCATAGCAGCGCCGCCGACCTTCGTCAGCAAGCCCTGAAAATGAGTAAACGTATCCGTCACCGCGGCCCGGACTGGAGCGGCATCTATCAAGGAAAAACCGCCATCCTCGCCCATGAACGCCTCTCCATCGTCGATCCTGCATCCGGCGGACAACCGCTGAGAAGCAAAGACGGCAAACTGATCCTCACCGTCAACGGCGAGATATATAACCATCGCGAACTCCGCGGACAGTTGAAAGACGAATACGAATTCCAGACCGGAAGCGACTGCGAGGTCATCCTCGCCCTCTACCGCAAATACGGAGTGGGATGCGTGGAAAAGCTGAGCGGGATCTTCGGATTCGCTCTCTACGACGAAGCGAACGACTGCTACCTGATCGCCCGCGATCCGATCGGCGTCATCCCTCTCTATATCGGCCACGACGACGAAGGGCATCTCCTTGTGTCATCCGAACTGAAAGGGCTCGAAGGCTTCGCCACCGCATACGGCCAGTTCCCTCCGGGACACTATTTCTATAGCCGTGATAAGGATTTCACCCGCTGGTATATCCGCGACTGGATGCAATATGATAACGTGAAAGATAATCCTGCCAGCGTAGAGGAACTGCACGATGCCCTCGAAGCGGCCGTACGCCGCCAACTGATGAGCGACGTGCCCTATGGCGTACTCCTTTCCGGCGGTCTGGACTCGTCCATCACCTCCGCCATAGCCAAAAAATACGCAGCCAAACGCATCGAGACCGAAGGGAAGGCAGATGCATGGTGGCCGCAGCTGCACTCCTTCGCCGTCGGTCTCAAAGGAGCGCCAGATTTAGTGGCAGCCAAGAAAGTGGCCGATTATATCGGTACTGTCCACCACGAGATCAACTACACGATCGAGGAAGGGCTCGATGCCATTCGTGACGTGATCTACTACATCGAGACATACGACGTGACGACTGTCCGCGCCTCCACTCCGATGTACCTGTTGGCGCGCGTAATCAAGTCGATGGGTATAAAGATGGTGTTGAGCGGCGAAGGGGCGGATGAGGTGTTCGGGGGTTACCTCTATTTCCACAAAGCCCCGGATGCGAAAGCATTCCACGAAGAGACCGTCCGTAAACTGAGCAAACTCTATATGTATGACTGTCTACGGGCTAACAAAAGCTTATGTGCCTGGGGTGTGGAAGGTCGCGTTCCTTTCCTCGACAAAGAGTTTCTCGATATTGCCATGCGCCTCAACCCTGAAGCCAAAATGTGTCCCGGTAGCGTGATCGAGAAGAAAATTCTCCGCGAGGCTTTCGCCGACGTGCTCCCCTCGGAAATAGCCTGGCGGCAGAAGGAACAATTCTCCGACGGCGTCGGCTACAGCTGGATCGACACGCTGAAAAAGGTGACCGCCCAAGCCGTCAGCGACACTGAAATGGCGAATGCCGCCCGGCGCTTCCCGATCAACACGCCTCAGAACAAAGAAGAATACTTCTACCGTATCATCTTCGAAGAGCATTTTCCCAGTGAAAGTGCCGCCCGCAGCGTGCCGAGCGTACCGAGCGTCGCCTGCTCCACCGCCGAAGCTCTCGCTTGGGATACCGCCTTCAAGAACATGAACGACCCCAGCGGACGGGCGGTGAAAGGGGTACATGAAGCGGCATACTGATTACAACAGGAAATACAGACAGGAAAAAGACAATAGTCCTATATTAAGGACTATAAAAAAGGAGACAAACCTTTTCTGAAGTTTGCCTCCTTTTTCACAATAAATCTTTCAATCAATCACGCACGCAACGAACCGGGAAAGAATAGGCCCCAATTTCTGCTGACGGAGGACTAAATATCATCATATCATATGAGTCATCTAAATACGGAATGCACGGATTACCCTCGATTATCAAGTCCATCCAAAATAAAGTCAGGCCTTTCAACTCACCATCTTCTACTTTAGGATAACGACCATTTGGATCTTTAAAACCATCCGACTGTCCTAAAGCAGGAACAGCATTTAAGGAAAGTCCGGTTAAATTATCAGGAATATATTCTCCCAATTTCCACCATTGAGCCTTCGACCAATCACGACTATCAACATCATCCGCAGCACCGGCAGTCATCATATGCCACCACCTAAAAGCAAAAATATAATCAACATAGTCCATATCAGGCGTTAGATTTCCAAATGTACCAACTGTAGCTGCTGTCGGGATATGCCATCCTGCCGGACAAAGGCTATTATTATTTTCACCATCTTTACTATCCTGAGAAAGTATATCACAATAGGAATTCTTTGGATCGATCACAAGACATTCTTTTCTTTGTAGATACGGATCATAACCTCCTGCTACTGCCGAAAAGTTATAATGTAAACCATATCGTTTCTGAACATCCTCATCCTGATCTTTGACATCAAAACCAGTCTTTTTATAATAATCATACATCGCTATTTTTTCATATTGAGTACCACTTGTGTATTCATTAATATGTACAGTTTGCTCCCGATCTTCCTCTTTTACATCCCGGCGACATTTCAATTCGGTTCCATCCCTATATTTCGTAGTACGTAAATTCTCTCTCATCCAATATGCAGCTCCAATTTTAACAATAGGATAAACATTGCCATCCACATCTAAAACCGTGTATGGCTCTAAATCATATTTATTTACTCCTGTACTACATTTCTTAATCTTTTTTGCAGAGGTTATCATTAAATTAGAAAACTCCTCTTTTCCTTCTGTTCCAGAAATAAAAGAAGCAAGAGGAGTTACGTTATAATAGTCGTTAATTCTTCTTGGGTTCCATTTCAGACTCCCTCCTGCAATACTTCTTTCTCCTTTAGCACCTCCTAAATATTTCGCTATATATCCATTGGCAAGGTCTACCTTGTTATCTTCACCTACAGGATAAACGGCTACGACCTGATAAGTCACGCCATTTTGCCCCGGAATACGGCCGAACCCTTCCTTACAGATCTCCGCAACCTGCTTATCGCCATCCATCACTTTCCACACGTTGGATTTATCCCAATCTATATCATTTATATCGATATAATTCTCAACTGTGACAGGCATACTGAACCGGGTTCCATCAGTCAAGATAAATTCCACATAGTCATCATAGACCTTCACATCGCTAAAGAACGAGCTACCACCGCCCCCACCGCTATCGGCAGGACCTTGTGAGCCGGTCGGACCCTGTTCTCCCGTTTCGCCACGCTCACCTGAGACTTTCGCCCATTGCTTGCCTCCGTCTACAGAAAGATAAACGGCAGTATCATTCTTCTTACCCCCACCAATCAGAATGGCATCATCCGGCAATTGGCTTCCTAATTTCAATTCAGGAGGTATACTCTGTGTATTAGCGCCGATTATATTGCCTTCAGAATCTTTCATCAGTTCGCCGTCAAGTGTCCAATACCAATTTCCATCTTCCGACTGCTTTATACCGATCAGGGGAGTATTCCCTTTTTCGCCTTTCTCGCCGTGATAGATCGTAGCCGGTTCCTGATTCTTAAAACGTATCGTATAACCGACCGTATCACTGCCTAAAACCACAGGAGTGACATCCGTGATATAGTCATTTTCGTCCATCAACTTTTGAAGAGCATCAATATTGCTACTGGCCGCAGCCTGCCAGGTTTCCAAAGCTTCGATACGGTTCTCCAATCCCGAAATCTTATTCCATAAATCTTCATCATTATAGCATCCGGTCATAAACACAGCAGAAAGAGCTAACCAAACACAAATACTTGTTTTTATCTTTTTCATTTTTCTGTTATATAAAAATTCGATTAATAATACTAATCAGTCTTGACTACCGGCATCGCTGGATGCCGGTAGTCAAGACCATTCGGTGCCAGTTACCAGCACCGTTCAGTGCCGATGACCGGAACAAATTATAATTCACCCGGACGTTCTTCTTCTCCGGGAATATTTCCCACATACAAAGGATAGGGGAAGCGGTTTCGACGGGGTTCCTTCAACAACTTCTTTGAATTTGTGCTTGCCTGAGTCGCAACCTCCAAATAGTAAGCCCCCTTATTTAACTGAGGAATGATAAATGAAAAAAAAGATGGGTCGTTGCGTAGTAAAGCAGAAACCGGGACAGGGATTTCCGTTTTATCCGTATCGGACACGAAGAAGAAGCCGACCGTCTGCCCTTCAGAACCGGTTATCTTCACCCGGTTGCCTTCGCCGTTAAGACCACCGCCCGGAGTGATCCGAAGATTTTCACTGCCGGTTGCCACATCGACAACTTTCGTAATGGTCGGCAATCCTTCTTCCGTACCGGCGACAATCACACTGATGTTTTTCAAATCTTCCTTAAATTCGATACGGGGTGAACAGCGTAAAGTTACATTGTTGACCGACGGATCGAATTTGGCATCCGGACCTATAAACGGACCGTCCACGCCAAGTGAATTATTAGCAAACCCGAACTCTACGGTAGAAGCATTGTAAAGTTCTATCTTAGCCTGGGCCATCAAGTCGTTATAGGCACTCTCCAACTCAGACGCCGTAAATTTACTGTTCGTTGCAGCCAGCTTGCATAAGTCTTTGACTGAACGATTTGCCTGATAAGTTACATTAAAAGAAAAGTCATCATCACGCTCCGTCAGCTTATTAGCGACTAATTTGCCGGTAATGCTACGCATTTTAGGTTCGTTTAAAGCCATAAATTTAAAATTTGATTAAGTTCGATTAGAACTATTTCCTTTTATGGCGTTTTTCAAGTAACGAAATCCATATCAACAACCAAAACACACCTTATTTTGGCAAAAAGGTTCAAACGGGTAATAAAAATTAATACAAAAACCCGTTTTGTTAGGATTTATTTTATAGATTTGCATCATTATTAACGTAGTTCTAATCGAACTATGTCTATTTTTTTGTTTCCTTTTAATTATCAATTATTATTACAAATACGAATTTCCGGCTACTTTCGCAGTATAAATGGGATTCCTGCCATTTATAAGAAATCCTCCCGCATCGGACTGAACGTGTCGATCAGAACACCAGCTTCCAAACATATGCAACCGTGCAGAATACCCGGTTTCATATATACGCCGTCGCCCGGACGCACAATCTTCGTTTCACCGTCCGTCGTGAACTCGAACACACCACTCGCTACATAAGTCGTTTGCGTATGAGGATGTGTATGCGGCGTTCCGATTGCTCCTGTTTCGAACTTGACTTTGACCATCATCAGGTTGTCGTTATAACCCATAATTTGCCTAACGACACCTTCACCCGCTGATTCCCATGGCATTTCTGCCTCAAACTGAAAATTGTTACTCTCGTATTTCATGATTTTGCAATTTAATTATTACAAAAATAATCGTTTTTTCGTACATTTGATGCATTATTAAATCTATCAACATGAAAAATAGAATTTCTACTGGGGCGCTCTTCGCCATGCTTATGCTTATGGCCATGCTTCCCCGAACCGGACATTCACAAGAAATCGATCCCAACGCCTATTACGAGATCGTAAGCAGCAACAACCTGGTTCTCGACAATCAAGACAGCGAAGACGACGGGACCCAGATATTCATCAACAACCGTGTGGAGAACCGCGTGTCGCAGGTATGGCAACTGACGACTCCCGGCTATGGGGTCTATAAGATCTGCACGCCCCTCTCCGATAAATGCGTGGACAACAACAACACGAAAGAACCGGGCCCGGTTATCCAGTGGGACAACGGAGCGACCAATATGAACCAATTCTGGAAACTCACGAAGATAGGCGGAAACACCTACACGTTCACCAACATAACAAACGGGTTGAACCTCGGTATCAGTGACGACGGGCAACCAGGAAAAGCGGCTCTCCAGCTTGTCGCTGATTCGACCAGTGCCAGACAACACTGGACACTACGCCGGTCAAACATCAAAATTGACAAGGAGGCCCTGCGCAGTTCCAGTGACAAGGATTGGGAGAACGAAACTATCTTCGCTATCAACAAGGAGCCGGGGCATACGACTTATGTCCCCTTCCCTTCCGTGGAAAGCCTGAAAAGTTCGCCAGACTACCGCAAAGCCTGGCTTCGCCCGAACTCGCCGCGCTACCAGTTGTTGAACGGCAACTGGAAATTCAATTGGGTAAAACAGCCGTCCGAGCGTCCGGTCAATTTCTATAAACCGAACTACGATGTTTCCGGCTGGAAAGAAATTCCGGTTCCTTCCAATTGGGAAATGTACGGATACGGTACTCCTATTTATACAAACATCACGTATCCGCATCGCAACAACCCTCCTTTCATACAAGGCAAGAAAGGATACACGATTATGGACGAACCCAACCCGGTCGGCTCCTACCGCCGCGACTTCAATATTCCGGACGACTGGAAAGGAAGTGAAATCTTTATCCATTTCGACGGAGTCTACAGTGCAATGTACCTCTGGGTGAACGGAAAGAAAGTCGGGTACAGCCAGGGAGCGAATAACGACGCAGAGTTCAATATCACGAAATATGTAAAGCCGGGAAAGAACGTCCTGGCTGTCGAAGTGTACCGTTGGAGCGACGGCAGCTACCTGGAAGACCAAGATATGTTCCGCCTGAGCGGTATCCATCGCGATGTTTATCTGTTCGCGACTCCCAAGCTGCGCTTGCGCGATTACTATCTGACCGCTTCCTTCACAGGAGATGACCTGAGCAAGGCGATATTCAATGTCCGTACAAACGTGACGAACTATGGCAAAACAGTGGACGAAGCGGTTGTCGACATCACGTTGCTGGACCAAGACGGCAAACAGGTGGCCTTTATATCCGATGTTGTCAAAGACATCAGGAAAGGACAGGAAACGGTCAACACGGCCAGCGTCGAAGTCAAGAACCCGCATCTCTGGTCTGCCGAAACTCCCTACCTTTACACGGCGATACTGGAATTGAAAGACAAGACTGGCAAAACACTAGAAGCTATGTCTTCACAATTCGGTTTCCGCAAAATCGAGATCAAGAACAAGCGGGTATATATCAATAATGAGCAGGTGTTCTTCAAAGGAGCCAACCGCCATGACATCCACCCTCAGCACGGAAAAGCGGTTCCGGTCGAGTCGATGATCGAGGATATATTGCTTTTCAAGCGTTATAATCTGAACACGATCCGCACGAGCCATTATCCGAACGATGCCAAGATGTACGCATTACACGACTACTATGGCCTCTACGTGATGGACGAAGCCGATATAGAGTGTCACGGCAACCATTCGATCAGCAACAAGGAAAGCTGGTTACCCGCCTATGTAGACCGTATGGTTCGCATGGTCGAGCGTGACAAGAACCACCCGTCCGTCATCTTCTGGTCTATGGGTAACGAATCCGGTGACGGCAAAAACTTCGACACCGTATACAAGGAAGCCCGCAAACTCGATCCGCGTCCGATCCATTATGAAGGCAAAAACCGGATCGCCGACATGGATTCCCGAATGTATCCTTCCATCGAGTCGATGAAGCAACAGGACGAGGAGAAGAGCGACAAACCGTTCTTCCTTTGCGAATATGCGCATGCAATGGGTAATGCGATCGGTAACCTCGATGAATATTGGGATTATATCGAAAACCATTCCTGCCGCATGATAGGCGGTTGTATCTGGGACTGGGTGGACCAGGGTATCAACAAATATGGCGAATTGTCTGACCGTTACTACTTCGGCGGTGGCTTCGGCGACAAACCTAACGATTTTGATTTCTGCTGTAACGGTATCGTAACTCCTGACCGCCAGGTAACTCCTAAATTGATCGAAGTGAAAAAAGTGTACCAATATATCAAATTCAAACCGGTAGAGTTGAAGGCTGGTAAAGTGAAGCTGGAAAACCGCTACGATTTCCTTAATCTGAATCAGTTCGATTTACAATGGCAGTTGTTGAAAGACGGCCAAATAGTCGAATCGGGCGTATTATCTTTAGGCGATGCAGCTCCGAACAAAGACATCGAAGTGACGATTCCTTATAAAACGGCTTTGGATGCCGGCAGTGAATACTTCCTCAACCTGTCAGCCCGGTTGAAAAAAGATTGCAATTGGGCGAATGCCGGGCACGAAGTAGCCTCCGAGCAATATTCACTGACCGGAAAGATTGCGGTAGCTCCTGTCGACACAGCTTTCAACGACACACTGAAAGTCGAAGAAGAAAAAGGGCAGATCGGTTTTCGCGCTCCGGGATTCTTCATCGCTTTCAATCCTGAGACAGGCAAGATGGTTTCTTTACGCTATGCCGGTACGGATATGATCTATAACAAGGAAGGTTTCGATTTCAACTGGTTCCGTGCAATGGACAATGATAAACGGGACTATCTGCCGACCACCGTCAAAAAGCAGGCATTCGACTGGAAGCAGGCCACCGACAAAAAGTCGGTGACCATTACCACGAGCTTGGAAGCTACCGTAGGAAGCGGAACCCAAAAAGTGGTACTGCCATTCGACGTCACCTATACAGTCTATGCAAACGGTACGGTCGATGTAGACGCGACTTTCAAAGCTGGCAACGACTTCAACCTGCCTCGCCTCGGCCTCCAGGTTGCTTTGAACCCGACACTCGAACAGGTGGAATGGTACGGACGCGGCCCGATTGAAAACTATTGGGACCGCAAAAATGCAGCCTATGTCGGCCTGTACAAGAACACCGTGACCGGAATGGAAGAAGCCTACGTACGTGCCCAGTCGATGGGTAACCGCGACGATGTACGCTGGCTGACGCTAAAAAGCCTCGATAACCAAGGTATCCGAATCACATCTAAAGACCACCTGAACTTCAGCGCACTCCACTTCACCGATCCGGAACTGTGGGAACTGACTTACGGGCATGACCTCGACAATATCCGCCGTGCGGAAGTGATTCTAAATCTCGATTGCATCCAGCGTGGTATTGGAAACGGCAGTTGCGGCCCAGGCCCGCGCCCACATTATGAAATTGAAAAGAACAAAAACTATAGCTACTCGTTCCGCATCGAGAACGCGAAGTAACCTATCGGCGAATGAAGACTTAACCGCCTTGTTTCCACGCTCGACGCGGGATCGCAAAAGAACAGGCATTATCTACGGCCAGTTATAACGCGATCCTGTGCCCAGCACAGGAATAAGGCGGTTTTTATTCACCGATAAAGCATCATTCAAACAAAGCAACCATTTACTAAGCCCCTATAAAGAATGAAGAAAATCTTATTGACCGCAGGCTTTACCCTATTCGCTTGGGGATCGACCTGCCTGGCGCAAAGCACGTATTTCAGCGACAGTAAAGAATGGCTCCGGAAAGCTGAGGCCTGCAAGCCGGAGTTGAGTTATCAGACTATTTCTCCCGTCAAAGTCGTCCGTTCCGTACAGGACACAAAAGCATTCCAGGGCTGGCGGATGGAAGATGCCGGACAACCGGATATCCTCTTCAACGAGCCGTTCAAAAAGCATCCAGCCATTACCCTGGATTTCGGCAATCATTATACCGGCTATCTCACTTTCTCCATCAAACCGTCCGGATTAAAAGCAGCAGACGCACCCGTCCGGCTTAAGTTCACCTTTGCAGAAGTTCCGGGAGAGTTGAACACCCCGCTCGAACCTTATAAGGGAGGTTTGGCCCGTTCCTGGGTGCAGGACGAGATCGTGACGGTCATGAGCGTCCCCCACGAGATGACGATCCCGCGCCGCCTGGCAGGACGCTACCTGAAAATCGAACTGCTGGGCATATCGGGCAGTTTCGACTTCGTGTTCGACAAACTGACCTTCAAGACACAAACCTCCGTCACCAACGAAGCACCGGCTTTAGCCTCTACCACCGATCCCCTGGTCCGGGATATATATAAAGTAGGCTTGAATACCCTGAAAGAATGCATGCAGACTGTCTATGAAGACGGCCCCAAACGGGATCGCCGCCTGTGGATCGGCGACCTCTATCTCGAAGCATTGGCAAACGCCCATACGTTCAAGAACCATGAACTGACCAAACATTGCCTGTATCTGCTCGCCGCCTTCGCCAACGACGAAGGCTTGCTGCATGCCACACTGCTCGAAAAGCCTCAACCCCATCCGCAATACGGCACGCACACACTGGACTACTGCCTCATTTATAACGTAGCATTGTTGGAATACCTGAAAGAGACGGGGGACATGGAAACAGCAAATGACCTGTGGCCTGTTGTTGTCCGCCAGATAGAGTTAGCACTTCGCCAGTTTTCACCGGAATGGATCTATGACATGGACAAGAAACCTCAATACTGGTTGGTATTCGACTGGAAAGACGGATATGACCGGCAGGCTTCCATGCAAGGACTAACGATTTTCGCCCTACAACACAGCTACGAATTGGCTAAAATGTTAGGCAAAGAAAAGGAGGCCGGCGAATGGCCGACAATAGCCAGCAAGATGAAGAAAGCTGCCCGCCAACATTTCTATGACAAGAAGCGAGGAGTAATGGTCAGCGGCAAAGACAAACAAATCTCCTATCTGTCGCAAGTTTGGATGATCCTATCCAACACACTGGACAAAAAAGAAGGGGCTAAGGCAATGGCTACCGTCATGTCCATGCCCGACGCTTGCTATCCGGGCTGCCCCTATGCTTACCATTATGTGATAGAAGCCCTTCTGCAATGCGGCATGCCGCAAGAAGCACGCAAACTGATTACCGATTATTGGGGTAGTATGGTAAAGCGGGGAGCCGATACCTTTTGGGAAGTCTATGACCCGAACAATGATTACCTTTCCCCCTATGGCTTCTTCGTAATCAATAGCTATTGCCATGCCTGGAGTTGCACCCCGATCTATTTCATCAACAAATATCCGGAGATATTCCAAAAATAACCTCTTCCATGCCGGTTAAGGAACTGTATCAAAATACCTATATGATTTCTCTTAGGCACGGATTACATGGACTTTTTTATTCTTTCCTCGTGTAACCCGTGCCAAAAAAACAAATAGCAAGCGAATTTTTATTTTGACCTCATGAAATCTTTCAGGAGGTGTGTCGATCAGCAGTCAGAATTTCTTCCCATCCTTCCAAAACCAAAAGTCCTCATCATAAACTCAGATAGCCACTCGCATAGAACAACTTACAATAACAAAGATAAAACAAGTATCCTCATTACTATTTATAACATAAAACAGCCCTATTTATAACAATTCATCACAAATACATTATTATTATACATTAAGACATAATTTGCATATCAAAAATGTCAAAACGTCGTATATTTGCATTGTAATAAAACAAAAAGACATATTAAACAAATAATAGCGATAAAATGACAGAACCAATCAGATTTACAAAGATGCACGGAGCCGGAAACGACTACATATACGTGAATACAATGGCTTTTCCGGTCCGGAACCCGAAAGAGCTTGCTATTAGGTTGAGTGCTCCCCATACCGGGATCGGCTCGGACGGACTGGTTCTGATCGGTTCATCAAAAATCGCCGACTTCAGCATGCGTATTTTCAATGCGGACGGTTCCGAAGCCATGATGTGTGGAAATGCCTCCCGTTGTATCGGCAAATATGTATATGACAAAAGACTGACGAACAAAAAAAACATTACGCTGGAAACATTATCCGGCATCAAGGAGTTGCAACTGACCACCCGGAAACTTTCCGGTCCCCACGAAGAGGTAACCGAAGTGACGGTCGACATGGGCTGTCCGGTAATAGGTGAAACAGCCCTTGAAATAGAAGCCGGAGACTATTTTTATACGGGAACGGTCATCTCGATGGGGAATCCGCATCTTGTCATTTTTGTCGAAGATATCACGAATATAAATCTGCCGGTCATCGGACCTTTATTGGAATGCCATCCGCTGTTCCCGAACCGGACGAATGTCGAATTTGTCCAGGCGCTAAGTACAGACGAAGTACGGATGAAGGTTTGGGAACGCGGTTCCGGCATTACGCAAGCCTGTGGGACCGGAGCCTGTGCGACAGCCGTAGCAAGCGCAGTGCGCGGGAAAACCGGACGAAAAACCAAAGTCGTCATGGATGGAGGCCCTCTTACCATCCATTGGGATGAAAGTTCCGGACACGTCTATATGACTGGCGGGGCGGTCAAAGTATTCGAGGGGGAACTGGAAATATAAACACAACAAAAAACTATTGATAGAATATGGCACTGATTAATGAACATTTCCTGAAGCTGCAAAACAACTACCTGTTCTCGGACATCGCAAAGAAAGTAAACAGTTTTAAGGTTACACATCCCAAAAAGAAAATTATCCGCATGGGTATCGGCGATGTGACGCAACCGTTAGCCCCTGCCGTCATCGAAGCCATGCACAAGGCGGTCGACGAGATGGCAAGCAAAGATACATTCCACGGATACGGCCCCGAACAAGGCTATCCGTTCCTGATAGATGCCATCATCAAGAACGATTATGCCAGTCGCGGCATCTTCCTCGAACCCGGAGAAGTGTTCGTGAGCGACGGAGCCAAAAGCGACTGTGGAAACATCGGTGACATGCTTCGTCACGACAACAGTATCGGTGTGACAGACCCGGTCTATCCGGTATATATCGACTCGAACGTGATGAGCGGACGGACCGGTACGCTGGAAAACGGCAAATGGAGCGACGTGGTCTACATCCCCTGCACCGAAGCCAATAACTTCGTGCCCGATCTGCCCAGTCGCCGCGTAGACATCATTTACCTCTGCTATCCGAACAACCCGACTGGGACAACGCTTACGAAAGAAGAACTGAAGAAATGGGTGAACTATGCCCTTGCCAATGATTGCCTGATCATGTACGACTCGGCTTACGAGGCCTATATCCAAGATCCCAATATCCCCCACTCTATCTACGAGATCAAGGGAGCGAAGAAGGTGGCCATCGAGTTCCGCAGCTTCTCCAAAACAGCCGGTTTCACAGGTGTGCGCTGCGGTTACACGATTGTTCCGAAAGAGTTGAACGCCTTTACCCTGGCAGGCGAACGGGTTCCGCTGAACCGGATGTGGAACCGCCGTCAGTGCACGAAGTTCAACGGTACGAGCTACATCACCCAGCGAGGAGCCGAAGCAGTCTACAGCCCGGAAGGGAAAGAGCAGGTCCGGAAAACGATCGATTATTACATGGCCAACGCCCGCATCATGCGGGAAAGCCTCCAGAGCTGCGGCCTGCGGGTGTATGGCGGCGAAAACGCCCCTTACATCTGGCTGAAAACACCGGACGGACTCTCTTCTTGGAAATTCTTTGACAAACTGCTTTACGAAGTCAATATAGTAGGGACTCCCGGTGTGGGGTTCGGACCCGGTGGCGAGGGTTTTCTCCGTCTCACCGCTTTCGGAGACAGAGACGACACGCTGGAAGCCATGAGCAGGCTGAAGAAGTGGTTGCTCTAAGCTAACAGTCGATGAATTCCAATCCACAGGTTAATTTGGAAAATTATCACATCAAATCATTATATCTATGTCAAAGTTAAGATTCAGAGTAGTAGAAACAGCCTTCAAGAAACGGGCTGCAGAAGTACCGGCTCCGGCCGAACGTCCATCCGACTATTTCGGGCAGAACGTATTCAACCGGGCGAAGATGTTCAAATATCTTCCTGAAAAAGCGTACGAACGGATCACGGACTGCATCGACAACGGCGCTCCGCTCGACCGAGAAACAGCCGACATCGTAGCTGCCGGCATGAAGAAGTGGGCGATCGGAATGGGAGCCACCCACTACACGCATTGGTTCCATCCGCTGACCGAAGGAACAGCCGAGAAGCATGATGCTTTCGTCGAACACGATGGCAAGGGCGGCATGGTCGAAGAGTTCTCTGGCAAGCTACTGATCCAGCAGGAACCCGACGCATCCAGTTTTCCGAACGGCGGTATCCGGAACACATTCGAGGCACGCGGCTATTCCGCCTGGGACCCCTCCTCTCCCGCTTTTATCGTAGGTGACACACTCTGTATCCCGACTGTTTTCATCGCTTATACCGGAGAATCGCTGGACTACAAAGCCCCGCTATTGAAAGCCCTCGAAGCCGTTAACAAGGCTGCCACAGACGTCTGCCATTACTTCAATCCGGATGTAAAGAAAGTATACGCTTACCTGGGCTGGGAACAGGAATACTTCCTAGTCGACGAAGGACTGTATGCCGCACGTCCCGACCTGTTGCTGACAGGCCGTACGCTGATGGGACACGAAAGTTCGAAGAACCAGCAATTGGAAGACCACTACTTCGGCGCCATCCCGACCCGTGTCATGGAATTTATGAAGGAGTTGGAAATCGAGTCGCTCAAATTAGGCATTCCTTTGAAAACACGCCACAATGAAGTCGCCCCGAACCAGTTCGAGCTGGCTCCCGTCTTCGAAGAATGCAACCTGGCGAACGACCATAACCTGCTTGTAATGGCTCTGATGCGCAAGATCAGCCGCAAACATGGCTTCCGTGTCCTGCTGCACGAGAAACCGTTCAAAGGCATAAATGGTTCCGGCAAACACAACAACTGGTCACTGGGAACCGACACAGGCATCCTGCTGATGGCTCCGGGCAAGACACCGGAAGAAAACCTCCGCTTCATCACCTTCATCGTCAATGTGCTGATGGCTGTCTACCGCCACAACGGATTACTGAAAGCCAGCATTTCGAGTGCCACCAATGCCCATCGTTTAGGAGCTAACGAAGCACCTCCTGCAATCATCTCCAGCTTCCTCGGAACACAGTTGTCGAAAGTCCTGGAACATCTCGAAAAAAGCGAACCGGAAGACCTGATGCTGGCAGGCAAGCAAGGCATGAAGCTCGACATCGCCCGTATCCCCGAACTGCTGATCGACAATACCGACCGTAACCGTACCTCACCTTTTGCCTTCACCGGCAACCGTTTCGAATTTCGTGCCGTAGGCTCCGAGGCCAACTGCGCTTCCGCCATGCTCGCCCTGAATGCTGCCGTAGCCGAACAGTTGAAGACATTCAAAACCGAGGTCGATGCAAAAATTGCCGATGGCAAGGAGACATTCGCCGCCATCCTCGAAGTACTACGTAAAGACATCAAGGAATGCAAGGCGATCCATTTTGACGGCAACGGCTACAGTGACGAATGGAAAGCCGAAGCAGCCCGTCGTGGCCTGGACTGCGAGACAAGCGTGCCGGTAATCTTCGACAACTATCTGAAAGAAAGCAGCATCCGGATGTTCGAATCCACCGGCGTCATGACACGCAAGGAACTGGAAGCCCGTAACGAAGTCAAATGGGAAACCTATACGAAGAAAATCCAGATCGAAGCTCGCGTACTCGGTGACCTGGCGATGAACCACATCATCCCGACCGCCACCAGATACCAGACTTCCCTGATCGACAACGTCTACAAGATGAAAGACCTCTTCCCTGCCGATAAGGCTTCCGCCCTTTCGTCCCGCAACCTGGAGATCATCGAAGACATCGCCAACCGCACCAACTTCATCAAAGAGAAGGTCGATGAAATGGTGGAAGCCCGCAAGGTCGCTAACAAGATCGAAAGCGAACGCGAGAAGGCAATCGCCTACCACGACAAGATCGTCCCGATGCTGGAAGCCATCCGCTACCACATCGACAAATTAGAACTGGTTGTCGACGACCAGATCTGGACATTGCCGAAATACAGGGAACTATTATTTATCAGATAGTTTTTTGTTGATTGTTTTGTGTTTGCAAGGGGAACGTGCTGTGAAGTATGGATCCCCTTCTTTTTTATTACAAAGGAATTGCATACCTTTGGAGCATAATTCAATAAGAAAGGAGTTTACGTCATAACGGCAATGGAATTACAACAATGGAAACAGAACTTTATCCGCAATTATCTGGACGAGATAGACAGTCTGGAAGTGATGGATAAGCTGGAAAAATATACAAAACGGATACTAAATAAAAAGCCGGTGGCTCTATCCCCTATCGCTTTCAATATAGACGAAGCAAATGCTGAAATCGATATTGCCGAAAAAGAATTAAGCGAAGGAAAAGGTATCAAAGAAATGGAGAACCTGCCTTTGCAAACAGGACAAAGCAGTATCGCTCTCTGGTAGAAGGCTACTATAAAATTATCTATACCATGAGAAAACGATCACACGATACAAGTCGTTTTATTATGGGATTGCCGTCAGAACCCCGACAAGCTCAAAAAACTATAAGACAAATATAAACAAATATGAACTACGGATTTGTAAAAGTTGCCGCCGCCGTACCGCTTGTACAGGTAGCGGATTGTTTTTATAATATAGAAAAAATAGAAGGACTGATGCGGCAAGCATCGGAAAAAGGCGTGCAGATCATCGCTTTCCCGGAACTGTCCGTCACCGGCTATACCTGCCTCGACCTCTTCGCCCAGCAGACGTTGCTCGATGGCGCAGAAGAGGCACTGCTCCAGTTGGTCAGCAACACGGCCGACCTGGATATCCTGACCATCGTCGGCGTTCCGCTACGGACGGAAAACCGGCTGATCAATGCCGCCGTTGTCTTCCAGAAAGGAGCCATACGGGGTGTCGTCCCCAAGACATATTTGCCCAACTATAAAGAGTTTCAGGAACAACGCTGGTTCACATCTGCCACGGAACTTCGGGAATCGACAATTTCCATCGGGGAAGAAGAATATCCGATGGGCAGCCACCTGCTGTTCCGTTCGGGACGGCTGACTGCCGGCATCGAGATATGCGAAGACCTCTGGGTTCCCGTCCCCCCCAGTTCCCTGCTGGCGATGGAAGGAGCCAACATCATCTTCAACCTCTCCGCCAGCAACGAGCTGATCGGCAAGCACGCCTACCTGCGTTCGCTGATCTGCCAGCAATCCGCCCGTTGCATGGCAGGCTATGTCTACGCCTCTTCCGGCTTCGGCGAATCGAGCACCGACCTCGTCTTTGCCGGTAACGGGATCATAGCCGAGAACGGCAACCTGCTTGCCGAATCTCCCCGTTTCACGATGGAAGAACAGCTTGTCATCAGCGAGATCGACATAGAGACTTTGCAGAACGACCGGCAAGTCAACACCAGCTTCATGTATGGCACATCCGGTCTACCGAAGGAAAAGGCACAGGTTGTAGACTTCCAAGTCCGGATTCCGGACGGATTCAGCCTGACGCGTCCGGTCGATCCGCATCCGTTCACTCCCTCCGGAGAGGCTTTGAAGGAACGCTGTGAAGAAATATTCCACATACAGGTAGCCGGCCTTGCCAAACGACTCGTCCATGCACATGCTCAAACGGCTGTCGTCGGTATTTCAGGCGGGCTGGACTCCACCCTGGCTCTGCTCGTGACCGTCATGACGTTCGACGTTCTGAAGATGCCACGGGGGCAGATCATCGGCATCACGATGCCCGGCTTCGGTACGACCGACCGCACCTATACTAACGCTTGCGACCTCATCCGCTCCCTCGGCGTCACACTGAAAGAGATCCCGATCAAGGAAGCCTGCCTTCAACATTTCCGCGACATCGACCATGATCCGTCCGTCCATGACGTGACCTACGAAAACAGCCAGGCACGCGAACGGACCCAACTGCTGATGGATGTCGCCAACCAGAAGAACGGCCTCGTGATCGGAACCGGCGACCTCTCCGAACTGGCACTCGGCTGGGCGACCTACAACGGCGACCATATGTCGATGTACGGCGTGAACGGCAGCATCCCGAAAACATTGGTCAAATACCTGGTCGAATGGGTTGCCAATCACAAGGTGGACGATGCCTCCCGCCTCACCTTGCTGGATATCGTCGACACGCCGATCAGCCCCGAACTGATCCCGGCAGACGAGAACGGCAACATCAAACAAAAGACAGAGGACTTGGTCGGCCCGTACGAACTGCACGACTTCTTCCTCTACCATTTCCTGCGTTTCGGTTCCCATCCGTCCAAGATTTATTTCTTAGCGCAAAAAGCCTTCGCAGGCATCTACGACAATGCAACGGTCAAGAAATGGCTCTACACCTTCTTCCGCCGCTTCTTCCAACAACAATTCAAACGCAGTTGCCTGCCAGACGGCCCCAAGGTCGGCTCCGTCAGCCTCTCACCACGTGGTGACTGGCGTATGCCGAGCGATGCGGTGTCGCGACTCTGGTTGGAAGAGATAGAACGGATCAACATATAGATACCGGACCGATTCACCCGACAAAGATACGAAACCATAAAAAAGCAAAGTCGATTAGAGTCGATTAGAGTCGATTAAAATGACTGCTAAAACGATTTTTATTGGTATTCATTGTTTTATTGATAGCTATGTCTATTTGCAAAAAGCCCGTAAGGCAATAGGAATCATTAAATTAGAACAGCAAAAGGACAGATGGTGTCCTTTTGCTGTGTCCATTCCCTATATATAATAACTAAGTATTCTCTTATAACTAATTATAAAACGGGACTTTTTTCAATTTTTGAAAACGACAAAAGGCGAAACTTCAAAAAATCCCGCCAACTCCTAAAGGACCGGCATCTCAGCCCCCCAATCAAAACACCGGTGTTTTGAAAACGAATCACCGGTGATTCGCACCATAAAGCAGCAGGCTATATATAAAAGCAGATCACAATCCGGAAGAATCGATCCATGAACATGAAAAGATTAATCGACTCTATTCGACTCTAATCGACTCTAATCGACTCCGCTTTTTTATAATGCCATATATTTGCAGGGTAATCGATTCACAAACGCTCTTTGAAATATTTACATATAGCCAACCGTTCCCACAAAAAAAGGCTACCGGAACCCGATAGCCTTTTAATGGATATTTCAATTTTCTTATTCAGACAATGCAAATGCCGGCTGACGGTGAATCCACTGTCCACGAGTAAAGTCGGGGAAGTCTACCAATGCGCCGCCACGGGCGATAGACATCTCGGACAAAGCGGAAATAGCGCTCCATGCAGCAGCATCGTAGCAGTCCATAGGAGCCGGTTTCTTGTTATGGATAGCGTTGATCAAGTCGAACATCATCACGTAGTCCATACCACCGTGTCCGGCCTGAGCAGCTTCGGCTTCATGTTTGGACCACAATGTATGGTCGAACTTCTTGAACCATTCTTCCGAATCATCCCAACGGTGAGGTTTGGATTGGTTTTCAACGTATACGTGATCGCCATCGTTCATCCATAAACCTTCGGTTCCCTGAATGCGGAATCCCAAAGAGTAAGGACGGGGGGAATTCGTATCATGCGTAACGATAACCGTCTGTCCGTTCGCACACTTGATCATGGAAGTCACGATGTCACCCAAGTTGAAGCGGACTTTTGCCAACGGATGATTTTCACCGCCATTGTCCACGATGAACTTATGCAAACCGCGAGACTGGGTTGCCATAGCAGACAAGGAGAGAAAACGGTTACCACGGTTGATGTCTAGGCAGTTTGCCACCGGTCCGATTCCATGCGTCGGATAGACATCGCCGTTACGGCGGACAGAATGGTTCGTACGCCACTGGGCTTCTGCAAACGCATCTTTACCCATGCGCAACTCACCGCCTTTCTGGTAAGTATAATGTTTACCATCATTGAATTTGACATCGCGCAAATCATGTTCGTAACCGCAAGTCGCATGCAGCAATTCACCGAACAGGCCTTTGCGGACCATGTTCAACGCAGCCATGCAGTCGCGACGATAGCAAACGTTTTCCATGATGTTCAGATGGCTTCCCGTAGCTTCCGATACGTTGACCAGATCCCAGCATTCTTCCAGCGTATTGGCGGCAGAGACTTCCACACCGACATAAGGGACACCGGCTTTCATGGCTGCAACCGACATCGGCACGTGCCATTCCCACGGGCTGGCGATGATGACACAATCGAATTCTTCGTTGTTCAACATCTTTTCAAATTCACGTTCGCTGCCTGTATATACCTTCGGAGCCGGAACATTGAACTTGGCGATATGATCCAGCGTACGCTGGATCGGACCAGCTTGGATATCGCAGATAGCCACGATCTTGTTTCCGGGGATAGACAACACGTTGTTAATATGTTCGTGACAACGAGAACCTGTACCGATAAAACCGAAGCGTAATTTGCCATCGTCTTTGCCGGCGGGTTTCTTTTTCTTCTCTGCACTAGTTTCTGTTGTAACCGTAGCAGCAGCATTGCTACTCAATGCAAGACCGGCCGTACCGATTCCGGCAGCGGTCATCTTTTTCAGGAATGAACGACGAGTGTTTTCCATTTTTCAATTTAGAATTTTATGTTAAGTGGGCAAATGTATAACATTCCATGCATATATCAAAGGAGATAGCCCATTATTTTGCAACCGTTCTCTTCTTATTCCGCCAAAAGCTGCCATCCCGTTTGCTACCGAACATATTCCGGCGCTTGGACTCTTCTTTTATCGCTTTTTTCTTCTCGGCTACCGCTTCCTTTACCTCGACCGTCTCGAACATATGACCTCCGGCAACCGGTACTTCTTTACCGATCAGCTTCTGGATATCTTTCAGATACGGAACCTCTTCCACATCGCAAAAGGAAAAAGCGATCCCGCTACGGCCGGCACGACCGGTACGGCCGATACGGTGCACATAGGTTTCAGGTACATTCGGCAAATCATAGTTGATGACATGCGAAAGATGGTCGACATCGATACCGCGGGAGGCGATATCGGTCGCGATCAGGACACGGAGCGTATGATCCTTAAAACTGGATAAGGCACGCTGACGGGCACTCTGCCCTTTGTTTCCATGAATGGCTTCCGCACCGATCCCGGATTTGTTCAGGACACGGGCAACCTTGTCGGCTCCGTGCTTCGTACGAGTAAAAACCAAGACGGATTCCAGTGAGCGGTCTTCCAGCAGATTCTTCAACAGGTTGATCTTTTCCACTTTCTCAACAAAATAGACAGACTGGTCGATCGTATCGACGGTTGAAGAAACAGGAGTCACCTCCACTTTCTCAGGTTCATGAAGGATCGTTCCGGCCAGGCGTTCGATCTCCGGCGGCATCGTTGCAGAGAAGAACAGGGACTGGCGCTTTCGGGGCAGTAAAGGAAGGATGCGTTTGATGTCATGGATAAATCCCATATCCAGCATCCGGTCGGCTTCGTCCAAAACAAAATATTCCAATGTGTCCAGGCGGATAAAACCTTGATTGATCAAATCCAGCAGACGCCCGGGAGTTGCGATCAATACGTCTACACCCCGTTCCAATGCATCTGTCTGCGGCTTCTGCCCCACGCCACCGAAAATAACGGTATGTTTTACGTGAGTATAACGCCCGTATGCCGTAAAACTTTCACCTATCTGGATCGCCAATTCGCGTGTCGGAGTCAGGATCAAGGCTTTGATGCCCGGTTTACGTCCCCTCGAAATCCGCTCTTCGATCTTTTGGATGATAGGGATGGAGAAAGCTGCCGTCTTACCTGTTCCGGTCTGTGCGCAACCTAATAAATCAGATCCGTCCAATACTACGGGAATGGCTTCGGCTTGTATGGGAGTGGGAGTTGTGTACTTTTCTTTTTTGAGAGCCTTTCGTATCGGCTCGATTAGTTCCAATTGTTCAAATGTCATATAATAAGTATGAGCCGTCACGGCTCGTTAAATAAATAATGGTGACAAAGATACACAAAAATCCGGCATCTCTGCAATAATTTGCTATATTTGCGTGCTTTTTAAAAATATTCAGTTCTTTTTGATTCTCATGAAAGAATTATTGTCACTACTCAAACGGTTCTTCGGATACACTTCATTCCGCCCCTTACAGGCCGAAATCATACAGCGCACCTTGCAGAAAGAAGATTCGCTGGTCCTGATGCCTACGGGTGGCGGCAAGTCGATCTGTTTCCAGCTTCCGGCGATCTATATGCCGGGAACCGCCATCGTAGTATCTCCCCTTATCGCTCTGATGAAAGACCAGGTCGAAGGGCTGATCGCCAATGGCATACCGGCTGCTACGCTCAACAGCATGATGCCGGAGGAAGAACGCCACCGGGTACGACAACTCTGCATACAGGGAAAGGTGAAACTGCTTTACATCTCCCCCGAAGGGATCATTAGCGAACTGCACTGGCTCCTGCCCCGCATCGACATTTCGCTGATCGCCATCGATGAAGCGCATTGTATCTCGCATTGGGGACATGATTTCCGCCCCGAATACACCCAGTTGTCCGTTCTGAAAGAGAATTTTCCGAAAGTACCGATCATCGCCCTGACAGCTACGGCAGACAAAATCACCCGGACGGACATCCTGAATCAATTGAAACTGCGTGATCCTAAAACATTCATCTCGTCTTTCGACCGCCCGAACCTGTCGCTCACTATCCGTCGCGGGCTGAGCAAAAAGGAAAAGATCGCAGCGATCGTCCATTTCATCAACCGGCATCACCGGCAGAGCGGTATCATCTACTGCATGAGCCGTAACAGTACGGAGTCTTTGGTCGAAGAACTGTCTGAGTACAGCATCCGGGCAGTCGCCTATCATGCCGGGCTAAGCTCCGACAAACGCGAGAAAGCACAGGACGATTTCATCAACGACCGTGTTAATGTAGTGTGTGCAACGGTCGCATTCGGGATGGGGATAGACAAAAGTAATGTCCGCTGGGTCATTCATTATAATATGCCGGCAAGCATCGAGAACTACTACCAGGAAATAGGCCGTGCCGGACGGGACGGAATGAAAAGCGACACGCTTCTGTTCTATTCCGTGGGCGACATCCTGCTCCTTCGCCGTTTTGCAGAGGAAAGCGGACAGAAAGACGTCAGTTTACAGAAGTTGAACCGGATGCGCAGGTATTGCGAGGCAGACATCTGCCGGCGTCGTATCTTGCTGAGCTATTTCGGAGAAGAAACGGACAAGGACTGCGGGAACTGTGACGTCTGCAAGAACCCTCCCCAACGTTTCGACGGGAGCATCTTGGTACAGAAAGCCCTGAGCGGTATTTTTCGTACCGGGCAAACAGCCAATATGCACCTGCTAATCGATATACTCCGGGGAGCCGAAAAGGATGAACTGAAGGAAAAAGGATACGACAAGCTAAAAACCTATGGTGTTGGCAAAGACCTCAGCTACAAAGAGTGGAAAGAATACTTATATCAGATGCTTCAGCTCGGTTATATTGAAATCGACTATATGTCGGCCGGTCACCTGAAAGTGACTCCATTAGGACGTAAAGTCCTTTTCGGCGAGCAGCAGGCGCTCATGACCATTTACCAAAAGATCAAAGATTTTGCCCTGCCGACCAAGAAAGGCGGCTACAAATACCGTCCGATCCGTCCGATCGAATCCACTTCCGTGGATGAAACGTTGCTCGACTCCCTGCAACAACTCCGTAAGCAGATTGCCGAACGCGAACATACCCCGGCTTATATCCTCTTTTCGGATGACGCCCTCGAAGATATGGTCCGTAAGAAACCGGTTACGCTCGACGAGTTCAGCGAAATACGAGGTGTCGGACAGCTCAAGCTGGACAAATACGGCAAGGTATTCGTCGCCCTAATCCGCTTTGTCCTTCGTTTGCCTAAAAAGGAATAAAAAAAGAAAAACAAACAATCGTTCTATTCTTTTGTTTATATTTATATAATGAATAGAATGACAGATACAATGAAAACAGTTCCCATACTCTTGTTGCTTTGCCTTTCCACACTGAGTTTCTGTACGACAAAGCCAGGAGAGCCGCAAGGATCCGGTTTACCCGGACTAGACACTCCCGTTGCAGAAACAGTACCGAAGGCGGCCCCTCCCCTCATTGAAACCGTTATAGAAAAGGAACTGCTTTACGACCAGCATACGTTGGCCGATACTTACCCATACAAGGATACAATGCGGGAATTCCAATGGGATAAGATCCGTTCCGGTCTCCGTCTGCTCGATTCGCTCCGACAGAAGCCGTCCCGTTGGGCGATCTTTCAAAACTACAGGAACAAGAACGGGGAAGCCCCGCTGGTCCGGAAGTTTCATCGCGATGCTTACAAGCGGGTTTCCGACACTTTAGGTATCGAACGTTACCAGTCTGTCCCGCTATATCTGCCGGAAGATACACTGACTGCCGAACGCTATGGTCGTGACGGTGCTCTTGTGAAATTGCTTGATGACAGCAACCGCCTTTTCCGTATCCAAACGATCTATACAAACGGGGAATGGCTGGTTCCCGGAAAATATGTCAAGCCGATAGCCGATAGCGTCACATTCGACAAGGCCATATTCGTCGACGTCACCAACCAGAACATCGCAACACTCGAGCATGCAGGTTCCAAATGGTTGGTCAGAAGCATGAATCCGGCCACAACAGGGCAGCACCGTCCTCCATACGCACAGGAAACGCCATTAGGCATATTTGTCGTTCAGGAAAAGAAGGCAAGGATGATTTACCTCGTAGACGGCAGCAAAGAGACAGGCGGATTCGCTCCTTATGCCAGCCGGTTCACCAACGGAGGTTATATCCACGGGGTCCCGGTAAACGCGCCACGCAAGTCGCTGATCGAATACAGCCCAACGCTTGGAACGACCCCACGCTCCCATATGTGCGTCCGGAATGCGACCTCTCACGCCAAGTTCGTTTATGATTGGGCACCTGTAAATGAGACTATTGTTTTCGTTTTTGATTAAAAGTCTTATCTTTGTGCGACATTATTCAATCTTATGTTATTGCGTATCTGTTTATACTTGTTTTTATTATTTCTTCCGGCTAATTATACGACAACCAGAAGTTCGTCTCCCCTGATTCCGGCTGATCCCGCGGCGGCCATGTCTTCGGTATGCCGACAGCTCTATGCTGATATGCAGCTGGATAGTATGGTGGACTATACCGCTTTCGAACAGGCGATAACCGGAGCACAGGCAATCGAACGGCGTAACAAGGATATCATTACCCTAATCGACTTCACAAAGCCTTCCACGGAAGAACGGCTTTACGTCCTGGATATCCGGCATAAGAAACTCCTGTTCTCCTCTCTCGTCTCACACGGAAAAAACAGCGGAGGAAATTACGCCACTTCTTTCTCCAACAAAGTCAATTCTTACAAAAGTTCATTGGGATTTTTCGTTACGGAAAATACCTATCAGGGCAAAAATGGCTACTCCTTAGTCCTGAACGGCTTGGAAAAAGGGATCAACGACCGGGCAAAAGAACGGGCGATCGTAGTGCACGGGGCGAGTTATTGCAGCCCGTCTGTTGCCGTCTCGACGGGCCGCTTAGGAAGAAGTTTCGGTTGTCCCGCCCTACCCCCGTCGCTTGCCAAGCCGATCATTAACACCATCAAGGACGGGACCTTACTCTACATCTATGCCAACGACAAGGAGTATCTGAGTCAAAGCACGATCTTATCAACCGGAAGATCGATTTCCCCGAACTCGATCATCGCATTGAACAGCCTGATACGGGAATAGCCCGGTAAATCCTCCGGACGGATATCACCTGCAACCAGCTCTCCCTGATCCAGCAACGAAGCCCTCTTCGTCCCTGCCAGCAACGGTGCGGAGGGAGTGATCCATTGTTTCCTGTTCCAGAATGCCACGTTGCAAATAGAGGTGTCGGTCAACAACCCTTTCCGGACGACCAACACATCATCTTCTGTCTCGCGGCACGCGAACAAGCGGTTCAGCACACTCCGATCTCTGCTTTTATACCGATAGTCGGCTTCGTCATCGACAACCAACCGCAAAGAGGATACTGGGCGGAAGTGATAGGCGGCATACTCCACGTTCCGGATATCCACATCATATTCGACCCGACACTTCGTCCGCTCCCGATAGTTCACGGGGCGGATGTAATCGTTCAAATCAAGCACATCGGTTTGACGTAGCACGTTCCGACGTGTCTCATTCATACGCCGGTTATGGTAGGATAGGTTATGAATCCGCCCGTTCTCGATCCGGATTGTTTCAATAAATAGGGACATATACTTTCTGCTTCATTTCATTATATTCGCTTGTCAAATCACTTTGGGAAGTGATTCCCCCTCCACTCTTAAAGATCAACGAGCCATCCGCCTGCTGTTCCAAAAAGCGGATCATAACGGCACTGTCCAGGCTATTCCCGTCAAAATAGCCCATGACACCCGTATAAAACCCCCTTTCGTAGGTCTCGGCTTCCGCGATAATCTCCATTGTCTTCTTTTTGGGCGCCCCGGTAATGGAACCTGCCGGAAGGAGCCGGAAGAACAAATCTCCCACTTCAGCCTGCCAACCTCCGGCAAGACGGCCCCGGATCTCCGAACTGACCTGCAACAAAGCCCCCTGATGTGTCGGTAGTTCGTCTATGTAGCGATAACGGGTCACCATCACCTCGGTCGCCACCATACTGAGGTCATTGCGGATCAGGTCGACAATCGTAGCATGTTCAGCCGTTTCCTTCGGATCCTCTAATATCCGCCTGCGGGCATCCGGCAATGTAGCATCGATCGTCCCTTTCATCGGATAGGAATAGATATGTTCATCCCGAATCTTCACGAATATCTCAGGAGAGAAAACGACAAAACGGTCTTTCATCCAGAGCTTATACCGGGCTTCCGAACTGACAAAAACGTCCTTCAAGCTCAGATCGGTCCGAACAGGAGTGGCGCAAGTCAGATTGACCAGATAGGAGTTTCCGGCCCGGATATGTCCGACCACCTTATGAAACGAGTCGGCGTAGGCCGATTGTGTGATAGGGAATGTTTCCCATCGGATCGCAGAAGTTCGGTTCTCCCAATCATTCACACGGCTTGCAGTCGCAACATTCGTCACACCGTCCAGATTGTAGAGCAATGCCTCCGAATCGATCTGATCCGGCTCTTCCACAATCACCTGCTCTTGCTTGTAATCGATCACAAACAGGAAAGGCCGCCTTTCCGCACCCAATCGGTTCATACGGCAGACGGCCTCTATGCGGTTATAGAATCTCATATCAGAAAACGTTCGGTCAAACCACCAAAAGCATCGATACGGCGATCTCGGAAGAAAGGCCACCAACGGCGGACATTCTCGCTACGCGTCTTGTCGATCTCCACAATTCGTATTTCTTCATCATTATTGGAAAGTTCGGCCAAAAGTTCACCCTGCGGACCAGCGACGAAACTGTTTCCCCAGAACTGAATGCCATTCGTTTGTCTGGACGGATCGGCCTCGTGTCCTACCCGGTTTACCGTAACGACCGGAAGACCATTGGCTACGGCATGCCCCCGCTGAACAGTTACCCACGCTCCTAACTGGCGTTTTTTCTCTTCCTCCGTGTCACTGCTTTCCCAACCGATAGCTGTCGGATAAATCAGCAGTTCCGCTCCTTTCATCGCCATCAGGCGGGCTGCTTCGGGATACCACTGATCCCAACAAACCAATACACCCAATTTACCAACAGAAGTCTCGATCGGCTCAAATCCGAGATCACCGGGAGTAAAATAGAACTTCTCATAATAGGCCGGATCATCCGGAATATGCATTTTACGATATTTTCCGGCAATAGCGCCGTCTTTCTCAATAACGACAGCCGTATTATGATACAGACCGGGAGCTCGTTTCTCAAACAAAGAAAGTACCAATACGATCCCCAGTTCCTTTGCCAACGCTCCGAAGCCCTCTGTAGAAGGTCCTGGAATCGGTTCAGCCTGGTCAAACACTTCGGTATTCTCCGTCTGGCAAAAATAAAGCCCGTTATGCAACTCCTGCAAAACGACCAATTCAGCTCCTTGCAAAGCACAAGCCCGAATATTTTGTTTCAGTTTCTCAATATTAGCAGCCCGATCACTGCTATTCGCCTGCTGCACCAGCCCTAACTTCATGATTTATGATTTATAATTTATGATTTAGATTTGAAACCTCAATTGTCAATTGACACGACTCCCTCCGGGTACTGCATCGTCACACAATGTAGCGAACCATGTTGTTTAATCAACGGCAAGCAATTGATTCCTATAATCTCACGCTCCGGAAAAGCCTGTTGCAAAGCTTTCTTCGCCAGTTCGTCCTTCGGAGATTTATAATAGGGTAACAACACAGCCCCGTTGATAATCAAAAAATTGGCATAAGTGGCAGGAAGACGTTCTCCCTCCCATTCCACAGGGTCCGCCATCGGCAAGGCGATTAACCGGTAAGGTTTGCCGTCAGCCTGTCTGAAAGCCTGTAACTCCTGTTCCATCGCTTGCAGCTCCTCGAAATGTTCATCCGACTCATCCTTGCACTGCACGTACGCAATCGTATCTTCGCTACAGAACCGTGCCAGCGTGTCGATATGGCTGTCCGTATCATCACCGGCAAGATAACCATTTTCCAGCCATAAGATGCGTTCAAAGCCGAAGACATCCTTCAGATAGGCTTCCAACTCTTCCTTTTGCAGATATTCGTTCCGATTCTGAGACGAAAGACATTCGACCGTCGTCAACAGTGTTCCCTTGCCATCCGATTCGATACTGCCGCCTTCCAAGACAAACGGTTGCATATTGATGACCTGAACCCCGTCGGCAAATGTTCCCTGTACCGACAGGTTACGCGTAATCAGGTTATCCAGATTCGCCGCGAACTTCATCCCCCACCCGTTGAACACAAAGTCATACACGACTGGTTCTCCCTGGTCGAATACAGTAATGCCGCCATGATCACGTGCCCAGGTATCATTCGTCGCCATCTCCCTGAAAATGATCCGGCTATAATCCACATCACCCAGTTGCCTGCGGACTGCCTGTTCGTCCGGACAGACAATCAAGAGCTTCTCATGTTTGATCACCTCCTTGGCAATCGATACGAAACAAGGAATCACCTCGTCTAATATAGGCGCCCAATCCGTTTCTTCATGCGGCCATGTCAACTGGACGGCACTTTGCGGATACCATTCCGCCGGTAATATGATTTTATATTCCATCTGCGTTTAATAAAATATGCGATTGTATTGCGGCACAAATATAGGCTTATTTTCCATCATTCTTAATACAAAGATTCTATCACCTCTGTCAACTTGCTGTTTTTCTTCCACGTCTCAAGCAAACAAAGAAGCGGTGCGTATGTCACCTTCGGCCAGTTATTGACTGTTTGAAGTTCCGCAAAAACTTCCAATAACCGCTTTAAATCCTTTACCGGATTTTCCGGCAGGCAAGACAAGAAAGAGACAAACAGCACAGACAGTTCTTTGTTATGAAAAGATGATCTATTTATCAACATTTCGACAACCAAACCTGAAATTCTCTGCGCAGGAGCCCATTCCAACGCTTGGATCTTCCCCAACACCCGACCTAATGCCACATTGTCTATCAGGTCTTTTTCCACAAGTTCGCCCCAAAGATTCGCCGCACACAAACGAACAGGACGATCAATGCTCAGCAGGCACACCGCCAGGTATGTCAAAGCCATCCCCCCTCTCCACTCCAAATCAAGTTCGCGCAGGGTATCAAGAGCAACCAGGTTAAGCCTTGCCAGTTCCAAATCGTTCCAATAAGCATCCCTTACGCGATCCCGCACCAATAAAGCCAACCAAATCCGAGGTGCATTCGGAGAAAGCAACAAAAATCTCTTCAGGTCCTTCTCCCGCAAAGGAACCTTCCAAAAAGTCTCCACCAAAAGCGGAATACGGGAACAAGGACGATAAGCCATATATAAGGCATAACCTCCAAACCTCCACTTTATCGCAACATTCTTACTTGCCGGCGGAATCAACTGCAAGATACGATCGACTTTCCCAAACGGCTTTTCGAAAGTAAACACATCGCATGGAATATCTCCCGTCAGATAGGCCCGGTTCACAGCAGAATAAGGAAAATCCTTGAACTCGTCATAGACGGTATCAGGACTTTTGACCAAAGCGGCGGTCATCCAGACAGCCTGAAACGTAAAAGGACCATTAGGGCGTGCTTCCGGCTTGAACAAGAAAAGCAATAGCTCGCGATATTCGCCCGCCAACTCTTGTTCGGCTAACCGGACAGCCTCTTCCGTATCATCCAATGCCACACGCGAAAGTGCGATTTGAAAGTCCAGACTGTCCGGTTTGATTCTCTTTTTCTGATATGCAGACAACCGGGAGACAAGCACGGACGGATCGATCCAAGCCGGACGGTGGGTCGGTGTCGAGAGCAAAGGCAATGTATTATAATCTTTTATCCGGTTAAAAGCCAATTTTACAAGATCCAGATAGGGTTTATAGTCCTGAAATGATTGTTGTTTCGAGCTTTTGACACGTCTTTCCGATCCGGTAAGCATTTGAGCATAATCAAGAAGAAAAGACGCTGCCAGCACATCCAATTCTCCTACCCCGTCTTTTCCTCCCTCCACAACGGTACGGGCCATTTCGAAAACCGGAACCATACGTTCCACATCCTCCTGCTTTACAAACGGATGCATACGGGACAAAGAAGCCAAAAGTAAATCGATATGGAAACTCTCTTCGTTATCCATCGACCGGCCCATCAGAGAAACCAGCCCATCCATATCCGTGACATCCGGAATACGCATTTCTTCCCGAATGAAGGGTTGTCTTTCTATCCTTTCCATACTACTTCAATATTGTGCGATACAAATATACGGAGAAAAATACACCCATCAGACAAAGTATCTATTTACCCTTGTGTTTTCCGGTATTCCATGGGTGTCATGCCATATTTGTCTCTAAAAATGCGCTGGTAGGTTCGCACATTGCCAAAACCGGAATCGATAGCGACAGCCTCAATCGTATAATGCTTGAAATCTTTCAGCAGCACAAGCGAATAATCGAGTCTCAGCCGATTGATGTATCCGTTGAAATTTTCGCCTGTGAAAGTCTGCAATAACGGAGAGATACGATTTTTCCCAACAGGTGTCAGCCTCAGGATCATGTCGCGCGTCAACGTCGGATCGAGGAACAACTGCTGTTCACGAATCTGGCGGTCCAGTTCGTCGAATAGGGCCCGGTCATCATCTGTCGGCATCTCTTTACCGACAGTATTCTCCTTCACCGACTCTCTTGATCCGGTAGCCGGATTACTTGACATCACTTTTTCCTCCAGTTGCCGGATCTGCTCGCGGGCGGATTGCAGTTCATCGCGATACGAAAGGTAAAGATTGATCTGCCCGGCCATCGACTTGTTTTTACGATTTACCATCCGGAAGTGGCGGACAATCAGCACAAAAATGATACCGGCCATCAAGAGCATGCCCAACGCAAATGCCGTAACTCCCCTGTGCCACCTCAACTCTCCGGCCTGTACTTCTATCTGCCTTTCTTTCCCCTCCGTATCGAGAAGTGTCGCCATTTCAAGAGCATCTTGCCGGTTATTCCGACGGTACAGGCTGTCAGCCAATATCGTAGCGGTTTCATAATACTCCAGAGCTTCCCTGTCCTTTCCTAAACGCCTACAGGCATCCGCCAGGAGCAAGCAAGCATCCCTTCGTCCCGTGCACACCGTATCTTCATAGACTGTCGGATCTGCAAGCAGCCGAGCAGTTTCGGCCACTCGCACGTAGTCGCCACGGCTTTCATGATAACCGATCTCACATACGAGCAGCTCCACGTCTTTACCCGCCAACGGGTTCTCCTGTTCCTTGGCAAACCACTTCCGTCCCATATCTGCTTGTCCCGACCGTTCGTATAGCAGTGAAAGCATGCCAGCTGCCCCTCCCTCTTTGGAGAAAAATTCCTTGTCAGGTATCCGGTTCGGATAAACGCCACCTTTCAAAGGACGCAACTCTTCGACCACTTCCTGCATACGCAAAGCCGCTTCGAGCGCCTCGTCCGTTTTTTCATCCTCGGCCAGCCATTCGGAGCAAGAGCGGTAATAGCCATACAAGTCCAAATACAAGCTGACAACGGGCGCTCTCATCTTTTTCTTCCTCTCCACAAGCTGACGGCAGAGGTTGACGGCATGACGCATCTCTTCGTAAGCTTTGTCCGGATCGCCCGTCTCCCGGTATACACGGGCGATGGCCCAATAGGCCTTATGAGCATTATCCTTCGGCTTACCCGCCCGCTCGAGCACGTCGATCATCGACCGAGCGTAGCGTATCGCTTCATCGTATGTCCCGGTCGCGATCATCGACTCAACCAAGTTACGGCACATATTGAAATAATATTGAGGATTGTTCCGGACCGAATCGTCTTCCAAAGCCAACTTACCCCATTTTACCGCTATGCGCTCCATCTGTTTATCCCCACCGTATATCTGTGCCCGCATCCAGCAAATCTGGTAACGAGGCATAGATTTCCGGCTTTCAGCCATATCCAACAAGGCAAGCGCCCTATCCGGATCTGCCAGAGAAGTCTTCCGGATCGCATTGACAGTCAACAAACTATCAGCTATAAGCACTTCAGGCTGTATCAATGATACAGCCTGAACTTGCCAGGTAAGCAGGCAAGTGAAAATTGCTATCATAAGCGTATATAGGGAACAGCTTTTCATTTTCTCATTTTCAAAACAGGCGCAAAAATAATAACAAAAAAGGAGAGAATCATTTTTCCCGGCGAAATCTTTTTTCATGCTTGGCCAACCGATCGATAAATTCACGCAACTTCCGATTCTTGAACCCGACCGTGTACTTATATTTCATCACCAACAAAAATACAAGATCAGCCAAGACCAACAGCACGACTACTAGCAACAAAACCTCACCGGCACCGAGAGTAATCTCCTCCGGAAAGATGGCATCCGGCGTTATACGAATTGTCTTCATGATTGCAAAGGGTAAAAAATTTGCGCAAAAGAAACGATTCCCTCCCACACATCCAAATATGCTGAAAGACAGTTTGTCACAAATTGTCATAGCAATACGACAAACAATCCGCACGCCCCGAAACACCTCGTCCGAAGGATTTTCCGACGCATGAAGGGAGATTTTGTCGCAGTGATCACGAATCCATTCACGACCTTTGGGGCGCAAAACTAACCCGCCGGAGTAATCCGGTTAAATCAATATATTAATTAAACAAGACGACCGGCTATCCGAAGACGGGATGCCGGTCCGTCTCCCGCCCTCGGGAAAAGGACGTTTATTTTTTTTATCAATCATATTATTTCGCAAATGAAACACACATTGAAAGGCTGGCTCGCCGACAACGCCGTGACAGCCGACAACAAGACGGACAAGATCCTACTGCTCGAAACGGCAGGCAGCATGAATCTTGACGACATCCTTGAAGAAATGTACGAGACCAACACAGGCCTGCAGCGCGAAACGTTACGCCACGTGGTGGAGCTTTACCACCGCATCGTGAAGAACGCCGTCCTGCGGGGCGTACAGATCAACACCGGGCTGTTCTACGCCGTCGCCAAGTTCCTCGGCGTGATCGAGGGGGGCAAATGGGACCCGGAGAAAAATTCCGTCTACATCGCCCTCACCCAAGGCAGGGAGTTGCGCGAGGAGATCGCCGAGACCGCCGTCTCGATTCTCGGCGAGAAAGCAAACGTGATGTACATCCTCGAAACCGAAGACCGCAAGAGCGGCCGCAGAGACGGCAGCGCGACGGCGGGCAAGAACTTCTTCGTGCGTGGCGCGATGCTCAAAGTCATGGGCGACGACCCGGCGGTGGGAGTAACTCTCACCGACAGCAAAGGCACAGTGACGAAGATCGACGACGATGACATCACCATCAACAAGCCTTCGGAACTGACCCTACTGCTCCCCGCCTCGCTTGCGGATGGCGAATATACACTGACCGTCACGACTCAATACAGCAAAGGGAACGTCTCCCTGAAATCCCCCCGAAGCGCCTCCACCCAAGTTTGGATCGGTGGCAAACCGGATTCCGGAGGCGGCGAGGACGATCGTCCGGGAGAACTGTAACCTCCCCCCCTGACGCACTACCGGCGTCAACGGTGACGCAGCCTTTGCGTCAGAGCGGACGCCGGGTGTGCGTCAGGAAAATAGAAAGATAAACCTAAACATAAAAAAAGAATCATAAATGGAACTATTTTTACATGAACAATATCCGTCGAATCGAGCGGGTAGGAAACGGGGAAGGAGCTGGCTTTGGCTGTTTCTTTTGTTGATGATAGTAGGGCAACAGGCGAAAGCAGACTATCTCGGATCAAATAAAGTTACAATGGACAACTCTACCCTGTCAACCGACAGGTATGTACTGTTTAAAATCCCTATATACGATAGTGACGATAACCATGAAGCCCTAGTAAATTCAGGAATTTTTGTTACGCCACAAGGGGAAAGTGAAACGCAAGTTTTTTCTTTTTGGACGATGGATGGAACTTCTGAAAACGATGACGGGTGGCAATCCAACAATAAAGAGTACTATTGGGCTAAATCCATCAGTCACGACGGGTATGCCGAGGTTTTTGACGATCGGGGGCAAAATTGGACAAATATCGGTGCACAGACTAAGACAGAGCATAAGCCTGAAGTTATAGATATGGGAGAGCGGTATGATATTTCCACTATGCAGGTTCGCTGGTATATACCCGAAAAATGGGCAGGGAAGAACCTCTCGTTTAGGGTTAATCTTGGTTGTGTTTATGATAATGACGATGAGGGTGTTAAATGGCAAAGTGTTAACTTTAACGGTGGCTCCACCGGCACGTACAGCACTCCGCAACTGAATTCCCAACTGTCTCAGAATCCGGGTAACTATACGGTGACCTATTCCGGTCTTTCGGCAGCGATGGAAGGTTCGACGTTCAAATGGGATAATGAAGACGAAACCAAAAGTACGGCTCAGACCGGCTCGAAGGATTATGCGATACGGAACACATCGCGGACGGTGAAGTTTACTTATTATTATAAACTGCATAAGTACACGTTTGCACAACGTTCCACCGAAATCACATTGAAGCCTTTCCGCTACCCGGAAAACCTAACGTTTGCAGATGCCGAAAACGGGAATACGACTATCAGCTGGACAGTCGATGGCAACAGCGATGAAGACATGTATACGAATGATGCGTTTGAAGTACAACGTGCGACAGACGAAGGGTTCACGCAAAACTTGAAAACTGCCGGAACAGCATCATTCAAAAACGGAACAACCTCCTACACGATAACAGACGAGACCGGTGAGGAAAATCTGAACCAAACGGTCTACTACCGCATCCGCCGTACCGGTGCCGCCACATGGGATTGGCGCTATGTCGTTTCCGGCCAAATCGACAAAACGATGTCGCATCAGGAAGTCGCATCCGCCACTGCCGAACGATACGATTGGACAGGAGCGCAACAGGCCAAAATCAGCTGGACGCTGGAAGAAAAGGACAACAACAAAGTTTGGACGAAAGATGCCCGGATCATCGTCAAGAAATATATGGATTATGGGGGAGGAAACATTAAAAACGACGAACAGATTGCAAGCGAAGAGGACATCCAAAGGGGCTATCTGCTTGATGACCTGAACGTGTCGTGTGTCGAATATACTTACTCTGTCTTCGTACGCCCGGGCAATAAGAATTATAAAGACCAGACAGAGGTATCCGCCACACTCGCCAACCCGGACGAACCGATTCTGCCGACCGAGTTGGGAAACATCATTTCGTTTACCACCTCCAAAGGCTATTATCCCGACCGCACCACCCTGCAATGGGAAACCGACGGAGAGCCTGTCGGATGGTTCGGATTAGAATACCGTGAATACAAAGAGGGACAATCAGAAAATGACGGATGGGAACGATTCAAAACCGTAAACATCGAAGGAGGGACACAAACTTCCTTCATCGACGAACATACGACGGGACATGCCGGTGTCGTTTATGAGTACCGAGTCGTTGCAACCACAAAGTGTGTGGACAAAATCGTAGAAAGCCCTTCGGCAATCGAACGCGGTTTCCGAAGCCCGACAGGGACGATCAGCGGACAGATCCTTTATGAATATAACGATGCCGTAGTGGGGGCGACCGTGCAGGCCACTTCGAGCGACCCGGATCTGAAAAAGGGGCAAAGTCTCCTGTTTGACGGCAACGGCACGATGACCACGAAAACAGAAATGGCCGTCCCGACAGATGCCTCCATCCAGCTCTTCGTGAAGCCGACGGAGGAGAACCAAAGCGTGACGCTTCTCTCGTGGGGGCACTTCGCGCTCGGCATTCAAAAGGGCAAGCCGGCAATCAGCGCCAATGGAGGAACTTCGTGGATACAGGCAGAAACGACTTTGCCAACCGGCCGGTTCACGCAACTGACAGCAGCTTTCGATACAGATTTTACGTTATGGCTTTACGTGGACGGCGAACAGGCAAAGGCGGTGACTGCCACTGGACAGGTAACATCATCGGCAAACGAAGCCACCGTAACCATCGGAAAGGGCTTTAAGGGTTATCTTGACGAAGCGCGCCTGTGGAACCGTGCACTGGCTCAAGGCAACGAGCAAACGGCAGGCGAAATCCAAGACACCTACAACCGCCTGCTGACCGGCACGGAAAACGGCTTGACAGCCTACTGGCGATTCAATGATCCGGTGACCGATGAAGCATATGACATCTCGCACGTCGGGACGAACTATAACAAGAACCACCTCGCGCTGAGCGAGAGCGGCATCACGCTGAAAGGTGAATCTGCGGACGACTATCCGACCGACGGACAGTTGGCTTTGCGTGCAACGACAGATAGCGGTGGCAACTATCAGATTTCGGGTGTTCCCTATGTAGGGGAAGGAACGAGCTATACGGTGACACCTTCACATCCGATTCTTAAGTTCAACCCGACCTCCCGTACTGTCGTGATCGGCAACATGCAACCGGTGGTTTTGGATGTCAAGTTTACGGACAACTCAGCGATTGTGATCCAAGGATATGTCTTTTACGAGAACAGTTCCGTTCCGGTGAAAGACGCAATGTTCAGCATCGACGGCCAGGTGGTGACGGCCAATGGACAGCCGGTCAAAACCGCAACGGATGGCAAGTTCTCCTTCAGCGTTCCGGCAGGAGTACACACGGTAAAGGTGGAGAAAGCGAACCATACGTTCAAGGACGACGGTCGCCTGCTCGACGGAAACGGTAACAACTACAACTATCAGCAACCGATGAACGACATCCGCTTCTGGGACCAGACGAAGGTGAAGCTGATCGGCCGCGTGGCAGGCGGTACGGTCGAGCAGAACAAGCCGCTCGGCTTCTCGCTCTCGAAAAACAACTTGGGTGACAACCCGACACTCGTCTTGACACTGGAAGGCAATGCAAACAGCGAAATCTACGATCAGGACGTTGCCGGAGACAAGGCGCCCGCATCCATCAAGGAAACAATAACGCATCACGACGATAAGCATAAGAACAACGTCGTGTTTAATCAATATAATATCACGATCACACCCAACAACGAAACTGGCGAATTCGCAGCATGGCTCTTCCCAGTCAGCTACAAGCTAAACCAAGCAACGGTAACAGGCTGGGAGATCATGCCGAGTTCTTCACCAACCATCGACCTGACAAACGTTTTTACGGAACAGACCTCCGAATACACCCCAGTGGACGAAGAGGGCAACGAAGGGGAAACCCAGAGTCTGACCTACAACAAGGAGTTCTTGCTGATTCACCGCGTCCAACCGACCATTTCCTACAAACAGCTCAGCAGTTCGGGTAAGCCGGTCGACCATTTCGGGTACGACAAATACCTGATTGCCGACATCAACGGCGGGGAACCGGATACGTTGGCGCTGTATGAAAACGGGGAATATTTATTTAATTATCCAGTCTTCGCCTCCGGTCCGTGGGATTTCTTGGTCGAAGCGACGGAGGATTATACCTACAACGGTACGTCGGCTGGGGAGAACCCGACCGTGGATCGCGTCCCGACGCAGGGCGGTGCATTGAAGATTAATAATACGTTCAAAACGACCGATCTTCCGCAGGAGGAGACGTTGGACGAGGACGGCAAGAAGGTGGTGACGATTGAGATGAACAAGCCGATCTTTGCTAACAATAATTTAGGCCATCTGGACTTTTCGGTAGAAATAGAGGGGCAAACCTATACAGCACAGCAACTGCAAGGCTACTTGGTCGGCCGCGACCCGGAGAACGACGGGACGGACTTCGTGACGGCGGGGCCGATCCGGTTGCTCAACATCCTGCGCGACCCACCTGGGAGCAACAGCTACAGCTGGTGGGAAAGCGGACAAAGCATTACTTACTATACGACAGAGAGCAAAGGCTTCACGCAGGTCGGTTCGGAAGAAAATACTTTAATGTTGGGTACGCTGATTACAACCGGCGTGGGTCTGGGAGCCATGACACTCTTCGAGACGGAAATGGACAACGACGCGTCGGTGGGCTCCAACCACGAGGTGGTGAACGGCAATCCAAAGTCCCGCACGTTGACCTTTACGACCAACACACGCTACCAGACGGGCGAAGATGCACTGAATGTCGGTTCGGCTGCCGATGTCTTTATCGGGATCTCCAACAACATCTATTACGGTGCGGTGGACTACATCGACATCCTGAGCGAGGAGGCGTTCGAACAGCTCAAAGGCGAACCGAACGAGGAATATACAAAGGCGACGACTACGGAAGGTGATACCTATTATATATGTAGGAGAACGATGTTGAGTTCCTCCGTACAGGGGCTGACGAACTTCGCCTACTCGAAGATGCACATCGAGAACATCCTGATTCCGAACCTGGAGAAACTGCGGAACAACCTGTTGGAGGTGAAGACCGCCTCTTTCGGCGAAACAGAAGCACAGGCGAAAGCGACACGGGAAAACCGCGCAGTTTACCTGTCGTACTTGCCGGCGGATGACGAGAACTTCGGGGCGGACAACAGCAAGGAGCTGGAAAGCTACAAAGTCTTCTATCCGAACGGAGAGGTACCGGCACCCCCAGTACTGGATGACCCAGTGTATAATAACGAGAACTTCAAGAAGTATTTCAATGAAGCTCCAAAGAACGGAACACCGGACTCGGTCTACTTGTATAACAGCAACATCCGCGAATGGATCCGTGTGTTGAAACAGAACGAGGATGAAAAGCTGGCGGCGATGAACAGCTCCAGCAAGGACCAGCTGGAAACGAATATCTCCATTTCGGCGGGCATCCCGTTGGAATATTCCGAACAGTATTCGGTGGCAAAAGAAGAATCACACACTTATTCATATATGGCGACGGCCGTGCTAGCGGGTAAGGTCGGTGTGACGATCAATGGCGCCGGTTTCCAGACTTCCGTTTCCGAGGAGTTCGGCGAGTCCGGCGAATCCGAAGCCGGCGAAGGCGAAGAGGGGACGGCAACGGCCGGATATGTGATTGCCGAAGAGGGCGATTTCGATCATCTGTCGGTGGACGTGTACCGTTCAGAGCCGGTAGATTCCGATTTTACCGGTAAATGGGACGGTATGCTGGAGGACATCGAAGACGATGACAACGAACAGGATCCGGACAAGATCAAGAAGATCAAACAGTATGGCAGCTTCATCTTCAAAACACGCGGCGGTGCGACAGCCTGCCCGTATGAGCCGGCCGAATATACGCAGTATCAGGACGGTGCACAGCAAAAACTGAACGAAGCGACGTTGCAGGTGGAGAATCCGGACCTGACGGTCGAGAAACCGGTCGTTACCAACGTACCGTCCGACCAGGCTGCCGTCTTCAACTTGAAACTGATGAACGACTCGCAGGTTGCAGGCAATACGGCTATCTTCACCATCGCCATCGTGGATGCACAGAACCAGCATGGGGCGAAGTTCTCCATCGACGGTGTGCCTTTGGCAGACGGTCGCGGTATCGAAGTGCCCTACGGCGAAGTGCTGAACAAGGTATTGGAGGTACGTCGTGGTACGGAATACGACTACGAGAACCTGGCATTGGTCTTGAAGTCGCAATGCCAATCCGACCCGACCGACAATCAGGCGGATATTGCCGACACAGTCTACATCTCCGCCCACTTCATCCCGTCGTCTTCAGACATCAACATCAAAAGCCCGACAGACAAGTGGACACTGAATACCAACTCGCCGAAAGATTCGACTGACAAATACTATATGCCGTTGACAATCGACGGGTTCGACGTGAACTTCCAGGGATTCCACCATATTGAGGTGCAATACAAGGCATCTTCGGAGGCGGACACGCGCTGGACGAACATCTGTAGCTTCTTCACCGACACGACCTACTACGAAGAAGCATCGGGCACAAAAGAATTTATCACCGGTCCGACCATCACCACCCGCTTCTTCGGGGCCGAGGACCAGAACTACGACATCCGTGCCGTGACCTTCTCGAAGGTGGGCAACGAGTTCGTAACGAAGGAATCGCCCGTCATCACCGGGGTGAAGGATACGAAACGCCCTGTCGTCTTCGGCAACATCGAGCCGGCAGACGGTGTGCTGGGCGTGAACGATGAAATCCGCCTGACATTCAACGAAACGATCGCCGAAGGCTACATGACGGATGTGAAGAACTTCCGCGTAACCGGAACCCGCAACGGATCGAACGGCGACCACTCGACGGCGTTGACATTCGACGGACGCAGTTCGTACCTCGAAACACAGGTGACACGTAACCTCGAAGCCAAAGATGTGACCGTGGAAATGTGGATCAACCCTTCAGCCTCCGGACAGGATATGACCCTCTTCAGCCACGGCGACGAAACCAACGCGCTGGAACTGACTTTGGCAAAAGACAACACGCTGAAAGTCCGTATCGGAGAATTGGAATATACCTCCAAAACGTTGGATGTGAAATTGGACGAATGGAGGCATGTGGCGATGACCTACCGTGCCGCCAACCAGCAGTTATCTGTCTACTTCGGCGGACAGGAGGTTGTTACCGGCGTACAGACCGTACCTTACAGTGGTGTCGGCCCGATGATATTCGGACGGAGCATCCGGGGCGGAAACTATTTCGCCGGACAGATGCACGAAGCACGTATCTGGACCAAGGTGGTCGAAATGGCCGACCTTATCGCCAACTCGCTGCGCATCTACACCGGACGCGAAGCCGGATTGCTTGCCTACTACCGGATGAACGAAGGTAAAGGTGACATGGTGACGGATAAATCGCAAGGTGCGACAGCCTACATGTATGGCGCAACCTGGAGTACACAGGACGGCAAGTCGCTTTCTTTCAACGGCAAGGATGCGATCGCAGTGGTCAACTCCTCACGTGTGGCGATCACCGGATCAAGTGACTACACCCTGGAATTCTGGTTCAAGGCTGCAGCCGGCCAAAAAGAAGACGCTGCGTTGGTTGCCAACGGAAAAGGTGTCGGAGAAGAGAGCAACGGAAATGCAAACAAAGTATTCGTCGGCTTCGTGGATAACGAACTCCTGTTCCGCAACAACGGATACGAACAAAAGGTAGCAGGTAACTTCCGCGATGGTGCATGGCATCATTTCGTACTGGCCGTGAACCGGACGGCAGGCAATGCACAGATCTTCATGGATGGCGTGTTGAATAGCTATTTCGACGCTTCGAACATCGGCGGTTTCAGTGCAACGCAACTCTATGCAGGCGCACGCCGTTGGACGGAAGCGGAACAACTGGTCAGCCATACGGATATGTATTTGGACGGAGCGATCGACGAATTGCGCATTTGGAATATGGCCCTGCCGGCCTCGACGGTTTCCAACAACTATAACATATCACCGGAAGGAACGGAGATGGGATTGATGATGTACTTGCCGTTCAGCAAGTATATCACGAACAGTGCCAATATACAGGAACTAGTTTACAGCGGAGATGACTTGGTGACCGATTCGACTTTGGTTACGCTGGAGAAAGCTGTTGCGACCAGCGAAGTGGCTCCTGTTTGCAAGAAAGCCCCTGAAACATCCATTCCATTTACATTCGTCGTAAACAAGGATGCGTTGGTGATCAATCTGATGGACACGCCCGAAGCGATCGAAAAGACAACAGTCAACTTCACAGTGAAGGATGTAAGCGACTTGAATGGCAACTTGATGGAAAGCCCGGTTACATGGAGCGCGTACATCGACCGTAATCAACTGAAATGGAGCGAAAAGTCCGTAACGAAAGAGAAAAAGCTGAACGCGACCATGACATTTGCCGTAGATGTGGAGAACCACGGAGGAACGGTGAAGAACTTCACGATCGAAGGATTACCCGCCTGGTTGGATGCCATGCCTGAATCCGGCTCCATCGACCCGCAGGGACGGGAGACGATCCTCTTTACCGTGGACGAAGGGACGAATGTAGGCCGATATGACGAAGTTATCTACGTCAAAGGTGACAACAATGTGGCCGAATCCCTGCCTGTAACGTTGAAAGTGTTTGACGAACAACCGGACTGGACAGTCAATCCGGGAGATTTCACCTATAACATGAACGTGTACGGACGGCTCCGTTTCAACAAACTGTTTTCTGCAGACGCGGAAGACATGTTGGCTGCTTTCGATGCAGGTGGACGTTGCATAGGTGTGGCGAACAGCCAGTATCTGAAAGATAATGACATGTGGTACGTCTTCCTGACAGTCTACAGCAACACGAACCGCTTGGCAGCAAACCAGATCGAGTTCCGTTCATGGGATGCCAGCACAGGACTCGTCTATACAGCTTATCCGTCGGAAGACATTTCATTCGAAAGCGATAAGGTTTGGGGGACGGCCTCCTCTCCGATCATCTTCGACGGAGAAGAGCGTGTGGTACAGAATATAGACCTGATCAAGGGCTGGAACTGGATATCCTACAATGTGGCAAGCGAACTGTTCTCCGATCCGACAAGCATCTTGAACAAAGCGATCTTCACAGGTGACGAACAGGTGAAAGACGAGACGAACGGTGTCTACATGACTTACGACGGTATCCGGAAGCAATGGGTCAATAACGATCCGGCCCAGGCGTTGAAATTTGACAACCGTCACATGTTCCTGCTCCAATCCCCGATGACACAGAAACTAAGCGTTTCGGGTTTGGCGATCCACGAAAAGGAAAACCTGACATTGGATATCCTCCCGAACTGGAATTACATCAGTTATCTGAGCACCGTCAATCTGCCGATCTCGGAAGCTTTGGCCGGATTCGAGGCTGTGGAAGGCGATATCATCAAGTCACAAGACCGTTTTTCTATGTATGGAGAAACAACCGGTTGGCTTGGCAGCCTGACTTATCTGGAACCGGGCAAGGGATATATGTTATTCAGCAAGAACAAAACGACGTTAACCTATCCGGATGTAACGGCAGGAACCACTACACGCAGTACGATCAGTACACGTACGATAGGTATGCCGGTCGAAACCGTATCCGAACAGGCCGGACAATATGCCGCCAATATGTCTGTAGTCGCAACAGTGGCTGACAATATGCCGCTTTATTCCGGAGACCGCTTGCTGGCTTATGCTAATGGGGAACTGCGAGGAGAAGCAATGGTAACAGAACGTCCGTCCGATGGCGAATCACTATTCTTCCTCAGCGTAGGAGGTGATCGTAACGAAGGCATTTCGTTTGCTCTCGAACGTGGCGGAGAAATCATCGCAGAGACATCTCCGATGTTGGACTATGCAGCCAATACCGTAAGAGGAGACATTGAACAGCCGATGATCATCGACTTTATCAACGATCTCGAAATATCGGTTTATCCGAATCCGTTCGAGCACGAACTGAACTTCATGCTCAATGCTAAGTCAGGAGATAAAGTGGAAATCATGCTTTACACGATGGCTGGACAAATGATCCACCGCTACCAAACTACGGCAGCTGCCGACGGTTACATACATCACCGCTACAATGCGGCAGTCGACATGTCGAAGGGTATCTATATGGCGACAGTCATCATAAACGGTGAAAGACATGTCTATAAAATCAGTAAAAGATAATACGAAAACAAGATGAAACAATACATTTATCAAATGATAATCTTGGCAGTCTCCACATGTTTGTGGAGCTGTCAAGACGATGATCCTACGCCGACGGTTGTTGAAGAACCCGATTGGAAATTGGAATTGGTGGAAAACGATCCTGAACCGGAATGGGAAATGCCGGAAAGCGGAATCTATCAGTTCAGTATGACCGGCATAATGAAACTGTCCGACTTCCTCGAAGGATATGCAGACGAAACAGACGAAGTCTCTGCTTTTATCGGCAATGAATGCCGAGGTGTAGTCAAAGCACAAGAATATAACGGAGAAAAGTTATTTTTCCTTTATATCCGAGGGAACTCGGCTGAGAAACAAAAAGTAACTCTCAAATATTATAGTGCCAAGAACAAAAAACTATACGTCTGCAACGAACTGTTCGATTTTGTACAAAACGGCACATATGGCAAAATTTCCGATCCAGCTATTCCTCCGTTCGAAGAATCAGGAAAGTATCCGGAAGCAATGACCGCTACTGTGGCCCTGACAGAGTCACTGCCTTTCGAACAGCGAGACAAAGATATTCTGGCTGCCTTTGTAGGAGAAGAATGCCGGGGTGTCGGGACTTTGGCCGAAATGGATGGACGTAAAGTGTACCAGTTTGAAATACGAGGTAAAAAAGGAGAAAATGCACCTGTCTACTTCATGTATTATAGCCTGCAGACCAGCAGTATCTATAAGGCTTCCGAATCTTTCCCCTTCATTGATGAAGGAGTGAAAGGCACCGTAGAAGAGCCGTTCACGATATCTTTACAACCTGTTGTAAATTGACACTAAACTCCAATAAAAAAGGCGGTCTCCGTGAGAGATCGCCTTTTCCAAACGCAACGAATAAATTATTAATTACTTACACTCTTATTATTTCTTACAGTCGCAAGAAGAGTAAGCCACTAACATCCAAACCAATTTTTCCTGTTCCTTCAGGTAATCGCTCATCAATGCTACTGTCGCCTCGTCTCCGGATTCGGAAGCCAAAGAAAGTAATTTACGTTCTTCGGCAATAAACTGGCCGTAAGTGTCCAGAACGTTTTCCAACGCTTCGTCTGCACAAGATACGCCCGACACCTCCTTTACTTTGGCAACTTTCAGATATTCACTGAATTTGTTAACCGGAACACCACCTAACATCAGGATACGCTCAGCCAGTTCATCTACCTTTTCAGCGGCATCGTTATACATATCTTCGAACTTGCTGTGGAGAACAAAGAAACCGTGTCCCTTAATGTTCCAATGGAAACCGCGAAGGTTTGTATAGAATACCTGATAATCGGCTAATAACTGTTGTAATGCTTCAACTACTTTACCTGCAGCAACTGCATCCAAATGGATATAATCTAATGTCTTCATAATACTTTACTTTTTAATTGTTATACTTTTCGTTTTTCTTGTACTGCAAAGATACATCAGATATAAGTACCTGTCAAACAGATAATTTTTATACACAAATAGATATACTCTATCACACTTCCGGCAGAACGGATTACCAGTCCAATACCGAAGACACAGCATTCGTCGGAATGATACTTTTACACAAATATTCCTGCCTGCTCTTGCTTTCAAAACATATATGCTTTGAACACGAAACATATATGTTTTGAAATCGAATCATATATGTTTCGCATTGCATTTCATGATTTTTTCCTACCTTCGTAAAAATTATCAATACAGAGTCCGTAACAACAAACAAAGAATATTATGAATATACAACAACTCGAATACATCCTGGCTGTAGACACATACCGCCATTTTGCCAAAGCTGCAGAACATTGCCGCGTAACTCAACCGACATTAAGCATGATGATCCAGAAACTGGAAGATGAACTGGGCGTGAAACTTTTCGACCGCAATATCCAGCCGGTCTGCCCTACCCCTGCCGGCCGTAAGGTGATCGATCAGGCACGTGTAGTCCTCTACCAGACTTCTCTGATTAAAGATATCGTAAACGAAGAAGAGCAATCTTTGAAAGGTACGTTCCGTCTCGCCGTGTTACCGACGATTGCTCCTTATCTGCTTCCCCGCTTTTTCCAGCAAGTATCGGAGAAGCATCCTGATCTGGATATCCGCATTCTGGAAATGCAAACGGCTCCTACAACGAAAGCCCTCCTAAACGGCGAAATAGATGCTGCCATCATCGCAAACCAACCGACGGAGGTGCAGCTACAGGGAGACATCCTATACTACGAACAGTTTTATGCTTACGTAGCCCGTAACGAAAGCGTGTTCAAGAAAGAGATGGTCCGCTCCGCCGATATCAGCGACGAACGTCTTTGGTTGCTGGATGAAGGACATTGTTTCCGCGATCAGCTGATGCGTTTTTGCCAAATGGAAAAGGTCAAACTCCGTCAGGCAGCCTACCGTCTGGGAAGTCTGGAGACTTTTATGCGTATGGTTGAAAGCGGCAACGGCGTCACTTTTATTCCGGAACTGGCTACCTATCAGTTAAGCGAACAGCAAAAAGAACTGGTACGCCCGTTTGCCATCCCCAAACCGGCACGTGAAATCGTCTGGGTAACCCGCAAAGATTTTATCCGGCATTCGGTCGCCGGTATTCTGATCGAAAGCATCCGAAAATCTGTTCCAAAAGAAATGCGTACACTGCAAGCGGGGTTGCGAGTGGTCTGAAACGGAATTGTCTTTCATAGGACAGCAAAATTTGGAAAGCCGGCAATTTAAACACATGACCGATTCATGTCTATCTGGCTAAAAAACACCCCTGACGAAATAAATATTTCGGATGCGATGAAAAAAAATATCACTTTATGCTTGTAGTTTCCAAAAAAGCGTTACTTTTGCTGCGTATTTAAAAACAAAGAGACAAAATGAATCGATTTAGCTTTACATATTACTTTTATTACTTTTACTTTAGCAGAGTGAAGGCAGGAGTTTGTATGTAAAGCATTGATGAATGAATGTATATATCAATAACAAAATATGAAGTCCTGCCGGTTTCGGTGGGACTTTTTTGTTATTGAAAATTGAGAATTGAAAAATAATAGATAAAGAGAAGATGAAAAAGAAAGTAGCAATCCAGGGAATAGCCGGTTCGTATCACGATATAGCCGCCCGTAATTATTTCGAAGGCGAAGAGATTGAAATTATCGGTTGCAACACATTCAGAGATGTTATTTCGACCATCAAGAAAGATCCTTCCATTCTGGGAATGATGGCGATCGAAAATACAATTGCAGGCAGCTTGTTGCAGAACCATGAGTTGATCCGTGAAAGCGGTTTGCAAGTTATCGGCGAATACAAACTGCGCATATCCCACTCGCTGGTTGCACTTCCAGGGACCAATATCCACGATGTCAAAGAAGTCAACTCTCACCCGATCGCCCTAATGCAATGTACCGATTTCCTCGATACGCTACCTAACGCAAAAGTGGTCGAGAAGGAAGATACCGCCATGAGCGCCCGGTGGATTTCGGAAAACCAACTGAAGGGACACGCCGCCATCTGTGGGAAACTGGCCGCCCAGATCTACAACATGGAAGTCCTTGCCGAAGGGATCGAGACAAACAAACGAAACTTCACCCGCTTTTTGGCAATAGCCGACCGCTGGACGGCAGACGAGATGCTCAAAGGTGAAGACAAAAACAAAGCATCCGTCGTTTTCGCCCTCCCCCACACAGCCGGCAGCCTCTCCAAAGTTCTCTCCGTCCTTTCCTTCTACGACATGAATCTTTCTAAAATACAATCCTTGCCAATCATCGGCCGCGAATGGGAATATCTGTTCTATATCAATCTGACATTTACGGACTACCTGCGCTACAAACAGGCATTGGATGCTATCAGACCGTTGACAAAAGACTTAAAAATATTAGGTGAATATGCAGAAGGAAAACAAAGTGTGTAACATTACACCCGCTAACCGCGTAGGTAGCGTACAAGAGTACTACTTTTCCAGGAAACTGAAAGAAGTAGCCGAAATGAACGCCGCTGGTAAAAATGTGATCAACCTCGGCGTTGGCAGTCCCGACCTTCCCCCTTCGGAACGGACAATCGAGACATTGTGTGAACATGCCCGTCAGCCGAACGAACATGGTTATCAGCCGTATGTAGGTATTCCTGAACTGCGTAAAGGATTCGCCGATTGGTATAAGAAATGGTATGACGTGGATCTTGACCCCAAAACGGAAATTCAACCGTTGATCGGTTCCAAAGAAGGAATCCTGCACATATCGCTGGCATTCCTGAATCCGGGTGAGGGCGTTTTGGTTCCCAATCCCGGCTATCCGACCTACAGTTCGGTAAGCAAATTAGTCGAAGCCAATCTGATCTCTTATGAACTGAAAGAGGAACTGGGTTGGCAGCCGGACTTCGATGAGTTGGAAAAGATGGATTTATCGAATGTCAAATTGATGTGGACCAACTACCCCAATATGCCGACAGGAGCCAACGCCAGTATGGAACTATACGAAAAGCTGGTCGCTTTCGGAAAGAAGCACGGGATTATCATCTGCAACGACAACCCATACAGCTTCATTCTGAACGAGTATCCATCAAGCATCCTGTCCGTACCGGGAGCCAAAGACATCTGTATAGAAATGAACTCCATGAGTAAGGCGCACAATATGCCTGGCTGGCGTATGGCGATGCTCGCTTCCAATGCCCAATTCGTACAGTGGGTCCTGAGAGTAAAAAGCAATATCGACTCCGGACAGTTCAAGCCGATGCAATATGCGGCCGTCGAAGCATTGAGCGCACCGAAGGAATGGTACGACAATATGAACCAGGTATACCGCAGTCGCCGTAATCTCGCCGGACAGATCATGCGCACGTTAGGATGCGAATATGACGAAAAGCAGGTAGGTATGTTCCTCTGGGGGAAAATCCCCGCCGGAGCAAAAGGTAGCGAAGCGATAGCCGACAGGGTCTTGTATGAAGCCAATGTATTCCTGACGCCGGGATTTATCTTCGGTAGCCAGGGCGAACGTTACATCCGCATCTCGCTCTGCTGTAAAAACGAAACATTGGAAGAGGCCCTGAAGAGAGTGAAAAAGATTTATGATTTATAATTTATGGTTTATACGTCACCATCAAATCATAATCTCATAAATCACAAATTATAAATCATAAATTATAAATCATAATACAGTCATGGAAATGGAATTAGAATCAATCATGTTACCCGGTATAGATCCGCAGCGCCCTATTGTAATCGCCGGTCCGTGTAGCGCAGAGACAGAAGAGCAGGTAATGGAAACAGCAAAAGGGATCGCCGACAAAGGCATCAAGTTGTTCCGCGCAGGAATCTGGAAACCTCGTACTAAACCGGGTGGATTCGAAGGAATCGGAGCGGAAGGCTTGCAATGGTTGAAACGAGTAAAAAAGGAAACAGGCATGTACGTTGCCACCGAAGTGGCAACGAAAGATCATGTGTTCGAAGCATTAAAAGCAGGGATCGACGTGCTGTGGATCGGTGCCCGTACAACGGTTAACCCGTTCGCCGTACAGGAAATTGCAGATGCATTGAAAGGCGTGGATGTTCCGGTTCTGATCAAGAACCCGGTTAATCCGGATTTGGAGTTGTGGATCGGCGCTTTCCAACGTCTTTATGGAGCCGGTATCCGTCGCTTGGGTGCCATCCACCGCGGTTTCAGCTCTTACGATAAGAAGATGTACCGCAACCTCCCACTCTGGCATATTCCTATCGAGCTTCGCCGCCGTATGCCAAACCTACCGATCTTCTGCGATCCAAGCCATATCGGAGGCAAACGTGAACTGGTCGCTCCTCTTTGCCAGCAGGCGATGGACTTGAGTTTCGACGGTTTGATCATCGAATCACATTGTAACCCAGATTGCGCCTGGAGCGACGCTTCACAGCAGATCACTCCGGATGTATTAGATTACGTTCTGAATTTATTGGTTATCCGCGACTCCAACCAGACAACGGAAAACTTGACTGAACTCCGCCGCCAGATCGACGGTATTGACGAACAATTATTGGAACTTCTGGCTAAACGTATGCGTATCTCCCGCGAGATCGGCGTGTACAAAAAAGAGCACAATATGCCAATCCTGCAATCACCGCGCTACAGCGAGATTCTGGAAAAGCGTTCCAATATGGGTGAACAGATGGATTTGAGTACGGACTTTGTAAAAGAAATCTTGAAAGAAATCCATGAAGAATCCGTCCGCCAGCAGATGATCATCATGAATGAACAATAATAGTTTGCTAATGTGCCAATTAAAGAGAATGCTCCATTGGCACATTAGTACATTAAACAATTACTGATAATGAAAATACTGATATTGGGTGCAGGGAAGATGGGATCTTTCTTCACCGATTTACTTAGTTTTGAACATGAAGTGGCCGTACTTGAGAGTGATCCGAAACGAATGCGTTTCATCTATAATGCTCTCCGCCTGCAAAAGCCGGAAGAAGTTGCCGAATTCAAACCCGAATTAGTCATTAACTGCGTGACGCTAAGCTATACGATCGAAGCATTCAAGAGTGTCATGCCCTACCTGCAACCATACTGTATCATCTCGGATATCGCATCGGTCAAGACGCACCTGAAAGAATTTTACGAGACATGTAACTTTCCGTATGTTTCTACCCATCCGATGTTCGGCCCGACATTTGCCAACTTGGGACAACTGGAAAAAGAAAATACGATCATCATCTCCGAAGGGGATCATTTGGGAAAGATTTTCTTCAAAGACATCTATTCGAGTCTACGTTTGCATATCTGTGAATATACATTCGAGGAACACGACAAGGTTGTGGCTTACTCGCTGGGAATCCCGTTCGCTTCCACGATGGTGTTCGCCGCCACGATGAAGCATCAGGATGCGCCGGGTACGACGTTCAAACGTCATATGAAAATCGCCCGCGGTCTGCTTTCCGAAGACGACTACCTGTTGACAGAAATCCTTTTCAACCCGCGCACTCCTCATCAGATCGCACGTATACAGGAAGAACTGGATATCTTACAAAGAATCATCAAGGACAAAGATTCGGAAGGAATGAAAGAATACCTGACAAAAATCAGGAAGAATATCGAATAATACAGTACATTTTGACACACCACTTTCCAAGATACAATCTGGTAACAACAAATCGTTCCACAGCTGTGAGTCGTCCAGCTCACACTTGTGGAACAGCTTATTTAATGACTTCATACCATAAAACAAACGATCATGAACAACATCATCTACTTTATGGCAAGACTATCATTGCTATATTCCCTGTTATGGAGCATTTCCATTCACGCTTATGCACACAGCCGAGATACCGACCCAAACTCCACATATCCGACACCGGACCGTCTTTTCCACATTGCACGTAGCTTGAACCGCAACCTCGTCTGTTATGATGCCAACCAAACCAATGGCAAACTGGACACCAAAGAACCCATAAAAGTTTACTGGCTGAACCGAGAAATGGAACCGGGAAAAACTAACGGACTAAGTTTCATACAAAAAAAGATGGCCTACGGTTACAAAGTGATTTCAGTAGCAGAACATACTTGCACGATTACCCTAACGGCTTATCCGGAAAAGAAACTGACGATCTGTAGGGAGGGAGATCACTTCGTCTGCCATGTCAAGATAGACAATCGGCAGGCTATCCTACAATCTTTGTATGTCAAGGCCAGCCCCAACAATCCGCTAAATGTGGAATACGTGGAACTGCAAGGCATAACAACCGATACTGGCGTCCCTGTCACGGAAAAGGTCAGCAAATAAAAAAGAAATACGGTTGCTATCAACGACACAGGTCTTTGAACTTTTTTGCAACTATTTTGCAACTAAAAAATGTAAAAACCGCTTGAAAAGCGTATTTTTGTCCTTGTATTTCAAAAAAGAGTGTTTTACGGATGAAGGTATGTATAGCTGAAAAGCCCAGTGTAGCACGCGAAATTGCAGAAGTTCTCGGGGCAACCAAAAAGATGAACGGGTATATTGAAGGAAACGGGTATCAGGTAACCTGGACTTTCGGACATCTGTGCACTCTCAAAGAGCCCAATGATTATTCAGAGAACTGGAAACGCTGGAGTCTAGCTTCCCTCCCAATGATCCCGCCTCGATTCGGGATCAAGCTGATCAGCAACCCGACATACGAACAGCAATTCAAAACAATCGAAGAACTGATGCAGAATGCCGAAATGGTTATCAACTGCGGAGACGCCGGCCAGGAAGGAGAACTGATCCAGCGTTGGGTGCTGCAAAAGGCTGGCTGTAAATGCCCGGTCTACCGCCTATGGATATCTTCGTTGACAGAAGAAGCGATCCGCGAAGGTTTTCAACATTTGAAAGAACAGTCTGACTTCACCAAGTTATACGAGGCCGGTCTTTCCCGTGCCATCGGTGACTGGCTGTTAGGGATGAACGCAACGCGCCTTTATACGCTTCGCTACGGACAAAATCGGCAAGTGCTTTCCATCGGACGAGTACAGACACCTACCCTTGCACTCATCGTAAACCGACAAGCCGAAATAGACAACTTTAAGCCGGAGCCTTTTTGGGAACTGAAAACAGTTTACCGAAACACAACTTTCTCGGTTACCAAAGGCAAATTCACGAAGAAAGAAGAAGGAGAAGCTTTCCTGGAAATAGTTCGGCAAAAAGAATTCACCGTCACCGACATATCAGAAAAGAAAGGCAAGGAATATGCTCCTCGCCTTTTCGACCTGACTTCGTTGCAGGTGGAATGTAATAAGAAATTTGCTTTCACGGCAGACGATACGTTAAAGCTGATCCAGTCGCTATACGAAAAGAAAGTGACAACCTACCCGCGTGTCGACACCACTTTTCTAAGTGACGACATCTATCCTAAAGTTCCCAACACACTTAACGGCCTGGTTGACTATATCGACCTGACAGCCTCGCTGCTGAAGGCGAAAATACGGAAAGACAAACGTGTATTCGATAATTCGAAGGTGACGGATCACCATGCCATCATCCCGACCGGTGTACCAGCACGCAACCTAACGGACAACGAACGGAAGGTGTACGACCTGGTGGTCCGCCGTTTCATCGCAGCTTTTTACCCAGACTGCGAAATCTCGACTACTACGGTATTGGGTAAAGTCGACAAAGTGGATTTCAAGGTAACAGGCAAACAGATACTGAAACCGGGATGGCGCGTCGTGTTCGGAGCAGAGCAGAAAGACTCGGACGCCGAACCGTCAGACGAAGAAGGTGTACTGCCGGATTTTGTAAAAGGAGAAAGCGGCCCCCACAAACCGACATTAGGCGAAAAATGGACACAGCCGCCCAAACCCTACACCGAAGCGACATTGCTCCGCGCCATGGAAACCGCCGGTAAACTTGTGGACAATGACGAATTGAGAGACGCATTGAAGGAAAACGGTATAGGCCGTCCTTCCACCCGCGCCGCCATCATCGAGACTTTATTCAAACGCAATTATATCCGCAAGGAACGTAAGAACCTGTTTCCTACAGCTACCGGTGTGGAACTCATCGACACGATACAGGAAGAGCTGCTGAAAAGTGCCGAACTGACCGGTCTTTGGGAAAAGAAACTCCGACAAATCGAACGGGGCACCTACGAAGCCCGTACTTTTTTGGAAGAGCTTAAGCTGATGGTTCATCAGGTAGTGATCAACGTTCTCTCCGACCAGACCGGACGCACCATCACAATCGAGCAGGCTGCTCCGGAGAAGCCCCAAGCCGAAAAGGAGCCGAAAGGGAAAAAAACGCGCAAACCGCGTGCCAAGAAGGAAAAGACTCCCGGTCAACCGGAATCAACAACCGTTCCCGTAAAGCCAGTATGCCCGATCTGTAAGAAAGGTAGCATCCTGCGTGGAAAAACGGCTTACGGCTGTTCCGAATATAAAGATGGTTGTACTTTCCGCATGGATTACGCCACCTATGGTGAAGGTTTGTCGGATGAGGAATTAGTGAAGGTGATCAGTGGAATCGGAAAGGATTAAACCGCCAAATTGGTTTACACTTTCTTCACGATAAATCAGAACGTGAAAACATAATTAATAAAGAACTACAAAGTATTTTAAAACAAAATGGGGTTTAATAATTAATCTAAAATCAATGAAAGAAGAATGGTTTCCATTGGTCGATGAAAAGGGAGAGACAATAGGAAAAGCAACCCGCAAGGAGTGCCATAGCGGATCGAAAATGTTACATCCGGTAGTGCACCTGCATATTTTCAATAAAGCAGGTGACCTCTACCTACAAAAGCGTTCGATAAACAAAGATATCCAACCCGGTAAATGGGATACTGCAGTGGGGGGGCATATTGACTACGGAGAAACGGTCGAAGATGCCCTTCACCGGGAAGTACGGGAAGAATTGGGGATAACAGATTTCATCCCGCAATTCATCACCCGTTATGTATTCGAATCGGCTATAGAAAAAGAGTTAGTCAACACCTACCGTACCACTTACGACGGTCCGATCATCCCTGACCCTTCCGAACTGGACGGTGGACGTTTCTGGTCTCCTTCCGAAATCCTCGAAAATATGGGAAAAGGAATTTTCACACCCAACTTCGAAGATGAATATAAACGGTTATTCATGTAAACTACAAAAACACTAAAACAATGGCAAAAGAATTAGAACTCAAGTACGGCTGTAACCCCAACCAGAAGCCGTCGCGCATTTTCATGCAGCAAGGGGAGCTGCCCATAGAAGTCTTGAACGGACGTCCCGGATATATCAACTTCCTGGATGCTTTCAACAGCTGGCAATTAGTAAAAGAACTGAAAGAAGCAACCGGACTGCCCGCCGCCGCTTCCTTCAAGCACGTAAGTCCGGCAGGAGCCGCCGTAGGTATCGAGATGAACGATACGTTGAAGAAAATCTATTTTGTGGACGATCTTCCGCTCACTCCGCTTGCAACCGCCTATGCTCGCGCCCGCGGTGCCGACCGTATGTCGTCCTACGGCGACTTCATCGCACTCAGCGACATATGCGACGAAGCGACTGCACGCCTCATCAACCGCGAAGTTTCCGATGGCGTCATTGCTCCCGACTATACATTGGAAGCGCTTGAAATCCTGAAAAATAAACGGAAAGGCACTTATAATGTCATCAAAATCGATCCAGACTACTGCCCCGCTTCTATCGAACACAAAGAGGTTTTCGGTATCACATTCGAACAGAGACGTAACGAGATCAAATTAGACGAAAACCTGCTGACCAACATCCCAACCCTGAACAAAAATTTCCCAGACGAAGCGAAACGCGACCTGATCATCGCCCTTATCACACTGAAATATACGCAGAGTAACTCAGTCTGCTACGTTAAGGACGGACAGGCCATCGGTATCGGTGCCGGTCAGCAAAGCCGTATCCACTGTACCCGTCTGGCGGGCAACAAAGCAGATATCTGGTACTTACGCCAGCATCCGAAAGTAATGAATCTGCCTTGGATCGAGAAGATCCGTCGTGCAGACCGAGACAACACGATCGACGTCTATATCAGCGATGACCACGAAGATGTTTTGGCCGACGGTATCTGGCAACGTTTTTTCACTGAAAAACCGGAAATCCTGACACGCGAAGAAAAACGTGCCTGGCTAGACACACTTAAAGACGTTTCATTGGGTTCCGATGCCTTTTTCCCCTTCGGTGACAATATAGAACGGGCACATAAAAGCGGCGTAGATTATATTGCACAGGCTGGTGGTTCCGTCCGTGACGACCATGTGATCGACACATGTGACAAATATGGTATCGCAATGGCATTCACAGGTGTACGGTTGTTTCACCATTAACAGAGAATTCTTGTTTTTAAAACACTAGTGTCTTTCACTATGAAATAATTCCGAACTTAAGTTATGAATCAGCAAAGAAATCGTTAACTGGAACATTAGCTATAATTAATAAAATCTTTTGCAAGGCTACCTTCCCAGGTAGCCTTGTTTTTTTCAGACAACTTGTGCGAGGAAACAAATCCATATCCAAAAAATAATATAACATCATATCATTCATCCCGAATCATTTACGCATACTTAACGCATACTTTACTAATAAGATTAACACAGGTACTTCAATCAGCGGACCGATTACTGCGGCAAAAGCCTCGCCCGAACTTATACCGAAAACAGCGATCGCTACGGCGATAGCCAACTCAAAATTATTTCCGGTAGCCGTAAATGATACGGAAGCGGCTTTTTCATAATCCGTTCCCATTTTCCGGGTGACGAAGAAAGAAACAAAAAACATGATACCAAAATACAATATTAACGGTATAGCTATTATCAGTACATCATATGGCAACTTTATGATATATTCCCCCTTATAAGAGAACATTATCACGATTGTAAACAACAATGCCAACAATGTAACAGGGCTTATCTTGGGAATAAACTTTTGGTAATACCAATCCATGCCTTTGTTATTAACCAGAATTAAACGAGTCGAAAATCCAAGAATAAACGGTATTCCTAAGTAAATGCCTACGCTTTTCGCAATCTCGGACATCGTGATTTGCTGGACGGCGTCGGTTGTTTCAATCCCTACCCATTCTGGGAACACGGATAAAAAGAAATAAGCATATACGGAAAAGAAAAGGACTTGAAAAATGCTGTTAAAAGCGACCAGACCGGCCGTATATTCATTACTTCCTCCTGCGAGTTCGCTCCAAACCAAGACCATAGCGATACATCGTGCAAGACCTATCATTATCAGCCCGTACATATATTCAGGGTAATTATGCAGAAAGACGATCGATAGGGTGAACATCAATATTGGGCCAACGATCCAGTTCAACAAAAGTGACAATATCAAGACTTTCTTATCTTTGAAAACTTTTCCTAATTCTTCATATTTAACCTTTGCCAAAGGTGGGTACATCATCAGGATAAGCCCGACCGCCAAAGGAATATTTGTCGTTCCGACTTCAAAATTACTCCAGAAATCCACGATACCGGGATATATGTAGCCTAATCCTACACCGATAAACATTGCTAAAAAGATCCATACCGTCAAATAACGGTCTAAAAAAGCAAGTTGTTTCATAATCACTCTTTCTTTATTTCAGAAACATAGAACTGGTAAAAACGATCTTTAATGTCATTTCGTACCCTTATAAATTCACTCCTGATAAAATCCGGTGTTCCGGCCGCATCTGACGGATCGTCAAATCCTATATGCAATCTTTTTCCCACTTCTCCCGTAAAAGCCGGACACGTTTCATTTGCCCCGCCGCAAACGGTTATCACATAATCCCATTTATCATTTATATAATCCGTCACGGAAGTAGGGATATGGATACATAATATCAGTACCCTTATTTTTCTTTCCATGCGATCAAGGCGGCGTTATTGTTTGACAACTCCTTTACTCGGTCGATCCATGACAGTTCCCCTTGTGCCTTAGCCTTTAAAAATGGGTTTTGAGTATCAACCAAAGACAGACAGGAATTTATAGCCCACCATTTGTTCTCAATACCCGCTCTATGCAAATCCTGCTGTAGACGTTCCGCTTCAAAAACCGGGGTTGTTTCCGGAAGTGTCACGATAACGACTTCCGTTTCTTTGGGGTTGCGCAAGCGTGGCAGCAAGTTTGCCACCGCTCCTGTGATCTCTCCCTGTGTCCGTTCCACTTCCTTGTGGTAGCTTTGCGTTGCGTCCAGCAATAACAAGGTGTGTCCGGTCGGGGCTGTATCTATTACCACGATCTCCGTATCTGCTTTTTCCACTATATCGGCAAAAGCCTTGAACACCGCAATTTCCTGGGTACACGGAGAACGTAAATCTTCTTCGATATATTCCATATCTTCGGCCGTCATTTTGTTCTCCCTGGCTTTTGCCCTTACCTCGTTTTTATAAGCCTCCAAAACTTCGGCTTCGTCGATTTTGCTTATGTCGATCTCTGCTTTTATGGCAAGGTCATAGTTCAAATGATTAGCCGGATCTGTCGTCGTCAAATGTACTTTTGCTCCACGTTCTTTTAATTTCAGGGCGATATTTGTTGCTACGGTCGTTTTTCCTACACCGCCTTTTCCCATTGTGAAAATAACCCGTTTTCCGGAAGAAAAAAGATCATCTACCAAATCATCCAGATTTTTTTCGCCCTCTAAAGGCTTATAGTCACCTTCCGGAATGATATTATCGCTTGATAACATTTTACGGATATTCTCAATATTTGACAGGTTATAGGAACGTAGCGGAACGCTATACATCGGATAACCTTTTAATTCTTCTGGAATATTATGTAATGCGGAATTTTGTCTTTCACTTAACAACCTGGTGACATTGTCGTTATCATCGGAATGCTGTAATACCCCATTTATTATAAGTATCTGATTTTTTATACCAAGCAAATTAAGTTCATGTGAAGAACGTGCCGCCTCTTTTAATGGCGCAAGGTCCGGCCGGGCAACCAGTACCAAGCTGGTTACTTTTTCATCGGATAAGGTGCTTACTGCCTGTTTATAAATTCCTTTTCTTTCCTCCAACCCTGACAACTGGCCTAAGCAAGACGCGCCATGTGTGCTCTCACTGATAAACGTACTCCAGGCAGACGGAAGTTGCAACATTCTTAGGGTATGCCCTGTTGGTGCTGTATCAAAAATGATATGATCGTATTCCCTTTGTTTGGCTTCATCGGTAATAAAGTCCGAAAATTCATTGAATGCTGCGATCTCCACCGTACAAGATCCGGAAAGTTGTTCTTCCATATTTCGGATTACACTTTCCGGCAATTTCCCACGATAGGGGGAAATCACGCTTTCCCGGTATTCTGCGGCGGCCTTTTCCGGATCAAGGTTTACAACCACGAGGCCAGGAACTTCGGATATATCCGTACCATGCCCGTTTAATTCCTGCCCGAACACATCTTGCAGGTTAGAGGCCGGATCTGTACTTATCAACAATATTTTTTTGCCAAGATCCGCAAGGCCGACAGCCGTAGCGCAAGCGATAGAAGTTTTACCTACACCACCCTTACCTGTGAAAAACGAATACTTTGTCAGTTGTATATCGGATAAATTAAAATTCTTCATAATCTCATTATTTAATAATTGGAACAATATCTAAATTAACCCCCGTCCATTCGCTTAATTGCTTGTTGGTTGGATAACTCTTTGTAACCACGATTTCGCCCTCTACTATGGTAATCGGCAGACCGTCCGCACCCTCTTTCATCAAATAGTCATTAACTGTTTTATTGCTGACATAAAGCTGCGGTTCATCCCGTAAATTATGGCGTTCAACAATGATTCCTTGTCTTTTGAGAGTTTCCAGAACTGCCGCAATCCTCATAAGATCAGGATTGATATTCGGGCCACACAATCCGGTAGGACAACACATCGCCGGATCAAAAATTTCTATCTTTTTCATATTCTGTTTTATTTTAATTATAAGTAATTGATATATGCGTAATAAATACCGACTGCAATAAACAAGGCGGCAACCACTCTGTTAAACCATTTTTGAAAAATCTGTATGCGGTTATAGAATTTACCTATTCCGGCAACGCTGTACGCCAAGATCCAGGCAACCAGGATAACAGGCAGACCGGTAGCCACAGCATAGACAACGGGCAAAAGGTAGCCCCCCGGTTCTGTTACCGACATGGGTATGAGCATCCCGAAATAAAATAGTCCGCTGGTAGGACAAAACGCCAGAGCGAAAAGCACTCCAAGCAAAAGACTGCCTAAATTCCCCTTTAACTTTCCAGTTCCTGAAAAACCAAATTTTGGCAGGTTCAAACGATCTCCGAAAAGCATGAATACCCCTACAAATATCAAGACCGGAGCGATCAGCATCTCACCGTATTTGCTAAATGTAATTCGCAAAACAACGAACAATATTCTTAAAAAAAGGGCTGCTATTCACAGCAAGCACCTTTTTTACAAGCACAATCGCAAAATAATTGGGCGAACAATTGTCTTGCTATCTCCCAGTTTTCACGATTTATGCAATATTTTACTTTGGGCGTTTCTATTTCACCCTGTATCAGTCCAGCATCTTTTAATTCTTTTAGATGCTGGGAAACGGTCGCTTTGGCGATAGGTAACTCATCGTGAATATCCCCAAAATAACAACTTTCTTGTTTGGCAAGAAAATTTAATATCGCTATCCTGGTAGGATGTCCCAAAGCCTTAGCAAAACGGGCAATTTGTTCTTGCTGCTCCATATCTTTAATTCCTCCCTTGTTCTATTTTATTGTTCGCAAATATACGAACAATAAAATAGAACACAAATTATCGTTTGTTTTTTAACGAACATTTATAATACAGATTTGAACCATCCGTACCGATCTCTATACTGTTTTTGCGGACTTTATCCCATATAATAATAAAAGCAGGCAAAAAAAGAATGATATTCCATTTATATTTTCGCCTGCTTTTGATGAATACGGTTATATTTTTATATACTGTCAATTGTCCGGATTGAAATTCTTATCATACTCCAATAGGTATTTCGCCATCGCCGGATCGTTGAAGTCAACCTTGGACAGTCCCGTATCCAGTTTTCGGATCATCTCCTGGTCTGTTTCTGTCAGTTCGAAACTCTCAATGTCCAGATTCTCTGTCATACGTAACGTATGTACCGATTTGGGAATCGCTACAATACCTTCACCCGTCAAGAAATTTAGAGCGACCTGGGCACTGGTCTTGCCATATTTCGCCCCGATATTTTTCAGCGTTTCATTTGTGAAAATCCGGTCTGTGCCTTGCGCCAGTGGCCCCCAGGCCATCAGACGCGTTCCGTAATCCTTTATCAGTTCTCTCATTCTGGCCTGCTGGGAAAACACGTGCGTCTCCAACTGCAGGACGGCGGGTTTGATTTCCATGTTTTCCGCCAGATCAACAAACCGGGCATCATAGAAATTGCTCAAGCCTATGGCCCGGACTTTGCCGTCCCTGTATGCCTTTTCCATTGCCCGGTATGTCCCATAGTAATCGCCAAAAGGCTGGTGAACGAGCAGCAGGTCGATATAATCGGTACGGAGTTTGCGGAGCGATTCGTCTATGCTCCGTGCCGCCTTCTCCTCACCCGCGTTGGAGATCCATACTTTTGTGGTCAGAAACAATTCTTCACGCGGTATGCCGCATTTGCTGATTGCCGCACCTACGCCCTCCTCGTTATAATATGCCTGTGCCGTATCAATCAGGCGATAGCCAAGCCGGATGGCTTCCGACACGCAGTGCTCACATTCTTGCGGGCCAACCAAAAAGACACCATAGCCCAGCATCGGCATCTTAATGCCATTGTTCAATTCGATAGTATTCATATCAGTCATGTATTTTATGTGTACCTATTCCTCTTACTGTCGGCAGGTCCATGTCGTCGTAAATCGGACTTTTCCCTGTATCCAGTCCGGCTATGTCCTTCATTTCTTCATCTGTAAGCGTAAAATTAAAGATATCCAGGTTTTCCATCATACGCTCTTTACGGACACTTTTCGGAATGACCACCACACCTCTTTGGTTCAGCCAGCGAAGAATGACCTGTCCCACCGTCCTTCCGTGCTTCTCAGCGATGGTTTTCAGAACCGGATGTTGGAATATGCCATTCTTGCCCTCTGCAAACGGTGCCCACGCTTCATGCTGTATGCCTTCTTGCTGCAGAAAGACATTGGCTTCCTTTTGCTGGAAGAAAGGATGCGTTTCTATCTGGTTGACGGCAGGTTTTACTTCGTTGTGCAGAAAGAGATCCTGCAAACGTTCGTTTCCGAAACTGGTCACCCCAATGACGCGTACGCGTCCCTCTTTATACAATTTTTCCGCAGCTCTCCATGCCGCATAATAATTGCCATACGGTTTATGCAGCAGATACAAATCCAGATAGTCCAGCCCGAGCTGTTTCATTGAGTTGTCAAAGGCCCGAAGGGTGTCTTCATATTCATAGTCCTGCACCCATAGTTTGGTGGTAACGAACAAATCTTCGCGTTTCAGCCCGCTGTGCCGTATGGCATCGCCTACCTGTCTCTCGTTGAAATAGGCCGCGGCTGTGTCGATCATCCGGTAGCCGGCTTCGAGTGCGTCTGTTACGACCCTTTCCGTCTCGTTCTCGGGAATCTGGAAAACCCCGAATCCTATGGCCGGCATTATCACTCCATTGTTCAATCTTACTTCCTTCATCGTCATATTGTTTTTGATTTACAGGCTCAAAGTTATAAGAATCATACAGATACATTGTTACAATATACGGTGAGAGATTTTCACTTTTCGTGGTTTTTGTCTATATTTGTATCCGGCAAATATGAAGAGAATGGAACGGGTGATTTGGGATAAAATATACTTTGGGGATTCCGTTAATGATTGCGATCCCCAAAAGCAGTTCGGCCATATTCTGCATATCCTCTGCATGGAAGGAAGCATGAGTTTTGTTTTTCACGATGTGAGGTACAATATAGCCAAGGGCGACTATGTCATCCTGCCCAACCGTTCCTTGGCCTGCTCTTTCTCGGAGTCCTCCGACTTTGACGCCATTATTATGAGTCTTTCCGAATCATTTGTCACCTCAATGGCCCTGCGTAGCAATTACGGCATTATCGGACACTTGTCACTATTGCAGAATCCGGTGATGAGACTTTCGGAAAACGACTTCCGGAAATGTCGTACCGACATGTCGCGCCTTCGTGAACGGCTGAATGACCGGGAACACCTTTTTCGGGAAGAAATGCTGGGGCATCTTTTGCTTGCGCATATCCTCGACCTGTACGATATTCACGCGCGGGGGCGGAAACCGGAACCGATACCGGAAAGGGCGATATCCCTTTTGCGGCAATTCATTGAAATGCTTTATCAAGGAGAATATGTCCGGCATCGTGATTTGTCTTATTATGCGTCGCATCTTTGCATTACGCCTCATTACCTTTCGGAAATATGCAAAAAGGTGGGCGGCGAGCCTGCGTCTTACTGGATAGACCGTTTTACGCTTCACGAGGTCATCCGTTGTTTGAATCGGAAGGAGCTCCCATTAACGGAAATCGTAGAGCGGATGAATTTCTCATCCCTCTCTTATTTCAGCCGATATGTACAGAAGCGTATAGGGGTTTCACCGTCGGAATACCGGAATAATCGCACATCGGAAATAATAGAGGACAGCCAGATGTATTCTATCTCATTTTAAAGCTGGTCTCTTATGGTACTATAAGTAACGGTCTACTTCTATGTGTATGACCGATTATTGCCAATCAGCTTATTGTTTCACGTATATTCAAATGCTCATATGGGGATTTACAAGCATTTCCTCTGCCTGTTGATCACTTCAGTTTCCGTTATACCCACCAGAGAACGAAGCATGTTCATATCAGAACCGGAAGGTTGGATTCTAAATCCGGACTGTATTTCGAGTTTTTTCTCTATATAGCTATTAATATAGTCTGATATATAATTCTTTGTGAAACGGATAAAGACATATCGACAGGATTGTTTATTATAAATCGGTATGCCCGTTCCGGCGGAATCAGATACAGGTCTCCTGCCATATATGACATTCTTTCTCATCCCCCAACGTGTACGCATGGAATTTTCCGCTTCCATCCAGAATATAGACTATCTCAAAAAAGATTACTCCTCCAACATCCCTTCCAAATAACGGTCGGGAGCTAACCCTATGCTCTGGAGGAATCCCGCCAGAGCGCTATATGTTAAACTATTCTCCGACAAGTTCACCAAGGCAATCCGGCGGAGACATCCGAACGGGATCGCATAATCCACATAAGGGACCAAGTTATCCCCTATAAAATCATACTCAGCTTCTACCGGATCACAAAATTGCACAAGCCGCCATTCTTGTTCGGAAACCCAACGAGGTTCCCGAACTTCCAGACAGGCATTACAAAGCATCGAGAAGAAACATGAATCCCGCTTGAATCCGGTATGCTCTTCATCGTAAAAAAATTTGTCATACTCCCACTTCATCTGCGAAACAAACGCGTTCAGATTCTCCTCCTCATTATATTTGCAACGAAGCAAGTATTTTTCCTCCGACAAACTATATTCACCTAGTGCCCCGTAATCGAAAGTCAGCCGCAAACAGGAAGTATCCTTTTCCTTCACACCGGAAGGGATTTCCAAATTCTGGTAAAGGGAAAGAGCGTACATCTCCATCTCCGGTCCGATAAGCATCCGCCGGTTCTCCCGGAAAAAAGGAATATTTTGTTTGCTAAACTCTTGTTTGACACCATTTCGTACTTCATGCAACACAATCGAACGGCGAAGCAGGGACAAACCGTATCCGATTACTTCGTCCGACTTGGCATACAACAAATTAGGAACATGCAAGGTGAATGTTTCCGGCGTCTTCGACTCCTTGCATCCGCGAACAAAGGATTCTATTGAAACATAGGAATATAAATCCATCTTTTATGATTTTTTTGGACGCCAAATATACAATTTATATTAGAGATTATCTACCTTTGTTAAAACTTTTATAAACTACATAAAACCAATAAAACAAAATGAAACGTCGTGATTTCCTTAAGACCAGTGTTGTAGCAGGTGTAGCCTTATCTCTGAATTTTGAAGGATTACAGGCTGCTCTCTCCTCGAATACAGTAGCGGTAGAGCAAGCACCCGATCTGGTAGCAGTAATGGGCGGTGAACCGGCAGTCATGCTCGACAAAGCCTTAGAAGCGCTTGGCGGCATCGGCAAATATATCAAAAAAGGGCAGAAAGTCGTTATCAAGCCCAATATCGGCTGGGACCGTACACCGGAACTGGCCGGTAATACCAATCCTGAATTGATAAAGGCCCTCGTAAAGAAATGTTTCGAAGCTGGAGCCGAAAAGGTAACGGTATTCGACCACACGTGCGACAACTGGCAGAAATGTTATGAGACAAGCGGCATCGCCTCCGCCGTAAAAGAAGCAGGTGGTATCATCATGCCAGGCAACGACGAAAAATATTTCAAAGAAGTAGACATTCCCGACGGCGTGACACTGAAAAAAGCCAAGATACACGAGTCACTGATCGAAGCGGACGCCTGGATCAATGTACCCATCCTGAAGAACCACGGAGGAGCCAAGCTGTCATGCGCAATGAAGAATATGATGGGGATCGTCTGGGACCGCCGCTTCTTCCACCAGAACGACTTGCAGCAATGTATCGCCGATATCTGTACCTGGAAGAAGAAACCGGTTCTGAACATCGTGGATGCCTACCGCATGATGCATCAGAACGGTCCGCAAGGAAAAAGTGCAGCTGACGTGGCTACGTTGAAATCGATGATTGTTTCTCCGAATATCGTCGCCGTCGATACGGCCGCCCTCGCTCTGTTCAACCAGGTAAAGAAATTGGATATGGCTGCCGTTGGACATTTGAGCAAAGGGGAAGCTCTTAAATTAGGTTCTACCGATCTGAAAAAAATAAACATCAAACGTATTAAGATCTGATGAAGAAACGGAATTATCTAAAGGGATTGAGAGTTTTGCTCGCAATCCTCTTTTTTGTACCCATACTTTTGTTTTTCGTAGACTTTTCAGGAGTTTTACCGGATAGTGTACATCGTTTGCTGCATCTGCAACTGATGCCGGCCTTGTTGGGAGGAATGGTCGGTCTGATCGTGTTCCAATTCTTGCTGGCACTGGTATTCGGACGTATTTATTGTTCCACGATATGTCCGGCAGGCGTATTCCAGGATATCATCAACCGTCTATTTTGCATCGGTAAGAAAAAGAAGAAAGGAAGCCGTCGTTTTACTTACCACAAGCCGATGAACCGTCTACGCTACGTACTGCTGGTAATTACGGCAGTCATGGCTGTTTTCGGTCTTAGCGAATTGTGCCTGCTCTTAGACCCGTACAGCAACTTCGGACGTATTGCGGCAAGTCTGTTCCGTCCGATCGTGATGTGGGGGAATAACATACTCGCCGACCTGCTGATGAAAGTGGACAACTACTCGTTGTTCCATGTGACAATCAGTACCGTGACGGCTTCCGGTCTGATCGCAGCAACCATCGCATTGCTTGTTTTCATCGTCATGACTGTTTTCCGCGGACGATTGTTCTGTAATACGATCTGCCCTGTCGGAGCTTTGTTGAGTCTTTTCTCGCGCTACTCGTTCTTCCGTATAACTTTCGATAAGGAAGCCTGTACGCATTGCGGGAATTGCGAACATACCTGCAAGGCGGAAGCGATCGACAGCAAAAACCTGACGATCGATACATCCCGTTGCGTAGATTGTTTCAATTGTGTTTCTTCCTGTGCCAAAGGCGGCTTGCAGTATCGTCTACAATTTCCGGGTATGAAACAGGAGGAGACAGTCGATACCCAAGCTGTAAAGGAATTATATTCCAGCCAACTGACAGTCGCCAACAGCCGCCGTACATTTCTGGCCACAAGTGCAACCATTGCCGCCTCGCTGCCGATCGCATCTGCGATTGCCGAAGGAGGAAAAGGGAAAATGAACAGAAAAGGCAGAAAGAAGTGGCCTCCCCTCACGCCTCCGGGTTCTATCAGCCTGGAACGTTTCAAAGACAAATGTACAGGATGCCAGATATGTGTCGTCCGCTGTCCGAGCCAGGTCTTGCGCCCGACAGGATTGGAATACGGTTTAGATTATATGTTGAAACCACGTCTGGCCTATATCAGCAGTTATTGCAACTACGAGTGCACAGTCTGTTCCGATGTATGCCCTACCGGTGCGATCAAACCTCTGACTATCGAAGAGAAGACAACGACACAGGTCGGCATTGCCACTTTCTTCAAAGGCCGTTGTGTTGTTAATACGGAAGAGAAAGACTGCGGTGCCTGTGCAGAACATTGCCCGACCCAGGCCGTACACATGGTTCCTTACAAAGGAACACTGACAATCCCGCAGATCAACCCTGACCTTTGTATCGGATGCGGCGGATGCGAATCGATCTGTCCGGTACGCCCAATGCGTGCCATCATCGTCAAATCGAACGTTGAGCACAAATTCGTCGAAAAGCCTAAAGAAGAGGAAATCAAAGAAATCGAGGTAGACGATTTCGGTTTCTGATTAACGATATATAACCGACTATATTATGAGGCCTTATTTGTGAAAGTAAGGCCTTTTCTTTATCTTTGCAGCCATGAAATTCGAATTACAACATAACGACACAAAATCAAATGCAAGGGCGGGTCTGATTACCACTGATCATGGAGTAATTGAAACGCCTATTTTTATGCCGGTCGGCACACAGGGCACAGTTAAAGGCGTCCACATGACCGAGTTGGAAGAAGATATCAACGCACAAATCATTTTAGGAAACACATACCATTTATATCTCCGTCCCGGATTGGAAATATTGGAACAGGCAGGCGGATTGCACAAATTCAACACATGGAATCGGCCAATCCTGACAGATAGCGGTGGTTTCCAGGTTTTTTCTCTTTCCGAAAACCGCAAGTTGCATGAGGAAGGCGCCATGTTCCGCTCACATATCGACGGCTCCAAGCATCTGTTTACCCCGGAAAAGGTTATGGATATCCAGCGGATCATCGGGGCGGATATCATTATGGCTTTCGATGAATGTTGTCCGGGCGATGCCGATTATGAATACGCGAAAAAGTCCCTCGGTCTGACGGAACGTTGGCTGGACCGTTGTTTCGAACGTTTCAACTCTACAGAGCCGAAATACGGTTACCAGCAAAGTCTTTTCCCGATTGTACAAGGTTGTGTTTATCCGGAACTGCGCCGAAAGGCAGCCGAGAATGTAGCGGAAAAGGGCGCTGACGGCAATGCGATCGGTGGCCTGGCAGTAGGCGAACCAACAGAGAAGATGTACGAGATGATCGAAGTAGTCAACGAGATCCTGCCGAAAGACAAGCCTCGTTACCTAATGGGAGTCGGCACACCGATCAATATTTTAGAGGGGATTGAACGGGGTATCGATATGTTCGACTGCATCATGCCGACGCGCAACGGACGTAACGGACAGATATTTACCCGCTTCGGCACGATCAATATGCGTAATAAGAAATGGGAGAACGACTTCTCTCCTATCGATCCGGATGCTCATTCGGCTATCGACACGCGCTACAGCAAGGCGTATCTACACCATTTGATCAAAGTGAATGAGATGTTAGGACTTCAACTGGCATCAATTCATAACCTCGCGTTTTACCTATGGCTCGTAAAAGAGGCACGCAAACATATTATTGCCGGCGATTTCACGACCTGGAAGAGTGAAATGGTCCGTCAATTATCAAACCGGTTATAAGCAAACTATCACATGAAATTCAAACTGAAACGGATAGACTGGTATATCATCAAGCAATTCTTAGGTACTTATATCTTTGCGATTGCCCTGATTATCGCTATCTCGGTCGTCTTCGATATAAATGAGAAGATCGACAAGTTCCTGAGTCCGGACGTACCGTTGAAAGCGATTGTCTTCGACTATTACATGAACTTCATCCCGTATTTCGCGAACCTGTTCAGTCCGTTGTTTACTTTCATTGCCGTTATCTTCTTCACCTCAAAGTTAGCAGACAATTCAGAAGTGATCGCAATGTTGGCGAGCGGGATGAGTTTCCGGCGTCTGATGTTGCCTTACGCGATTTCGGCAGGGATCATTGCACTCAGTACGTTTGTGCTGAACGCTTATATCATTCCGCCTGCCAACGCCACGCGTATCGACTTCCAAAACAAATATATCAAGAATAAGAAGGTAGACTATGTCCGTTCCGCCCAATTGGAGATCGAGCCGGGCGTAATCGCCTATTTCGACCGCTACGACGCGCGTTCCGGGATGGGATACCGTTTCTCTTTGGAACACTTCGAGGACAAGAAGATGATTTCACGCCTCACGGCAAACTCCATCAAATACGATTCGCTATACAATTGGACGCTGATCGACTACATGATCCGCGACTTCGACGGGATGCGCGAACATATCACCGAAGGGAGCCGCATGGACACCACATTGACAATCGTCCCTTCGGACTTCCTGATCTCTGTCAATGACTGCGAGACGATGACTTCTTCCGAACTGTCCACGTATATCGACCGTCAGAAGAAAAGAGGGATCGGCAATATCCAGACGTTCCAGATCGAATACCACAAACGTTTTGCCGCCATCATGGCCGCCTTCATCCTGACCTCCATCGGAGCCTCGCTCTCTTCCCGCAAGATCAAAGGAGGCATGGGGTTGAACATCGGCATCGGACTGGCCTTGAGTTTCTCCTACATCCTCTTCACCACCGTCACATCGACCTTCGCCATCAACGGCAGCCTCAGCCCCGCTATGGCCGCCTGGATTCCGAATATATTGTATACGTTTATCGCGATTTATTTGTACCGGAAGGCACCGAGATAAGAAATATTTTGCAAAACCAACCATCATACTATCATAATCGTCCGTATATTGTTTTAAAACAGTGTGTTATGACATGACAGTTGCCGTTTTATACTATCATTCATCTGTCATAACCATCATGGAAAAAAAACGATAATATTCTGTGTATCAATCAACAATAAAAACAGAAACCGTCCGGGAATAGATGCAAAACAGGTTAAAATAGCTTCATTTTTCATCAAGACAGGCTTTTCTTTTGCCAAAAAAGGCTTGGATAGCCGCTTAAGACCCGGGTGTAAGCACCACGGAGACCCGAGTGAGGGAGAGGTGCAGATCCGGGTCTGTGCAAAGCCTTTCCGTGGATGCGTGGATGTTTATCCGCCATGCTGGGAGTGTTTTTATGTCTCGTTTTTGCATTTTGTCCGGCAAAAAAGGCCGTTTTATTATAGAAAACGACCTCGTTTTGTCGACGGCCATTTGGGCTTAAATAAATGCAAACAGCCCATTATCAATCATATAAGTAAATCAGCAAGTAAAAAGCATGATAGATGCATGATGGTAGAATGATAGTGGAAAACAGCAACTGTCATACTTTAATATATTGTGTAACAACAGCTAATAACCAAAAATGATAGTATGATGGTTGGTTTGCGAAATTTTCATGAAAGAAGAGAGGTGATCCCGAATAGTAATTTTTGGTGCGGTTACCCTGATTACCTTTAGAGTTTTCCAAAAGCAACAGGCAGCTCTTTTCGCTAAAACCCTCGTTTAAGACAGGTTTCATCCCATCTGAACGGTTTTGAGGAATGTCGAAGGCGCCGGGCATCCGGTGTCAAAAGGAATACCGGATAAAGGCTCACGCCAAGCATACAAAAAAAGAGGATACATAGTCTCGATGTATCCTCTTTTCCTTTAAATTTAATGAATTACTTAATCAATTTCAATCCAACTTCAAACTTAGTTGTCTTTTCCATCGCTTCGGGGAAGGCTTTCAGTATTGACTTAACCAATTGTCCCATTCCGTTTAAAGCGTCATCTCCGATAAGTTCAGCCAACGTAGGCAATAAAGGAGCGATCTGGCTAACTAAAGCTTTGTCAATATAGACACGGGCTGACTTGCCATCAGAAGCGATTTCATAATTAACAGGAATGCCATTCTGCAATAAAGCCATAATTTGTTCCAAAGGATCTATAGCAGCCTTACTCTTCAAACTTCCCATGATCTTAGTTATATCCAAGAAGACAAGTATTTGCTTATCCGTCACATTATAGGAAGCATATCCTGGTTCCGATGTTTCCCAAACAGGTGTGACAGGCTTGCTCAAATCCACTCCCGCTTTAGAAATAGAAGCAACAATCTGCCCGTCTTCCTGGAACGTAACACTCTGAAGGACCTGTACCAAAGCGATACTCCCAAAACCTTCAGCTATATTAGGAATAGAAGTCACAGGTAAAAAACCAAGCATAGTGCCTTCAGCAGCTTCCCAAACCATAGACACAGGACCTGATACAAAAGTTTCACTCTCGTCTTTTGCTATTTCAGCCAATTTCCAAGTACCTGCAATAGGAGCTGTTATTTTCAAAGTTGCATCCAAAGTCAAAACACCGGCTTCAACGGTTCCTTTTGCAGAGACAGTTCGCAAGTCATTCGTGTTGCTTCCTTCCAATGCATAGCTTTCACCTGTCTTGACCATTTTGGCTTCAATCTTGACTTCTGCTTCACCCGGAATCAAATTCGCCAACGTAATAGTTGCCTGTTCAGCCGAACTTGCATCTACTTTTACAGATTGGTCAGCGACTTCAGTGCCTCCCATCGTCAATTTCAATGTTTCTGCCGTATAAGTCGCAGAAATAGCCTTCCAGCCGTCATCAGTCTTATTGTCATCATCGTCACTACAAGCAGTGAAGAAACTCAATGCACAAAGCATCGTAAACACAAAAAATAGATTTTTCTTCATAATCTTCTTTTTAAATTATACATAAAAACAGAGCGAAGATAAGTAATCTTAATGAGACATACAACACAAAAAAGTTAATGCCGGTTATTCCGAAAAAATAACCGGCATTATCATAAAAATAGACAATTCAATCGATAAAATTGAATCAATTATACAAGATTATTTCTTGACTTCAGACAACGCTCCCGCCGCTTTCAGATATCCGACATAATTCAAGTAGAGTTGAAAATGGGCATCGACCTGTGTTTCATAAGCCTGCTGCCACAAAGCCTGCGCTTCGAGATAGTCCGAGAGTGTCTCCAAGCCCACTTCGTACTGGCTTTTACTGACCTTCATGTTTTCTTCGGCCTGGAGGAGAGAACGGTCGGAAAGTTCGCTTTCCAGCCGGGCTTCGTCGAGGTTATTGGCGGCTTGTGTCAGTTCCAACATCATTTGTTCGTTCATGTTTTCCTGTTCCAGGCGGGATTGCATCAGCTTGGCTTTGGCGGCACGCACCTTATTACTTCGCTCGCCGAAATGGAAAAGCGGGATGCTCACGTTCAGCAAGACGGAGAAACTGCCTTTGTCCATCAACATCTGGTCGTTCAGTTCAAAGCCATGTACATAATCATAAGACCCCATGATGCCGACTTTGGGCAACAGCTCGCTACGGTTCAGCCGCACCTGCTGCCCGGCGATCTCGACCTGTTTATCCAAGATGGCATATTCGGGACGGGCACTGATATCGGAAACCTGGACATTCATCCCCTTTTCGACCGCCGGATAATCGCCGGAAATACGGATATCGGAGACAAGCGGTTTCCCGATCAGATGACAAAGATTCATAGTCGCCAACCGCAGGGCGTTCTCTGCTTTACGGATGGAGAGTTCGCTTTCGTTCAGCTTCACCTGCACTTTCAAGACATCGTTATGCGGTTTCAGGCCATGTTTGTAAGCGCTCTCGACATTCGACAGCAGTTCCCGGAGCACAGCGTTATATTTATCCGCCACCTTTTTCATCTCCTGCGCCTTCACGACCAGAGCATAGGCTTTGTCTGTTTTGAGGATCACTTCCGTCGCCGTCAGCGCCTCGTTCATCTCGGCCATCTCTTTCCCCAAGACAGACATCCGGTAGGCAGCCCGGATCTTACCGCCCATATAAAGCGGCTGCTCAACCCGGATTCCGCCCATGTAGACTGTCCCGACTTTATAATCGAGATTGATACCGGGGAAATGGGTATAAATGCCTGTCGGGACCAAGTTCCCGGCTGCATCATACAGAATGACGGGCATTTTGCCACCTTCAATTCCGAATCCGCCGTCCGCCGTACTGTAAAGGCCCATCCCGTTAGCGGTAAAGTTCGGGAAGAAGTTCCCTTTATAGCTTTTCATCGTATACAGGGCACTTTCGGTCTGTTTCACCGATGCCGCCATTTCCTTATTATATTGCAGCGCCATTTCCCGGCACTGCTGCAAGCTCAACGTCTCCTGTGCGAAAAGAGACGACGGGCAGAGAATAGACAACAGGATAATAGATATTTTCTTCATCAGTCTACATGTTTAATATGAAAGAATAATGCGTATAGGACAGGAATAAAAACGAGTGTGATCACCGTTCCGAACAGCAGGCCGCCCATAATGGATGCTGCAAGCGAACCGAACATGGCGTCGGTCAGCAACGGGATCATCCCTAAGATCGTGGTCAAGGCCGCCATCATCACCGGCCGCAGACGGCTCTGGGCACTGTCGATCAAGGCAGTGACTGGCTCCGTCCCCTGCCCGATCTGCAAAGTGATCTCGTCCATCAGCACGATACCGTTCTTTATGATCATTCCTATCAACCCCAATGTCCCGACAATGGCGACAAAGTTGAACGTCTTGCCGGTCACCAACATCGTCATCACCACTCCGACAAATACCATCGGGATACTGCAGAAGATGATAGCCGGCTTGCGGTAATCCTTGAACAGCATGATCAAGATCGCGATCATCAGGATAATGGCCAGCGGGAAATTCTTGAACAGATACTTCATGGACTGGTCGCTGGCGTTCTTCTCACCCTGCCATTGCAGCGAATAGCCTGCGGGGAGTTCGATCTGCTCCAACTTTTCCGCGACTGCCAATCGTGCTTTTTCCGTCTCGATACCCGGCACGGGAGAGCATTGCACGCGCTGGCTGCGTTGTCCGTTGTAGCGAGGAACAACCGGGTCCTCCCATCGCACGTCAATTCCCTTGCTGATCTGTTTCAACGGCGTGCTGCCCATCAGGCTTTCGATCAGTTCTTCCTTCGATAGTGTCCCGGCTTTCAGTTTCACCATGTTTTCTTCGTTCAGCAGGCCGTTCAGCGAAGGGAGCGTCGAAAAGACCTGCGTGTTTCCTAAATCCTCGATCGGCCGTCCCTGCCCGTCCAGGCATTTCAGGTAAATATTGTTTTTATGGATGCCTTCGTAGAAAGAACCGATAGGTATACCGCCTGTAGCTGTCAGTAACGAAAGGCTCACGTCGCTGCGGCTCAATCCCAACGCACGGGCGGCCGGTTGGTCGTACTCGATTGTCAGGACCGGAACCTGCGGTTCCCAGTCGGTCGTGATCAGGCAGACTTCCGGCGTATTCTCCATAATATGTCGTGCACTGTCCGCCAAACGGTGCAGGACGGCAGGATCAGGTCCTAAGAATTGGGCCTCGATGGGATATTTCTTAAACATCAGGTTATAACGTTTCAACTTGACGTAAGCATCCGGATACTGCCGTGTCAGGTACTCTTGTATCTCGTCGATATTTTCGACTAGCTCGTCGGGAGATGTAAAGTCGATGATCAACTCCCCATAGGCCAGCGAAGGATTGGCAATGCTTCGCACCAGGTTGTAACGTCCCGGCGTCCCACCGATGGAAGCTGTCACGTTCGTGATCTCCTTCCGGGTTTTCAGATAAGCTTCTATCTCTTTCAGGTCATTCGCCACACGGGTAGAATTATTGCCCTCCGGAAGTTTGTATTCCATATACAACTGATCGTACACCATATCGGGGAAGAATCCCTGGCGCAGGAACCGATAGCTATAGGCGGACAAGAGCAACAAAGCGACCATCGTCAGCGTAAAGCCAAGGCGGTGCGACAAACCGAAACGCAAAGCAGCCCGCAAGATGGCATATATCTTACCTTTATATACACGCTTGCCGGAATTATCGTTTTCCACCGCCGGATGTAACCGCCTGTTTGCCATCAAGGGAACGTGGAGCAATGCCAACACCCAGCTCAGCAACAGTGAAACGGCCAGTACGATAAACAGGTCACGCGTATAAACGCCTGCCGTATCCGGCGACATATAAATCGGCAGAAAGGCTATGATAGCGATCAACGTCGCTCCCAACAACGGCATCGCCGTCTGCCGTCCGATAGCGGTCATCGCCTCCATCCTATCTTTCCCGGCTTTCAAGTCCACCAATATGCCGTCGATAATCACAATAGCATTGTCTACCAGCATCCCCATCGCCAGCACGAAAGCCGCCAGAGAGACACGCTGCATCGTTCCCCCGGCGAATTGCAGGAAAAGAAATGATCCGAAAACAGTCACCACCAAACTGATGCCGATAATCAGGCCACTCTTGAACCCCATCGCCAGCATCAGGATAAACACGACGATGACGACGGATTCGATCAGGTTGATGACGAACGTTCCCAGCGAATCCCCCACACGCTCGGGCTGATAGAATATTTTATGGCAATCTACTCCGGCCGGCAGACGGTTATCTTTCAACTCCGCCAGCTTCGCTTCCACGGCTTTGCCGACCTTCACGATATCCGAACCGCTCGAAGCAGCTACCAAAATGCCGATAGAGCGCTCCTGATTATAGAACATCTCGTTACGGGTTGGATCTTCATACCCCTTTTCGATCAAGGCTATGTCGCGCAGACGCAATTGGTCGTCGTCATGGCCCTGGATAAACATCTTGCCGATGTCGTCCACCGTTTTGAAACGATCGTTCACCGTCACTCGGATGCGGTTGTTCCCGTTATCATAGTAACCACTATAGGTTGTCTCGTTTTGTCCGTTCAAGGTAGCCAGGACTTCGGCCGGTTTCACGCCAAGGTTGGCCATGCGGTCCTGCAACAGGGAGATATTGATACATTCGGAACGTTCCCCATATATATCCACCCGGTCCACTCCTTCTATTTCGATTACTTCCCGCTTGATCAGTTCGGCATAATCAGCCATCTCCCTATCGGACAGTCCATCGCCCGTCAGTGCGTAGAACATGCCGAACACCTTGCCGAAATCGTCTTGTACGATCGGTGTATTAGCTCCGGAAGGAAGCAAAGCGGAGGCATCGTTGACTTTCCGCCTGAGAAGGTCCCAATGTTGCTCCACGTCATCGTCCTTGACGGTGGTCAACAATTCGACCTGGATCAAGGACAGATCATTGAACGAATAGCTTTCGACATTATCGACATTGTCCATCTTACGGATACTTTTCTCGAGCACATCCGTCACTTCCAACTCTACCTGATGGGCCGATGCACCCGGATAGGTAGTTGCCACCATTGCCAGCTTTACCTTGATCTCCGGATCTTCCAGCTTACTCATTTGATAGCAGGCCAAAGCTCCGCCCGCCAACAAAACCGCAACCAAAAAATAGACCAGGTTCCGGTTCTGAAATCCCCATTTGCTTATATCCATCACAACAATCCTCCTACATTCGTTTTAGAACCGGTGGCCAAAGGCCGGACATTTTCTCCATCCTCAATATGATGCACACCGGAAGCGACCACGGTTTCACCCGCTTGTAGCGCATCGGAGACTACCATCGCACGTCCGTCGGACAACAGGCGCAGAACCGTCACCTCGCGGCTATGGACTTTCCCCGCGGACGGATCATAGACAAACACGTACGTTTTACCATCCTTTTGCAGAAGTGCCCCGCTCGGAACGAAAACAGGCTGTGAATCAATCTCATTGCAGTAGATCGTGACCATCGTATTCATTCCCGGTGAAGGGAGAGGTAACTTACCCGGAACCATTTGCAGGCGCATCGTGTACAGTTGGTTCGCATTGGCTTTCGGAGTGACGCTGATCAATTTCAAAGGATAGTTTTCTCCCGGATAGAGGTCGAACGTGCAGTGGTAGCCATCAAACCGGTCTCGCCGGATATAGTCGGCTGCCGGAAGATTGATTTCCACTTCCGGAATACCGGCGCTGACCATCGAGATCACGGGCATACCTGCTCCGATCGTTTCATGTGCATCGAACAGCTTTTTCTGTATGAAGCCACTGAATGGAGCATACAGCCGAGTATATTCCAACTGGTCTTTATGATGCTGATATTTTGCAGTGATCTGTTTCAGGCCGTACACGGCTTTATCGTTGGCATTAGGCGTGGTCCCGTTTTCTTTATAAAGAGCCATGACACGTTCGGCTTCCGCCTTGATCTGCTTGTATTCGGCCTCCGTAGCATCCAGTTGAACCCGATAATCTGCCGGATCCAATTCGGCCAGCAGTTGTCCTTCTCTCACGCGGGCGCCGTCTTCCACATATATTTTACGGATTGTCCCGCTCACACGGAAAGCCAGGCTGATATCCTGCGCAGCTTTCACTTTTCCAGGGAACTGGAGGGCAGTCTGACTGCTGGCGGAAACGGCCGTATCGATCTTGACTGTCTGAGTATCCTTTGTCCCCTTCTCCGAACGGGCACAAGACATAAATAGAATCAAGGATATACCTGCTAAAGTGAAATAAATTCGTTTCATAATTTAAGTGTATTTATTTTAAGACAAAATTATCCCGACAGAGCAACCTCGGAAAGGTCAATATGAATAATAAATTGTTCCATTTGTATATTTTCCTCAAAAAGAAGATATAAATATTCTGCGATTTGTATTTTCTTTACCGAAAAGTCTTAATTCGATAAAAAAATGTTCAACCAACAACTTCCTTTTTGCTTCACATTGCTTTCCTGTAGCTCCTCTCCTGCATTCCGGAACGGCCAAATCATTTCGACGCTTAACAAATGCGGTCTTTTCCTTTGCCATCGCGGGGAGATCGAAATCTCACTGGAAAACAAACCTTATCTGATCAGACATGGTGACATTTACATCTACCAACCATCCACATTGGTACGCCTTCTACACAAGAGCGAAGATGCGGAAGGAACGATTATCGAAGTCGATTTGGATTATGTCATTCCGATTGCCAATAAAGTGATAAATGCTGAAAATTTGCTTTTCATGCGGAAACATCCGTGCGTTTCGTTGTCCGAAGAGCAATATGTCCACATAACAAACCTGCTTGAAAATATAGAGAACCGGATCAAAAGTGAGAATAAAGCCGAAATGAACATGCAACGGCAACATCTGATGCAGGAACTGATCAAGTCGATGGGACAAACATTCTGTTACGAAATATTAAATGCCTATTTTACCAACCTGCCGCTACAACCGTTGCCACAGGACAAAAAAGACCTGATCTTCCAAAATTTCATGTTGTCCCTTTTCCGCTCCTACCGCAAGGAACGCAATGTCAACTATTACGCAAAGAAACAACATATTTCTCCCCGTTACTTCTCAAGCATCATCAAGGAAAAATCAGGTAGCAGTGCTTCCTACTGGATTGTACAGATGGTCATTACAGAAGCGAAACAGCTACTTGAAAGTTCGAACCTGAGCATAAAAGAGGTTGCCGCACAACTTAATTTCCCCACTCAGTCCTTTTTTGGGAAATACTTCAAACAATATGTCGGAATGTCACCTAAAGAATACCGTAAGTTGCTTTTGGCTTAACTCATCATGGCTATTTCAAAAACAGTTAATACATGATCCTTCACATACCAATGTTCACAATTCTGTAATTTATTCCTTACGTTTTTCATAACTCTTGCTCGACACAATATCTCTATGCGAAAAGAAAAAATCAGACAATCCGCCGTGATAATTGTCAAAACCCATAAAAGAAAGTATGTCGTCATACATTTGAAGGCAAAAAAGCCAGTTTTAGTATAGTTGTCCCACTGCTCCACAAAAACTATAGAATATTTTATGTACTTTTGTCTCAGAATATAAAAAACTAAATAATTCAAATTAATCAACCAACATGAAACGCTTAATGGCTAATCGTAAACAGAAAAAAGCGATCCTGATCGCTCTTGCTGCGCCATTGATGTTTTCTCCTGCCCCTTTAATGGCTGCGACCGGAACCTCCGAGCCTGTAGTAGCTATCGCCCGGCAGGCGCAAACGATCGTCAGTGTGCAGCGGATCAACCCGACTACGGTCGATGTTGTGTTCTCCAACAATCAACGGATGACATTCGATTTCTATGGAGATAATATTTTCCGTATGTTCCAGGACAACAACGGTGGTATCCTTCGTGATCCGGAGGCAAAACCAGAGGCCCGGATTCTCGTAGATACCCCCCGTCGCCCAGTTTCCAAACTGGACATTCAAGACGATAATGGGCAAGTGACCATCACGACCGGAAAAGTCAGACTCCAGTTGGACAAATCGACCGCCCTGCTGAAAGTCACCAATCTCACCACAAACAAAATCGTTTTCGAAGAGACGAAACCCGTGGTTTACGAAAAAGGAAAAACGATCCTAACGCTGAAAGAGAACCCTGATGAATATTTCTACGGCGGCGGTGTGCAGAACGGACGCTTTTCACATAAGGGAAAAGCTATAGCCATCGAAAACCAGAACAGCTGGACCGATGGCGGCGTGGCTTCTCCCACTCCTTTTTATTGGTCCACAAACGGCTATGGCTTTATGTGGTACACTTTCAAACAGGGGAAATATGATTTCGGCGCCACAGAAAAGAATACGGTAAAACTATCCCACGATACAGACTATCTGGATGTCTTCTATATGATCAATGATAGCCCGGTCGCCCTACTGAACGACTTTTACCAACTGACCGGTAACCCAATACTGCTGCCCAAGTTCGGATTCTATCAGGGACACTTGAACGCTTACAACCGCGACTATTGGGTAGAAGACGAAAAGGGTATCCTTTTCGAAGACGGCAAGCGCTACAAGGAAAGCCAAAAAGATAATGGAGGTATCAAGGAATCGCTGAACGGAGAAAAGAACAACTACCAGTTCTCCGCTCGCGCCGTGATCGACCGCTACAAGAACCACGATATGCCGTTAGGTTGGTTGCTGCCGAACGACGGTTACGGAGCCGGCTACGGACAGACCGAAACATTGGACGGTAATATCCAAAACTTAAAGAGCCTCACCGATTACGCTCATAAGAACGGTGTCGAAATCGGTCTTTGGACACAATCCGACCTGCATCCGAAAGACAGCATCAGTGCCTTGCTGCAACGCGACATTGTAAAGGAGGTACGAGATGCCGGTGTACGAGTCCTGAAAACAGACGTGGCATGGGTCGGTTGGGGCTACTCGTTCGGTCTGAACGGTGTGGCTGATGTCGGACATATCATGCCGTATTACGGAAACGACGCACGTCCGTTCATCATCTCTCTCGACGGTTGGGCCGGCACGCAGCGTTATGCCGGAGTCTGGTCGGGCGACCAGACAGGCGGACAATGGGAATATATCCGTTTCCACATCCCGACTTATATCGGCTCCGGGCTTTCCGGACAACCGAACATCACATCCGACATGGACGGTATTTTCGGTGGCAAGAACCTCGTGATGAATACCCGCGACTTCCAGTGGAAGACCTGGACGCCGATGGAGCTGAACATGGACGGCTGGGGATCGAATGAGAAATATCCGCATGCCTTAGGCGAACCGGCAACTTCCATCAACCGCTGGTACTTGAAAATGAAATCCAGCCTGATGCCGTATGCTTACAGCATTGCCCGCGAAGCGGTAGACGGCAAGCCGATGATTCGCGCCATGTTCCTTGAAGATCCGAATCCTTACACCTTTGGTAAAGCTACACAATACCAGTTCATGTACGGGCCGTACTTCCTCATCGCGCCGATCTACCAAGAGACGCAAATGGATGACAAGGGAAATGACATCCGTGATGGTATCTACCTGCCTGAAGGCGAATGGTTCGACTATTTCACCGGTGAGAAATATACCGGCGGCTGCGTGGTCAACAACTTCGCTTCTCCACTTTGGAAACTTCCGGTATTCGTAAAAGCCGGTGCGATCATCCCGATGACGAATCCGAACAATAACGTAGGGGAAATCGACAAGAATTTGCGCATATATGAACTTTACCCGTCCGGATATAGCGAGTTCGTCGAATATGACGATGATGGTATAACGCAGGCTTATCTGAACGGCAAAGGGACAACCACACGGATCGAAATCAAGAACAATGACCCATCAAAAGTCTCAATCACTATCCATCCGACAACAGGCGATTTTGACGGTTTCGTGAAAGACAAGGCAACCGAACTGCGTATCAATCTCTCGGAAATGCCGAAGAAGATCACCGCCAAAGTCGGTTCTTCCAAAGTGAAACTGGTAGCCGCCCGTTCGATGGACGAATACCTGAACGGCACAAACGTCTATTTCTACGATGCTACCCCGAACCTGAACAAATTCGCCACCAAAGGAAGCGAATTCGAAAAGGTAACGATCACCAAGAACCCGCAACTGTTGGTCAAACTGGCTCCGACAGATATCATCATGAACGAAACGGTCGTCACCATCGACGGATACCAATTCGATATGCCCGATACCCACCGCATTTCTACCGGATCGCTGACTGCTCCGGTTGCACAGGTGACAGACGGAAACACAGAAGCTTACACCTTAAAACCGACTTGGGATAAAGTTTCCGGCGCCGACTTCTATGAAATAGAATTTAACGGCATGCTCTATACGCAGATCAAGAATGCGGAACTGCTGTTCGACAACCTCTCAGCCGAAACAGACTATTCGTTCAAAATTCGCTCAGTCAACAAGGATGGTTATTCAGACTGGTCTACCTTCTCCGTCAAGACCAAATCCAACCCGCTGGAATTTGCTATCAAAGGCATCCGTGGAGAAGTGACAGCCGAAGAACAGGAAGGCTTTGAAATCTCCCGCTTGTTCGACTTTGCCGAGTTAGGCGATATGTTCCACACGAAATACCGCAAGAACGCAATGCCGTTCGATATGATCATCGATCTACGCACCATCAACCAACTGGATAAGTTCCATTATCTGTCCCGCCAGGATGGAGGCAACGGAACGATCCTTGCCGGCAACGTGGCCTACAGCATGGATAAGGAAAACTGGACAGCGGTCGACTCGTTCCGCTGGGAACGTAATGGTGACATGAAAGTATTCACTTTCAAGGACCAACCGAAAGCCCGCTACATTAAGTTGCATATTACGGAAGGTGTCGGCAACTACGCTTCCGGACGCGAATTGTACGTATTCAAGGTTCCGGGCACGGAAAGCTATCTGCCAGGTGACATCAATAACGACAAAAAGATCGACACAAACGACTTGACCTCGTACATGAACTACACAGGGCTGCGCCGTGGTGACAGCGATTTCGATTATGTCAGCGCAGGTGATATTAACCGGAACGGTCTGATCGATGCTTACGACATATCGGTCGTGGCAACCCAATTGGAGGACGGCATCGAGAATCCAGGTACGGACCGTGTAGCCGGAACGATCTTCCTTTCCACTCCAAAACAGACGTACAACGCCGGCGAAACAGTCGAAATCACCGTCAAAGGTGACAGTGTCAAAGCTGTCAACGCTTTGAGTTTCGCATTGCCTTACGACCAACAGGATTATGACTTTGTCGGCATCGAACCGGCAAACCTCGGTACGATGGAAAACCTGACATACGACCGCCTGCATACCAACGGTCAAAAGGCGCTCTATCCTACTTTCGTCAATCTCGGAGACAAACAAGTGCTCGAAGGTTCTGAAGATCTCTTCACCATCAAGCTGAAAGCGAAACGCAAAGTTACATTCAACCTGAAAGCTGTCGACGGCATCCTGGTTGATAAGAATCTGAATATGCAGAAGTTCTGAACAATGAATTTCTGATATAAACGAAAGCAGAAAGGCTTCGCCTACCGGACCATTCCGGGGTGAAGCCTTTTTCATTAAGATTATGAATGTTTTCTGCCCCACAGATGTTATCTTTGCAGAAAAAGCGATAGAACCATCGCATGACAAAGCAAACAAATACATTATGTACTCAGATAAAAAAAACATCCTGCAGCTCGTAGCCCTGCTCATCGAGCATAACATCAAGAAAATCGTTTTGTGTCCCGGCAGCCGCAATTCACCTATTGTACATACGATTGCCAATCACCCGTTCTTCTCCTGCTATCCGGTGACAGACGAACGGAGTGCGGCATTCTTCGCGATCGGACTGGCATTACATGGCGGTAGTCCGGCTGCTGTCTGCTGCACATCGGGCAGTGCATTACTTAATATTCATCCTGCCGTATCGGAAGCCTTCTATCAGCAAGTGCCATTGGTCGTGATCTCAGCAGACCGTCCCGGGGCCTGGATCGGACAAATGGACGGGCAAACGTTTCCTCAACCGGGTGTTTTCGGTTCGCAGGTTAAAAAATCCGTCAACCTGCCAGAGATACATACCGATGAAGACGAATGGTATTGCAATCGTCTTATCAACGAAGCTCTGCTCGAACTGAACCATCATGGGAAAGGACCGGTGCATATCAACGTACCAATCTCGGAACCGTTGTTCCGCTTCACTACGGAGGAATTGCCCAAGGTACGCGTCATCACCCGCTACCAAGGATTAAATGTCTACGACCGTGAATATACTGGGTTGATCGAGCGGCTGAACAACTACAACCGTCGTATGATCGTTGCCGGTCAGATGAACCTGATCTATCTTTTTGAAAAGAAATATTCCAAACTGCTATACAAGCATTTTGCCTGGCTTACCGAGCACACAGGTAACAAGACCATTCCCGGCATCCCGGTAAAGAATTTCGACGCCGCCCTTTACGCCCTGCCAGAAGAAAAATTAGAGAAGATGGTTCCTGACCTGCTGATCACATACGGTGGACATATCGTGTCGAAACGCCTCAAACAATTTCTCCGCAAGCATCCGCCACGCGAACATTGGCATGTTTCGCTTAGCGGAGAAGTAACAGACCTTTACGGTTCCCTGACAACCGTTATCGAGATGGACCCGTTCGAATTTCTCGAAAAAATCGCTTACCTGCTGGAAAACCGGACAACGGAGTTTCCACGCATCTGGGAAAACAACACCCGCGACCTGCCACAACCGGAATTCAGCTATTCGGAAATGGCTGCTATCGGAACATTGATCAAGTCGCTTCCAACACCTGCGGCCTTGCATTTAGGCAACAGTTCAGCCGTACGTTACGCCCAGTTATACACACTCCCAGAAGATGTCGAAGTCTGCTGCAACAGGGGGACGAGTGGCATAGAAGGATCGCTTTCGACTGCCATCGGTTATTCCGTTTGTTCAGACAAACTGAATTTTGTAGTGATCGGCGATTTGAGTTTCTTTTATGATATGAACGCACTTTGGAACAGCAACTTCGGCTGTAACCTACGTATCCTGCTGCTCAATAACGGAGGAGGTGAAATATTCCAAGCACTTCCCGGACTGAAAATGGAAGATAAAACACGCCGTTTCGTGACAGCTACACACAAAACTTCTGCCAAAGGATGGGCCAAAGAAAGAGGATTTTCTTACCTTCCCGTCCATAACGATGAAGAACTGACGAGTGCAATGGCTGTTTTCACCCAGTCCGCCCCCCACAACCAACCAATGTTGATGGAGGTATTCACGGATGCGTCTGAAGATGTACGGCTACTCAAAGAGTATTACCACCAACTAAAAAAATAAGAACATAACTCATAATTTATAATTCTAAATTTACCTTATGGAAACAAAAAGAGAATGGACAACCATCAAAGAATATGAAGAAATCCTGTTTGATTTCTATAACGGAATTGCCCGCATCACTATCAACCGCGAACGCTATCGCAACGCTTTCACACCGACTACAACAACAGAAATGAGCGATGCTCTCTATATCTGCCGTGAACGACCGGATATCAATGTTGTCGTGCTGACAGGAGCCGGGGACACGGCTTTCTGTGCTGGAGGTGATATGCATGTGAAAGGTCACGGCGGCTACATCGGTAAAGATGGTGTGGCACGGTTAAATGTACTCGATGTACAAAAGCAAATCCGCTCGATTCCAAAACCGGTGATCGCTGCCGTAAACGGTTTTGCAATCGGTGGCGGGCATGTGTTGCATGTGGTCTGCGACCTGACGATTGCTTCTGAAAACGCAATATTCGGACAGACGGGTCCTCGCGTGGGGAGTTTCGACGCAGGTTTCGGTTCATCCTATTTAGCTCGCATCGTCGGCCAAAAGAAAGCACGTGAAATTTGGTTTCTTTGCCGTAAATACAATGCACAGGAAGCACTCGACATGGGTCTCGTGAACAAGGTCGTACCTTTGGATAAGCTTGAAGACGAATATGTCGGATGGGCCGAAGAAATGATGCTGCTCAGCCCGCTTGCCCTCCGTATGATCAAGGCAGGCCTCAACGCCGAGCTAGACGGTCAAGCCGGAATCCAAGAGTTAGCTGGCGATGCCACCATGCTCTACTACATGACCGACGAAGCCCAGGAAGGTGGCAAAGCTTTCCTTGAAAAACGCCGCCCCCGTTTCGAAGATTATCCGAAATTTCCATAATCCAAAGTCACAATGGCTATGCACTATCACATAGAGATCCGCCCTAAGACCTTGTACTTCAAAAAGCCGGCAGGGACTTCGCGCGGGACCTACACAGAGAGGATGAGTTGGTATATCTACCTCACCGCAGAAGAAACACCCGGCCGCCAAGGAATAGGTGAATGCGCTCCTCTGCCTAAACTGAGTTGCGACGACGTGCCTGGATATGAAGAAGTTTTGGCCAAGGCTTGCCAAAACTTCACCCGCACAGGCAGAATCGACGTGGACGGACTGCGCGATTATCCATCTATCCTGTTCGGTCTGGAGACTGCTTTCTGCCACTTTGAAGCCGGCTCCTTTGCCTTGTGGAACACTCCTTTCTCGCATGGCGAGGTGGGTATTCCTATCAACGGACTGATCTGGATGGGAAGCTATGAAGATATGTTGGGACAAGTGACAGACAAGATAGAATCCGGCTTTCGTTGCATCAAGCTGAAAATCGGAGCGATCGACTTCGATAAAGAATTAGAAATCCTTCGTATCATCCGCAAACAATTTTCATCTGATGAAATCGAACTGCGTGTTGATGCCAACGGTGCTTTCTCGCCGAACGAAGCCATGAGAAAACTGAACCGTCTGGCAAAACTGGACCTGCACTCGATCGAACAACCGATCCGTGCAGGACAGTGGGAAGACATGGCTCTGTTAGCTGCTTCTTCTCCAGTTCCCATCGCCCTCGACGAAGAACTCATTGGCTATAACACACCGGAAAAGAAGAAAGAATTGCTTTCCTTCATTAATCCGCAATATATCATCTTAAAACCGTCTCTTCACGGAGGCCTATATGGTTGTAGCGAATGGATCAAGGAAGCTCAGGATCGGCAGATCGGCTGGTGGATCACTTCTGCATTGGAATCGAATGTCGGCCTGAACGCCATCGCTCAATGGTGCGCAACTTTCGACAATCCGCTTCCGCAAGGGTTAGGAACAGGTGGCCTCTTCACCAACAACATTGACTTGCCGTTGTCAATTAACAACGGACAATTAATAATTGACAATGGACAACAAACAATTGATAAGTAAGAAACATCCCGATAATTGTCAATTGTCAACAGTCAATTGTCAATTATCCGAATTCATTTCCGATTGGAAGTCTGCCTCTCCTTACTTGGAAGTACAAACTTCCGGTTCGACCGGTACACCCAAACGAATCATGGTCCGCAAGGAACAGATGGTAAATAGTGCCCGCCTCACCTGCGATTATTTAGGGCTGCGGCAGGGGGATAAAGCCCTCCTTTGTATGCCACTCCGATACATTGCCGGAAAGATGATGGTCGTACGGTCACTCGTGGCAGGGTTAGATTTGGTCATACGTGAACCTTCCGGGCATCCGATGGCAGACATCGACATGCCGCTCCGATTCGCAGCCATGATTCCGTTACAAGTATACAACACGCTACAGGTTCCGGAAGAACGAGAGCGCCTCTGCCAAATCGATATCCTGATCATCGGTGGCGGCTCTATCGACCGTGAACTGGAAACACGGATACAAGAATTGCCTATCTGCGTTTACTCCACCTACGGAATGACAGAAACACTTTCGCATATAGCCCTCCGACGATTGAACGGACCGGATGCATCTCCTTATTACACGCCTTTCCCGTCTGTCAAGCTATCACTCTCGACTGACGACACACTGATAATAGACGCTCCACTCGTCACCGACGAAACACTTGTCACTAACGATGTCGCCGAACTGCTCCCAGACGGCCGTTTCCGCATCTTAGGGAGGAAAGACAACATCATCAACAGCGGAGGCATAAAAATACAAACGGAGATTGTGGAAGAAATCTTGCGCCCCATCATTCCTACCAATTTTGCCATAACATCCGTTCCAGATCCAAAGTTCGGAGAGGCTATGATTTTATTGATCACCACAGGAAATGACCGCTTCCCGAGTAAAAAGACAGCCTCTTCCCTTATTGGAGAACAATCTCTCTCATTACCTGAAAACAATCTCTTTTCCGAGCTGGAAGAAATGATATTTGGAATATTACCCAAATACCAACGTCCGAAGCACATCCTCCGGATTGAATCAATCCCTCTTACCGGTAGCGGAAAGATCGATCGGGCAGCATGCCGGAAATTGGCAATGGAAAGATATACAGGATAAATTATTTCGGGCATCAATTATTAGCAATAAACATACAAAAACACTATATTTTATGAAGTACTTATCAATCTTCGCCTCCGTCCTTCTCGCCACGGCGTCCGCCTACGGACAAAGTGGGGAAAGTTGCCGGACGGCATCCGATCCGACTCTACAAAAGCCGGAATTATACGCAGGTTATGACTGTGTAAACCTACTCGACAGCACCGCTGTGACCGTGCAGCCTACCGGCTCCGGTTCTTTCACGGTCTGCAAAATCGTCAAAGTTATGAACACGCGCGGGGCCGTCGCCAATCGCATCCTCAAATACGATTACGATCCGCTGACGGCACATGCAGAGTTTCATCGTGTCACCATCTACAAAGCCAATGGCGACGTAATCAACCTCGACATCACCCAACAGCTGGATTATGCCGCTCCTGCCCGCGCCATCTATTGGGGAGCACGGCAGATCATGATGGAAATAGGCCGTCTCGATCCGGGCGATATCATCGATTATCAGATCAACAAAAAAGGTTTCACCTATGCCCTGTTGACTGGCGGTACAGGCAACGACGAATCCCGTTTCATCCCGCCCATGCGTGGACAATTCTATGATATCGTCCCCTTCTGGACAACCGAGCCAACTGTCCGCAAGGTATATAAGGTAAACATCCCGATGGAGAAAGAAATGCAGTTCCAGTTCTATCAAGGAGAATGCACCTCTTCCATGCGTTACGAGGACGGTCGGAAAGCTTATACGTTCGTCAGCACAGACATCATGCCGACCCGACGCGAACCGAATATGGTCGACCTGTTCGACGCCGCACCGAAACTGATGATGTCCAGCACACCACGCTGGCAAGACAAATCCCTTTGGTTTAACAAAGTGAACGAAGACTACGGCAGTTTCAGTGCCATTCCCGAAGCCCAGAAGAAAGTAGACGAATTGATCCGGGGCAAAAAGACGGAGATGGAAAAGATCGCCGTCCTCACCCACTGGGTTGCCGACAATATCCGTTACTCCGGTATCTCGATGGGCAAAGGCGAAGGCTACACGCTGCATAACCTGAAGATGAACTACACGGACCGTTGTGGTGTCTGTAAAGATATTGCCGGTACCCTGATCGCTTTCCTGCGTATGGCAGGCTTCGAAGCCTATCCAGCCATGACAATGGCCGGTAGTCGCGTGGAAAGCATCCCGGCCGACCACTTCAACCACTGTGTCGCCGTTGTGAAACTTTCCAGCGGAACCTATATGCCGCTCGATCCTACCTGGGTCCCCTTCTGCCGCGAACTGTGGAGCAGTGCCGAACAACAGCAAAACTATTTACCGGGAGTTCCCGAAGGTTCCGACCTCTGTCTCACGCCGGTTTCCGCACCGGAAAACCATTATGTCCGCATAAAAGCCGACAACCGCTTGGATGCCAAAGGTACGCTGACAGGACAGTTCACGATCACAGCCGAAGGACAGTCGGACAGCAATATCCGCCGTATCTTCACCACCGGCTGGCAGTCGCAATGGCAGGCCGCATTGGAAAACCAACTCCTTGCCGTATCACCTAAAGCTCGTCTTATCAGCGTGGACTATGGCAAAAACCCGAAGAACTACCAGGCTGCACCGATCAAAATGACATTCCGTTATGAAATACCAGGTTATGCCCTTTCAGGAGAAGGAGAAATGCTGTTCAAGCCGATGGTGATGAATAACCTTTATAACCAAGTAAAAAGTTACCTGCGCATCAACACCGACCTCGAAGAACGCCGGTATGGTTTCAAGGATGCCTGCTCACGTCTGGTCGAACTGGACGAAACGATCCAACTCCCTACAGGTTATAAGTTAGCGGGTAATGGAAAAGAAGACAGTGCGCAAAGTTCTGCCGCCGACTTCGAAGGTTCCCTCCGCCAGGACGGTAACAAAGTGGTGTTGCACCAAAAGCTAGCGCTGAAGAAACGCGTGTACGAGGCAGGCGACTGGAATGGTTTCCGTAACGCCGTGAATGCACATAAATCATTCGGGGATTATATCGTCATAAAACGATAAGGTCTTCCCTCTTCATAAATCACAAATTATAAATCATAAATCAAATGATACAAAACAAACATAAGTTCGCCTTCCTTCTTTGTATGCTACTAATGACTACGACAGTTTATGGAGCATCGGAAGCCGAATACAAGAAATTAGCAAAGACCTGGACACTCAATGCCGACGGCAGCCAAGAGTTCCGCTATGACATGGAACTGACACTTTTCACCCACACGGCCATGAACGGCACATACGGAGAAAGCTTCATCGTGTACAATCCGCAATACCAGGAACTGAAGATCAACTCGTCTTACACCAAACAAAAAGACGGCACAATCATCAAGACACCGGACAATGCTTTCGTGGAAGTCCTTCCCCGCAACGCGGCTGATGCTCCGGCTTACAACCACCTGAAAGAAATGGTTGTCGTCCACACAGGCCTAGAACTGGGAGCAACTATCTATCTCGACTACACAGTCACATCCAAACCAGGCTATCTGCCGGAGGTAGACATTTTCGAAGAACTGCTCCAATCCTCTCCCGTCAAAGAATACACACTGACGATCGTGATACCCGAAGCCAAAGAACTTGCCTACACACTGACAAACAATCCGGCAAAAGCATCTGTCAAACGATCCGGTGGAACCTGTACGACAAGCTGGACATTACGTAACCTGCCAGCATCTTCCCGCGCTCCGTTCGTCTATGTCAAGAACGGCGACGTTCCTTTTCTCGCCGCCACGACTTACGCATCCGAAGGAGAAGCATTGGCAACCCTGCTCAAACAGTTCAATCCGTCCGGCGATCCACAACTCACGACTCTGGCTGAGAGCCTGACCGAAGGGAAAAAAAAGGACGAAGACAAACTGGAAGCTATCCTCGAATACACGACCAACCACATTGCCAACAACGGGCTGACACTGGATCAGACCGGCTATCGTCTCCGCCCTGCCGATGCCGTCATAAGCACAGCGTACGGAACTGAAGCCGAAAAAGCCAATTTGCTCGCAGGCTTGTTGGATGGGGCCGGCTTCAAAGCCGAGCCAATGGCGACTTACCAGGCTTATGCAGACAAAGGGCTGGCGCTAAAGGCTGTCGACCAACTGTTCGTCTCCTGTATGGTGAACGGCGAATTATATTTATTCTCCACCTCTTCTACCCACCGTCCGCAAACGGTGAACTTTGACCGGACTCCTCTTTTCAGCCTGCAAACAGGAAAACCGGTAGCTATTGCCGTTCCACAGGATTACCTGATCAAGAGCGACATCGCAGTTCGTTTCAAAGATGGAAAAGTGACGACATCCACTAAAGAATCTGTCGGTAAAGAATTGATGCCTTATTTCACAACAGGTAACAGCGAAAACGAACAAACTGCTCCTTTAAAGGTGGAAAACGGGTATGCAACAATCTCACTGCCGGATGCCGGATATGGCTTCTCCCATCTGCCTTATGGCTACCTGAACAGCCAGCGGAAAGAAAACCTGCTGATCCCACGCCCTGTCAACGAAGTCTATACATACACGATCGAATGTCCTGAAAATATGGAACTGCGCACCCCGGAAACCGACAAGACGATCCGCAATGCCGCCGGTAGCCTGACCATCTCCGTCAAGAAAAACGGACGTACGGCAACCGTCACCCGTAGCCTGGAACTGAACAAACAACTCTATACACCTGCCGAATACAAGGATTTGCGCCAGCTTTTGACAGAATGGAGCGATGTAAACGGAAAGACTCTATTGTTTTCAGTACGATAAAGACAATTACTTTTAGGATGGCCGGTACTGCCTGTTATATTAATGCAGGTATCAGCCATTCTAAGAAAAATTTCCGTTTAGGCCTTGATCTTTTGGTAAGAGGTGTCAAAATGTACTTGCCCCCGTGCTTGACGCGGGAACAAGTACATTTTGAGACACCACCAACAGATAAATCATTAATTAAACATCTAAAATAAATCAAATATGAAACTACTAAATCTAACCGCTGCCCTCTTTTTAGGAGGTGTTCTGCAAGCACAAAACCCTTTACCGGCCATTCATCCGCAGCCACAGGAAGTTACATTATCTACCAACCGGATGAAAGCGCCTCATGGCTTTACCCTTTCCGGCATGCAACATCCGGATGAAGATGCCATGCGCCTGATCAGACAAACTTTGTCGATAACAGACAACTCCGAAGCGCTACCGCTCAAAATTACATCGCTGGAAGACCGGACACCCGAACTGAAACGTTCAGGAGCCTATCTATTAGTTATCACACCAAAAGAAATCGACATTGCAATTTCCGACAGTCGCGGTCTTTTCTACGCAGCACAGACATTGCAACAATTGGCCCAAACCGACGGACAAGGCAATACGACACTGCCACTCGGAGTTATCAAAGACTATCCTGACGTCGCCTACCGTGGAACTGTCGAAGGTTTTTACGGCGATCCCTGGAGCCATACCGACCGCATCGAGCAGCTTCGTTTTTATGGAAAGATGAAGATGAACACCTATATCTACGGACCGAAAGATGATCCTTACCACAGTTCCCCAAACTGGCGCAAGCCTTATCCGGAAAAGGAAGCAGCACAGATCAAGGATCTCGTGAAGGAAGCCGCCGCCAACAAGGTAGACTTCGTCTGGGCGATCCATCCGGGCCTGGACATCAAATGGACAGATGAAGACCGGATGAATGTGCTGAACAAGTTCGGTATGATGTATGATTTGGGAGTCCGCTCCTTCGCAGTCTTCTTCGACGATATTTCCGGTGAAGGGGCCAAGGCAGACAAACAAGCCGACCTGCTCAACTTCCTGCAAAAGGAGTTTATCGAGAAGAAAGAAGGCGTCAGCCCGCTGATCATGTGTCCGACCGAATATAACCGGGCCTGGGCGGGAAGCGACTACTTGGATGTACTGGGCAAAACGCTCGACCCGGCAATCCATGTGATGTGGACCGGCAACAGCGTGATCCACGATATCACACTCGAAGGGCAGGAATGGGTGAACAAACGTATTCAGCACCCGTCGTATGTCTGGTGGAATTTCCCTGTAAGCGACTACTGCCGTGACCACCTGCTGATGGGACCGTCTTACGGGCTCGATCCGAATGCGGCACATGCCATGTCCGGTTTTGTCGCCAACCCGATGGAACGGGCGGAAGCTTCCAAAGTAGCCCTTTACGGAGTTGCCGATTATGCCTGGAACATGAAAGCCTATAACCCTGAAAGCGACTTCGTAGAAGCCTGCCGTTATGTTTTGCCGGAAGCACCGGAAGCATTCCGGACGTTCTGCGAGAACAACTGTGATCCCGGGCCAAACGGACACCGTTACCGCCGCGACGAATCCATCCGCTATGCCGAATCTGCCGAAGCATTCCTCCATGACTTCCGCCAGCACAACTATAATGCAGATGCCGCTGACCGGATGAACCGACTGTTCGCCGAGATCACAGCCGCCCCTGCCGCCATCGAGACAAGCCGCAACAAGGCGCTGATAGACGAAATCAAACCGTGGCTGATGCAGTTCCACCTGTTAGGGAAAGCCGGACAAAAGGCTATCCGCACTGCCGAAACCGGACAAGGCGAGGATCGTGCCGCCACCTGGCAATCGTATCTGTCGCTCACCTCGTTGCTCGACAGCATGCGCACGATCGACCGGACCTACAATCAGAATCCGTATCAGAAAGGCGTGAAAGTCGGCTCACGAGTCCTGACCCCGTTCGTACAGGAGATACATTCAGGTGTCGGAAGCAACCTGCTGTTTGCAGACCAGACAGATGCTGCCACCCAGATGAGTAAGGCCTCTATCCTGACGGATATCGAACAATTGAAATATCAGCCGTTGAAGGAAGGCAAAGACCAGATCGGATACAACCGCCTGAACGAAGTACTGCGTATCGAGCCGGGACAGTCCTTCGGCCTTACCTGGGAATTGCAGAAAGAGGCCACCTCCTTCAACTTCAGCCTGCCGAAAAGCGAAAACAGCGGACGGGTATTCGAATGGTCCGCCGACGGCAGACAATGGACGACTATCGCCGACATCCCCGCCGACCAGGCTCGCTTCAAATTGGAAAAGCTCGCTCCCGGAGCACGCTATATCCGTATGCGTAATGCAACTGACAAGCAGATGCAAATCTACCTGTACGAATTTGCCGTGACAACGAAAGAAGATACCTCCATCGCCCCCGTCCGCCTGATGTATGACAAGAACCTGGAATCTGTCAACACATTGACCGCAGGTTCACACATCACGATTGATAAGGAAAAGGAGGGTTCGCTCGAACTGTACTTGTCCGGCTCCCCTTGCAGCCAAGTTGTGGTAGAAGGCGCACCGTTGAAAGGGAAAGTGAAACAAGTGCTTTACTCCGGCCCGGCAAATTATATCAAACTGAAAAAAGAAGCCTTGGAGAGTGTAAAGGCATTAGAACTATATAACGCAGGATCATCCCCTGTCAACATCCACGAGATCAATTGACAAAGAACAACGGACAATTGACAATCAAACTGCAAAAACATTTAATTGTCAATTGTCCATTCTCAATTGTCAATCGTTCAATCCATCGGATACCGCACCCCCCATTCGGAGCGAAGATCATCCAGCATCTGCATGATGTGCAAAGTTTCCGCATGCGGCATACAAGGCGTTTCGATCTTTCCCTCGCGGATCGCGTCGATGGAAGCCTGCACCTGATACTCGAAACCCGTTATCTGTGGCGGACAGGTATAGCGAGCCACTTCCTCATGATTGACCGAATAGACGACTGCCAACTGCGGGTTGTTGATATTATCGACGATTATATATCCTTTATCCCCCGAAATAACTCCCTGGCGATCGTTCGCACAGAAAGCAGTCATTTGTAAAACAGCCATCCGATGATTCCGATACACAAAAGTAATGCTGCTCTGCAAATCCACTCCCGTCTCCCCTTTCACGCAGGCAGAAGTAATCCCCGTAATTTCCGAGCCGAAAAGCATCCTTGCAAAGTTGATCGGATAAACGCCGATATCCAGCAAAGCACCGCCACAAAGTTCCGGTTTGGCGATGCGCTCCTTCTCGGCAATCGGATATCCGATATTGGCCGTCAGCATCATCACGCGTCCGATCGTCCCGCCGTCAACCAGTTCGCGGAGCGTCTCGGAGAAAGGCATATAACGTGTCCAAATCGCCTCAGTCAGGAAAACCTGTTTTTCTTTCGACAGGCGTATCAACGTCTCTGCCTGCTCTGCATTGGCGGTAAATGCTTTTTCACATAAGACCGGCTTACCCTTTTCGAGGCACATCCGCGCCTGCTCAAAATGATGGGAATGCGGGGTGGCGATATAAATCAACTGCACTTCGGGATCATCTGCCAAATCCTCGTATGATCCGTAAGCCCGCGTAAAACCCCATTCACAGGCAAACCCTTCGGCATTTTCCTGGTTACGGGAAGCGACTGCATACGGTTCAACCCCTTCCATATCGCGCAGCGTATGCGCCATTTTGCGGGCGATATGCCCAGCTCCTATAATTCCGACTTTAAAACGTTCCATTAGCTGTCATTTTTTATCGGGTAAATATACAATAAAAATTCCATGCCCATGAAACTTTTACTTCACAAGCATGGAATTCAAAAGTGATCCGCAATACTATATCCTACTCCATAATCACCACCACCGGATTATCCTCCTCACCCACCTTTTTCAAGGCGGCCACTTCGGCAGGGATATCCGTTTCACCGGTGTTATCCTCGAACCAGGAGACGACTTCTTCCGAAGGGAGAATGGCAGCAAATTCGCCCGAAGCGGAGACAGATACGGGCTGTAAGGGAAGGAAGCCATTCGTATCGTCGGTTATCTTGTCATCGAGAGGAGAAACCTTGACGGCTCCGTCCGCCTTCCGGTAAAGGGCATTATAAGTCTTCTGCTTGTCGTTATAGACATTCGTCATAAAACGGAAAAGGATCACATCTTCGTTTTCCATGAACTTTGTCGGGTAGATAGCATCTTTCTTATCCTCGAAACGCTCGTTGTAAGACCAACTGTAGACACCTAAATCCAGCACGCGCACAGGTTGCAGCTCTTTCGCTGCCGACACCCGATAGATCGTATCATTATAAGACTGACGGAAATAAAGATCCTTGCCCGCATGCCAGAAACAACTGTTGCCAAGCGGATAAATGGCAGACCTGCCATCCTTATATTTTATGAACGCCAAACCATCTCCCCCATCTTTCAAGACCGAGATGGAAACAATATCGTCCGGAGTGATCGCCTTGTCTCCTTCCTGCCCGACCGGTAACGATTCCACACGGACAATCTCATCTCCACGGAACAGAGCGATACGGGCCGGCAAACTGTCGGTAGCCGAATAATAACCAGCGATAAGATCCGCATCCAGATAGTCGAACACTCCCATTGCCGGAAACTCATCGGCGGAAACCGAAGGAGTCCAGATATGGTCGAATCGACCGTCCGCCCCGTAAACAACGATTTCATTTTTCCAGCCATGGAAACTTAATTGGCCGGTATACGGGTTCTGCCATCCTCCGTGGACATTCGAATAGCCTTCAGGATCTTCCCCCACATGCCCGACCGAACGGATAAAGCAGCCCGTTTTTTTGTCGAATAGCTGGCAGCGGTCCCGCCCGGATGTCACAACAATCCAATCATTCAGGATAGTTGCATACGCTCCCTGCCCCACCAGGCAACTATCGGTCGTTTCCAAGGCGACATAGCGTATTTTCTTGAAACAGTCGGAAGTCTTCAACTCTGTCTGATTCTCAAAAGCAACTCCCAAAGGAATCGCTTCGAGTTTTGCCTCCTTTGTTTCCCCTCCGCCACTGCAAGCAGCAAGAAAAAGACATGCCACTGCCACAAACACATGATTTTTCATACGATTTTCATTTTACTTTAGAAGATGCTTTTTTCGTTGTGATCAGGATCACGCCTCCGACTGCTTTTTTTCCGTACATTTCGATGGCGCTCTTATCTTTCATTATCGATATCGATTCGATTTCGTTTGGATCGACCTTGTCCAGTCCACCCGTATATTCGACACCGTCAATCATGACAAGCGGGTCCGGCTTGGCATACCGGACACCTTCGGCAGGACGCATATTCGATTTAAATTCCAGAGGACGCAAGAGAGGCTTGTCTTTTTTTGTTTGCGACATCTTTTTGTCCTGTCGGGATGTGAGGACTTCGGCAAACTCCACTTCGGAGATATTTTCCAACCGGCGGGAAATTTCAGGGCGGGCGAACGCAGCAACGGCAACGGCTGCAAGAGGAAGCACATAAAGGAACTTCAAGCGAGCCCAGGGGTTCGATTTTTGTTTTAACATCATAGTAATCCGCTTTTTAAGTTTACTGTGGTCGAAACTGTTGGCCATAGAGGTAAAACGCTGTGCTCCGACCGCTTTCTTTATTAATAACAATTGATAATGCTTTGCATCCACGCCATGTGCGATCACACTCTCGTCCGCCTCATACTCATGCACGTTCTGCAGTTCCTGCTTGAGCAGCCAAACAGCGGGATTGAACCAATGCAGGACGGCACAACATCCGGCAAACCACATATCCAATGAATGGCAAGCTCTGATATGCGCCTGTTCATGCGCCAGAATTTCAGCTCCGCTCTCTTCCATATCGATGCGGGAGATAACAATATATTTCATCCAACTGAAAGGCGGGACCGTCAGGTCGGTCACGACAAGCCGCGTACCATCTTCCAATACGGCCCGCTCGCCCGAACGTATCAGACGCACGATCTGGCAGACGGAATAGAGGAACCGTCCTGCAAAAAAGAGGCATCCGCCGGCGTAGATCATAAACAAGGCCGCCAACCAAGACGGAAAGCGACTCTCTTCTTCCACAGGAGTTCCGCCCATTTGCAAGAACCGTTCGAGTTCCAACGCCGTACGTTGTACGGCGACCGGCTCATCGGCGGCAAGCTGTACAAAAGGAATCGCGATTGAAAAAACTATCACACCAAGAAGAGCCATCCGATTGAAACGGTGGAACGTATCCCGGCTCAAAAGCAGGCGATAGAACAGATAGAACACTGCCAGACAGCAGGTGGATTTTATTATGAATACTAAAAATGCTCCCACGTTGAAAGAATTAAAATTAATAATAATGAATCCCCCCTCTCTTAATCATCAATTGTCGATTGCCTGTTGTCAATTGATTCTATCAGCTCCTTCAGTTCCTCCACCGAAATCTCCTCCTCCTTCACCAGCGAAGAGATAACACCGAGGTAGGAATTGTTGAAATACTTGGCAATGACGTTTTTCAACGTGCTCCGGCTATAATCGGCTTCTGTCACCGCAGCATAATATTGGTAGGTATTGCCAAACGTATGATGTGCCAGAAAACCTTTCTCCTCCAATCCGCGTACGATCGTGGAAAGGGTGTTGAAATGCGGCCTCGGCTCATCGTAAAACTCAAGCAGTTGTTTGACGAACAAAGGGCCTTTCGTCCAGAAATAGCCCATGATTTCTTCTTCTCTTGCAGTCAGTCGTTTCATGATATCTTGTTTGTTCGGGGCAAATATAACTAAAAAAAATAGTTTGCAAACTATTTCAATTAGTTTATAAACTATTTTTTTTAGTGGAACAGGAGTTGTAAAAAGTAAAAAATCCTGTCCGAAGTTCGGACAGAACTCCAAGAGTCCTAAAAACGCTGTCCGATCTCCGGATCGCATTTCAAAAACACCAAAAGTCCGGTCCGGGCTTCGGACAAAACCTCGAAAATCCTCGAGATGCCATCCGAGCTTCGGATCATATCACAAGAAGATTTGAAGTCCTTGCCGAAATCCGGAACGTATTTTTCGAGTATTTCAAATCATTTCCGAAATAAATGAGATTATTTGATAGACTGTGAAAATTAATGACTATCTTTCGAATCAATTAATTACAATCAATAATAGAACAACATGAAAAAAATCATCCGGATTCTAAATCTAGACATTCATTCCCTGAATAATGCCGAATACAAAAACTTCATGGAGCGCTTCTTCAAACTGATCCCGCTCAAGGCTGTATCAGGAGAGGGAGACCGCCCCAGTGAACTCCGCCTCTTGGGCGAAGAAGAAAACATGACATCGGATTTCGTAGGGATCAGCGATGAGGACAAGGCGACATTCAATGCCGACATGCTTCTCCTGACAGATGTCGTCAACCAGTCGCGCACGAACGACAACACGGCTCTACTGCTCAATCTCGACAAGCGTCGTGATCCGTTGGTTTCATTCATCATCAACACGACCTCCATCGGACGTAAAAGTTCGAATCCTGCATATGCACAAGCATGCATCAGCTTGTATAATATCTTGAAACCGTATCGCGGCATACAAAACATTCCGATGCAACAGGAAACCGCACAGATCAAAGGCATGCTCTACGATCTCGACAAACCGGAAAACAAACAGAAGATAACGCTTCTGCATCTCGACGACACCGTCTCCGAGTTGCGCAACGTAAATGACGAATTCGACGCATTGTCCAGCGACAGAACCAACGAACGGGCGATCAATGCAGTCGGGACGGCGAAGGAAATACGCCACCGCCTCAACTCGCAATACGACTATATCACTACCACCATCTTTGCCCACAGCATTGCGGTCCCGTCGGACGAGGCAACGCTTTTCATCACGCAACTCAACCAGCTGATCGATGAAACCCGCACCGCCTACAACCTGCGCAAAGGTATCACCGCATCCAATAAGAACAAAGGGCAGGGCGGCGATGACGAACGTCCGGGCGAACTTTAAGCCCTCTCATCCCTTCTGCAACAGATAACCCATACAAGCACGAACCGACATGGTTTACAACAATAACCCATGTCGATCCGTGCTTATTTTCACCCTTTTCACACGCCTCCGAAGGACTATTTCATGATAAGAATTATTAAAATACTTATTGATAACATTTTTTAATAGGCACTGAACATTTCCCTTTTTCCGAGCTGTTTACCTCCACACCACCTCCCCATCCATCCCTGGAACAACATCGGAGGACAGACCAATCTCATCCAATTGCAAATCCAAGAGGGACGAAAAATAAAATCGTAATTCTCTATAATAATCAAGCAGAACTTTTGCATCGGAAAAACACCAGCTTCCGCTACACTCCCGCTCCCCTTTGCCGCAATCGCCACTACACACCTCCCCCCCTACCGCAGAGCTTTTTAAGTTAAGAAACGGATTAATCCGCATTTCCTTCCAGCTCCCGGAGTCGTAAACAAATCAAAACGGCTCTTGGTTATTGAATGCAAAATCGTATCTTTCAGTCACAAATCCCGAACATCTCATTGAAAAGGCGATCAGGTATGGAGGTAAAAACCAATTCATCGGAGTAGGAATCTAGACATTATTATTGCTATAGGGAATTGGAAATTATAAATTCACGCCCTTATTAAATTCTCAAAACCTGCGAATAAATAAGAGCTTTTTTAATGAAATGAATCGGGTTTTTCATATATGTTTTCTATCTTTGTCGTGATAATTGGACCTTGAAGCGTCAAGGAAACATTATTTTATGATTTATATAAAAAGCGTTTTGGTTTATCCTTAAGTAGAAATCTAGACAATTTCAAGCCATAGAAGGGTCATAAACAAAAATGCTCATGTTCCGATTATATACCCAATGTATATAGCATAAGGGCGTGAGCAAACTGTTGTATAGTACTGCATGGCGGGTTGTCTAGAACCTCTACTTAAGTCCGAACAACAGTCCTCACGCTTTTTCATTTTATAATACGCCCGATTTCGGAGGACTACCGGACAATTTAACAAAAATGCCTATGAATTAATAAGACAATATTTTTTTCCCACAATAAGCGATTTTAGTATTATCCCTAAGTAGAAATCTAGACAATTTCAAGCCATCCGGGAGAAGTAGCTAAACAATGAGTTCCTTACGTTTTATCGTATCTGTAAAGCGTGGGCTATGTTTATACTAATCAGGATTAGCGATAGTATTAAAGACAACAGTCCCGCGCTTTTTCATCTTAGACAAATCCGCCCGGGGACAGGGTACGGAAAGAAAAACAATAACGATAAAACAACTATTATATGACTACAAAAAGAGCTCTAATCAAGGAATTGGCACAACGGATGGAATGTACGGACGTTGCCGCGAAGAAGTTTCTGAATTCATACATCGAACTAATAACCGAAAAACTTTCAGAAGGTGAAGGGGTGAGCATTCATTATTTTGGCAAACTGGTTCCCCATTACCAAACAGAGCGTCCGGGACGTAACCTTCGTACAGGTGAAGAATGTAAAATACGCGCCCGCACATCAGTAAAATTCAAAGCCAGTGAAATACTGATTCAAAAACTGAATCCTGGAAAATAAAACAAAAAGAGTGCACCGAATCCGGCGCACTCTTTTTGTTTTATCGTTTCGGGATATCTACCGATGTTTCCTGTTCACCCAATAAGTGGCGGGAGAAATAGTCGACCATACGCCAGTAGAAATATTCGTCCATATCGCCGAAACCGTGGCGTTGCTGCGGAAGGAGCAACATGTCAAAACGCTTTCCGGCACGGATCAGGGCATCTGCCACACGCAGCGTATTGCCCGGATGGACATTGTTGTCGATGTCACCATGTACGAGCATCAAATGACCTTTCAGCCGACTTGCGATCTCTTCGTTCGTCTTGATGTTGTAGACGAAAGTCGTATCACCCTTTTCGCTGACCACTTCCTTCACGCCATGATGCGTCTCGCTCCACCAACGGTTATAGATACGGTTATCATGGTTTCCGGCACACGAGACGGCTGCCTTGAAGAAGTCGGGATATTGCAGTATAGCAGCCGTAGACATGAAACCTCCACCCGAATGGCCGTGGATACCGACACGGTTGATGTCGATGAATGAATAGCGGTTGGCCAGTTGCTCGATAGCCGCTTTCTGATCCGCCAACCCATAATCACGCAAGTTGCCATAGCCGAAGTTATGATACCATTTCGAACGGCTCGGATGTCCGCCCCGGTTTCCGACCGTGATCACAATAAAGCCGGCCTGTGCCAGACGATCCGTGCGCACACTCATACGGCTGAACGGATAAACGGTTGCTTCGACTTGCGGGCCCGGATATACATAATCGATGATCGGATACAGGGCCGTCGAATCGAAATTAAACGGTTTATACATCACACCATAGAGGTCGGTCACGCCATCCGCAGCCTTCACCTTGAAAGGTTCGGGAAACTGGTAACCGGCGGCCAGCAACCCAGAGAAGTCGCTCTCTTCAAGCGTCATCAGCTTGCGGCCGTTACTATCCATCAAATCCGTACGCGGGATAGTGTTCACACGCGAATAATTATTGACCACAAAGGCCGCATTGTCATCCATGCTGACCGTGTGGAAATAGTCGCCCGGAGTGACTTGCTGCAAACCACTTCCATCGAGGCCCACACGATACAGGTGTTCGTAGTAGGGATTCTCATCTTTCTCTTTCCCGTTAGCCAAGAAGTAAACGACACGTTTGGCTTCGTCCACTTTCACGATCTGGTCTACATGCCAGGGGCCGCGTGTGATGCGGTTCTTCAAGTTACCTTCTCCGTCATAGAGGTACAGGTGCGCCCAGCCGTCACGTTCGCTCCACTGGATCAACTCCTTGCCATCACCTACGGCTGCCAACGGGCGGACTTCCTGATAAGTATTCATACGTTCCTCGATAATCGGACAGATCGAATCCTGTCCGACCGTATACGAACAGATGTCGATACGGTGCAGGTCGCGGCTCGAACGAGTAACGAAGAAACGGTTATTGTCGCCCAGCCAGACACTCGCCACCTCTTTCCGATCACGGTCTTTCTGCCTCCACGGCTTACGTGCCAAGCGCAATGTCTGATCTTTGAATGCAGATGTGCGGATTTCCTTGTAGCTGTTGTCGTTCATGTCGAACAAGAACAGATGTTGGACAGGCGCTTCTTTCTCACCGGGCATCTGGTATTTATAGGTTTCCAGCGTCGGACGAGGCGAAGCCATAGAGTTGATTACCCACAAGTCTTTCACGGCACGCTCGTCTTCAACCGTCACGGCAAAATAACGGGAATCGGGTGACCAGACAATCCCCCAAACGCCTTTCCGCTTGCCGTTGCAAAGCGTGTCGGTGTTCAGCAAGCTATAGGGCTGGCCGAAACCAAAGTCTTTCACACCGAAAGTAGTGAGTTGTATATCCGTAACCGTACTATCCTTATCGTCTTTCTTCAACTTCTCGTAATCCTCGCGGGACATCCGATAGAGGTTCAGGTCTTTTGCATACACGACTGTTTTGCCGTCGGGCGAGAAAGAGGCCCAGTCGGGATATTCCGTTTCTTTCTTCTTTTCTTTGAGCCAAGTCAGCTTACGCGTGGGATAGTCGTAGGAGAAAAAGAATATCTCTTTCTTCGGACCTTTATCCTTGTCGGTACTGTCTTTTTTAGCCTCTTGCGAAGAGGTGATCTGGAAAGTAAAAGTGCGACCGTCCTCTCCAGCTTCGAGCTTCTGGATGGGTAGTTGCTGGGCGGTGAACGGGTCTTTGACGATCTCGGTTATCTGTGCGGCAATATCGTCGAGGTCAAAAAGCGGACGTTTCGTCTTCGCCACCGGATCGACAACATACCAGACTTTGCCGTTGCCGGTCTTATATTCATACCAAAAACTACTGCCCTTCCGGAACCAGTGCGGATCGACAGATGTGGAGAAAAGCATCGTGTTCAGCTTCTCCTTCGTAAAGCGTTCGGCCTGGACGTATCCGGATAGCCGCTCCGCTTCCTGCCCTTTCGCTTCCGTGCCACAGAACATCCCGGCACAAAGCATCACTAATAGTAGTTGTTTTTTCATTTGACGTTGTTTTTATATAAATAAAAAGAAGGTGTATCAAAAAAATCCTGCTTACAATAGACATAATTTAGGCACGGATTACGCGGATTCACACGGAAAGAAAATAAATTTATCCGTGCAAATACGTGAAATACGTGCCTAAAAAATCGTGATAAAGGAGTTTTGACACACCACCTCCTTCGTTTGTTTATTTAATTATACCGGAAGAGTACCACCGATCAGGATAACAACCAGCAAAGCCAAAATTGCATACAATTCGGGGAATACAGCCATCACCATAGTAGCACCGAACACATTGTGGCCGGCTCCGACGCCTGCGATACCATTTGCACAAACCTCTGCCTGACGGATAGAAGAGAACAGACCAGCAAAACCCAACACCAGACCTGCACCGAAAATAGCGGTCGCATTCAACATTGTGATGCTATCAACTAAAAATTTCTGCATCATGAAGTAACCTACAAATCCATACAATCCCTGAGAAGAGGGCAACGCGCTTAATGCGATGTAAGTACCCAGTGCATCGGGATTTTTCTTCATCGCCCCAACAACGGCGTTACCGCAGATTGTTACACCATAACTACTGCCGATAAAGGTTAGACCTGTCATCAACGCAATACCCAGATAAGCTAATAAAATTGGTTCCATAATGAAAATTGTTTTTAATTTATTCTTTTGTTATTATTTAATTTCTTTTTTAAGGGAAACACTTCCACTTTTGTTTTTATGCTTTTTTGAACGGCTTGTATTCTTTCCCACCGCCTTCGAACTCTGCATTCTTATAATACTCCACGAAAATAAGACGCAACGGGTGAACCAGCGAACTGATCGTACAGAGACCGATATTGATCGCATGACCGACCAGCAGGATCAGCAACATACAAACCGCACGCAGGACAACATTCATCCCTTCTGTCATATCGACGGCCAGCGAGTTGAATACCCCCCCCAAAATCGCCCCGGTCAGACCAATTGCGAACAGACGAATGTAAGAAAGCGTATCTCCCAACAAGCCCGAAGCCATATTATAAGTATTCCAAAGTCCCGTACCGAAGTTCAAGAAGATGTTCTTTCCCGGAGAATTGTAGAAAAAAGCCACCAGCAAACCGGCCGCCGCAATACCTAAAAATACGTTCTTCACCATGTCGGACAATTGTACGTTCAACATTGGCAGACCGAACGCACAGCACAAGGCAATAATGATAAAGACCCAGGCAAACGGGGCGATACCGTATTTTGTCCCTTTCTGCGACATGATCTTTAAAGCGGCAACAGCCTTTCCGAACACGATCTGTACCAAACCGATGATGATCGAGAACGTCATCAGGTTATCGCTATTCACAAAGTAATCCTTAACGGAAGCAAATGCCGGCACATCGACAAGAGCGATACCGAAAAACGATCCCGTACAGGTCCCGACAATCAACGCCGCCAGACCGAGATACTGGAACAGGCTCAGATAAGGTTTGAAATCAGTTCCAACCTTACGTTTCATAATTGCGCAAGCAATTATCACCAGCAAGCCGTAGCCACCATCTCCGAAACAAAGCCCGAAGAAGAGCATAAAGAAGGGGGCAAAAAACGGCGTCGGGTCAAACTCGGCGTAATTCGGCAAGGAGAACATCTTGGTGATCGGTTCGTACAATCGGCTGAACTTATTATTTTTCAGCTTGATCGGAACACGATCCCCATCCTGTATATCCAACTCCTGGAAATAGTAACCTTCTTTTTCAAGGGCGACCTCCATAGCCGGAGCCTCTTCCGTCGGAACGAAACCTTCCAGCAACATCAACTTATCGCCGGCTTCGCGATCCGTCTGCACCAGCGTATTGGAAAGATTGAATTCGTTTTGGATATTCTTTTCCAACTCTATCAATGTATTGTATTGCCCAGCTGCATACTCTTTCAACTGATTGTTCAATACCTTGATATTATCCAGTAATTGTTCCATCGCAAGATGAAGTTTTGCCAATCCCCGGTCGGGCATTTTCGGACGTTCAGCATCGATATCGATTGGCGTTCCCGTCTTGGTAACCGTCACGAAATAAGTAACCGACTGGAAATTATTGACAAGAAAAGCATTGTACTCTTCTCCCCATTTAGGTTCGTATTTGGAAGTCGGGCAACTAAAAAACGTCACGTCGAAGCCAGCCTTTTTCAACCGCCTGATATTTGCATAGCTGAACTCTCCCCAGATATCCATATAAGCGATATCCTTTTCCAGCGAAACTTTCGCTGCCTGTAACATGGCCTGCTTTTCTTGCATTTCTTCCAGCTTGCCTACCAGCTTCAATCCTTCGGCTTTTGTCAGTCCACGTGCCGGAGCAACAGTCACCTCTTTCGTCTGGGAATTCAAGTTCTTGCAATAGCGGATCGCTGTACTTACCTGTTTCCGTTCGGCCAACAAAGCCTGTAGTTCCGCATTATCCAGAACAGAATTCGTTTCCTTCACATGCACAACACCCAATTCGCGGAGAGTCGTGAGGAATGCATCATATTCTCTATGATATACCATAAAGGCATACTTGCTCATCTTTACTATCATACATCAGCCTCCTCTTTTTCTTCTTTCGCTTTACGCTTTTCCTGATTAGCCCGCATGATCTTTTGTGATGACTTGGAGAGACTTTCCTCGTCTTCCATGAATCGTTTCACTTTGCGGATCGCATCTTTATAACCCGGAATCTGTACCTTCTCAAAAAGATTCACTTTCTGAGTGGTTTTCTTCCGCGCATGCTCCAACAACTCCAACTTCATACCCGAAAACTCAGCTTCGATACCGGTACGTGCCAACTTCTTCAACAGTTCGATACCGTCGGTAAACCAAGCAGGGGCATTGAACAGGCTGTAACGGCCGATCTCGAATTCGATCTCGTCCAACACAGGGACCACTACACCGGCTATCTTTTTGGTAGAAAGAGAAACATCCCGTACCACAATCAGTTCGGGATTGAACTCGTTCCACAAAGCCACCATATTTTCATAGCTCTGTATCTCCTGTTCAAGCTGAAGTTCCAATTTTGTCACTTCATCTTTGGTCCGCTTCACTTCGATACGCAGGGCGCTTTCCTTACTTTTGATCGTCGGCAGGGAACGCTCACGCATCTTCAGTTGCTTTTCCAATTGCTGAAGAGAGGTTTTATTATATTGAAACTTTATTGCCATTTTCTATACATTTATGATTTCTGATTCATAACTTATGAGTCGATGATAATTCATAAATTATGAATCAGAAATCTTTTATTTCTTCCAGTATTTGTCGACCAACGCCTGTTTGATGTTCACTTCGGCAGGTTCGAAATACTCACCGAACAAGTCCCATGCCACATCGAGCATTTCGGTCGTATCGAGATTGACATCGATAGCCAATAGCTTTTCGGAATAATCCTTTGCAAAAGCCAGCGTACGGTTATCGTAGTCCGTCAGGTCGAAACCATTCTCCATCTTCGTCTTCGCATTGGCGGCATCGGCATACAGGCGAACGGCGGCATTCATCACCTGCGGATGGTCCTCGCGTGTCTTCTTCCCGGTCACCAATTGTTTCAGACGGGACAGGCTTCGGAACGGGTCGACGATTACCTTGCCGACATCGCTATCCTTACGCAAGTATAACTGTCCTTCAGTGATATATCCTGTATTGTCAGGCACAGCATGCGTGATATCACCACCGGACAAAGTCGTCACGGCAATAATCGTGATCGAACCACCGGCAGGGAACTGAACTGCTTTTTCGTAAATCTTAGCCAAATCGGAATACAAGGAACCCGGCATGGAGTCCTTCGACGGGATCTGGTCCATACGGTTGGACACGATAGCCAAAGCATCCGCGTAGTTGGTCATGTCGGTAAGCAACACCAACACTTTTTCGTTCTTCTGCACGGCAAAATATTCGGCCGCACATAAGGCCATATCGGGGATCAGGATACGTTCTACAGAGGGGTCTTCCGTCGTATTGATAAAGCTGACGATACGATCCAGCGCACCGGCATTGCTAAACGTATTCTTAAAGAACAAATAGTCGTCATTCGTCATCCCCATACCGCCTAGGATAATCTTATCGGACTGGGCACGCAAGGCAACCATCGCCATTACCTGGTTGAACGGCTGGTCGGGGTCAGCAAAAAACGGGATCTTCTGCCCAGTTACCAACGTATTGTTCAAATCGATACCAGCAATACCCGTAGCGATCAGTTCGGAAGGTTGCTGACGACGAACCGGATTCACAGACGGACCGCCGATTTCAACATCTTTGCCTTCGGGAACAGGACCGCCATCGATCGGATCACCATACGCGTTGAAGAAACGGCCGGCCAACTGGTCCCCGACTTTCAACGAAGGCGCTTTTCCCATGAACACGACTTCGGCATTCGTACGAATACCTTCCGTACCGGAAAAGACCTGCAAGGTCACTTCATCGCCGATAATCTTTACCACCTGAGCCAGCTTGCCGTCGACAGAGGCCAACTCGTCATACCCTACTCCCGTTGCTTTCAGCGAACAGGTAGCTTTTGTAATCTGGGTAATCTTTGTATATATCTTTTGAAATGCTTTTGTTGCCATACACTCTATTATTTATCTTCGCGCTCTGCAATTAGTGCGTCAAGTTGGTCGTTAAACTTCTTGAACTGTTCGCTCTCATATTCGGAATAGTTCATCTGCTTAAAGATGTTGATCATCTTCTTAAAGTATTCCATTACTTCGAGGAAAGTGTTGAACTTGAACTCGGCATGACAAATCTTCACAACCTTGTCCAGCATAAACTCCTGACGCGCAAGAGGGGTTACCGCGTCGATCGCATCGAATGCATCCTGTTGCAGGATCACGAAGTCAATCAGTTCCGATTTCCAGAAAATCACGTGATATTCTACAGGTACGCCGTCGTCACCGAGGATATTGATCTGTTCGGAAATTTCCTTACCGCGCAACATACGAGTCTTGATCTCGTTCACCTTGTCGATCCAGGTCGGAGAGATATGACCCGCAATATATTCCTGGAATTCGGGATATTCCAGATACTTGGAATAACTGTCGATCGGGTTCACGGCCGGATAACGTTTACGGTCGGCACGCTCCTGTTCCAAAGCATAGAAACAACGGGCCACTTTCTTCGTATTTTCCGTCACAGGCTCTTTCAGGTTACCACCGGCAGGCGATACCGTACCGATGAAGGTTACGGAACCCGTTTCACCATTATTCAAATGTACATAGCCGGCACGTGCATAGAAGTTAGCCACGATTGCAGACAAGTCCATCGGAAACGCGTCCGGTCCGGGAAGTTCTTCCAAGCGGTTGGACATCTCGCGCAAAGCCTGTGCCCAACGGGAAGTCGAGTCGGCCATTAAAAGCACCTTCAATCCCATGCTCCTGTAATACTCGGCGATCGTCATAGCCGTATATACGGATGCTTCACGGGCAGCCACAGGCATGTTCGACGTATTCGCGATAATGATGGTACGTTCCATCAACTTACGGCCCGTATGCGGGTCAATCAGTTCCGGGAACTCGGTAAAGATTTCCACTACCTCGTTCGCACGTTCGCCGCAGGCGGCAATGATTACGATATCTGCCTCAGCCTGTTTGGAGATAGCGTGCTGAAGCACGGTCTTTCCGGTTCCGAACGGTCCGGGGATAAATCCTGTACCACCTTCTACGATCGGATTTACCGTATCGATCGTACGGACACCCGTTTCGAGCAACTTATAAGGACGTGGTTTTTCTTTGTAACAGGTGATGGCACGTTTTACCGGCCAGCGTTGTATCATCGTCACCTCCACATCTTTGCCGGCTTCGTCCGTCAAGACGGCTATCACCTCTCCTATTGTATATTGTCCTGCTTCTTTCAGGCTCTTGACCGTATATTCTCCTTTGAAGGTAAAAGGAACCATGATCTTGTGAGGTTGGAAATTTTCGTCCACTTCACCCAACCAGCCACCAGCAGCCACCTTGTCACCCACTTTGGCAAGAGGTTTGAAATCCCACAACTTATCATTGTCCAACGGGAACGTATATTCTCCACGCCTGAGGAAAACGCCTTCCATCTTATCGAGGTCATTCTGCAAACCATCGTAGTTACGTGACAACATACCAGGTCCCAACGTTACCTCCAACATATGTCCTTCAAACTCGGCTTCGTCACCCACCCGCATACCGCGAGTGCTCTCAAAAACCTGTACAAAAGCATTCTTGCCTATTACCTTAATAACCTCCGCCATTAGCTTCACGCCTCCTACGGAAATGTAACAGATCTCATTTTGGGAAACCGGTCCATCCACCTCTACGGTAACAAGGTTGGAGACGATCCCTTTTACAATTCCTTTCGTAGCCATAATCTGTTTATTTATGATTTATGATATATGACTTATGATTTGGCATCGACGCATAAATCATAAATCTGAAATCATAAATCCGGATATCATTTTTTATTGTTTCTTTTAAATTCTTCCAAGGCATTCTCGCTGCCTTTCTTCATTGCTCCGACGATCTCACGGAAAGTCTTTTCACCGGTCACCTTATCCAGCATCACCCAGCGTTCGATCATTTCCAACTTCAGCAGATAAGCAAATACACTCTCTATATCGAAAGGCTTAAAGAATGTATGTTCTTCGAGCCATTCCCACTTCAAAAGGTCCACTTTCTTCTCGCGAACCATCAAATCCGTTTCCTCAGCAATACGCCAGAGATCAGGCAAATAATCCACCGTGTCTCCCAACCCGAAATCACGGGCATTGGATGTACGAAGCGCCTGGGCTACTTCATTATCTCCGACGATATACCCGGCTTTATCGAAACCATGTTTACGGCAGGTAATAGCGGTCAACATATTGTTGATATTCAAGTTTAAGCAGAACCAATCGCTGACGAACTTATTCGCATTTTTCATGGCATACGCATAATAGAGGGCTGCCAGACGGTCTTCCCAGGGAATTTCCTGTTTGTTTTCTTTGCCTTGTGCTTCAAGATAAAGCATGAAAAACTCTTTGAAATAAGGAGGCATCCGGTCATTCTTGGGTGGCTTTTCTTCTTCCTTCAACGCTTTGTAAAGAGCATCAAACTCATCATACGTTATACGTCCCCGTGGGTCCGGATCACGATCCGGTTGTTTGGCATGAGCAATCAGGTTCTTATTGTCGAATTTGAGAAAGAACAGATCGATCAACTTCTTATCGGCCTTCGTCAGTATACCGTCCAATTCCTGTCTGAATTGACTGATGGAATAGGTCAATTTACTATCATCGAGCGCAATATTGGGGAGTCCTGCGATTAAGCAATAATATTTACCCATATCAGAACAGCATTTCTACCAATCCTGGACGAAGGAATTCCTTGAAGAAAGCAACAAACTCGTCTTCTCCGAAACTTACTTTATACGAACCGTCAGCCGGGACGATTGTGAAAGAAGCATCATGGCCGCTCACTTTTTCAATCTTCACACCTCTGTCCAAGAGGCTTTTGGCATTGGCTTCAAAATATTTGGTGAGAGCATCGGCATCGGCCGTCCGGATCGTAATCGCTTCCTTCACAACCCATTCCTTTGCCATTTCTAAAATCACTTTCTGCATAAATGCAGTATCAGAAACGATCGCTTTCACATTGGAGGAGGTAATTTTTCCCGTAATGAGATTTACCACTTCGCTCTTCAGTGCTTCTACAGATTGGGTAGCAAACAGCTTCAACTCGGCTTCCGTATTCTTTTTCAACTCGGCAGCCTGCTTTTCAGCCTGTGCCACAATACGTTTTGCTTCTGCTTCTGCCTCAGTCAAAATAGCCTGTTTCTGAGCATTTGCATCGGCAATGATTCGCCCTGCTTCTTCGTTGCCTTTCTCTACACCTTCTTTGTAGATTTTGTCGGTCAGTTCCTGAATCTTTGTATCCATTTCTATATATTTTTTAAGTTGTTCCCACGTAAGTATTAAACGCCTACAAAGTTATTCTTTTCTTTGAATTAGCATTCAGTCTATCCTAAAAATTTGCGATTATACAATTTTTTATACCACTGGTTAGTCGGGATGGTCGCCACCAGCTTGTGATAGATGACAGATAAAATACCCTTTTCGCAAAACTTTTCCAAGTTTGAATTAAAAAGTATCAGAACCAGACCCAATCTATTATATTTATATATTTTGAAAAACTACTGTCATACTATCACTAATTGCCTTTTATCAATTGAATATCAATGGACACAAGCAATGATAGTAGGTATGATGGATGCCTATTCCATCTATCATACTGTCATTAACTACCTGTCCGACATTTTTCTTCACATGACTTATTTTCAATAACATAATAAGATAAACCCATTGACACCCGGGTCTCGATATCATTCACACTCGGGTGTCAAGACCGTTCACATCCGGGTGTAAAAAGCCTGTAAACGGGAATCTTCGGCACTTTTTCTGCCTGTTTGAAGCAAAATAAGTCACGTATTTCAACAAAAAAGACGGTATCTCCTACAGAAAAACATCAATACAACTCTCAAAACCAACAAATGCTAAATTCAAACAGGCTCTTAGCGGCAAGCATAGCAAGTAATATTTTTTAACGTTCCAAATCTATTCAAAACAGTCTTTTTTCTATCGAAATGACAATTCGCATTCTATCTTTGCGTCACAATTTTTTATCATTCATTGTAAATCCAAAATATATGTTTTCCATCGAAAAAGCAACCCTTGCCGATTGTCCCCTTATCCAGACTCTGGCATCCAATATCTGGGAACCGACCTATGGTTCCATCCTCTCCCGCGAACAACTCGACTATATGTTCGAGATGATGTACAGCAATGAAAGCCTTCAAAAGCAAATGAGCGAACTTCATCACCAGTTCTTCGTCATCTATGCCGACGGTGTCCCTTCCGGCTACTTGTCTATCGAGACCGTAGAAAAGGATTTATATGAATTCCAAAAAATATACTCTTTGCCTTCCCTACATGGTTCGGGAATCGGGCGTTTCATTATCGAACAGGGAATAGCCTACCTGAAAACGATCCATCCGAGCCCCTTTACGATAGAACTGAACGTAAACCGCCACAACCCAGCCGTAGGTTTCTATAAGCATATGGGATTTCACGAACATGCAACCCGTGATTTCCATATCGGGAACGGCTATTACATGAACGATTACATAATGAGAATGGAGGTAAAGGAATGAACGTACGCCTAAAACCGATCATGTTTGTCGGGACTTGTTCCGATGCAGGCAAAAGCGTTATCAATGCAGCTTTCTGCCGTATATTCAAGCAAGACGGATATCATCCGGCACCATTCAAGGCGCAAAATATGTCACTCAACTCCTACTCCACTCCTGAAGGTGGAGAAATGGGACGTGCACAGGTGGTACAGGCCGAAGCCTGCGGGATCGCCCCGCATACGGATATGAACCCGGTGTTGCTGAAACCGACGAATGATAAAAGCTCCCAAGTCGTCTTGAACGGCCGGCCGGTCGGAAACATGTCGGCACAGGATTATTTCGGTATGCAAAACCAAAAAGAGGAATTATTCAAAGAAGCGATTGAAGCCTTCCATCGCCTGGAAAGTCGCTATAGCCCGATCGTCCTGGAAGGAGCCGGTAGCATTTCCGAACTAAACCTGCGCGACCGAGACATCACCAATATGCGGATGGCCGAGCAGGCAGGAGCGGCCACCTTTTTGGTTGCCGACATAGACAGAGGCGGCGTTTTCGGATCTGTTTACGGAACAATCGCCCTTCTGAAGCCGGAAGAAAGAGTTTTGATGAAAGGGATCATTATCAATAAATTCAGGGGAGATGCATCTCTTTTTGACGATGGCAGGAAGATTATCGAGGACTTGACCGGTGTGCCGGTAGTAGGTGTGATTCCTTGGTTTCGCGATATCAAAATCGAAGAAGAAGATTCGGTCGCCCTCGATATGAAACACAATACTTACCGGGACGGAAAAATCAACGTGGCGATCATCTTGCTGAAACGAATGTCTAATTTCACCGACTTCGACATATTGGATATGGACCCTCGCTTCAATGCCTATTATACGAACAATATCGACGAGATAGAAAAAGCAGATATCATCCTGCTCCCCGGCTCTAAAAATACACTTTCGGATCTTCAAAGCCTGCGAGCGTGCGGTATAGCTGATGCAATTATCCGTGCCCATAAAAACGGGAAAAAAGTTATCGGCATCTGTGGAGGGTATCAAATGATGGGAGCACGCCTTGAGGACCCGAAAGCCATCGAAGGAAACCTGCCCGCCGTTCCCGGACTGGGCCTGCTACCGCAATGTACGATCATCGAACCGGAAAAAATAACTCGCCAAAGCACCTTTGCCTTTCTGCCTGGGCTATGCAAGGACGGTTCCTGTAAAGACGGTTCGCGAACCATCTCCTACGGCTGTCGCGGCTACGAGATACACATGGGACGAACAACTCTGCTTGGCGACGCTCCAGAAAATCCGGTGGCCGTCCTCAACGACGGACGGACGGACGGTTATTATCTGGATAACACATGCTGGGGCAGCTATATGCACGGAATACTGGATAACCCGGAAGTCCTGGACAACCTGGCCGAAGGATTTGATAAAGAAACAACAGACCACCCTTTCGACTATGCAGCATTCAAAGAAGAACAATACGACAAGTTGGCGAATTTAGTCAGGAAACATGTCGATATGGATTATATCTATCGGCAACTGGTTTGACAATTGTCAATTATTTCAACCGGTCCACCCTGGCAACGTCATCTAGTTTGACACAGACTGTAGCCCCTAATTGTTCAAGGTAAAGAACTAAATGATTCTTTTTAATCTTCTTTACTTTTCCGGAAACATGTTTCATGGCTCCGCAAAGGATCTCGACCTCTTCGCCGGGGCATAAAGCATGTTCGGATGCTTGGTCGAGAAAATCCTGAATGGCATCGATCTCCTTCTGGCGGACAACGGCCGGTTTTCCATTGTAATAGACGATACGGGCCACGCCATACACTCGGGTCAGATTTCTTAACTCCGGGTCGGTACACCGTACAAACAGATAAGAGTTAAATAATGGCAACTCCACGATTTTGACACGGTCAGACCAGACCCTGGGCGCACGATGAAGCGGAAGCCAGCACTCGACTCCAAGCGCATTGATCCGGTCCCTCACCTGCTTTTCCGCCCTGGGAGCGGTATACAACACATACCAACTTGTCTTATCGGCGTTTATCTTAAGTCCTTTTTTCTCCATAACGTACACAAATATACGACTATTTTTCATACATGGAATGGCCCATATTCAATAAACCTTTATCCATTCCCGAACAAGCCGGATTAATCTTTTTTATTTTCCCTGAATATCAATAATTATCTCTACATTTGCAAAACAGTTTTTTGTACCTCATATAATTTCACATATGGACAAATATACGCACTATTCAAGAGAAGACCTGATATCTGAAATTGAACGGTTGAAGATGAAACAGGCTGAGGGTGGTTCCATCTCCAGTTCGAACAAAATGATGGTCAATATGATTGTCTTACGCAAAACAATATCGGATGTCCTTTCCCTTTTACTTAGCACCAACGACGAAGCTGTCATAGACAAGGCGTTGTTGCATATTCTGCATTTCTTCGATGTTGAACGTGTGTATATCGGCATCTTCGACGAGCAAAGTTCTATCGTCGATTTCACCCATGAAGTGACCTCCGAAGGCATTATCTCGATGCGGGAAGATCTGTTAAGGCAGTTATCGAAAGACGATATCCCCTGGTGGATAGATCAGATCAAAGCCGGGAAAGACATTATCATCTATGACACGGCTAAAATGCCTTCGGTTGCGGCAGCCGAACAACATCTGCTGAAACTCCAAGACGTCCTCTCGCTTCTGGCCCTTCCGGTTTCAAGCGAAGGAAGAGTGTACGGGTTTATCGGTTTGGACTCCGTCAGGAAATATTCGAACTGGAATGCCCTCGATATTGAAAACCTGCGGGTATTGGCCAATATCGTATCCATAGCGATCGAGCGGGAACATGCACAGCACATCATGGAGCATTCGGCAAACCTGATGCTTAAAAGCGAAGCGAAATTCCGCATTATCTTCGAAAAGCTTTCTTTGGGAGTCGAACTATATGATATTGACGGAACCCTACTTGACCTGAATGATGCCGATTTGGAAATATTTGGTACGACACGTGAAAGTGCAATCGGCATCAATATGTTTCAAAATCCGAATATTCCGGAATGGGTCAATCATAAATTGAAAAACGGAGAAGACGTCACTTTTACATTAGACTATAGTTTCCATTCCATCAAAGATACCCAATATTATGCAACTGCCATCACAGACAGAGAAAAACATCTGCAAGTAACAGGCATTACACTAAAAGATTGGCAAAACAAGATATTCGGGTATCTGTATATTGTTTTAGACGATACGGAGAATTATCGGAAGGCCGAAGAGAAACGGGAAAGAGACAATGAATTGATTCGCGTAAAGGAAGCAGACAAACTGAAGTCCGCTTTCCTGGCAAACATGAGCCATGAAATCCGTACACCTTTAAATGCAATCGTCGGCTTTTCCGACATAGTAGCCGAAACTCAGGACGAAGACGAAAAAAAGGAATACTTGGAAATCATCCACAAAAACAATGATTTATTACTCCATCTGATAGATGATATCCTAGACTTCTCAAAGATAGAATCCGGCACTCTTGACTACCACATTTCCGAAATGAATATCAAAGAGATTTGCGAAGAAGTATTTCTGGCAAGTTCTCTCAAGATGAAACCGGAGGTAAAGTTAGTATTCGACAAAGAGTTACCTTCTATCCGGCTGAAAACAGATCCTCAGCGCGTCATGCAGGTCATATCGAATTTCGTAAATAATGCAATCAAATTCACGGAAAAAGGGAGTATTACGATCTCCTACAAACGAGAAGGAAATTACTTGCGTGTGAACGTGCAGGATACCGGAATCGGCATTTCCGAAGACGATCGTAAACGTATATTCGAACGTTTCATCAAGATAAACGAGTTTAAACAGGGAACCGGTTTAGGACTGACGATCAGTAGGACCATCATCGAGAGTTTGAACGGGGCAATCGGGGTCGACTCTGTAAAAGGTTCCGGTTCTACTTTCTGGTTCACACTACCACTCGAATAAAAACGCGGTGTGCAAAACAGCCTTGTTCCCGTACTCCACATAGGATCACATAAAAACAGACCATATAAATATCTGATTGATAAGACCTGTTCTTTTGCACCCCCCTGTAGGAGCGGAGACAAGTACATTTTGACACACCGCTTTTCATTACTTCTGCATCGGACCCACCGATGGCGGAGGATTTCCAATCCCCCATTTCTTATTTGCTTTCGGTCCCATCTTCAGAGACAGGACACCGCCGGCGGTAATCCGACTATGGTCAAACCAAGGCCCACTCAACTCTTCGCCGTTCAACGTAGCCGATTGCACATATTTATTATCATGGGAAGCGCCATCAGCCACGATCTCGAACACATTGCCACCTCCGAGGTCGATCTTCACATCCGAAAAGACCGGACTGCCGATATTGTAAGTCGGAGATCCTGGTGTCACCGGATAAAATCCCATCATGCTAAACACCACAAAGGCAGACATGCCTCCCCCGTCCTCATCACCTGGAACTCCCATCAGGTCGTTACGGAACCATTGGTCAAGCAAAACACGGATGCGTTTCTGCGTCTTCCAGGGTTGTCCGGCATAATTATACAGATACGGGATATGCAGGCTCGGTTCATTTGCCATCGAGAACATTCCGACATTGCCGGTATGATCAGGCAAAAACGAGTAGAATTGCCACTTGGACATTCCTAAAGGAGTATCAAACATCGAATCGAGAGCAGCCGTAAAGACCTCGTTTCCTCCGATAAGCGAAACCAAGTCGCCGATATTGTGTTGTACATCCCAACGATAAATATAACCATTATTTTCATCATAATAATCGCGAGCACCCAAACCACCAGAATACCGATAATCCACACCTTCGATAAACTTACCGTCCTTATCCTTCGGATGGAAGAAACGGGTTTCCGGATTAAAGAGATTCCGGTAGTTATAAGACCGGGCAAGGAAATATTCCGCATCCTCTTTCTTCCCCAGTTCGGCCGCGATCTGAGAAAGACACCATTCGTCATAAGCCGTTCCTAAGGTAACGGCAACCGGTTGGCGCTTTTCCCACGGAGAGACATCAGCCACCGTTTCTTTTTCACCCGGTTTCAAAGCTGGAATATAGCCATGTTCCTTATAAAATTCATCCAACCATCCGGAAGGAGCCGCCGACCAGGGAATCAAAGTTTTCTCCTCGATCCCCTTACGGGCAGCTTCATACGCTTTTTCAAGATCGAAACCGCGAACACCTTTCCGCCATGCATCGATAACAGTGGCAACGGCATGGTTGGAGTTCATACGGCGGGAATCGCCGGTCACTTCAGGAAATGTCGGCATCCAGTTCGTTCCCATTTGCTGGGCCATCAAGAGATATGAATTGATAATATCGGTCTCACATTCTTTATCAATCAATATACGAAGCGGATGGGTGGCACGATAGGTATCCCAAATCCAGTCATCGGTATAGAACGAACGGCCACCATCTTCATGTATCTTGCCATCAAAAGCACTATAGTATTTACCGTCTTCACTCAGATTCACCGGACGTTCATAACAACGGTATAAGGAAGTATAGAAAACGGTCTTGTCGTTTTCACTTCCTCCACTTACCTGTATCTTGCCTAAAGCATCGTTCCATTCGTTTCGTCCGATCCGGGCGATTGCACTTACATCATATGAGTTGATCTCACGCTCCAGGTTCTTCCGGGCTTGCTCTGTGCTAATAAAAGAGATTCCATAGCGCACACCGATCTCTTTCTGACCGGAGAAAGCCAATGCCAAGGCGGCATCTTTTCCCTCTACGGACGATTTACCGTACTTCACGGTTCCACTGGCCAGGATACCGGATTTCTCCGGTTTCTTGTCTGTTTCGGCATATAAATAGACCTTTGTTTTCTTATCTACATATTGAAAACCACTGACAGTGTTTCCATCACATTTCAACTCTCCATTCCGGCTATTGAACACCAGATAAGCCGGTCCGTCTTTCTCGAACTTAAGGCTATAAACCGCGCTCTGGTGAGATGGAGCATAATCGACCTCGATATTCGCCTCATCCAAATATACCTGATATCGATACGGGACAATCTTTTCCCGATCGTAACTATACTGGATAACAGGTTTCAGACCCGCCTCATCACCCTGATAAGGACTCAGGTTGAAAGCCGAACTACCTCGATGGCTTGTCACGATGAGAGGCAACCCACCCAACCGGTCTCCCGTAAAATCACCACGTTCGGGATAGACGCGCAACATACTGTTAGGCAGATGGACGGTCGGATAAGTCGGCACTAGCAGATGGCTGATGTTCCCCATATAAGGGTTAACATATTCTACCGGTTCTTTCGGCAGGTTATCGGCGACCAACCGTTTTCCTTTGACATAATACCTATCGGCAAACATCATGATGGCAACTCCGATCACGACGCCCAATAAAAATTTTCCTGTTTTCTTTAGTATCTCCATTGTTTATTTCTTTTGTTTTTCATTTACTGAAAATGAATATGGAAAATCTTCCGGACTCACTCCTCTGTTCATATTCGGCTCATCTCCCATTTTGATATCCAAGACACAGCCTTTCAGCAGTTCGAAATGTTCCAGATAGTTTTTCGTATAATTCTTTCCGTTAAAAGACATAGACTCGATATAGATATTCTTGTCGCTGTTCTCCGGCGCATTGACAACCAAGCTCTTTCCATTTTCAAAATGCAAAGTGGCTTTCTTAAACAAAGGTGCGCCCAATACATATTGTGTCGTTCCGGGAGCAACCGGATAAAAGCCAAGAGCAGAGAATACATACCAGGCGGAAGTCTGTCCGTTATCTTCGTCACCACAATAGCCATCCGGTGTCGGAGTGTACATACGGTCCATCACCTGACGTAGCCAGTATTGGGCTTTCCAAGGCTCACCGGCATAATTGTACAGATAAATCATATGCTGGATCGGCTGGTTGCCATGTGCATAGTTTCCCATATTCATAATCTGCATTTCACGAATCTCATGGATAACCTGTCCATAATAACTATCATCAAATACGGGAGGAACAGCAAATACGGAATCCAGCATAGTGATGAATTCTTTTCGTCCCCCCATCAAATCGATCAATCCCTGCGGATCGTGAAAAACCGACCATGTATAATGCCAGCTATTCCCTTCTGTAAAAGCATCTCCCCATTTCAACGGCGAGAAAGGAGCCATGAAGTTGCCGTCCTTATTCTTTCCGCGCATCAATTTGGTTTCCTTATCAAACAAGTTTTTATAGTTCATTGCACGTCTGGCATACAAATCCAGTTCTTTTTTGGGACGTCCCAGATCTTTTGCAATCTGGTAGATACACCAGTCATTATAGGCATATTCCAACGTACGAGCAGCATTCTCGTTAATCTTTACATCATAAGGCACATAGCCCAATTTGTTGTAATATTCATGTCCTAAGCGACCGGTAGAAGAAACCGTCGGATGTACATTTTCCGTTCCGTGGATCAAACCTTTGTACAATGTTTCGAGATCATCCACCTTTATACCTTTGACGTAAGCATCCACCAAAACCGAAGCGGAATTGTTACCCACCATACAACCACGATGTCCGGGACTTGCCCATTCGGGGAAGAAACCGCTTTCCTTATAAGCATTGATCAAACCTTCCTGCATTTCTTTCGACATGGTCGGGTACATCAGGTTCAGGAACGGGAACAGACTACGGAAAGTATCCCAGAAACCAGTATCCGTAAACATATAGCCCGGCAATACTTTTCCATTATAAGGACTATAATGTACAACTTTCCCTAAGGCGTCTATTTCATAAAACTTACGGGGAAACAGAAGCGAACGGTACATACAGGAATAGAACGTCCGATACTGGTCCAGAGTGCCACCTTCCACTTCGATCTTACTCAACTCCTTATTCCAAACATCTTTGCCTTTTTGTACCAATGTGTCAAAATTGTCAGAACCCAACTCTTTCAGATTGAGCGAAGCTTGTTCGAAACTGATAAACGAAGAAGCGACCTTTGCATGTACAATCTCGCCTTTCATCGTCTTAAAACCGATAACGGCACCGACATGGTCGGATTGTTGCTCACGAACACCTTCCTTCAAAGTTGCATCGGCAAAAGTTGCTTCATAAGTGAAAGGTTTATCAAATTCGATAACGAAATAGTTTTTGAAATTATCCGGTACACCACCGCTATTCTTGGTCGTATAACCGATAACCTTGTTTTCTTCAGGGATCACCTTGATATAGGAACCTTTGTCAAACGCATCCACTACGACATAGGAATGTTCGTTTTCCGGGAAAGTGAAACGAAACATGGCAGCACGATCAGTCGGTGTCAGTTCGGTTTTCACATCATGCTCTGCCAGATAGACTTCATAGTAGTACGGTTTTGCTATCTCACTCTTATGAGAGAACCAACTGGCCCGTCTATCCTGATCAAATTCAGGAGTACCGACAACCGGCATGATGGCAAACTGCCCGTAATCATTGATCCAAGGACTTGGCTGATGGGTTTGTTTAAAGCCACGTATTTTATTGGCGGTATAGGTATACCCCCATCCATCCCCCATCTTACCGGTTTGCGGGGTCCAAAAATTCATACCCCATGGACGTGCTATAGCCGGATAGGTGTTACCGGTTGATAGCTCAAACGACGATTGCGTCCCCATTAAAGGATTAACATACTCTACCGGATCAAAAGCACCGTCTGACGCAACGGCAGGCCTTCCCAGGCAGGTTAGCATAGCAATAAGAGCAAAAGCCCATATACTTTTTTTCTTCATTTTTATTTATACGATTAATATTCTACTTACAAAGATAAGTCAAACAACTCCTTAAGTAAAAGCAAGTAATGTGGATTTTTCTCAAAAATCAATAAAAAGGGAGGTTACCCATATATGAACAACCTCCCTTCTGATCAAGACTGCTTTTTAATGAGTCCTGATATCAACTCTATAGTTTGAACTTATACAGTTGCGCCATCACCTTCTGGTATTCATTCTGCAACTGCATATGATTCTGCATACTCTGATAGAGCGTGGTGACGTCTACAAAATATTCGATCATCGAGATTTGTCCCGCTTGGATCGCCTTATTCAACAACGCCAGGTTATTCTGGCTCTCCAGCACTTCGCCATACTCGTCGATGGAAGTCTTCAAGGCTACCGACTGGTTATAGAGTTGGAGCAATTCATTCTCTACCGCCGTCATCGTGCTTTCCAGTTGCAAATCGGTGTAAAGGTTCTGTGCTTTCGCCTGTTTCACATTGTTGCGGTTTGAGAAAAGAGGAATACTGATGCCGACCAAAAAGCCATTGAAACGTTCGCCACCCGAAGATGGGTTCATACGGTAACCCAACTCAAACGAAGGCAGCCCCATCGTCTTGTTGACACTGATTTGTCTCGATGATACGGCCTTCGCACTTTGCAAAGACAACAGACGCCGATCATTCTCCAAGATTTCCTGGCGCAGGTCAGCAAACGAGAGCGGAAGCTCCACAACCTCGTAAGCCGTATCAGTCAACTGAATAGCAATCCCCCCGTTCAGCATTTCTAGTTCCCGCTGTTTATTCACACGGGCCGCTTCGTTCATGCGTACCTCGTTACGGACGTTCAAAAGTTCAAGTTCGATCTTGTTCGTTTCCAAAATATTGGCATCACCCTGTTCCAAACGTTGCTGATAGAGTGCGGCAAGCTGTTCGGCGCTTTTCCGACGGATATCCAGCAGGTTCTTTTGCTGATTCAGAAAGATCAAGTCCAGGCAAGCTTCTTTGGCTTGCAACAAAATCTGCTGGCGCACTTCTTCGCCCTGTCGGTCGTAGTTTTCGCCCTTCTGCTTGGAGAGCTTGTTCCGTTGCATATATAAAGACGGGAAGTCAAATGATTGCGAAGCGACTAATTCACCGGTGAATCCCATTCCCTCTTTGTTTCCATACAAATGGGAATAAGTAACGGTAGGATCAGGCAGGTTGTTGTCCAGTTTGGCTTCCAACTTTTGTGCCGTCACCATCTGACGGTTTGCCTGCAATTCCTTGTTATTGGTCTCTACACTCCGGAGCACTTCCTCGATGGAAGTTTGCGCCCCGGCCACCAATGCAGAAGAAAGCAATGCTATTGTTAATATGAATCGTTTCATTCTTTATCTTCTTTATTCATTAATAAATAAACAATCGGGATGATGAAGCCGTTCAGGAAAGTGGATGTCAGCAGACCTCCTAAGATAACGGTCGCCATCGGACTTTGTATCTCGTTGCCTGGCAAATCGCCGTTCAGCGCAAGCGGGATTAACGCGAGAGCCGAACTGAGCGCCGTCATCAGGATAGGATTCAAACGGTCCATAGAACCTTGCAGGACGGCTTGTTTCAACGGTACATTCTCTACAGTCCGAAGATGCGTGTAATGGCTGATCAGCAACATACCGTTACGAGTGGCAATACCGAACAGGGAAATGAAACCGATAATAGCCGGAATACTCACCTCGCCGGAAGTCAGCTTCAAGATGAACACACCCCCGATCAACGCCAACGGTAGGTTCAACAGAATAACCCCGCTCTCTTTCGCATTCTTAAACTCATTATAGAGCAACAGGAAGATCACCAACAGAGACATCAACGAAGTAAGCAGTAACGTACGGCTGGCAGCCTGTTCACTCTCGAACTGCCCGCCATATTCGATATGATAGCCTTCAGGCAACTGGATGGAAGCATCTATCTTCTGCTGTATCTCATTGACGATGCTGCGGAGGTCGCGCTCGGAAACATTACCACTGATCACGATCTTACGCTGCACATTCTCGCGATTGATCGTGTTCGGACCTGTCACGGAACGGATTTCGGCGACATAGCTCAACGGGACTTTCTTACCACCCGCATCGATCATCAGATTACGGATATCCTCCATTGTGGCACGGCTTTCATCCGAAGTCTTTACCGTCAGGTCAAATGTCTTGCCATTGTCATACACCTGGCTGACAGCTTCGCCCCCCAGCATGACATTGACATACTCCTCAAACTCCGGCAACGTGATGCCATATTGTGCCATCAACTCACGCTTCGGTGTAATGGTAAGCTGCGGACGCTCGATCTGTTGTTCCACTTTCAAGTCCACCAGACCGGGGATTCCTTGTATAGCCTCCTTGATCTGGTTACCGACCGTAAACATCAGATTCAAGTCCGTACCAAACAATTTGATTGCGATATTCGCCTCCGTACCGGAGAGCATGGCGTCGATACGATGAGAAATAGGCTGTCCTATTTCGATGTTAGCTCCACTAATGGTAGACAATTTCTTACGGACATCATTCATAACCGCATCGCGGCTACGGTCTTTCAAGACAAACGGAGCTTCGATTTCCGATACGTTTACCCCTAAAGCATGCTCGTCAAGCTCGGCACGTCCGGTCTTGCGGGCAACAGTCTGGATTTCGGGAACCTGCATCAGCAATTCTTCTGCCCGTCGTCCCATCTCATCCGATTCTTCGAGGGAAATGCCCGGAAGAGAGCTTACATTGATCGTAAACGAACCTTCGTTAAATGGCGGCAGGAAGCTACGTCCCAGCGTAAAGAACATTCCCAATGCAACAAGAAACAGGCCAATCGTACACCCTAACACCATATTTTTATGTGCCAATGCTCCATTCAAGGCTTTACCATACAATTCTTTCAACTTGCGGGCCACCCATGCCTCCTTCTCTACTTTCTTGTCTGTAGGCTTCCGGTTCAACAGGTAGCTGCACAACACGGGGGTCAATGTCAACGCCACGACCGTAGAGGCAAACAGCGCAACAATAAAGGCGATCCCCAGCGGCACCAGCATACGCCCTTCCATCCCGCTCAGGAAGAAAAGGGGCACGAAGCTGACCACGATAATGAGCGTCGAATTCAAAATCGGCATACGTACTTCGCGAGATGCATCGAACACGACTTCCAAAATGGAACGTTGCTGATCGGAAGGCAACAAACGATTTTCCCGTATCCGTTTATATACATTCTCCACATCAACAATCGCATCATCGACCAGCGAACCGATAGCAATCGCCATTCCTCCCAAACTCATAGTATTAATAGTCAATCCCATATAATGCAATGTCAGTATGGAAACTAACAAGGAAAGAGGCAAGGCAACCAGCGAAATCACCGTTGTACGGATATTCATCAGGAACAGGAACAGAACAATAACAACAAAGAAACTGCCTTCGAACAGACTGTTCTTCACATTATTAATAGAGCTGTCAATAAAGCGGCTCTGACGGAATATGTCGGTCGAAACGTGCACATCAGCAGGCAGGTTCTTCTGCAAGTCCGCCATAATCGCGTCTAACTTTTCCGTCAAGTCGATCGTGCTGGTGTTCGGTTGTTTGGTGACCGTAATCAACACGGCAGGTTTCGCCCGTTCGGAAGCAGTTCCGAGCTTCGGACTTTTGCTGCCAATCTTCACTGTTGCGATATTTTCCAACAAAACAGGGAAATCTCCGACAATCTTTACAACTCCCTTTCCGATCTCCTCGGCATTCGCAGTAGAAAGAACACCCCTGATGATGTATTCGTTATCATATTCATAAAGGACACCACCATTGGCATTCCGGTTCATGTTGCGGGTAACGGCCAGAACTTCACCCAAGCTTACACCGTAGTGCTTCATGCGGGCGGGATCAAGCAATATCTGGTACTCCTTGATATCGCCACCGATCACGGCAACCTGTGCCACTCCTCCCGTCGAGAGTAATCGCGGACGGATGGTCCAGTCGGCAATCGTACGCAGGTCCATTTGGGTTGTAGGGGCGATTCGTGAACCACTCTTACTATCATCAGCCGTCAGCCCGATAATCATCATTTCCCCTAAAATGGAAGACTGCGGGCCCAGCGTCGGTTTCCCGACATTCTCCGGCAGGCTCTCACTGACGACAGCCAACTTTTCGGAAACGATCTGGCGAGCCCGGTAAATATCCGTTCCCCAATCGAATTCAACCCACACAACAGAAAAACCCGTCGTAGAAGACGAACGGACACGACGCACATCCATCGCACCATTCACAGCCGTCTCTACCGGAAAAGTAACCAGACGCTCTACCTCTTCTGGCGCCATACCGTTTGCCTCCGTCATAATGACAACGGTCGGCGCATTCAAATCCGGGAACACATCCACATCTGTATGGAAAGCGGTATACGTACCGGCAATCAGCAGCAGCAGGGAACAGATCAATACAACCAACCTGTTATGCAGCGAGTAATATATTATCTTATTCAGCATAATCTTTTTTAATTGTCAATTCATTAATGATTATGTGTATGTGCGGGAATTGCATTAGAAGCAGAAGCCAGCTTGATCTGGTAAGCACCGACCGTCACAACTTCGTCACCTGCTTTCAGGCCGCTCAATATCTGGACTTCGGAGCCGTTGTCGGCACCTAATGTCACAGGAACCTTTTTATAGGCTTCTTCATGCACGCGAACAAAGACTGAATAAACACCCTGCTCCTCGATAAGGGCGGAAACAGGGACACTGATGACATTCTGCATCGGAGCCGTAAGCAGATAGATCTCGACAAACGAGCCGGGAATAATAGCTCCCTTATTATCAAACTCGAATGTAACCGGAACATAAAAAGAGTTAGTATCGGAGGCCTTGCCATAAGAAAGCAGATGTCCACGCAGATCGGACAATTTATAAGTCACGTTATCGTACGGCGTACGGAAATTAGCGGACTGTATAGATGGCAAGTAGTTGTAATATTTCTCTGAAACCTCCGCACGCAACACCAGGCGGCCATTCTGCGAAATCGTGGCCAACGGCTGGCCTACCGTCACATAATCACCCTCTTTCACTTGCAAGTTTTTCAGATAACCGTTTATTGGCGAAACGACCGACACCCCGTTAGCAGTCTGTTTTCCTGCTACCGCTTCCCAAGCCACCTTCGCATTCTCGTAATTCAGACGTGCCTGTTCAAAATTTTTGGCAGAAACGATCTTATCCCCTACCAGGGTTTCCATACGTTCATATTCTTTCTTTGCATTCTCATACGCATATTTGGCTTTAGCCGCCACATTACCGTCAGACAAACTGCTCGAAGCAAGACTCAGAATAGCCTGTCCCTTGCGAACAGCCGTTCCATCGACAAATGACAGGTTGCCGAATGTTACCACACCGGGAACCGTAGCCACCACAGTCGACTCCTCTCCCTGCGCAGCCATCACCCGCCCGCTTGTTTTGATCACATCGGTAAAAACACCCGGCTCAACCTTAGACGTCTGCAATCCGACTGCTTCCGCCAATGCTTTCTTAAACGAAATTTCACCGGCATGTCCTTCTCCGGTCTCTTCATGTTCATGATCATGTCCCTCATGTTCATGGTCATGCCCTTCGTGATCGTGGTCGTGTCCTTCTTCGTGTTCGTGGGCTTCATGTTCATGCTCTCCATGTGCCGCAGTATTGCCATTGCAACCTGCCAGGATGTAGGCGAAAATCACCCACACTAAATATATTTTTTTCATTATGATGTATGAATTTTGATTTATGAGTTATGAATAAAAGAAGGTTCATGATTTATGATTTATATCATCAACACATAAATCATAAATCATAAATCATAAATTATAAATCAAATTCATACGGAGGCGCACGAAGCCCTGACGCAGAAACAATCCACGTATCATGCAGGGACTCGATGTAGTAGGCCCGGTCATTCTCGAACAAGAGCTTGTAAAAGACCGGAACAGGAGGATTTATATAATCAAACAATACAAGCAAAGGGAAAAGAAACTGATTCACGTTTCCATCTGTCACATGCGAGAAAATGGAAGTGTAGAGTGCGATGTTATGCCCGTTGCATCCGCAATCATGTGATTCGGAACTTCCATGCCCACCATGAGCCGCCTCGGCTGAAAGTGATTTATAGCAAGGCAACCCGTTACTATGGTGATGGTGCGGTACGACTACCGATATAAGCATCACGATACTAACAAGCAGCATCACATATTGGTATATTTTCTTTTTCACTCTCATACTTCCGATACAAAAATACGAAGTTTTTAATTACTACGCAATTATGCCTCCTAAATTAAGAAACTGTTTTGTTTTTTACCAAACCAAGCGGTTTTCATTGTCTGGCAAGGCACTTTAGTTGCCAGACATCCCCATGTTGCCACCCTTTACATCCGGGTGAAGAGGGGTGGTACACCCGGATGTAAAGGGTGGCAACATGGGGGTGTTCGTGAAATTATGTGCTTATTTCTGCCAAAAAAAGAGATAGCTTTTGTGGAATGAAGAACCATATTGTTTTTCAATCATATGATAAAAGCTCCATATTTCATGAGTGACAAAGGAGTGACAGAGTAGTGATAGAGTAGTGATAGAGGGAAATGTCATCTATCACTACCTCTAACGTTTAAATATCAATAACTACAGGCTCGTCAGTGATAGAGTGATAGATGAAAACAGTTTCTATGATTTCTCCCGATAGAGAAGAAAGGTATGCCAAGTGAAAACTTACTTACGAAATGACATAAATCAGGCATGGATATAAACCCATATAATCCATGCCTAAAAAATCGTGATGAAGATGTGTTTTGACATCTCCTTGTTATTCGGAAATAAGCCTTTATTTGTCCAGCTTAGCACAAATAAGTTCGGCCGCCTTCTTTCCGCTCATCAGCATACCGCCAAAGATCGGCCCCATGCGGAAACTACCACTCACCCCATTGGCAGCCATACCAGAAACGAACAGTCCCGGATAGATTTCCTTCGTATTTTCTACGGTTGTAGACTCACCCAGCTCGACATTCAGCGAACGTTCGCCGATCACGCCCCCAGTTGGAGTATTCAGCTTGATATCGTTCTTGCGAGCAACCACGCGTGCGATTTCACAGTCGTGGCCGGTTCCTTCCAGGACAGCCTTGGACATGATTGTCAGCGGGTCCACATGCATACCTTCACGGATAACCGGAGCCCAGTTCACAACTACACCGGCTACGGCATCGTTATGGAACACTACATCTTCTACGGAATAGCAGTTGAAAATAGTCGCACCGGCTTTCGTCGCACCATAGATCAAAGCCGAGGTCGTGTGTACGGAATCCATGATATAAGTACCGTTTCCGGCATCCTTATAACTTACACCCAACTCACGCACGATCGGCATAGCCTCTTCCTGAACCACGATATCGTTGAACATCATGGCGCCCCCCCACATACCTCCACCGGGAGCCAGCTTACGGTCGAACAAAGCCACCTTCTTTCCGGCCTTAGCCAGATAATAAGCGGCAACGATACCAGAAGGACCACCACCGACAATAGCGACATCAATAGACAAATTGCTCTTTAACTTCGCAAAGTAAGAGTCGATAATTCCTGTTGAAACAATCTGTTCCATTACAAAATAATAATTAGAGTTTAAACATCAGGAAGCACATAGAGGTAACGCTCCCCTTTATTTAGTAATTCTACCTTTTCCCTTCACGGCGTTATCCGGCAGGTTCAATGGGTATAATCTCAGCCTGTATAGTAAGGCACCCCTATGATAAGTCGGAGGCAAAGATATAATAATTATCCGAAATGCGGCGGACGCTTGTCCATTTTCCGTTCCACAAAATTCTTCATGAACGCAACCGTCTCGTCTATCCCCAAGACAGAGACATCTATCGAAAAGTTGTAGGTGGATGCAACGCCCCATTCCTTATTCGTATAATAGTTATAATAAGCAGCACGCGACTTGTCGGTCTTCAGCATCAATTCCTCCGCCTGTTCGACCGTCAGGTTCTGGCTTTCGATGATCCGTTGAATACGGTTTTCCTTGTTGTTATGAATAAAGAAACTCAGGCAGTCAGGATTGTCACGAAGGATATAGTCGGCACATCGTCCGACAATCACACAAGAACCTTTTTCCGCCAGGTTACGGATCGTATCGCTCTGATACAGGAACAAACGGTCGTTAGACAGCACATCGGCATACGGCGGGAACAACCCCATATACGAATAGCCCATCGTAAAAGCATACGCCAAACCACTGGAAGCCTTCTCGTCCGCTTTCTCGAAAAACTCCTCGCTCAGTCCGCTTTCCTTCGCGGCAAGCGCCATCAGTTCCTTGTCATAATAGCCGATGCCCAGCTCTTTTGCCAGCTTCTGTCCTACCTCGCGACCACCGCTGCCAAACTGCCGGCCGATGGTCAATATGATTTTATTATCCATGTCTATCTATGTTTTTGGTATCAAGACAAAGGTAAATAAAATTTATTTAGAATGAAACTTCCTGAACTGGTTTATCAAGACGAGAGCCGTAACAATCGTAGCTGTCGTGTCGGCGATCGGGATGCTGATCCATACGCCAAGTGTTCCGAACCATCGGGGAAGAATCAACAAGCAGGGAACGAGGAACAGCATCTGCCGGGTGAGCGAAAGGAAGATCGCCTTCTTAGACATCCCGATGGAAAGGAAAAAGTTTGTCGCCACCATCTGGAAACCAACAATCGGAAAGACCGCAAAGACGATATGCAAACCGTACACCGCCGCCTCGATCAGCTCCGGATCGGTCGTAAACATGCGGACGATCACCGACGGGAACAACTGACAGAGCAAAAACCCTGTTGTCGCCACCCCTATCGCCCACTTCATCGTCAACTTCGTCACTTCCGTCACACGCGAATATTGGCGGGCACCGAAGTTATAACCGGCAATCGGCTGCATCCCCTGGTTGAACCCCATGATGATCATAATAAAGAGGAATACCACCCGGTTCACGATCCCGTATGCACCGATCGCCATATCACCGCCATGCTCTTTCAGTCCCCGGTTAATCAGTATTACAATCAGGCAGGCACAAAGATTCATCAAGAAAGGTGACATTCCGATATAAAGAATCCCCTTCACGATTTCGCTTTTCAGCCGGTAAATGCCTTTCTTGAAATGCAACAACTCCTTCGGACGGGAAAAATGAATCAACTGTCCGGTCAGCGAAATGACCTGAGAGATGACGGTAGCCCATGCCGATCCCTTGATCCCCCAACCGAAACCGAAGATAAAAAGCGGATTCAGTACACAGTTGATCACCACCGACGCCAACGTCGCATACATCGCTAATTTAGGGAAACCAGAAGAACGCAACACCGCATTCAGTCCTAGATACATATGAGTAATCACATTTCCTATCAGGATCACATTCATATAATCGCGGGCATACGAAATCGTGTTCTCGCTCGCCCCGAAGAAATAGAGGATCGGATCGAGCAACAACATAAAGACCAACGTAAATGCAAGTCCCAAAACTACGTTCAGCACCAGTACGTTTCCGAGCACCTTGTTCGCCCCTTCATAATCTTTCTGTCCCAACTTCACGGACACCAGCGTTGAAGCCCCCACCCCAACCAGAGAACCGAAAGCAGCCGCAAGGTTCATCAATGGAAAAGTCAAGGCCAAGCCGGAGATCGCCAACGGTCCTACCCCGTGTCCGATAAATATACTGTCTGCCATATTGTAAAGCGAAGAAGCGGTCATGGCGATAATGGCCGGTATGGCATACTGTGTCAACAACTTGCTGATGCGCTCGGTTCCAAGCACTAAAGGAGAATTTTGTTTACTCATGTCACAAAGATACGCAGAATCCGAAAAAAAGGTTACTTTTGTTTTCTTATAAAGTATAAAAAATGGCGGAAAATTTAATAATCAACGGTGAGAACAAGCAGGAACTATATGAGACGCTGCTTCCTCAATTGCAATCGCTGACAGCGGGAGAGACGGACGTCGTCGCCAATATGGCGAATGTCGCCGCTGCCCTGAAACAAACATTCGATTTCTTCTGGGTAGGCTTTTATGTGGTAAAAGAAGAGATGCTCGTGCTTGCCCCGTTCCAGGGGCCTCTTGCCTGCACGCGCATCCGGTACGGGAAAGGTGTATGCGGAACAGCCTGGAAGGATGCACAAACAATCGTTGTCCCGGACGTAGAGCAATTTCCGGGACATATCGCCTGTAGCTCGGATTCACGGTCGGAAATCGTCGTACCGATAGTCAGAGATGGGAAAGTGATTGCCGTACTGGACATTGACAGCGACAAGCTGAACGAGTTCGACAAGACGGATGCGGAATATCTGGAACGACTTTGCGCAATCTTACCGTTTTGAACGGTGGAAAACATATAATTGTGACAACCCTTCCCACCTAATCCGTCCAGGAAGAATCCATATGATATAATTTGAAAAAACGGAAGCCTCAGACGGAGGTCTTCCGTTTTTTATTGTCTATTCGACCGTCACCATCTTTCCCTCCGTATTCGCCCGGACAAGATGGTCATACATCGCTTCGCAATAGACCGGAGGCAAATAGAAACGGCCGGGGTAGACAGCACAAAGATTGATACGGACCGTCACTTGCTTTCCGGCAGGCAGATAGTCAATATAGCTGTAAGCACGATCGTCACGAATATCTTGGTAATTGACACCTGTCACCCGATTGTCAACCGTGTCGCCTGTAAGGAAGCGCGTGTTCAATATCTCCCAACCAGCCGGAAAAACCTCAGTCAGCACCAGGTGGTTATAGCCACGAGGAGACGAATTTGAGACGGTCACCACAGCCGTGAAGTTCGTACCCTGCTGCAAAGCGGAGGTATTCACCGGATGGCCGTCATGATCCATATAGCTGACGGCGAGCGTAAGACCGTTCGCATAGGCTTCCTCTTTACCCTCGGCTGGGATACCTTCGGCCACGAGGCAGGCGAACAGAGTGGATTTGCCGGTGTTCTTCAACTCTAAGGAGGCAGAAAAGGCAGTCTTGTCAAGCAAAGTCTCCGTCCAGATGTTCCGAGTGGTGGAAACCTTCTTCGCCTTGCCGTCTACGGCATAGGAGAAGTCCATCGAGCCGGACATCTTATATTTCTCCATATAGTCGGAAAGAGCCACCAAGCTAAATGCCGTGGATTGCGTGCTCAGCCAATCGTCGGATGCGAGCGTCTTGGATATTTCATTTGCCAAGAGAGCCGCTTCCTTACCGCCATCGAGCAGACAGAGCGTCATCAGGCGGATCGAAGTATCACGCAAGTCGCTGCCGAACGTCTGATCGTATCCGGAACAAGCCGTTGTCAGAGCCGTTGTCTTTACAACCAACTCTTTCGATACATCCGGACGTCCGACCAAAGCATAACCCGCCGCCAACAGATAGCGACTCATAGACATGAGCGTCTTACTCTCTTTCAGGCGATTCATGGCGCCGACCTCGGCAACTTGCCCTAAAGCGAGGACAAACAGGCGGTATGCCTGCGTCATTTCTTCGGATTCGGCAGAATAGGAGGCTTCCGGTTTCCAGTTACGGGCAATACGGCTCAAGTCATTCAACGCATTCCGCTTCATGCCTTCGGGTACAAGGTAACCTTTCTTCTCCGCTTCGAGCAGAAAGTGGATGGCATAAACAGTCCCCCAAGCATTGGGAGCCGTTCCACCAGGCCAGTAGGAGAAGGAACCGTCTACCGTCTGGTAGGAACGCAGGCGACAGATCACTTCTTTCACTGTCGCTTCAGTCGATTGCTCCTGTTCGCGGGTCAACGAGGCGAACCCGCTCAAGTACAGTTGCGGGAATGCCTTCGAAGTGATCTGTTCAACACATCCATGCGGGTAGCCCAACAGGTAGGACAACCGCGTGGAGAGGTTGACAGGTTGGACATCCGACATTTCGAGCACAAGGGAGTTCGTACCCTCCACGCCGGGAAGGCCGACCGTCCCTTTCCAGCTCTTTCCGGCTTCGAGCGTCACAGGCGTCACCTTGATTTGCGGACGGCGTACGGAACGGATTTCGATATCGGTTTCATATACAGACTTTTCACCACCGCCGGTAGCCGTGATCTTCACGTGTCCGGCTCCGGGGGTATCTTTCACACGAATGCGGAACTGCGCCAGTTTGTCACTGACCGTTTCAAAGTGCAGCATATGGCTCTTCTCGCCGACTACCTCCATATTGCCGGAGCAGGCGATCGTGACCTGCACGTCTCCAACTCCTTTTTCGGTGGCAAAGACGGTAGCAGGAACCACCATCTCCTCTCCTATGCCGATAACGCGCGGGAGTGTACCGAGCAGCATAACAGGCTTGCGCACGAGCACGCTCTTCTCCGTGTTGCCGTAAGCCTCCCCGTTTCCGGCGACGACCATGACGCGGACACGGCCGTTGTAGTTCGGCATCTTATAGGTATGCTGCCGTTTTTCTCCCTTTTTCAGCAGAAACGGACCGGCAAACTGCACGACCGGCTTAAAGCGGTTCACTATCGCCTTCGGACCTTTGTTCAAGGCATCGTCGCCGCCAATGCTGAACAGTTGCTCGATGCGGCCGCCATACGCGCCGACCACGTAGTTGTACAAATCCCAGGTATTAACCCCCAATGCCTCGCGGGCGTTAAACGCCTGCCAGGGATCGGGTGTGCGAAAGCGGGTTAGGTCAAGCAACCCTTCGTCGACAATCGCCAGTGTGTAGGCCATCTCGCGACCGTTCTTTTCGGAAACCATCACGCGGCAAGGTGCTTCAGGCTTGACCTCATCCGCCATATGGATAATCGGGGCCAAATGGCTTTCAGGAGATGTAACCGTGAAGGGGACGACACCGTACATGCGGATCGGCAGGTCGTTCTTCGTGACACCATGCGGTTGCAAGAGTGTTATATAAAGGTACGCGTTTGGCTGCATATCCGGAGTGACGGCGAGCTTGACCGTAGTCTGCCCGTCGTTGCACATGTGCTCAGTGGTCGAAAGGACACGTGTTCCGTTCTCAATGCTGATGATCGCGCGGCTTCCCTTGACAGAGGGGAAGGTAACAACGATCTGTTCGCCTGGTGCGTATGTGTCCTTGTCGGTCTTGAAGGTTAGCATATTGGCGGAGGAAGAACCGTCAGCATCGCGTCTGCCTTCACTGTAAGGCCAGTCGAAATAGTTCATCACACCGGTAGAGTGTTTGCTCTCTTTGTCTTTCACCGAGATAAAATAGGTTCCCCAATCGGCATCGGTATATTTCAGGTTGAAGGAGGCCGTGCCATTCGTGCCAGTACGGATGGTGAAGGTTTTCACTGGCTTGTTATACGAATTGGAGACATAGTTAGCCAGGCTGCCGTTGTCCGAGCTCCACCACCAGTACCAATGGACTTTATAGACTTTCACTTCGAGTTCAGTATTGGCTACCGCCTGTCCGAGATAGTCGACGGAAGCTACTTCATATTTATATTCGGTTCCGGTCTTCAGCGGTTCCCCATCTTGCTGGGGCGACTTGATGCCGGCATAGCGACGGTAGGGTGAATAGAACGCCCGATTGGCGTCGATGCTGAAATCGCCGGATTCCTCATACACACGGGTGACGAAACTCGCCAACAACATACCGGGAGCCGAGGCGCCGATCTCGAAACGGGCTTTGATGGTGGCGTCGCCCGCTGCATCGGTCACACCGGAGATCACTTTACTTTCTTCGCTGTTGAAGATTTTCGAAGGATCATCGAAATAGAATTTCTTATAGCCGGAAAAGGTTGTCGGGGTCGAGATAAAGGTTCCCTGAATATCGTATTTCAGATTGCGGGCAGTTGCTCCCTGTAGCCATTCCACGTGCATAGCGGCATCGAGCGGTTCGCCTCGGAGCAATTTTTTTGGGGGCATCATAAGGGATATCTTCAAGCGGTTCGGTTTGATCGTTTCGATACGGAGACGCTTCGTAAAGGTGACGCCACCGACATTCACGTTGACGTTCCAGGCGCCTGTCGGCGCATCGGGTTCGATCGGCATATCGAAAACATAAAGTCCTGCTTCGCCTTTTATCTGTGTCTTGCGTAGGTAGAGCTGGCCGAGCGGATTGTAAAGCTCCATGATGACCGGATGGTTAGCAGGGAGCATCCGGCTGCGGTCGTTCAACATAAAGCCGAGATGCAGCGTGTCGCCCGGACGCCATACACCGCGGTCGCCGTAGATGAAGCCCTTGATGCCTTTCTGCACGACTTCTCCGGAGACATCGAACGAACTCAGCGAAAGGGCGGAACCGTCGTCTACACGAAGATACGAGCGTTGCTGTCCGAGGGAAGCAGTCAGATAGAACGGCTTGCCGTTTTTCAGCGAGAAACGCACCTGCCCTTTGTCGTCTGTCACGCCGGAGGCTAATTCCTGACGCTGGTAGTTGTAGGCAACGACTTTGACACCTTTCTCTGGATGGGTGCTCAGAATGTTATGTACAAGGACAGTCATATCGTTATCTTCGCCGGCCATCGCCAACAGACCGAGATTGGTGGCGAGGACATTCTTACCAACGGTCGTGTTATAATAATAGCTGTTGGAACAGGGGTCGCCACGTTTGCTATAATCGTAGTCGGACCAGTCGAAGTCGCCGTTATAGTAGTAATAACCGCCTCCATCGAAACGGCTGCTTTCTTCCTTGAACTTGATCTCATCATCGGCAAGCAGTTGTTCTTTACTTTTCTTGACGAGGTCTTCGCAGGGATAGGCAGACAAATCCCGGTTGAACGACAGTTCCACCCGGTAGATGGCACCGGGCTCGGGGTCGATCAGTTCTTTCAAGTCGATCACATAGGTATTCCAGCGGCTGAGCTCCTGGGTGGCATCTTCATCGAGGAAGATCGTTTTACGCGCGATCAGGCGACCGACACGCATCAGGTCACTCGTTCCTTCGAGATCATTCACCTGAAGGAATTGTCCGATGTTCTGTTCGAATATCTTGATGACACGCACTACTACGCCGCGCAAATAGACGGCTTGAAAAGGAACGGTCAGTTGTGTGGACTGCGGGATGATCACTCCGCTACCGATAAAACGGACTTCCGGCTTCTCATCACTGACTACGATCTGGCGAACGATGCTTTCTTTCAGGTTCAATCCGTTTTTGCTTCTGATGTTCTGGCTCAGATGAACATTTAGGATGCCTTTGCTACCTGCATCGGGATAAAGGCGGAGCTTATTACCCTCGACATTGACGGTCTCCGATTTGTTACCGTCGATCCAGGCAAGTCCCTGCATGTTTTGTGCCGCATCGAGCAGTTTCGTAAAGGTGACTTCGACGTAACGTTCCGGCTCTGCGACATATTCGACTTCGTACACGGCAAAATCATTCAGTTCGGGAATGTCGACGGATAGCAGTTCCTCTTCCGGCACTTTCAGCTTGTTCGGAGCGACAGATAGTTTGAAGGCACGTGCCGCGTCCGTCCCGGCCTGTATGTTCGGGATGAAGACTTCGTGCCTCTTTCCATCGGGACTATGCTGCCAGGTGGCATCCGTCTTTTCAGAGAAACGGACAAGCGATTCTACGGTTTCGGGCGTCTCCTTGTCCGGCGTGAACACCAAGCAGACGATGTCATAACCGTTTTCATTCTTCCGGTTGATATCGACGGATTGCAGGTTGGCCCGCAGCAACAGAGGTTGTGTCGAGAATCTGAATGTAAAATACTTGTCTTTCCATTCCGTATCGAACCACTCTGAAAGGTCTGCCTTTACCTCGTAACGGGTGTTGCGCTCGAAACTTTTAGTCGGCTTGAATACAATCGTCCGATTGTTCTCGAATGCCCACTCGCCAGCCGTCTCGGGTTTGATCCGGACTAAGTCGTGGAGCTGTTCAGGCTTCATCCTGTCAGCTACTATTTCCTGATTGAAAATCAAATATACGGGCGTATATCTTGAAATCGTACCGGAGGTAAACGCCTCCACATAGGGATTGAAAGGGATCTCTTCGGATTCGCTTTTACCTTTTCCACATCTGCTGAATAAAAACAAAAAACAACAGGCACAGATATAATACAGATATTTCGCCATATTTCCTGAATTTAACGGTTACACTTTCGACAAACAGACTGTCTGCGAATATAAGCATTTTTATGTACATTATTATTCTTATTTTTTACCAAATGGTAATTTCTGGCCGGACTTAAAGGACTACTTTTGCAAACCAAAATAAAAAGTCATTTGAGTTATGCAAAGAGATCGTATTGATTTTGGCAGAATGAACATTCCGGTTCTATTCCGCAAAATCTTTTTCCCGACGTTACTGGGAATGGTTTGTATGGCGTGTATCACGATTGCCGACGGTATATTCGTAGGACGTGGCGTGGGGAGCAACGCGTTGGCCGCCGTCAATATCGTCGCCCCGATTTTTATGGTGACGACAGGGATCGGGCTGCTCTTCGGGGTTGGATCGTCAGTCGTAGCCTCCGTCCACCTGTCACAAAGGAAGGTGAAGGCGGCCAACATCAATGTCACACAGGCGTTGCTAGTGTCCCTCTTATTGATGGCCATGGGAATATCCTCGGTGATGCTGTTCAACAAACAGACAGCCTATATGCTGGGAAGTTCCGATCAGTTGTTGCCGCTTGTACTGGAGTATATGAACTGGATCGTGCCATTCTCCATCTTCAGCATGCTGGCCAACATCGGAATGTTCATGATCCGACTGGACGGCTCACCGAAATTCGCGATGCTGTGCAACGTAATTCCAGCTTTGATAAATGTCGTACTCGACTATGTTTTCGTTTTCCCGATACAGATGGGACTGACCGGAGCCGCGCTGGCAACCGCACTAGCACAAGCGGTAGGCGGATTGATGGTGTTGGTCTACCTGTTCGGCTTTTCCAGGACATTGCATTTATATAGGTTAAAGATAAGTATGAAAAGCCTCCACCTGACCTGTCGGAACACGGGGTATATGATCCAGTTGGGAGCCTCGGCGATGCTGGGCGAACTGGCGATCGCCTGCATGATGCTGGTCGGCAACTATGCTTTTATCCGGATGCTGAAAGAGGATGGCGTAGCAGCATACAGCGTGGCCTGCTACTGTCTGCCGATCGTGTTCATGATCGCGAACGCGATCGCCCAGTCGGCACAGCCGATCATCAGCTACAATTATGGCACGGGAAATGCTGCACGAGTACATGAGACGTTCCGGCTTTCGTTGAAAACGGCTTTTATCTCCGGGCTGACAGCTTTTGCCGTGATGTATGTGTTCTGTCCTTATATCGTAGCGATGTTTCTGGAACCCGGCTGTCCGGCTTACGGGATTGCAACAAAGGGAATCCCCTACTTCGCTTCCGGGTTTATCTGTTTTGCTTTGAATATTGCATGGATCGGGTACTACCAGAGTATCGAATTAGCACGGAAAGCGATGCTTTTCATGCTGCTGAGAGGAATCATCCTGATGAGCATATGTTTCCTCGCTCTTCCTCATTTGTTGGGAGAAAAGGGGCTATGGCTGGCTGTTCCGTGTGCCGAACTGATCATCTTTATCGCACTGACGATAGATTACCAATACCGGCACAAGATATGCAGAGTGGTGAAATAAGGCAGTTATCCTTTGGTATTCCGCATCACCCGCTCTATCGCATCGTCCATCTGAGCGATGGACTCCAGACCGAGTGTCATGCAATGCAGATTGCTTTCGGTGACGGCAAAACGGATGGAACGTTCACGTTCTGCATCAGAAACATGTTTGCCTTCACCGAAAATTTTCATTCCGATAAGCCCTTTACCTTTTTTGCGGGCCTTACCTAAAAGTTCGTTTACGGCTTCAGTCGTACCATCCATATGGCTTTGGAACGGATTCAGACGAGCAAGAATAACGTCGCACCACGGGTTGTCGACAGCCTCGACCATCGCATCCCAGTTATGACAGGAGACGCCGACAGCTTTCACAATACCGTCCTGCTTGGCCTTTGCCAGACCGTCCATATAAAACTTACGGGTTTCCGCCCAGTCGCCTTTCGTCATGCAGTGCAACAGAAGGATATCGAAATAGTCTGTACCAGCTTCCTGGCGGAAACGGTCAAGTGTTTTGCTGACCGGCTCACGTTTTTCCGACCCTTCATCGTACGTCCACATCTTCGTCATCAGGGTGAGTTTCTCGCGAGGTAACTCTTTCAGGGCTTTTCCGACAAATGGCTGCGAACCGTACATATCGGCCATGTCGAAGAAGCGAATACCGCGTTCATAACCGTAACGGGCCATCTTCACAAAGTCATCCAGCCCGAGTCGGGTCTGGTTGGACTGATAGTTCCAGCCTTTCGTCCCGGTTCCCATTGCAATGCGAGAGACTTTCAATCCGGTCTTTCCCAGTTTCACCCTGTCGACCGATATATCCGAAGGAACGGCCATCCGTATATTGGCAAGTCCCGTGTGAGCTAAAGATAAACCAGCTACTCCGGCAACTCCTGTTTGAATAAATTTGCGTCTGTCCATCTCTATACTTTTTTAGGTAATACTTTTTTTAATATCAAGTAGCCGCACAAGCCGGAAATAAACGAACCGGCAAATACGCCCAACTTCGCCTGGTTCAACAGCTCTGCTCCAATATCGGGCATCCCGGCGAAAGACAAGTTCGCGATAAAGAGGGCTACCGTGAACCCGATACCGCCCAACATCGACACCCCGAAAAGGTTCCGTTTGCTCACCCCTTCCGGCATCGTTGCAAGACGCAAACGGACAAAAACATAAGTGAACAGGAATATGCCCAGCGACTTTCCGACAAACAGGCCGAGGAATACCGCCAACGGGATTCCCGGTAACGCACCGATCCCGATATCTCCGAAAGTAACACCTGCGTTAACAAAGGCGAAAAGGGGCAGGATCAGATAATTGACTAACGGATGGAGCTTGTCGGCTATACTTTGCAACGGACTGATCGTTTTGTCCGCTAACGAATGGATATTGTTGAGTACCTGAATCTGTGTCGGCGAAAGAACCGCCGCCTTCCGGGAATGACGCACTTCGGTGTAATCCAGCATATTCAGATAGCCGGTCATTTCACAAGTGAAATCATCCAGCTTGACAACCGGACGGGCCGGAACGGTGAATGCAACCAGTACACCCGCTATTGTCGGATGAATACCTGATTCAAGAAACAGCATCCACACGAAGAAACCTATTATATAATAGAAAGCAATGTTATTCACTCTCATCCTTCCCCCCACATATAGCAAGGCCAGCAAGACGAGTGAAACCAAAAGCGGCTCGAACGCAATCTCACCACTATAAAACAAAGCGATAATAATGATACCGCCGATATCGTCAACCACCGCCAATGCCGTCAGGAAGATACGCATGCTGAGCGGGACCCGTTTCCCCAACAGCCCTAAAACAGCCAGTGCAAAGGCGATATCGGTCGCCATCGGAATAGCTACACCTCGCACTTCGGGTGCCGAATGACAAACCAGAAAATAAAACAATACCGGAACGATCATCCCGCCGCAGGCCGCAATAATCGGAAGCAGTGCTTTCCGTACCGAACTCAACTCCCCGATCAGAATTTCCTGCTTAATCTCCAATCCGATCACAAAAAAGAAAACCGCCATCAAAGCATCATTCACAAAGGCCAACATTGGCATCGCTTCTCCATGATGCACAAACGGTGTGAAATTGCCTATCTTCAAATCAATCGGATGTGACAGGATATTGTGGTAAGACTCCGCCCAAGGCGAATTGGCGAATAACATGGCAAGAATCGTAGCCATGAACAATAAGATACTCGCGTTCGGTTTCTGCATAGCGAAACGACGCAACGGTTTAAGGATAACGTTGATGGTTCTATCCATATGGTATTTAAATATTTATGGGAAGCGGCGTGCAAACCGCTTCCCTCTGAGTTTTTCCTAACAACTGTCCGCCTATTTGCCAGCTTGCTCCAGCTCGTAAGCGCTGCGGGTCAGTTTTTCAACCCACACGACAAATATACCAGTTAAAATTAAATTAAACACTATGGTGAGCACGGAAATCATAAGCGCAGGACCTCCTAAATTGTAGCCAAGCGCAATAAAGATAATCCCAGCCCCTACTTCACCGCGTGTAAACATACCGATCGACAGTGCCAGACGTTCGCGCTTCCGCCTTTCCCGATAGAAAAACAGCGGGAACAGTTTCCCGATATTGGACAGGAACGAAACAATCACGACATGCAGGATGATCACTGGCCAGGACATCATCGGCTGTGCTCCGGTTATCGTTGTCGCCTTTGCAGACTGCACGGCGAAGTCCACTCCGAAAAAGACCGGCATGCTGACTCCTACCAAGAACATAAAGAGGAATGAGACAGCCGTCGCCACATTGTGCTCAACCTTCGTATCGATATGCTTATGTCGCATCACCATACCTAATACAAACGCAGGTAACAGAACCTCGATATGAATGCTGGCATCTTCACCATAGAAGTATTTGGACACCAAATAAACAACCTGCGTGATCCCGCAGGTAAAGACTGCATAAAAAAGAATTGCCTTCCAGTCCTGCCGCATGTCATAACTGCCCATCTTTCTCCATCCGATGATCAACAGGACCATCACGATCAGAATGATAACACCCAACTGCCAGCGCAAACCTACCATCATGATCTGCAAAGGTATCATCAACAGGATTGTGTCGAGGTCGTCGAAGATCGCCAATACCTGTACCTTCTTGTATACCCAGGAAGATTTCAACCCTGCCGCCGCCAACATCGTAAACAATATACCTGCCGAAGTCGGGGCTGCAAACCGGCTCAACAAAAGGTTTTCTTTCCAAGCTTCTCCACTGTTCCAGTAAATATCGGGAAGCAACACGAACATATAATATAAAGCCACGAAGATCCAGGGGAAAGCAGCCGTCGCCATTGCAATAAAATAATCTTCGGTATAGGACCGCCAACAGCTTTTATCCATTTCGAACTCCCGTCCCACATTTATCATGATAAAGGCCAGGCAGACATACAACAGGGTATTGGAGACCATCTTCACCGACGAATACCCCTCACCTACCATCGCCGGCAGGAATTGAGATACAACCAATCCCAACATCAGAAAAAAAGAAAATAAAAGAATCTTCTTCATTATTTACAAATTGTTTTTGTTTAGAATTATAATAATATAACAACTTACTTAAAATTCGGTTCTGGGAATATAGACACTTTCCACCTTTAATAACCGCGCTTTCAAACGTTCGGCCTCCCCTTTGCGGATACGAAGGGTCATTTCACAATCCATTTCAAACTTTTGGGAGACGATCACTGGATTCTCTTCCTTGACAATGCGCATGATTCCGTTCAGATAAGGGTATTCGAACGCAATGGTGATATCTTCATCAACAGTGCGCTCTTCTATCTCGGCAGCAGCTATTGCTTCGGCGGCGGCTGTCCGGTAAGCAACAATCAAACCGCTCGTCCCTAATTCGATTCCGCCGAAATAGCGGATCACGACGATCAGGATATCTGTCAATCCGTTCGAGTTGATCTGTCCCAGAATCGGTTTTCCGGCAGTAGAGGAAGGCTCGCCGTCATCGTTCGCACGAAAAGTTAGGCGTTCGGGACCTAACATATAGGCCCAGCAGACATGGCGGGCGTCATAATACTGTTTACGATATTTGTCCAGTTGCTCTTTCACCTCTTCCACCGTACGCACCGGGATCGCATACGAGATAAAGCGGCTGCGCTTCTCCGTATAGTACCCTTCAGCTACCTGCTTAATGGTCTTGTAACTGTCGTCCGCCATCTTTTAATCCGGTATATGGGTTTCCTGTTCTTCCCGGAAAGCCCGGAAATCTTTCATTATCTCTTCTATCTCCTCAATAAAATAAGGGTCTTTCACGTGCTTCTTCACCTCCTCATAATAGGTTTCGATGGCCTTCAACGCACACAAATCCTGTCCGCGCAGCAGAAAGTAAGGTTCTTCCTTCTCCACGCATTGTTTAATCATCTGAATAGGATTCTTCATTTCTTATCGCTTTTTAATTCGTCTTTCAAAAATGGAGCCGTATAGCTCTTCGTTTTCACTTTTACCATTTCTTCGGGAGTTCCGGTGAAAAGGACCTGCCCGCCGTTACGTCCGCCTTCGGGACCCATATCGATCAGATAGTCGGCACATTTGATGACATCGAGGTTATGCTCGATGACGATGATCGTATTACCCTTATCCACCAATTTATTCAGGACGCCCAACAAGACCCGTATATCTTCGAAATGAAGACCGGTCGTCGGCTCGTCCAACACGTAAAGCGTCTTGCCCGTATCTTTCTTGGCCAGTTCGGTCGCCAGTTTGACACGCTGGCTCTCACCGCCGGAGAGAGTCGTGGAAGGTTGCCCCAACTTGATATAGCCCAGGCCTACATCCTGCAATACCTTCACTTTCGACAGGATCGACGGGATATTCTCGAAAAACTCCACAGCCATATTGATTGTCATATCCAAAATGTCCGCAATGGATTTCCCGCGAAAACGGACTTCCAATGTTTCCCGATTGTACCGCTTGCCATGACATTCTTCACAGGGGACTAGCACATCCGGCAGGAAATTCATCTCAATCGTCTTGTATCCGTTCCCCTTGCACGTCTCGCAACGTCCGCCGGAAACATTGAACGAGAAACGTCCGGGTTTGTAACCACGCACTTTCGACTCTGGCAGATCCACAAACAGATTACGGATATCCGAAAAGACTCCGGTATAAGTGGCCGGATTACTTCTCGGCGAACGTCCGATCGGTGACTGGTCCACATTGACTATCTTATCCACATTGTCTATCCCTTCGATTGATTTGTAAGGCAACGGATCTTCCAGGGAACGATAGAAATGCTGGCTGAGAATCGGCTGCAAGGTCCGGTTGATCAAAGAAGACTTTCCGCTACCGGACACGCCCGTGACACAGATCAGCGTACCCAACGGGAACGTGACATCCACATTCCGCAGATTATTCCCGCTCGCCCCTTTTATCGTGATAAACTGTCCGTTTCCTTTCCGCCGCTCTTCCGGAACGGCAATCTCCGTCTTCCCGTTCAGGTAAGCCGAAGTAAGCGTGTCAGCTTTCAACATTTCTCCGGGAGTTCCGGCAAAAACAACTTCTCCTCCTAGACGACCAGCCTTCGGTCCCATATCGACCACATAGTCCGCATTCAACATCATGTCTTTGTCATGCTCGACCACGACAACAGAGTTGCCCGTATCGCGCAACTCTTTCAACGAGTTGATCAAACGAACGTTATCCCGCTGGTGCAACCCTATACTCGGTTCATCCAAGATATAAAGTACATTGACCAGCTGGCTACCGATCTGGGTCGCCAAACGGATGCGCTGGCTCTCGCCTCCCGACAATGTCGCCGAAGCACGGTTCAAGGCAAGGTAGTCCAATCCGACATCTAACAGGAATTTCAGACGTGAACGGATCTCCTTCAAGATTTCGACAGCGATCTGCCTCTGCTTAGGATTCAACTGCTCCTCGACACCCTCCAACCACTCATACAATTCAGATATATCCATTGCCGAAAGTTCGGCAATATTCTTTCCGGCTATCTTATAATGCAGCGCTTCCTTGTTCAACCGCTGCCCGTTACACTCCGGGCAGGTAGTCATCCGTATAAACTGTCCCGCCCATTTCTGTGCGGAAGCAGAAGCCTCGCTCTCCTGCTGCATCAGGATATATTTGGCAACACCTTCATACGACAGGAAATAATTGGAAGTGCCCAACGAATCGTTTTTAATTTGCAAACGTTCGTCAGTCCCGTTCATGATCTCATCGACCGCTTCTTCCGGGATGTCTTTGATAGGGGTCTTCAACGTTACACCATATTTCTTGCAAATAGCTTCGATCTGCCAAAATATCAGGGAGTTTTTATATTTTCCTAACGCCACAATCCCACCGCTGTAAATGCTGAGCGAGGCATCGGGAACGATTTTGTTCATATCCAACAAATTGACCTGTCCCAATCCTTTACATTTCGGGCAAGCACCCTGCGGAGAGTTGAACGAGAAATTATGGGGAGCCGGTTCGCTGTAAGACAAACCCGTCACCGGATCCATCAGCCGACGGCTGAAATGGCGCACTTCGTCCGTCTCGGCGTCCAGCACGAGTACCAGACCGTCACCCTGCTTCATAGCGACACGCAGGCTTTCTTTCAAACGACGTTCGTCCGATTCCGAAACGATCAGTTTATCGACCACAACCTCGATACTGTGCATCTTATACCGGTCGAGCTTCATGCCATGAAAGATCTCCTTCATCTCACCATCCACCCGGACATTCAGATAGCCTTTTTTCCGCATCTGTTCGAAAAGTTCCTTATAATGTCCCTTACGATTACGGACAAGCGGAGCGAGCAGGTAGGTCTTCTTCCCCTTATACTGGTTCATAATCAGTTCCAGCGTCTGCTCCTCGGTGTATTTCACCATCTTCTCGCCACTCAAATACGAATAAGCCTCTCCCGCCCTTGCATAAAGCAGACGGAAAAAGTCATAAACCTCGGTAGTCGTCCCCACTGTGGATCTCGGATTCTTGTTTGTTGTTTTCTGCTCGATTGAGATAACAGGGCTCAGACCAGTGATCTTATCCACATCCGGCCGTTCCATATTTCCCAAGAAGTTACGCGCATAAGCGGAGAACGTCTCCACATAACGGCGTTGCCCTTCCGCAAAAATCGTATCAAAAGCCAAAGACGATTTACCACTACCGCTCATACCGGTAATTACGGAGAGCTTGTTACGAGGTATGTCGACATCTATATTCTTCAAATTATGGACACGCGCGCCTAAAACGGAAATACGGCCGCCTTCCAATGCATTCTTATCCTTCATCATTTTTCAGTTTTCTTATTTCACCACCCAGGCCGGATTATGCACATAGGTATTAGGCGTTTTATAATACATATCAGATTCTTTCGGGATCCGGATCATATATGTTTTTCCTGCCGTCAGCAATTTACGATCTCGCAACCAGGGATTGAAACGTTTCAAATCGGCATAGGTGACACCATTCTTCTTGGCGAAATCAGACAAATCCTGAATATCCGTCGAGACGGCAACACTCTCGCATGCGATCGGTTTATACAGATCCTGCGCTCTTAGCACGAACCCATATTTATAAGGGGCTTCAAATATCTGCTTGATAGCCATGATACGATATACATAGCGGGTTGTTTCCTCCACCAGCCAAAGGTCAAACGAACTGTCTGCATCCTGCTTGACAAGCTCTCCCGAAATACGTCCCATACCGGCATTATAGGAAGACGCGACCATCGCCCAGTCTCCATATTTTTCATAAGCCGCTTTCAGATAACGACAGGCTGCTTCGGTCGCCTTTGTCACATCGCAACGTTCGTCAACCGTAGGTGTTATCGTCAATCCGTATTGCCGGGCCGTTCCTTCCAGCAACTGCCAAGTTCCTACTGCCCGTGCAGGCGATGAGACACGCGGATCGAGCTGGCTCTCGATCACCGCCAGATACTTGAAATCGTCCGGAATGCCGTTAGCCTTCAGAATCGGTTCAATGATCGGGAAACAGCGGTTTGCCCGCTTAATCAGCAGCATGGTAGTAGAATGGAAATAGGTAAAGCTACTCAATTCCCGGTCAAAACCTTCATGCATATTATAACGCGTCAAATCGATATTTTTTCCGCAAAAAGAGACGAAAGAAGGAATATCAGGCGACATGGTCACCGATGAAACGACCGGACGTTGGTCTTTCACTTTTTCCGAATCACTCGAACCAATGGAGAGGCAGGCGGTCAGGCACACAGCACTTCCCACCACAAAACCGACTATACTATTACTGTTCAATAATTTCATCATCAATCTTCTTGGGTCTAAGAATATTTATAGAACCTTTTTTATTATATTTAATACCATCCGATCCCACTGCATCTATCACATAAAAATAGACGCCGGGAGCGACATATTTCCCACCTTTTTTGCCATCCCACCCTTCAGCCGGATTAGTAGAATGGTACATCTGTACTCCCCATCGATTAAATATCCAGCACTTATAGGTCACAAGCGATTTGTAGGCGACACGAAATTCATCATTGATACCGGGCGTCGTACCTGGCGAGAAAGCGTTCGGGATCTGCAATTCCGATTCTGCAATCTTGATTTCAATAGAATTAGAAACCGCCTCGCATTCTCCTGTCGCGTTGCTGACAGTCGCAACCGCCGTATAATCACCTTTCTCCGTAAACGTATAGTCGATCTCCTCATCCCTATATTCCACCAGCGGATTCTCGATCCCGTTTTCCTGATCGCTCCTATATATTTTCCAAGTATACAGCGTCGCTACCGGATCATTGGCATACGCCCGAAAAGTGACCGTTGCCGGAGCGGAAATATATTCCCCGTCTCCAGCTGTCATATTCTCCGCATTATCCATTATAAACGTCGTATCGACATGCACTTCGACGGCCACCGCCTGATAGGTATCCGAAGTGATTGATTTCTCTATTCCGAAATGTTTTGCAAACTGATCACCGGAAAGTGTGACTTCCGTATCGCACAACGGAATTGTTTCGTTATCGTTTATCTTTGTCGAATAAGGCCCTTCCGTCAGTGATCTTTGCACATTCTTGGGCGAAAAATAGTTGTTGTCTTCAGACCACTCCAATGTCTGATAAGCGACATTGAACTCCCGCTTCACCGTTATCCGGTTTCCCGTCGGGGTATAATAATACATAACTGGGACAGTCGGAGAACCTTCCAGCCAAAAGCCGTCACAATTTCCTTTGACTGTAATGCTTTCGACATTAAAAGCGTATTTGCTATAATCAATGATCCATACATACCAACCATTCAAACCGGAAGCCGGATCTTCCACATAATACCCGGCATCCTCCTCTATATTCCGGACAACGGATGTCTCCCCATTCTGTTCACACGGAACGGGTTCCCGGTCCAATGCCTTTTGCTTATATCGATACCATTGATGATTAGTAGACGAAGATGTATAGCTAATCTCCACATTATCCATTCCATACACCAAATAAACTCGTATACGATTCCCTGGATTCTCCAACAAATAAGGAACCCCATTTCCTCCTGTAACCGTATATTGCTGTGCCTGGATGGCCAACATCACAAACAAGAAACAAATCAATCCTCCCAGTTTCCTAATTTCCGTTCTTAGCATATACATAACCTAATTAGTTTACAAAATTACTATTTTATACGGATTTATACGGAGATAAATGCCTTTTTATTGTATTATCCAGACCTCAATCCTTTAAAAACCGTGGCTTTTTGTTCCATAAAAATACAAGGTTTTCCCTAAAAGTATCTATCTGTTTGAAAAGAAATTCTTCGTTTGGAAGGAAAATATCTGCCAATTTGGACAGCGACTGGCATTTAAAAAACATATCTGTTTCGAAAATACAAAAAAAGAGGAGATGCAATCAAGCATAACCTCTTTTCTTTTTTATCTTGATGAAATATTATTTACACATATCGCGAATGATCTGAATCAGCTCGTCACCAATCTCTTCCGCTTCCTGCATCGTGTGAGCTTCGGAATAAATACGGATAATCGGTTCCGTATTGCTCTTACGCAGATGCACCCATTTTTCAGGGAAGTCGATCTTCACACCATCGATATCGGTGATATCATACTGGGCAAATTTCTCTTTTACTTTTGCCAAGATAGCATCTACATCGATATCTGGAGTCAGTTCTACTTTCTTCTTGGAAATGAAGTACGGAGGATAGGAAGCACGCAGTTCGCTTGTCTTCATCTGCTTCTTTGCCAGATGAGTCAGGAACAAGGCGATACCCACCAAAGCATCACGACCGTAATGGCTGGCCGGATAGATCACACCTCCATTGCCTTCGCCACCGATAATAGCATTAGTCGCTTTCATCTTCGTTACGACATTCACTTCGCCCACTGCTGCCGCATTGTACTCGCAACCATGAGCACGGGTAACGTCACGCAGAGCACGGCTTGAGCTCAGGTTGCTGACCGTATTGCCCGGTGTATGACTCAAAACGTAGTCGCTGACAGCCACCAGTGTATATTCTTCTCCAAACATCTCCCCGTCTTCGCTGATAATAGCCAGACGGTCTACGTCCGGGTCCACAACAAAACCGACATCGGCTTTGGCATGCTTCATCAGGTCGGAGATCTCCGTCAGGTTTTCAGGGATCGGTTCCGGATTATGTGCAAAGTTACCGTGAGGAGCACAATGCAACTTGAAAATTTCCTTTACCCCCAAAGCTGAAAGCAATTCAGGAATAACAACACCGCCTACCGAGTTTACACAGTCGATAGCGACACGGAAATTAGCAGCTCTGATAGCCTCGACATCCACCAAATCCAGCTTCAACACACTCTCGATGTGCTTTTGATTGTAAGTATTATTGACATAGACTTTTCCTAAATTGTCGACATCAGCAAATACGAAACTTTCTTCAGCAGCAATCTTCAGCACCTCGGCACCTTCGGCAGCATTCAAGAATTCCCCCCGTTCGTTCAATAACTTCAGGGCATTCCATTGTTTCGGATTGTGGCTGGCAGTCAAAATGATACCGCCACAAGCTTCTTCCCAGGCAACAGCCAACTCGGTAGTCGGAGTAGTAGCCAGATCGATATCTACCACGTCAAAGCCCATTCCCGTAAGCGTACCGAGAACGACTTGTTTAACCATCGGACCGGAGATACGTGCATCACGACCTACCACGATCTTGTTTGTTGTCACCTTCGTGTTTTTCTTAATGAATGTAGCATAAGCAGCCACAAACTTAACAATAGCCAACGGATTGAGCCCGTCTTCCGGGTTCCCGCCTATTGTCCCACGGATACCAGAAATAGATTTAATCAGTGTCATTTAGTTAGATTTATTTTATAAAAGTATACTTCACTTTCTCAAAAAACACAGGTGTCCCTGAGCTTTGAAAATCACTGCTCATCAGTTTAAACGGAACGATCAGTTTGACAACCGCGCTGTCTCCCACGTAAGGAAGTCCGGCACCTAAACCTTCACAAATAAACATATCCCATGTATAAGAGTAATCAGGATTCAAAGAAGTATAATAACCATATCTGAACTCTACCGGATGTGTACCGTTTGAATTAGGACCGAGCAGGTCGACGGTACCGGTTCCCATGCTACTGTTTTCCATAAACATCCGGGCGATGAAACGAGAACGGATCGCCGTTTGCCCCAGCACCGCACGTTCACTGTTTCCTTTATTGACGATATTCAGATAAACACCATTATCCAACTCAACAAATTCATTTTCCTTAAAAATACTGTCAGTCGGAAATTCTTCCAGAAAAACCAATCCGCTATCCGCACGCAAACGATCAATAGCTTTCTCCTGGGCCTTCAACATATCAGTGTATGACTTTGTCTTGTCACACGACACCACCATTATGGCGGTGCACATAATCAACAGGATATAAAAACCTCTCTTCATCTGTTACCTATTTATTGTAAATGAATGGCAAATGTATACAATCTCCGCCACATCTCAGTCATGTTTATCTAAATCTTCTGTTTTATTAGGATTAAATTCCTCCAGGCCTTTTTCAAATACGGCAACAGCATCGGCCAATGAGCCATAAAATTCTCCACCCGAAGCATTTTTATGTCCGCCGCCATTGAAATAGCGGCTTGCAAACTGGTTGCAGGGGAAATCACCGACAGACCGAAGCGAAATCTTCACATAATCCTTATCTTCGCGAATAAAGACACTGAAAGCCACATTTTCGATGCTCAACGGCAGATTGACAAATCCCTCCGTATCACCTGTCACATAATGGAAACGGTTCATCTCTTCCAGCGAAAGCGTGATCAGAGCGGCATGTTGCTCCGGATAAACTTTCATTTTTTCATACAGAACGTATCCCATCATCCGTAAACGGCTTTCCGAATATACCTGGTTCACTTTCCGGTAGATCAAATCCTTATCGATACCTTTCTTGATCAGTTCGCTTATGATCGTATAAATTTCCGGCTTATTCGAATTGTAGGTAAACGAACCAGTATCCGTCATCATACCCGTATAAATACAAGCGGCACAATCTTTATTGATCAGGTCGAACATCCCCATACGGCAGATGAAACGGAAAACCATTTCGCTCGTAGACGACATTTCAGGATATGACATCGTAACCCGGCAAAAATCAGCCGGATTCAGATGATGGTCGATCATCACTCTACGTCCCTCTGCCGCCACAACAGCCGGAGCCAATTTTTCGATACGCTTGGGTTCGTTGAAATCGAGGCAGAATAAGACATCCGCATCCCGGATCAGCTGTTCGGCAAAATCAGGATATTTCTCATGAATGACGATTTCTTTATGTCCCGGCATCCATTTATAGAACTGGGGAAAATCGTTAGGGACCACTACCGTCACGTTATCTTTTCCATAGGCTGTCAGAAAATGGTACAGTCCCAATGCGGAACCTATAGCATCCCCGTCAGGGGTAACATGTGTCACTATTACAAAACTTTCGCCTTTCTCGACGTACTTCTTGGCTTTCTGAATTTTCTCTTCGTGAATGATTTTCGTAATCATATATTCTCTTATTTTCAATGACAAAGGTACTACTTTTTTTAGATTCCACACAGCTTTAAATCCTCAATCACCCGGACAAGAAGTATAATTAACAACAAAAACAGAATGACGAGCAAATAACGCGAACGTCCGGTATGACCATACAACAGGATAGACAAAAGCATTCCATACGCCACCAGCATCGCAGGAAAATCGAACCGGAAGGAGAAAACCGCCCCCGGTACCCGGCTAAAAGCATCGACAACCCAAAGCAGGCCGTGTGCCAACCATTCCACCCCAACCTGCAACCAGCCATACCCAGGAATCCATTCAGGCAAAAACATATAGACCAAACTTGCCGGTATCAACAAAGTTGCTAGAAACGTAAGCGGCAAGTTCGTCAACAAAAAGACAGTCGAAAACTGCCCGAAATAATACAGACATAAAAAAGTCGTGCCCGCCTGTGCCGACAGAGTAACCGTGACCCACCCCCACGGTGTCCTCAAAAACGGATTATGCACTTTTATCAACGCTTGCAACCGAGGTTGGAAATAAAGGATGGACAGCACGGCCAGATAACTCAGCTGGAAACCTATGTCGAATAAGTACAAGGGTTCATAAACCAACATGCAAAAAGCGGAAGCCGCCAATATATTATAACGCTCCGCCCTCCTATCCAACATTCTGCCCGTCAGATACATTGTAAGCATCAACGCTGCCCTCACAGAAGAGGCCACCAAGCCCGTTATCGCAGCAAATCCCCACAATAGCACAAGCAGCGAGATGTAGCGAATCCACCGGCAACATCCATTCCTGGGGAGAAAAGAAAAAAGAAAAGATAAAAAGCCACAGACGATTGCCACATGAAAGCCGCTTACGGCCAGGATATGTGCTACCCCCGTAGCCGAAAAACGATTCCGCACCTCCCGGCTCATAGCTTGCCGGTAACCGACAGTAATAGTGGCCAGTACAGATTTTTCTTCATCGGTCAGATTTAGTTTTGCGATCGGCTCCAATAATCGTTGCTGTTCTTCCCGCGCCCAACGGGAAAGAAGGGAAGCCGGATGTTCCGACAAGGCCTCAAACTGCGAATAAGCAGTCTTTTGTATCGAAAGGAAAAGCAACAGAGACAAGAAAACCACTCCCCACAACCAACGGGTTTCATAACAAAAATGCTCCTGCCCTCTCAAGACAAGACCGGCTGTGGTAAGGATAATAACAGGGAGCAATAGTAATACCCAGAAATAAGTACAACACGAAAAAACAGTCTGTAGCATAATCCCCGCAATCCAGACAAGCAGCGGACGGGCAAAGGGACGGATCTGTAATTCTTTTATCATAATGTAAGGTTTTGAAATGGTTGGTTTAAGGTTTGATCGGTATTGCACAAAGGACGTCATTCCGTAGGGGCAGAGCTCTGCTCTGGCCATTGCATCCAATAAAGGTACGATTTCTGATTGGGCGGAGTAGAACCCCGCCCCTACGAGTCGACATTATAATTCTTTCAATTCTCGGATCGTCTTCAACGGATCAGGGGAACGGAAAACAAAACTACCGGCAACCAGCACGTCCGCCCCCACCTCAAGCAAAGGTTTCGCCGTCTGCATATTGACACCGCCATCAACTTCGATCAAGGTATTCAACCCTTTTGCCAAGATCATATCTTTCAGACGAGCTGTTTTATCTATCGAATGTTCAATAAACTTTTGCCCTCCATAACCCGGATTTACCGACATGAGCAATACCATATCCAAATCCTGCAAGATATCTTCCAACAAGGAAATCGACGTATGCGGATTCAATGTAACAGCCGCCTTCATTCCCGCCTCTTTGATCGCCGCCACCGTACGGTGCAGATGTGTACAAGCCTCATAATGCACATTCATCATATAAGCGCCCGTAGCCGCCACTTCCAGAATGAACTTTTGCGGTTCCACGATCATCAGATGTACATCCATCGGTTTCTTGCAGATTGGCTTCAACGCTTCCAGAACCGGAAAACCAAACGATATGTTAGGAACGAACACACCGTCCATTATGTCCAGATGCAACCAATCAGCATCACTCTCGTTGATCATTTCCACTTCCCGCTGCAGGTTCAGAAAATCAGCAGCTAACAGAGAAGGTGCTATTTTATGTTTCATACTCTTTTTGCTTTTCTGCAAGACGACGTCAGTTCATTACTAAACCACAGAGTTCCGTGCGTAAAGCGGGTTCTGAATGATAAACCCTCGCAAATTGGGTAAGGAAATCAAGTGTTTGCCGACGCGGCATTGTTTTCCTTTCTTTTCGGTTTCTGTTTGTTTTATTTTCTATTTCATTCATACATTGAGTAGAAAGTCTCTTCATAGGCAACTCGTTTTTTATCTTGTTTGATAATAAAACGGGCAAGCTATCTCCTTATTGTATGACAAGAAAATAAATTTTCAACTTTTATTATCAAGCCATCGACAGCTCGATACTGTTTTCTTCCGCCATACGACGCATATTCAAGATCGCATAACGCATACGTCCCAAAGCCGTATTGATGCTTACACCTGTAATATCGGCAATTTCTTTAAAACTGAGATCTTGATAGTAACGCATTTCCAATACTTCGCGTTGGCTGTCGGGAAGGTGCTTCACCAACTTTTTCACATCAGACAATACCTGACGGCGTACGATGTTATCTTCGATCGTGCCATCGCAAAGTTTGATATTATTGAATAGATCCACTTCCACTTCATCATTTGAAACCGTATTTTCACTGCGTTCCTGACGGAAGTTATCGATAATCAGGTTATGAGCAATGCGGGTAATCCATGCTTTAAACTTACCGTTTTCGGTATAACGGCCTTGTTTAATGGTCATAATCACCTTGACAAAAGTCTCCTGAAAGATATCTTCTGTGAGATCTTTGTTATGGACTATAAAGTAAATGTAGGAGTGTATGCTACTTTTGTAACGATTCAACAATACATCGAAAGCAGCATTATTACCTTCTGCATAAAGAACGACCAGCTCTTCGTCAGTCATCATTCTTAAAGTCTTCATTACTTCTATATTTTTAGTTTTTTCTTGAGTAATGTTTATGCTATAGGCAACGATATTTAAAATTGTTAGACAATAATATTATTTATATTTACAAAGGCAAAAGAACAAAAAGTATTTTAAATAGGCAAACATTTCCTTTATTTTTACATAAAAAACCCCCTGACCGTACGTTTTATGTACGAACAGGGGGCTTTTAAGAACAAACTATGATTTTTAGAACTTATAGCCTAATGTAAGAGCAACCTTTGTCGTGTTTGTCTTCAATGTTGCGGGAATGGATTCTACCAGAACATTTCCATCACTAATAAGATGCGGGAAAGGATAAACATCTTCTTTTTGCATCCGGTACACACAAGCCAAATCCACGTAGAAATTAGGAGTGAAACGATACCCTAATCCCACCGTATAATAATTAATACTATGATCTACCGTGTAGCCCGTACGAGTTCCTGCCGGATAGACTTCAACAATACGCCCTGTTTCACTATATTTCATGTGTTCTTGAACCGGACTATTTTGCCAGGCCCCTCCCACGCGGATCGCAAATTGAGGCGTAACCTTGTATTCTGCTCCGACTTTCAGCATTCCACTGGAACGAAAATCATCCTTTATAAGGTCATTATCAGCATCCTGGTCATATCCCTCCCGATCCTGTAAGCGCATCGATTTATAATTCGTCAATTCATAATCAACACTGATAAGAGCGTTCTGTCCCAAGATAGCTGCCGCACTAAATATCCACTTGTCCGGTGTACGAAGACGGTATTCCGTGTAAAAATCAGTTGGTGTAGTAGCCTGTCTTGTCATATCCGGGTTACCCGGATCTATCGGGTTCGGTTCACCTAAATAATAATCAAAAACATAAGCTCCTGCTTCGGCACTATAATAATTGGTCATTTTGTACCAAGTAGGCGAATTATAAGCAACTCCCAACCGCAAAAAATCAGTAGGACGCGCTATCACTCCCAAATTAAAGGAATAACCTGTTCCGTCAAGTGATGAATAATTATCCCAAAAAAGTTCATTCACAAACTTAGCGTTTTGCGCTTCCGCATTCAGATATCCGAAATTTTCATCATAAAGGACAGACGAGCGATAATCAACATCTGTCACCGACACCGTTGCACCGATAAAGAAACGATCAGAGATATTCGTTGCCAAAGAAAAATCATACTTGTCAATAGCCCCCTTTTCCGACACTGACATATTAGCCGATTGTACATCCAAAAGATTCCAATTGCCCTTTTCATCAAAATATCCCATCGTAGAGAAGAAGTCGCCAGACACAGCTTTATTATTCACATCAATCAAACCGGCATTATAAGCCAATGTCGGCAGCCACGATTGACTCAAATAAGGATTATAGGAATCTGTTGACCATAAGTCATTTCCGGTCACATCTTCCAAATTTGCCGCACCAGCCAAATAATCGGATATCGAACGCCCCCCAGCTCCTCGTCCCATCCTGTACTGACGATTGAAGTTTTTCACCCGATTATAGGCAAAGCCAACGTTCCATCCAACTACACCTTCATCATTTCCAGTAGGGAAATAGCCGACATAAGCTATATTGTCAAAATTAAATCGGGTCTTTTTATCATCCATTTCAATGCTCAACCAATCTGTTTTTGTTTTGATAGAAGATAAACTCACTGTCGTTACGATCTCTGAACTTCTATATATAGCTAAACCTGCAGGATTAGTTCTCATGGCTGAGATATCACCACCTAATGCTCCAAAAGCCCCTCCCATAGACAAATAACGAGCAGTTCCGTTCAAATCATATTGTGAGAACTTATAAGCATCCATTTCACCTTGTGCAAACATAGAACCACTACCTAAAAGTAATGCTGATGCACATAAACAAATCACCTTCTTCATTGTCTCTCTTATTTCTAAATATCTTAATAAAGCAAGGACACGACTTGCGTGTCCTTAATATATGACTCTCTCAAAAATTATTTCTATCTGCTGCGTCCACCACCACTGGAACGGCTTCCTCCGCCACCATAGCTACCACCTGATGAACGGGAGCCTCCTGACGAAGATGTTCCAAATGAACTCCGGCTACCGCTACTACTTCTTGAAGGAGAAAAAGAGCTACTACTGCGTTGAGAATTTCCACTATAATTATTATAAGAACGGGAAGAACTACTACTTCTTGCCGGTGCCGTATATTGGCGATTCGAAGAACGAGAAGCACCCGAACTAACTGCACTTTCACGAGATATCCGCGTGCGTCCTCCTGTTACTGCAGAAGAACGTGTCGAAGAAGACGTACGTGCAGAAGTCCCTACACTTGTTCGATTTCTTACACCTGTACTCGTACGTCCATTTACTCCCGTACTTGTACGACTTCGTGCAGCGCTACTACTTCTCAAAGATGTTGCACTCCTGCTTCCTGCAGATGTTCTACTTCCAACCGAAGTACGTGATCTCCCACTTGCATAAGAAGATCTCTGTCCGGCAGATGTACGTGATCCTATATAATTATGTCTATACGGTGAAACATAATGATGGTGATGATGTCCCCAGTAGCCACCACCCCAATAACCGGGTCCCCAATAACTCGGACCCCAACCCCAAGACGGGCCCCAGTAGCCGGCATAGAAACCACCCCAACCCCAGCCGAAACCGAAGGACGGACCGTAGCCCCAATAGCGGGCCGGGCTGTAAATCCAGGGATCATACCAACCGCCGTACCAGCCACCATACCATCCGCTGTACCACGGATCATAGTAACCGCCCCAGCCATTGCCGATGTTCACATTGACACTTACGTTGGTACTGCCGTTGGAATAATCCGTATCGTAGCCATAAGCATAATATCCGTCACTCAGATACAGATCGACTTGGTCTGCTCCGGCAATCGTAATCTTGCTCGGCGAATGGTAACGGATGATACGCTCGGTATATTCCGTATCCGAACGACGTTCCTTTTTAGAATCGGAAGCGACAGTTTTTTCATTATCCATATCGTCGTTATATTCGGCCAAGATTTCACCGTCTGAATCTTCATCATACGGCTCCTCCACGTCAACCGAAGTATAGCGACGGTTATATTCATCTACATCTCGTTCTTCATCAGACACAGCACTTTTTCTTTTGCTGGTACTGTATGTAGACGTCATCGTAGTACGTTCAGCATCCTCTTTAGGCTGTATGACCTTCTCTTCTGTTTTTTCTTTTTTATCTTTTTTGCTGGAAGAGAAATACACATCATCAAAGAACTCCTCCTGGGCTGCGGCACTGAAGCCTACCAGAAGCATCACCATCAAAGATGTTAATTTCATGGGTTTCATATTCGTTTCTCCTCTACTTTATAATATTTCTACTCTTTAGACTAAATACAAGGGGGTAGGTTTAATACCCCTTCTGTCTCACTAATAAAAACCATCCATTTTATTCACAAATATAGCTGTTTCCAAATAGTTTCCAAGCATTTATATATACTTTAACCATCCGGACAGCTTCATCGTCCAATAATCTCCATTATAGATAAGATGCTTTGGAAAAAAGAAACGCTGCACAACATACAGAAATGACCGTGTATCAAAAATGTCAAGACCACCCCATGTAAATAGGATTATATAAGACATGCATTTTGAAACTACATTTGCGGGTAATATATTTTTTCACCTTTCTACCCACCAGGCAAAATACAGACTCTACTTACTAAATGATAAACGTGTAAAAAAACAAATGTTATTTCACAGAGGCGCGTATCCGGCTAAGCGACTGCGGGGTAATTTGCAGGAATGAAGCAATATGCTTCAACGGGACCCGTTGGAAAAGGTCCGGGCGCGTACGCAGCAAGGTCTCGTATTGCTCACGGGCATCACTCCAACTGTCATTGATAAAGTAATTCTCATATTCACGGAGATAATAATCCGACAGCTTACGCATCCAGTTCGCCAGATCAAGCGTCTGTTCACAAAGCTCTTCAAGACGCCGCGCCGGAATACGCAGCAAAACGGTATCTTCCACCATTTCCAGATTATAAGCTGCGGTTTCACGGTAAGACATATTCACGATTTCGCCCGATGACACGAACCATAAGGTGACGTCGCGCATATCCCGCTCTACGAACGAACGAGCCAATCCTTCTTTGACAAACCAGACATACGGATCACGATCTCCTTCATACACCGGAAAACTGCCTTTCGGAGCAAACACTTCCTCCATCCTTTCCGTCAATTTGAGTACCGATTCATCCGACAACGGATAGAGAAGACGCTGCTGCGCGATGAATTTATCCATATCTTTCATGTCATTACCTTTTCAATCAAATACAAAGATATTCAATTTTCGGTTCCGCTTATATAACGCGACAACATATCTCGCATCCGCCCGATCGCTTTCTGTAACTGTACATCGACCGTATTGACGCTTATGCCCAAGTCTTTCGCTACCTCGGCATAAGACTGCTTTTCTTCACGTACACGGATAAATATTTCACGACATCGCTCCGGCAGGCGATCGAGGGCCTTGACATAGTGGGCGAAAAGTTCCTCACTGACCAAGATGTCTTCCGGCGATTCACCGGAGATGGACACACCGTCAAAAGCATCCGCCGTCATGTCTTTCCGGCGTTGTTCCTTTTCGAGATAGTTCAGAGAGGCATTTTTTATCGTGATAAAGAAATAATCTTCCAAATTGGCTATATGGTGCAAAGACTCGCGACGTTCCCATATTTTCAGGAATACATCGAGGACGACCTCCTGTGCCCACTCTTCCGTATGCAGATAGTAGTAGGCTATACGAAAGAAACGGTCGAAGCAAAGATTATAAAAGCTACGCAGAGCAGTCTGGGAATTCTCCTCTTCGATCCGCCTTAAATATTTCCTTATCTCCTGCTCTGTCATCGTCTCATCTTAGTATAACCTGCGCAAAAATAGTCAAATTTTCAAACTATGTCCATCATAATAAAAAAATCCAGGGACGAAGCATAGGGTATTTGCCGGCTGAACCATCTTAGTAATACAAGCACGAGTATTTACTTATTAAACTATATGAGATATGAAAGCGATGCATAAACAACTATGGGGATACTTGCTCATTACACTGTCGCTGGCGGGATTCACGCCTTTACAGGCACAAACGGATTCGGCTGACGAAGGGGGTTACATCACGGTCAGTGGTATCGTAAAAGACAAAAAGAGCAAAAAGAGCCTGGAATATGTCAATATTTCTATTCCGGGCAGTACGACCGGCACGGTCACGAACGCCGACGGTGAGTTTTCTTTCAAGGTAAAGGATTCCATCCATGCCAAAGAAGTGGAGATTTCGCACCTCGGATATTTCAACAGTAAAATAGAACTCAACGGCAAGGATGTGGAAGAACAGACCGTGTGGCTGACCCCCTACACGAATATGCTCGACGAAGTTATCATCCATGCCCGCGATCCTCGTTACTTGGTGGAAGAAGCAATCAAAAAGATTCCGGCCAACTACAGTTCGAAGCATAGCCTCCTAACCGGATTCTATCGTGAAACGGCCCAGAAAGGGCGCCGGTATATCAACATCTCGGAAGCGGTGATCGATATCTACAAGACTCCTTATGACGAGGGAGTAGACCGCGATCGCGTACAGATATTCAAAGGGCGCAAGCTGCTCAGCCAGAAAGCAAGCGACACATTGGCCGTCAAACTGCTGGGAGGCCCGAACCTATCCGTCTATGTGGACGTGGTGAAGAATCCGGATGTACTGCTCGACCTGGAAAGCCTGCCTTACTATAAATTCCGGATGGAAGAATCGACAACGATCAACGACCGGCCACAATACGTTATCAATTTCGAGCCGCAAGCCATATTACCGTATGCGCTTTATTATGGAAAACTATACATCGACAAGGAACGGCTCTCTTTCACGCGGGCCGAATTCTTTCTCGACATGAACGACCGCAACAAGGCCACGCAGGCGATCCTCCGGAAAAAGCCGTTCGGGTTACGGTTCAAACCGGTCGAAGTCTCGTTCCTGGTCAACTATAAGGAACGCAATGGGCTGACTTATCTGAGTTACATCCGTAACGGCGTCCGCTTCAAATGCGACTGGAAACGCAAATTGTTCTCAACCAATTACACCATCCTTTCGGAGATGGTCGTAACGGATGGCAAGGAAAGCGGCATAAACACTATTCCCTACAAGATGGCATTCAGATCCAACCAGTCCTTATCGGACAAGGTTTCCAATTTTGCCGATGAAGGTTTCTGGGGTTCCTACAATATCATCGAGCCGACAGAATCATTGGAACACGCTGTCAACAAACTGAAGAAGCAACATAGGTAATGTGCCAATTTGCCAATGAGCAGATTAATGTATAAATTAGCAACATTTCTCAATTGGCACATTGAATAATTATTAAACATGAAAGACCTGCTTACACTTACAAAGATCAAAAATGGAGACGTCAAGGCTTTTGAACAAGTATTCCGTCTGTATTATATGCCTCTTTGTATGTTTGCAGCCAGCATAACCGGGAGAATGGATATTGCGGAAGAGATCGTACAAGAATTATTCTATGTGTTTTGGAAGGAAAGGGAACGGTTACAATTGTTTCATACGATAAAAAGCTATTTGTATGGGGCCGTTCGTAACCAATCCCTCCAGTATTGGGAACACCAGGATGTACGCAACCGTTATCGGGATGCCATCCTCTCCCACCCGGATAAAGACGACACACCGGACGACCCACAGGAGCAGATCGAATACAAGGAACTGGAAGCTCTGATAAACCGGACACTCGAAAAGCTTCCCGAACGTCGTCTCCGCATATTCCGGATGCATCGTTTCGAAGGAAAGAAATATGCGGAAATCGCTTCCAGCCTCTCCCTTTCAGTCAAAACAGTCGAGGCCGAAATGACGAAAGCACTCCGAACACTACGAGACGAATTAGATATTTACATGAAATATGATTGAAACAGAAAGAAATAAAAGAAAAACAGACCGGGCCTGGAATACGTTGTACCAACGCCTGGATGAAGAAGGTTTGCTTTCGGGCAGACCGGCTTCGCCATTCAGAAGCCCTGCATGGAAAAGAGGAGTAGCCGCTGCTGCCGTCGCCCTTCTTTGCCTGCTTGTCTCTGTCACCTACCTGAACAGGTCCGGGCAGGATACCGATCCGAACCTGCTCACCCGTCAGAACAGTGAGACGGCAACGACATTGGTAACCACCCTTGAGGATGGTTCCGTGGTCTATCTGGCAGGAAATACTTCATTGAAGTTTCCCGAACACTTCTCTTCCGACCGACGGGAAGTGAGCTTGCAGGGGAATGCCTTGTTCGAGGTAGCCGGTAACCGTAAGCAGCCGTTCGTGATTGAAACCGAAGACACACGTATCGAAGTGTTAGGGACGGCCTTCAATGTGAAAAGTAACGATAGCTCTCCTTTCGAACTGTCTGTACAGCGAGGAGAAGTAAAAGTGACGTTGAAGAAGGACGGACAGGACATCCATGTAAAAGCCGGGGAAACCGTCACGCTTCTCTCCCGGAGACTGCAATTGAGCATGACACCCGATCCGGCACTATTCGACCGCTATACCAAACGAATCAGGTTCAAAGACGAAAAATTAGGCAATATCCTGCGGGTGATCAATCTGCAAAATCCGGATATCCGGTTGGAAACGACACCGGAGCTATGGAACCGGACGCTTACCGTCACCTTCTCCAATGATACACCCGAAGCGATGGCTGAACTGATCTGCCTTGCCCTCGATTTGAAGAAAACACGACAGGACAACATGATCCTTTTATTCAATTGACAATTAAATGTTATTTATATAGTGAAGCTAATGATTCAGATTTTTCGCCTTCTCTGTCTGTGCTTTTGGATGCTTTTGCTTCCGACAGGCCTGTTATGCGCAGGGGAAGGCGATGATGTTCTGGCCCGCATGATTCACTTATCCAAAGAAAAAAATACCGTCTACCGCCTGCTTGACAAAGTATCGGAACAAACCGGCTTTCTCTTTATCTATGACAGCAAGCTGATCGATAATGAAAAAACGGTACGCATCCCGAAAGGAGACTACACCATCCGGCAGGCAATTTACCTGATCACAAGAAACAAAGAACTGAGCTTGCGTGTGATAAGCGATCACATCCTGATCTCCGGGCCGCAACCTGCCAGGCAAACAGCCATTCCCGAAACCATTCCTCCGAAAGAGGCAGACAACCATTTTATTGTCAAAGGAATCCTACAAGACCAACAGACGAATGAACCGATCGAGGCGGGCACTATAGGAGTCCTTGCTACTTCAATCGGCAGCATCACCAATGCAAACGGGGAGTTCCGGCTCACGCTGCCCGACTCGCTTCGCCGGTCTACGCTCTACTTCTCCCACTTAGGCTACGAACCCCGCAAGATAGAGGCCTCTCTTCTCGCCGGACAACACACGGTGATCACGCTCGATGCCAAAATAATCCCGATCCAAGAAGTCGTAGTGCGCATCGTCAACCCACTCCGCCTGCTTCGAGACATGAAAGAAAACATCCGGAAAAACTACCCGCAATCACCCGCTTACCTGACTACTTTCTACCGGGAAGGAATCGAACGAAAAAATAAATTCGTAGGATTGACGGAAGCTGTATTCAAAATTTACAAATCGGCCTACAAGCCCAATCCGGCACCGGACCAGGTCAAACTGCTCAAAATGCGCCGGATCATCAGCCAGCAGGAAAAAGACACGATCATCGCCCGGATGAAGTCGGGAATCAACGCCAGCCTGAGTCTGGACTTGATAAAGGAATTGCCTGACTTTCTTCTAACAGATGAAAAGATAGAGTCTTATATGTATGCATCTTCCGATATCGCCGTGATCGACGACCGGTTAGTCCATGTGATCTATTTCGAACAAAAAGGAAACATCAACTCCGCCCTTTACCGGGGAGAACTGTATATCGACACGGAAAACAACGCATTGCTCCGCGCCCACTTCGAAATCAATCCCAAATATATCAAACAGGCTACCGAGATGCTGGTGGAGAAAAAGAGTCGCAACCTAAAGATCACTCCCCAAAAAGTGATCTATACCGTAACATACAAACCTTACAACGGCCAATATTACATCAACCATGTCCGAGGCGACCTCTTTTTCAGGATAAAGAAAAGGAAACAACTGTTCGGAACTTTTCCGCTGCATACCTGGTTCGAGATGGTTACCTGCAAAATAGACACAAACCAAGTAAGCCGCTTTACCCGTAGTGAAGCGTTACCTACACGGACAATTTTTGCAGAAACCCGATTTGCTTACGATGAAAAGTTCTGGGGCAACTTCAATATGATCCCACCAGAAGAAAAACTCAATGAAGCGATCGGAAAAATATCGTCAAAAATAGAAGAGACAGAAGAATAACCTCCTAAAATCATAAAGAGGACCTTTTCTCAAAGGTCCTCTTTATAGGTTTTAATAGGTATTAGTCTTTAAGGCAAAAAGATTGTTTAGGTTATCTGCTTGCAAATATGAGGCATTTTAAATTACTGAACAAATAAAAAAAGATATTATAAAACACATTTTTAAGATTATCGAAACTTATTTGCAGCTTCTTCTATTTTTTAACAATATAGAACTGCTACCGAAATGCCGATTCTGAGACGTCAAAATCACTTCATATCTTTGATTATGAAGCAAATTAACACATAACATTTTTATTTTTTGCCAAAAAAGTTCATTTTTACGATAGATCCTCCCCAGACCTTTGTTTTAAATACATACAAACAGTTGCAGATATTTTTAATATTTCAATACATTAAGTTCTGTTTCTATACACAATTTTTCAGTAAATTTGCCCCCGTACCGAGGTGACATTAGGTGCAGACATAACATTCTAAAATAGTTTTATCGTATGTATACCGTTATCAAACGTATGGAGATTTCGGCAGCTCACAGTTTGCTGCTTTCCTATCCGAGCAAATGCGAATATCTGCATGGTCACAACTGGATTATCACAGTGCATTGCCGTTCCAAAGAATTAAACGCAGATGGTATGGTAATCGATTTCAGCCATATCAAGCGGGTTGTGAAAGATCAACTCGATCACCGGAACCTCAACAAGGTACTCCCTTTTAATCCCACAGCCGAGAATATCGCCCGGTGGATATGCGACCAGCTACCCACTTGCTACAAAGTAGAAGTTCAGGAATCAGAAGGAAACACAGCGATCTATGAAAAAGATTAATGAAATATTCTACAGTCTTCAAGGAGAAGGCTTCCATACGGGCACACCTGCCGTTTTCGTCCGCTTCTCCGGATGCAACCTGAAATGCAGTTTTTGCGATACCCGGCATGAAGAAGGGATCTTGATGTCTGATGAAGAAATTTTACGGGCTATTTCAGCCTTTCCCTCAAATGTCGTTATCTTGACAGGAGGCGAACCTTCGCTCTGGATCGACCAAGCTTTTATCGATCTGCTACACCGAGCAGGGAAATACATTTGCATCGAGACTAACGGGACAAAACCGTTGCCGAAAGGCATCGACTGGGTGACCTGTTCCCCGAAAGGCACTCCCTTGCAACTCACACACATAGATGAGGTCAAAGTAGTTTATACGGGACAAGACCTAACGGAATATACCGGATTGGAAGCGACTTGGCATTTTCTCCAACCTTGTTCCTGCCGAAATACAAAAGAGGTGGTAGAGTATATCCTCCACCACCCCCAATGGCGTCTCAGCTTACAAACGCACAAGCTCATTAATATCAGGTGAAAGATGAAAGCTATGAGAGCGTGAATTGAACTTTCATCTTTCAACTATACCTGGCTTCCATCCCGCGAACCTCATCATCCACCCGTCCATTATCATAGACCAGTTGCCCGTTGACGAATGTTTTCCAGACGGCATGATGGAATATATAGCCTTCAAAGGGAGACCAGCCGCATTTATACAATATATTTTCTTTTGCCACCGTCCAAGTTTCTTTCGGATCAATCAGGACAAGATCGGCATAATAACCCGGACGAATATAGCCGCGGCGATCTATGCGGAAAAGTTCTGCCGGCATGTGTGCCATCTTTTCCACAACCTTCTCGTAGGTGAAACGACCTTCCATTGCTAACTCCAACATGACAATGAGCGAGTGCTGAATCAGCGGTCCTCCGGAAGCAGCTTTCAGGCAACTTCCCTCCTTTTCGGAAAGGAGATGCGGGGCATGGTCGGTCGCCACAATATCGATCGTGTTGTTATTAACGGCTTCACGCAGTGCCGTACGGTCTGCCAGCGTCTTAATCGACGGGTTCCATTTGATACGATTTCCGAACTGTTCATAATCGCCATCGTGGAACCAAAGATGATGCACACATACTTCACCTGTGATCTTCTTTTCACTAAGCGGAAGCTTATTGCTCAACAAAGAAAGTTCTTTTGCTGTCGAAAGATGCAGAATATGCAGACGGGAACCAAGACGAGTAGCCAGTTCGACTGCCTCGGACGAGGAAGCATAGCAGGCTTCCTCGCTACGGATCTTACTATGGAAGGAGATATCCAGGTCGTCACCGCGCAAGCCCGTATAATGAGCGATGTTCCGTTTGATGACTTCCTCCTTTTCGGCATGGATAGCGATAAGCATTCCGGCTTCGCCAAAAATACGTTCCAGGCTATCCTTCTTATCGACCAGCATGTTACCAGTGGAAGAACCGAGAAAGAGTTTCAGGCCCGGCACACGGCTACGATCCAGTTTACGGATTTCATCCATATTGTCGTTCGTCCCGCCGAAGAAGAAGGAATAGTTAGCAACCGACGTTTCAGCTCCCCGTTGCAATTTCCATTCCAGATCGGCAAGAGTTGTCGTCTGAGGCTTCGTATTCGGCATATCCATGAAGGTAGTCACCCCACCGGCTACGGCGGCACGACTTTCGCTGGCAATATCGCCTTTATGCGTCAATCCCGGTTCACGGAAATGTACCTGATCGTCGATAGCGCCCGGAAGCAGGTATTTACCTGTAGCATCTATCACGGTCGCATCACCGGACTCAGCCGGAATTGTCCCTTCATATACTGCGGAAATTTTATCACCCTCGATCAGTACCGAACCGGTGAAGGTACGGCCTTCATTGATGACAGTGGCGTTTTTTATCAGTGTTCTATTCATATCTCTTTTATTTTAATCATGACAAAGGTACGAAATTCTCCAGTTTTAATCTTCCCAAAGAAGACAGGATATGAAAGTCCGATCCGGCAGAAATGCTTTTTCCCGGTTCATGGCAGGGGGGGAAGACGATTTTCACATCCTTCCTATTCATTTTGAGAGACAGGGAATGTTGCTTGTGTGTCGGATCGGCAGCTTCGATCAACCAATTTCCATTATGCAGACGGAACATATAAATACCCGGAGTCTGTAAATCGACCTGCAAGTCTTTTTGCAGGTTTACTACCTGCGACTCATACGCCGTCACATAAAAACAGTTGCCGACAGCAACAGCCTGGATGGATGTGTCATTCCGGATCACCCGGATATCCTGTACTGCAAAAGCTGCGGTTTTTTCGGCGGTAGAAGCAGGAAGGACCAAATATTGGTAATCGGCGTTATCCTCTCTTCCATGATCAATATAGAGACCAACAATCTCTCCTTCTACCGTTTTAGGAGCATATGATCCCATAAAATCACACCAGCGCCCGGATCGCTTTTCCGAAATGGCCACACAGGCGGAAGGTTGTAACAGAATATACCCTGTGTTATCATGGAAGAAACGTTGTTCCTTCGGAGAAGAAACATACTTTCCCTGTACCGGCAACCAATTACCATCGGCATATCGGAGCAAATCGCCCCGTTTCACCCGCTGGTCTACAGATGTCGTAACCGCCAAAATGCTGTCCGAACGGATCCCGGCACCTAAGCAAAGGACATAATCTCGGGTAAAGATCCAGGACTTGTGCGCCTGCAAACCATCCCGATCCAAGACCATTGCCGTCATTCCGGTTTCACCATCCGTCACACCTCCGACAAAGGCAGCCTTATTCCTCACATGCGCCCCATAATTGAAAAAGGCAGGAACGGGAGCCTCGCTCTCATAAGCGGTAATGCCTGGAATCTTCCGCCAGTCCCAGAAAGGAAAAATATTCAGATACTCGTCACCACGACAGTACGTATAAAGAGCACCGTCGCCCATATAAAAGCCTTTCAAATTATCTTCGTTCACCAACTCCGTGCCGATCACCCGGTCAGAGGCCATCTTGACCGAAGCCATCCAGGTGGAGGAACGATGAACGGTCTGATCAGAATCCCAGAAATGTTTATGCCCGATGAAAGCGCTACCTTTTCTTTTGGGAGCATAGTTATCTTTCAGGAACTCATTCATCTGCCGGATATCTTCGGCGGAATTGCCACGCATCAGGGCATTTGTGGCAAAAGCCAAACTGAACGCCTTGTGTATCTGCCCGCTATGAAACAATTGCCGGTCCAGTGCATTGACATCCATATACCCTTTCCAGACAATCCAACGATAGCCGTTCAGAAGGAAAGAATTCAAAATTCCTTGTTGCTCCTTGTTCAGAGCAAAAACGGTTCCCGCAAACAGGCCGGAATAGGAACTCATCTCCGTCAGGAAAGCCAACCCGTAGTTTCCAAATTGTTGCTGCGGTCCGTGCTGATGAAAGCTCCAGTCGCTTTTAATCCCTTCCTGCATACCAGTCGTAATCTCGGATACAATAGTATCACGGGCAGCCTTTACCAATTCGAAATCATCCTGCAACAGTCCTCGCATCAACACATTCCCGGCAAGCCAGACTTTATTCTGTCCTGTCATGCCGAACCTGGCATTTTCCATCACCTCAACGGCGGCTTCCTTTTCCTCCGGGTTCAATTGTTCTTTCATCAGGAGGAAAGCTGGCCCCAATGTCTTGGGAACACCGATCTGGTTATACCACCAGTTCTTACAGACCGGTTTCTCCCGGAACCAGTAGCCCAATGCCAGGTGAATGACCGATTCGAGCTTCGGTCCCCAATGACAATCGCCCTCTTCAGCCCTGTACAGCTTGGCTAGTTCCAACACCCGGTCGGCATGTTCCTTGACAGACCAGCCCGATCGTTTCTGATCGTTATAGTTAATATCCGGCCAGGAACCGTCTTCCCGGATCGTTTCCATGTATCCCGTTATCTTCTCCACGTTGAAAGGATAACGCTGGTGAAGTTCCACAACGACCTGATCAGATATTTCCGTTTCAGGCTGTATGCCGGACAAGAGTTCCACCAATGAGACCGTCCGGTCGTCATTCGATACAAAAGACTGGATATAGTTTTGTTGAAGCCGTTCCAATTCCTGCTGTGGTGTCTGTGCAAACAATGGAACCGACACAAAAGAGAGTAGAAGAAAAGAGACTTTATTTCGTAAATTCATGGTATATATTATAGATTATTCATACAACTAGTCCGCAGCCCAATTCAAGCTCCTACCGACCGCTTTATGCCATTCGGCAAGCAAGACCTCAGCCATTTCTTCATGCATTTCGGCACTAAAAATATTATCCAAAGACCACTGTTCTTTAAGTTCGTCCACATCTTTCCAGTAGCCGATTGCCAATCCTGCCAGATAGGCGGCTCCCAAAGCCGTTGTTTCAAGGACACGAGGACGAACCACTGGACAACGGCAGATATCCGCCTGGAATTGCATCAGGAAGTTATTAGCAATTGCTCCACCATCCACACGGATCTCTTTTGGCCTGGCATGTATATCGTTTTCCATAGCCATCAAGACATCGTAGACCTGATAGCAAATACCTTCCAAGGCGGCACGGGTCAGATGGGCTGCACTTGTTCCGCGCGTGATTCCGATGATGGCACCACGGGCATACTGGTCCCAGTAAGGAGCTCCCAACCCGGTCAGTGCCGGAACAAAATAGACACCTCCGTTATCCGGCACGGAATTAGCCAGCTGCTCCGTGATAGCGGCACTCTGTATCAAACCTAACTCGTCACGCAACCATTGAACGACCGCACCACCAACAAAAACACTTCCTTCCAACGCATACGTCACTTTCCCGTCCAGTTTCCAGGCAATAGTCGTCAACAAATTATTTTGAGATAAAACAGGCTTGCTTCCAGTATTCAGAATCATAAAGCATCCTGTTCCGTAAGTCGTTTTAATCATACCGATATCCGTACACAATTGTCCGAACAGGGCGGCTTGCTGATCACCGGCCATTCCCGAAACCGGGATACCGGTCTTAAATATCGGGGTGGAAGTCTCGCAATACACTTCGCTACTACTTTTCACTTCCGGCATCATGGATGCCGGAATTTGGAAAAGCTCAAGCAGCTCCTTATCCCATTCCTGCGTATGGATATTGAACAACATCGTACGGGAAGCATTCGTGATATCCGTAATAAATTCGGTTCCGCGGGTCAGTTTCCAGACCAACCAGGAATCGACCGTACCGAAACAAAGCTCCCCACGCTCGGCACGTTCCCGGACACCCTTCACATGATCAAGAATCCAACGTATCTTCGTAGCAGAAAAATAAGCATCAATCACCAATCCGGTCTTCTGCTGGATCAGAGAGGCATACCCCTTTGTTTTCAATTCTTCGCAATAGTCTGCCGTACGTCTGTCCTGCCAAACAATGGCGTTATAGACAGGGAAGCCGGTCTCCCGGTCCCATATTATCGTCGTTTCACGCTGGTTGGCAATGCCGATACAGGCAATATGCATATCCGTCACATCCGCTTTAGCCATAGCCTCCTTGATGGCAGACGATTGTGTGTACCAAATCTCGTTCGCGTCATGTTCCACCCAGCCAGGCTTAGGAAAATACTGCTGGAATGTTTTCTGCGCTAATGTGATGATATTGCCCTGATGGCTGAAAAGGATGGCTCTCGAAGAGGTCGTGCCCTGGTCGATAGCCAGCACATATTTATTTCTGAAATTCATATCTTTCGTCTCATTAGATTATTCATTAATACAATGGGAAGCTACCCAGTTAAAGTCTTTCAACCGGACGGTCTGCCATGTTTTATCCTTTCCCCGTTCCATATCCCATGTCATGAAAAGTTAACACATACAAATCTAACAAATAAATTCCGATTATGGTTCCACCGTCATGAAAAAGAAACACACGGATATAATAAAAAAATGCATGGCCATAAAATGAAAATTCCATAACCACGCATTTTTTATTGCGCTTAAAAGCAAGCCTGTTTCTTATTCAAACATCTTATCAATGCCACCCACATCTGCCGGTGTCTGTTTTCGTTCCTCTTCGGTGGTCATTTTACAAGGATTCTGATACTGTTCGGGAATGTCGAAATCCTCTTCCTGCGAATAGCCTAACGTTTTGTCGGCATAAACTTTCTGCATGTAAAGTCCATAGATTGGCAGAGCCATACTGGCTCCCTGTCCTTCCGACATCCGGTCGAAATGGATAGAACGATCTTCACCACCGACCCAGACACCGGATACCAAGCTCGGCGTAAAACCCATAAACCAACCGTCGGAGTTATTCTGCGTCGTACCGGTCTTTCCTCCCATCGGCGCTTTGATGCCATAACGGGCACGAATACGACCACCTGTACCACCGTCTATCACATTTTTCAACATGTGGAGCATCTTATAAGAAGCATCTTCCGTCAATACTTCACTCATCTGCGAATTGAAATTCGCAATCGTATTGCCGTAAGGATCCTCTATTCGGGTCACATACAAAGGTTCGACTCGTATGCCTTTGTTGGCAAAAGTCGTATAACCGCTTACCATCTCACCAACCGAGACATCTGGAGTCCCCAAACAAATCGAAACTACTGGATCCATTTCGTTCTTTAATCCGAACGAATGCAGCAGACGAACAAACGTATAGGGAGACAATTGGCTCATCAACCAAGCCGTCACCCAGTTGTCGGAATTCTGCAATCCCCACTGTACAGAAACCATCTCACCGATCCGTTTCTTATTCGAGTTACGGGGTTCCCAAAGCCGTCCGTTCTCATCGGTCAGGCGTTGTTGCACGTGCAACATCTCGTCACACGGACTGATACCTTCGATCATTGCAAGGGAATAGAGGTAAGGTTTAATCGTAGAACCGATCTGGCGACGGCCTCCATTCACCATATCATACTGGAAATCATTATAATCAATACCACCCACATAGGCTTTCACATGACCGGTGCGCGGATCCATCGACATGAAGCCGGTACGCAGGAAACTCTTATGATAGCGGATCGAATCCAACGGAGACATCGTCGTGTCTATAGCACCTCCCCAACTGAACACACGCATCTCGACCGGTTCGTTAAAGGCAGCCTTTATCTCTTTCTCACTCGCTCCCGCTTTCTTCATGGCACGGTAACGATCTGTCTGGTGCATAGCATGCATAAAGATCGTATCAACCTCGCCTTGACGTAAATCACGGGAGAACGGAGCATAACTTTTTCCTCTCTTCTCTTTAAAAAATGCAGGTTGAAGATAACCTCCGATATGCTCACGGACGGCATCCTCAGCATATTTCTGCATACGGGAATCAATGGTCGTATATATTTTTAAACCATCCGTATACAAATTATAGAATTCTCCATCAGCCTTTTTGTTCTTGTTACACCAACCGTATGCAGGATTCGTTTCCCAGGCAACCGAGTCTTCCTTGAACTGCTGCATCTGCCATCCCCGATAGTTTTTGCGCTCAGGTTTCTTCGCCGTCAAAAATAAGCGCAGATATTCGCGGAAATAAGGAGCCAACCCTTCCTTGTGATCCATACGGCTAAAATGAAGTGTGAGCGGCAAAGCCTTCAGCGAGTCACATTCCGCCTGCGTTATATAGCCGGCTTTCTGCATTTGTTCCAAAACCGTGTTACGCCGTCCGCGTGTCCGCTCGTTATGGCGCCTGGGATTAAAATAAGAGGGATTCTTACACATTCCGACAAGTGTCGCCGCTTCCTCGATCTTCAACGTCTTGGGCGTCTTTCCGAAATAAACACGGGCAGCAGACTGGATTCCCACGGCATTATAAAGAAAGTCAAACTTATTCAGGTACATATTAATGATCTCTTCCTTCGTATAATAACGTTCAAGCTGGACGGCAATCACCCACTCGATCGGTTTCTGGAACAAACGTTCCATCACATTGTCAACACTTGGAGAAAACAATTGCTTTGCCAATTGTTGCGTAATGGTACTACCACCACCACCACTTTTCTGCATCAAAATACCTCTCTTGACAACTGCACGAAACAGTCCCTGCACATCGATACCGCTATGTTCGGCAAAACGGACATCTTCCGTTGCGATCAACGCCTTCACCAAATCGGGAGATAGATCGTTATAATTGACCATGATACGGTTATCCTGGCTATGCGCATAGATACCGAGTGTTTTCCCATCAGCAGACACGACCTGTGAAGCATATTTATCAATCGGGTTTTCAAGCTGTTCGACCGGTGGCATATAGCCTATCGAGCCTTTGGCTATTGCTGAAAACAATAAAACTACAGCACCTACCGCTATGGCAAACAGCAGCCAGAATGAAATTACAATACCTTTTGTTACCTTTGAAGCCACTTTTCTCTATCTTTCTTGTTTTGGGCACAAAGGTAATAATTTATTAAGACACTCCCTCACCACAGCATCAAGCAATTTATGTTAAACCAAATACTTCGCCAACAAATAGCCGCCACCTAACAACCAGATATACAATACTGCCGCCAAGATGAAAGGTTTCGCTCCGGCTTTCTTAAACTTCTCGATACTGGTTTCCGTACCCAATGCCGTCATGGCCATCGTCAACATAAATGTATCTATATTATTGATCCCGTCCACAACTGTATGAGGCAACAGATCAAAAGAATTAAAACCAATCACAACCAGAAAACCGAAAGCAAACCACGGGATTGTGATCTTACCCCGTTTTGCTGTAACGGCTGCTGTTTCCTTTACGCTATCAGATACGGCTTTCACGGCAGTACGCGCCAAAGCAAAACTCATCATCACCAAGACGGGAGCCAGCATCATAACGCGAATCATTTTCACGATAATAGCCGTATCCGAAATTTCTTTTCCCATAGCATTACCTGCACCTACGACATGTGCCACCTCGTGCAAAGTCGATCCGGTATAAAGCCCCATTTGTTCAGGCGTCAGATCCAACATACCTGCACGATATATGGCCGGATAGATAAACATTGACAAGGTTCCGAAAATAACGACCGTCGAAACAGCCACCGCTGTTTTATGCGGCTCGCTTTTCACGACCGGCTCAACCCCCAGTACGGCAGCAGCTCCACAGATCGCGCTACCGGTGGATGTCAGCAAAGCGAGATCTCTATCCATCTTCAGTAAACGCCCGACAAACAGGCCTATAAAGATGGTAGCCGCCACTATAATCACATCGATCAGTATGGCCGGAAGCCCGATCTCGACCACGCTTTGAAATGTCAGCCTGAAACCATACAACACGATACCGGCACGCAGTACCTGCTTCGTACAAAACAAAATACCGGGTACCCATGTCGCAGGCAGATGGTTGCGCAAACTGTTCGCATATACCATACCCAACAGAATACCGACGATCAGAGGGCTGAAAGATAGATTTTTGACAAAGGGAAACTCCGCAATATAAAAAGCAGAACAAGAGAAAAGGGCGATCAACAGAATGCCATGAAGTACGTTACTCCTTTTTTCGCTAAACATATTCAATCAAGTTTAAAATCCATTACTTTTTAAAACCGCAACAAAAGTAAGGCTTTTTTCCACTACCTTTTCCTAATATGTTTTTATAGGGTATAACATCTGGTTATCGCCAATTTTGGCAGGCATATCGGATAAAACTTTCTTCCACTCCCCCATTCTGTCCTTGCGGCTCGGCAAAAGTAAACATCCGTTCGGCACAGAATCCTTCCACTTCAATCACCTTCAGTCTACCGGACATTAATTCGCGGGTTACAGCACGAATAGAAACAATCCCCAACGCCTCAGAGTTTTCCAAAAACAGTTTTATACTTTCCGTACTCCCCATTTGCAACAATACATTCAGTTGCGAAAGCTTTATCTGATGTTCCGCCAGGGCAGCTTCCACCACATCAAGCGTACCCGAACCATTTTCACGCAAGACAAGAGGCAGTGTACGAAGCTGTTCGAGCGAAATCTCGTCATAAGCAGCCAGTGAGCAGCCCGTATGTGCCACGACGACCAGTTCGTCTTTCATAAAAGGCGTATAGTGAAGCGTACTCTGATGTACCGTCCCTTCGACCAAGCCGAGAGTAATCTTTCCTTCCCGCAACGCCTGTTCAACATCACGGCTGTTCCCGTTCAGCAAAGAGACTTTTATCTCCGGAAACTTCTTAATAAAAGAGGCGAGAATAGGCGGCAGTACATATTGGGATATCGTCGTACTTGCCCCCAACCGCAGTTCCCCTGCAAAATTATCTGTCAACAGGTTCATCTCAAAATCCATCTGCCGGTATGCAGCCAACAGCTGTTTTGTATGCGACAGCAACAATTCGCCTGCATGCGTCAGTCCGATACGACTTCCCACACGGTCAAACAGCGGCGTTTTATATTGTACCTCTAATTCATGGATATGCTTGCTGATGGCCGGTTGACTGATAAACAACTCTTTTGAAGCCTTCGTGAAACTCAAATTCGTGGCTACACTGTGAAATACTTTTAGACGAAAATCCATAACATAATATATTACTTTTTACTTTACCAAACCCATTAGCGCATCATACCTGTCAAACTTACAACCTCGGAGAAGCTCTGGTTCAGGAGATAATCTGCTTTTAAGATCATCTACTACACATTCATTTATATTATTTAAGTTTAGGGTTCCATACTGCTCAATTAGACAAATGTTTCATGACGATTGCAAATATACAAAATTGTTACCTCAAACATAATAGTAATAGATTGACTTTTACACACCGAAACGGCGTTTTTCGTGACATACATGCAAACGGTCTGCTTAAAAGATGAAAAAACGACTGTTTGTCAACCTTTTTACCGGAATTCCCAACATTCCGTCAAAGCTAAACTCCCGGAGAATCGAATATACTGGAAAACAAGAAGAGGAGTAAGGGAATACAAAAAAATCCAAGGGTATTTTCAAAGATTCCGGTATCCCGTTTCCATGGCGACCGTCTCACGGTGATGAAGACGGACTCCATCGCTCCGGGATGCCGACTTCCTCCTATTACAAAGACAGTCGTCATGATAACGAAGACCGTCTTCGCAAAAAAAACTGCGTACCTCACGGAAATAGACTTTTCCTAGCGACCTTTTAAACAGAAAACAGACATCTGAAAACCGTTTATTTAAACTCAGATTTTGGCATTTAAGATCATTTTTGACAATAAGAGGTCTCGCCATGCAATCCTAACCTTACTTTATCTATCTTTACAACGAACCACTCCTCAAATGGCAAAATGTAATGAGCTCTATAACGGATTATTCAAAAAAGACAATAGATCACCTCCGTCATACCCAGCTTTTTCATACTTTTGTGTAATATTAATTCTTGACAGAAGCATATATCAGATAGAGATGAAAAGGAAAAAGAAAATACTGACGATCATCGTTCTGGCTGTTACAATCTTGATATTCATACTCCCAGCTATCGGGTTCAGCATTCTGAACTGGGGAGTATTGCCGCCAGAGAAACTGACGCCACTGGTTATCGAGCAGGCAAATAAGTTCATCGATGCACATTTGGATTGCGAACGGGTGGAACTGACCTATTTCGAAACCTATCCTTATTTAGGCGTGAAGCTGACGAACGGCCACCTGATCTCGCACGCAGCCGAAGATTCGACCGCCCATGAAGAGGAACTGGCGATTCCTTCTGATTCGCTGCTTGCTTTCTGTCGGGCAACCCTGTCTTTGCAACCACTCGATTACCTTTTTGGTGGTAAGATCACCATCAAAGACTTTTCCATCGAGAACCTACGTTTTTATGGATTCGTCAATAAAAACGGACGTGCGAACTGGGATATTTACGAAAGTGAGACGGATTCGACAGAGGCCGATGCAGGCAAAAAGCTCCTGCCACCTATCGACCTGCAAAAGGTACGCATCTACGGAGGACATTTCACGTATGACGACCGCCAGGCTGACCTTTTTACCGAAATGCAGGGCTTCTTCGTACGCCTTGACGGTTCATTGGCAGGAGGAGCCAATACACTCGATTTGGAAATGGGCTGTTCATCCCTTTTATTCAGTAACCCAACTTATACATTAAAAAACGACTTGTCACTTCGTCTCAAAAGCAGGTTAGTGCTCGCCGAACACTACAACTCGATTACCTTAAAAGATGCGGAATTGAAGGTGAACAATCTGCCTTTCACCGCCGATGGTGCCATACGCCACTTTCCAGAAAACCGGCACACCTGTATCGATATGGATATGGGATTGAAAATCTCGGATATGAACGATCTACTGAAATTCATTCCCGATGCCTATTTCCAGAATCGCGATAAAATACAGGCGGAAGGTTCAATCCTTATAGAAGGAAGTATTCACGGTTTCTTAGGGGACAGTATCGTACCAAATGCGAACCTGTGTTGCAAAATAGAAAACGGTTCCTATCATATAAAGGATATCGAACAAGGTATCGACACACTGGAAATGGACCTGGACATCCATCTGAACGGACCTTTTCCGGATTCTTCTTTCATCTCGCTCGAACAACTCACGATGAAAGGGCTCAACACTTCATTGGATATGCAGGCCAAAGTAACCAACCTGTTCAAAAATCCGGCCGTCCGGGCCGGAATGAAAGGAAAAGTGGACTTCACCCGGTTGGGACAGGAATTCCTTAATCCGGACACGCTGTTAGTGGAAGGTGTAATGGATGCAGACCTATCGACCACTTTTACCGTGAATGACCTTGTCGAAAGCCGGTTCGGGAAGATACACAGTTCAGGAAAACTCAATATTGACAAACTGAAAGCGTTCAGCCAGTCACTCGGCATGGATATTTTCATTTCCGATGCCTATCTGACAATCGACACGACACACCAAAAAAGTCTTTACATCGAATCACAAAACCTGATGCGGATGACGATGGGAATAGACAGCCTGAATATCAAATATAAAGATGAAATCAGCACGAACATAAGCAAATTGGAAATGCTTGCTCAAACATCGCCTGTTATTGATACAACAGCCGTCATACCGATGACCGGGCGATTGGCCTTCAGCCATCTGAGAACCCGAACGGCCGATTCCGTCTGGATCGTGGCCGGACGTTCCGAACTGAAAGGTGGTATCAAACCGTCCACTTCCGACAAACTAACCCCGACTGCAGCCGCTGTCATTTCGATCGACACGCTGAAATACATCAGTATGCCTTTACGGACAGGACTCTCCTTGACAGAAAGCTCGTTTACGATCGAGGCCCTTCCCTATCGTGATGCACGACGCCTACAGATGGCAAACCGGCAACGCCGCACACTGACCGACGAACAACGTGTACGTCTGACAGAAAAGAGAAAGAAGATGGCCGGGAAAACTACCATCGGCGACAGTAGCAAAACAGAAGGTCAATTCCTCCGCAAATGGGAAGCACGGGGCAGCATCTCTTTCAAACAAATGCACGGTTTCAGCCGCATGTTCCCACTCCCGATATGGATGGAGCCGACGACGATGAGGTTCAACACAAACGACATCACACTGACAGATGCCCACCTGCATCTCGGCAAAAGCAATTTCACCCTTAACGGCGAGATCAGCCAGATCCGGCAGGCGATGCTCCGCGGAGGAAAGTTGAAAGGAAATTTCAATCTAAATTCGGATTATATCGATTGCAACCAGTTGATGCAGGCAGTCAACAACGGTATGCAATATGGGGAAAAACCGGACCGGCTAACGCTCAGTGATGAAAATATCGCACAACTTAATACCGAATCGCTGCAGGATAGTATCGCACAAACAGAAACCGACACGACCAGCCAATTATTTGTTCTTCCAGCCTTTCTCGACATGGCTCTCCATACGAATGCAAAACATATCGATTTCAAGGATCTGGAATTAGAGAACGTGGTCGGTGAGATTGTCCTGCGCGATCAGAGTATCAACTTGAGCAAGCTCAATATACAATCCAATATGGGGAATGGGAACCTGACAATGGTCTACCGGGCTAAGAACGGACAGGAGGCAACCGCCGGTTTAGACCTCGATATGGAAGATGTGAAGGTGGAGAAGTTGATCGCCCTCTTCCCTTCCATCGACACATTAGTCCCGATGCTCCGTTCGTTCGAAGGTGTTTTGGATTGTCAGGTCACGGCTACTTGCAAGATGGATTCGACCATGTCTCTCATTATGCCGTCCATTAACTCGTCTTGCTATCTGCACGGGGACAATATGGTTCTGCTTGATGGAGAAACATTTACCGAAATATCGAAGACTCTGATGTTCAAAAACAAAAAGCGGAATATGATAGACAGTATCTCAGTGGACCTTGCCATCAAAGACAATAAGATCGAGGTCTTCCCATTCTTGGTGGAAATGGACCGCTACAAAGCGGCTGTCGGTGGAACGCATAATCTGGATATGACATTCAATTACCATCTATCGGTCCTCAAATCACCTGTTCCATTCAAGCTGGGAATCGACATCACCGGTAACCTGGATGATTTCAAGTATAAGATCACGAAATGTAAATACAAGGATATATTCAAACCGGCCAAACAGGCGGAACTGGACAGCACACGCAAGAATATCCGGAAAGATATCCGCGACGCAGTACGCAAACAGATCGAGGAAGCTGCGCCGGAATTAGGAAAAGACTTAGCTTTGGTAAAGACAACGGAGAAAAGGGAACCTTAACGGTTCCCATACATCCGCTCGTAATATTTCATATAATCTCCCCCCGTGATCTCTTCCACCCATTTCTGGTTGTCCAGATACCAGCGGATCGTTTTGACAATACCGGTTTCGAAAGAGATTTCGGGAGCCCAGCCCAATTCGTTTGTGATCTTTGTCGGATCAATGGCATAGCGCTGGTCATGGCCCAAACGGTCTTTTACAAAAGTAATCAGGTTGTCGTTGATCCAATCAATGGAAATCTGCCCATCCACACCGGTCTCTTTTTTCTTCAGAATCCGGCGGTATTCGGGTTGTTCCGTCATCAATCGGCGAATGGTACTGATTGTCAACTTCACGATCTCGATATTCTGCTTCTCGTTATGGCCTCCTACGTTATAGACTTCCCCTGCCCGTCCCTTATGGATCACCAAGTCGATAGCCTTGCAGTGGTCTTCCACATACAGCCAGTCACGTACATTTGTCCCGTCACCATAAACAGGAAGCGATTTACCTTCGAGAATGTTTTTAATAATCAGAGGTATCAGCTTTTCCGGGAAATGGTACGGACCATAATTGTTGGAACAACGGGTGATGCTGACCGGCATCTTATAAGTTTCGGAGTAAGCTTGTACAAACAGGTCGGCACTCGTCTTGGATGCACTGTACGGACTACGTGGGTCCAACGGAGTCGTTTCATGGAAATAGCCTTCGGCCCCCAGGCTACCATACACCTCATCGGTAGACACTTGGTGGAAACGGACACCCTCACGCCATTCAGGATAACCGGTAGCCGCTTTGCCCGTCACCCAAGCTTTACGGGCAGAATCGAGCAGGTTTTGCGTACCTAATATATTCGTGACCAAGAAAAGCTGCGGATTCTCAATACTGCGGTCTACGTGGCTTTCCGCCGCAAAATTAACGACATAATCGAACTGGTATTTGGCAAAGAGTCCGTCCGTCAACGCACGATCACAGATATCACCTTTTACAAACTCGCAACGTTCCCCGTCAATGTCCTCGGCAATCGTTCCGAGATTACCGGCGTAGGTCAACAGATCCAGAACTACGATCTTTATTTCAGGATATTTCGCCAACATGTATTTAATGAAGTTCGCACCAATAAAACCAGCGGCTCCAGTAACCAAATAAGTCTTCATGTTTATGATTTTAGATTTATAATTTAAAATTCAATTCGGCATCTCGTAACAAGGGAGCATTCCTGTCTTTATCTGACAAGTTGAGGACAGACGGATCCGCGATTTTCCAATCCACACCGACCTCAGGATCATCAAAACGTAATCCACGTTCATGGTCAGGCATATAAGGATTATCGACCTTATAAGTAAAAACAGCTTCCTCGCTCATGACATGGAAACCGTGGGCGAATCCTTGCGGAATAAAAAACTGACGTTTATTCTCATCAGACAACTCGACAGCTACATATCTTCCGAACGTCGGAGAACCTTTGCGCAAATCGACAGCTACATCCAAAACACATCCTTTTATCACACGTACCAACTTGGACTGTGAGTAAGGAGCCAGTTGGTAATGCAATCCTCGTAACACACCTTTTGACGAACAAGACTCATTATCCTGCACAAATTCCACTTTGCCGATATGTTCCTCAAACTCCGCTTTCTTCCAAGCCTCCATAAAGTAACCACGCGCATCTTTAAAAACTTTCGGTTCAATGATCCACACACCGGAAATTTCAGTTTCAATATATGTCATTATCTTATTGTTTATGCTAACAGATGACAAAGTAACTTCTTTTTCTGAACTTCTCCAAACCTCCCCGAAAACAAAAAGAGAGAAAAAGATTTGCATATTCCAAATATATTATCTTTCTTTGCACTCGCAAAACCGGAATGTTTACAAAAACATATTGGTTCCTTGGATGAGTGGCTTAGTCAGCGGTCTGCAAAACCGTGTACGGCGGTTCGAATCCGCCAGGAACCTCTTAGTAATTGAAAATTATTTTTCGCGATTTTATTTCGGTTCCTTGGATGAGTGGCTTAGTCAGTGGTCTGCAAAACCATGTACGGCGGTTCGAATCCGCCAGGAACCTCAAAAAATCCTCTTAGCAAGTTTTTGTTAAGGGGATTTTTTATTTTTGTCCCGTAATCGGGTATTAAAAGAATAAGATTATGCATTACAAAATCACGACGCTCGTGGAGAATGCCGTCTACGGGCGGAGCTTACAAGCGGAACACGGGCTTTCATTGCTTATTGAAAACAACAGGTATAAAATATTATTCGATACGGGACAATCGGATCTGTTTATCCGCAATGCGACACTTTCGGATATCGATATTGCGGAAGTGGATTTCCTTATCCTGTCACATGGACATAGCGATCATACAGGAGGATTAAGGCATTTCCTTGCCGTCAATAAAAAAGCTCCGATAATCTGTAAGCAAGAAGCCCTTTACCGGAAATTTAAAGATAAACGGGAGAACGGAGTCATCGACTCCAACCTGCTGGATTTATCCCGCTTCCGCTTTATCACCAAGCAGATAGAGCTTGTTCCAGGACTATTCCTGTTTCCGGACCTTCCGGTCATAAATCCGGAAGATACTCATTTCGAACGATTCTTTACTCAAACACCAGAAGGAGTTATTCCCGATATTTTTAATGACGAACTGGCGATCGTACTGATAGCCGAAAACACTTATTCCGTATTGAGTGCCTGTTCCCACCGGGGAATTACCAATATCCTCCGGACTATCGGCAACTGTTTCCACGGATATACATTCAAACTACTAACCGGAGGTTTCCATATCCACAACGCCCAAGACGGGAAATTCGGTATCATAGCAGACTACCTGAAAAACAATCTGCCGGAACAGATCGGGATTTGTCATTGTACGGGTATAGACAAATACGCGTTGTTCCGGCAGACATTCGGGGTCCGTGTGTTTTACAACTACACGGGAAATACATTTTATTTATAAATCTTGGCAGCCCAACCACCGCCGGGAGCCATCTTCACCTTTACCTTGCGATCGGCAGGAACCGGTATGACTTCCTTTTTATAATCACAGGCGGCACGATCGGCATTGATGCCATCTTTAAACAATTCCAGTTTATAATTGCCATCACCCAAGAAAGACAGGTCAAGTTCCACTTCGCGGGCATCCCAATTCGTCAAAGCGCCCACATACCAATCATTACCGTGAAGGCGGGCAATAGCAACAAATTCGCCCACTTTACCATCCAGAGCGACCGTCTTTTCCCATACGGTCGGGATATTGGCGATAAATTCCGTACATTCGGGTTCCCGGTTATAGTTGGAAGGATTATCACACAACATGTTCAGCGGAGATTCGAAGATCACATAAGTAGCCAGCTGATGGCAACGCGTTCCCTGACTCATCGGTTCGGTATAGATCGGAGCATAATTTTTACGGATCGCATTGCGCATGGCGCCCTGTGTATAATCCATCGGACCGGCAATCATACGGACAAAAGGAATCGTCACGTCGTAAAGCGGCATATCGTAGGTACTGGCTGCCCATTTCATATTTTCCAAACCATGAACGCCTTCGTAGTTGATCACGTTCGGATAAGTACGTTGCAAACCTGTCGGTTTACAGATACCATGATAATCGACCATCATCTTATATTTCGCACAAGTTTCGGCTCCTCTGTAGAGGAAGTTGACGATCTCCTGGTCGTCGCGATCCATAAAGTCTACCTTGAATCCTTTCACACCCATATTGGAATAATGCTTCACCACCTTTTCCATATCCCGGTCGAATGCATGGTAGCCAGCCCAGAGGATGATTCCGACATTCTTGGATTTGCCATAATTCACCAGTTCCGGAATATCGATTTCTGGAATAACCTGCATCAGGTCCGCAGCCATATTGACAGACCAACCTTCATCGAGAATCACATATTCGATGCCATGTTCGGCAGCGAAGTCGATATAATATTTATAGGTTTCAGTGTTGATACCGGCACGGAAATCCACATCGTAAATGTTCCAGTCATTCCACCAGTCCCAGGCAACCTTGCCCGGTTTCACCCAGGAAACATCCTGCAGGCGGCAGGGAGAAGCCAGACGATACACCATATCGCAATCGGCCAGCTGCTTGTCATTCTCAGAGACGATAAACATACGCCACGGGAAAGCACGCGTGCCGCTTGTCTTGGCTATATAATCTTCGCGTTCTTCCACTAACATCTGCAAATTATTGTGACCGCCTTGCTTTTTCACTTTCGGATAAGAGGCGAATACCGGTTTCAACACCGGCTTGTCGGTCGAGTTATTCAGGAACATACCGGGATAATCTTCCAGGTCAGCCTCGGTGATACAGAGTTTCTTGCCACCGTCCAGTTCCACCAGAAGCGGAAGGATCATCAGGCGCTTGCTGTTCAGCTTCGTGATCGGTTCATGTACATACGGCTGCTCGAAAGAGTTCATGAACTGTTCCTCAAATGTAGCCTTTTTGCTGTTCACGTAAGGCGCAAAAGCCATATGGTCGGAAGAGAAAGTATAATCAGCTTCTTCATCCACGACGATGATATCATTCTTCATCTTCGTCGTGAAACGATAGGCCAGACCGTCATTATACATACGGAAAACAAGACCGTAGTTACCCCGGAACGAGAGTGTCATTTCATTATAGATATCCTGTACTTCCGTCTTTTTATAGAAAGGAGAAGGGATCACTTTATCGACTGCGGCTTTCAGTACTTTCGATACTTTGGGGCCGGCCCCTAAGACAACTCCATTTTGCAACGTCATGGAGATGGGAGATGCGGCAAGAACTTCAGTCCCGTCGTGTGTAAATGAGAAACGAATATCGTCACCTACCGTAACGACTGCTTGCAGTTTTTTGTCCGGCGATTGCAACTGATAGCTTTTCTGTGCCGTCAGTGACATGCTCCCCATCAGGAAGAGCACAATAAGAGCTTTTAATTTCATGGTTTTCAAATTTAATTCACTGGCGGCAAATATACAGGATTAATCAGGAAATGCTTTTGCAAAATTGTCTTATCTTTGTTGATATTGTATCATAATATGGTTATTAAAGAGATAATGTACATGAAAAAGCTTATTTGTTTACTGTTTTGCTGTCTGCTTTTCCTCCCAGCCACCGCCCAATGGAAATGGCACAATCCGATGGAAGCAGGTTTTCCGGTTATCCAAAATCAAGGATTCACAAAAGAGATCGGAAATTCTTACACACGCCTGCCCGAACGTGCAAAAGGCATGGTGAGCGAACCGTTGTGGAACCTGTCACGCCATTCGGCGGGACTCGCCATTCATTTCTACAGTGACGCTCCGCAGATCAAAGTCCGCTATGCCGTTACCGGCAGCCTGAACATGCCGCATATGCCTTCAACCGGAGTGTCGGGAGTCGACCTCTACAGCATTAACAGCGACGGGGAATGGCATTTCTGTTTCGGCAATTATTCTTTCAAGGACACGATCACCTATACATATAACAATATAGGCAAAGACCGCTACCACAAACAAGGTTTCGAATACCGGCTTTATCTGCCTTTATACAACGGAGTGAAATGGTTGGAGATCGGTATACCCGAAGATGCGAAGCTGGAATTCATCCCGGTTTCTCCCGAAAAGCCGATTGTCCTGTACGGAACTTCGATTGCACAAGGGGCCTGTGCCTCCCGTCCGGCAATGGCGTGGGGAACGATCTTGCAACGTTCGCTGGATTATCCGCTCATAAACCTCGGCTTTTCCGGCAACGGCAAGTTGGCAAAAGAAGTTTTGCAATTTATCAATGAAACGGATGCCCGGCTGTATATACTGGATTGCATGCCGAACCTGTCTAATCAGAAAGAAGAGGAGGTGACCGCTCTGGCGATCGCCGCCGTCAAGCAACTCCGCGGAAAGCATTCAGCTCCTATTTTATTGATCGAACACGGAGGCTATAGTAACATGTATACGGATTCGACCCAATATAAAGCAGTCGTCCGGGTTAACCGTGCTTCTCGTAAGGCATACGAGCTGATTCAGTCAGAAGGCATCAAAGATGTGTATTATTTGTCCCGCGAAGAATTGAACATACCGGCCGACGGTTGGGTGGACTATGTGCACCCGTCCGATCTCGGCATGCAGCAACAGGCGGCAGCCGTAGAAAGAAAGGTCCGGGAAATCCTGCATATTCCTTCGGGCAACCTGACAACAACCATTCCCGTCACCCAGCGCCGGGAACCGCACATGTATGAATGGCACGCCCGTCACCGCGCTTTCCTGGAGCAGGTACGCAACCATCCGCCTAAAGCTGTAATCTTAGGTAATTCGATCACCCACTATTGGGGTGGCGAACCGGAACACCGTAACAAAAATGGACGGGAGACCTGGGAAAAAGTCATGCGTCCTGCCGGTTTCCAGAACTTGGGCTGCGGATGGGACCGTATCGAAAACGTGCTTTGGCGTATATACCATGGCGAACTGGATGGCTATAAGGCCGGAAAAGTCGTCTTGATGATCGGCACGAACAATTGCGGCCTGAACAGTGACAAAGAGATCGTCGAAGGTCTCCGCTTCCTCCTTTCCGCCATCCGTCAGCGACAACCGGAAGCCTCCGTCAAAGTGATCGGCATCCTTCCCCGCCGCAATCAGGAACAATGGGTAAGGAACATCAACTTCGATATTAAGGAGATGGTGGAAACGGAAGGTTACGAATTTGCTAATCCGGGAACAGCCCTACTGCTGCAAGACGGCAAAATAAACGAAAGCCTGTTTATCGGTGACGGTCTCCATCCGAACGACAAAGGATATGAATTGATTGCCGGAGAGATCGCATCCTCCAACAAAAGTTTTTGAAAAATAATCCTTCATTCCTTTATCTGTATACTGGAATATTTCGCATTCAGGTTATTACGGATGAAGGAAATGACATAATTCATTTTTCTGCCAGCAACTTTTAAGACTAAACAACCCAAGTCTTAACACAAAACAAACTGCATCTTTTTCTTCCGCCAAATGTCGAACAAGTGTCTGACATTTGTAAAACGCTTGTTAGACTATTGAGAAACAAGCGTTTTACAACTGTGGGACAAGAACGATCATATTACTTACGAAATAAAAGACTATGAGACAAGGCGGTAGAAACGTGTAATCCGTCGTAGGCCAGATGGACATGAGGCGGCAACTCCTTCTCTACCTCCGCATGCAGACCAATGCGATGACTCATGTGGATCAGATAGGTTTCCTTCGGTTTTATCCTTTCGATATTAGCAAGGGCTTCTTCCAGCGATTCATGCGTAGGGTGGGCTCCTCGGCGGAGAGCTGTCAGAATCAGCACATCCAGGCCTTCCAGTTTGGCATACTCTTCTTCCGGAAGATATTTTACATCTGTCAAGTAAGCCATATTACCGATACGATAGCCGAAAATCGGCAGTTTCCCGTGCATCACCCGGATCGGCGTAACCGGGATTCCGGCAACCACAAAAGGCTCGTTTCCGACCCGGTGAAGTTCCAGGTTCGGAACTCCGGGATATTTATGGGCACGGAACACATAAGGGATACGTGTCTCGATAGCTTCCGCCACATTATCTTCCGCATATACATCCACTCCCTTTTCACGGCAAAAAGGGCGTAGGTCGTCCAATCCGCCGACATGATCGTAATGTTCATGTGAAATCAGGACCGCATCCAAACGATACGTCTTGTTGCGGATCACCTGCCAACGGAAATCCGGACCACAATCCAACAAAATCCGCTTACCATCCGTCTCCACCAGCACGGACGTACGCAGACGCCAATCCCGTTTATCCGAACTGGTACACACCTCACACTGACAACCTATTTCGGGAACTCCGGTAGAAGTCCCCGTCCCTAAAAACGTTATTTCCATTTATCCTACATATTTTACCTCAGGCATAATCTCGATACCGAACCGGTCATGAACAGCCGTACGAATACTTTCGGCAACCAGTGCGATCTCGTGTCCTTTGGCTTCACCCAAATTGACCAATACCAATGCCTGCTTTTCATATACGCCGACCGCACCATGCGACTTGCCTTTAAAACCGCACTGCTCGATCAACCAGCCTGCAGGGACCTTCACCTTCCCCTCTCCTGCCGGATAGGACGGCATGTCCGGATATTGCCTCTTTAACTTTTCGTAATGGGCAACCGGAATAACCGGGTTCATAAAGAAACTTCCGGCATTTCCCAACTCATCGGGATCAGGCAATTTTTGATGACGGATCGAGATCACGGCATCCCGCACAGCTTGTAGCGTTATCTCTGGATATTTAGCCAGTTCCTCTTTCAAATTGCCGTAATTGACAGAAAACCGAGGCTTTTTGCTCAAACGTATATTTACATAAGTAACAATGTGCGGGTCGTTATGCTCATTCTTGAAGAAGCTGTCCCGATAACTATAAAGACATTCTTCATTTGTAAACATACGTTTCTCGAACGAAAGCTGGTTATATGTCTCCACCGTCTCGACCACATCCTTGATTTCCGTACCGTATGCCCCGATATTCTGGACAGCGGCTGCTCCGACTTCGCCCGGAATGCCGGACAGGTTTTCTATCCCTCCCCAACCTTTGGAGACGGCATAAGCGACTACGTCGTCCCACTTCTCGGCAGCCCCGATGCGAAGCAATACCGAATCGTCCGTCTCTTCCGCAACAGAGATACCTTTTATCTGCGAATGCAAGATAACCCCGTTAAAATCATTTATAAACAACAGATTACTGCCACTTCCGATATGCAACGACAAACATTCCTGAAAATATTCGTCCCGGAAGATCCGCCCCAGTTCTTCTTCATTCGTATATTCCATAAACCAACGGGCCTTCACCGGAAGGTGAAAAGTATTATGTTTCTCCAGCGAGTAATTCTCTTCTATTCTCATTTCGCGTATGTTTTATTTTGCAGGACAAAAGTAACGATAAATATCAAATCAATCAGCAGGTATATAAAAAAGCCTTTCAAATATAGCGGCCAAAGGTTATTTAACATTTTTTGTTTCGCAAATCGTAACAAATGCATATACGTGTTGTTAAATAAGAAATGAACGCTGATTTCTTTATATGCAAAAAGAGATACAACATATCAATGAAAAGCGTACATTTGCCTTGAATATCATTAATTAAATAAAAACATTCATGAACAAAGCAGAATTGATTGAGGCCTTGGCCCAGAGATCGGGATTACAGAAACAAAAAGCGAAGAAACTATTGGAGGCTTATGTAGACATCGTAACAGAAGCTATGTCCCACAACGAGGAGATCGTATTGATCGGTTTCGGAACATTGATACCACGTCCTCAGACAGAGCGTTTAGCTCGTAATCCCAAGACAGGAACACCGGTTATGATTCCAGCCAGAACGACTGTAAAATTCAAACCGGGTAAATATTTGCTGGATGCAATTAACAAACCCGAAGAAAAGAAGTAAGACTTTTTACCTGACAAAGGGAGGCAATCTGAAAAAGGTTGCCTTCTTTTTTGCGACCTGTCCAAATTATGAGTAATTTCGGCGCCGGAAAAATGACAATTCAATCATGAAAATAGTTAATCTTGGAGAATCAAACTCGGTGTTAAACCGGTTTGTCGCAGAACTGCGCGACGTCAATATACAAAAAGACAGTATGCGCTTCCGTCGTAACATCGAGCGGATCGGTGAAATCATGGCTTACGAGATCAGTAAGGATTTCACTTACAGCAAAAAAGGTATTCAATCTCCTCTCGGGATAGCACCAATGAACACTCCCGACGATTCAGTCGTCATCAGTACGATCCTGCGTGCCGGCCTCCCCTACCATCAGGGTTTCCTCAGTTACCTAGACAATGCGGAAAATGCATTTGTTTCCGCTTACAGGAAATACAAGGACCGTCTGAACTTCGATATTCATATCGAATACATCGCATCTCCCCGATTAACAGACAAGACATTGATTATAACGGATCCGATGCTGGCAACCGGCAGTTCTATGGAACTGGCCTACGAAGCATTGCGCACCAAAGGCCACCCTACACATATCCATGTCGCTTCCATCATTGCCAGCAAGCAGGCAATCGAATATCTCCAGCGTAAAATGCCGGACGACATCACGACTATATGGGTCGCGGCTGTCGATGACGAACTAGATGATCATTCTTACATCGTTCCGGGACTGGGAGACGCCGGTGATTTGTCCTATGGTGAAAAAGAATAAGATATGAATCTAACGGGGTAAAGTAAACCAGAAACGGGACCCCTTCCCTATCTCGGACTCTACCCCGATTTTACCGCCAACCTGTTCTATTATGCTCTTACAGATCGAGAGCCCCAAACCTGTCCCCTGCTTGAAACTGTTTCCTTTATAGAAACGGTCGAACACATGTCGCTGCACTTCCGGCGACATACCGTCACCGGTATCCGTCACAGAAAACTCAATCTCATCCCGGCGTATCTCGTAACCAAGCAGGATCGTTCCTTTGCTGGTGTGTTTGATGGCATTATTAATAAAGTTGGATATGATCTGTGTCAGCCTCACCTTATCACAACGCATGATATAGGAAGGCAAGTCCGGAACCACACAGAGCGCGACTTCAGCCGGTACTTTGATACGCATCGAAACGACCAGTTCTTTACATAGCTCCCGCAAGTCGACCTCGACAAGTTTCAATTCGATTATACCGGATTCTATCTTCGCCAGATCCAGCACATCGGAGATCAACTGTAACAACAGTTCATTGTTTTTTTGGATAATCTCGACAAACTGCTTCTTTTCCTCCGGATCGTCCGTATCGACCAACAACGTGGAAAAACCGACAATGGCATTCAGCGGAGTCCGGATCTCATGGCTCATATTGGCAAGGAATGCAGATTTCAAACGGTCGAGTTCTTCGGCTTTCTCACGCAGCTTCTGCGTTTCCTTCAGTTCGGTTATATCATAATTCACACAGATCATTTCAAGTCTGTCCAGATTAGTCGACTGGGTGTTCCGCATTATATTCACACGAGTCCATCGCCATTCATCACCGTTCTGAATCCTCAGTTCTTTTCGGATACTTGAAGCAGTTCCCCGCCTAACGTTCTCAAAGAAATCGACCATTACTTTCCGGTCTTCCGGATGAACATGATTGTAGACACCGATCACCTCTGACAAAGGGGTCCCTTCCGCTTCTCCTAAATTCTGATACCATTGGTCGATAGCATACCCCTCATTGCTTTGAAGGTCGAATTTGGCATAGCCTACTTTGGCAAAACGACTGACCAGGCTGAAGAAGTGTTCAAACTCTTCGATGCGGTTATAGGCAACTGTCTTATCCGTATTATCAAGGTTGATCAACATATAATTGATCAGATCTCCATTCGTATCATAGAGCATGCTGACCTTTGTGAGAATATCGAGGGCTCCTTTTTTGCCCGTCGGATAATAATCTTCGTCTTTGATTTTATTAAACGAGTAATCCAACCGGAAAGAAACCGGTTCTCTCCGGCTCAACTTCTCTTTTATTTCTTCAGGAATGATCGGGTTCTCAAAAATATTAATCCCCAACGCGGCCTCCTTCGAAGGAAGTCCGAAGATCTCCACGTCCATATTGTTCATATCCACCAGATAGCCATTCTTATCATAAAGCTCAATACCGACCGGGATATTCGTATAGATATTCCGAAGCAGCTTTTCGCTATGATCCAGTGCTTCGTTTATCCGGGCCATCTTCGTTATTATGCTGATGATATTGGTAATGGAAGAGAGCCATTGATAGTCTTCGAGGCTCCACATACGGTTATTGTCGACGATATCGATTCCCAGATAGCCCCAAGAAACCCCTTTGATGATCAACGGAATCATAATCAGGGAGCGTGCACCCCTCTTCTTCAGATAACGTTTTTCTTCCGCTGCCTCCAAAGGCAATTCATCCAAATTATTGATCAGGATCGGATAAAGCTTTTGTATCTTTCTGGTAGACCAGCGTAAGGTCGAAAGCGGAATATTCTGCAAAGTGTCACGGACAGGAGCAATGCCTTTGCTACAGACTTCATAGGTACAGCTCAAAGTATCCCCATCTCCGTACTCCATGATATACGCACGTCCTTTCGTATAGATTGAAAACAGAATTTCCGTAAGCGCCAAATGGATCGACTTATGTAGATCATTCGTCTGGATAAAAGAATGTAACGCCCTGGAAAGGCTGCCCAAATGCCTAAGCAGGCTGTCAATCTGACTATTCTCAACCAGTTTGTTTGCATCTCCTTCACTAAAAGGTATTAATTGCAAAATTCCGAAAGCCTTTATTTTACCATTGGACTCCACACCGTGCTTGTAAATCTTAGTACGGACAAATCTATATCCATAACAAGTTTTTATCGGAAAAGCCTGTTCATAAATTCCGATCTCTCTGAAGAAAGCAAACTCATTGGCAATCCGACTGCGATAGTCTTCACGAATCAAGGAATAGAAGTCAGTTATAGATAATTGTGGTCCTTTCAGTTCTAGCAGACCAATCAAGAAATCCGAGCAGATATAACATCCCGCTTCAAAATCCGTCTCCCACCATCCAACCTGGGCACAATCTAATAATGTTTGATACTGAACAGTTTCCATGAATACTTTTTTTGTCATCCACCCGTTTATTACTATCACACAAAAGTCACCATAATAAACCAAAACAACAAATTTTGCCTTATATAAAAAAGTTGCAGCATAAGCCAATACAAGCCTATACTGCAACTTAACCTTATATACAAAAGTATTATTTCAACTCTTTAATGCGAATATTACGAAACTTGACAGGAGAGCCATGACCTAAGAAACCGATATGTCCTTTCTTATTAAACAGGCCCGGATGTTCCTTATGATCGGCAGTACCGTTCTTTGTCGCTTCGCGGATATTGCCTTCCATGATTACCACACCGTTGACCGTTACCTTGATGTTATCCCCATTAGCTACAATTTCTTCATAATTCCATTCACCCGCAGGTTTAAACGCACTATGATGTTCCGCCTTAGCCGGGATAATTCCATAAACGGAACCGTGATGCTGCAAAGGAGTAATATCCTTATAAATCGGATGTTCGCAATCCAGAATCTGGATTTCCATACCAACATAAGCGGCATCCCCTTCCATCGGGGTACGGATACCGACACCGTTATTAGCACCCGGCGTCAACTGAAATTCGAAACGGTACACGAAGTTGCCATACTCGTCTTTCGTATACAGGTTTCCACCATAGCTCTTGCTCGGTATCATGGAAATGCAACCATCTTCCAAGGTATAATCAACCGTGTTACCTGTCCATTCATGCATATTCGTACCGTCAAACAGAACCTTAAAACCTTCCTTCTCTTCTTCGGCTGAAAGTTTGAACGGTTCCTTGCGTTCGAGTTCTTTTACATAAATATTCCGGTAATAAACCTTGCTGCCATGAGCCTGCAATTCAATCTGCTCGACTGGGAAGATCGGGAGCTTGCGATCCCAATAGTTTTCCAGAATCACATCATCCACCACTTTCTCTCCGTTCAGTACGACTGTCACACGGTCACCGACCATCTTGATGTAGAAGCTGTTCCATTCACCCAGCTTATTATCGGCCACTTTCGTCGGCTTGCTCTCGTTCACCTGGTTGTTATATAATCCACCGGAACCGACTTGCGCTCCTACGTTTACACGCGAAGTATCCCATATCTGTACCTGAGGCGTACCACGCAAGTAAATACCGGCATCCGCTTCAGGACCGGCCGGATCAAGCATCCAGTCCACATACATTTCAAAATCACCGTATTGTTTTTCCGTGCACAGATTGTCACCCTTGCCATTGAATATCAGCATACCATCTTCCACGCTCCAGCCTTTACGCATGACCTCATCGGCTTTCGCCTGCTCTTTGGCCAACTGTCCCGGTTTCATCTTCGCACGGGCAATCGGATTCTGTACCAAACCTTTCCAACCGGTCAAATCCTTGCCATTGAACAAAGAAACGAATCCTTCGCCTTGCGGCATCTCTGCCAGATGTTTCTTGATCGCTTCTTTTTGATAGCCGGCATCCGGATTGTCAAGCACCTCCATTACCTTATTCAACAAAGCACGGACATTTGCCCCCACATACTCCTTATTACCCAAAGCAATATTCATGACTGCATTGGCGGCAGCCTGCTGTACAGGTTTCTGATCCAAAAATTCACCGGCATACAGCATGCCCAAGAATGTTCCGGTATTTTCAATCTGTTGTAAAATCGCGATCTTCTGTGCATCCGTTTTGGCAATTTCCATTGCCTTACGCAAGCTTAACAAACGGTTTTCACCTGTAAATGCCGGATTGGAAACCAGTTTCACATAAGTAGTGAGAGCCGGATCAAAATAGTTGGACGACGGGCTTTCCTTGCAGATCATGTATAATTCGTCCGCCACTTCAATACCCTTCCAGTTCAGCAGAGCTTCGAAAGCAGCATCCCGTTTGGCTCCCGTACTGGAACGGAAACCCTTCACGATCGTAGCCAAAGCATCCGGCTGACCGGTAGAAGACAATACCAAATAATACAGATAGTCATTATTACCAGCCTGTAACATACGGCGTTTCACCGTTTCGACCCGGTCGGCAACCGGAAGAGAGGACAATGCCGAAATAACAGCCCGCTGCATGGGAGGAACAGCCAATGCGTCAGCCGTTTCCAGCATACCGCACATATTGGTTATATCACGTTCTCCCACTACATCCTTCAAAGCCACATAAGCCGCGGCTTTCACTTCTGGAGAGCCTATCTGTATCTGATCAAGTACGGTATTGATATTGGCAGTAGCTTTGCGCATGGCCAACAACTCAAGTCCAGCTATTTTTCCCGCATTAGCAGCAGAAGAGACGGCCTTTGCCACTGCCCCGTCGATATCTCCGGGGAAGGCAGCCAAAGCATCCTGTCCCAACAGGACGACTTGCTTGTCATCGCTCTTCAGCAATTCGGCCAACGAAGGGATATAGGACTTATCGCCTATCTTCACCAATGTCCAGGTTGCAGCCTGCTTCACGTCGAAGTTAACATCACCGAGCTGCTCCAACAGGATTTGCTTGGCAGGAAGATCGAAACGAATTTCCAGATTCTGGATAATGTCATGTTTGACAGGTTTCTTGGCCTCGCGTCCGATCCAGTTCAAGATATCTATTTTTAGTTCCGGTTTGGCTTTCGGAACCATTTTCATAAGTTCTATATACAACTCCTTATCTGCAAAACCGGAAGCATAACTCAAAGCCGCATTCCGGTAGTTCTTGCTCGGATCTTTCATGGCAGCAATAACCATCTTGGATACTTTGGCCGGTTCCTCGGCTGCTAAAAGTATTTGCAAGGCAGCTTCCCGTGTCTGCTCCTGTCCGGCTTTAGCCGCTGCTTTCTGCAATTTCTTTGCAGCTTTCATCACCGCATCACGATCACTCTGGACCAATCGCTTCAACAAAGCGATATAAGCTTCGTTGGCACCGGTCACTTCCATCGTGTAACCGGCATTCTCGGCCGCTTTTGCTAACACTGGCAATGAATTAGAACTTCCGACACAACTCAAGGCATACAATACCTCTTTCTGCATATTCGGATCAGACGCTCCCTGCAATACCAACAAAACAGGTTCAGCCCCATCCACCCGGGCATCGGCAATCGCACGGATCACATCCTTTTGTGTTTTAGAAGAACCGGTACGGCTCTTCAAAGCAGCAACCAATGCCTGACCTGCTTTTTGACTACCATTAGAAGCCAGCGCACGAGCGGCGGGACCGCTCAACGACTCATCGTTCAGATAAGAAGCCAGTACATCTATACATTCGTCTTTCCCCAACATCTGAAGTTGGCGGATAATAAACGCTTTTGTTTCACGCTCGTTCACCATTTCTAAAGCCTTCAGATATGCCTTTGCAGTCACTAACCGGGCATTCTCCTCCCCTTTCGCCATGACATAATGCGTAAGACCGCTCAAAGCGTAGTCGACATTTGCGTTACTGCCTTTGCCCGGAGCATTTATCATGTTTACCAGCATCAGAACACCTTCTTCGCCGGTAGAACTCAAATCACCAATCAATTTATTGTACGCCGCTTGTTTCGCCGCAGGCATCTGAGCCAACACATCGGCTGCGGTCGTTTTGGCCGTACGGTTGGCCGGAGTCTGCGCCATCAGCATGCTTCCGCAAAGCAACAGGGCAGCTATTGAAATATATGCTTTTCTCATATTATTATCTATTTATGTAATTGTCAATTGTTAATTATCAATTGTCAATTCGTTATATATTCCAAGGTGCTCTCATCGGCTGGTCCAGCAAACGATTTGCAGCCTCGTCGTCAATAAATTCAAGTTTTGCAGGATCGAAATTCAGCGTCCGGTTCAAACGCAGAGCCACTGCTCCCATATTGACAATAGTAGCCGAACGGAAACCATTCTTTTCGTTCAGTGCGAAAGGCTGGCGTGTCTTCACACATTCGATAAAGTCCGTAACCTGAGGTTCGGGTTCGGGGAAATCGGCAAGTTTCTTCTCCCAATCGGGAATATCGCATACAAAATTTTTATAAACATTACCCTTCGGTCCGGCAATATACGGCGTATTCGGATCACCGAAATCACCACCCCAAAGGACAATCTGACAACCATCGTCATACGTGTAGGTAATGGAACGCCAAGTACCGACAGCATCCGGATGCTGCTGCGGGGCATCAACCTCCACTTTAATAGGGCTGGTATCGTCTTTACCTAGTATATATTGTACGGGGTCGATGTAGTGTTGCCCCATGTCTCCGAGCCCTCCACCGTCATAATCCCAGTATCCGCGGAAAGTCTGGTGTACGCGATGCGGGTTATAAGGCTTGTAAGGAGCCGGGCCGAGCCACATGTCGTAGTCCAACTCTGCCGGAACCGGTTGCGGTTCGAGATATTCTTTTCCTACCCAGAAAAACTTCCAGTTGAAACCGGTATGCGCACTGATCGTCACCTTCAACGGCCATCCCAACAATCCGCTTTGTACCAGTTTCTTCAACGGCTTGACAGGAGTGCCCAGTCCATAGAACTGGTCTGTAAAACGGAACCATGTATTCAGGCGGAACATACGTCCGTATTGCTGTACGGCCTCCATCACACGCTTTCCTTCACCGATCGTACGCGTCATCGGCTTTTCACACCAGATGTCTTTCCCGGCTTTAGCGGCCTCGACAGACATGATACCATGCCAATGAGGTGGAGTGGCGATGTGCACAATATCGACATTCGGGTCCAAAATCAAATCGCGAAAATCATGATAAGCGGCTATTTTTTCCTTCACCAGTTTCTTTCCCAATTCAAGGTGATTTTTATCAACGTCACAAACGGCAACCAAACGTGTACCGGCATAATTGACATGGCCTCTTCCCATCCCTCCGGTACCAATAATACCTTTAGTTAATTGATCACTCGGAGCGATATACCCATTTCCCAATACGTGACGCGGCACAATCGAAAAAAGCGCAACCCCTCCAAGAGTTTTCAGAAAACCTCTTCTGCTTGTTCTCATAGTAAATTATAATTTATATAGATTAGCAATCTATTATTTAAAAATATGAATAATATCTGACAAATATACTAATTATCTAATAATCCTTGCAGATATTCACGTGTTTTTATCACATAATCATGTCTTGCACCATTCAATTCACATTCAATAGTCAATGCTCCTTGAAATCCTTGCTTCTTCAGTTCTGCGATGACAGCCGGAAAATTCACCTCTCCAGTAGGAATGGGTACTTCAGCTCCCAATTCATACGGATTGTTCGGGTCCGGATATCTACCGTCTTTAGCATGGAATTCCTTGATAAGGCTGCCGAACTGCTTCACGGCATCCAGAGAATTCGCTTTTCCGTACATCAATAAATTAGCTAGGTCGCAATTGATAAACACATTACCTGTAGCGATGTCTTTAATGGCACGGATCAAAGTCGTCGGCGTTTCCTGTCCGGTCTCAAAATAGATCATCACACCGCGCTGCTTGGCATAATTCGCCAAATCCTGCATGACCTTGATAAAATCTTTATATTGTTCGGAAGAGGGATCTTCCGGTATAAAACCGAAATGAGAGTGCATAGCGGGAATTTCCGCCATTGCACAGAAATCAATCATTTCATGATATACTTTAATTTTTTCTGCCCGTTCTTCTTTTGGCACCAGACCAATCGTAGCCGGCCCCTGGCGAAAATTCCAAACACAATGGCTTCCGGGCACACCGACAACCGTTGTTACCTTTATATTATGTTTCTTGGAGGCCGCCTTTACTTTTTCAGCAAAATCTTTTGTAAACTTGTTTTTCTGATAATTAAGTTCACAAGAACCAAATCCCTGATCATGCAGATCCTTAAAGCTTTTATCTACATCGCCCAAGTCATATTGGATAACCCCAATCGTTATCTTATCCTGAGCCATCATTTCGGAGCACACAAACAGCAATGCAAAAATCAATAAAGAGAATTTAGTTTTCATCATCTGATATAGATTAAGTTATAAATAAAGAAAATTAAAAAGAGGGACAACCAAAGGGTTGTAAGTCTTTTTGGCCTCCCTCTTCATTTATGAAAAAACAAAAGTAATAATTTATTCCATTGTCGGATTAAAAGTTCCGCCCCAGTTATTGTTTTGTTCGAGATTCGGATTTTGGTCGATGTTACTTTTCTGAATTGGGAAAAAATAAAAAGACTCTTCAATCACGAACTCACGTTCAGCTGCTTCCGTATAAGGTACTTGACGAATCACATAACGAAAATCACCGGTAGTCAACTCATTATTATTAATTTTGGCTCTAGCAGTGTTCAGATCCATATCCGTACCATCCGGGTTGATAGCAATCGCTTCAAGTCCATGTTTAGTCCAGCCAGCCAATTTCATCATATTACGCGTACGACGCAAGTCCCAAAAACGATGCCCTTCAAAACACAATTCGATATTACGTTCATCCAAAATAGCCTGACGAATCTCTTCACGATTACCGACTTTCAATCCATAAAGTCCATCGTTCCCAGCCTCGATTCCGGCACGTTTACGAATCTGCTTTAACATTTCAACAGCAGTTTCCGAATGTCCGGTTTCATTAGCTGCTTCGGCATAGATAAACATCACCTCAGCAAAACGCATCAGGATATAATCAATATCATACGTCATCACTTTATCCTGAGTCAATGTTAAATCTGCTGCTTTGTAAATATAAAAACCTGAGAAAATATCATTGTTCACGGCATTCGTATGTGCATTCGGATTTACACCATATTGATCATCAGGGCTACTGATTCCCAATGCATTATATTGCCTATAATTCGCAGACTTTCCAGCCACTGGATATTCCCGACCATTATATAAACAGACATTATTGAAACGCGGATCACGATTCTGCCAGAAAGATTTCAGTAAAGCCTGTTCGTCTCCAACATAATATTTACTACTCGGATCATCATACTGTTTTCCATCCAACATAGGAAAGCTTTTTACAAACTCCCAAGTCGGGTTACTATAAGATTTGTCACGGCTGACAGAAGCAGGACGGGTCGTGTACTCCCATGCTGAAGTCTTATTCGGATTCGAATTCACTACCGGAAAAACAACCTCCGGTCCTTGTTCCTGTATCCAAATATCTGAATAATTCGGAGTTAAAGCAATACCTTTAGCCACACAAAAATCATAAGCTTCTTTTGCTGCCACATGAGCTTCCTCCCAATAAACATTGCCATATGGATTGTTCGGATTGAACTGCGGAGATGCTTTCAACAACAAAGTTTTTGCTTTCCATGCTTTGGCAAAACACTGGTCGATACGTCCGTAATCAGCTGAACTTCCAGCAATCTTCTCCGGCAATAATGTGATGGCATAATCCAAATCTTCAACCATAAACTGGAAACACTCCGGAGTAGAGTTACGTTTTACACATAAATCATCCATATCCTTGTCTTGAGGAACCTTTATATAAGGAACACCGCCATGATGCAAAACCATCCAATAATACATATAGGCACGCATGAAATAAGCCTGGCCCAACAAGCCATTAGCCGTTTTACTATCCAATGCACCTTCTTCCAAACGTTTGATAGCCTCGTTAATATGGCGAATCGTCGTATAATCCCACTTTTTATAAGCACTACCTGTTTCTGTAATAGTACCCAAATACCATGGTATACCTGTCACTTGTTCTGAGTTATTGTCTGCACCAGCACTCCAGTTTCCAAAGCACTCCGAATAAAGATTGTTCACATACGCCGTAGCCAAGTTAACGTCATCCCAAACCATCGACTCATCGTAACTATTCAAGTTGTCAATATCTAATGTATCACAACCGGTTGCCATTCCTCCCAATACGAAAGCTGCACTTATTATGGCATATTTGATTTTATTCATTTTCATATTCTTTCTGATTTAAAATTAGAATGAAAAATTAAGACCAAAAGAAAATGTTCTCATCAACGGATAGGAATCATAATATTCTTGTTCCGGATCCAAAAATTCCGTTACATCCGAAATACAGAACAAGTTTGTTGCATTGGCAAATACTTGTGCGTGCGTAAGTCCCAACGGACGAAGAATCGCTTTCGGCAAATCATAGCCGATATTCAAATTCTTCAAACGCAAGTATGCCCCATTACGCATCCAGTAACTTGTATTTCCTGCACCTGATTCATACCAACCATTCCCTACAATGCGTGGATAAACACCATTCGGATTCAAATCTGGATCATAGACTTTATCACTTGTCCAAATTGGGAAATAAGGACGAACGGCACCACCATGCTGATAGAAACCACCATCAACTCCACCGACAAAACGATCATATTTGCCAACACCCTGAAAATGCACGTCTACCGTGATACCTTTCCACTTAATATTACCACCAAAACCATAATTAATACGCGGTGTTCCATTTTCACTCAACAAGTTATACGCATCATTTCCATCAATACGTCCATCAGGACCTTCCGTATAACCATCTCCACGAGTATCTTTATACAAAATACCACCCAAATATGGATCACGACCATACTGTTTAAATCCCTTCGCTTTCAAGGCTTCAACTTCAGCTGGATCGGTCAACAAATGATCAGCAATCAAACCGGTCAAAATACCGTCAGCTTTTCCTACCGGTGACAATGCATGTAACGCTCCACCTTCCTGATAAGTAGCTGAAACATCCAAGACATCCCACTTGTCGCGAGCAAAACCTAAATTCACGTATGCAGAATAATCGATCTCACCATTAGCAGCCTTATCCATCCAAGTCAGAGCGATTTCACCTCCTCGCCAAGAACGTTCAGCGTAGTTTTCTGGAGCTAATGTTTGCCCATATGTATTAGGGATCGTCACGGTGCGTGCTCCCAAAATATCAGTTTCTTTACGATAGAATGCATCGACCGTACCAGATAATCGGTTATTGAAGAAACCGAAATCCAAACCACCATTAACAGTCTTAGATGTAGCCCATGTTAAAGCCAAGTTCGGCGTAGCACCAGGCGTAATCGTATTAGCTAAATTGTTACCAAACACATAATTTCCCCCCTTATTATATTTCTGTAGATAAGAGAATGCTGCTATTTCTTCATCATTCACATCCAAGTCATTACCTGTTGTTCCATACGATGCACGCAGCTTTAAATTACTCAACCAATCGGTCGTATTTTCCATAAAAGATTCTTCACTTAAACGCCATGCAGCCGATACAGAAGGGAAAAAACCCCAACGATGCCCATCGGGGAACAATGTGTTACCATCATAACGGAAAGAGAACTCGGCTATATATTTTTGATCGAATGTATAATTAAAACGACCAATCCATGAAAGACGTCCACCGGTATATTCTTCAGCGTCACCCCAACGACGTTCGGCATCGCTCGAATAATTAAACATCTGGTCTAAGTTGGAAAGTGGTTGTTCCCCTTTAGCCTGTATCCATTCCCCTCCGTTAGAAGCCTGTTCGAATACAACCATCGCGTTAACATCATGTTTACCAAATGTATTGGCATAGTTCACAAACCAATTGAACTGCTCGGTCCACAATTGTTTAGCACGATAATCCAAGTTTTCATAATTTTGAGAGAAGTTGAACGTATTGAACTCATTCAAATTTAAAGGAGCCGGCAAGAAACGATTTCCTTCAGGATCTGCCTGCTGAAATTTGTAGTTCTTCTGGAAAGTCATGAAACGTTTCCGATTGTAGTCATGTCCAATATAGCTCCCCATGATCTTCGTACTCAAGCCTTTCGTAATGAAATCCAAGTTAAAATCGAACGAAACGATCCCATTCATATTGCGCCGACGAGTTTTCAGATAACGGTTACCGACAACCTGATCTACAGGATTCCACCCTTGCCATGAACCATAATCCTGATAAATCGGATAATCTGTAATTGTAGCAGAAGGTGTCCCGTCCAAATTAGAGTAGAACGGCGTTGTCTTCATTGCATTGAATGTACAACGGTATAAATCATACACAGCCTGATCGTCGTCATCCGAGAATGGCCAATAGAAACGCTTGTCATTAGACTGATTTGCATCCAAATTGACATTCATCTTGATGTATTTGCTCAATTCTACCGTTAAATTCGAGCGCAAAGAAAATTTCTTATTTTCCAACGATACATAAGAGCCTTCTTCTGCCAAGAAAGACCCCATTACATAATATTGCACTTTCTCGCTTCCGCCTGTCACACTCAAAGAATGTTTTGTGTTCCAAGGATTCTGCCAAATATAATCGTTTACATTATAATTGATGTTGTTGTCACGGAAGTAAGCATATTCCGCCTCACCGTTCGGCTCTTTCGTGCCTTGAAAACGGGCTACAGCATTTTGGTAATCCAAATCATCAATAGCCGTCCATCTATCCGCAAACAGTTCTTGGGTAGGTTTGCTAAAAGCATAGGATCCCTGATAATTAAACACAGGTTTCTGATTCTTAACACCTCCTTTTGTCGTGACCAACACAACCCCATTACCAGCTGCCGATCCATAAATAGAAGCGGACGCGGCATCTTTCAGGAAGCTCATCTGATCTATTTCATACGGTTCCAAATTATCAAAAGCCTCTTTATCACGGATAACACCATCGATAACGAACAACGGATCGCCGAATCCACCACGCATACGGATCTCAGAAGAAGCTCCCATCAGACCAGAATTACCGGTAATGGTTGCTCCAGGAGCACGTCCAGCCAATGAATTGGACAAGTTAGTATTAGGAATCACCGACAGTTCTTCCGACTTCACATTCGAAATGGATCCTGTCATATTTACTTTTTTCTGCACACCGTACCCAACCACAACAACCTCGTCCAATTTCTGAGTATCTTCATGCAAGGTGATCTGGTACGTATTTTTATCTTTCGTCACTAAAATTTCCTGATCCAAATATCCGATATAAGAGATAAGCAAAGTAGCTCCATCCGGAATCTCTTCCAATGTAAATTCTCCGTCAATATTCGTTATCGTACCGACTCCAGCCCCACCTTTCAGGACAATATTCGCACCAATGACCGGCAAACCGGTATCGTCGACAATAACACCTGATATTTTTTTCTTCTGCTGTTGGAGTACTGTCACAACAGGTTCGGAATGAACACTCCTTTGAGAATTATCATCCTTCAGAAATACACGATTATTTACTATTTTATAAGAGATCCCTGTATTCTTAAATACCTCTTTCAGAACATTTTCTATATGTTCATTTTTAAGATTAACAGAGACTTTGGAGATTTTCTTATTTAATAAAGTCTCATCATAAGAAAATTCATACCCAGTTTGTTCACTAATACTTCGTATGACGGTACCGACTGTCGTTTGATTCAAGGCCAGTTCCAGATTCACATACAAAGAATGCGCATCGCTTGTCGCCATAGCGGGCGATGCAGCTGACAAAAACATTGCTAATGTAGCAATTGATGCATTTTTAATCATACATGTGATTCAATAATGTTAGTACTAAGTTTTTAAGTTTATAGTTTTCTTTTGTTGTGTGTGTTACTTTTCTAATCTGTCATTTCATCATAGGCATTCATTTTTTATTATTCATATATAAAGATTTCTTTCCCCTCTATCCGATATTGGATGGGAGCTAAATATTTCAAGAGTTTCAAGATGTCAGGCAAGCTTTCATCTTCATTGATCACACATCGGAACTTACGCTGGGCAAGCTTCGTTGATTCTAAATTTATGTTTACATTAAATTTTACGGAGAGTTGGTTAACTATTTCCCTCAACGTGACATTTTCGAAGACAAACTGGTTCAGTCGCCACGCCGTACATACATTCACATCCACAACCTCTGTGGCATATTCGTTCTTATTGTTGTCATATGTCACCTTTTCTCCCGGTGACATATCTAAAATGGGGTTCCACTGCTTATCGAGTAAAGCAACTTTACCTCTTGCTAAAACGGTTTCTACGTTTTGGTGTTTCTCGTCTGTTTTTACATTGAAAGCGGTTCCAAGAACCTTAATATTCACATAATTGGTCGAAACATATAGTGGGTACTGAGCATTCTTTGCAACGTCAAAGAATGCTTCTCCTTGCAAGGAGAGCTTTCGGTTATTTTCGGCAAAAACCTCAGGTATCCTCAAAGAAGACCCCTCCTTTAACCAAACAGCCGATCCATCCGCAAGCACGATTTTTTTCACATCTTCCCCTTGTTCCACCCTGATCGTTACACAATTGTCCGGTTTCAGATAGCCCCATCCCACATAAGAAAAAGAGACAAATAACAAGATTACGGCTGCGTATCTCATCACAGAGCGAAGTATTTGAAATCGCCTTCTACTATTTATCTTGGCATTCAATCCATTCAATGCCTCTTCGATATGCTCAGGCGTATTATATTGAGTGAACTTCCACGAAACGCGAAGTTTCATCAATTCAGAGAAAACCTCCTCATTATCAATTGATAATTCACGCCATTCTTCTACCTGTTTCATTTCTTCAGGAGAAAGCATGCCTGTCAAATATTTTGCTAAAAGTCTATAATCAAAATCCATTTTTATTTCCTATTACTTATACTAAACGAACAACTTCAGAAAAATACGGAGCAAAAAAGCATTTTTTTCATACAATTAATGGGCAGTCATTCATCAGACAAATAAGACATTAATAATTAACCACTTACAACAAAAACAAAAGTTTCAATCTCAGGCAACCGGACAAACTAACTCGTTTCCTGTCGCAAACTAAGTCAAATCACCCGAAGAACTAAATGAAAACATATAGTAAAGTAGCCGTTAGCAGTTACTACCTATTACCCTTATGTAGTACTACCTATTGTCGATTGGTAGTACTATATAAGGACGATAGGTAGTACTACATATCAATAATATATTATATGCTTTGAGTTAGTTTACTATGACTTTCGAATTAGTTTCCGGCATGTTCCGTATTAATTGCTCCGTGAAAACGAGGAAACTCCGGACAAACCGCCGGAAACAAAAAGGTGTCGGTTCTATGCCAGTTACAAAGTTCAACCGACATCCTTTAATTAAATGTTTATTAGAGAGATACGAGCAAAAATGCCAGATGTCGGTTTCCTGTGTGTTTTTATTTATATTTTTACGCAAAATGAGACAAGTGCGATTACCCGGATCTCTGTCAGAGTAATCGCACTTATGCGAAGTGTAACATTGAATGATGAAGATTACTTTGCCGTATATGACTTCTTTGTAACGACTTTACCATCCAAATCAAGAACCTCCAGATTCATCTGATCACCATTAGTCTCCACAGAAACCACACTGTTATTTGAATTTACCAATACCGGAAATTTGATACCGGCACTCGGTTCCTCATATTTGTTTCGATGGAGATGTCCGCATAGCATCAGATCCACTCCGAGTTCATTCAGGATAGGTACGAATTTCTTCAAGACGTCTTTCTGTCCATGCCAGATATTGAGGTCAGCAGAAGGAGGCATATGTGCAATGACAACTTTAAATTTAGCCTGCTTGAAATCTTCATTTTTATATAGTTCCTTCATCCATTCCACCTGATCCGTACGATAACCGTCATAATCGGTAATACCGCTGTACTCGATATCGGAATCCGGTTTGTCTTCTCCCGTATCCAACATAATGAAACATACAGGTCCTTGTCTGAAAAGATAATACAGGAATGGTTCTTTCGGAGAGAAATATTTCTGGAACGAAGTGGCGAACTCACCACGGGTTTCATGATTTCCGCGAGCGTAATACATAGGTTTCTCCGAAGCGAACAAATCGATGCTTTCCTTCATGAATCCATTAAAGATTGTTTGTTCGTCCTTAAATTCCGAAACCATATCCCCATTGAAAATAATCAAGTCTTTATCCTTGTAGTTCGCATTATTCAGCAGTTTCGTAATGATGTTTTCACGTCCGTGAATATCATTGATCATGACAAAAGAGGTTTCTTTTTTATTTGGATCGCACGTTGTAAACGTCAAAGCATTCTTTTTGTATACATCCGATGCTGCCACACGTCCGTATATGACATTAATCCCTTCATGCGACAACACTTCCTGAGAATAAATACGATAACGATAGGTTGTTCCGGGAGTCAACGCTTTTACCTTCACGGCATGCAGCAAGGAGGTATTTTTAACCCCATTAGTCGTATCGAAATACTTAGGCCGTTCTTCTCCATAATAATGAGTTCCGTCATTCGGAGCCAACTCTACCCAGCCGATAGACGGTTTATCCGCTACCCAGACAATAGTTGCCTCATTCTCTTTTACATTCTGCAGATAAGGCCCGTAAAGGATCTTTATCTGCGCAGTTGCCACCTGAGTGGCAACTGTGAGCAAAAGGACATATATCAATTTTTTAATATACTTCATTGCAAATAAGTTTTATTGCATCTATTAATAACCATCGTTCTGAACCAATTGAGGGTTCGCATCCATTTCCGCCTGCATAATAGGCAAATGGAATTGCTTCTTGTCAAAATAACGAACTTCAACCAAACGGTCTTCACGAGAAGCATTCACATCGATCACGGCACGACGGTCCGGATCCGGTTCATCATAGTCGACAGTACCACACAAACGATACAAGTCACCCGGCATAACAGTCTCTGCCACTTTCTTTCCAGTTTTGGCTCCGCTCTGGTCATACTCGTCCCAGCGAACGATATCTTCAAAACGGAAACCTTCACCAGCCAATTCTATCGTACGTTCCCTCCTTACCAGTTCACGTACTTTGGCCTGTGTATCATATTTAGAACGGTCAACAGCGATATGACCTCCGCGCAAACGTAGCCGGTCGATGATGTTCATAGCTTCCTGCAAATCCTGATTCAGTTCGACCAAACATTCGGCTTTTGTCAACAATATTTCTGCATACCGGAAGATAATCGGGCACAAGGCATCGTCATTCATTGCAGCTGAATATTGTCCCTGGTTGGGATACAAATACTTAGCCCACAACATACCGGTATGGGAAGCATTATCCGCCGCCGTATAATAATCTTTATTCGAAGAGCCGTTCGGCAGCGTCTTGTCGAGCGTATTGAAAACCCGGGGTACATTATTACGCCCCACCCAATCCAATCCGGAATAAATAACCGTATTTTTCAATCGTGGATCACGATTGAAAAACGGATGGACCGGGTCATAACCGGAACCAGCTTCATCGATCAACTTGCCATCTGCCATTTCAAACATATCAACCATGTTTTGAGTCGGCACAAAAGAAGCCCAGCCACCATCCGAATTATTATAGAAACGGATCACATCACCATAAGCATAAGTCGTTTGGACATGTTCATAAGTACAAATAATTTCTTTTGAATTCTGTCCGGCCATAGAAAACATATTCAGAAAATCAGGATCTAATTCATACTGATTCAGAGCTATTACTTTATTGGCAGCATCCAAAGCCTCCGTATAGTTGCCCCACAACAAATTGAAGCGGGCGATCATCGAGAGGACCGTTCCTTTGGCAATGCGTCCTTTTTCTGCCGGTTTCTCCGCTATATGTTCGGCACTCCACATCAAGTCGTTCATAGCATGCTCCTTCACCTTTGCTTCCGGTTCACGCGGCAGTTTAGCATCGTCAGCCGTTGCTGGTACAAAATCCATAATAACAGCATCCCCATACCAAGTTGCCAAATAAGCATGACTATATCCCCTAATTGCCCGTACTTGCGCCAGAAAATCATTCTTCTCCGTTTCTGTCATGGCTGAAGCCGGAACCAAATCGATATTTTCAATTACGAAATTACAACGACGTATCGTTTCATACTGCCTCCAATAATTCGGAGCCGCAGTAGGAGAAACGCTACCTCTACCCATGTTTCTCATGTTAGAAGCATTCGTATAATTGAAGCCGATATCCGAATAGCTGTCTTCGTAGAAGATAAACTTCGATCCAACATAGTTATTGACCCACCAATTGTAGGCAGCGGTTACTGCTGCATCGACATCCTCGGACGTGTTCCAGAATGTGTTTGTCGTCAACTGATCTTTCGGATTCAAATCAAAAAAATCATCACAAGAAGTAAAGATACCTGTCCCGACCAAGCAAACAGCAAGACCTAATATATTTTTCAGTTTCATATATAATTCATTTAAAAAGTTACATTAATACCGAATGAATGGCTTCTGCTAATAGGATAAACATCCAAGTTTCCCGACGGCGACTCCGGATCAGCATTGAACGGCAAACTGTCGAATGTAAACAGATTTTCGCCTGTATAATAAATCTTTGCATTGGCTATTCCTAACTTATTCGTCCAACTCTTCGGCAACGTATAACCGAAATTGACGTTCTTAATACGCAGGTAATTCGTGTTCATACACCAAAAAGATGAATTCACGCGCTGAGGAGAACTGATCGAGTTTTCCTCTAGGAACAGACGCGGCCATTCCGCATTTGTATTTTCAGGAGTCCAGGCATCCAACCAATTCGTACTCGGATGTGAAGTATCCCCGATAAATGAACCGACGACATCTCTTGAGAAATAACGGTTTGTTCCAGTCACACCCTGCATAAATACCGACAAGTCAAAATTTTTCCAACCAGCACTCAGTGTCAAACCAAAAGTCGTTTTAGGCTGTTGCGTGCCTTTCACCACCCGGTCTTTATCTGTCAACTTTCCATCTCCATCCGCATCTTTAATCCGAAAATCGCCGCCTTTGAAAGGCAAAGACCATGGATTGCCATACTGTTTTTCGTAAGCGGCAGCCTCCTCGTCGCTTTTGAACAACCCATCTACTTCATATACATAAAAAGATTGATAGGGCTCTCCAATTCGATTAATCATATAGCCATCGATAATCTCATTGACCCCAGCCAAATCCAACAACTCATTCTTATTATAGGAGAAATTCGCATTGATTCCCATTCTCCAATCCTTATTGAAGGAATGATTCCAAGCAAAGCTTGCTTCCACACCACTGTTCCGTAAAGAGCCTTTATTGTCCTGATACGTCCCCGATATACCAAACGTATCAGAAACAGGAATATCCATAATGATGTCAGAGGTCTTACGATTATAATATTCGGCACTCAGCATAAACTCGTTCAAGAAATTTGCATCAAAGCCAATTCCCCAGTTTGTCGAATTTTCCCAGGAAATAGTCGTTACCTTATGGCTTACAACCGTAATACCTTGATGAACAGAGCCGCCAAACGGGAAATTCTTTCCTATATATAACGTAGGTAAATAAGGATAATATTCATCCGATACGGCATCCTGGTTTCCGAGCAACCCCCAAGATCCTCTAAGCTTCAGTGACTGCAACCAGCCATGCGTGTTTTCCATAAAATCTTCTTCGGAAATGCGCCATCCAGCAGAGAAAGAAGGAAAATATCCCCAACGATAGCCTTTTGCAAAACGAGAAGAAGCATCGGCGCGGAAATTGGCTTCCAAAAGATACTTGCCTTTATAGTCATAATTGAGACGTCCGAAATAAGATAACAAAGCCAGTTCACGGGAATAACCACTGTTCGTTTGTGTCGAAGAATCGCCACCGTTCAAATCGGTCACTTCACTATTCGGGAAACTTTTGCGGAAAGCATATAAATTCCGATAATCATACTTCTCGATCTTATAACCAACCATTGCCTTGAAATGATGATCTTGGTTAAAAGTCTTGTCATAATTCAACAATGCATCCAACGTATAACGGCTCCATCTCGAAATCGTTTCACCCAATTGATCAGGTCCATGATAATTCACATCGTCATACCAACATTCCTTACGATAATCTTTTGTTTCCTTTATATTCGTTACATAAGCACCTTGTAATGTGAATGTCAGCCCATCTATAATATGATAGTCAAAGGCCAGTATTCCAGAGAAATTTTGCAACAAATGATATTTCCGACTATTAATATCGACCCAAGCGGCAGGATTTCCATCTGAGATCGAACCGTAAGAACCATCTTCCTTCTTATACGGAATCCAAGGGGCTATACGGTCTGCTTGACGTATCAATTGAGTAGAACCGCCTCCATAAGACGCATTCGGTTCGGAATAGTCGTTATGAATAAAAGCCATGTTAGTCCTCATGGTAAATTTATCCGACAATTTGATATCCAGATTCGTTCGCAAATTAAATTGTTGACGATCCGAATTCCTCAATGTGCCTTCCTGCCCTAAGAAACCTGCAGAAGCCATATATTTCACATCTTCCGACCCACCACTGACATTGAGGCTATGTTTATGCATAAAACCGGTCCGATAAATATAGTCTGTCCAAACTGTATTCGGATGCCCATAAGGATCCGTTCCATCCTGAAATAAACGGAGATCTTCGTCTGTAAAACGAGGAGACGCCCCATCCTGTGTCAATAACTGATTATAAAGACGGGCATAATCATAAGAACTTAAGCGATCAATCAAAGTCGATACATTCGAAAAACTAACATTACCATTATAAGAGACTGTTGCTTTTCCGGCTTTCCCTCGCTTGGTCGTAACCAAGATTACCCCATTGGCAGCTTTAGAACCATAAATAGCGGCCGAAGCGGCATCTTTCAAAACCGAAATCGATTCGATATCATTCGGATCGATCGAATCGAAAGTTCCAGTTTCTATCCCATCCACCAGAATATAAGGGTTAGCATTGTTCAAGGTTCCGACTCCACGAACACGTATAGTTGACCCGTCACTACCAGGCTGCCCTGTTCCAGATGTTATCGTAACCCCCGGAGTCAATCCCTGGAGAGCAGAAGATACATTCGTCACCGGCCGGTTGATCAATTCATCTTTGCCAATTGTGCTTACCGCTCCTGTCAGGTTTACTTTCGTTTGTGTTCCATAACCGACAACAACCACCTCATCTAAATTCTGTGTATCTTCGTGAATTGTGATTTTATAATCGTTTTTTCCTTTCGCTACAGCAACCTCCTGATCTACATAACCAATATAGGAAATCATCAATGTCGCACCGTCTTCAATTCCCTCCAATGTAAAATCACCGTCGACATTTGTCACCGTACCAACACCAGCACTTCCTTTCACTATGACATTTGCCCCGATAACAGGAAGACCGGTATTATCGACAACCGTACCTCTGATCGTTCTCTTGACTTGTTGAACACTTGCAAAAGACACATTTTCTGTCTTTGCGTTATCTTGTAGGAAAATCCGATTATCGACTATCCGATAAGAAATATCCGTATTCTTAAAGACTTTCTTTAAAACACTTTCGATGTGTTCATTTTTTACACGGACGGATACTTTTGAAATTTCTTTACTTAAAATAGATTCATCATAAGAAAATTCATAACCCGTTTGCTCGCTGATACTTTGTATGACCAGACCTACAGTTGTCCTGTTCAAAGACAATTCCAGATTCACATACAAAGTATTCGCTTCATTTACCGCCATCGCAGGCGATGTTGCGACTAAAAATGCTGATAATGTCGCAATAGATACTTTTTTATTCATACCATGTGATTCGTTTTTGTTAGTACTATAAAAAACAGTTAACTTTTTACCGGATACACCCGTACCCGCCAATAACACTTCCCATACCGGACAGCATTTTTTTAATTAACCGCTGCAAAGGAATACCCCCGATATTACGGAACTGTTTACCTCAGATTACATTTCAATTTCCCATAGACATTCATTTTTTTGTTTGTTTTTCAGATATATAAATTTCGGAACTCTCAATTCGATAGGTAATCGGCGCCAAATAGCAAAGCTGCTCCAAAACATCCGGCAAGCGCTCGTCTTCATTGATCACGCAACGAAACCTGCGTTGAGCCAGCCTCGACGACTCGATGTTTACATTTACATTATATTTGATTGATAATTGATTGGCGATTTCACGAAGTGTAGTATTCTCAAAAACCAGTTGGTTAAACCGCCATACAGCACAGACATTCACATCGACATGATCCGTAAAACAGGTATTTTCATCCCAGGAATAGGCAACACGTTCTCCCGGATTCATTTCTAAGATTTTCTTTCCGTTCAAGGCATGCAAGCTGATACATCCTCTTACTAAAACGGTTTCTACAGACTTATTTCCAGCATTAACATTAACATGAAAAGAAGTTCCATGTACCTCTACTTTCACATAATCGGTAGCAACGATAAATAGTGAATTAGCATTCTTTGCGATGTCAAAGAATGCTTCTCCTTGCAAGGAGAAGCATTCTTTGCGATGTCAAAGAATGCTTCTCCTTGCAAGGAGACCGTCCGGTTGACGGCACTGAATGACTGCGGTATTTTCAATACGGAATTTCCCCTTAACCAAACTATCGAACCATCATCCAGCGTTACTTTTTTTACGCCTTCACTATCTCCTAAAGCGATAGTCATATAAGTTTCCGGCTTAAAATAATTCCATCCGACAGCTGAAAACGAAACAAGCAGCAAGATAACAGCTGCATATTTCAACAAAGACCGGGCAATCCGGTAACGCCTTGCCCGGTTAATCCGGACATTTACCTTTTCCAAAGCCATATCTATCCGCTCGTTATCCGCATACTTTGCTGTATTCCACGAAAGACGCAAACGTAACACTTCAGAAAAAACAGTTTCATTCTCAGCCGACAAATCACGCCACCTCATCACTTCCTCCATTTCTTCCAAGGAAAGGCTGCCAATCAAATATTTTACTAAAAGTGCGTAATTAAACTCCATTTTCACCTTGTTATATTAGGCAAAACGACCAGCAACGAAAAACTACTGAGCTAAAATGATTTTTTCGTTCATCTTAATTTATCAAGCGTATGTGCCATGCGAAAGAAAAACGGCACAAAGCATATAATAATCATTTCTGGACATATGCCCCTTTAAAAACCGGAGCGCCAAATACAAATGACTCTCTACCGTGCGTTGCGGCATCTGGGTCTGCTCTGCAACTTCTTTAGCCGTCAGCCCTTTTATATAAGTAAGGATGAAAACTTCACGACGCTGCGCTGGCAGGTGCTCCAGTAATTCATACAAATGGCGATAAAAATCCTTAACGGAAAGCTCCTCTATAACAGAATCATCACCTTTCAATAGATTTTGATAATCTTCCAAATACTTCTCGTAAGTATGAGAATGGTATTTTTCAATCGAGAGGTTTTTCTTGAAATAGTCCAGACAACGAGTATAAGCGGATTGAAAAAGATAAGAATGGAAACCATCACTGACATATAGCTTTTCACGGTTTTCCCAAACATACAGAAAAACATCCTGAACAATATCCTCCGCTGCTTTTTGCTCAACCATAGAAGCAGTATAAGCCATTATCCGGGGATAATAGTAACGGAAAACACCATTAAAGGCTTCTCTATTCCCTTTCTTCAGTTCATACAATAAAGAAATATCGAACATACTACCAGCGATTTAAGACCATTCAATTAACATCCCACCCGCAAAAATAATAATATTTTTACAAACTTTGCTTATTTACAGACATTCTCCTTTAATAAAATGCAAGACAATGGTATTTTTTATACTTTTGTAGATAATACTTTAAAAACATGAATAATTTCACAAAATATATCTGTGCCGGATTGGCTATCGCCTTACTCATAATACAAACGATTATGATTTGGGGATTATATGGAAACTTCAGCGGCTCTCTGAACGAATTGTCCGACTGCACAAGAAAGCAGCTACCGCAGCTAATCGACCTGTTCACGACAATGATTGTCACGAATTGGGTTATCATTGCAGCCCTGCTTTTCACCCTGTTCCGCCCGAGCAGAAAACAGGATAACTATTAACTTCTAGAATTTCTTTATCAGGAAAGACGGGGTTACCCTCAGATAAATCCCGGCAGAGAAACTGGTTTTGGCAAATGATTTATAGCCATTCTGCTCCGTACCGCGAAACACGACAGGCAAATGCTCATAGATATCCAAATCAATGCCAAGCGAAAAACCTTTTGCCAATTCACGCGAATACTCTAAGCCAAAGTAAACACAAGAAGGATCATCGAAGGTAAGACCTTCATCGGATGTCGAGACAGCTCCATAAAACGGACTGCCGAACATGGAAATAAACTGATGGCATCTCCAATAGGAAGTCTTCACACGGAAATCGTAAATATCGGCAGATGCACGTGCATACACACCATAGCCGTTATCGAAAGGCCACAACTTACCGGCCTGCTGATAATAGCCGGCAGCATCCAGTTCCACATTTACACTCTTGAATATCTTATGCCCCGTGTTCCACACTCCCCCAATTCCGACAGCACCGTTCATCAATGTCTGGACAGAATTGGTCAGGATCGTATCGATCTCTCCTCCTCTGTGCTGGACCAAAACTTGCAAAGGAGCATAAAAATGAAAACGCGAATTCGGATCGTTAAACTTGAAACGGGTAGACAAACCAACCGTAAAAGCCTCCTGATGGATATCTTCCCTGAAGATAAAACTTTCCCAATTCACCCACACATCCAAATCGAACCGGCGGGAATTATACAACAATTGTAATCCCATCTCTGGATCGGCAACCATATTCAATTCCGGATTGTACAATGGCTCTATCAGATTATGATTGGCCGCCCCATACAAATCGCCCAGCACGATATTCACATGATCAGACAAGGCCACCTGCGCCCGGAACCAAGGAAGTGCATGAAAACCTTTCTGATACTGATCACCTTTCCAATGCGCAATATCCTGATAAGCCATATTCGGATAGCGATTCGCCCCCCAAAAACGTTGCAAATGAACACCAGCTTCGAGTTTCAGCATTTCCAACGGATAATAGACAGCCTTTGCCTGCAACCAAAGTCCCGGCAATGTATAGCCTTTCATAAACGAACCGGTATACTCATCATCCTTAAAGAAACTCAGATTATCAATTTCGACCGAAAGTTCCCCTTTCTTTTCCGGATCTATCCGGGAATCCGTCTTGAAAACGCGGTCCGGAATCTGGGCATAAAGTGTGTAGATAAATGAAGTACCCGCCAAACAGAACAGGATACACAAACTAATGCGCAAACAAGAAATATTTAAAAGACTTTTCATCTATTGCAAATTTAAGTACAAACGTAACAATTAAAAAGGAATAAACGAAGAACGGGGATATAGAATCTTGTCCATATCCCCGTTCGTATACTTTGATGCTATTATTTATTAGCGTCTCGGTGTTGCTTCTTTTACAACCATCTGGCGACCTTCGTATTCAGCACCGTTTAATTCTTCGATAGCGTTTCTCGCTTCGTTTTCGTTAGGAAGTTCTGCAAAAGCAAAACCTTTAGAACGACGAGTGTCGCGGTCAATGATCAATTTAACTGATTCAACCGTACCGTACTCTTCCAAAACCTGTTGTAAATCAGACTCTCTAACCCGATAGTTCAGGTTACCAATGTAAATATTCATACAAAAAAATGATATAAAATAATTAATAAAAAATTGAAACAATAAAACTTTTAGGAAAGATCAATGTCTGCTAAATCATATTCTGCAATGAATATTAAGTCGGAGATAAAGAACTACACAAACAGTTTTGCTTGTCGGGTACAAAGAAAAGCATTAAAAATGGATATTGCACCATGAAACCAAGAATTAATTCATAACAATTCAAAAAAAACACATAAAAAAGACTTTTCCCTAAGAACATCCTTAATAACCATAAAGAGTTTGAAAAAGAGGCTTCAATACAATAATATGTAAAAAAGGCCTATTTTATAGTATTTCTGACCAATTAAGCCAGCATATAGCCTTTTATGTCTCAACCAGAAAACCTAATTTTGCCCCAATCATTTTGAACTTAATTTGACATGGAAAAAATCGAAGTTAAAGAAGCCAAAGGAAAACTTGGTATTCTGGTTGTTGGGGTAGGCGGTGCAGTTGCGACTACTATGATTACAGGTACGTTGGCTGCACGTAAAGGATTGGCTAAGCCTATCGGCTCAATCTCACAGTTAGCTACAATGCGTTTAGAAAACGGAGAAGAAAAAGCGATCAAAGATATTGTTCCTCTGACCGACCTGAATGACATCGTTTTCGGCGGATGGGATATTTTCCCTGATAATGCATACGAAGCGGCCATATACGCAGAAGTCTTGAAAGAAAAAGACCTGAACGGCGTAAAAGACGAATTGGAGGCAATCAAACCGATGCCGGCCGCATTCGACCATAACTGGGCAAAACGCCTAAACGGCACGCACATCAAACAGGCCGCTACCCGTTGGGACATGGTTGAACAGCTCCGCCAGGACATCCGTGAATTCAAGGCAGCCAACAACTGCGAACGTATCGCCGTTCTATGGGCTGCAAGTACGGAAATCTATATTCCGCTGTCTGACGAGCACATGTCGCTTGCCGCTTTGGAAAAAGCAATGAAGGACAACAATACGGAAGCCGTTTCTCCAAGTATGTGCTACGCTTATGCCGCTATCGCAGAAGGTGCTCCGTTCATCATGGGTGCTCCTAACCTGTGTGTAGACACTCCCGCCATGTGGGAATTCTCTAAAAAGATGAATGTGCCTATCTCCGGTAAGGACTTCAAGAGCGGACAGACTTTAATGAAGACAGTGCTGGCTCCGATGTTCAAAACCCGTATGTTAGGTGTAAGCGGCTGGTTCTCTACCAATATCTTAGGAAACCGTGACGGCGAGGTATTGGACGATCCCGCAAACTTCAAGACAAAAGAAGTCAGCAAGCTATCTGTCATTGACAACATCTTCGAACCCGAAAAATTCCCGGACCTGTATGGAGACGTATATCATAAGGTACGCATCAATTACTATCCTCCCCGCAAGGACAATAAAGAAGCATGGGACAATATCGACATCTTCGGCTGGATGGGTTACCCGATGGAAATCAAGGTAAACTTCCTTTGCCGCGACTCCATCTTGGCTGCCCCTATCGCACTCGACCTGGTGTTGTTCAGCGATCTGGCCCTGCGTGCCGGTATGTGTGGTATCCAGACTTGGTTGTCTTTCTTCTGCAAGAGCCCGATGCACGACTTCGAACATCAGCCCGTACATGACCTCTTCCAGCAATGGAGAATGGTTAAGCAGACGTTGCGCGATATGATCGGAGAAAAAGCCCCTAATTATTTGGACTAAAATTCAGGGTAATACAAATTTAGTTTCATAGAAATGAAACATTTGTTCCATCTTAGCGAAACTTTTGTTCCATGCCTATGAAACTAAAATTTCATGCTGATGGAATTCTCGATATAACTTTCTCCCTGATGAGGGGGAAAGTTTTATTATTTTTATAACTTTGCACACATTTTACTGACAGGATGAAAAGAGTTCCACTAATTCATATTATCATTGCAACAGGCTTTGGTTCCGGTTTTTCTCCGTTTGCTCCGGGAACGGCGGGAGCCTTGTTAGCTACGCTGATCTGGCTTGCATTGTCGTGCGCCGTATCTCCTACTCTACTTCTTATTATAACCGCGTTATTGATCGGTATTTTTACGATTGCCGGCATCCGTTCGGCAAACGCAGTCGAACCTATTTGGGGAGAAGACCCTTCGCGGGTAGTAGTAGACGAAATGGTAGGTGTCTGGATTCCGCTTTTGGCAGCACCGGCCGGTAACTTGTGGTATGCACTGGCAGCATTCGCGCTATTCCGCCTGTTCGATATTTTCAAGCCGTTGGGTATACGCAAAATGGAATATCTCAAGGGAGGAGTCGGAGTAATGATGGATGATATTTTGGCTGGAATATATAGTCTCATCCTGCTAATAGGTGCAAGATGGTTGATTGGATAAAGAAAAGTGCAAGAGCGTTTTCGGAGAAAGGCGGGATATTCATGTTTATACGAGCCCAATTTTCTTCACAAGTCGCCAGTGCGACAGACTTTCTGGTCACAATCTTGTTGGTTAAATTATTTGGAGTTTATTACGTGTATGCAACCTTCACTGGTTCTGTCTGCGGCGGAATCGTGAATTGCATCATCAATTACAAATGGACATTCAAATCCAAAGAATGCAAGAAACGACATGTAATAGTCAAATATCTGCTGGTCTGGATTGGTAGTATCTTATTGAATACCTGGGGAATTTACTTCATGACGGAAACGATCAGCCGGAATCCCTGGGTCCAGGAGACACTGAAACATTATATTGATGACTTGTTCGTATTTTCCAAGATAGTAGTCTCACTGCTTGTCGGATTTCTTTGGAACTATAATATGCAACGTATCTTTGTCTACAAGAACTGTAGGATCAGGGATCGTTTCCAGAAAGTGAACTCAAAATAAAAACAAAATAGTAATATATGAAATTCAAAGTTTTTAGAGATTGGTTGCAACAGACGATCTACAAGATCATCAACCCGATCGTACATGGAATGATTAAAATTGGGATCACTCCCAATTTTATTACGACAACAGGATTAATCCTGAATATTGTGGCTGCTTGCATATTCCTTTATGCCGGAATGAAAGGAGAACGAGGTGATTTCTACTATATCGGCTGGGGTGGCGGCATCATCTTGTTTGCCGGACTGTTCGACATGATGGACGGACAGGTCGCGCGTATCGGCAAAATGAGTTCCACATTCGGAGCCTTGTACGATTCGGTACTGGACCGCTACAGCGAACTGACGGTTTTCTTCGGGATATGTTTCTACCTGATCAATCAGGGATATGTCATCAGTTCGATCGTCGCTTTCATTGCTTTGATCGGCTCATTAATGGTAAGCTATGTCCGCGCCCGTGCCGAAGGATTGGGACTTGAATGCAAAGTCGGTTTCATGCAACGTCCCGAACGCGTAGTGTTGACCGGATTAGGGGCTCTCTGCTGCGGTATCTTTGCACCCATGATGGAAAACAACGAGATATTCGAACCGATCATGATATTCGTCATTCCTTTGCTGATCGTTGCGATATTCTCCAACATCACGGCATTCGCACGCCTGAATCATTGTCGTAAACTATTGAGCAGCAAAGATAACGAATGAAAGGAACAATTGTACTCCCGTCAAAGAAGGAGGCAGGGACTGTTATCGGCCTGACAGCGCTGTTTCTTTTGCTGACAGCCGTATGTATCGGATTGCGCCCGGAGCATGTGTTCATGGTTGGGCTTTACCTCCTCCTCTTCTTCGCTGGCAAGACAACCCGTAAATTAGCTGTTGCCTTATTGCCATTCGCTCTTTTCGGCATTTCATACGACTGGATGCGTGTTTTCCCAAATTACGAGGCTAACTCAATTGACGTGGAAAACCTATATAATCTGGAAAAAAGCTTGTTCGGTATAAATGATAATGGGAATATCCTAATTCCTTGCGAATATTTCGCGATCCATAATTGCCGGATTGCGGACATCCTTGCAGGTATATTTTATCTCTGCTGGGTCCCTGTTCCGATAGCTTTCGGATTGTGGCTCTATCTCAAGGGATACCGTAATTTGTACCTCCATTTCTCGATGGTATTCCTGTTCGTCAACCTGATTGGCTTTGCCGGATACTATCTCCATCCGGCAGCACCACCTTGGTATGCAATCAATTATGGTTTTGAACCGATACTCGACACACCGGGTAATGTTGCCGGTCTCGGCAGGTTCGACACATTGACCGGCCTTTCTATCTTCGATTCCATCTATGGCCGCAACGCAAACGTATTCGCGGCAGTTCCATCATTACATGCCGCATATATGGTTGTGGCGCTATGTTATGCGATTATCAATAAATGCAATAAATTTGTGATTATCCTGTTTGCCATCATCATGGCGGGAATTTGGGGAACAGCAGTTTACACCTCACATCACTATATTATAGATGTGACATTGGGAATCTGCTGCGCTCTTTTAGGAATCCTGCTTTTCGAAAAAGGATTGATGAAGACAGGCTGGTTCAAAAACTTCTTCAACCGATATTATAATTACATTAAATAATGTGCCAATGAAAGAATTTCTTCGTATTGGCACATTGGTATATTATCACATTGGCACATTATTCATTGCATCTTGACCTTTTTTGAAGTAGCATGACATCCTAACTTTGCCACAAATAAAAGTTAGGATGTCATGTATAAACAAACTCTACCATTATTCTTGTGCATATTCTTGTCTGCATGTGATCTGATCGATTACCATCCGTATGACGGCCGGCTCACCATTTCCGAACGCGATATCAACGACCACAACATCCCACTTATCGAGGCAGCAACAAAAGATAAAGACACGATCCGCTTTGTCCTGATGGGCGACACCCAACGTAGCTACGACGAGACGGAAGATTTCGTAAAACATATCAATACAAAAAAAGACAGTATCGATTTCATCATACATGGAGGAGACTATACCGAGTTCGGCATGAAGAAAGAATACGAATGGGCCGTCGATATCCTGTCGAAGCTCGATATCCCGTATGTCGGATTGATCGGTAATCATGACGTAATCGGCAATGGTGACCAGGTTTTCAACAAATTGTTCGGAGAAGAAAACTTTTCCTTTATCGTCCGGGACGTCAAATTCGTTTGTCTCAATACCAATGCGATCGAATACGACTACTCCCACCCTGTCCCTGATTTCGGTTTCCTAAAAGAAGAGCTGCAAGACAGTACCCGGCATTACAGCCGCACGATCGTTGCCATGCATGCACGTCCCGGAAGCGAACAGTTCGATAATAATGTAAAAGACGTATTTCAGCTATATATCCGTGAATTTCCCTCTTTGCTGTTTTGCCTGAACGCACATAACCATCAGTTACAGGTGGAAGACCTTTTTGACGATGGGCTCATCTACTACGGCTGTAGCAATATAGCCAAACGTAACTACCTATTATTTACCCTAACCCCAGACGGCTACACGTATGAAATTATCAATTTTTAAATGGATGCTCTTATTTCTTTTCCTGGCCGGCACTTTACAAGCACAGGAGGAAATCGAGGATAATGTGCGATATAAAAAACGTGTAGAAAAATATATATCCAGATGGGAAAAACTCATTCCCCACTATACCAAGCTACAATTCGCCGGATCAATGGGTATGCTTTCCCTCGGAACAGGTTGGAATTATTATCGTAATCACTGGGAAACAGATGTATATTTGGGGATAGTTCCCCGCAACTCGGACCGCCATGCTATGGCAACTCTTACACTCAAACAGAATTATTACCCTTGGAACATCCATATCGCCGACAAGTTATCTTTCGAACCTCTTGTCTGCGGTGTCTATATCAATACTCTTTTAGATCGCGACTTCTGGGGTAAGCAGCCGGACAAATATCCACAAGGTTACTACTGGTTCTCCACCCGCATCCGTACCCATGTTTTTATTGGAGAGCGATTCACATTGAAACTAAACACAAAAAAGAGTTGGCATAAATCCATTTCTTTCTTCTACGAACTCAGTACCTGTGACCTATATCTGATAAACAAGATCGGGAACGGTTATCTGAAACCCAAAGACTATCTGAGCCTCTCGTTCGGCCTCAAACTACAAATCCTGTAAAGCAAAAAAACGGGAGGTGTCATTACGACAGCCTCCCGTTCCCCATAAACTACATAAAACACTTAAAAGAACAAACTTCCATTAGAAAGCAAGACCTAATCGGATGCCCCAGTTATTCAATCCATCGATCGAATAACTCAGGACTTCTCCTTTATTGGTTGCATAATTATAGTAGGCAGCGACATGCAGACCGATCTGTTTCTGAGGTGTAAAATACATAGTCATACCGATTTCGGGAGATACATAGAAACCCCAATTACGGTCGTATACTTTCATTACATTCATATAAGTCGACATTTCACTATAGCTTGCACCCAACTGCACACCAGCATAAGGCTGGAACTGGCTTTCGGGAGCTACGTTGTAACGGAAAGCTGCACCGAAAGGCAACTGGAAGATAGAATGCTGCTGATCAGAAGTGATGGCCGATGTAGAACTTACCGGCAACGTCTGACGGTCGATATACTTATTGTTGGTATGATAAGAGATAAATGCACCTACCGAGAAATTAGGAATTACATAATAACCGGCTTCCGCATGTGCTCCCCAACCACTTGTCTTGTCTGAGAAATCCTGGCTGAACGGAGAGTTAATCTGCCAGTCAACATTAAAATACATGTTCTTTACAACCTGGGCACCAGCCAGGGAAGGTATCGCTAAACAGGCAACAAGTAAAGCGATTAATTTTATTGATTTATATATCTTTTTCATAAGACTCAAATTTATCTTTTAATTCGCGTTTAATTATTTTTTCAGGTACGGTGACTGTACAAAAGCCTGCTCAATAGCACGAGTAGAAAGTTCGATATTTACCTTGTCGGAACCGGACAGCAAGCCAGTCATGTAAGCAGTCCAGAGAACCGGAAGTTTAGCATCTGCAGATTTTGGCAGCGGAGCTTTCAAATTGACCAGTTCAACCAATAAAGAACCTACGCTATAGCTGTATACAACAGGATACGGATAATACCATCCATTCCATGCGCCAGTCCAATTACCCCAGTAGCCATACCACCAGTTATATCCCGGATACCCCCACCACCAATAAGGATTGTCATGATAGTTCGTAAAGTAATTTACATTTTTCACAAAAGAAACCTGCAAACCCAAATCCGCAGATTCTTTATCCGATGCACGTGTGTAACCACGGCCTTCCATGCCACTAACCAAAGTAGAGACGATATCGTCAGCTTCTGTTGCACTCCAGAATTCCGGTTTTTCACTGCTACCGATAACCATTACACTATCAGGGATGTAGAAAGTTGTAAAGGATTCGAAATTAGCATCCTTGCTGTGATCAGTGAATACTACGAAATCATCGCTTAGTTTTGACATGTCCGGATCCTTCTGGCAAGATGCCAGTAAAAGAACCAATAAGAAAAAAGGAAGAATCTTTTTCATCTCATTCAACGTTTAAAACAGTTTATACTATTATTTATGCACTTATATATAAGTTACTATTTAAACAACATGAACTAAAAAAGGTTTGCATTCTCCCTTTTCAAGAGTGTTAATTAACTTGTCTGAAGATTTTAGAACGGTTATAAAGACTGTTAATGAACACAGCAATCTCGTGTATTATCCAGTGATAAGGCCGTCCATTCTTAGTGGACAGTAGTGCATCGGGGTATATTTTAATCCATCTGTTTTCTGTTCTTCAGAAGTCTTTGAAAAGCCTAAACTTTCATAGAACTTCACAGCGTATGACGATGAATTGACAGTTATCTGCATTTGAAGCTGATCGGCATAGACAGAATCAAATATTTCACCTATTACTTCAATAAGTTTTTGATTTTCAATAAAATTTTGCCCATACTTCAACCAACGATTTGCAAAACTTTTGAATTTATTTCATTTGCTCAGATTCTTTGCCATCCAAAAATTGGTGAGAGAAAGCTGATTTGCTCTCCGTTTTTGTTCTTCCGTTACTATATACCCCCTTTGTTCAAAGAATGGACGGGCTGTTAAACTTACTTCTGATGTAATCCGTATGATTCCTGTTGCAGTTGCATACCGTTCTATTTCATTTAGAAGTATCGTAGCAATACCTTTACCTTGAAAATCTTTATGAACAAACATAGAATGCAAATAACCTTGTTGGGTAATGGATGCAAAGCCGACAACCTGTAACTGTTGATTAGTTGCTACAATGAAAAAATGCGTTCTAATCATTTCTTTTATATGGGAGATATCGTTTCCGCACGATGCCCAATCTTCCACTTCTGCTTTTGAATAATCACGCCTGTTTATATTGAAGACTGTATCTTGAAATAAGTCTTTGAGCTCAAGGACATCAGCAGGTTGGGCAATTCTAATTGTAAAATCTGTATTCATATTCTTAACACTCATATTATCTATGGCAAGGCTTTATATACTTGATAATTGCTGTTTATCAATAGTTATCAAACACTACAATACAAATATATGGATATTTCTCAGATAAACATGTTTTATTACCGGTTTATGTTTAAGTAGATGTGTTTATCGTCAAAAAAAGGGATGCCCGGCTTTCGGACATCCCTTTCTTGATTCTGCTTTCTATTATTTCTTATCGCAAAGTTCCTTGCTGTGCTTCCTGTACCATTTTTGAGTTGGGAAGGATAAGGATTTCTACTCGGCGGTTCAAAGCACGTCCCTCAGGAGTGCTGTTATCGGCAACCGGTTCATGTACTCCCTTGCCTTCATAAGTCATGCGCTTACTGCTCACACCTTGGTCTTCCATCAGATAATCGAATACGCTCTTTGCACGTTTTTCTGACAACGTCTGATTATAATCAACTTTTCCTGTATTATCCGTATGTCCTATGATTTTTATGTCCGTATCCGGATTTGCATTCAAACTGGCAGCCAAGTCACGCAACGCACTCTTGGAAGCGGCACTGACAGTACTTGAATTGGTTGCGAACAAGATACCCGAATCAAACGTAACCTTCAGTGCCTCGCCATTATTAATGGTTTCGACAGTCGTTTCTTCCGGCAGCGTAGCTTCCAATTCCTTCTTTTGTTTGTCCATCTTCTTACCGATCAGAGCACCTGCAGTACCACCCACGGCAGCACCGATTATCGAACCCAATGCAGTATTACCAGCCAAAGCACCGACTCCGGCACCTACTGCCGCACCTCCGCCGACTCCGATAGCCGTACCTTTAGCGGTATTGTTCCATGTTCCACAACTCGTAAAAACGACTGCCATACAAAGCAGTAAAACTGATAACAACTTAAAATTTCTCATCTTCTTATTCTTTTATAAACTATATTGTAACTATACAACAGTCTATTAATCGAACATGTTGATGGAATCGCAATATTCAAGTTCTCCCTGTACAATAAAAGTGATATCTTCAGGTGAGAACTTGCCTACACCATCTTTTTGCGCATTCTTTACAACAAACCCGATCAATTCATCTTCATCAATATCAATTTCAGCATTGTCATCGGAATTTTCATCAAGGAAACCCTTCGACTCATAAAATTCATAAATCAGATCCACAATATAATTAATATCGTCATTACTGAATTTTCCTTTCAATTCCTGGGGAAGATAGTTCTGGATAAATGCTACAGAATCATCTTCATCATAAATTAAATCATCTTTGTCACTCATATCTTTTTAATTTTTGGTTGATAGATGCTACAAACATAAACAAAAATATTCGTTATCCATACAGGTATTCAAAAAAATCAATTCGAATCTTAAACAGGTTCCTAATGCATAGCTTTACGAGGACTAACCCTATGTATTAGCCTCCGTAACGCATAGGGTTAAGTTGAACTACCTTTTACCGCTTCTGCAAGCAATTATCACAACATCCGCATCGTGTCCCTTCCATACCGAAATATTCGGAAATAAACTCCTGACGGCAACCGTGAGTCTCAAGATATTCCGCCACCTTTTCAATTCGCATTTCGAAAGCTGCCAAACGATTTTCATAAGATGCAGTCGTAATGACAAGACGGTCCAAAGGGACGCGGATCATCTTAAAAGTGATCCGGGGTTCTTTTCGGGGAGGGACATAATAGAAGCCGACATTTCGCAGATATCCCAGTACTCTCGCCACCATACGCGCTTCCAGTCCGGTTCTTCTTGCCAGCATATCGACACTGACGAAAACTCCGGTAGAAAAAAGCCCTTCATAATTTCGTAAAACCTCAACAGCGACTTTGGCTGCCGGAGAATCGTCACTCAGGAAACGATCCATCATCCAACGAGGTTGGTCATACCGCAGATAAGGTTGTGAATTAGGATAGGGTTCAAAAGTAAGATAGTTCGACAAAGATAAAATTTCAAGAGAAGAACGTAAACGACCTTTATCGAAATGCCAATCTCTCAAAAATTCCGGTTCGTCGAGATAGACCGACACCCCTTCCCCATCACCTTCCGCGATCTGGAAACGGTTGCACAAAGCTTCATAAACCCGTTTGATATATTCGATTGTCGGGAAAGCATTGGAAGGACGCCTTTTTATATCCGTTATGTCCTGCGGTCCCAACAAAGCGACAGCGTAGGCCCGTTTCCCGTCACGACCAGCACGTCCCGCCTCTTGGTAATAAGCCTCCATCGAGTCAGGAAACTCCGTGTGGATCACCACACGCACGTCCCCTTTATCAATCCCCATTCCGAACGCGTTAGTGGCAACCAGCACACGCGTAAATCCTTTTACCCAATCGACCTGCCGCTCTGTCTTCAGAACCGGGTCCAGGCCAGCATGGAAATATTCAGCTGAAATGCCCGCCGCCCGTAATTTTCCGGCGTATTCTTCCACTCCTTTGCGGGTACGGCTGTAGATCACCGCGGAGCCGGGTACGGCAGATAAGATATGACAAATTTCCTTTAATTTATTGTCTGTCTTACGAACTACAAACGAAAGATTCTTCCGCTCGAAAGAGGTCTTGAATATCCTATATCCTTTGCGAAAATGGAGCTGCTCGCAGATATCGGCAACCACGGCTGCCGTGGCTGAAGCTGTTACGGCAATTACCTGAACATGCGGTATGGCATCGCGGATATCCGCAATCAAACGGTAATCCCGGCGAAAATCGTTTCCCCATTGAGAGATACAGTGCGCCTCATCCACAACCAGCAAATTCACTTTACGGGACAACGTCTTCAGCTTCTCCTGAAACAGTTCGGAGGAAATACGTTCAGGAGATATATAAAGGAACTTATAATCTCCCAAGATGCAATTATCCAATTGTTGCAAAATCTCCCAATGCGGCATTTCCGAACTGATAAATGCCGACAAAATCCCTCGCTTTTGCAAATTCTTCACCTGGTCCTTCATCAAAGCGACAAGCGGGCTGATCACAAGGCAAATACCCGGATTCGCCAATGCAGGCACCTGGAAGGTAATGGATTTACCTCCTCCCGTCGGCATAAGCGCCAATGTATCATGCCCGGACAGAATACTGTCTATGACTTCTGCCTGTCCCGGCCGGAACCCGTCATAGCCCCAGTAGTGTTTCAGAACTTGTAATGGATTGTGCATATTCTAATGTTTTCACAAAGATAGGACATCCGAACCAACAAAAAAAGGCCTGCCCCTTTTGAGAGCAAGCCTTTCACATAATTAATATATCAATCAAACCATCTTCGGTCAATTCTTGAAGACCAGGCCCATTCCATCACTGTCGATTGTGATCGGGCGATCTTTATTGACCGTTCCACCCAGCAACTCTTTCGAGAGTTCATTCAAGACATACTTTTGGATGACACGTTTCACAGGACGGGCACCAAACTGCGGGTCGAACCCTTTGTCTGAGATAAACGCCAGAGCTGCATCTGTAAAATCCAAGGCAATACCATTCTGAGCCAGCATCTTCTTCACGCTGTCCAACTGAAGGGTCACGATCTTGCGGATCTCTTCTTCATTGAGCGGAGTAAACATAATAATGTCATCAATACGGTTCAGGAACTCCGGACGGATCGTCTTCTTCAGCAATTCCAACACCTGGACCTTCGTTTCATCGACAACCTTGTCGTGTGTTTCGGGAGTCATCTTCTCGAAGTTTTCACGAATCAAGGACGACCCCATGTTACTGGTCATGATGATGATCGTGTTCTTGAAGTTGACGACACGTCCTTTATTGTCGGTCAAACGTCCGTCATCCAATACCTGCAAAAGGATATTGAAAACATCCGGATGAGCCTTTTCGATCTCATCAAACAGAACGACCGAATAAGGTTTACGGCGGATAGCTTCCGTCAACTGGCCGCCTTCATCATAGCCGACATATCCCGGAGGTGCACCGATCAGACGAGTCGCACTGAACTTCTCCTGATATTCGCTCATATCGATACGCGTCATCATGTTCTCGTCGTCAAACAGATATTCCGCCAACGCTTTGGCCAGCTCTGTCTTACCGACACCTGTCGTACCGAGGAAAATAAATGAACCGATCGGTCGTTTCGGGTCCTGTAATCCGGCACGGCTACGACGCACAGCATCAGCAATAGCACTGATGGCCTCCTCCTGCCCGATCACACGCGTGTGCAATTCAGATTCCAGATGGAGCAATTTCTCCTTTTCGCTCTGCATCATCTTGCTGACAGGAATTCCTGTCCAACGAGATACCACATCGGCGATATCTTCACTGTCCACTTCCTCCTTGATCATGGCGGAAGCACCTTGCATCGTCTTCAGTTTCTCCTGGACTTCCCTGATCTCTTCCTCCTTTTGTTTGATCTTTCCGTAACGGATTTCAGCTACTTTACCGTAGTCGCCTTCACGTTCGGCCTTATCGGCTTCAAACTTCAGGTTTTCGATATCAATCTTATTCTGCTGAATCTTGTTGATCTGCTCTTTTTCGCTTTGCCACTGAGCCTTCTGTTTCGTTTCTTCGTCCTTCAGGTCAGCAATTTCCTTATTGAGCTGTTCCAGCTTTCCTTTATCATTTTCACGCTTGATCGCTTCACGCTCAATTTCCAGTTGCTTGATACGGCGGGAAACCTCGTCGAGAGATTCCGGCACAGAGTCGATCTGCAAACGCAAACGGGCTGCTGCCTCATCCATCAGGTCGATCGCCTTATCGGGCAAGAACCGGTCAGTGATGTATCGTGTAGACAACTGGACGGCTGCAATGATGGCATCATCTTTGATACGGACCTTATGGTGGTTTTCATATTTTTCCTTCAAACCACGCAGGATGGAAATAGCATCCAATTCGTTCGGTTCGTCCACCATAACAATCTGGAAACGACGTTCGAGCGCCTTATCTTTCTCAAAATACTTCTGATATTCATCCAGCGTCGTCGCACCGATCGAACGCAATTCACCACGAGCCAAAGCAGGTTTCAGGATATTGGCGGCATCCATCGCACCTTCGCCCTTACCGGCACCGACCAATGTATGGATCTCATCGATAAAAAGAATGATTTCCCCATCCGATTTAGTCACTTCACCCACTACAGCTTTCAAACGTTCTTCAAATTCGCCCTTATATTTGGCCCCGGCAACCAAAGCTCCCATATCCAAAGAGAAAATCTGTTTCGATTTCAAATTTTCCGGTACGTCACCCCGGACGATACGATGAGCAAGCCCCTCGGCAATCGCCGTCTTACCAACACCCGGTTCACCAATCAAAATCGGGTTGTTTTTCGTACGACGACTCAGGATCTGAAGTACACGGCGAATTTCGTCGTCACGACCGATCACCGGATCCAACTTGCCGCTACGGGCACGTTCGTTCAGATTGATCGCATATTTCCCCAGTGCATCATATGTGTCTTCGGCCGACTGGCTGGTTACTTTATTCCCTTTCCGCAATTCTTCAATCGCCTGGCGTAATTCATTTTCCGTCATACCGGCATCTTTCAGAATTTGAGAAGCAGTGCTCTTTTCCGTGAACAAGGCCAAAATAATCGGCTCCAAAGACACATACTGGTCTCCCATTTTGGATGAATAGCCGATTGCTTTATGCAAAACAGTATTTGCTTCACTTGACAGGTAAGGTTCTCCGCCTGATACCTTCGGTAGCGAACTGATCTGCGCATCCAATACACGATTCAGATTCTGGATATTGACACCCAGTTTCTGGAAGATGAAATTGGTCACACTTTCGCCCGTCATAATGACACCTTTCAGCAAATGTACAGCTTCGATCGCCTGCTGCCCATTCTGAGTAGCAAGTTGCACGGCCTGCTGGACAGCTTCCTGTGCTTTAATTGTAAAATTGTTTAAATTCATATAGTTATACTCCTTTCAATTCTATTTTTATTTCTAAATTCCACAGACATTCCCACAAAACAAGTACCAGAAATAAAATATGTCATTTTGTCATATATTTTAAAACTTCGCATTAAAAGAGCCTGTCGAACAGTCTCGTTTCACGCCGTTTTTTACATGTTTTCGGGAAAAGAACAAGGCGGCTGGGAAAAAGGTTTACTTTTACCTTGTCAAGACGGGGCTTTTCTACTTATAGAATTTCAGGAATATAAATCTAAGAAATATCTTCGGCAATAGTGTATCCTAATTCCCGGTCATCATTCTTATCTTGGAAAAAATAGGCATTCCCTTCAGGAGATTCAATATAATAAAGGTTTGTATAAACAAAATCGGGATTGTCCCGTTTCAAGACCCTGGCCACATTATCAGGGACTTTCGTATCTAAACTGATTTCATACCTTGTCTCTTTCCAAAAATAATAATCAGTTTCAACCTCTCCTCTAAAAGAAACAAATTTAAGGGTGTCGTTATGAAGGACAAAATAATCATAATATCCTCCATTATTCTGATATCCTCTAATTTCAGAACCGTCATATTTCTTATAGATAAAGTCAAAATGAGCCTTCGGCAAATCAACAAACCAGGTAGGGTCATTCGGTGTCCATGTATATACAGCCAAGAACATCCCATCATCATTCAAACCTTTGTGTCAGTCATTTTCCAAATATCACCCACATACCAGATCGAAAATTCATTTTGATCTTTATCCATAAAATCTATTTGAGAAAAATTCGAATATTCCTGATAATTCAGGGAATCCTACAATCGCATTTTTTGATAAAATTCTTCAACAACTTCGACAAAAGCCTCTGGCAACCGTCTCAACACTTCGATTTTCCAATCTTCGGACATTCCATAAAAGGCTTCTGCTATTCCTCCCGTAATGCAGGCCAACGTGTCTGAATCGCCACCGAGAGAAATGGCCAAACGGATTGCAGTTTCAAAATCCGTACTTTCCAAAAAAGCGACAATCGCCTCCGGGACAGTTCCCTGACAACTTGGGTTAAAGCGATAGTCCGGCCGGATCTCGTCACAGGTAAAATTCAAATCATATAAAAAAGTCGTTTCAATGTATTCCCGGATAGCTTGCTTGCTTTTTCCTGTACGAGCCAGATAGATGGCAGCAGCCACAGCTTGAGCCCCTTTGATCCCTTCCGGATGGTTATGGGAAACAGCAGCCGTTTCTTCAGCCACTTGCAATGTTTTTTCCAATGAACCAAAAGCCCACCCAACTGCGCTAACCCGCATAGCCGAACCATTCCCCCAACTGTTATAAGGCTGTGGATTCGTTTCACAAAGCCATTGCCCGAAACGTGCTCCATAGCCTCCCATCGGACACGGAAACTCCCTGCCATAACGATGCATAACTTGCACGAGATTACCTCCATACAATAGCCAGTCAGTCACGGCGACCGTCATAATCGTGTCGTCCGTATAATTGCTTTTCCTGGTAAAGAACGGAAAAACCGTTGTCTTTATATTATCAAACTCATATACGGAACCGATAATATCTCCGGCTATTGCTCCTATCATATTACTCTCATTTTTATTCGGACATAAAAATACAAAACAACCTCCTATATCCCAAACAGAAAGTGAAGTGACTTTCCGGCCTGAAACCTTCCGGCGGCATTGCCCGCATAAATCTCTCCACCCGTGAGCGTCAACTTCTTCACCGGAGCTCCGGTTTTAAAATCCAAGTCTTTGAAATTGATCCAAAAAATATCGGGGCTAAGCGTTGACTCGAAATAATACACTTTATTTTTTTGATCCGCTACCGTACGCCAGCGAGTCGAAGCAATATTGGGCTGTTCAGGGATAGAGATTCCCAAAGGAACCGAAACATTGCGCATCACACTAAAAACTCCGGCAACAGCCTGCCTGAAATTATCGGTTTGCGGTAATGCCTGGATATAAAACGATGCACGGACAAAGCGATCAGAAGCACGGTTTGTCCCGGGTAGCATAACCAAACCGCCAATCTCTTTCCAGTAATCATTCAAAGTCAACTGTTTGTCATAGGTAGGGGAATTTGCCATTATCTGGCATTCTCGTCCCTCATGAATAATCAGATTGCCGTTGATATATTCAAAGATGGCACTATTCCCGGTCGCATCCGAAATCGAGAGGTGCAAAGTCGATTTTGCTCCGTTAGGTAAATCAGGGTCATCGATACGGAAAGTTTCCAGGCTCAATTCATTCACAGCTTCGTCCACCGTCGCAAAATTATCCAAGACATATTGTGTCCAGATGCTCAATCCCATCACCGGACGGCTATCATTCGGACGATGATAAGAGGATTCGGTCAGGAAAAGCAAGTTCGCCACCAGGCCTTTTTCATTCATACCGTCACAAACTCCGATATCATATCCGGCAGTCACGACACTCCCATATTTGGAAGTCCACGTCACCGTATTGTCCGTAATCCCTCCCCGTTTCTCCATTCCCCGAGGGAAAAGGTAAATATTCGATTGCGGATCCTCTTTCCAATCCATCGTCCGCCCTGTCACGATCATATCATCCGGTCCCAGATAGACCGCACGCGTACAGGCTTTGTTTTGCTCTGCAAAAAACATCATGCCTAAAGCTACCACTGAAAAGACGGCTAACTTATTTCTTTTTGCCATAACTATAATTTTAAATATGTCCAAACTATATTTATAACATGGATATGAGAATGATAGTTCCAGTTGTTCAGAACAACTTGTAACAGAATAAAATCAACAATACCCCCTTTTTGCACCATTTTTCTATTTCATCGAAAATTCCGATCCATACTGTTCTTACGTTTTGGCAAGATTAGGATGCCCTATTAATTCAATTTAGATGGGAAAGAGGTGTCATTTTGATAACTGTGCCGAAAGTTCCCTCCTCAGGAAAAAGGAGAAATGATATTTTGGTGAGGTTACCTCACCGAAAATATGTCAATAGAAGAAAATACATTACATTTGTCTTATCATTAAAATAAGTATTAGGAGATGAAAATTATAACATACAATGTAAACGGCCTGCGTGCCGCCGTAGGAAAAGGATTGCCCGAATGGCTGGCACAAGAACAACCTGACGTACTTTGCCTACAGGAAACCAAGTTGCAACCGGACCAATATCCGGCAGAAGCATTTGAAGCGCTCGGCTACAAAGCATGGCTTTTCAGTGCACAGAAAAAAGGCTATAGCGGAGTCGCAATCCTGAGCCGCCGAGAACCGGACCATGTGGAATATGGGATGGGGATCGAAAAGTACGATAACGAGGGGCGTTTCATCCGGGCCGATTTCGGGGATCTGTCGGTGATCAGCGTTTACCACCCTTCGGGTACGAGCGGCGATGAGCGTCAGGCATTCAAGATGGAATGGTTGGAAGATTTCCAGAACTATGTAGTGGAACTACAAAAATCGCGTCCGAAACTGATCTTATGCGGGGACTACAATATCTGCCACGAACCGATTGATATTCATGACCCGGTACGCAATGCGACGAACAGCGGCTTCCTTCCGGAAGAGAGGGAATGGATGACTCGTTTCCTAGATGCCGGCTATATCGACACGTTCCGCCTCCTCAACCCGGACAAACAGGAATATACTTGGTGGAGTTATCGTTTCAGTGCCCGTGCCAAAAACAAGGGCTGGCGTATTGACTATTGCATGGTCAGCGAACCGATGAAAGCACAAGTGGAAAAAGCGTATATTTTAAATGAGGCTGTTCATTCGGATCATTGCCCGGCAGTGATCGAGGTGTCGTAAATCAAATTCCGCACTGCCTCTTGATAATCTGCCAACCGGGAACTTTTCAATATTTTTTTCCGGAGCCGTTTCTCTGCATCCGGCAACAGGTAATCCCAAAGGGTCTTCATCTTGTCGAGTACCTGGTGTTCGCCTCCCTCCAGACGGAAAGAATAGCCCGCTAACAGTAAGGTATGGAAAGCAGACAACTTCTCTATCTTCTCCTGAGCGGTAAGCGGGGTATCGGATATATATTCCGTTGCCAGCCAAGGAGAAGACAGCAGACCACGTCCGATCATGATACCTTTCAAACGGGGAAAACGTCCGGTTAACGAACGAATATCCGGCAAAGTCCGGATGTCTCCATTATAGAAAAGCGGAAGCGTGCATGAATCATAAAATCGGGAAAAGGCACTCAGGTCAGTCTTTCCTTTATATTGCTGCGTACCGATCCTGGGATGCAATGTGAGATGTGTGAGGGGCAATCCGTTCAAAAAAGGAAGAAGCGCTTGCGCCTCCTCAGGAGAATCCCAACCTAACCGCAGTTTGACCGAGAATTGTATCTCTGGGAATTCAAAAATCGTTTCCAACAACACTTTTACCTCATCCGGATAAGGCAGGATACCCGCTCCCCGATGTTGTCGTACCTGCATCGGGAAAGGACAACCCAAATTAATATCAGCACGTCGGTACCCCGATTCACGAAACAAACCGGCAATCCGGCGGAACTCTTCGGGCGAAGCTGCGATCATCTGGGGAACAAGTGAGGCGGATGCGTTTGCTTCCGGTGCAAGATCCCGCAATTCCTTATTACGAAAGCCATCCTTTTCGAGACGGACGAACGGAGTGTAATAGGTATCGACTCCCCCAAATACTCGTGCATGCGCTTCCCTGTAGACCAAGTCGGTATATCCCTGCAAAGGAGCGAGATGAATAGCATATGGGACCATCATTCCGGAAACATTTCAATGAAAAGTGAATGAAGACATGCTTTGGCCGCTTCGAAATCCTGTTCCGCCCCCAACTCTTTTTCAAGCGAGGTGACTCCCTTATCTTTAAAGCCACAAGGATTGATCAGGGAGAAGTAATCCAAGTTCGTATTTATATTCAAGGCAAAGCCGTGCATGGTGACGAAACGGCTACTTTTCACACCGATCGCACAAATCTTACGGGCTTTACCCGGCACATCAGGATCGATCCACACACCTGTAGCTCCCGCGAGCCGTTCCCCTTTAATGCCATAGATAGCTAAAAAGCGGATAATGGTTTCTTCCAGCCTGTCGATATATTGCTTGAGTCCCAACTTCCAGGTATCGAGATCGAAGACCGGATATCCGGTGATTTGTCCGGGACCGTGATACGTGATATCCCCTCCCCGGTTGATATGGTAGAAAGAGACACCCCGCTGCACAAGCAGTTCTTCTGGGATCAGTAGGTTGGTGTCCTTACCACTTTTTCCAATAGTCAGTACCGGCTGATGTTCGCAGAAGAACAACCGGTTTTCCCCGGTCCTGCCTTGCGCTTTCGCTTCCAACAAGGCGTTGAAAGCAGCCGTCTGGCGTTCCAGTGCCTTCTCATATTCGATACGTCCGAGATCGTGATATATAAAATGACTCATATGATTATCGTTCTTATGTAAATATTCTTTTCGAGCAGATATACCGTCGTATCGGATTCCGCCCGGAGCTTCTTACGTTTACGCACTTTCCTGCTACCGGATTCAGGGTCGGAGTCACCACTGTCATACCCCATTTTGATCTTAAGCAGTTTCCCCATCAGCGACATGATCTTCGTCTGCCGTTTCAGCATATAAGGAGAAGGCTTTGCAGAATTGAACTTGCGGGGATTCGGCAAGGTCGCAGCGATCAAAGCCGCTTCCGCCTTTGTCAGTTTATAGGCCGGCTTTTTGAAATGAGCCTGTGCGACTGCTTCAGCACCATAAATACCGTCTCCCATTTCGATCGAGTTCAGATAAACTTCCATGATACGTTCTTTCCCCCAAATCCATTCGATCAGGACGGTGAAATAAGCCTCGATGCCTTTGCGCAAATAAGTCCTTCCGGGCCAGAGAAACACGTTCTTGGCAGTCTGTTGCGAGATAGTGCTCGCACCTCGTACACGTTTGCCTTTTTCGGCATCGGCACGGGCTTTCTGAATCTGTATCATATCGAAACCGTCATGGTCGAGAAAAAGATTGTCTTCCGAAGCCACGACCGCCTGTGCCAATGGCTGGGCAATTTGCTTCAAAGGCATCCATTTGTGTTCTAGTTTGATGGGCTTGCTATCCCGAACCTGTTCGTAGACGCGGATGAACATCAGCGGAGTGTAATAAACAGGTATGAACTTATATGCCACCACAGCCAACAAACTAGAAACAAACAGGAACAGCAACAAGTTCCGGCTTCCTATCAGTATTTTTTTCAGTATGCGCATCGATTCTTGTCTTTTCGAACGGCAAACTTACGGATTTATTTCCAATATTGTTCCATCTGCTCTAGTGTCCTACCCTTTGTTTCGGGAACGAATTTCCAGATAAATAGGGCAGCCAGAACTCCCATGACACCATAAACCCAGTAGGCCATGCCATGATTGAACGTATCGGTCAGATACTGGTTCTTATCGAGCATCGGGAAAGTCCAGGAGACAAGGAAATTGGCAATCCACTGCCCGGCAACGGCAATACTCATAACAGTCGAACGGATCGTATTCGGGAAAATCTCTGCCAGCAATACCCAACAGACCGGCCCCCACGACATCGCGAAACCAGCCGTGTACACCAACATGCAAACCAACGAGCCGATACCGACGGAGTGCGTATAGAAAGTCGTCCCCAAGATCATCATCGAAACGGCCATGACCAATGCCCCGATAATCATAAGCGGACGGCGTCCGAACCGGTCGACCGTAAAGATAGCCAGTACGGTAAAAGAGAGGTTCACAGCTCCTACCACGATCTGCTGCAACAAAGCGGCATCGGTGGCGGCCCCCATTGTCTTAAATATCTCCGGCGCATAATACAACACGACATTGATCCCGACAAACTGCTGGAAACCGGACAGAAGGACACCGACAAATATGATCAGTATACCGAACGAACGCACCGGAAAGATCAAAGACACAAAAAAACTACCGATCAAAGCGATCTCCAAAGCACTCGTATTACCAGCCAATTCCAACGCTCCGTACAAAAGCAGAAACAGCACCAGCCACATCCCCATAAATAAGAAGTAAGGACGCATGGAAGGTTCCTGTTTCCTGAAACTTTCTTTTATTTCAACCAGTTCGGGTGCCGCTTTTTCTTTTCCCATCAAGCGATCCAGTACGGACAGCGCCTTATCTGTTTTACCGCGCATCACCAAATAACGGGGCGTTTCCGGCACAAACATCAGAAGGACCAGAAAAAGTAAAGCCGGGACGATCTCGGACGCGAACATCCAACGCCAGCCGATCGTATGCAACCAGACGGCATCTCCCTGCAACGCGATACTGTAATTCACAAAATAGACGACAAGCATACCGAAAATAATCGCGAACTGATTCCATGACACCAGATTTCCTCGTTTCTCCGCCGGGGCCATCTCGGCAATATACATCGGGGAAACCATAGAAGCCAAACCGACTCCTACTCCTCCGACAATCCGGTAAAACACAAAAAGGTACATGAATGTGTGATCTCCGCTACCAGGCATCCCGACAAACAGTTCCGGCCATGCCGAACCGATTGCCGACAGCAAAAACAGGATGGCAGCCAACACAAGCGTAGGTTTCCGTCCATACCGCTGGCTGATCCAACCGGCAAAAGAAGCACCTAAGATACAACCGATCAGGGCACTGCTTACAACGAATCCTTCAAGCGCATTTGCCTGATCCAATGGTAGCCCGAAAGGTTCGATAAAGAATTTACGCAGCGATTCAACCGTCCCGGATATCACCGCTGTATCATATCCGAATAATAATCCCCCCAATGTCGCCACGAGGGTAATTCCAAAAATGTAATAGTTGTTGTTTTTCACGATAGAGATTCATATAGGTAAATAATGTTTTATCCGTTACTTTTGGTTTGATTCAAAAGTAACGGATAAAACATTATTTATATGTTATTAAATGTACTGGTTGATAATCATCTCATACAATTCCTGTTTCCCGCTGATCTGCTTCGGTTCGCCAGAGGCAAGAGCGATTGTACGCAGGTCTTCGAGGAGAAGTTTACCTTCTTCGAACTTCCTACCGTCACCCTGGTCGAAACTGGCGTAACGTTCGGCACGCATTTTCTTGTAATCGGAATGTTCCAGGATATCGGCAGCGGCCATCAAGGCACGGGCAAAAGAATCCATACCGCTGATATGAGCCAGGAAGATATCATCCAGATCGGTCGAGTTACGACGTGTCTTGGCATCAAAGTTCGTGCCTCCGGTAGTCAAGCCGCCTGCTTCGAGGATAACCAGCCAAGCCTGTGTCAGTTCGTAGATGTCAACCGGGAACTGGTCTGTATCCCAACCATTCTGATAATCACCGCGATTGGCATCGATACTGCACAGCATACCGGCATCGGCGGCAGCCTGAAGTTCATGTTCGAATGTATGTCCGGCTAATGTAGCATGGTTCACTTCGATATTAATGGCAAAATCCTTGTCGAGACCATAATGGCGCAGGAAGCCGATAACCGTTTCCGTATCCACGTCATACTGATGTTTTGTCGGTTCCATCGGTTTAGGCTCTACCAGGAAAGTACCTTTGAACCCGTTCTTGCGGGCATAATCACGTGCCATCGTCAGCATCATGGCAAGATGTTCCTTTTCGCGTTTCATGTTGGTGTTCAACAAGCTCATATATCCTTCACGTCCGCCCCAGAACACATAGTTTTCGCCACCCAAGGCAATACAAGCATCGATCGCGTTTTTGATCTGCGTGCCGGCACAAGCCACAGCAGGGAAATAAGGATTTGTAGCCGCCCCGTTCATATAACGTTTATGCCCGAACACATTGGCGGTAGACCACAACAGCTTCTTCCCTGTCGCTTCCTGATGCTGTTTGGCATATTCAACCATCGTATGCAGGTCTTTTTCAAATTCGGCCAACGTCGGTGCTTCATCTACGACATCCACATCGTGGAAACAATAGTAAGGTATGTTACATTTCGTCATAAATTCGAAAGCGGCATCCATCTTATACTTGGCACGGGAAATACGGTCTGCGCCCGCATTCCAAGGAAATGTCTTCGTTCCGCCACCGAACTGGTCGGCTCCCTCCGCACATAATGTATGCCAATAGGCCATAGCGAAACGCAGGTGGTCTTTCAGAGTTTTACCCATTACGACCTTGTTTTCATCATAATAATGAAAAGCCATCGGATTTTTTGACTCGCGTCCTTCAAATTCTATTTTTCCAATTCCCGGAAAAAATTCTTTTTCACCTTTAAAGTAATTCATGATAATAAGTATTTTATTGATTATACAATGCTTTCGTTTATTACGCCAATGCTTTCTCCAACCGTTCTTTCCAGACCTCGAAAGCCCCGCAGTATTTATCCGCTTTCAGTCCGTCCGGCTCTATCACATTGATCTTTTTCAGGGAAGCAAACGCCTCTTCCGCCGACGCATAGATGCCGGCCCCGATACCGGCGCCTTTGGCAGCCCCGACAGCCCCGTTCGTATCGTAAAGTTCGATCACCGTTCCTGTCACACCAGCCAACGCATCCCGGAAAATAGGGCTTAGGAACAGATTGGCATTACCGGCACGGATCACCCCGATATCGATCCCCATCTCATTCATGATATCCATGCCATATTTGAAAGAGAAGACGATCCCTTCCTGTGCGGCACGAGCGATATGAGCTTTATTATGAATGTTGAAATTCAGCCCGTGAATGGAGCAATCCACCTGCTTGTTCTGTAACATACGCTCCGCACCGTTCCCGAAAGGCAGAATCGAGAGGCCCTCCGAACCGATCGGAACAGTCGCCGCCAGCTCGTTCAAAGCAGGATAGCTTATACCTGCCGGGGCCACATTCCGCTTCACCCATGAATTGAGGATTCCCACACCGTTAATACACAGCAGGACACCCAAGCGCGTCCGGTCGGCCGAATGATTCACATGCGCAAACGTGTTCACCCGGGACAGCGTGTCGTAGTTCACCTTGCCGTTCACACCGTACACGACCCCCGACGTACCGCCCGTAGCGGCTATCTCGCCCGGATTCAGGACATTTAGCGACAACGCATTGTTGGGTTGGTCACCGGCCCGATAGGTAACCGGCGTACCCTTCTTCAAACCCAACTCCGAAGCGACCGATCCGAGCAATTCCCCCTGCACACCGAAAGTCGGACGGATATCCGGAACCAGTTCCTTGCTGAACCCGAAATAGTCCATCAGATCTTCAGAAACGCTGTTATTCCGGAAATCCCAGAAAATTCCTTCCGAAAGGCCTGAAACAGTCGTGACAATATCGCCCGTCATGCGCATGGCAATAAAGTCGCCAGGCAACATGAATTTATGCACCTGTCCGAATATCTGCGGTTCATACTCTTTTACCCATGCCAATTTGGAAGCCGTAAAGTTTCCGGGAGAATTCAAAAGATGTGCCAGGCATTGCTTTTCGCCGATCGACTTGAAAGCGCGATCCCCATAAGACACCGCACGACTGTCGCACCAGATCACCGACGGACGCAGCACCTGCATCTTCCTGTCCACCAATACGAGCCCATGCATCTGGTACGAGATGCCGATCGCATCTATCTCCGTTCCCTTGATGCCCGCCTTCGCGATCGCACCCTTTATCGCTTCTTTCAGATACATCCACCAGTCATCCGGATTCTGCTCCGCCCATCCGGGACGCACGGCTTTGATCGCCGCCTCTTCTTTCGGATAAAAATCAGAGGCAAGCGTCAACCCCGTATCTTTATCGACAATAGAAGCCTTCACCGAAGAACTTCCAATATCACAACCTAATAAACACATACTATATCATATCTTATTAAACTTCGAATGCAACTTGTTATATTTCACCTTATCGAACCGGTAATAGCGGGCTGCCCGATGATTCACTCCCGTTTCCACTTCATCCGTCTGCACGACATATTCCATCGCCGTCATCTTTTTATGGAAATTGCGTACATCTATCGTCTTATTATAAATGATCTCAAAAATGCGCCGCAACTGATAGGCCGTAAACTTTGACGGAAGATAATCGAAAACGATACCCGGTTCGACATCCACCCACCGCCGTATCTCTTCGCCGGCAGCTTCAACAATTTCCTTATGGTCGAATGGCAGATGTGGCAATTCATTTATAGGTGCCCAGATAAGGGTATCGGACATCTCCCCCATCGTCATTTTCTTCCCGAACTTACACAACGCCAGATAAGCGACCGTCACGATTCGTGTGATTTTCATTTTGGAAGCATTTTCCAGCCATTGCACATCCTCTTTATTCTTGGTACGGGCAGGAGAGCCGAAACTGCGGAACTGTTTCAAGGCTACACGTTTCAGACCTGTCGCTTCGTTCAAGACACGATAAGCGGCCGTATCCAGATCTTCACTCTCATAAATCAGGCTTCCCGGCAATTTGTAGTGTTTCTCGTTACTACCGGCAACTTGTCTTTCGACGAGCAACACGCACAGTTTATCTTCGTTTGTCCCAAGCAATACGCAATCGACCGAAACGTGCGGATAAAACATTTCATGCTTATTTTCCTGTGTTTCCATAATATCCCAATAAAGATTCTCCGCAAATATAAGGTTAAAACGACATACGACATAATGTAATTCGAACAATATCTACTCAAAAGGCTAAAAAGCCCGTTATTTAACATACATTATCACTCACAGAAAAAGGAACTGTATCAAACCTGAATTTTAATGCGATTATCCGGAAAGGGAAGAAACTTCTAACATTTATTTAATACATTTGTTATTAAAAAAAGACGTACTATGGATATCAAACATCTACAGTTCTCATTCCGAATGTACTGGGCGAATATGAAGGGCTTGCTGAACATGGTGGCCGAAGGGATCATACTCGTCGCCTCTCTCGCCTCCCTCTTCATCCTGGTCTATCAGTTCGGATTCAAATATTCGGCCCATGTCACCCATATGTTGGAAACCAGCCGGGTTTATCTCCTGCTGGCTTTCTTTACCGGGATATCGCTCCGGTATATTTTGAAATTCAAAGAGATCATACAAGAGAAAATGTTATACCTGGATATCGGCATTTATTTTTTCCTCTTTGCCGTGCTATCGGGCAAAGTATTCTTCAAAGAAGCCATCCACCAGTCGCTGCCCTACCTCGGTTTCCTCACGGAACCGCTGTTCGTTTATTTCCTCCTGCTGTTGCTGAGCGCCATCCATTTGTCGCGGCAGACATTCACGCTGTTACAAAGCCATATCAAGCCGTCCCTCCTGTTCCTGCTGAGTTTCGTGTTCGTCATCCTTGTCGGTTCGGGATTGCTGATGTTGCCAAACGCCACGGTGCACGGGATTCATTTCGTAGATGCCCTGTTCATCTCGACCACCTCCGTCTGTGTGACCGGACTGACGACAGTCGATGTGGCAACGACATTCACGCATACAGGACATATCATCATCATGTTTCTTATCCAGATCGGCGGTATAGGAGTCATGACCTTCACCAGCTTTTTTGCCCTTTCTTTCATGGGGCATTCATCTTTCACCAGCAAGCTCGTTCTGAAAGACATGCTGAACGAAGACCGGGTGAACGGGCTGTTCCGGGTGATCCTTAACATCCTGTTCGTGACACTGTTTATCGAAGGCGTAGGGGCCTACCTGATTTATCTGGATATAAAGGGAGGGCTGCCGGGAGGCACGCAGGAAGAAGTGTTCTACGCTGTGTTTCATGCCATTTCGGCTTTCTGCAATGCTGGGATCTCGACGCTGAGCGGAAACATGTATGACCCGCTGGTCGCCCAAAAATACAACCTGCATGTCTGGATCGCCCTGCTCATCGTATTCGGCGGGCTAGGTTTCCCGATTGTTTTCAACTACCTGAAGCTGTTACGACATCTGCTTGTCAATACATTCAAGATCGTAATCGGACAGCAGAAGCATTATATCCATACCCCCAGAATTATCAATATCAACACGTACATCGTGATGATCAGCACGTTGGTATTGCTTGCCGGCGGTACATTTTTCTACTATCTGCTGGAAATGGACAATACGCTCGCCGGATTGCCGTTCAGAGGGCAGCTTGCCAATGCATTCCTGGGAGCCGTCACCCCGCGTACGGCCGGATTCTGCGTCGCGGATATGGGGACGCTGGCCACCGGGACGCTCATGCTGACGCTGATCCTGATGATAATAGGCGCCGCTCCCATGTCTACCGGCGGCGGTTTGAAAGTAACGACCGTCTGTGTCGCCCTGCTGACCGCGCACAACGCCGCCCGTGGGAAAGAGAATGTGGAAATCCGCAAACGTGAAATATCACCGGAAACCATACGCAGAGCTTTCGCCACAATCGTTTTCTATTTCTGCTGGCTGGGGGCGGCCGTCTGGATATTGTCCATTACCGAAAAAGACGTATCGGTCTTCACCTTGACCTTCGAAGTCGTGTCGGCACTCAGCACGGTAGGGTTAAGTTTGAACTTCAGCCCGTTACTGAGCATTTCGGGAAAACTGGTCATCATCTTCACCATGCTGGTCGGACGTATCGGCATACTGGCCTTCTTTATCAGTTTCTACAAGGAATACAAAAAGAAGAATTACACCTATCCACAGGAAAATATATTAATGTAACATAAAGAATACAATATGAAATATTTAGTAATCGGATTAGGAAACCTGGGACGCGCCATCGCCGAAAGCCTGACACGCATCGGCAATGAAGTGATCGGCGTAGATATCAACCCGCACAAGACCGAAGCGGTCAAACACACCATATCCGGAGCAATCAGCCTCGACACGACGGACAAAGACGCCTTGAACACGCTACCACTGAACGAGATGGATGCCATCTTCGTCACCTTCGGCAAGGACTTCGGGACCTCCATACAGACTGTAGCCCTGCTAAAGAACTTAGATGTGAACAAACTGATCGTACGAGGGATTTCTCCCATCCACGAGGCAGTGATCCGTTCGATCGGTGTAGCGGAGATCATCACTCCGGAAGATGATTTCGCCGGTATGTACGCATCCCAATCCTTACTTGGGGAACTCTTCAAACAATGGTACAGAGTGACGGACACACACCATCTCTACAAGATAAAAGCACCTGTCACCTTTGTCGGACAGACCCTGCAGACCATAGACATAGAAGAGAATTTCGGAGTGCGCCTTGTCGGCATCGAACGCCCCAAGACAGAACGCAACCTGATCGGGTTAAAACAAACCCAATACTCCGTCATCGACAAAATCACCGGAGACCTGAGAGTCGAAGAAGGTGATCTGCTCATCCTTTTCGGCAAGATGGAAGTGTTGCACAGGCTGGCAGATATCTGACGCCGGTTTATTCTTTCTGAGGTATCTTGGAAACCAAAACCTTATCTATACGGGCGCCGTCCATATCGACGATCTCGAATTCGAAGTTCAACCAGCTCAATTTCTCACCGGTCTTCGGAACCCGTTCCAGAATCTCCAGGATCAGGCCGCTGAGCGTATTATAGTCATGCTCGGCATACAAATCTTCCATGTCGAAATATTCAAGGAAGTCATAGAAGTTGTACTGCCCGTCCACCAGCCAGGTCCCGTCGGACCACTCGACGATCTCGGCCTCTTCCCCCACATCGGGAACCTGCCCGATCAGACCTTCCATGATATCTTTCAAGGTGACGATCCCCTGGATGCCTCCGAACTCGTCCGTGACGATGCCATATTTCACACGTGCCTGCTTGAACTGTTCCAACGCATTATACACACTCTGGTTTTCCGGCATAAACTCCGCCGGACGAATCACCTGCGACAAAGAGAAATCCGGCTCGTCGATACGGCCGAACAAGTCTTTCAGATAGACGACGCCTTTGATATCGTCAAATTTTCCGGCAGCAACCGGATAGATGTTGAAAAGATTTTCCTGGACTTTCTCGCGTATCTGCTCGATACTGTCCGTCAGGTCCAACCAGACAAGCTCGCTGCGGTGTGTCATGATAGAACCGACATTACGGTCGCCCAGATTGAACACGCGTTCCACGATGTCCTGCTCGACTTCCTGCACTTCGCCGACATCAAAGCCTTCTTTGACAATCGCCTTGATCTCCTCCTCCGTCACCTTGTTTTCTTCAGTCGCATCGGTTCCGATCAGTCTGACGGTCAACGCCGTACTCTTGGATAACAGCCACACGAAAGGCGAGGCGACCAGCGAAAGGAAATTCATCGGTTTGGCAACGAGCATCGACACACGCTCAGCATAGCCCATACCGATACGTTTGGGGACCAGCTCGCCCATAATCAACGTCAGATAAGTGACGATCACGACAATAGTGGTTTTGGAAACCCCCAACGCATAAGGTTCCAGAAAAGGAATGCGGCGGACATGCTCGGCCAGGTCATAGGCAAAAGCCTCGCCCGAATACAAACCGGTCAGAATACCGATAAGCGTAATCCCGATCTGGATGGTAGAGAGAAACCGGTCCGGTTCGTTTGCCAGCTTCAAAGCAGTCTTGGCAGATTTGTTACCACGTTTTGCTTCCAGCTCAAGACGAGCCTTACGAGCTGACACCAAAGCAATTTCCGACATAGAAAGAAGGCCGTTCAATAAGATAAGACCGATAATAATAAATATTTCCATTTGCTATATACACAGCGATTGATTAGAGAGGCGAAGATATGAATTATTCGAACTCTCACATCTAACAAGATGAAAATAAATCTAATTAATATATAAAAAAAGCCATTCTATCTTCGCAGACAGAACGGCTTCATGTGTCGATAAGTTTCACTAACTCTTATTTAAAATTTTATTAGAAAACAGTATCGGGAGATAGATACATACTTACTCGATTACCTCGCCCTTCTCATTCAGAACAACCGTCTGTTCCTTCTGATCTTTGTCGACAAGGACGACTTTATACTTCTTAGCACCGTCGGCACCGGCAACATAGGCTTCCTTCACCGTACTGCCCTCGTAAGACTTGGCGATTGCATCCTGCACGGCCTGGGGAAGTTCCTTTACCTCGATTTTCACGAAATCGTCCTGCATTACGTTTTCGACTGATACCTGTACAGCTGATGCCTGTACACCTTGTGATGCGAATGCCACACATGCTACTACCGCTACCATTAAAACAATCTTTTTCATGACTCTAACAATTAAAAGTTAATACCTAAGTGATTACTAAAACCTTTATTCAATCTGATCAAACAAGTACAAGGATCGTACCACAACAGCATGCCAAAAACATGATAAAGTGTCCCAGAGCTTACAAAATAAGGGATAGAAAAAGAGCAAACCATCGGATGCCCAACCATAAAACATGGGAAAAGTGTAGAAGTCCGTGTATTTTTTCTACAATAAATGTGGCACACCTCTTCCAATCTCCATTTTAATTGTTAATTTAGCCACATCATTAATGAAATCTAATAAAATATGAATTTAAGTGATCCCAAAGATTGTCTGTATTGCCAGAACAATCAGACTTTACACGAGCTGATGATCGAAATCGCTCCTCTCTCGGTATCCAGACTGTTCCTGTTCAAGGAACAAACGTATCGCGGGCGTTGCCTGGTTGCCTACAAAGACCATGTACACGACTTGAACATGCTCAGCGACGAAGAACGGAACGCATTCATGGCCGATGTCGTACGGGTGACCCGCGCGATGCAGAAAGTATTCAATCCACAAAAGATCAATTACGGCGCTTATTCGGACAAACTGTCGCACCTTCATTTCCACCTGGCCCCGAAATATGAAGGAGGCCCTGACTTCGGCGGAACATTTACCATGAACCCGCAAAAAGTATACTTGACGGATGCGGAATATCAGGATATGGTTGAAAAGATCAAAGAGGCGTTATAAGGTAGGCACAGAAGTTGCAAAAGTGGACGCGGAAGATTTCCGGACATAACATATAGGAAGGTGTGTCAAAATCTCCTTGTCCCCGCACTTGATGCGGGGATGCAAAAGGACAGACCTTATCAATCAGATTTTTATAGGGCTGGTTTTAATGCGATCCCGCGTCAAGCGCGGGAACAGGATGGTTTCGACACACCTCTTACTCTATTAATGCTTCCGTGTCTGCTTACTTTACAAACGAAGACTTCAGCAGGTAATCGGCACTTTTCTTCACGCCTTCGAACTGATGTCCGCTGCCTGTACCTTCCATTTCAACGAAATAGTCCTTATGGCCGTTTGCATAGAAATGCTTGAATATCTGCTCGAAGTTCATCATGCCGGAATCCCCCAGGACATAGCGGTCTTTGATATGGAGCACTTTGATACGGTCTGCATATTTCGTGATATACTCGACCGGGTCCTGCTGGCCCATCACGGCCCAGTAAACGTCCATCTCAAAGAAAACCAATGACGGGTCCGTATTCGCCAGGAAGATGTCATACACTTTTTCGCCTTTGTTATGGCGTCCGAACTTCATTTCCGTGCCGCCGGGAACCACCTTGGCAAATTCCATGTCGTGATTGTGGTAACCGAACGGTATGCCGGCCGCTTTCACGATCTTTCCGGCTTCGTTGAAGACTTCACAAACAAATTTCGTTTCTTCCACGTTACGGGTACTGGGCTGGCCGGGCTGCACCAGATATTTCACTCCTAACTTGGCATGGTCGTCAGCCGTCTTCTTCCAGTATTCCTTTATTGTATTCAGGTTGTCTTTCGTGTATTCGCGAACAGGAGGATTCACATGCGAACTCAGAATCGTAATGCCGGCATCATTCGCCATCTTCTTGAAGTCCATCAATTCGATATCACGGATCTTGCCTTTCCCATAACCGGCAAGTTCGATGGTCTGATACCCCATCTTTTTCAACTTCTTCATTCCTCCCGGAACATCCTTGTAGAGCTCGTCGCCTAAAGAATAGATTTGTAAACCGATGTTCTTGGCCGCCGTCGCTTCGAAAGCGGCAGATGTCGCAGGCTGCGCTGCAACGGCATTCCCTACCTTACCGGCCATCAGGCCACCCAACGTAAACAGGGACGCGTTTTTCAAAAAGTTTCTTCTATTGATCATGGTCTATTAAATTTAGATTGCTCCAAAGGTATGATTTTATTCTGGAAATCATACAAAAAGCCGTTTGAAAAAAAATCAAACGGCTTCCTGTTCTTTCTTCTGCACCTCAGATAAACTCGTTCACCGACGAGACGATGCTTCCGTCGAACAGATTGATGATCCGGTGGGCGAAACTGGCATCGTGCTTGGAGTGAGTCACCATGACGATCGTGGTCCCTTCCCGGTTCAGTTCGGTGAGCAATTGCATCACTTCGGCTCCGTTCTTCGAGTCCAGGTTACCGGTCGGCTCATCGGCGAGGATGATCTTCGGATTCGAAACGACAGCACGTGCGATGGCCACACGCTGCTGCTGTCCTCCGGAAAGCTGCTGCGGGAAATGGCCCGCGCGGTGGCTGATGTTCATCCTTTTCAGGATATCGTTCACCATCTGCTTACGCTCGCCGGCTTTTACTTTCAGGTAGGTAAGCGGGAGTTCCACGTTTTCGAACACGTTCAGTTCGTCGATCAGGTTGAAACTCTGGAACACGAAACCGATGTTGCCTTTGCGGACCTGCGTACGCTCCTTCTCCTTGAGATGCCCGACTTCCTTGCCTGCCAGGTAATAATCGCCCGAAGTCGGATTGTCCAGCAGCCCCAAGATATTCAGCAATGTAGATTTGCCACATCCGGAAGGTCCCATGATAGCCACAAACTCGCCATCTTTCACTTCCAGGGAAACATTATTCAATGCAATCGTCTCCACCTCTTCCGTACGGAAAAACTTACTTAAACCTTCGATCTTTATCATGACTTTCTGAATTATGTTTTTTTGATTTTATTCTGATTTTATGTTCTTTACCGGATTTTCGTTAGCGACATGCCAGTTCTGGTACGTCACCGTCATAAACGTGATCACGCCTACGGCCAGGAAAGCCAGCGGCAACACCCACCAATACATCGGCGTACGGTAGGCGAAATTCTCCAGCCAACGGTGTACGCCGTACCAGGCGACCGGAGCACCGAAGACGAAGCATATCAGCAAAATCCAGAAGTAGCTCACATTGAACATATACAAGATTTCTCCCGTCGTCGATCCCAACACCTTGCGCACGGCGATCTCTTTCCGCTTGTATTCGCTTTCGAACACGACAAGGCCGAACACGCCCACAATCGAGATAAAGATAGCGACAAGGCTGAACAAGGTGATCAAAGAACCGATCTTCAATTCCTTTTCGTAGGTATGCTGTAAAACCTCGTCATAGAAACGGACCACAAAAGGATACTCCGAATCGAACTTTTCCAGCGACTCGCGCACATGCTCCATTCCGGAGCGAAGGTCGCTTCCCGCCTTGAACTTCACATAGGCGGTATTATAATAGTTGCCTTCCTGCCCCCACTGGTATTTGCCCCAAAGATAGAAAGCCATCGGGGTAACTTCCTGGCGGAATGAGGCGAACTTGATATCCGGGATAAAACCGACGATCTCGTCACCGTCGATCTTTTCGTTCAACTTCAATTCGTACTGCGCCTTCGCCTTTTCGTTGAATATATAGCAACCCGTCTCCTTCTGATCGTCTTCCGGACGGAAATCACGGCCTTCCTTGACCTCTATCCCCATCACTTTCAGGAAAGAAGAAGAAACAGGAAGACACTGGAAATTGATATTATTGCCATTATAGTCACGCCCCCATCCCATGTACTGGTCCTGGCTCGAAAGCAGGAATTGGGAATAGGTCACATCCTCCACGCCGGAGAACGATTTCAACCGGTCCGTGAAAGCATCCCGGTTCTTATTGATATTATCATTCAGGTGCACGATAATCATCTCCTCCTTGTCATATCCCAACGGCGCATTCTGCATATAATGATTTTGCAGGTACATAAACAAAGAGCCGATAATCAGGATGAAAGAAGCCACAAACTGGACCCCCACCAGCACGCTCCTCATCCGGCGCCCGGCAAGCGAGAGGCCGAAACTTCCTTTCAACACCAATGCCGGCGGGAAAGAGGTGACATAGTAGGAAGGATAAAGGCCGGCCAGCACTCCCACGATCGCCGCGATCACGGCCGTGCCGGCAATGATCATCGGCTGCGCCCCGAACGAGATGTCGGCATCCACCAGCGAGACTACCGGTGTTTTGGGGATTATGTATAAGAAAAGAAGCGAAAGCAGATAAGCAAACAGACTGACGCAGACCGCCTCTACCAACAAACTTCCACGCAACGTACGGTCGGAACTGCCCAACACCTTCTGCGTGTTGATGCTCTTGATGCGCATAGGAGTCAGCGCCGTGCTGAAATTGGTAAAATTGATACCGGCGATAATAAGGATGACAAAAGCGATGGAGAAAAGTACCAGCAACGTCTGGCGGCTCGCTTTCGGCATCGAATCGAAATCCACGTTATTCAGGAAATGGACATCCGGCAAAGAGGTCAGGCGGAGATCCAAGCTATTCTCCTCCCCCCATTCGAACTCATTGCCGAAGGCTTCCTTCGCATTAAAATTACGCTTGAAATTGTCCAGCACCTCAGCCTTATCCATCCCCTCGCCCAGACGGACAAAGAAAAAATAATTCCAGTTTCCCCAGTTATCATAGTTTTCCTTCGGACTCATCGACGTGTACATGACGTTCTTCAAAGCAGAGTTACGGGGAAAATCCTTATATACGCCTTTCACGATTTTCGCATCTTCCATAGGATTGGCAGAGATCAACTGCTTGCCTACCGCCGATTCGTCACCGAAGATCTTTCTCGCCATGCTTTCCGGAAGGACTACGCTGTTGGGCTCATCCAAAGAGCGCTCGCTTCCTTCGAGCATATCGAAACGGAACACTTCCAAGACTCCGGGAGTCACGTTCCACGCATCTTCCTTGTAGCTCGTCCGCTGTCCGCCATCCTCTATATAGAAAAAACGGCTATCGGTCCAAGCACTCAAAAGGCATCCTTCCTCTATAAGAGGCGAAGACCCGGTAAACGCCCGCGCGAACGGACGGCAGATAATGGCTTGCGACCCTTTGCTTCCGTGCACGATATCCACCCGGAAGATAGCATCGGCGTTCCGGTGGCTGCGGTCGAACGTATAATCATAATTCACCTGCATCATAATGAGCATAAACGCCACAAAAGCAATGCTCAACCCCAGCACATTCAAAACAGAAGCCGTCTTGAACCGGCGGAGCACACTAAAGAAATTTCGCAAAATCGTTTTCATATCCAACTGTTTTGCTTCAATAATAACAAAAAATATGCCAAATAGCATAACAAGCAAATAATCAATAAAATATACATCCTACAGTTCGAACAGACTGTCTAATAATTAGACACCACTGTCTATTTTCTTGACACTTCCTCTTCCAATCCCGCATACTCCTCCCTGGCGTCGAAGCAAGGGCAGGCCTTGCGGATGTAAGGACTCAGTTGGCAATGTCCCACTATCTTCGCCTCCGGATAGTCCCGCCGGAGCTGGCGGAGCAGGTCGAGCAGCGAACATTTCTGGGCGTAGGTACGGGTGTCGGAAGGGGTTCCCGCCTCATCGAGGCCGCCTTCATAACAGATGCCGATGCTCCGGTCGTTCCACCCGGCTGCATGTGCGCCGATCTGGTTGACGGGACGGCAACGGTGGAGATAGCCGTCGCGGGTGATATAGAAATGATAGCCGATATCGGCAAATCCTCTCGCCTTGTGTGAAGCCCGCAAGGCCTCCACCGGGAAATCGCGGTCATAGCGCGTCGCGCTGCAATGAATTATCAGGAGGCGTACCTCCCGATAATTCTGATAGAAACATCCCGCCGTCATAACGAGCAGGCGCTTATGCCGAGCGCACCGGCAATGGCACTGGCTACGGCGATGATCACTTTGAGGAGCACTCCCCAGACAGATTTCTTTTCGTTTTTTTGTTCCATGATGAGATTTATGATTTATGATTTGAAAAGCATGGGGCAGGGTCCCGCCCTACGCTTTTCTCTTGCTTTTAATTGTCAATTATCAATTGCTTAAAGTTCTCCCGGCCGGTCATCTTCGCCTCCGCTCCCGCCTCCTTCGTTCGGTTTCTTCGACAGGTCGACCGTCGTCTCGCCTGCTTTCTCGGCACGGAGTACGGCACGTACGGATGCACGGCTGGGTACGGGATTGAAACTCATACCGTTGAAGATCTTTTTCAGATCGTCGCCGGGAACGAACTGGATATTGACTCCGGTGATATTGGTGGCAGTAAACACCTCCGCGCTATCGGCTCCCCGGCTGGTCGCCTGCAAACGGAACTTGCCCAACTCGCCGAAATCAACCTGCTCCCCGTCGCGCAGGGCCTCGATCATATTCTCGACCACACTGATCAATACCGCTGAAACATCCGCACGACTCACGGTCGTCTGGGCCGCGACACGTTGCGAAAGCCCTTTCAACGTAAGCTCCTTGCTGACCTGCGAACGGGCGTAGGCTTTCTTCGGATCGTCCGGCTTACGCGGATTGCCCAACAAAACAATACTGTAATTTAATGGCATAACCTTACTTTTTTTAAATGAATACTTCTCTGCTATTAATCTCTGAGACAAAGATACGGCAGGCGCAAAAGGCGATCGGGAGACAGGATGAGACAGTGTGAGCCAACCATGAATAAGGTTAGATATATAACCGATTCATGAGCAGAAACACTTCCGTATCCCAGATTTTTTCCGTATCTTTATAACCATACAATCAAACAGAAAAATCATGAAAATCCGTCCCTACAGCAAGAGCGAACTGGCACAGGCCTATGCACCGGAGATCACCTCCCAGGCCGCACTGAACCGGCTCGCCGCCTGGATACGCCTGAACCGCCCGCTCACGGAAGCGTTGCGACAGACCGGCTACTACACGAAACAACGGCTCTTCACCTCCCGACAGGTGGCACTGATTTTCGAATATCTGGGAGAACCATAGGATGACTCCATGACACGCGGGGAACGCCACGCCTACGAAGAGCACCTCACCAACGTCGTGATCCTGGAAGACGCCATCGAGAATGCCAAGTGGGAAGGGCTCACAGAAGGAAAGGCAGAAGGCCTCGCAGAAGGTCTCGCAAAAGGTGAAGCGAAAGCCTTGCACCAGACCGCCGCCAACATGAAGCGGATGGGCATGGATGCCGCCGCCATTTCAAGCTGCACGGGGCTGACGGCCGAAGAGATCGGGAAGCTATAACCCTGCCACACCGCCCGGCATTCCCATGATTGCCGCCCGGCATTTGCAGGAATGCGGGCCGACGTTTGCAGGAACGCGGGCCGGCAATCATGGAAATGCCGGAAGACGGACCTTGCGGGATTTGACACAATTGGCACATTTGACATCGGTTTGCTAAACTATATATAGGTAATAATATATATTCAGGTATATATATACCTATGTAGGTATATTAAATAATTAATTATTTATCTCGCGTATATATATTTCTACAACCCTATGTCAAATGTGCCAATTGTGTCAAAAAAACGGGCCGGAAGCAAAAAATCACAATCCCAAAGCGCCGGATCTCCGTTCCCTGTCGATATCCTCCCCGGTCTTTTTCACTGTGATATAGCCCCTTTTCCCTTTATACCGGATCGATTCGAACTCCAGCCCCGCCATGATACGCCCGATTTTATTCGGACTCAGGGGGTAACGCAGGCATGAACTGATCTGCTCCAGGATATCGGCCGCCGTGACGAAGATGCCCGCCTCGCCCTCGAACGGTTTGCGGAAATGAGTACGGATCAGGTCTTCTTCGAGGTTGGGGACTTCGAAGCGGCTGTTATGCGTGTTCAGCACCCGTATCTCCTCCTGCGAGAACCAGTGGCAGAAACCGCTTTTCCACAAGGCATAAGCCTGGCTGTAGACCAGCTCGTAAGGGATGGCATGCTGATGCGGATCCCGGATCTGCGACACCTCGAAAGGCAACCAGCGGCGGTTGCCGGTCGGGTCGGTCAGGAACTGGACATTATTGCCCGTGCCGCAAAACGAAGCGATATGCGGATGGCGTTCCTTGTTGCGCCCGTAGGCCGCCCGCTCGTTGACGTAGGGCATGGTGACCATCGCCTTCAACTGGTTCAACTCGGCAGGCCGCATGCCGTCGAGCTCCTCGAAACAGATCAGGGCGAATTCGGTAAGGGAAAAGAGATCGTCCTTATTCAGGCGGTCGCTGTTCGTCTTCGTATAGAAATAGCAGCGCAGTTCGGGTGGCAGCAGGAAGTTGAACCAGGTGGTTTTGTAAAGCCCCTGTTCGCCGATAAGGACCAGGATCTCATGGTTCACGACCGTATCGTCGAGCAGCGCGGGCAGTATGCCGACAAACCATTTCCGGAAATAGTCCCTAAACTCCGCCTGGTCGCTTTTGACATGCACCGTATCGGCCAGGTCGCCGATAGGGTCGCTCACGCCGTCCCATGATGGCAAATGGTCGAAATAGGATTGGAAAGGGTTGAAGAGGGGGACGAACTCGGAATGTATCACATTGTATATATCCGTCAGATAGACGCGTCCCACCGTTTTGTTCATCCGCCCCCAAAGCGTATTCACGTCACGGTCTGTCAGCGGCAGGAAGCCGGCCTCCTCCGTCCAGCGGATTTCACAATGGTGCGTGATGACATTGTGGCGGAACTCCGCCTGCGAAAGCAGGAACGCCTCGATCGCCTCCACCTCGGCCGGCTTGTTCGCCTCGTCTGCCTCCCGTCTGCCTTTGCCGCCAGCGCTCCGGGACAGGCGCACGGAGCCATGCTCCTCCTCTCCCGCGTAGCAGGAACGGAAGGTGCTCTCGACGTTCTCCGCGCCATAATCGGCAAACGCCTCGATCGCCCATGCGACGGCCTCCGCCTCCGGCACGCCATAGAGGTTGAAGAGGTAGCCGGTGCGCATGACATATTCGTTATGGTGGCCCGGCTCATAGCGGATTCCTTCGTCCTCCAGCCGTTTTCCGGACACCTCGGCCGCCTTGCCCGCCGTTGCGGTATAGCGTCCCGGTTTCGCCTTCCGTCCTTTCGGCCGACCCGGTTTCGCGGAGGGAGCAGGCGGCAGCTTGACCTGGAGCGGCAGGGCTTCCGGATTGTAATAGGCGTCCGGATCATAAGCCGTACCGCTGATCCGTTCGGGATTCTTGCAACTGCTGTCGTATTCCAGCCCGGCGAGGCGGGCGAAAAGTTCGTTACCCTGTCGGTAGCCCTCCTGATAGACCCGGAGCGTCTTCCGATCGGCAGGGTCGGCGTCCGCGACGGAACTGCCGTCTTCAAAGAGAAAAGCGTAAATGACACGCAGCCCCCGTCCGCTGATCGTATGGTAGGCCAAAAGGACATGGGGGTCGGCACAGACCGCCGCAAAAGCCTCCGCCATCCGTTCTTCCGGTATATGATCCAAATCGCAAAGGCTCAAACCGGTATAAGCCTTGATATGCATGCGCTTCCTGCCTCCTTCGCATCGCACGGCGGGAGTGAAGGCGGGGCATGAAGTCTTTTCGCAGGCCGACATTTGCTTGTTTCCTACCCGGAGGTAGAAGCGGAATTTCTCGGTACGGTCACGCAAGTCGGAGTCGGTAGTGATGAGCCGGTAAACACGGTCCAACGTGATCTCCGATGGGGTTGTTTGCTTGAAATTGGCAAACAGGCTGAAAGATTTTTCCATAATACTATTAAAATTAATTATACATTTGCACTCGCTGTCATAAGCAGCATAAAAATACGGACTATCCGGCAAACAAAAGTTCCCACATAAGGGAACCGGACAACCGAAAACCTCCTGCTATTTAACTAATTATAACTCATATCATGACAAAAGACTTCAAAAATTCCGGCCTAATCAGCCAAGTGGCCGAATTCATCGACAAGAAAAGGATCGAAGAGGGCATCAGCATCGACACCCTCTGTCAATCGGCCCACATCAGCAAACGCATCTACATAGACTTTAAAAGGGGCTGAAGCCGGCAACGACGCTCCACTGGTTCTTCCGCCTCGCAAATGCCTTCAGCCAGCACACTGACGAAGAAAAATTCAAGGAAATATGGTTGGAAATCGCGAAAATAATGACTAACTTAGAGGAGTAAAACCAAATGGCGAATGATTGTCTTCCACCTGTTTTTCATAAAGCTGCTGATAGGAACGGTCTTGCATCTGACCGCCCCCCGGACACTCTTTCCGGAGGCCTGCTCCACCCTGCTCTATTCTTCCGACGGGCAGTTGTTGGGGGCACGGATCGCACCGGACGGGCAATGGCGTTTCCCTCCGGCAGACAGTCTTCCCGGCAAGTTCGTGACCTGCCTGCTGACCTACGAAGACAAACGTTTCTTCCGGCATCCGGGAGTAGACCCGGTTGCCATCGTCAGGGCCATGCAGATCAACCTCAGCCGGGGCAAGGTCGTCAGCGGGGGGAGCACGATCACCATGCAACTGGCACGGATCGCGCGGGGCAACCGCGAGCGTACCCTGTATGAAAAAATGGTCGAAACCGGCTACGCCCTTCTCCTGGAAACAGCCTTCGACAAACATCAGATCCTGAACCTCTATGCCTCGCACGCCCCGTTCGGAGGGAATGTGATAGGCATCGAGACGGCGGCCTGGCGCTATTTCGGGCGAAGCGCCGCCGACCTCTCGTGGGCCGAGAGCGCCACACTCGCCGTCCTGCCCAACTCGCCCGCCCTGATCCATCCCGGACGTAACCGGGCACGGCTGAAGGCCAAACGCGACAAGCTCCTGACCGCCTTAAAGGAGAGAGGGATACTGGACGAAACCGAATACGGGCTGTCGCTCCTCGAACCGCTTCCCGAAGCGCCCGTGCCTCTGCCCGACGAAGCCCCTCACCTGCTCGAACGGTTGGCGGCCGACGCTCCGGGAACGCGCATCACGACCTCCGTCAACCGGATGTTGCAACGCCAGACACAGGAGATCGTCAACCGCTACGCCCGCGACTACGCCTCCAACCACATCCATAACCTGGCCGCCCTCATCGCCGATGCCGAAACGGGCGAGGTGCTGGCCTATGCGGGAAACGTCACTTTCAAGGCCGACGCCCGCAAAGGGAACCAGGTAGACATCATCACTTCGCCGCGCAGCACGGGCAGCATCCTGAAGCCCTTTCTTTATACCGCCATGCTGCACGACGGGCAGCTGCTCCCCGGTACGCTCGTTTCAGACGTCCCCCTGAACCTGAACGGCTTCTCGCCGCAAAACTACAACAAGACGTTCTACGGGGCGGTCCCGGCACACCGGGCGATCGAACGTTCGCTCAACGTCCCGCTGGTACGGATGCTTTCGGCCTACAACACGGGGCGGTTCATGTCGCTGCTGAAAAAGGCGGGCATGACCACGCTGCGCTTTTCCGAAGAACATTACGGGGCTTCGCTGATCCTGGGAGGCGCCGAAGGGACGTTATGGGACCTCACCGGCATGTATGCTTCACTGGCGCGTACGCTCGCACATTACCGGACTTACAACGGGCGGTATGACCCGGCGGATATTCATCCGCTCACTCCTTACCCGGCTCCTCCGGCCGACCCGGTCCGCTCGGTCGCCGACAAAAGGCTTACGGACAAGCCGTTCCTCTCCGCCGCTTCCATCTGGTTCGCCTTCGAAGCGATGTCGGCACTGAACCGCCCCGAAGAGGAGGCGGACTGGCAGCAGTTCGGCTCCATGAAGCAGGTGGCCTGGAAAACGGGGACGAGCTATGGCGGACGGGACGCCTGGGCGATCGGGACAACCCCGCGCTATACGGTCGGCGTATGGGTGGGCAACGCTTCGGGAGAAGGCCGGCCGGGACTGACAGGCGTGGGCAATGCCGCTCCCGTCCTCTTCGACCTGTTCTCGCTCCTTCCGGGAAGCGGCTGGTTCGACATGCCTTACGACGAACTCCTCCCGATGGCCATCTGCCGTCTCAGCGGGCACAAGGCATCCGCTATCTGTGACCGGGTAGACACGCTCTACATGCCACGCTCGGCCGACAAGACGGAAGTCTGCCCCTACCACCGGCTTGTCCATCTTTCTGCGGACGGCCGTTTCCGGGTGAACAGCTCGTGCGAATCGGTCGGCCGGATGATCGCACGCCCGTGGTTCGTACTGCCTCCTTCCGAAGAATATTATTACCGGAACTATCATATCGACTACGCTCCCCTGCCTCCTGTCAAACCGGGATGCGGCGAAGACAGGGGCCGGCAGATCGAACTGATCTATCCGGAGCATAACGCCATCCTTTATCTTCCGAAAGGCTTCTCCGGCAAACGGGAGCAGTTTGTCTTCAAAGCTGCCCACGCCCGTCCGGATGCCATCCTCTACTGGCATCTCGACGACACGTATGCCGGCGAAACGACAGACCACCACCAGATCAGCTTCTCCGCTTCCCCCGGCAAACATCGCCTGACGCTGATCGACGACCAGGGCAATCGAAAGACAATATCGTTCGAGGTGAAATAATCAAAACAGTTTCTAAAAAAGGCTCTTTCTGTAAAGTTTTTACTACCTTTGGCAGTCGCAAATGAGATAGTTAGTGTTACATTAGTTTTTAAATATAATAAATTATGGCGAAGATAAAAGGAGCTGTTGTTGTAAACACAGAGCGATGCAAAGGATGTAACCTCTGCGTAGTAGCCTGCCCGTCGGATGTTCTCGAATTGCACCCGCGTGAAGTAAACAACAAGGGATACCATTATGTGTACATGAAAAACCCCGATGACTGCATCGGTTGTGCAAGCTGCGGGTTGGTTTGTCCGGACGGTTGTTTGACCATCTACAAGAAGAGAATTGACAATTGACAATGCACAATTGACAATTTAACAAACAGAAAAAGGAATCAGAATATTAATCACAAAACAAAATTGTCAATTGACAATTAAATATAAGGTATGGCAGAAGAAGTAAAATTAATGAAGGGTAACGAAGCCATCGCCCATGCGGCTATCCGCTACGGTGTGGACGGTTACTTCGGCTACCCGATCACTCCGCAGTCGGAGATACTCGAAACCCTGATGGCCGAAATGCCGTGGGAAACAACCGGAATGGTCGTGCTACAGGCTGAAAGTGAAGTGGCAGCCATCAATATGGTATATGGAGGTGCAGGTACGGGCAAACGTGTGATGACCTCCTCGTCCAGCCCCGGTGTCAGTCTGAAACAAGAAGGTATATCTTATATCGCAGGAGCCGAACTGCCCTGTCTGATCGTGAACGTGATGCGTGGCGGTCCCGGCCTGGGGACAATCCAGCCCAGCCAGGCAGACTATTTCCAGACCGTCAAAGGCGGCGGACATGGCGACTACCGCCTGATCACGCTCGCTCCCTCTTCCGTACAGGAAATGGCGGACTTTGTCGGACTGGGTTTCGAACTCGCTTTCAAATACAGTAATCCGGCCATTATCCTGGCAGACGGCATCATCGGGCAGATGATGGAAAAAGTGGTATTGCCTCCTTTCCATACACGCCGTACAGAGGAAGAAATCATAGCCGAATGCCCATGGGCCACACAGGGAAAGACAGCCGGCCGTAAACCGAATGTCATTACTTCACTGGAGCTGGACCCGGCAAAGATGGAGGAAAACAACATCCGCTTCCAAGCTAAATATCGGAAGATCGAAGAAAATGAAGTCCGCTACGAAGAGTTCCAGTGCGAAGATGCCGAATATCTGCTGATCGCTTTCGGTTCTTCTGCCCGTATCTGCCAGAAGGTGGTGGAAATAGCACGTGCGGAAGGCATCAAGCTCGGCTTGCTCCGTCCCATCACTTTGTGGCCGTTCCCGACAAAAGCGATCGCCGCTTATGCCGAGAAAGTAAAGGGCATGCTTTCCGTCGAACTGAACGCCGGACAGATGGTCGAAGACGTACGTCTGGCCGTAAACGGCAAAGTAAAGGTTGAACATTTCGGCCGTCTCGGAGGTATCGTGTTCACGCCGGATGAAGTGCTGAATGCGCTGAAAAAGAATTTTGAATTATGACCGATTGTGATACATAATTCATAAATCATAAATTAACAACGATGATTCGCGGAAGTAAAATTGATACGATATTGACCTGGTTATTCATGGTTTTGGCAGTGGCAGCAGTTGTTTGCTACTTCGCCTTCCCTGAAAACCGGCTGCCATTCCTGTATTGCGGTGGCGCGGCGATCTGTTTCCGCTTGGTTCAATATCTGATGAGATTTATAAGTTAATAATGTGGCAATGTGCCAATCAGACAATGTGCCAATCCATATTGTTGTTGACGCATTCCTTAACTGGCACATTAGCAAATTACCACATTATTAATATAAGCACATTGAAAAATTATTCATAGTATGGAAATTAACGAAATAATAAAACCGGAAAACCTGGTATATGGAAAACCCAGGTTGATGAATGAAAATCCCATGCACTACTGTCCCGGTTGCAGCCACGGCGTGATACACAAGCTGATTGCCGAAGTGATCGCCGAAATGGGGATGGAAGATAAAACGATCGGCATCTCTCCCGTCGGATGCGCCGTTTTTGCCTATAACTATCTGGATATCGACTGGATCGAAGCGGCCCACGGACGTGCGCCTGCTATCGCGACAGCCGTCAAGCGACTGAATCCGGGCAAGATGGTGTTCACGTACCAGGGCGACGGCGACTTGGCTGCCATCGGTACCGCCGAAACAATCCATGCTGCCAACCGTGGAGAAAATATCGTGATCGTATTTGTCAACAATGCCATCTATGGTATGACAGGCGGTCAGATGGCTCCTACCACACTGGAAGGAATGCCGACTGCAACCTGTCCGTATGGCCGTAATATCGCCCTAAACGGTTATCCTTTGAAGATCGGCGACCTGCTTGCACAACTGGAAGGGACCTGCCTGGTCACCCGCCAGAGCGTACAGACCGCGGCAGCCGTCCGCAAGGCTAAAAAGATGCTTCGCAAGGCATTCGAAAACTCGATGGCCGGCAAAGGCACTTCGATTGTCGAATTCGTTTCCACCTGCTCGTCCGGTTGGAAAATGACACCTGAGAAAGCTAACAAATGGATGGAAGAGAATATGTTCCCGTTCTATCCGTTAGGAGATCTCAAGAATAAGGAATAATAAGTAATTATTAATTTTTGAAGCAATGAAGCAAGAAATTATAATAGCAGGTTTCGGTGGACAAGGGGTTTTGTCAATGGGTAAGATCCTGGCTTATTCCGGCCTGATGGAAGGAAAGGAAGTCAGTTGGATGCCTTCTTACGGCCCAGAACAACGGGGCGGTACAGCCAACGTAACCGTCATCCTGAGCGACGACCGCATCAGCTCTCCCGTATTGAACGAATATGACATTGCCATCATCCTGAACCAACCTTCGATGGAGAAGTTCGAAAACAAAGTGAAAAAAGGCGGTATCATTATTTATGACGGATACGGAATCCATACACCGGTGAAACGGACCGATGTCAGTGTATATCGTGTGGATGCGATGGACGCGGCTACCGAGATGAAAAACGAGAAAGCATTCAATATGCTGATCCTCGGCGGACTACTGAAAATCGTTCCGATGGTGAAACTGGAAAACGTTTTGTTAGGCTTGAAGAAATCCCTGCCCGAACGCCACCACAAGCTCATCCCGATGAACGAGGCGGCCATCAAGAAAGGTATGGAGATTATAACCAATGTGCAAACGTGCCATTAAGGTGCTTAGCTAAATGTGCCAATATGCCAATAAAAATATAACTAATATTAATTGGCATATTGGCACATTGTTCATATTGGTACATTATCACTATCTTTGCCCCTCATGAAGCATAGCCTATACATATTATTATTCTTGATAATATCCGCTTCGGCCCTGCATGCACAACGCCGACCAGGTGGAGACCGGAAAGGATTCTCACTCGGAAACCTATCCAAAGCCAATCAGGAAGTCCCTGACAGCCTGCTGATTCCAGACAGCGCAGCAATAAGCAACAGACGTATCACGGCCTATCGGCTAACCCCTCTGTTGGGCGATCCTTATATTGCCCCGTTGGACACGCATAAATTGAATTTCGCCAACAGCACGCTGGTGGAATCCGAATCGCTGGCAGTCGGCTACCTGGCCAATACAGGGTCACCGGCACAAACCCGCATCTTTTCCGAACGTAAGGAACCACGGGATTTCCTGTTTGCCGACGCTTACGATTATTATATCACGGACCCTCAGAACGCACAGTACTACAACACGAAAATCCCTTATACAAACGTGATGTACACGACTATGGGGGGAAGTGAAAGCAAAAACGAACGGCTGAAAGGCACGCTGACCATGAACTTCGGCCCGAAGATCAACGTAGGTGGCGACCTGGACTATATCTACAGCCGCGGATATTACAAGAATAACGGTAATAAGCTGTTAAGCTACCGCCTTTTCGGCAGTTACAAGTCGGATCGCTACGAAGCGCACGCTTACTTGAGCAACTTCAACTTCATCAATTACGAAAACGGAGGCTTGGCCAACGACTCGGTCATCACTAACCCGGACCAATATTTTGCCGGCGAGAGAAACCAGGACGACCCCAAGGCATTCAATACACGCTATCCGGTCAAGGCATGGAACCGGGTACGTGGCAAACAGTATTTCCTCAGCCACCATTATAACCTCGGATTCGAGCGCGAACTGGAAGGGGAAGTGGATACGCTGGGAAATCCCGTGAAAGTATTTATACCCGTATCCAGTATCATTCATACACTGGAATATCAGGACAACCGCCGCCGTTTCCGATCGGAAGCGAACGAGAACCTGAATGAATGTTATCTGACCCCGGATGGATACCCGCGTGTATTCGGTTTGGAAAACGGCACGGGTGTCGACGACCGCACTTCCTACTGGAATCTGCGCAATACGTTCGGTCTTTCCCTCCGCGAAGGTTTTCAAGACTGGGCCAAGTTCGGCATCACTGCCTTTGCCACTTTCGACAAGCGCAAATTCCAGTTGCCGGCCCAGATACCGGGATTGTCTTACGACCCCGAATATGGAAGCGGGTTAAACGCTTCTCCCTCCACCATCGAATTTCCGATTACACAAGTGTATGACGAATTCTCGACATATATCGGAGCCGAAATCTCCAAACGCCGGGGAAACATTCTGACTTACAATGCCCGTGGAGAACTTTGTGTCGTAGGCGACGATATCGGGGAATTTCGGGCCACGGGAAACCTGCAAACCAAATTCAAGCTATTAAAAAAAGATGCGACGATCAGTGCGGAAGGATACATCAAGAATGTCACCCCTTCCTTCTATATGCGTCACTTCCATTCCCGCTATTTCTGGTGGGATAACCGGGATATGAACATGATCCAGCAAATCTATGCCGGAGCCAAGATCAACCTGGAGTCCACAAGGACACAGTTGTCTGCCGGGATCGAAAGCATACAGAACTATGTATTCTTCAACAAACAAGGAATGCCGGAACAGAAAAACGGAAACCTGCAAGTGATAAACGCCCGCATCAAACAAGATGTCATGTACCGCGCTTTCGGATGGGAAAACGAAGTGGCCTACCAGCTGAGCAGCGACAAAAGCGTACTGCCTTTGCCTCAAATCAGCCTGTATACCAATATGTATCTGAAATTCAAGGTAGCAAAGGTGCTGATGGTGCAATTGGGAGCCAATATGTATTATAACACATCTTACTACGCCCCGTATTACGAACCGGCCACACAGCAGTTCCAGGTACAGGACGAAGTGAAAGTCGGCAATTTCCCGCTTGTCAACGCTTATGTCAACTTCCACCTAAAACAGGCTCGTTTCTTTGTGATGGGTTATAACCTGGGTTCCAAGTTCGTCAATCCGAACTATTTCTCGCTGGCGCACTATCCGCTGGATCCGTTCGTCCTGAAAATGGGCGTAGCTGTCACATTCAACAACTGATCTTATGAAATCGAGGAAACTGATAGGAGTCTACACCGGGCTGCTGATAATCGCCGTAGCAACCATGATCATGTTATGGCGCCTGAAAACCATGCCGAAGGCTGAAGTCTTCCCACGCGATTATCCGGAGATCAAAGAAGAAGGAATCCTGCGGCTGGTGACCGAATACAATCAATCGGGGTATTATGTGGCAGGTGACACGATAGAAGGTTTCCAATATGAACTGAGCCAGGCTATCGCCCAATTATCAGGTCTGGAAATACAGATATTTTTGGAAATGAGCCTGGCCGAAAGCTTCGATATGCTTGAAGAGAACAATTGCGATGCCGTTGCCCGCAATATCCCGATCACCAGCGAGATCAAAGAGAAATATCTGTTCACCGAACCGATCGTCCTCGACAAACAAGTCCTGATACAACGGACGGAAGCGGCCAATAACGGGCTCAAGCCCATCCGCAACCAACTCGATCTGGCCGGTAAGACCCTATATATCCCAAAAGATTCTCCCGCCCAGCTCAGGCTACAAAACTTAGGACATGAGATCGGCGATACGATCTACGTGATAGAAGACGAATTATACTCCGGGGAACAGCTTGCCATCATGGTAGCCAAAGGAGATATCGATTATGCCGTTTGCGACCAGCAGACGGCTGCCCTTTCCCAAAAGCAACTCCCGGAAATAGATATCAAAACAGACATAAGTTTCACGCAACTCCAATCCTGGGCAGTCCGCAAAGACTCCCCTATCCTACTCGACAGCCTGAACAGCTGGCTGGAGCAGATACGCAAGAACGGTACATTCGACAAGATATACAAGAAATATTATAAATAATGCATCACTTTATCCCTCATGCGACGGCAGCACGAAGGAGAAAGTCGAACCGACCCCTAATTCGGATTCCACGTGCATGGAACCACCCATTTTCGTAACCAGCCCTTGGCAGATGGCAAGCCCCAAACCGATACCTTCCACATAATCGTTCACCTTGACGAAACGTGTGAAAAGGCTCTCCAGTTTATCTTTTGCAATGCCGGTTCCCGTATCCTTCACATAAAATTCCAGACATTTATCCGGCAGGCAGGTATATCCCAGCGTGATACTTCCCTGCTTGGTATTCTTAATCGCATTATTCGCCAGATTATTGATCAATTGCAACAGACGGATACTATCGGCTCCGAAACAGCACGTGCAGCTACCTTTTTCCAAGAACAACTGCACTCCTTCGGGCATACGAAGTTTGATAGAGGCGAATATCGTATCCATCAGTCCGTTTATATCGACCGGTTCATAACTGATCCTGATAGCGTCGGCTTCGATCTTGGACAGGTCGAGAATATCGTTTATCAGTTGCATCAGCAGCAGATTATTGGTCTTGATGATCTCATAATATTCCCTACGCTCCTCATCCGAATCGGCAAAAGCCATCAATTCGGAAAAACCGGTGATCGCATTCAGCGGGGTGCGGATCTCATGGCTCATATCCGCCAGATACTTGGACTTCATCTTATCGGCAAGCTCCGCCTTGTGCTTGGCTTCTTCCAGGTTCAGCTCCTGCCCTTTGCGTTCCTGTATGTTGATCGTACATCCCAGGACCACAAGCACCCTTCCCCGTTCATCCCGTTCGTAGACGGTTGCCGACGATTCACGCCAGTGGTAATGATCCATTCCCGGGTATTTCACACGCAACTCGATTTTCATTTCCGATATCTCTCCCGAACATAATTTCCGAAAAGCCTCATCGTGTCTCTCCCTGTCGTCAGGATGAACCCGCGCGGCAAAACGAGGCCATGAAATATCGACCAGCTCGTCTTCTTTACCCGGCAACCAGTTATTTACCTGGACAACCGAATCATCATAATTCCGTTTGCTGTCAGGATTCACGAATATGGAACAGAGGCGGATATCATTGGAATGCAGGGCCATCTTAGTAAGTACCTGCGAACGTCTCAAGGTATTCTCCATCTTGTTGCGGACCGTGACGTCACGCCACAAAGCCAGCAAAAGGGGTTTGCCATTGCTCAAGACAATCGGGAATTTCGTGACTTCGATATCCTTCGGGATGCCATACGCATCAGAAATCTTCCCGCTAAATTCAATAGTCCTACCCGTCTCCATGACATCACGATCCAGCCCTAAACGCTCTTCTGCAGGCATGATCGCATCAAAACTCAGTTCGAAATCATTGTGACCCTCAACTTCTTCCGTACCGATACCGGTTATTTCTTCCATGAAGCGGTTCCAATACAGATACCTGAAACCATCTTCTGCATCTTTTACAAAAACGCCTAACGGTAGTTTATCCAAAATCGTATTGATCAATCCATGTAATGAATCTTGCTTTTGTGAGATTGGCCGGATGTCCTTCCCGCCATAAATGCCGCCCATATAAACAAAATGCTTTAAAACGCTAATTTGGGTATAAAGATATTTATTTTTATCACAATCTTCCCCGGAAAATATCACAAAAATCAATCTTCCCTTGAAAAAATAACTCTTTTGAAAGAAGAGCTGCGTTCTATATAACAAATATTGCCAAATATTATCTACCTTTACCGGGAATTTAATGATGAAAGATGAGATTTGACGAATTGGACTTAGAAGAGGCCGTATTGGACGGCCTTGACGCAATGAATTTTCTGGAGACAACTCCAGTACAGGAACTGACGATTCCGGTCATTTTGGAAGGGAAAGACATTATTGCCTGTGCACAGACAGGGACAGGAAAGACTGCGGCTTATGTGTTGCCGGTGATCAATGAACTCAGCAAAGGATTACATCCGGCCAATGCCATCAATGCCATCATCATGGCTCCCACACGCGAATTGGCCCAACAGATCGACCAGCAGATCGAAGGTTTCACCTATTTTGTCCCGGTTTCCGCCGTTGCCGTCTACGGAGGCACGGACGGTATTGCCTGGGAACAGCAAAAACGAGGGATGGAAATGGGGGCCGATATCGTGATCGCTACCCCCGGACGTCTGTTGTCGCATATCAAACTGGGCACTGTCGATCTGTCGCAAGTTTCCTTCTTCGTCCTGGATGAAGCGGACCGGATGCTCGATATGGGATTTTATGACGATATCATGCAGGTCTATAAACTACTGCCGGCAACCTGCCAGACCATCATGTTCTCTGCCACAATGCCTCCCAAGATCCGGACACTGGCCCAAACGATCCTGAAAAACCCGGAAGAAGTCAAGATAGCCATCTCCCGTCCACCCGAAACAATCATGCAAACGGCCTATGTCTGCTATGACATGCAGAAACTACGCATATTGGAAGACTTGTTCTCAAAGAGCCGTCCGCAGCGTGTCATCATTTTTTCGTCCTCGAAAATGAAAGTAAAAGAGCTGGCATCCACTCTCAAACGGATGAAGTTCAACGTCGCAGCCATGCATTCTGACCTTGAGCAGTCACAGCGTGAAGAGGTGATGAAAGAGTTCAAGAACGGACGTATAGACATCCTCGTCGCCACTGACGTCGTCTCGCGCGGTATCGATATCAACGACATCAAGCTGGTTATCAATTTCGACATTCCCCACGACCCGGAAGACTACGTGCACCGCATCGGCCGTACCGCCCGCGGAACAAACGGCGAAGGGCTGGCCATCACTTTCATTTCAACCGAAGAACAATTCCAATTCAAACGCATCGAAGAATTCCTGGATAAGGAAATCTATAAAATACCGGTCGATCCCAAATTCGGCGAAACACCTTTATACGAGCCCGAAAAATACTCCAACATGCGTCGTGGCAGAGGACGCCCCCGCAAAGACGGCGGAAAAGGGAAAAGCGACAACCGCTCCGGCAGCGGCAACAACCAACGCCGCAGAGGAAGACCGAGGAAGGAAGCATAGGCTAACGTTTATAAATATGTCGACCGGCATTTATACAAATGCCGGCCGACGATTATAAGTGCATAGCGTTGCAAAATATAGAAAACAGAGATTCGAATCCAATATAAAAAACGCAGACCAGGCCGAGCCCGATCTGCGTTTTTATCAATATCGAGAATCCCCTAACTTATCCGTTCATCGAAGCCAGGAACTCCATATTATCGAATGTCTGTTCCATGCGCTTCTTGACAAATTCCATAGCCTCCATAGAGTTCATATCGGCCAGGTACTTACGCAGGATCCACATACGGTTCACGGTGTTTTCATCCTGCAACAGGTCGTCGCGGCGCGTGCTGGACGCTGTGATATCGACAGCCGGATAAACACGTTTGTTTGCCAGCTTGCGATCCAACTGCAATTCCATATTACCCGTACCTTTGAATTCTTCAAAGATCACATCGTCCATCTTCGAACCGGTTTCAGTCAATGCCGTTGCCAGGATCGTCAGGCTGCCGCCGTTTTCGATGTTACGGGCAGCCCCGAAGAAACGTTTCGGTTTCTGCAATGCGTTCGCATCCACACCACCGGAGAGCACTTTACCGGAAGCCGGCTGAACCGTATTGTAAGCACGAGCCAGACGTGTGATAGAGTCTAACAGGATCACGACATCATGTCCACATTCCACCATACGTTTAGCCTTATTCAATACGATTTCGGCAATTTTCACATGGCGTTCAGCCGGTTCGTCGAAAGTAGAAGCAATCACTTCGGCATCTACGCTACGGGCCATATCGGTCACCTCCTCAGGACGTTCGTCGATCAGCAGGATAATCATATACACTTCAGGATGGTTGGCTGCGATCGCATTGGCGATATCCTTCAACAGCATCGTCTTACCGGTCTTCGGCTGTGCCACGATCAGACCACGCTGTCCCTTGCCGATCGGCGAGAACAGATCTACTACACGTACGGCGATATTATCATATACTTTCGAAGACTTGCGGGCCGTCAACATGAATTTTTCGTCCGGGAAAAGCGGAGTCAGATGATCGAAAGGAACACGGTCACGGACTTCTTCAGGCGTACGACCGTTGATCTTATCCACTTTGACAAGCGGGAAATATTTTTCACCTTCCTTCGGAGGACGGATAGCCCCCTCCACCACGTCGCCGGTCTTCAGGCCGAACAGCTTGATCTGCGACTGCGATACGTAAATATCATCCGGGGAAGTCAGGTAGTTATAATCGGAAGAACGCAAGAAACCATATCCGTCAGGCATCATTTCCAGCACACCGACACCTGTCAGTATACCGTCAAACTCATACTGTTTTTCCTGCACAGCATTGTTATTATTGTTGTTGCGCTGGTTGTTATGATTATTCTGGTTGTTCTGTCTGTTGTTATTCTGGCGAGGATTGTTCTGCTGCTGGGCGGCTGCAGGTTGTTCTTCACGTGCTTTCGGTTCCGGTTTTGCAGGCGTGGAAGAGAATGGGAAAAGTTGATCGAGAACTGATTTGGTGTCCGGATGGCGGAATACCACACGTTTAGGTTCGTCTGACGGAGTCGAAGCGGCAGGAGTTTCCACGACAGCCGGTTCTTCCGTCACTTCGGGAGCAATTTCGGCCGGAAGCTCTCCGTTATCCGATTCCACGACAACAGGAGGAAGCAACGGTTTCTCTACAGGCTTGTCAGTCTTCTTAACCACTTTCTTTGCTGCCGGTTTTACCGTTTCGGCAGGGACGTCGGCCGTAGCATCAGCTACCTGGACAAGAGTTTCGGATACAGGGGCATTGGCTGAAACCGGACTTTTGGAAACGACTGCTTCTTCGTTTTTCTGGACAGGAACAACAGCCGCGGCCACTTTTTCTTTCTTGTCAATACGAGTCCGTCTTTTACGTTCGGGCTGTTCCGGAGCTTCCGGAGCGACCTCTTCTACCGAAGCTTCAACGGGTGTGGCGGGAGCAGCGACTTTCGTTTTGGCATCAGCTTTTGCGCCTTTCGGAGCCGCAGCTTTTGTTTTCTTAGCCTTAGTCTGCCTTTCTGCTTTCTTTGCTTCCTTTTCTTTCTCCTTTTCAGCCTGGATGCCGGCGTATGAAATGGCCTGTTCGTCAAGAATTCTGTATACAAGTTCCTCTTTCTTAAGGGAACTTACTTTTTTAATACCTAACTCTTCCGCTATACTTTGCAACTCAGGAAGGAGTTTTTCATTTAGTTCTAGAATGTTATATTTTTGCATAATGCGAAGTGAATAATAAAAACGACGTACTTACACGACCGGACACGGCACGCGTACAACGCAATCATTGTATCTTTTATAATTTGATAATTAATAATTTCATGTGAAAACCGGATTGTTGAGCTAATTTGAATCATTAGTAACACATCTGCGGAGTAAATCTTTGCAAATGTAATAATATTTTCAGTTACTCTCGCTTTTTGTCGGAAAAAAATTCACAACTAACACACTTTTAGTTGTTTTGTCCAGGCAAAAACGATTATCGGAACGTTCTCCTACAATCCAGATAACAGCGCCTCCGCTGCATAAAAGCCACGTCCGCTCCTTATCTAAACGGCTGAATTTATGATCCGAGAAATAATCGCTTAATTTCTTCCGCCCTTTCATGCCAAAAGGAATAAACCAATCTCCTTCTTTCCATGTACGCAGGGTAAGCGGAAAAGCCAGTTTGTCGTAATCGAAATAAGCGATATTTTTATCTTTCCGGATATGGAAATCTTCCTTAATAACAATCTTCTCGAAAGAAAGTTCGACAGGACCGGACCAAACTTTCTCGCCACCGGTCAGTGTATATTCACGGACCTCTTCTTTTACAAGGGGAGATAACAATAAATAGTCCCGATCTTTTATCAACCGGTGCGTAGAAGAGAAAAAGGTTTTGCCCGATTCTTTCGTCAGGGACAAATAAACATCCTCCGCCACCGGACGAGTAAAGCCATAGGTTTTGAGTAACTCGTATAAAATAGCATCGGGCGACGGGTAACGCATCAAGGCGGCAATCGAAAGGCGGTCCCCTTGCTCGACCACGGCATTCCTCGCCTCTTCCACCACATGCAGATAAACGGCTTCGGCTGCCGACAGATGTTCGGACGTACGGGCGATCGCATCCTTCACGGAAGGATTGATTTCCTTCAGAAGCGGAAGGACACGCAGGCGGATAAAATTGCGCGTATAAGCATCGGAAAGGTTGGTGCTGTCGGTCACATACGTCAAACCGCGTCCGGCAAGCCACTCCAAGATATCCTCACGGCTCACGGCAAGCAAAGGGCGCACCACGAAACCGTTCCTCGGACGAATCCCGCTCATTCCCCTGATGCCGGTCCCACGTACCAGATTCATCAAAAGCGTTTCCACACTGTCGTCACGATGATGAGCCACAGCGACAGCCTGCGCCCCGGTTGCAGCCCGTTGCTCTTCGAACCAGCCATAGCGCAACTCGCGGGCAGCCATTTCAATGGAGAGATGCCGGTCGGCTGCATATTTCCGGGTATCGAAGTCCGTCATCAGAAAAGGGACATCCAGTTTTCGGGCATACTCCCTTACAAACTGTTCGTCACGCAGGGATTCGTCTCCCCGCAAATGAAAATTACAATGCGCCGCAATACAGGAATAGCCCGACTCCACCAAAATGGTGAGTAGGGCTATTGAATCTGCTCCGCCACTTACACCGACCAGAACCGGACGGTTTTCCGTAAGCAACCGATATTTCTCTATATATGCACGGACAACGTCGCGCATCCGATTATTCTTCTATGCCTGCCAATTCAGGGTCGATCATGATACGACCACAGTATTCGCAAACGATCACTTTCTTACGCAACTTGATATCCAACTGTTTCTGGGGCGGAATCTTGTTGAAACAACCACCGCAGGCACCACGCTGTACATATACGACAGCCAAGCCGTTACGTGCCCCCTTGCGGATACGTTTGAAAGCAGTCAAGAGGCGCGGTTCGATATTCGCCTCCAGTTTCTTTGCTTTTTCGCGCAGTTTCTCTTCGTCCTGCTTGGTTTCGGAAATGATCTGTTCCAGTTCACCCTGCTTTTGAACCAAATCAGCCTTACGGCCTTCCAGTCTTTCGGACAGTTCGGCGATCTCTTCCTTCTTACGGTTGATCGCTTCACCGAATTCACGAATCTTCTTTTCAGAGAACTCGATTTCAAGTCCCTGGAATTCTATTTCTTTTGACAAGTTGTCGAACTCACGGTTGTTACGCACGTTATCCAACTGCGCTTTATATTTTTCAATCAGACCGGTTGACTCCGTAATCTTATGTTTCTGTTCTACAACAGCATTCTCAAAGTCTTTAATTTCTGACTGATAGTTCTGAAGACGTGTTTCCAGACCAGCGATCTCATCTTCCAAGTCCTGTACTTCCAAGGGAAGTTCGCCGCGAAGTGTCTTGATCTTATCAATTTCAGTCATCATCGTCTGAAGCTGATACAGCGTAGAAAGCTTTTCTTCAACTGTAATCTCTTTTTCAGCTGATTGTTTATCTGTAGCCATTCTATAAATATTTTACCGGGTTTGAATTAACATTCGAAAAATGTACCGCAAAGGTAGGGAATTTTTTCGATATTATGTTATAAAAGATATCTTTTGTACAGACTTCACTTTCATAATGACCAATAACCGCCAGCAGAATCCGGTCTTCCACATCGTAAAAGTCATTATATTTAGCCTCCCCCGTAATGAAAACGTCCGCACCGTAACTGATTGCGTCTTTGATCAGGAAAGCGCCGCTCCCCCCGCATAAAGCGACTTCGCGTATCGGCTTGCCGGTCAGGGCGGAATGCTTCACGCACCCCACCTGGAACAGTTCCTTGATCCGTTGCAGGAAGCCCAATTCACTCTCTTCTTCGGGCAACTCTCCCACTACCCCCGAACCGACCTGGTTCCAGGCATTATCCAAAGGATAGAAATCGAATACCGGTTCTTCATAAGGATGGACGGAAAGCAACGCACGCGTCACCGTCGACTTACGGAAAGCGGGCAATATCGTTTCGATACGGATTTCCGACTCCACATGCAACTCGCCTATTTCGCCACAGAACGGGTTCGTCCCTTCACCGGCACGGAAAGTCCCGCTCCCCGGCAGGCTGAAGCTACAGGAATCATAGTCGCCTATCGCTCCGGCTCCCGCATTGAACAAGGTCGTCCTCACCAAATCGGCATAGGCCTCCGGCACGAAAGTGACCAGCTTCAGCAAAGCTCCTTTCTGGGGGCTCAGGACACGGACATTTTCCAGCCCGATCAGTTCCGCCAGACGGAAGTTCACGCCTCCCGCCGCATTATCGAGATTGGTATGGGCGGCATAGATCACCAAGTCATACTTGCAGGCCTTCATCATGCACCGCTCGATATAGGTCGAACCGGTCAGGGATTTGAAGGCTTTAAAGGCCAAAGGATGATGAGAGACAATCAGATTACACCCCATCTCTATCGCCTCGTCCACCACCTCTTCGGTGACATCGAGGCAAAGAAGCGCACCGGTAGCCGGCTGATTCACATCGCCTACCTGCACACCTGCATTGTCAAAACTTTCCTGCAATGGCAACGGAGCGTATTGTTCGATTTCTTTCAGTATATCCTTAACCCTTAACATAATCAATAATTTATAAATAAATCAATTTGCCAATAGGCCAGTGAACCATTCACCAGCATACCGGCAAATCGACCTATCGGTATATTACTCCTTAATATCTACTTTCAGGCATAATTCTTCCAACTGCGAATCATCCAGTTGTCCGGGCGCATCCAGCATGACATCGCGGCCGGAGTTGTTTTTCGGGAACGCGATACAGTCACGGATAGAATCGAGGCCGGCAAACAAAGAGACCCAACGGTCCAGACCGTAAGCCAGACCACCGTGAGGAGGCGCACCATATTTGAAGGCATTCATCAGGAAGCCGAAACGCTCCTGTGCCTTTTCTTCGGTGAAGCCCAACAACTGGAACATCTTATCCTGCAACTTGCTGTCGTGGATACGGATGGAACCGCCACCCACTTCGACACCATTGATCACCATGTCGTATGCATTCGCACGGACGGCTCCCGTATCGCTGTCCAGCAAAGGAATATCTTCGGGTTTGGGAGAAGTAAACGGATGGTGCATTGCATAGAAGCGCTGGTCTTCTTCGCTCCACTCGAACAGCGGGAAGTCGATCACCCACAGGCAGGCGAACTTGTTCTTGTCACGCAAGCCCAACTGACCGGCCACTTCCAGACGCAATTCGCAAAGTTGTTTGCGCGTCTTCATCGCATCGTCGCCGGAAAGGATCAGAATCAAGTCGCCCGGTTTTGCACCGAAAGCCTCTTTCATCTGCTGCAATACTTCCTGGGTATAGAATTTATCCACGCTCGACTTCACATTGCCGTCTGCCTCCACACGGGCATATACCATGCCCTTTGCACCGATCTGCGGACGTTTCACAAACTCAGTCAGCGCATCCAGCTGCTTGCGCGTATAAGAAGCCGCCCCTTCCGCACAGATACCGCCGACATAAGCAGCATTATCGAATACGGAGAAACCGTGTCCCTTCATGATGTCCATCAGTTCGACGAACTTCATATCGAAACGCAGGTCCGGCTTGTCGCTTCCGTAATATTTCATGGCATCGTGCCAACTGATACGCGGGAAAGCTTCTTTTATATCGATGCCCCGGATCACCTTGAACAGATGCTTGGCCATTCCTTCGAAAATGTTCAGCACGTCTTCCTGCTCCACAAAGCTCATTTCGCAGTCGATCTGTGTAAATTCGGGCTGGCGGTCCGCACGCAGGTCTTCGTCACGGAAACATTTCACGATCTGGAAATAACGGTCGAAACCGGAAACCATCAACAACTGCTTCAACGTCTGCGGAGACTGAGGCAAAGCGTAGAACTGTCCGGGATTCATACGGGAAGGCACGACAAAGTCACGCGCCCCTTCAGGCGTCGAGTTTACCAGCACCGGAGTTTCGACTTCCAGGAATCCATGCTTGTCCAGATAGTTACGCACCTCGAAAGCCATACGATGACGCAGTTCCAGGTTCTTGCGGACGGCGTTGCGGCGCAAATCCAGATAACGGTATTTCATACGCAGGTCGTCCCCCCCGTCCGTATCGTCTTCAATCGTGAAAGGAGGAGTCACGGCAGCATTCAGGACATTCAGTTCCGAAACGATGATTTCGATCTCACCGGTAGGGATATTCGGGTTTTTGCTGGAACGTTCGCGAACGGTTCCCGTCACCTGGATAACATATTCGCGTCCCAGCTTATTTGCTTTCTCACAAAGAGCGGCATCCACTTCCTGGTTAAACACCAATTGCGTAATACCGTAACGGTCGCGGATATCCACGAACGTCATGCCACCCATCTTACGGGTTTTCTGTACCCAGCCGGCCAGCGTAATCACCAAGCCTTCATCGGCAAGGCGCAGGTCGCCACATGTTCTTGTTCTATACATTATATAATATGGATTAAACTGTTTTTCTTTTTTACGTGTGCAAAGATAATAATTTATAGGTCTCAAGAATATTTGAAATGGCATTTAAACGTTGAAAAGTCGTTTCTAATTTTCTTGAAGCCATTTTTCAATGGTGAAACCCATCTCCATTTTTCTTGAAACGGTTTTTCACCATTAAAAAGGCACTTCAAGAAATATTGAAACGGGGATTCAATAGTGAAAAACGGCTTCAAGAAAATTTGAAACCGTTTTTCAACGTTTAAATGCCATTTCAAATAAAATTGAGAGGGGAAATCAATGCTTGTCTTCCAGCGTGAAGCGCAATGTCCCGGCATTCACCAGTTCGGCTTGCGAAATCGTATACCCTTTCAGCTTCTTTCCGCCGGCTGTCACCTCTTTGATATAAATATCTTCCGGAGTCTTGTGAGCAGACTCGATCACCAATTCGCCTTTCGGATAGAACTTCTCGTCCAGCCGGATCGTCACCTTGTTGAAGGTCGGAGAAGTCACAACATAATCCAGGTCACCGGGACAGGCCGGATAGAATCCCATCATCGAGAAGATCGCCCAGGTTGACATCGTACCCGTATCGTCGTTACCCGGAAGCCCGTTCGGGGCATTGTGATAATATTTGCCCAACAGTTCGCGGACCAGCTTCTGCGTACGCCAGGCTTCTCCCTTGAAATAGCTGAAGAGGTACGGATAGGCGATATCCGGCTCGTTTGCCATATCGTAGTACCCTTTGTCGAAGACCATCTGCAACTTATCAACAAACTTCTTCTGACCGCCCATCAGTTTGGCAAGGCCTTTGATGTCATGGGGGACATAGAACGTGTAGTTCCAGGCGTTTCCTTCATGGAAACCGGGGCTCGGCTCGAAGTTCTCCCCCTGTTTCGGATCGAAAGGGGAATAGAACGTGCCGTCGGGCAGGATGGGACGAAGCGTACCGAACTCCTTGCAATAGTAATGCTTATAGCCCATAGCCCGCTCACGGAACAACTTGGCGTCTTCCTTCTTTCCCAACGCATCTGCCAACAACGAGAGATTCCAGTCGGCGATATAATATTCCAAGGCATGCGAAACCGAATTATCATACTGTTCGCGCAAGGGGACGTAGCCTTTGCTCATATAGTCGTTATTGTCCGGGCGGAGCAGGTTGAACTCTCCGGGAGTAGTAGCGCCCTTGCACATCCCTTCGTAGGCAGTCTCGATATCGTAATCGCGCAAACCGCGCATATAAGCATCCACGATATAAGGGATAGACGGATCGCCTTCCATCGTCAGCGTCTCGCGTCCGTACAGTTCCCACTTCGGAAGCCAGCCGCTTTCCTTGTACATGTCGATCATGGTGCGGATGATGTCAAGCTGTTTTTCGGGATAGAGCAATGTCATCAATGTGCTGACATTGCGGTAGGTGTCCCAGAGCGAAAAGACCGTATAGCGGTTTCCGGTAGTATGGCCGACTTTCAGGCTTTCCATCATCGGATATTCGCCATTCACGTCCTGAATGATGTTCGGATGGATCAGCAGGTGGTACATGGCGGTATAGAAAATCGTCTTATCGTCGTTCGTCCCGCCTTCCACCATCACACGCGACAGATCGTCGTTCCACATCTTGCCGGCAGCCGCACGCACTTTGTCGAAATTGAAATCCGGCTGTTCGGTGTTCATATTCAGGCGGGCATTCTCGATGCTGACAAACGAGACGCCCATCTTTACTTCGATCACTTCGTCTTCTTCGGTATCATACTTGAACCAGACGCCGATGTCGTCACCGCTCATCTCACGGTCATACTTCGTGTACAATTTATATTTGCCGGAATAGGCATCCCATTCGGCTTCCACTCCCTTCATCTCGCGCTGTTTCTTCCAGTAACCGGCCTGCTTGGGGGCTTTGCTGAGCTTCATCACGAAATAGATCGGGAAAACAGCCTGCGGGTTATAGCAGAACGTACCGAGCAGCTTGCTTCCCTCTATCTCCGTATCGCTCACCATACGGACAGTCGCACCGGTTTCGTTTGTCAATCCTTCACCCAGGTTCAACAAGATGTTCCCCTGCCCTTTCGGGAAAGTGAAACGGGTCAGGCCGGTACGCATGGAAGCAGTTGCTTCCGTCTTGATGTCATATTTCGTCAGGACATTGCTGTAATAGCCGGGATGAGCCACCTCATTCTTATATTCACTACCGTATTCGTGGTAATCCACATTCAGCTCCCCGGAGGTAGGCATCAACAACAGGCTTCCCATCTCCGGACAACCGACACCGCTCAGATTGACGTGCGCATAACCGGTGAAGAAATTATTGTCCGCCGAATAAGGCGTGGACCACCACTGGCTGTCCTTGTCAAACTTATTACTTTTCGACCCCATCACATTGAAGGGGGTGACACTCATCATTCCCTGGGGGCAAATCGCACCGGGATTGGTCGTCCCGTAGTTGCTTGTCCCGATAAACGGATTCACATAATCTACCGGCTGTTGCGCGTAAACCAGCGCAGAACAGCAACTCAATAGAAAAGAAAACAACACCATCTTCATAACACCAACTCTTATTTTTTAATTCTTAATTCTTAATTTTTAATTCACCAAACAACGATCTCATCCGCAAAAATAAAACCGGGATTTGCCCTCGGCGCTTTCAAACGGATATAACGGGTTTTCCAGTTACCGTCGAACGTATATTCTTGGAACAGGAGGTCCGGATCATCAGCCGGAACCGTTGTCGGAACAATCCCGCGGGAAATAAAGTTTTCACCATCTTCCGAAGTCAACAACTCCACTTGTCCGGGCTGGAACACCCCCGGACCGATCAATTGCATGAAACGAATGGACACTTTATGGATATCCGTTTCCTCTTCCATATCGATCACACAGTCCAGATCATCCAAATAACCTTGCCAACGTCCGTCCAGATAAGTCAGGCCGCCCCGATAGCCGTCCAACAGGGCGTTCGTTCCTCCGGCCATATAGCCTTCGTAGAGCTTACTATTATAATGTATAGGCTTATTGATGGCCCGATGATAATCCACTTTCTTTTCCGTCGGTGTCCCCTGAAGCACACCGTCCCGGAAAATAGCAGCTTTGATATGGGCGGAATCTTGCACGGTTATCGGCCCGGCATAAAGGGCGGAAGATGCCACCGGAACGGAACCGTCCGTCGTGTAGCGGATTTCCGCCGGGTATTTCTCGGCATCCAGTATGACTTCTATCTCTCTGCCTGCCGTATCGACCTGCATGGTCACTTCCAATTCGTCCGAAAGGGTAAAAGTACGGATCCCCATTCCCTGCAATTTGGAAATATGCGCATTCATGCGAGGTTTGAAATCCTCCCATGTCCGTAATTCCTGCGGCGTCCATCCGATCTCGGCCACAGCAAGGGCACGCGGGAACATCATATATTCCAGATGTTCGGGTGTCTGGATATATTCGGTCCAGGTATTGGCCTGCACCCCCAAAATATGCCGGCATTCCTCTGCCGTCAACGAATCCGCCGGGACGGGATCATAGCTATACACTTTCTTTATCGGCGTATAGCCGCCGATGGCATACGGCTGTGTCTTCGGATCGGCCTGATAGAAATCCAAATACATATAATTGCCCGGTGTCATCACCACATCATGCCCCATCCGTGCCGATTTGATTCCACCGTCTTCTCCCCGCCATGACATGACGGTTGCTTCGGGAGCCAGACCGCCTTCTAAGATCTCATCCCAGCCGATCAGCTTACGATCCTTCGAATTCAGAAATTCTTCAGCCCGATGAATCATATAACTCTGAAGCTCATCCACGTTCTTCATTCCTTTTTCCTTCATCAAAGCCTGGCATTTCGGACATTTCTTCCAGGCGGACTTCCCGGCTTCATCGCCACCGACATGGATATATTCGGACGGGAAAAGATCGATCACCTCCGCCAATACGTCTTCCATGAATGTAAACGACTGCTCGTTACCGATACAAAAATCGCCGTTCTGGTAAGGCTTTCCCGAACAGCTCAGTTCAGGATAGGCCATCAGGACCTCTTCCGAATGCCCCGGAAATTCGATCTCCGGTATTATGTTTATATGTTTGGAAGCCGCATGTTTCACGATCTCCCGGATGTCCTCCTTCGTATAGTAACCGCCGTAAGCGCCCGGCGTCCCTTCCGGCAGATACTTACGGTCGCGGCCGTCCCACCACTTCCGCCAATCAGATTCGGTGCGGAAGGCCGTTTCAGAAGTCAGTTTCGGATATTTGTCTATCTCGATACGCCATCCTCCGGCATCCGTCAGATGCATATGCAAGGTGTTCAGCTTGTAAAAAGACATCACATCCAGCAATTTCATCACTTCCTCTTTGGAGAAGAAATGACGGGATACATCCAGATGCAATCCCCGATACCCAAAACGAGGATTATCCCGGATCGAAACACATGGGACCTCTCCTCCGGCATAGAGTTGGCGTAACGTCTGCATCCCATAGAACAGACCGTCCGGCGAACCGGCACGCAGGTCGATTCCTCCCGGCGTCACATCCAACTGATAACCTTCCGGGTTACCGGACCAGGCTTCATCGATCACTGTTTTGATATTCCGGGAAGATTGCCCGCCAAATAACGCGAGACTATCGACCGTGAAAGTTCCTCCGGTCATTGTCATCTGTTCCGGTTTGGGAATAAGATTGACCTGCCGGACTTCCTCCGGAGAGCAGGCAATCAATAGCAACGAGCAAGCGGCAGCCAGCCCGGTTACATAATTGCGAGACTGTTTTGGCAGTAACATAAATATTTAGTTTAGTGTGTTTAATTCTTGGAGGGTAAATATACGAAGAAAAAACGGACAAGCTCCTATTTCAAACAAAAAGCGATGCTTTAGCTCCCCTAACCCATAGCGTTACACCGTCTAAAACTATGCTTGACGGGGCACAAAAAAAAGAGGATATGCCTGTTCTGACATATCCTCCTATGTAAAGAAAGCCGCACCGTAGATATGAACAAACTCCGTATGACAGGATTTGAGTGCTTTGCCATCTTTGTAATCCGCCGTGCTAAGCATGCCCCGAAGGGTGCGGCCCGCCATTGACGACAAGAGCTGTGTCTCGGAATTAAAATAAACTGATGAGTTTCCCAATCGAACATGTGCGGCTAACTCATTTTTCTTATCACAAAGATATGCAATAGGAATGAAACCACCAAACTTTTGACATAAAAAAAAGAGCTCCTGAATGGAGCTCTTTTTCCAATTGCTCTATAATGTCAATTACTTCACTTTAGCAACGATTGCTTTGAAAGCTTCCGGATGGTTCATAGCCAAGTCGGCAAGAACTTTACGGTTGATTTCGATACCTGCTGCATGCAAAGCTCCCATCAGACGAGAGTAAGACATTCCTTCCAGACGTGCGGCAGCATTGATACGCTGAATCCACAATGCGCGGAAGTTACGTTTCTTGTTACGACGGTCACGGAATGCATAAGTCAAACCTTTTTCCCAGGTATTTTTAGCAACGGTCCACACGTTCTTACGTGCACCATAGTAACCACGGGTAAGTTTTAAAATCCGTTTTCTTTTTGCTCTTGAAGCAACATGATTTACTGATCTAGGCATAATACTAATCTGTTTTGAATGTTAGCGTCATCACTATCGGATGATCTTATTTGCTAAATACATTCGGTTAATAAAAATCTTGTAAAACTCGCTTAATTAAAAAAGATTACTTCAAACCAAGCAACTGCTTAACGTTGCTTACGTCCACACTGGCAACCAAACCTGTGTGAGTAAGATTTCTCTTCTGCTTTGTAGTCTTCTTTGTCAGAATGTGACTTTTAAAAGCGTGTTTTCTTTTGATTTTACCTGTTCCGGTAAGAGCGAATCTTTTTTTGGCACCGGAATTAGTCTTCATCTTAGGCATTTTCCAATATATTTTAATTATTAAACTTTACACCCTTTAGCGGGTGGTTTCTTTCCTTATCATTCAGACTCTTCAGTCTTGGGCTTGGGAGTCGCGACCACCTTCTTCACTACCGGTTTTGAAACGGCAGGTTTGGAAGCGGCGGCAGCTCCGGCTTTCTTCGGTGTCAGCATGATGATCATACGTTTACCTTCCAGTACCGGCAATTGTTCTACCTTTCCGTATTCCTCCAAGTCATTGGCAAAACGAAGCAACAATACCTCTCCTTGCTCTTTGAAAAGAATGGAACGTCCTTTAAAGAACACATATGCTTTTACTTTTGCTCCTTCTTCCAAAAATCCCTTCGCATGTTTCAACTTGAAGTTGTAATCATGATCGTCTGTCTGAGGTCCGAAACGGATCTCCTTCACGATCACTTTCACAGATTTCGCCTTCTGTTCCTTCTGGCGCTTCTTCTGTTGATAAAGGAATTTCTGATAATCAGTAATTCTACAAACGGGGGGCGCAGCATTCGGTGAAATTTCAACCAGATCGAGCCCTTGATCTTCAGCCATCTTTAATGCCTGAGAAGTAGGATAAACTCCCTGTTCTACGTTATCACCTACTAAACGAACTTCACGAACACGAATACGTTCGTTGATTCTATACTGTTCTTTCAGACTGTCATTCTTCATTCAAAAAGATTTATTCTCCTCGTTATTAGTTAATTAATTATTATCTTTCTTCCAGTGATTCATCTGATCCTCTATCTCACCTTTCAAAAGCGCTGCAAAGGTAGTAATTTTCATCGAACCTTTATCACCTTCGCCCTGTTTTCTTACAGAAACTTCATTATTTTCTGCTTCTTTCTCTCCAACAATGAGCATATAAGGGATACGTTTCAATTCTGTATCACGGATCTTACGACCGATTTTCTCATTACGGTCATCAACCAGAACGCTCAGATCTTCGGCTTCGAGCTGACGTTTTACCTCATAAGCATAATCGTTGAACTTCTCGCTGATCGGCAAGATCGCCACCTGGTCCGGAGTCAGCCACAGCGGGAACTTACCACCCGTATGTTCGATCAGCACGGCAACGAAACGTTCCATAGAGCCGAACGGTGCACGGTGGATCATAACAGGACGGTGTTTCTTATTGTCCTCACCCGTATATTCCAGTTCGAAACGTTCCGGAAGGTTATAGTCAACCTGGATCGTACCTAACTGCCAACGGCGGCCGATGGCATCTTTCACCATAAAGTCCAGTTTAGGACCGTAGAAAGCAGCTTCGCCATATTCAATCTTGGCTTTCAAGCCTTTTTCCTGACAAGCTTCGATGATAGCGCTTTCGGCTTTCTCCCAGTTTTCTTCCGAACCGATATATTTATCCCGGTTTACCTTGTCGCGCAGAGAAATCTGTGCTTCAAAGTTTTCAAAATCCAAAGCCTTAAAGATAATAAAGATAATATCCATCACCTTCAAAAACTCGTCTTTCAGCTGATCGGGACGACAGAACAGGTGGGCATCATCCTGCGTAAAGCCACGTACTCTTGTCAAACCGTGCAGCTCGCCGCTTTGTTCATAACGGTACACAGTCCCGAACTCCGCGAAACGCAGAGGCAGGTCCTTGTATGAACGCGGGAACGATTTGAATATTTCACAGTGATGAGGGCAGTTCATCGGCTTCAACAAGAACTCTTCACCCTCCTGCGGAGTATGGATCGGCTGGAACGAATCCTTACCGTATTTAGCGTAGTGGCCGGAAGTCACATACAACTGCTTGCCACCGATATGCGGAGTCATCACTTGCTGGTAACCATATTTCTTCTGGATACGTTTCAGGAAGTCTTCCAGTTTCAGGCGCAACTGCGTGCCACGCGGCAACCACAACGGAAGCCCTGCTCCCACTGCCGTAGAGAACGTAAACAGCTCCAGTTCTTTACCGATCTTACGATGGTCACGTTTCTTGGCTTCTTCCATCAATGCCAGATATTCGTCCAGCATCTTTTTCTTCGGGAAAGTGATACCATACAGACGAACCAACTGTTTACGCTTTTCGTCACCCCGCCAGTAAGCACCGGCAACACTCATTATTTTAACAGCCTTCAGATAAGAAGTGTTCGGCAAGTGCGGACCACGGCACAGGTCGGTAAACGCCCCCTGCGTATAGGTTGTGATCTTACCGTCTTCCAATTCGCTGATAAGTTCTGTTTTATATTCTTCGCCTCTGTCACCGAACATTTTCAGGGCATCTGCCTTCGAAATGTCCTGACGTTTGATTTCCTCTTTCTTCGCTACCAGTTCGAGCATTTTTGCTTCGATAGCAGGGAAATCACCTTCTTTGATTGTTGCTTCACCCGGATCCACATCATAGTAGAACCCGTTTTCAATAGCCGGTCCGATACCAAACTTGATGCCGGGATATAACTCCTGCAAAGCTTCAGCCATCAGGTGAGCGCTGGAGTGCCAGAATGCATGCTTACCTTCCTCGTCTTCCCACTTGAAAAGTTTGATGGCGGCATCCTGGTTGATCGGACGGGTCAAGTCCCAAATCTCACCATTCACGCTCGCTGCCAGAACTTCCTGTGCCAGACGGGAACTGATGCTTTCCGCAATCTGCATGGCAGTCGTTCCTTCGGCATATTCTTTTACGGAATTATCCGGAAATGTAATCTTTATCATAATCTGTTCACTATAAATTCCTAAAAATTAATCAGGATGCAAATTTAGCATTCTTTTTTTGTTAAACAGAACTTTTAGGAAAAAAGTTTCTGCGAACGAACTTTCCAGCACTCTCAAACCATTTTTTAATTCTTAATTCTTAATTTATAAGAGTAGTCCACCCCGAAAAGCGCCCCCGCAAACGTACTGATCTCCCCGAAAGCCACCTGCACACTGTTATCCACCTTTCCCTGCGGATCAATCCAGAATCCGCAGAAGAGCAAAACAATCCCGCTCATTGTGAGCAGGATTGCCATTGTTAACTGAACCGTCAACCTCTTCATGATTTATGATCCTTTCAATTGTCAATTATCAATTGTCAATTCTAAAGTTCTCCCGGTCTCTCTTCCTCTCCGCCTCCGGAGTCCGGTCCGTCCGTTTCCGGTCCGATTCGTTCGAAACTTGTAAGGCTTTTCATGGTGCGCAACGCCTTACCCGGAAGGAAACGCACACGGGGTTCACGGATTAGTCCCGTATTAAAATCATCGGAACCAATCACACCCTGCGATCCGAAGTTCAGACGAAAAGTACCCAATTCGCCCACATTCACACGACGCCCGTTACGCAAGTGACGAGCCAAAACCACATTCAGACGATCCAAGACAGCCTTTACACCGGCACTCCCGGCAACGGTGCTGTCACCTACTTCTTCAATCAGTTCTTCAAACGTCACCAAGTCGCCACTGACCATCTGTGCATACACCTTTTCTGGATTTTCATCCTGGTCCTTTCCCAAATTCCTTTTCTGGACCAATTTGTACTTCAATGCCATAATCTTTAATTTTTAAATGATTAATAATTTGTTTTTGATCACACTGCAAAGATATGGCGCCCGAAAACTGTTAAAAAAGCAGGGAGACAAGACAGTTGAAAGGTAAAAGTTGAAAGGTGAAAGTTGAAATACCGCTTGTCGCAACTTTCACCTTTCAACTATTCCATCTCACTGCTTTTCTCCATCAGGTCGGCAAAATCGTACGAATCCATCCGCGCATACCGGATTTTGTCTGCCAAATACTTGACAGACACATCCATATCAAAAGTAAGCAAAAGAGAAAATGAAATTTCCGTATACGAAGATTTATGGTTTTTATACGGTTGCATCCATAAATTGACTACTTTCAGGAACAGATTTAACTCGTCCATCCCATACAAAAACTCACCCAACACCGTCTTTTGCCGGACATAATCCACAAACAACTGACGGTTTTTCTTGATCAAACGTATCAAAAACAGGCGATAAGTGACCGTTAACCCTGTCCAACCGGACAAAGCAAGGCCAAAGGTACGATCAAAAAAAATGCCCCTTTCTTCAAGAGGCATCCCATTTAAAAACTCATGAAACTTTTGAACGGTAGGTTTTGCGCCTCCAAACAGCGCAATCAATTGTTCTTTCATTAATAACTTCCGGAGGGGGGAAATTGATCCCTCACACCCGGAAAGCCACTTACATTCCTTCCCGCAAGATCTTTTTCAGTGGTTGGAAGAAACGCTCTATCAAACGAAGCTCTTCTGTTACGATTCCGGCCGTGGCTTTCATTTCCTGCGCCACAGGAAGACAGATTCCGTAATTGGTGGTCAGTCCGACGGGGAAGGCAATCTCCACCCTGTAATTGTCTTCCAGCGGGACCATCGAGACGGACAACACACGCCCCTCCACGATCCCGAACTCCTGATCCGGGTAATTGCTGAAACGGACAATCACGCGCTGCCCCTTCCGGACCTTCCCCGAACTCGCGATCGGCATCGACGCCAGCCCGACCCATTCGCCAGCATCCTCCGGCACGATCCGCGCAAACAAGTCGCCACCCTGCACATACAGGTTCGGGTAACCCTGCCGCAGCAACTGCACCCGCCCAGACGCCGAGGCCTCTATGCAATAATCCATCTCCCAACGCCTCACGGCTGCTAACAACTGCCCCAACGCTGCCCGGTAATCCCGCGACGCAGGGTCTTTCGACGCCAAAGCCGTATAAGCCGGCTGGATATCACCTAACTGCCAGACATCCTGCAACAAGTAATAGCCCAACCGCTCCGGTTCACCGGCATAACGCGCTAACAGTTGCTTCAACCGCAGCACATCTTCCGTCAAGGCTGTATTCTCCACCACCGCCAACGGCAAACCCTCTTTCACCTCCTGCCCGTCGGCGACATACAGGCTGCTCACCCTGCCCGAAGTGCGTGCCACGACCTCAGTCACCGGGTTACGGCTCGTCAGCCTCATCTCCGCCTCGATCACGTCCGGATAGCGGAAGAAAAAGCTGCCAACGACAAGCATGAGCACCACGAGGGACAGCACCGTGATACCCCACCTCACGATCCAGGACGGCACATGCCCCATCACTTCCTGCACCGCTTCACTGCGCAGTTCTATGTCTTTTCCATCTTCCATACTATATAAATGTGATAAATGATGATTTATTTTAAGCACGGATTAAACGGATTAACACGGTTTTTGTTTTAAATCAATATATTATCCGCGAAATCCGTGTAATCCGCGCCTAATAACCATCATCTAATTACCTAACTCCAACTGGTTCTTCACTAATTTGTAATATATTCCGCGTTTCGCCGTCAGCCCTTCGTGCGTCCCCTCTTCGGCTACCCGGCCTTTGTCTAAGACGACGATGTTGTCCGCATCGCTGACCGTGCTCAACCGGTGCGCCACCACGACCACCGTGCGGCCCCGGTAAAACCGGTGCAAGTGCTCCATGATCTCTTTCTCGTTGTTGGCGTCCAGGGCATTCGTCGCTTCGTCTAAGAAGATAAACTCCGGATCCTTGTACACCGCACGGGCAATCAGGATACGCTGCCGCTGCCCCTGGCTAACGCCGTTTCCTTCCATGCCGATCTTCGTGTTGTAGCCCAACGGCAACGAGTCGATGAACTCCCGGATATTCGCCACCGTTACGGCATGCAGCAGCCGCTCCTTGTCGATCGATTCAGCCCCCACCGCTATGTTACGCGCGATCGTGTCAGAGAAGATGAAACCGTCCTGCATCACACACCCCGTATGCGCACGCCACACATGCGGGTTCATATCCTTCAGCAAGACGTTCCCCACACGGATCGTCCCCTTGTTCGGCTCGTAGAAACCAAGCAGCAACTTGACAAGCGTCGTCTTCCCGCTGCCGCTTGCCCCTACGATCGCCGTCACCTTATGTTCCGGGATCGCGAGGCTGACATGTTCCAGCACATAGTCGCGGTCCGCCCCGTCATAGCTGAAGCACACATCTTCGACCCGGAGCGTCCGCTCTTCCGGGATCCTGTTAGTTTTCAAGGCAAGCGTCTGTTCCTCATCCTCCTTCTGATGGATCTCGCCGAGCCGCTCCAGGCTGATCTTCGCATCCTGGAACGAACGCGCGAAGCCGATGAACTGCTCGATCGGAGCCGTCAACTGCCCTACGATATACGTCAGCGACATCATCATACCCAACGTCATTTCACCCGAAACAACAGCCCGCGCCGCCAAAAAGGAGATCAGGATATTGGTGGTCTGGTTAAAAAACACCGATCCGAGCTGTTGATATTGTTGCAGGGCCAAGCCCTTGATGCTTATCTTGAACAGTTTCACCTGGATGCGCTCCCATTCCCACCGTTTCTCCGTCTCGCAGTTGTTCAGCTTGATCTCCTGCATGCCGGTCACCAACTGGAAAAGGTTGCTCTGTTCGCCCGCAGCCTGCGCGAACCGCTTGATGTCCAGTTCGCGCCGGTACTTCATAAAGGCCAATATCCACGCCACATACAACCCGTTGCCAACCAGGAACAACCCCAATATCGTCAGGTCATAATAAGCCAATACAAACCCGAACACGACAAAATTGACAAACGAAAAAAGCGTCGAGATGGATGAACCCGTCATGAACGTCTCGATACGGTTATGGTCGCCGATGCGCTGCATGATGTCCCCCACCATCTTCGTATCGAAGAAATGCAAGGGCAACCGCATCAGCTTGGCAAGAAAATCGGAGATCAGCGCGATATTGATCCGGGTGTTGACATGCAGCAGGATCCAGCTACGGATAAAATCAACAGAGAGTTTAGCCACGAAGATCACCAACTGCGCTATCAATATCAAGGTAATAAAACTCAAATTACCGTCCCGGATACCCGTATCCACCATGCTCTGCGTCAGGAACGGCAGGATCAGTTGCAGGATGCTGGCCGTCAGCATTCCCAATACCAACTGGAACAGTTCACGCCGGTAAGGAGTCAGATAACGGAAGAAAAAAGACAAGCCTTTCCCTGTCCGTGTATCCTCCTCCTCGCGATCGTAAAAGTCAGGTCCCGGCTCGAAGAGCAATGCTGCTCCCGTATCTTTTCCTTCCACAACGGTGCTGCACCAGCAACGCGCCAGTTCGGATTCTTCATAGACTAATTTCTTGGTAGCCGGATCGGCGATATAATATTTTCCGTTCTTTACCTTATATAATACGACGAAATGGTTCTGGTTCCAGTGCAAAACGCAAGGCAAGGGCACTTCTGTCCTGAGCTGTTCCAACGTCACTTTCACCCCCATCGTCCGAAACCCGATCCGCTCGGCGGCATCGCTGATGCCTAACATCGACACCCCTTCGCGCGTGATGAATGCCTGTTCGCGGAGGTACTGGATGGAATAGCTGCGACCGTAATACTTCGCGATCATGCGCAGGCACGAGGGACCGCAGTCGGCGGATTCGAGTTGATGGTAGAAGGGAAATGATTTTATCATACTTACAAATTAACTTTTACATCTTATTCCGTCTTACTTACAAACACATTTTCAAAAAGTACAACAGAACCCTCTTGTAATAAACGATAAAGCAAATCATTTTCAGCCAAATTTCCTATAGATTCATCATAATATTTTACCCTATGCAAAACATCCCGTCTAACAATGACAGATGGCAAGAACAAACTTTTGCTGTCCAATGTTTCCCCAGCTGCAACAACTTCGTGTTCCTCTTCCATAAATTCATACTGTGATTGCAACCGATCCGGAAACGAAACATATCCGGACTCCATCATACAAATATATTTTCCCTTGGCCATACCGCAACCGATATTCAACAAAACATATTTTGAAAGTTCTTCCTCTGTTTCAATCCAACGAATTCTTTTATCTTCCTCATTCACTGATATAGCACTCTTATCCGTACAAACAAGGATCAACTCAAAATCTTCCCAAGTCTGTTGTAATATACTTTGTATGGCCATACCTGCATCTTTTTCTACCACAGCCATGACTACCGAAATTGCACATGAACGATCCTCCTGTTGTTCTACATCTTTCTTCTCTAACTGCAAATGCCATCCAATATTTCTGAATCGCTCAACAACTTCAACCCTTTCTTTGTTAAACAACGGTTTCCGATGCAAAGCATATTCATCTGCCGAATAATATCGTTTCACATTCCCGGATTCAACAGGCACAATTTGACGGGGAATATAAGTCGGAATATTTCCTAACAGTTTGCACATCGCAGATAGATGAATATCTTCCCCGTTATTCCGATACAAAGGTTTTTCCGACAGGAAATAGCCAATCCATTCCTGCCGGAAAAACCAAGCATTGTTTCCAAAATCCACCTCCGTATCCTCCAAACAAAAACTATGCTGAAACTCGTACCCGTCTCCTACAAACATTTCCGTTCGACACGTATCCGGAGACAACCGCCTACCATGAGGACTAATGATCGCATTCAAACGTTTACAAGCGCCCAAAGCCCGCTCAATAAACCTTTTCCCTGGTATAATATCATCATCCACAATATACACAAAAGGAGTCTCCACCTCCACTACAGATTCAAAGCGTCCGAATACCCCCGGATTATCTTCCCAGCAGACATAGCGCACCCGTTCCCTGTATGCCTCTATCACCTCACTTACATCCACATAATGTCCACTCTGCTGAATCCTAACTTGGACAGGAGGGGTCGTTTGTCCGAACAAAGCAGACAACTGCTCTTCCAAATGATTACGTTTCCAAACAGTCAGGATAACTGTAACAGCATCAGAGATAACCGTTTCTTCTGCATTTAAACACTGACAATCCAATCTACCAGAAATCATCATCTTACCTTATCACATCTTAAAGAAAATAACCCAGTCATTAGACTCCTCGTCTATCTTTTCGGGGTCAATGCCTTTCAAGAAAGGATATTTTTCCAAATAATGTCCGTCCGATTGCTGCAATTCCTCTATCGCCTCTTTGAGCAGAGCGGCATTCACCAACCGGTAAAACTCTCCACTTCGAGAATCATATCCGTCAGGGGCATCGTATTTTCCCAAAACCTGAGCATAGAAATTATTAAAATCATTATTGATCAGATATTTACCGTTCTTACGATTACAATATATAACCTCTTTAGGTTCAAACAAAGGCGGACAAAAAACGATCCAATTATCCGTTATCGTTATATTATCTATATTAAGAACCGCTTTATCATTTTCTCGAAAGTCATTAAATTTCGGAACAAGTTCTTTTGTTTCCCCTTCAAAAAAATCTTTTGGAAGATTCATACTTCCGAAATCGAATGTCGCGAAAGTTTGAATAGAATCTCCTTCCAACATATAGATATTCGTATCAAAATAATTGGAGACAAAAGTTCCCCCATTGTAATTACCTATTGAACGATAACAACCTTGTACTATCCAAAAGTCACGAATAACTTCCGGTGTCGGAAAATATTCTTTAATAAGTTTTCCATCTTCATCATAAACGATCAACTGGCTATCGCCCAAATAATAACGAGACTGAACAATCAGGCCTGATGGGTCAATATAAAACTGCCCTATTTCATCTTTGGGTGGTATAATCGTCTTTAAATACTCGCCATTAAAATCATACACAAGTATTTTTGTCAAGTCACAAACATAAATAGCATTATCATTAAAGTATATATTTGCCAAAGTAATATATTCTTCCGGACCTTGTCCTTTTCTATTTATTTTATTAATAAATTTTCCTTGTTTATCATAACGAAGAATTATCTTTTGTTTTAGATCTGCAACAAATAAGTAATCACTTGTCACATACAGATATGAGGCTTTCCCATTGAATAACAAACTATCATTCGTTTCCAATTGAATCAAACGAGATTCCATATTATCCATCACATTTTTCAATAGATCTGGATCCGACCCGCCTTTAATATTTACGGCAAAATGTCGATGGTCTTTTTTCTCACTTTTTTTGTCTGACGAGCAGGCAAAAAAGAATAAAGATGCAACTATTAAAATCAAATTTTTCATATCTACATTCATATTTTATTAGGTACTAAATCATTCTGGTCTTAATTCTGACAAAAATGCAGGAGCCTCAACACATCTCGGATCTGGAAAATCCGAATTCACTTCCCCATACCCTTTTAAGACATCAACTATACAACGATTGGGGAAATTATAACATTCTTCAAAAATCTTACATCTTTTACACGGACTAACATCCCGAAAATCATCTCTTTTCGGGAAAGCCAATGCCAAAGCACGTGGTGAGTTCCAAACTTCGGGAATGGATTGTTTCGTTAAATCTCCAATAATATAATTAGGATTCCAATAAAGTTGTTCACATATTGTAACCTTGCCATCTGGTAAAATCATCATATTGGAATAATTAGCGGAGCATCTTGATCCTTTAAAACTCTTACTTCCCTGTTTCGCTTGGAAATAATGTTTTCGATCTACAGGTTCCCATGATATTTTAAACTTAGAATGCCCTTTTATTTTTTGAACCGCTTCATCAATCTGTTGAATAGATTCTTTCGCTATTTTTAATTTTTCAAAATTCCACTTACTATACAATGATTTATGCGCAATCCTAACTTCCCAATGAGCCAAACATTGAAATTGCTGCAAAAATTCATATAAATCAAGAACATTAGAAACTGAAGCATTTATTTTTGTAAGTACTGTCGTTACTTTGTAGCGTAATTTGTACTTATCAAAAAATTCAAATGTCTCTCGCACTCTCGGTAAATAATCAGAATTCATCCCGACAACTTCTTTCAATATGGAAGAATCTACTGCATCTAATGAGAATTGCATATTTACATGATAATCTTTTACTAATCGCACATCTTCCTCTTGAAGCGGCGTCTTGGTTGACAACAGACCAATATTCATATTATATTCTCTCATGCAGTTCAATAACTCTCTCCAATGCTTGTAGACAAAAATATCTCCACCGGTTATCATGAACTCCCTTATTCTCAAATCATAACATGATTTTAAAATCAATTTCACTTGATCAAAACTCATTTGCCGATGTCCATTGGTTTTATCTGCATAACAATAAACGCAATTCGTAGTACAAGTATTATTTGGCATGAAAACTACCGTAGAAGGAGAATAAAAAGATCTTTCCTGTTGTAGATCTACAGAATCAAAGTTGAATTCTTCCGGGTTATACTCTAAGGGGAATATAGTCGCTTTATCAGTGTCAATAATCACATTCCGAGGGAACTGACTAACTACTCCTCCATAATGACTATGAAATGGTTCATCTCTGTCCAAAAAAGGCTTAATGATATTTTCAGCTTCTTCATTTGTTATATCCAAAAAATAAGCAATTTGGCATATATATTTTGAATATGAAATGGGAATTGATGCAAAAGATAATAACATTGCATATATCGGATGTATTTTTGTTGCCCAATACTCATTAACTCGAATATTAACCTGTCCATCTACTGGCAACAAATTTCCTTCCCTGGAATATATATAACTCCTTTTCAAGTCATGTCTCAATCCATAAAAGTGATTGAATACGATCTTTCTATCTGTGCTATCCATAATAAATAAATTTTATAACAAATTTCTGGATTACAATATAAATTACACCATAGTCCAGAAATTTGATTCAGTAAGGCTTATGCACCACTTTTACATGTAAATGTATAACACGTATCAGTTGTACATTTTTCCTCGCTACCAGGTTGATTATTCCTACATACTTCAGATTCACACCCATAAGCAAGAAGCATAATATCACCTTCAATACCACCAATCAGATTTCCCATTTCTGAGAGATCCAATTGAGTAGATACAAGATCTTTCAATTTTAAAGCAGATAACTGTTTCATTTTTTTATTGTTTTAAATAATTCAACATATTGTTTATTCTCTATAGCAAAAAACATTACGCATTAAATAAATTAGATTATTACCAGCACATATACAATCCAAACAAAGCTTGCGAGGCTCATTCTCATCGGGAAAGTATATTTGTTTTTTTATATTAACGAAATTACTTTTTGATAGAAAAATCGGGCAAAGTATGATATATCGAAGCAAGAAACAAATCGCTCACGCCCCTTCTTTTGCAAATCTTTCCGTAAAGAATCATCTTTCAAAATCCGATCTAATACACCATATAGAGCCACTGCATTTTCTTTTGACTTTCCATAATCTTGTTCGAAAGGAACAACTAAACCATATTTGCCACAATCTACAATTTCTTCCAATCCACTATGGTTTCCTACGACTACAGGCAATCCCATCATCATCATTTCCAACGCCACATATCCCAACTCTTCATATAAGGAAGGTAAGACACCAACATCTGAAATAGAAAACAATTCATATAAAGTCGCTTTATTGACAAACCCAACAAAACTTACCCGCCCACAATGATGTGTTACTTTTTTCTGGACAGCATCGGGTGAACCTCCTCCTGCAATAACCAGCCGCAAATGTGGATATTCAGAAATCAAAGAAGAGAAAGCATCCGCCAATAAATCCACACCTTTCAGTGGCTCGATCCTCCCTGCACATATAAGAATAATGTCATCTGAAAGAAAACCATGTTTCTTTCTTCTTTCATTTTTTTCTTCTATGCTTATGGGTTGGTACTCATCCTTAATACCATGCGGTATAAGTACAATCTTTGATTCAGGTATTCCGCATATATCTACCAATACATTAAAAGAGTGACGCGATACGGCAACTATTAAATCACATGCTTTCAAGAAACGTTTATTCTCTTCAAGTACAACAGAGATTGTTTTATAATCCTTTTCATCAGGATGGCTCAATATATAGTCCAATTTTCGCCTATCTCCTAACAACTGAAGAGCCCAGTCCATATAATGAACCGTACACACAATTTTAGATGCAGGATTATTCTCTTTTAGTACAAGAGCCAAATCCTTCATGTGCATATTATTAAGATGAAAAATATTATTTTGTTTTTCGGTTATGATAGAAGACAACAAAACAACTACGCCCCTATAATAACGCTTAAAATATTTTATCCAATTCATGGAGCTCATCTTACAACGAGTACCTCCGATGCTTATATATCGCACATTAGCCTTTTCCTCTATCGCCAAAGATGAAGTCTTAGAAGAACGAAGAGTAATAATGGTCAGCGAATAATCACTTTCTTTCATAGTCTCGGTTATCTGATTTAAATAAGTACCTATACCATAATTAGCCGATTCACTTTCCTCATTGATAAGATAATAATTTTTGCCCTTATGCCAATGATAATTCTTATACAACTTTCCGGCATCGCCGCTTTCAAGCATCTGCCAGCCATATTCCAAACCATCACTCAATAAGTCTGTTGAAGATTTTCTTGGAGGAGACACTTGGAATAAAACAGAAAGATCCGGCTTTACTCTCTTCTTCCCTTCCAATACAAGAATAAAATCATCTATTAGAAAAGAAAGACTCTTTTCTTTACTGAAATCTTTTTCTAAAACAACTTCACGCAAGGACTCCAAGTAAAAACTATCAAAGGGTAAGTTATCGGTTTCACGCAGTGATGAAAGGCGAACCATAACATAATATAATATTCCCCCAAGGCCTTTCCGGAAACTAAGATCATGCATACGCCGTGGGTCACGCTCCATTATCAGCTCATCAATATCCTTTAATATTTCATCCGTACATCCTTCCATAAAACCCTGTCCAACCAAATATTCTATCCCCCAACCAATGCCGCACAACCCATATTCCATATTAACAGGTAGGCTGATATTGATCTCTTCATAAACTTCTTCAAGCAATTCACCAGCAAAATTTTCATAAGAAACATTATCCACCAAACGACCGTAATGAGCAAAAAAGATTGCATGCCCCATCTTTCCATGAAACAGTCCTAAATCAGTGAGAAAACTGACATTGAGAACAAGACGCTCTATCTCATTAATCCAAGAATCGTTATATGCCTGAATATTATCCATTATAAGTAGATTCTATTTTATAGTCGTTTTTATATAAATCTTTTATTTCATCTATATAATGATTTGCCAATTTAAAATCAACTGTAGTTTTATTCGCTTCTTTCTGAGGAACAGGAATATTATGTTCTTCCAAAAAACGATTCAAGAATTTTATAGGGACAATATAATCCACATCTTCGGGCGAATAATAATCCGACTGCCGCCTTATATGCTCATCTTGGTACAAAGGATTTGTTTTACCTAACTCAAATCGTACAAACTCCATAAACCGATCAAAAGAATTATCACCATACAAATCCAGATACCTGAAATAATAACGATTTTCTTTTTCCAAGCAGAAAAATTTGTAACAAGAGACCAAGCGTTCTACAGGATCTCTCCAAACAGCAAATTTTATCATTTTTCCCAATTCTGTTTCTCTTTTTTTCATTTCTCTAACCGGACACAAGTAAGGGCTTCTTTCATTATACCCGATTAAATTATGAACATCCTCATGAGCAGGATAAATATCATATTGAGCATGAATAGCAAGATTTTTCAGGTAAGTCATCGCGTTTTTAGCAATTGCCACAAATGCCATATTATATTTTTCCATCAAACAAAAATAGTTGTCAAGAAATGGCGATTTCACACGTATATCATACGGTATTTTCATGTCTTTTGATGTTAATGAAATATGCACTCTATTTTCATATTCTTTATGAACATTATTCCAAGTTTGTATATATTTCTCCAACCTGTTTTTAGTCAGACTACAAACTGTCAGATATTCTGCCCTGCTCTCATTTTCCAATGTTTCATTGTAAAAACGGGAATTTTCATTCCGAAAATGGAACAAATGATACAATGCCCCTTTTGCCCTTGTAACCGGTAACCCTAATATCTCCATCCTCTTAACCCGTTCCAAATCTTCCATGCCCCAGCCATAAAAATGCTCATTTTCTCCTCCTGCTTTCAAATAAACATCTTTATTAACCAAAAACGCACCTCCCACAGAATAAGGGAAAAAGACGAACTTCAATTCTTTCTCTTTCAAATCGTTTATATCTTGCTTGTAACGAAACAAAAAACTATCTATAGCCGAACAAAAACAGAATTTTCCATCATATGGGAAACTCATTACTGCTTTCCCTTCACGAATGTCTTCTATTGCCTGATCTATTTGCGTATCTGGCAACATGACATCTGTATCCCACACACCAACAATAGACGCATTTGCTTCATGCAATAATAGATTCAAATATTTAGTCCGGTAAAAAACAGGATGATCATCCTTCACAAATCGATAACTTACGTTCTGATAATTCTTTTTTAACTTATAGACAGGACTGATATCCGCTTCTAATATTAATATATCCGTTCGTTTCCGCTTAGACAGCTGCTCCAGTAAAACATCCAAATTCCGTTGTCGTTCCAAAGAATCGATCCGAACAGGAATCACAAACGTGACTTTATCCTGCATTAGTTTATCGAACCCCATTAAAATATTGCGATTCTCTGCTCTTTTGCCCAATAAATAATCAGTTCGTTCAGGAAATATCCCCAAGGCTTCTATTTTCTTTATATCCTTCAAAAGCGACTCATTTCTAATTTGTCTACTTTCCAAACGATCCATAAAGTTGATCAAGCTTTGTTTATTTAGAAGTTCCCTCGCGTTTTTCTTCCCCAATTCTATACGAAGCGCCAAATAATGTATCCAGCCAGACAAAGCCTTATACTCATTTTCAGGCCATTTCAAACAGACGGTAAACAAACGCCGATCAAACTCATCTAATACAACATCTTCATCCCCTTCTGTAAAACCGTTACGAAGCAGATAAATCAATCCACACCCGATGCCACATAATGTTTGTTCCAGTCCAAGAGACGGAATGACTGCCACCTTTTCAAGTATATGATCCAACAGCTGGATAGCAGACTGTTCATACCTAAACTCTCTTGTGTAACAAGCATAAGTATACAAAGCAATAACTCGCCCCATATGAGGATACATAACACTCCATTCATCCGGCGCCAACTGTCCCGCTGATTTATACCGATTTACAAACTCAATCTGATATTTTCTGCGTATCTCATCAGCATAGCCCTTTTGTTCCTTTTTGTACAACTGTGATATCTGAGTATCATGCAGACGATACATCATTAATATATCCGGCAGATTTTCTATTTTACCCGACAATGCTAATCGCGATAACAGATCATAGTCTGAAGAATAAACATATTTTTCATCATATCCTCCGATCTTTCTCATTGCTTCAGTACGAACCATCAAAGAAGAATGCAAAAAATGATTATCGGAAAGCAACGCAATCTGTACATCCTCATAAGACAAAGGCAGATTTCTTTTCATCGTTTTTCCTTGTATTGAAAAATCATAGTGAGTTCCTACAGCCAGAACATCTGGATGGTTTTCCAGATAACGATATTGAACGTCAAAACGATGAGGATACGCAACATCATCAGCATCCATAACACAGATATATTTACCTGTAGCCATTTTCAATCCTTTATTACGGGAGGGATAGTTTCCTTGATTATCTGTATTCCGGACAAACTTTATCCGAGAATCTTCATACGCATGTATAATCTTTTCCGATCCATCGGTAGATGCATCGGAAAAGATTATAAATTCAAAATTCCGAAAGGTTTGTTTCAAGATACTGTCTATTGCTTGGCAAAGATAGGCTTCTCCATTATAGACTGGCATTATGACGGATAGATCAGGCATAAAGATTACATTTGTTGCAAAGAAAAAACATTTATCGCTTTGCAACAAATAAATTCAAGCTCTCGTTCCTACCTAAAAGCATAGGAAAGCACATAAAAAAATCGTTGACTGGAACAACATTGAACTCAGGGAAATCGCATAGCCTATCCTGCGAACTTATTTTACACAAAATGGACGTACACATTCCCGCCACATAATACGAGCCGATCGCCAACTGCGGCGGAGGCAATGTTTCTTTTTCATTTTCATACGCATCCACCACTTTTGCAAAAGCATCCCACTCATCCGTTTTCTTTTCCAACCGGCTCATCACAAAGCGGGCTACCGCAACCTCCGTCTTTCCCTCAAACTGTTCCCACTTCAACCATTCGGATGTCAACGTGCGAATGACAAACACACAACCGATCCAACCAAAATTATAGGGATGGAGCACCGGGATATTTTTCCCCACATAATAACAATCGAATAAGAAGGGAACCGATGTACTGAAATCAAGAGCATTGACAGCCACATCACAATCCAAGGCATACGTTGTCAAATTCTCTTCCGTCAAATAGACCGGAGTAAACTCTATTTCAGCATCCGGAGCAATCGCCTTCAAGCGTTCGGACAAAACTTCGGCTTTCAACCGTCCTACATCCGACAAGACATAGTTCTGACGGTTCAGGTTAGACTGTTCGACCCGGTCTCCATCTATAATATGGATATGGCGGATCCCCAAACGCAAGGCACACTCTGCAATCTCACTCCCCAAACCGGCTCCTCCCAGAAGCAAACGGAGCGAACCAAGACGGTCCTGTTCCTCCGGGCTGATATATAAACGATTTCGACTATACATAACTATTTTTTATCTAATTAAATGAATATTCTTTGAATAAAAGGTGGACAATCCGGACATCCGGTTGTAAACCGGAACGGCTTCTGATGCATATATGATTTTTGACGAGCCGATCGGAATCATATCGATATCGAATTTGCGAAGTTTCCGGCAGACTGCGACATCCACATCTGCTACCAATATATTGTCAGGAGAATAACTCATACACTCTATGGCTTTGCAAATCAATATCCGGAAAATAATATTTCGAAAACGGACAAACTCCGGTTTTGAATTGAAATAATCCCGATCGACCACCAAACGTCCAAACAACCAGACATCTCCAACTAAAGGAACAACCCTTCGTTCAAGGTCGGAATATGTAATCTGAAAATCATTTTCCAAAGGGAACTTATCGTCTTTTAGGATCTTGATTGCTTTTATTGACGCCAACAAACGCCCATCCAAATCCTTTATCGCAAAAAATGTCCCATGATCAAAATGAGTAAGATCTTCCGCTATGGCATTCCTCAGCTCCTCTCCGCTGACATCTATATGTTGCTTCCAATATTGCATATAATAATTATCCAAAACAAAAAATGTCATATCCGGAATCTCGTCTTTTCCAAGTTGCCAGAGACTTATTTCTCCATAATTTTTTATTAGTTTTCCCATCATGATATCTAATTTCGACTAAAAATAAGAAGCCTTTTGCGTAAAAACACACAAACCTACCTAAACAGGTAGGTTTAATAATATTTTGACTTTCTTCTTTGGAATTATAATTTTTCCTTATCTTAGACAACCTAAAACACAACTAAATGACTAAATCAGATCTCACTTATTACGCCCATCAATCGTTTAACGATTGTGACAAAGACATGGATGATTCACTGAACATGAATTATTTACAGACTCTAAACAGTTTAACCAATAACGTATTCTATATTTTCGATTATACAAGAGACAAACTCATTTATCCCGACAACCTAATACAGTTTTTAGGAGATAAATTTCCATTAACAAATCAAGGGTATCAATTTTATGAAAAATATGTACATCCCGAAGATTTTAAGATGCTGGTTAAAATAAACAATCTGGCATTTGACTTTTTCTATGCACTCAAACAGGATCAGAAAAAACATGTAAACATCGTATATGACATTCGACTAAAAGGAATCAATGGAGATTATATTTTAGTCAACCATCATCTTGCACCATTAAAACTGACTGGTGACGGTAGAATCGCACAAGCTCTCTGTCTGATCAGTCCTGCTTGCTATCAACATCCGGGAAATATTTTCATTAAATTAAACCATACGAAGATGATTTTTGAATACAATCCAAAACTCAACCGCTTCATTGAAAACAAATATCAAAATATAACTAAACAAGAAAGCATCATCTTAAAACAACTTGCACAAGGATACACAGAAACTCAAGTAGCTGAACAATCAAAGGTGTCTGTCAACACCATAAAGTTCCATAAGAAGAATTTATTCAAAAAATTAGGTATAGCGAGCATTACTTCTGCTTTACAATGGTTCAATATTTATAAAAAATTATAACTCGAATAGAATAACAAATAAATTTGTACTTCATGATTACAGGCATTAATTTCTATGGATACCATCTACAGATAGTTTCGATTATGGCCACTCTACAGCGAAAAAAAGAATATGCGATCACCATCCCCATATCCTGATAAGCAAGTCAACGCCAACAATATCTCTTCATACGAATGTGGAACAGCATCTTACAAATTCATCGGGATCGATATACGATCAGCCCCAACCGCACAAACATCGGGATGAGTCACCAATTTGATTATAGGCACAATTTAAACAAATCGGAACATTATTTCGAATAGCAAACCATGATGTTTTTATTTCCAGTTTTCTTTTTATTAATTCATTAACAGAGGGTATAAATATCTCCTAAAGCATCTACATCCAAATTTGAATATATATTACCATCTGCGAGGCAATACAATTTCCCAAAAGTATTCCATAATTCATTTTATTTCAAATACAAAACAACAATTATAGGATTATCATCTCCATTGATACTTATTTGATACTTCATCGCATTCTCCGTACTCAATAATGTACTTATCGTATTATTTTCACTAATATAATAAGGAATAAACCCAAGGAAATCCAAATAAATATAGAAATCCGGTATGCCATGAAAATCATTCGGTATTCCACCATAAATCATCTCATTACCTTTATATAAAATCATCTCATTACCTTTCTTATCATATATTGCGGGATTTTTTGGAATAGGACGACTTGTCACATATTGAACTATCCGCCCTGACTTTAATTGGCGGTTGAATTTATTTGTATAAGTAAAACACTCTTGTTGATAATTTCCAAATACATAGTTTCCCACCAATAGCTTAGGATAAAAAAAGTCCTTCTCCTTTTCTTTTACACAGTTAATCAATAGTGTATCGACAAATGTACCGGAAGAATAAATAAGAAAAGAATCAACACAGGCTATCTCTTTTCGAAGATCCGGTTTTCGTATATAAACTCGTTTCTGATGCTTGTCTATACCGGTAATCTGTCCTGCATCAGAGAAAATAGTTTTACCATTCAAACCTAATAGAAGAAAACTATCTCTCCCCATTATTGAATGACTTGTTGTTTCAAAATTCAAATAAATCGTATCATTCATAACAAACATATCGGTAATATTCCGATTTTTCACTTCCACAGAAGACAAAAAAGAACCGTCATAATCATAAACTAAAATACGATGTGCAAAAATAGACCACAGAAAGACTTTTTTTTGATCAATATCAAATCCCCCGCAGCAAATATATTCGCCCGGCCCTTCTCCAACATTACCAATATTACAAATGAATTTTCCATCTATAGAAAAACGCAATACTTTCTTATCATCTCGAATAAAAATATTTTTGTCATCTAAACCAATTTGATTTACATATTTAATTAAACAATTCGAACTTGTTTCTAATGGAACATAAGCCAAACTGTCCGCAATCACTGATGCTGAAATGTCTTTTACAATAGGGTCTGCCTTTTTATTATCAACGCATCCCCAGCTTTGCAGAAACAAGAGAAACAAGAGAAACATATATTTAACCATAATAAAAATCTCCACATTCTTTTCCGGATTTTCCATTTGCTCTATTTGCTTTTTCAAATGAACCACCTCTTCTTCTTTGCTTACTAACTGCAATTTCAAGCTCTGCTTTTCTTTTTCCAACTGATCTTCTATTTCTTTCTTGTAACCTGCTAATTGTTCTTCCAAATCCTTTTTCTGCCTTTCTAATTTCGTATACTGTCCCTGCCTCTGTGCCTCATTCTCTTTCAAAGATTTTAATTTTTCACAAACGGTTCGATAATTATTTTCCAATAATATCACTAACAATATCATGATTATGATACCCACAATCAGAAACAGTACAAACCGAGATTTCAAATTCTGCTGTTGCATGATTGCTATTGCTTTTTCTTTGTCATAGTGTTCCGACTGCATTGCCAGCTCTGCCGCTTTATGGTTTTGATAAACAGAATCAATATAGGCAATATAGCAGTTCTGATAAGTACAAGCAGTCTTCCAATCACCGATACGACTATATAGTTTAGAAAGAGAGGCACAAGCGGCCGTTCGGGTATTCGCGTCTGCCAAACAGCGTTCCAAATAATACAATGCCGAGTCTTTTTGTCCCATTCGCAAATATAATTCACCTATATTCAGATATCTGGTATGTATATATCGTATGCCATAACCTGAAACCTCCAACGAATGTCTTATATATTGTAAGGACAATTCATTCTCACCTCTTTGTTTGTATAAAATTCCAAGATCATTCAGTACGGAAGCTCTCATATATCGGTTGTTATGAAGCCATTGTAGTGACTCTTGATAATACCGTTCAGCACTATCCAAATCAAAATGAAGGTATGATCGACCTATATTACGCAGTGAGATTCCAACACCCACAGAATCTTGCGCATGCTGATAATAAAGCAATGCTTTATTATAAAAAAACAACACCGAATCCTGCAATTCTTGCCGTTCATATAAATTTCCCAGATTTTCATAAATCCGTCCCAGCAATTTAGGTTCATCTATTTCTAATGCAACCGACCGAGCCTTTAGGAAAGCTAATTGAGATTGAACATGTTCGCCTAATTCATTCGAGATTATTCCCGAATAATAATACGACCAGGCTAAACGTTTCGGGTCTTTATGTCTTTCAAAATACTTCACCGCCACATTAATCATTGAATCTGAAGTATGCTCCATATAATTTTTGTCTCGTGCCTGTGTCATCAGAAGACACCATGTCGCATATTCTTCTGCTGATAGTTTTTCCGGCTTAAGGATGTTTTTCAAAAGCAGAAATGCACTATCGGGATATACATCCATGAAACTTTCAGCCTGATAAATAGCAGGATCAGATTCAGGTTGGCAGGTAAACAAGCCGAAAAACATCAAAGGCAAAACGGCCATGATCAGTGTTTTTGTTAGATTTTTCATTAGAATAGTGTTTTTGCGGTTAAAAATCACATTTCCTTCCACCAAATATACATTTTCTTTTTCAAAAAAATAACTTTATTCCTTACTTTTGTTCAATCTAATTAAATCAAAACATGAAACACGAAACGCCTGTGCTATCTTTTATCATTCCCATTTATAATGTGGAGCTATATCTGCCTGCATGTCTCGAATCTGTATTGCATCTCCCCTTGACAAATTTTGAAATCATCCTGATTGATGATGGCTCGACCGATAACTCCGGCAGAATAGCAGATAAGTATGCCGAAAACTATAGCCATATACATGTAATCCATCAGACGAATGCAGGATTATCTGCAACACGAAACAGAGGGGTAGAACTTGCAGAAGGCAACTATATTGCATTTCTCGATAGTGATGATTGGCTCATTGGCGATCAAATTGTTGATATATACCTTCAAACTTCACAAGCAAATGCGGATATGGGAATGGGGAACTCCCTTTTCTGTTATCCGGACGGTAGTAATGGCAATCCATTTGCACCCATCCCGCAAAACCTTATAGGGCAGACTATAGATGGAAAATATTGTTTCACTGAATTAATGAAACAAAATGTCTATCCGCCAATGGTGTATAATTACATCTATCGCAGGGAATGGCTTCTTTCCCATCAGCTCCGTTTTGAAAGTGTTCTGCATGAGGATGAACTGTGGACGCCAATCGCACTCTGTTATGCCAGGCGGATCGTTGTCACAAATATTGATTTCTACGATTATAGGCAACGGGAAGGATCGATTATGACTTCTCTACGCCGGGAAAAGAGAATACACGATCTATTTTTCATTGCTGACCGGTTGATCCGCTTGGCTGAAAATTATAGATTTGATTCTGATGATAAAAATCTTAAAAGCCAGTTATATGTAAGAAGCTACCTGCTATACAAAATTGCATTTTCTTCATTAGCACACATACATGACACTCGATTCATTTTACCTACCCACCATCTGTACCAACTATTTGCTATAAAAAATAAACTTACGGCAGACGCAAGAAATACATGTATCAATCAATATAAGACGGCTAAACAAGGACTAAAGTCCTACCTGAAATGGCGTAATTCCTATTGGATAAGAAAATTAACTTACGAAATACCGCCCGAAACAAAGCTAATTCTGATCTTTAACACAATGTGGAATAAACCGCTTGATATTCCTATACAGAAAATTCCGGCAAATTGCATCATTACGACAGATCGGCGATTCCTGTCAACAGCGGATTTTGTAGTCTTCCATCTGCCCGACTTAAGTAACGAATTGGAAGAAGACCTTGACAAACCCGAAGAACAGAAATGGGTAGCATGGTCACTGGAATGCGAAGAGAACTATCATTTTTTGAAAGACCCTGAATTTATGGAAGTCTTCGACTATAAAATGTCATATCACCAAGATGCAGATATCGTTTATCCATATTATAGATATGAATATCGAAAAGAATTAATCTTAATGCCTGAATTTTCGTTTCATGAAAAGAAGGATATTTGCATGATGATATCCAGCCCGTTCAATCAAAGCGGAAGACAGGAATACTTGCAAGAACTGATGCAATATATTTTGATCGACTCGTATGGGAAATTATTTAATAATTGTAAATTGGAAAAGGATTCGGGACAGGACAGCAAAATGGAGTTATATCGACAGTACAAATTTGTCATTGCATTTGAAAACAGTCGTGCAAACGACTATGTCACGGAAAAATTCTACGATCCACTATTGGCCGGTGCAGTACCTATCTATTTAGGTGCACCCAATATCGAGACATTTGCCCCCGGAGAAAATTGTTCTGTGGATATACGGAACTTCAGTTCACCGAAAGAATTGGCGGCTTTTCTGATTGAAGCCTGCAAGAATGAAAAGATTTATAACAAATTTCTACAATGGAAAAAAGAACCGCTAAAGCCGGAATTCATGAAAAAGATCGAAGCACAACGAGTTCATCCGTTCATACGGTTATGTCATCTTCTGCACCTTCCACCACCCACCTCTCGATATTACGGGGCTCGGAAAAAAAATGCACACCGATCTTGACTATAGCTCCGTTTTTTACAATAACCCTTGTTTTTTTCTATTTCAAGGGAAAACAAGTACAATCTCAGCCTGTCTTTTTTCCACCGAAACAGTGCTTTCACTAACATACCGGCAAACGGGCCGCCGGACTGGCAGAAATTGCATGGCATTTGGCTATCTTATTCTCCATATCCCTTACACTTCGAAAAGACGGAACTGCCGGTGAGTAGAATATTTGTGGAAACGAAGGAGGGGGGAAAGGGATATCGCCCGGATCCGGAGGGTCTTTTCAAGGGAATCGAACCCTTATTTCCACGACGACCGTCTTCATTGCCCTGACGACCGTCTTCATCGCTCCGAGCTGCCGGATTCACTCTATACGAAGTCGGACTTCGTGGCGATGAAGACGGTCGTCGGGAGGAAAAACCGCGCACCTCACGGGAATGGCCTCCCAAAGGCCTTATTTTCGATCCGTAAACAACTGTCCAAAGAACATTTGGCGGATGGGTTTCAAGTCATTTTCAAGATGTTTTTTACAATAAGGGGGGGGGATCAATTGCTTGTCATGCGCTTGATAATACTGTAAGCATTGATGATACCCAACTCTCCGGCCTTGCTCAAATCGGCGATTCCCCGGTTGGCATCTCCTTGCGAAAGGCGTGCCAATCCACGGTTGAAATAAGCCTCGGCAAATTCCGGATCACGCTGGATCGCCTCGCTGTAATCCTGGATGGCAGCACGGAAATCGCGTTGCGCACAACGCAGGTTTCCACGATTGAAATAAGCATATACGAAACCCGGATTCAATTTGATTACCATGTCATAATCACGCGTAATCATTTCATGCTCGTAAGCTCGCTTATTGTCTTTCAAGGATGCGGAAGCCGGATCAGATGTTACCGGAGTACGGACAACTGTCGGATTCTTACCCATCTTAAGGTTCATGCTCATAGCAGAAAAATCGTCTTGTGAGCTGGCAGCCTGCGACATATTATAGTCAAGCTGTTTATACCGGACGACAGCCCGGTTAAAATAAGCCATAGCAAAATCCGGGGCCAATTCGATCACTTTTGTATAATCCTTAATCGCTTCGGTAAAGTCCTGTACAAGCATAAAATCCAAAGCCCGTCCGAAATAGGCATCCACATCGTTCGGATTCTTCACTATACGGGCCGAAAAATTATCGATAGATGCAAAATGTACGGCAACCTGGTCTTCCGTAAGGGCGGCTTCTTCGTTTGTGATACGCAGCTTACGTTCCAGTACCAGACGAGAATTGTAAGCTTCCACCATCTTATCATAATAAACCAACTTTTTTACCGGATCGACTTTTTCGTAATAAGTCAGGACAAACATCGGTTCCAGATCCACACGCACATTGCGGTCCTGCACGCGTCCACGAATTTCGCTGTTATACTTCGTCTTACGTACCTCTTCTTCATCATACACGACAAGACGGTTGAACTTATCGATATTCTTATCCGACTGTTCACGCGTATTTTCATCCTTTGATGCCGGATCGGTCGATTGCGTACCGGTATTGTTGCCATTTTGGGAAGCGACCGCATTTCCCGAAGCATTCCCGTTCTTCTTTTTCTGCTCCATATTATAGGCAGTCCAGTAGTCACGGTCGGCACCTACCTCATCATGCATTTTCCGTTTCACTTCCGCACGGCTGTAATAACCGGCTACAAAATTCGGATACTGCCGCAACACGACATCGAAATCATGTACGGAACCTTGATAATCTCCCGTCTCGTAACGTAACAACGCCCGGTTATAATAAGCCATATAGTTGTCCGGTTCAATCTCGATCACAACATCGAAATCTTCGATAGCCCGGTTGTTATCCCCGATCTGTGCCCGAAGCAATCCTCGGTTGAAGCGGGCAATCAGGTTGTGGCTGTCCATGCTGACCACCTGATCATAATCAGCCATAGCACCACGCAAATCCTTTAACTGATACCGGACCAGACCTCTATTGATGTAATAACCGCTCTCACGGGTATTCAGACGAATAGCCTCGTTCAGATCGGCAAGCGCGTCTTTCATATTGTTCATCTGGTAATGCAGGATCGCCCGGTTGCCATAAGCGGGAGCATAGTAGGGGTCCATACTAATCGCCTTATCATAGTCGGCAAGTGCTTTGACCGTATCGCCTTTCTCGGTGTACATCGCACCACGCGTCAGATAGTTCATAGAATATTTGGGATGGGCCGCCATCAGTTCATCAAACACCTTTTCGGCCTCCTTAAAATCTTTTTTCTGAATATTGGCTACTGCCATATTCACCAACATCTGGCGGTCTTCCGCCTTAAACTCCAAACCTTTCCTGTAGTCTTCTATTGCTTCGTCAAATTTCTCCTGACTCTGACGGGCAATACCACGTGCGTAATATGCCTGTACCAGGAAAGGGTTCCGTTCAAGACAAAGCGTACAGTCTTCTTCAGCTCCTTTATAATCATCCAAATTGATTTTTGCCACAGCACGGTAGAAATATGGTTCGGCCAACCAGGGTTTTGATTTGATAACCTGATTGAAATATTGTATCGAAAGAACATAGTCCTCAAAATACAAGGCGTTGCGCCCGATAGTCAACACACGATCCGTATTGATTTGTGCAAACATGGCTAACGAACACAGCTGGAATATAAATAAAAGAATCGCTTTCTTCATCTATTATAAAAATATTCAACATTGATCGGTCGCAAAAGTAAGTAAATAATCTTAGCCATTAAAACCAATCTATAAAAAAAGCTTTCACAGACTGTAAAACAGTGTGAAAGCTTTCTATATTTACTTATTTCAGCTATTTACTTCGGCTGAATCTTAACCATCAAATGGTCTTTTGGGATCTTATCTCCTTCCGTTACACCCAGCTCGACAATCGTTCCGGCAACGGGAGCGACCACCCGGTTGTACATCTTCATCGCCTGGTGGATCAAAAGCAACTGGCCAGCTTCAACTTCCTGCCCTTGCTGTACTTCCACTTTAACGATCGTTCCGGGAAGATGAGAAATCACATCACCGACAAAGGGCTTATGCCACATTTTACGGTTCTTATATTTTGCAGTCAGCGTCGTCTTGTATTTGCGGGCCGTTACTACAAAATCCACATATTCGTTATCTTTCTCTTTCTTTTCCATATTCAAAAGTTTTTACGGCGTTAATTAGAACGGAGGCAATCCGTGCTTCTTAGCCGGTCTGTATTCTTCTTTCAAAACAGAAAGTTTAAGCGCGTGAAGCAACAATGAACGTGTTTCTTTCGGCTCGATAACAGAATCGATGAATCCTTTGGACGCAGCTACATAAGGATTTGCAAACTTCTCAATATATTCCTTCACCTTTTCCTGGCGCATTGCATTCTGGTCTTCGGCTTCCATGATCTCCTTGCGGAAAATAATGTTGGCCGCACCTTCCGGTCCCATCACCGCAATTTCTGCACTCGGCCATGCAAACATAAAGTCCGCCCCTAAGTGACGAGAGTTCATGGCGATATAACCGCCACCATAAGCCTTACGCAGGATAACCGTAATCTTGGGAACCGTCGCTTCGGAATAAGCATACAATACCTTCGCACCGTGGCGGATCACACCGGCATGTTCCTGGTCAACACCCGGCAAATAGCCCGGCATATCTTCCAACGTGATAATAGGAATATTGAAAGAATCGCAGAAACGGATAAAACGTGCAGCTTTATCGGCACTGTCGCAATCCAATACACCTGCCAACACCATCGGCTGATTAGCAACGAAACCGACCGTTTCACCACCCATGCGACCAAAACCGATCACAATGTTGGCTGCCCACAACTCCTGTACTTCCAAGAAGTCGGAATCATCCACGATACATTTGATAACGTTACGAACATCGTACGGCTGTTTCGGATCTGCCGGAACCACATCTTCGATGTTCATTACCGCAGCGGGCTCCTTCGACTCTACCACTTTAGCACGTTCCTGGTTATTCCAAGGGATAAAACTAACCAGACGTTTAACTTGCTCGAAACACTCCTGCTCGCTCTGTGCGTAGAAATGAGCATTACCGGTTGTTTCCGCATGGACACGTGCACCACCCAGGTCTTCCATAGAAATATCTTCGCCCAACACGGTCTTGATCACATTCGGACCTGTAATAAACATCTTGGAGATATTCTCTACTACAAATACGAAGTCCGTTAAAGCCGGAGAATATACGGCTCCACCGGCACAAGGTCCCAGGATCAACGAGATCTGAGGAATAACACCGGAAGCAATTGTATTGCGATAGAATATTTCACCATAACCCGCCAATGCACCTACACCTTCTTGGATACGTGCACCACCCGAGTCGTTGATACCAATAATCGGACATTTCATTTTCAGAGCATGATCCATGATCTTCGTGATCTTACGTGCATGCTGCAAGCCCAGTGAACCACCAGCAACCGTAAAGTCTTGTGCATAGATACAAACCGGAGCACCGAAGATCGTACCTGTACCTGTAACAACACCATCACCTGGTAAATCCTTCTTATCCATGCCGAAATCACGACCATCGTGCTTCACGAACAGGTCATATTCATGGAAAGAATTCTTGTCCAACAAGGATAGAATACGATCACGGGCAGTCAGTTTACCCATCGCGATCTGCTTTTCGATAGCAGCTTCACCTCCACCCATCTCAACGACGGCTTTCTTTTCCCTGAGGGCCTGAATGTTTTTACTTAAATCTGTCATACTGATTAGTTAATAGAGTTCTTATTACTTACCAACCGCTTTTGCTTTATAGGAGCAACGGGCTGTACCTTTAATAATACTATTTAGTTTGCTTTTATTCAACTGACGGCGGATTCCTGAAATATTATCTATGAATACATGGCCTTCCAAGTGTTCACACTCATGCTGCACGACACGTGCAGCAAACCCCTCCACCGTTTCTTCATGTTCCTTCAAGTCTTCATCCAGATATTTCACACGTACTTTTGCTGAACGGGCTACTTTCTCATGCACTCCCGGCAAGCTCAGGCAACCTTCCTCCATCAAAACCTCTTCTTCGCTTTTTTCAAGGAAAACAGGATTGATCATCGCACGCTTGAAGCCTTTGCATTCAGGAAAATCATCTCCCATCACGTCAGCGTCAATTACCAAAAGACGCAATGACAAACCGACCTGTGGAGCGGCCAGCCCCACACCATCGGCATTGTACATCGTTTCGAACATATTGGCTACCAATTGTTTCAAATCCGGATAGTCCATCGGAACCTCTTCAGCCTCTTTTCTCAGCACGGGCTGTCCATATAAATATACTGGTAAAATCATAACTTTTATAACTGATATTTCTTATTTTCCAAATATGACTGCAAGATAATAACGGCACTGATCTCGTCTACCAATCCTTTATCTTGCCTTTTCTTTTTCTTCAATCCTCCGTCCAGCATTGCCTTATGTGCCAAAACGGAAGTAAATCGTTCATCGTAATACTCTACCGGAATATCCGGAATGGTCCGCTTCAGATGTGTTACAAAGGCTTCCACGTATCTCATATTTTCAGAAAGTTCGTTGTTCATCTGCTTTGGAAGCCCGACTACAAACCGTTCAACGGGTTCGCGCGAAACATAATCAGCCAGAAACCTTGTAAGTTCACCGCTCGGCACAGTTGTCAGTCCGTTTGCAATCATCTGCAAGGTATCTGTGACCGCCAGACCGGTACGTTTCCGGCCATAATCAATTGCTATAATCCTTCCCATCGGGCACAAAGATAACATAAATTCAGTTTCCAATTACACATATATATAAAAAGTGTGCAATTTAATACTTAGTATGCATTCTTTTCTCCCTTGAACATATTGATAACCGTTACAACTATAATCTTAAGATCCAAGAAGAAAGACCAATTCTCGATATACCAGACATCTCGCTTCACACGTCCTTCCATTTGTTCCAACGTTTTCGTTTCTCCTCTGTAGCCTGTCACCTGTGCCCAACCTGTCACACCCGGTTTAACCAAGTGGCGAACCATATACTTGTCGATCAGCGCAGAGTATTGCTCGGTATGTTTCAGCATATGGGGACGCGGTCCTACGACTGACATTTCTCCCCTCAGCACATTAATGAACTGGGGAAATTCATCCAAATTAGTCCGACGAAGAAAATCTCCGACCTTTGTCTTACGCGGATCATCCTTCACAGCCTGCAGGGAATCAGCCTGCGCGTTAACCTTCATCGTGCGAAACTTATAACACCTGAAATCCTGCCCGTACAGTCCCGTTCTCTTTTGCTTGAACAAGATCGGTCCCGGAGAACTCAGTTTAATCATGATTCCAACCACGATATACAATATCGGGAATATAGTCACCAGAATTACAGTTGAAAAAAGAATATCAAACGTACGTTTCAACGCTCGGTTGTAAGCCGCCTGCAAAGGCTCGCGGCGAACAGTCATCAAAGGGATGGACTCCAAGACCTCCATCACAAGGCTCTTCTTCAAATTTCGATAGAATTCCGGTACGATATAAAAGCGAATCATATGTTTCTCTGCAAAATTCAGCAGACGTACGATCTTTTCATCGTTCGTACCCGGCAATGTACAATAGATTTCATCCACATCATTTGCCAACACAAAGCTTTCCACCTCATTCGTCATTCCCAAATAATTCGGCAGAACAGATTTCAAGGACAGGTTATCATCAAAGAATCCTAAGATATTGAAACCATACGACAGATCATCCTTCATCACCTTATACAGTTCCATACCGTTCTTTCCGGCCCCGACAATCACGATCTTCTTAAAGTTATATCCCTTCCGGCGGTACATCTTCAAAGTCACACGTACAATAACACGCCACAGCGAAAATATAACGATCGTAACAACATAATAAATCAGCAGGAAAGTCGCCAACACATCCCCGACATTTAAGAAAATCAGGCAGGTAGCAAACAGAAAGGTCATAATCGTAACCAAAAGGAACGCCCTCTGCACAATCTTGTCAATAAAGACAATGGACATATGCAATTGCAAAGGAACAAAATAGAGGGAAAAGAAATAACAGAAATTCAACAAAAGCACCACCTCACGCAAACTTCCGGCGATAGCAGATGTATATAAATTATTCAACCCATAATAGACAATAAAGAAAAGAAGATTCAGAACGACCAAATCCCCAACGCCTATCAACCATTGAATAAGGTAACCATGTTTTTTATTTAACTCCATAACAACGCGCTAAAATCATGCAAAAATAAGCATTATTTCCGAGCAAAAAAAAGGCTGCACACGATTATGTGCAGCCTTTCGGGATATAATTAAAATTAATTATTTGCAGACATGATAACAACGCGGTTCCAATTGTTTTCATTGTACGGTTGAACGTCAGAACCCTTCCATTCGATTGTGATCTGGCTAGAAGAGATACCGTATTTATCAATAAGTTCCTTGGCAACGGCTCTTGCACGTTTTTCAGAAAGCTGCATATTGTAAGAACCTGTACCTGTTTTCTTATCAGCATAGCCGATAACCTTGATAGGCACGTTGTTATCTTTCATAAACTGTGCAGTATTGAAGATGCTAACCTGCTGGTTCTTGTCGATCTTAGCGCTATTGATACGGAAGTATACCACATTGTCTACATAGTTGTTAACAACGTTAGTTACAACTTCTTCACATTCAGGACAAGAAACCGGACGTTTACTCAATTCGTCGTTTTCAGCACGCAAAGCGTTGACCTGACCATTCAGATCGTTCAACAATGCATAATCCATCGGCTCCAACACTTCGAAATCAGTTTTACCCAGTTTGAAAGTCAAACCAGCGCTCAACTGTCCGATACCGTCAGTCAGGTGGTACATAGAAACACGGTTAAACTGTTCGTTCAACAATGAACCCTGAACTTCTACGTTCAAATCTACACGTTTGCTCAAACGGAACGCGGTCAGGATACCGAAATTTACCGTTGGAGATTCTGTTCTTGCAATACCTCTGTTATCATCGGAGTTTTTGAAACGCTGTGCGTAACCAAGACCTACCCACGGAATCAAACGAAACACTTTCTTTTCGTTGTAAGGAGCCCAGAAATTAGTCACATCCCACAACAAATCAGCATGAGCAGCTGCATATTTATTGTGCTGCATAAATGTAGCACCTGTGTTTTCAAAACCATGCAACACACCACCATTCAACTGGAGACGCAGGGCCAAATACGGATTAAACCATTTACCGACAGAGAACTGAGGAGCGAAATTCAAACGATTCTTAAAATCGGCTTCACTGTTCTGATCACCAAATAAAACACTCGCGCCACCAGCAATAGAGATAAACCAGTTGTCGCCTGCTTTGTTCTTTTTGAAGTTTGTCTTATAACCCGCTTCGTTACTAAATCCAACCTGCGGTTTAAATTCCTGTGCAGACACAGAGAAAACAAAACCTGATAACAAAGCTAAAAGTAATACTTTAGTCTTCATATTCATCAACATTTTAATTAAACAATCAATTACCTATAATCTTGCTCAAACATATTGCAAAATTAACTCTTTTTCTAATTATAACAAATAAAAACAATAAAAGTTCGATTCTACTCAAAATAATTCAATATTTCATAGCCACCTTTTTTTAGATACGATTCTTTCTTCATCAATTTTATATCATTCAACATCATATCCTCTATTAAAGCGGCCAAATCGTACTTTGGTTCCCATCCCAAACGGGTACGCGCCTTCGTCGCATCGCCGATCAATAAATCGACTTCAGTCGGACGGAAATACTGAGGATCAACACCTACAACCTCATCTCCAATCCGTTTCCGGATATTATCGAGATAAACTTCACCGACTCTTTCAATAAACACTTTTTCGTCAATATAGTTTAAGACAGCCACCTCATTAACATTCTCTCCTTTGAAAATAATTTCCACGCCTATCTCGGCGAACGCCATTCTCAAGAAATCACGGATAGTTGTCGTAATCCCCGTCGCAATGACATAATCGGACGGTTCGTCCTGCTGGAGGATTGCATACATTGCGCGGACATAGTCTTTTGCATGTCCCCAATCACGTTTGGAAGAAAGATTCCCCATATAAACTTTTTTCTGCATGCCCAAAGCAATACGGGAAACGGCCCGCGTCACCTTACGAGTCACGAAGGTTTCTCCCCTCAGAGGAGATTCATGGTTGAACAAAATACCGTTCGACGCATGCATTTTATAAGCTTCACGATAGTTCACCGTTATCCAATAACCGTAAAGTTTGGCTACGGCATACGGACTTCTCGGATAAAAAGGAGTCGTTTCTTTCTGCGGAACTTCCTGCACCAGACCATAAAGTTCGGATGTAGAAGCTTGGTAAATGCGCGTCTTGGGGATCAAATTCAGCAGACGAACTGCTTCTAAGATACGCAAAACTCCCAGACCATCGGCATTAGCCGTATATTCGGGTGTATCAAAACTCACTTTCACATGACTCATGGCCGCCAGATTATAAATTTCATCCGGCTGTGTCTCACCAATGATACGAGTCAGATTCAAACTGTCGGTCAAATCACCATAATGCAAGATCAGATTGCGGTTTTCCACATGCGGGTCCTGATAAAGATGATCGATACGATCCGTGTTGAACATGGACGATCTGCGCTTGATACCGTGCACCACATATCCTTTCTTGATCAGATATTCGGCCAGATAAGCCCCATCTTGGCCTGTTATTCCTGTTATTAAAGCAACTTTACTCATCGTTGTTAAACGGAAGACGCAACAACCTCCCTATTTTTAATTTTTTAATTTTAAATTCTTAATTCTCCAAGTACCAACTATAAAGGCGTTCAATCCCTTCGTCCACTTCGATCGTATGATGCCAGCCCAAGGCATGTAACTTCTCGACATCCGTCAGTTTACGCATCGTTCCGTCCGGTTTAGAAGAATTAAAGACGATCTCTCCTGTAAAACCGACCTTTTCACGGATTAGGGAAGCCACTTCACGAATAGAAAGTTCTTTTCCAGTACCTATATTAATATGCGTATTCCGGATATCGCCAGTAGCAGGACGGAGATCGGCAAAATCGACCTTCTCCATCACATAGACGGAAGCATCTGCCATCTCCTCGCTCCAAAGAAACTCACGAAGCGGTTTGCCTGTTCCCCACAACTCCACTTTACCAGGATAAATACCGTACTTGGCAAGAATATCCAATATTTCGGATTCAGAAGTAGCACCGGATATATTTTCAACCGAACGCGCATTCAGATCTTTCCGGACAGCCTCCCAATCTCCTTCGGAAAGACATTTACCCAAATGCACTTTGCGAATCATGGCAGGTAGCACATGCGAAGTCTCCAGGTTAAAATTATCATTCGGGCCATACAGGTTGGTCGGCATTACTGCGATATAGTTAGTTCCGTATTGCAAGTTATAACTCTCACACATCTTGATCCCGGCTATCTTAGCTATCGCATAAGGTTCATTCGTATATTCGAGAGGCGAAGTGAGCAAGCAATCCTCCGGCATTGGTTGCGGAGCATTTCCCGGATAAATACAAGTACTTCCCAAAAACAGAAGTTTCTTTACATTATTCAGATAAGAAGCATGAATCACATTGTTCTGAATCATAAGATTCTCGTAAATAAAGTCAGCCCGGTAGCGACTGTTTGCCACAATCCCTCCGACATGGGCTGCTGCCAGGAACACATATTCCGGCTTCTCTGCGGCAAAGAAATCATGAACGGCCTGCTGATCGGTCAAATCCAATTCCGCATGCGTACGCAGGACGAAGTTCGTGTAACCTTTTGCCTTCAGATTCTTCAGAATAGCAGAACCGACCAGTCCCCGATGGCCTGCTACAAATATTTTACTATCCTTATTCATTTTCTCTTTTTATCAAATTCAGCAGATATTGTCCATACTGGTTCTTCAACATCGGAGTGGCAACTTGCCTCAACCGTTCTGCATCGATCCAACCATTCCGATAAGCAACTTCTTCCAAGCAAGCTATTTTCAACCCTTGTCGTTTCTCTATCACCTCAACGAAGGTGGAGGCTTCGGAAAGAGAATCGTGCGTACCGGTGTCAAGCCATGCAAAACCGCGCCCTAAGAGCTGAACTTTCAAATTCCCATCCTTCAGGAATTCCTGGTTGACAGTCGTAATCTCCAATTCTCCGCGGGCGGAAGGTTTAATCCGCTTGGCAACTTCCACCACTTTGTTCGGATAGAAATAAAGGCCGACAACTGCATAATTCGATTTCGGGCATGCTGGTTTTTCTTCAATGCTCAACACATTTCCTGCCTCATCGAATTCGGCCACGCCATAGCGTTCCGGATCATTGACGTAATAACCGAAGACGGTTGCTTTTTGTTCGTTTTCCACATTAGCTACGGCCCTTTTTAACATTGCGGTGAAACTCTGTCCGTAAAAGATATTGTCGCCCAAGACCAGACAAACGGAATCATTTCCAATAAACTCCTCCCCAATTAAAAAAGCTTGTGCCAATCCGTCCGGTGAAGGTTGTTCGGCATACTCGAAACGGACACCATAATCGGAACCATCCCCTAACAGACGACGAAAACCGGGAAGATCCTGCGGTGTGGAAATCACCAATATTTCACGTATTCCTGCCAGCATCAACACAGACACCGGATAATAGATCATCGGTTTATCATAAATAGGCAATAACTGTTTTGAAACTCCTTTGGTTATCGGATACAAACGCGTACCGGACCCTCCTGCTAAAACAATACCTTTCATAATCTTCTATGATTTACGATTTATGATTCCGGAATCATGCATCAATGATAAATCATACATCCAAAATCATAAATCCTTAATAAATATAACGGATGGCAAATGTATTAAAAATAATCCACTTTACCGGCTCGGTGAAACTTTTCTTTCCAAAGGTTTGTTACAAAGTAGATTTCAAAATAATTAAAAAACGAATTTATTATGAAGACTTTTATTGACACAATCAACTTCGGAGTAAAAAACTGGTGGGTTTCCCTGCTTCTGGGCCTGCTTTATATCCTTATTGCAATCTGCCTGATGTTCACACCGCTGGCAAGTTATGTCGCACTGAGTGTTTTGTTTAGTGTATCTATGTTTGTCAGCGGCACACTGGAAATTCTTTTTGCCGTCACCAATAAAAAGAATATTTCCAGTTGGGGCTGGTATCTGGCAAGCGGTATCATCGACCTGATCTTAGGTATCTACCTGATGGCCAATATCGGCCTGAGCATGGCAGTGCTGCCTTTCATCGTCGCTTTCTGGCTGATGTTCCGCGGTTTCGCTTCAACCGGCTACGCTATGGACCTGAAACGCTACGGGACACGCAACTGGGGCTGGTATATGGCTTTCGGCGTACTGGCAATCCTTTGCAGTATCGGCATTATCTGGCAACCAGGTCTTGGAGCGTTATCCCTTGTCTATATGATCGCGTACACTTTGCTGATCATCGGCATCTTCCGGGTTATGCTTTCCTTCGAACTGAAGAGCTTGCACAAACGGAACAAAGAATACAACGAATAAATCGTATGCTTTTCTCAGCAGTTTCCAATCCATGAGAATACTTCCTCACCGGGGAGAGAATATATTCTCATCCGTATGAGAAAAGATTATCATTACGACGAGAAAAGATTCTCATCCTTATGAGAAAAAGCCCCTCATAAGACGAAAATCTTTTCTCGTTGTAGCTTTATGATTATTCGCTGACCATCATCCGCTTAATGAATACGGCCTTACATTCAACACAGTCCTTCCGGCAGTTCACTTTGGATACGACAACGGCGGCCGGTCGACCATACGCAAGGTAACCTGCTGCTCAGAGGAGGCCCCGACAAAACCTAAGCCACCCGATACGTTTTGAGGAACGATGACCGGTTCCATAAAGGTTTCGTTATAATCTTCCGAATTCAGACAGTTCATCGCACGCAAATAACGATAATAAGGTTGTGATATGCTCAATAAGCGAACCGTAACATCCAAGTAAAAATGATCTTTTCTATTTGATTCGCTAATATACGGGACAGAAGTGTAGATCTTAAGGGTATACGAACCATTTTCAAAACGGCCATCCGTGAAAACATTGCTAAGATTACGAATAGTCCAATCCAAAATGCCGAATTTGTCGTCATCGGCAGTCGTAAGATGCCCATCGGTCAACACAATATCCTCCTGGTTGATAATTTCGGGATAAGAGGAAAAGGGACCGTATTTGATACCTGTTTCCGAAGAAATCCTGTATGTATTTTCTTCGATAATAAGACGGTAATAATTTTTCTCGTTCGGACGGTCATGTATCGTTATCTTGTATCGCATACAATCCATCATACTGGAACCACCCCTCAATTGCGTACGGAGCGTATCTACACGGATAGTTTCCTCGATCGGAAAAGGGATTTCCACCTCGCAACCAGCCTGGTATTGCCCGTCTTCGGCTGTCGCTTCAAAGCGGATACGGTCACCAGGACGAAAAGATGTTTTCAACGTGCAATTAGAATCATCGAAAGAACCATAGACCTTCTCCACCTCTGCCGTCTCGGTCTTTTGGCCGTTGACATATACTACAATGGAACCATTGGAAACACAATCCGCTTGCTGTTTATCGGTATCGATCATACGCAGAGACACTCCGTTTTCTTCCTTTCCGGCTTCAAGAAAAGCATTCATCAGAAGCTGTGGGACCTGCGGCTTGTTCATATATGGAAGCTCATTCTCACAACCCGGGAACAGCATGGAAACCAGTATGAATAATATAAATAAATTCCTTTTCATAATTCTACTCCTCTTTATTAAAACCGGTATGTATAGGTAATCGATGGAACACAAGGCAGAAGCGTTTGCTTTATCAGCTTCGTTTTCCGCTTCCAGGTCGTCTCATGGCTACCATCCGGCTTAATATGCTCTACTCCGATATATTCTTCTTCTTTATAGATAAGATTCGGAGTCATGGCATTATAGGCGTTATAGACCGAAATATTCCAAGTCTGCATGCCGTGGCGCAATTTTTTATGGAAATTGATGCTCAGATTCAACCGGTGGCTGACAGGAAGGCGGTAATTGTTTCGATGGGAAATGTAATCAATCAAGTTACCAGATGCCGTCCCTGTACGCTGTTCAGCAACCGTAGCCGTTCCGCCCGTATTAAAAATCCAAGTGATCCCTATATCCGTTTTCTTGCTGAAAGTATGGTTTACACAGAGGTTGATGTTGTGGCGGCGATCGTATTTATAAGGAAAACGTTCGCCGTTGTTGACCGTCCCGTCCTTGAACTGGCGATCACTCTTGGCGATCGTATACCCCAACCATCCTGTCGTTTTACCGATCGTCTTCTGGGCTAAAATCTCCAAGCCGAAAGAGCGGCCACGTCCCATCTCCACCTTCTCCTGCCATCCGCCGGATGATCCGAAAAAGGTAGCGCCATCCTGGTATTCCAATACATTATGCATATCTTTATAATAGCTTTCTAGAGAGAACTCCCATCCTTCCACACCGGTATAATAACCACCGACAGCATACTGGTAGGAGCGCATCGGACGGATGTTTTTAGTAACCGGAACCCATAAATCGGTCGGCAACGAAATCGGCGAGGATGACAGCAGGTGTACATACTGTTCCATTTGTGTAAAAGAAGCCTTTGCCGCAAAACCGTCATGAAAGCGATAACGCGCAGAAAGACGAGGCTGTGCCGACAGATAGCCTTTCCCTTGTGTGGAAAACAAGGAGAGATGAATGCCGGCATTCAAGCTCAGACGGTCGCCAATATCGGCATTGTCTTCGGTATAAAACGAAAACTCGTGCCCGTGCAAATAGCTGTTCGAGGAATCGTTGTAGACGGTATCCTGTGCCGTCTGCCCGTCTGCAGCTTCTTTCACACGCGAGGTCGTCACCTCCGGTCGGAAGGTATGATACAGATAAGAAACACCGAACTTGACATGATGGTCAGGGACGGGCATATAATCGAAGTCCGTATGAAAACTCCAATCGTGTATACCGGAACGGTAATCGGAATTATAGACATACGATTCGTTTTTATCCGTTATCAGATTGCCGTTTTTATCCGTCTCGATGATGTCTTTCCGATAAGCGTCCGCCATGCTCATCTGATAGTGGTTGTATGCCACGGTCGTATTGCTGAATAATTTACTGTTGAAGACATAATTCCACCGTCCGGCGGCAATTGTGTTCCCCCAGTTGAAATCGATCTGACTGTTGTAGAAGTACATACTCGCCCCATAGTTATTCGAATAGCCGTCATATTCCTTATCCTGTTTGTAGTCGTAATGGTCTTTTCCTTTGTAGAAACTGAGAAACAGACGACTGCGATCGGAAAATTTATGGTTCACCTTGGTATTGATATCATAGAAATAGTAATTGTATTTTTTGTCCTCCGGAAGGAATGGCCTTGCTACCAGGTCAAGATAGGTGCGACGGCCGGTCAGACAAAAGGATGTTTTATCTTTCAAGATCGGACCTTCGAAGTGTAGCTTACTGGTCAACAGGCCAATGCTGACCGTACCGTGATAATTCTGCATATCGCCGTCGTTTGTCCGGATATCCACGATAGAAGACAGACGGCCGCCATAACGGGCTGGAAATGAACCTTTGAAAAGCGTAACCTTTTTCATGGCTTCCGGAGTGAAGATGGAAAACACGCCCAACATATGGTCGGCATTATAGATGGGGATACCATCCAGAAGGATCAAGTTCTGATCCGGTCCACCACCCCGTACATACAACCCGCTGAAACCTTCCGTTCCAGCCTGTACACCTGGCATCAACTGGATCGTTTTGAGGATATCGGCCTCTCCTAAGATGGCCGGAGTATTCTTGATCTGCGTCATCGGGATGTCTAACGTACCCATACCCGTTGCCCGAATGCCTGTCTCTTTTTTGTCGGAAAGAACGATGATTTCCGACAACTGGTTATTGGTCTGCAAACGGATGTTCATTACAGTATCCCGACTTAACAGAAAACGGCAATGCTTGGTCTCATATCCTAAATACGAAAAGAAAAGTCCGGTCTCTCCTTCCGGCAAGGTCAAGCTGTAAAACCCGAAAGGATTTGTTGAAGTCCCGGTATGACAGCTGAATTCCAAAACATTAGCGCCAATCAGCGTTTCTGACGATATGGAATCGGTAATATATCCGCAGACCGTATATTTACGGGAAACAGGACGCTCTCCTAACAAGATGTGTGTGCCAGAGATTTTAAACGTTATCGCTTCCTGACCAAATGCATATTGCAGGATTTCCTCGATGGTCTTCTGACGGACATCAAGGGTAACAGGCTGCCGGAGCTGTACCTTTTCACCATAGATAAACGAGAAGCCGGTGGAGTCCTCTAACTGGCGGACAAAAGTGTCCAGTGTGGCCTTCCGGACCTGGAAGTCCAGACGCGCCGCCCGGTCTTGTGCAGCGAGCGGCGCAATTCTGAAAACTATCCATAATAGAAGAATAAGCCGGGCGAACCGGCGGAGACAATATAGGTAATAATTCATGACTTAGTTAAGTTTAGAATGAATCAAGATCGTATCATTTGTCTTTGAATAACTGAAATTACCGGCTGGCTGGAGCAGATCGAGCATCTGATCCAAACTCTCGCCTTCGGTAAAATGCGCCCTGATACGAAAACCCTTTATATCTTCATCCGTAATTTTGATTTTCACATGAAAAGCATTCGACAACTCTCGTGCAATCTCCTGCAACGGCAGATAATCAAAATGAAAATGGCCGTCGCGCCAACCGGTAGCCGTATTATTTTCTTTTGTTTTTTCTTCCTGTAGTGTTTTATCTGCTCGATTATAAATCGCGCATTCTCCGGGAGAAAGCGTAATCCGGCTGTTTCCAGCCGGCGCATTGACAGCGACAGAACCTTCCAACAAAGTTGTCTTCACCTCTGCATCTCCGGGATAGGCTTCAACATTAAAATGTGTTCCGAGCACTTCGACCTCGACTGGGTCCGCTTTCACAACAAAGGGATGCCGGGCATCTTTCTCCACTTCGAAATAAGCTTCTCCCTGTAATTGTACTTCCCTCCTATCCTCTTTGAAACGATCCGGGTAAGTCAAAGAGGAATAGCGGTTCAGCGTCACCTTCGTCTGGTCCGGCAAAGTAATTACCGATATGGCTGCACCGGCTGAAACAGTTTGCATCGCTACCGGCTTCCAATAATCATAGATGAACCAACTTGCAAAGCAAAGCAGGAGGGATGCGGCAACGGCTCCCGCCAGACGGAACAGTCTCAGCCTCTTTGTCCGGGGAGGAACGAGCTGCCTCTCCAACAATTTCCAACTTTCGGAAGCGGAATAGCGCCCACGAGGTGAACGTGTGGAGGCGACAAGCTTGTCCAGTGTCTTTTCTATATGATCGTGTGAAGGTTCCATGCTTTTCTCTTCTACATTTTAGAGATAAAGACAGGATTAGGTAAAAAACTCACTACTCACTTCTATTAAAATAATGTTAATTATCTCACTTCCTCTATATTGTCAGCCAACAGAGCTTCCCCTAATACCCGATCAAGTATCACCTTCTTTTTTTACATAACCATACGGAAACGCGACCTCTCCTCCAGTATCATTTTGTTATCTTCATAGGGACAAAACAAGACAGATAGAAACGTTAAAAAATATTACCCGCCAGTGTGATTTCCAAAACATGCCCTACTAATCCTATTTTGACGGGGTAGTAGTGACATTTTGATAAATCATAAGAAGCCTATCCCCTCAAACAAGAGATTTGAAATAGCAGGGAGAGGGACAGCTGAGACTGCCATACAAAAGTTCTATGATTATATAACAAAAAAACAGCCGAATTATTTGCAGTTTGTCAGAGAATGCATATATTTGCTGCCGTAATAACAACAAAAGTCATGAGAACAATTATAGTAAATACATATTGGTGGTGGTGCTCTTTACAACTCATAAGGTCGTAAGGAACCAGTCCTCATGTATATACTATCGTGATATAATAAAAGGCCTGTCGCACTTGCGACAGGCCTTTTTTCGTTTAGGGCAATTACCAAGATTCAAAAAGACAAAAAATAAATAATAACAGATAGAACGATGAAAACGTATCAAGTTGACGAAAATGGGTATTATGGTGAGTTTGGAGGAGCATATGTGCCCGAAATACTTCACCAATGTGTGGAAAACTTGCAGAAGAAGTATCTGGAAGTATTGGAAAGCGACAGTTTCAAGAAAGAATTCAACCAGTTACTTCGGGACTATGTCGGCCGCCCTTCTCCTCTCTATCAGGCTAAAAGGCTGAGTGAGATGTATGGCTGCAAGATATATCTGAAGCGTGAAGACCTGAACCATACCGGCGCTCATAAGATCAACAACACGATCGGACAGATCTTGTTGGCCCGCCGGATGGGAAAAACCCGTATCATAGCCGAGACGGGAGCCGGACAGCACGGCGTGGCAACCGCTACTGTCTGTGCGTTGATGAATATGGAATGTATCGTTTATATGGGCAAGACGGATGTGGAACGCCAACATGCAAACGTGCAGAAAATGGAGATGTTGGGCGCGACGGTCATCCCCGTAACTTCTGGCAACATGACACTGAAAGATGCGACCAATGAAGCGATCCGCGACTGGTGCTGCCATCCTTCCGACACATATTACATCATCGGGTCGACAGTCGGCCCCCATCCTTATCCGGATATGGTGGCGCGTTTGCAATCCGTTATCAGCGAAGAGATTAAAAAGCAGTTGTCGGAGCAGGAAGGACGTGACTATCCGGATTATCTGATCGCCTGTGTAGGTGGCGGAAGCAACGCTGCCGGAACGATCTATCATTTTATTGATGATGAACGGGTAAAAATCGTTCTTGCCGAAGCGGGCGGTTTGGGGATTACGACCGGACAAAGCGCAGCAACCATCCAATTAGGCAAGAAAGGTATCATACATGGAGCGCGCACATTAGTGATGCAAAACGAGGACGGGCAAATCGAAGAGCCTTATTCCATCTCTGCCGGACTGGACTATCCGGGTATCGGACCGATCCACGCCAACCTGTCGGAAACTCACCGAGCTACGATTCTTGCCGTCAATGATGACGAAGCGTTAGATGCAGCTTTTTGCCTGACACGCATCGAGGGAATTATTCCGGCACTTGAAAGTGCACACGCATTAGGAGCATTACCCAAGATAAAATTCAAACCAGAAGATGTCGTTGTCCTGACGGTATCAGGCCGGGGAGATAAGGATTTGGAAACATATATTAATTACAAATTGACAATGGACAATTGATAAATGGAAGTTTCTTTCTTTCAATCAATTTTCAAATTGTCAATTGTCAATTCAAAAAAAGATGGATTATACATTTAAAACAATAAGCAGGAAGGTTCTCGGTGACCTTCACACACCCGTCAGCATCTACTTGAAGGTACGAGATATTTATCCGGAATCGGCTTTATTGGAAAGTTCCGATTTCCATGGAAATGAAAACAGCCTTTCCTATATAACACTTTGTCCGCTGGCAAGTATCGGAATCAATAATGGAGAATGCACCGCTATTTTTCCTGATGGAGAAAGTGAGGTTACGACATTGACGGAAACATTCGATGTGGCGGATGCTATGAATGCATTTTTGAAGCGTTTCTTGGTTGAAGGCCTTGACAAGAAAGTCTGCGGACTGTTCGGATATACAGCTTTTGACGCTGTACGTTACTTTGAGAACATTCCGGTGATGGAAGCTCACCATGAAGAAAACGATGCACCCGATATGCTTTACATATTATATAAGTATGTACTTGTGTTCAATCACTTCAAAAATGAGTTGACACTGGTAGAATTGCTGCAACCCGGCGAAAGCTCCAATTTGCAGGAGATAGAGACATTGATCGAAAACCGGAACTATGCTTCTTATAACTTCCAGACCATCGGTCCTGAGACATCTCCTATCAGTGGGGAAGAATATAAAGCAATGGTGCGGGAAGGTATCCGCCACTGCCTCCGTGGAGACGTATTCCAGATCGTATTGAGCCGCCGGTTCGAGCAACCGTTCAAAGGAGACGATTTCAAGGTTTACCGGGCCCTCCGGAGTATCAATCCTTCCCCCTATCTGTTTTATTTCGACTTCGGAGGGTTCCGTATCTTCGGTTCCTCACCTGAAACGCACTGCAAGGTAGCCGACGGACATGCAAGCATCGACCCGATTGCAGGCACGGCTTTCCGCACAGGGGATGTTGCATTGGACAGACAACGTACCGAAGCCCTACTTGCCGATCCGAAAGAGAACGCTGAGCATGTAATGTTAGTCGACCTCGCTCGTAACGACCTTTCGCGCAATGCACATGACGTACAGGTCGATTTCTACAAGGAAGTGCAATACTACAGCCATGTCATTCATCTGGTATCGCGTGTCAGCGGTGAGATCAACACCGATAGTAATCCGGTCAAAACCTATATAGATACATTTCCTGCCGGAACATTGAGCGGAGCACCGAAGGTACGCGCCATGCAATTGATTACAGATATAGAAAAACATAACCGAGGCGCTTATGGCGGTTGCATCGGGTTTATCGGCTTTGATGGAGACTTGAACCAAGCGATCACGATCCGTACATTCGTCAGTCGTGGAAATGTTCTGTACTATCAGGCAGGAGCCGGCATAGTCGCCAAAAGCAATGATGAGCGGGAATTGCAGGAAGTGAATAATAAGTTAGGTGCTCTGAAGAAAGCGATCGACCTTGCAACAACGTTAATCAATTGACAATGGATAATTGATAATAAAAATAAATAGAGTTTTTATGAAAGTATTACTATTCGATAATTATGATTCCTTTACCTACAACCTGTTGCACATATTAAAGGAATTAGATGTGGATGTAGAAGTACATCGCAATGACAAGATATCATTAGACGAAGTAGAACGTTTTGACAAGATTCTTTTGTCACCAGGTCCGGGTATCCCAGAGGAGGCAGGTATCTTGCTGCCATTAATCCGCCGCTATGCTCCGACCAAGAGTATTTTGGGTGTTTGCCTCGGAGAGCAAGCCATCGGGGAAGCGTTCGGTGCAATGCTTACCAACTTAACGGATGTGCATCACGGAGTCTGTTCGGATATACGGGTGAAAGTTCCAGACCCATTGTTCACCGATCTGGAATCGGGTTTCCGTGCCGGTCGCTACCATTCGTGGGTGGTCTCAAAAGAGAATTTCCCCGACTGTCTGGAGATCACGGCGGAAGATGTGGAGGAAGGGCAGATTATGGCGCTCCGGCATCGTGAATATGATGTTCGCGGCATCCAGTTCCATCCGGAATCCATACTGACACCTAAAGGAAAGACAATCATATGGAACTGGATTGCCGATAGCAATGGGCAATTGATAATTAACAATTAACAATCAAGAATTAATAAATTAGGGAAGATGAAAGATGTATTATACAGGTTATTCGAACATCAGTATTTAGGACATGACGAGGCACGAACGATTCTTCAGAATATTGCGGCAGGCAAGTATAACGATTCACAGATTGCCAGCCTGATAACGGTATACCTGATGCGCAATATCTCCGTAGAAGAGTTGACAGGTTTCCGCGAAGCGCTACTCGAAATGCGTGTCCCGGTAGATTTGTCGGAGTTTAAGCCGATCGATATTGTGGGGACGGGAGGCGATGGAAAGAATACGTTTAATATCAGCACAGCCTCCTGCTTTGTCGTAGCCGGTGCCGGATATAACGTTGTGAAACATGGAAACTATGGGGCGACCTCGGTCAGCGGCGCCAGCAACGTAATGGAGCAGCATGGCGTGAAATTTACGACCGATATCGACCGGTTGCGCCGCTCGATGGAAGCCTGCCACATTGCCTACCTGCATGCGCCGCTATTCAATCCGGCACTGAAGGCTGTGGCTCCGATACGGAAAAGTTTAGGAGTGCGCAGCTTCTTCAACATGCTCGGCCCGCTGGTCAATCCGGTAATGCCGACCTACCAGTTGTTAGGTGTGTACAACCTGCCATTGCTCAGGCTTTACAGCTATACCTACCAGGAGAGCGGAACGCGTTTTGCCGTTGTACATAGCCTCGACGGGTATGACGAAATCTCGCTGACTGCAGAATTTAAGGTAGCAATGCCGGAAAAAGAGAAGCTCTACACACCGGAAATGTTAGGTTTCTCCCGCACAACGGAAGCGGAACTGGATGGCGGTGAGACAGTCGCCGAAGCAGCCTGCATCTTTGACGATGTCCTGAATAACCGGGCGACTCCGGCACAAAAGAATTGCGTAATCGCCAACTCCGCTTTCGCCATCCAAGTCATCTGCCCGGAAAAGAGAATCTCAGAATGCCTGGAGGAAGCCCGAGAAGCATTGGATAGTGGTAAAGCATTGCAGACATTCAATACGTTTATCAGTTTGAATGACAAATTACAATGAAACAACGAATATGAAAGATATATTACAAGATATTATAGCGAATAAGCGTATCGAAGTGGAGCGACAAAAACAAGCTGTCCGGTTGCAGACCTTACTGGGGATGGGCGGTGAACGACTCGAACATCCTGCCCGTTCCATGCGGGCGGCTCTCGCAGCATCTTCATCGGGCATCATTGCCGAGTTTAAGAGAAAAAGTCCTTCGAAAGGCTGGTTACATCCCGATGCAGCTATAGCCGATGTCTTGCCCGCCTATGAGAAGGGAGGCGCTTCCGCCTGTTCTGTCCTGACCGATTCGAACTTTTTCGGGGGATCCTTAGGTGACCTTTGCAAAGCACGCAGCCTGGTGGGTCTGCCCTTATTGAGGAAGGACTTCATCATTGACGAATATCAACTCTATCAAGCACGCGTGATGGGTGCCGATGCCGTCCTGTTGATTGCCGCCTGCCTTACCCCAGAACAATGTCTTATGTTTGCAGAGTTAGCTCATACCCTCAACATGGAAGTACTGTTGGAAATCCATTCCGAAGAAGAGCTTGACCACCTCAATCCATTTGTCGATATGTTGGGAGTGAATAACCGCAACCTCGGAACATTTCATACTGATGTGGAAAACTCCTTCCGTCTGGCAAAAGCAATGCAAACGGTCGCTCATGAAAGAAATCTTTCTCCTTTGTTAGTATCAGAAAGCGGTATTTCGACCACAACCACCGTATCGAACCTCAGAGAAGCTGGTTTTCATGGATTCCTGATCGGAGAGACATTCATGAAAACCGATGTACCAGGCGACACTCTCGCACAATTCATAGAAGGATTATCATGATCATCAAAGTATGCGGAATGCGTGATCCCGAAAATATACGGGAAGTTGCAACCTTAGGGGTTGACTGGATAGGACTGATATTTTTCGCGAGAAGCCCACGAAGAATAACTAACAATGGACAATTAACTATTGACAATGGCGGCAAGCGGTATTCCGATTGTCAATTGTCAATTATCAATTGTCCATTAAAAAAGGTCGGTGTTTTTGTCAACACTTCCTTTGAAGAGTTGGTAGAAACAGCGGCATTTTTCCGACTCGATTACCTGCAACTGCACGGAAATGAGACACCGGACGATTGCCATGCCTTGCAAAAGCGTGGTTACTCGCTGATCAAGGCATTTCAGATTGCAACAGCTTGCGATCTTGAACAAACTACCGATTATGAAGGGCGTGTCGATTACTTCCTCTTCGACACCAAAAGCAACAGTTATGGAGGTTCCGGCAAGCAATTCGATTGGTCCATACTTGAAGCTTATCAGGGAGAGACACCTTTTCTGTTAAGCGGAGGTATCCGGCCGGAAAGTGCCGAGGCAATACGCTCTTTCCGACATCCCCTCCTTGCCGGGATCGATCTGAATAGCGGATTCGAGATCGAGCCGGGGCGGAAAGACATAGAAAAGCTAAAGGAGTTTTTAAAAGAAATTCAAAATCATAATTCATAAATCTGAAATCAAAAGATGAACCGTATCACAAATTTATTCAACACAAAGAAGAATGGAATCCTATCCGTCTTCTTCACCGCCGGATATCCGAACCTGGATGACACGACAAAGATATTAAAAGAGTTAGAGGACAAAGGAATAGACATGGTAGAGATCGGTATTCCCTTCTCCGACCCGATGGCAGACGGCCCCGTGATCCAGGAAGCCTCTACTGCCGCGTTACGAAACGGGATGTCATTGCATGTTCTGTTCGAACAGTTAGAAGATATCCGTCAGGATGTGCATATCCCGATTATCCTGATGGGCTATCTGAATCCGATCATGCAATATGGCTTCGAAGCATTCTGCCGGAAATGTGCACTGACAGGTGTGGACGGTATGATCATTCCGGACCTGCCTTTTGCCGATTATATGAAAGAGTATAAAGCCATCGCCGAACGGAATAACCTCAAAATGATCATGCTCATCACACCTGAAACCTCCGAAAAACGCATCCGCCTGATCGATGAACATACAAGCGGTTTCATCTATATGGTGTCGAGCGCCTCCACTACCGGAGCGCAGCAGAGTTTCAACGAGCAGAAGCAGGCTTATTTCCACCGCATCAACGGGATGGGACTCCGGAATCCGCGCCTGGTCGGTTTCGGCATATCGAACAAAGCAACCTTCGATGCAGCAGCTATTAACTCATCAGGGGCTATTATAGGAAGCAAATTCATACAATTATTGAAAAGCGAACCGATCTCTGTCGCCGTCGATAAGTTGCGGGCAGCCATTCAGGAGTGAAATGAACAGAAAAACAAACATTTTAAAACAGTCGTCCTCCAGCAAATAGGAAAAATACTTCTTTTTACCTTTTCGTTGAGGGACGGCAATAAATCAGACCTACCTCAAAGGACTGATAGATATTGATATCCTGCCGCCCATGGATTGTCGCCGAATAAGTCGATTACTTTATCAGAAGGTTGTACCTGCAATACCGTGTACTCTGCTTCCATTTCTATTGATGGCGCTTGCAAGACACCACTAACGCTGCGCAACTGATAACACCTAAAAGTTGCATTCATCTTTTCATTTCCCAATCTTTAATTCACAGCAAAGATAGAGGTGATTTGTCAAGCGACAGAGTTCAAGAGTTAGCCCATATTGTTCAAAACAGGAACATATCTTCTTTATTTCAAGAAGAAACCGGTATATTTGTAACCAAAACAAGAATAAAATGGAAGTTTTACGCACAACCGCCGAAGATCCCTTTTTCGTCGGGACAATCAATTGTTCCGATATGCCCCACCATCTTTTCAAACTGGAAGATGCCTGCATCTTTTTCTGCCATAGCGGAGAAGCTCGGATCGAAATCGACTTGTTGGAATATGACATCACGCCTAATACACAGATCATATTCCTACCCAACAGCATCATCAATTATTCATATGCCAGTCCAGATCTCTCCATCTCTTATATAACATTTTCCAATGCGTTTTTCCAAGAAGCGACAGTCCGGCTCGATCCTTCTTTTTTTCATTTTCTGAAAGAGAATCCGGTCGTCACGCTACCAGTCGAGCGTACACGCACCATTAACGGACTCATCATCGCACTGGAAGATCTCTATAAGGATAAAGAAAACTGTTTCCGACTGCAAATCCTTCGCAACTACATACAAAGTTTCCTTTTGGACATTTATGATAAAACACACCGCATCTTCGAGCAGAACCGCCCGGAAGGAATCAGCCGGCAGGAAGAATTGTTCAAACGGTTCATCCAATTAATACACAAACACTGCCTCAACCAGCGTGAAGTATCTTTCTACGCCCAAAAGATGTTCATCACTCCCCGCTATCTATCGGCCATTACGCAGGCCGTTGCCGGAGAGACGGCAAAAAACATCATCGACAAGCATGTCATACTCGAAATAAAGGTATTGTTGGAATCGACCGACCTAAGCATACAGGAAATAGCCAACCGCCTCCAGTTTCCGGACCAATCGTTTTTCGGCCGGTATTTCAAGAAGCACACCGGTATCTCTCCGCAATACTACAGGCGCAAACTCGGTTAACCGGAACCTGTTCCATAGACATGGAACAAAAGTTTCCCTCTAAGGAAACTCCAGTTCCCCGCCGAGGGAACTATTGTTTCATGCCAATGAAACTGTTTTTCTCCCCCTACCTTGCCCGATTATTCAAAGATTCATCGTATATTTGTCGTTAGGTTTAAAACCTTGTAAACTGTATATTAACAAGATTAATTCTATTAGTAAATGGGAAGAGTATTAGTTATTGGTGCAGGGGGCGTTAGTACCGTTGCTGTTAAGAAGATCGCGATGAACGCGGATGTCTTTACCGATATCATGGTTGCCAGCCGCACGAAAAGCAAGTGCGACCAGATCGCCGCCGATATTAAGAATGTAAAGGTACAAACAGCACAGGTCGATGCAGACAACGTGGAAGAACTCGTCCGCTTGTTCAACACCTTCAAACCGGACTTGGTAGTAAATCTGGCTTTGCCCTATCAGGACCTCCACATCATGGATGCCTGTCTGGCATACGGTGTCAGCTATCTCGACACGGCCAATTACGAACCGCTGGACGAAGCTAAATACCAATACAGCTGGCAGTGGGCATACAAGAAACGCTTCGAAGATGCCGGCCTGACCGCTATCCTGGGTTGTGGATTCGATCCGGGTGTAACGGGTGTATATACGGCTTATGCAGCCAAACATCACTTCGACGAAATACAATACCTGGATATTGTAGACTGCAACGCCGGAGACCATCACAAAGCATTTGCTACTAATTTCAACCCGGAAATCAACATCCGCGAAATTACCCAACGAGGTAAATATTTCGAAGACGGAGAATGGAAAGAGACAGATCCACTGTCTGTACACAAACCGTTGAACTATCCGAATGTCGGTCCGAGAGAATCTTACCTGATGTACCACGAAGAGTTGGAAAGCCTGACCAAAAACTTCCCTACAATCAAACGTGCCCGCTTCTGGATGACTTTCGGACAGGAATATCTGACTCACCTGCGCGTGATACAGAACATTGGTATGTCTCGCATCGATCCGATTATGTATAACGGACAGGAAATCGTTCCGATCCAATTCCTGAAAGCCGTGCTGCCTAATCCGGGGGATCTGGGTGAAAACTATACAGGCGAAACTTCCATCGGTTGCCGTATCCGCGGAATCAAGGATGGCAAGGAAATGACCTACTATGTTTATAATAACTGTAGTCACCAGGCTGCTTACCAGGAAACGGGAGCACAAGGCGTAAGCTACACAACCGGTGTTCCGGCCATGATCGGAGCTAAACTGTTCATGCAGGGAGTTTGGAAAAAACCGGGAGTTTGGAACGTTGAAGAGTTCGATCCCGATCCGTTCATGAAGGAGCTGAACGAACAAGGTCTGCCTTGGCACGAACTGTTCAATATAGATCTGGAACTGTAAACAATGGACAATTGAGAATTGATAACTGGCAATTCTCAATTCTCAATTAATTAAATGACTCGTAACATCTATAACATATTACGGCTTGGTACACAAATCAAAAGCAGAAGACTCAAACTATTGGGTATTTGGCTATTTCATGTGTTAGGCAAACGGTATATCGGCGTTTTTCTCGATCCGGTACTGGCCTGTAACTTCCGCTGTAAGATGTGTTATTTCAGCGACGAGGAAAAAAGGAAAAGTCTGCGAGGTACACTGAAATATGAAGAAATAGAAGCCATTGCCGGAAGCCTGTTCCACCGTGCCTTGAAACTTCAGATCGGTTGCGGAGCGGAACCGACTTTGCATAAGGATCTGGTAAAAATCATTGCACTGGGTAAACGATACAACGTCCCTTACATTTCACTCACGACAAACGGAAATCTGCTGACAAAAGAGCAGTTAGCCGTTGCTGTAGAAAACGGGTTGGACGAGTTGACACTATCGGCACATGGTTTTACCCGCGAAACATACGAGCATCTGATGACAAACGGTAAATTCGACTTGTTCCGCAGGCTGCTCGCCGACGTCGCAGAAATAAAGAAACAACATCCGCAGTTCAAGTTGCGCATCAATTATACGATCAACAACGACAATCTCGAAGAACTAAACCGGATATGGGAAGTCGTCGGAGACGAACTGGATATCCTGCAACTCCGCCCGATACAAAAGATCGGAGAGAGCGAATACCAGGATTTCGATCTGACTAATATCTATGCGAGGTACGATGCCATACTGGTTCCGCTAATAGAAGAATGCCGCCGCAAGCATATCACCTGCCTGGCTCCCGACAAGCAGAACATCATCGTGCTGGAGGAAAACGACGCAGACGACAACAGTATCGAAAAGATTACATACTGCTATGTTTCTCCCCAAGAATGCTGGCAAGATGAATTCGATTACCGGACGGAGACATTCGAGTCATATGCTGCTGCCCATCACATGGGAAGAAAACTGCTTTGGAAGGTCTTCGGACGAAAAGCCCGCCGGAAAGCGGATGTAACACGCAAGATGAACTATAACATCAAGTAAATAAATATATGGCAATACAAATAGGAGATAAAGCTCCCGAAGTTCTGGGACTTGACCAGAACGGGAAAGAGATAAAGCTAAGCGATTTCAAAGGTAAGAAGTTGGTGCTCTATTTCTACCCGAAAGACAATACCAGCGGTTGTACAGCTGAAGCGTGCAGTCTGCGGGATGGCTACAAGGAATTGCAAGCTGCCGGCTACGAAGTAGTGGGTGTCAGCAAAGACAGTGCCAAGTCTCATCAGGGATTTATCGCAAAACAGGAACTCCCTTTCAGCCTCATCGCTGATACGGATACGACCCTGCAACAGCAGTTCGGGGTTTGGGCAGAAAAGAAATTGTACGGACGTTCATACATGGGGACTCTCCGTACCACCTTTATTATAGATGAAGATGGTATCGTCACTAATATCATCGGCCCGAAAGAGGTGAAGACTAAAGACCATGCTAATCAAATCCTTAATCTATAAAAGGAAATGGCAAAAGAAGATTTATTCGAAGAAGGCAAGCAGCCTGCAGCCGAGAAACCGGCTGTAAACGCAGACAAATTGAAAGCACTTCGCGCAGCAATGGACAAGATCGAAAAAAACTACGGCAAAGGTTCGATCATGAAATTGGGTGACGAAAGTGTCGAAAATATCGAAGTGATCCCAACAGGTTCCATAGCCTTGAACGCAGCATTAGGCGTAGGAGGTTATCCAAAAGGCCGTGTGATTGAGATCTATGGACCGGAATCATCTGGTAAGACGACCCTTGCGATCCATGCGATTGCCGAGGCACAGAAAAGCGGTGGTATTGCGGCATTTATCGATGCAGAACATGCTTTCGACCGTTTTTATGCAGAAAAGTTAGGAGTAGATGTCGAAAACTTGTGGATTTCCCAACCGGACAATGGCGAGCAGGCGTTAGAAATTGCCGAACAGCTGATCCGTTCGTCCGCCGTGGATATTATCGTAATAGACTCAGTTGCCGCTCTGACTCCGAAAGCGGAAATCGAAGGCGATATGGGTGACAGCAAGATGGGGCTACAAGCACGACTGATGTCCCAAGCACTTCGTAAGTTGACGGCAGCGATCAATAAGACAAACACGACGTGTATATTCATCAACCAGTTGCGTGACAAGATCGGCGTGATGTTTGGCAATCCCGAAACGACAACCGGCGGTAATGCGTTGAAGTTTTATGCCTCTGTCCGCCTGGATATCCGCAGCATCGGTAAATTGAAAGACGGCGACGATATCAAAGGTAACCAAGTGCGCGTAAAAGTAGTCAAGAACAAGGTTGCTCCTCCTTTCCGGAAAGCAGAGTTCGATATCATGTTTGGTGAAGGTATCTCCAAAGCCGGTGAGATAATCGACCTAGGTGCAGAACTGAACATCATTAAGAAAAGCGGTTCGTGGTACAGTTACAACGACACTAAATTAGGACAGGGACGTGATGCCGCCAAACAATGCGTTGCCGACAATCCTGAACTGGCAGACGAATTGTCCAACCTGATCTTCGAAGCGTTAAAAGGATAAAATCAATGGCACACAGATGATACGGATCAAGTCTGTAGTCATCTGTGTCCATGATTATACAGAAAATCATTCATGAACACAAAAGACAAATACCATTTGCTTTGCAACACTGAAACTAGTATTCCCATCTTTTCCCGTGACTGGTGGCTCGATACGGTTTGTGGCAAAGATAAATGGAAAGTCTTATTGGTTGAAGAAAAAGAAAGGATTACGGCAGCGATGCCACTTTATTGTCCTCGACAAGGTATTATCTCAATGCCATCTTACACACAAACAATGGGTCCTTGGTTCGCACCGGAATCCAAAGATACCAAATACACCAAAACTTTAGGCCACCGGCAAGTTTTATGCAAACAACTGCTAAACACGCTTAAAAGCTATCCGTATTTTATGCAAAATTTTCATTACGGAATCACCGACTGGCTACCATTCTATTGGGAAGGTTACCGACAAACAACACGCTACACCTATATGTTGAAGGATATCCGAAACACAAAAGCAATATTGGGAAATATGAGTTTCAATATCCGACGGAACATCACAAAAGCCAGAGACAAATATCATATCACAGTAAAAAAAGGAATTTCTATAGAAGAGTTCTTGTTGGTACAGGCACAAACCTTCAAACGTCAACAGATCACCAACAAAGAAGATATGGAAGTTTTAATCAAACTGATCAATATTTGCCGAAAACGGGACCAGGGAGATTTATGGGGCGGTTATGACGAACAAGGACGTTTGCATGCTGTCGCTTTTATCGTCTGGCAAGAAAGTTCCGCCTGGTATCTGGCAGGTGGAGGAAATCCGATTCTTCGGGAGTCCGGAGCTCATAGCCTAATATTATGGGAATGTATCCGTTATGTTTCACAATATACCGACACATTCGATTTCGAAGGTTCTATGATTCCGGGAGTCGAACGTTTTTTCCGTGAATTCGGTGCAATTCAAACCCCCTTCTTCACAATAACCAAAGGAAAATTAAGTTTATTAAATAAAGCCTGTTTAAAAATAGGAAGGATAATAAACAGATAAATTATTTATGATATTAAACAGTTATAATAATATACTGGTTTTAGCCCCCCATACGGATGACGGGGAATTAGGACTGGGAGGAACCGTAAGCAAACTTATCGAACTGGGAAAGAAAGTAACCTATGTCGCTTTTTCAACCGCTCAGCAGTCCGTACCCGAAGGTTTTCCGAAAGATATTTTGAAGACAGAAGTCAAGAAAGCGACTGCCCAATTGGGAATATCACCTGAAAACCTCATCATCTACAATTATGAGGTCCGTAAACTCGGATACGTCCGGCAGGAAATATTGGAAGAACTGATCCGTCTAAAAAAATCGAACAGCTTTGACTTAGTCTTTATCCCAAGCCTACACGACATTCACCAGGATCATACAACGATCGCCCAAGAAGGCCTACGCGCCTTCAAAAACACGACACTGCTGGGCTACGAGTTGATTTGGAACAATCTGACATTCAACACACAATGTTTCGTTGAACTGAATAGAGAGCACATTCAAGCCAAAGTCGAAGCATTAAAAGCATACGAATCACAAGGAACACGCGACTATCTATCCGAAGAGTTTATCTTTTCACTGGCAAAAACACGCGGTGTACAAGCTGGCTGTCCTTATGCTGAAGCATTCGAAGTAGTCCGTTTGTTCCTGTAAAGTTGAAAGACAGTATGAAAGCCGTTATTTCCTATATTACCAAATTCCTGATAGGAGGAGAAAAGGCCGGTGTATTAGCCAGTCTTGTCGGTTACACATCGGATCCCAACAAATTCTCCCGTTATCGCGTAGTCATCATCCCGTCTCCCTTTTTCCGGGATGAAGTTTACGGGACAGCCGAGTCCATGCCCAAACTACCACTGGAAGAGATAGAAGGCGTACCGCTGCTCTTCGGTTCTCCCAAAATAGAATGGCAGGGGGATACTTGGGTGGTACATGCCGATATCATCGCCAGTGCCTATTTTCTGTTGACGCGATATGAAGAAATACGGAAACGCAACATACGGGACATCCACGGTCGCTTCCTCGGAACAGAATCCCTACCCTTCAAAGCAGGATTCATTCATCGCCCGATAGTCGACGAATACGGTAAATTGTTGCGACGCTGGTTACGCCAAGCGCGTGTACAGTCAGCCGTCGAACTGCCCCCACACATACAAAAAGTATGGCTGACACACGATGTAGATGCTCCTTTCTTTTGCCGGACTTTCCGCAACCTGATACGAGAAACGATTAAAGGCACAGGGCTGAAACATGCCTGGAAGATGTTTCACGGTTCGTTACAGGAAGATCCGTTCTACACATTTCCCTGGCTTGTAAAACAACGAAACAAATTAAAGGCCGTTATCGGAAAACACTGTTGTGAATCTCTGTTTTTTATCAAGTCAGGTGGCTCATCCGTTTATGACAAGCCTCATTATAAACTACATTCAAAGGACTTACAAGAGCTTTTGCTCTTTTGTAAAACCGAAAAAGTACAGATTGGACTGCATACCAGTTACGATGCCGGTAAAACACCGGCACTCATCTCAACAGAAAAAGAATTGTTGGAGAGACAAACCGGAAAATCGGTCACTTACAATCGGCATCATTATCTGGCCTCACGCGAACCGGAAGATATGGTATGGTTGGAAAAAGCAGGTATTACAGATGATTTCACGATGGGCTATCCGGATGTTGCCGGTTTTCGCCTCGGCACATCTCGTCCGGTACATTGGATTAATCCTGAGAATAAACGTATCTCGCCACTTATTCTCCACCCATTGGCAATCATGGAATGCAGCCTGAACGAACCTGTTTATATGAATCTCGACTATGAGGGGGCACTTGCCTACTCAACACAACTCATCAAACAGGTGGCATCTGCCAACGGCGAACTGGTGTTGCTCTGGCATAACGACTCCATCACCACCCGGATCAAGCCGAATGTCTCTGTCGACTGGCAACGAAAACTATTCGCCGCCATCATTGAAGAATTGATAAAATCATGAAGATACTGATATTATGTGATATGTTTCCCCCTGCATTCGGACCGCGAATGGGCTATTTATGCAAATATATGAGGCGGGCCGGATGGGAACCTGTCGTTGTCACTGAGCAAATCGATGACAGCACGTTCTCTTTCCTGAAAGGAGAAACGCCTGTCACATATGTAAATTTCTTTCATTCCAAAGGGAAAATCCTCCAAAAGTTAGAGTGGATATGCGTATTCATACTCGATTATTTTTTCCATTATAAAGACAAGAAGATGGCAAAAGCCGCCTCCCGTTTACTGGAAGAAGGGGAATATGTCGGTATCCTGTGCAGTTCATACCGAACTTTCCCCTTGCCGGCCGCCCAATATATAGCAGAGAAATATCATCTGCCGTTAGTAATCGACCTTCGAGACATAGTCGAACAATATGCTTCCAACGAATATATCGCTCATAACTTCCGTACCTTTTCCTGGTTGGATAGAAAGATCACGGAAATATTCCGTCATAAGTTATTGCGGGACAGAAATAATGCATTGAGAAAGGCGGAACAGGTCACGACCATTTCCCCCTGGCATGTGGAAAAACTTCAAGCATACAATCCTAACACAGAGTTGGTTTACAACGGTTACGATCCAGAGCTCTTCTATCCTGAACAACATCGGACCTCTCAATTCGTCATCACCTATACCGGACGTTTGATTAGCTTGGCGACACGTGACCCTCGATTGCTTTTCGAGGCCGTTAGCCGGTTAGATCGTGAAAAGCTCATTGATCCGGACCAGTTCCGTATCCAATGGTATGTTGACGCCGGATCAAAAGCGATCATCATGCAGGCAGCAACCGCTTACCCAGTCGCCCGGTATATGGACTTTTTCGACTATGTTCCCGCTTCCGAGATTCCCGGCGTGTTAAACCACAGCTCCATTCTGCTGCAACTCGCCAATACCTTTGCATCCAACGGACCAAAAGGATTTATGACGACCAAGCTTTTCGAATCGATGGCTGTCGAAAAACCTTTACTCTGCGTAAAGAGTGACGAAAGTTACCTCGAAGCGACCATCCGAATTACCCGTTCCGGGCTGGCAGCCCGGACGACCGAAGAAGCCTATCGTTTTATCTTGCACCATTATCAGTTCTGGCAGGATAACGGATACACACACATAAATACGGATAAGGAGGCGGTGGAACGTTTTTCCCGTAAAAAACAAGCTGAACAATTTATGCGTATCTTTACTCGACTAAACAGCAAATGACAGACATGGAAAAGTACTTGAACATTATAGCTTTCAATATTCCTTGGCCTGCCAACTACGGGGGGATCATCGATGTATATTATAAGATGAAGGCTCTGCACCAGTGCGGCGTAAAGATTATCCTGCACTGTTTCGAATACGAACGTGCGCATTCGCCTGAACTGGAAGCCATCTGCGAAAAGGTATTTTATTACAAGCGGCATACGGGGCTGCGTACCAATATGACCCTGCTGCCTTATAACGTTTACAGCCGCAAGCATCCTGAACTGATCACCAATCTGTTGAAGAACGATTACCCGATCCTGTTCGAAGGACTCCATTGCTGTTATTACATAAACGATCCGCGACTACACAACCGGAAAAAGATTTACCGGGAAGCAAATATCGAACACGACTATTATTATCACCTGGCACAGGCGGAGAGCCATCCGATCAGGAAAAACTTCTTCCGGATAGAGGCTTGGCGATTCAAACATTATCAGAAAATACTGAAACATGCCGATCTGATGATTGCCGTTTCAACAACCGATGCTGACTACCTCCGACGCCAGTTCCCCGACAAGCCGGTCGAGTTCATGCCTTGCTTCCACACCAACAACCAAATTACGGTCAAGCCGGGTTCTTCCGATTTTATCCTCTATCATGGTAAACTATCCGTAATAGAGAATACACAAGCAGCCCTCTTTCTTATCCGGAACGTGTTCAGTAAACTGGACTGCCGTTGCATCATTGCCGGTATGAATCCGCCGGCTTCTTTGTTGAAAGCGGCAGCTCCCTATCCGAATATCCATATTGAAGCCAATCCGTCAGAAGAGCTGATGAACAATTTGATACACAATGCACAAATACATGCCTTGATCACTTTTCAAGCAACCGGATTGAAGCTAAAACTACTGAACAGCCTGTTTGCCGGACGCCATACAGTGGTCAACCGACTGATGATAGCAGGTAGCGGACTGGAGCCACTCTGCCATATCGCTGACACTCCGGACGAAATGGTCTGCATCTGTCGGAAATTGATGTATACCGATATGGCTCCGGAGTTGATCGAGCAGCGCCGCGACTTTCTTTATCCGACTTATTCCAATCAATATCAAGGCGAACACCTCTTACATTTGATCTATGAAGTATGATATCCGACAAGCAGCACAAGCGTTGGTTAGCCAACTAAAGGCTATCGATTACGAACGATTGCCTATCAGTAAATATAACAAACGTTATATTGCCCGGCTGAAACCGGTTTTATCCTATTACATGAAAATCTATGCGGACTGTATCCTTAAAGGGCTGGAATCTATCGGTAGCTCACCGGAGGAGATAACACTTATCGACTATGGTGGCGGAAGCGGCTTCCTGAGTATACTTGCCAAACAAGCCGGAATCGGCCGAGTCATCTACATCGACCTCAATCCGGATTCCGTCGATACGATCCGCATCTTGAAAGAGCTGGTCAATACAGGACCAGACATTATTCTTCATGGAGACTCAGACACCTTAGCAGATTGGTGCTCGGCAAATAAAGTCAAGCCACAATTGCTGATCGCGACCGACCTGATCGAACACGTTTACGACCTGTCGGCTTTTTTCGCCAATTTGGTTGCCATCGACAACAAGATGCAAATGTTGTTTACAACGGCCTCCACACCTTTTAACCCGTATGTGAAAAGAAGGTTGCATCGGCTTATGACCATTTGGGAAAAGGAATATTATGCTTTACGTCTGCATTATATCCAACTGCACTTCCCGGCCCTTTCCCCTGCCGAAGCGAAAGAAGCTGCACGAAAGACGCGCGGACTTACCTTCCCACATATCCACAAGGCTGTCAAGACCGGTTCCTATCCTCTATTGAAAGATGCTTTCAACACCTGCGATCCACGAAACGGGAATTGGACGGAACGCATCTTACCCATCGAAACATATCGCTCGCTAGCAAAACCTTTCGGTTATCAAGTCCGGATAGGAAAAGGTTTCTACAACACGGATCGCTCCAACCCGATCTCCACATTCATTTGCTTAGGTATCAACGGTCTGATCAGGATCAGCGGAAAAGCTGGTTTCCTATTTGCCCCGTTTATAACCCTGCACCTACAGAGCGATAACAAAGGACGATGAGTTACAATAACCAAAGCTATGGGTTACGACGCTTAAAGCTATGCATTAGCCATCGTAAAGCTATGGGTTATGTCTCCTAATCCGCAACAGACCGGAAGAGTAGTTGCACATACTCCTTTTCCCAATCGGCAGGTTTCAGGATTGTTCCATTCCATAAAAGCAGGTCTATATCGATCGGAATCTTCCCTTTCTGCTTACTGTCCGACATGCGTCCCAATCGTTTTTCCATCGCCTTCACAGCCCGCCTCACCTCTTCCAGCGAAGCATTCGTACCGGCAACAGCCACTTGGTTCAAGAATAAGCCGGAATCGGGTAAACCTATCGGCTCCGTATAAATCGCTTCAGAGAACCGGATCGATCCGAAATAAGCACGCAACAGACTGGCCGCCGACTTTAGATTCGCCTCGCAATCCGTATTGGACCCCAAACATAATATAACATTGTTCCACATAGTCATATTTTAAAGCCTTTACGGAGACAAAACTAACAAAAAAATACCTACAATACGGTATTGACCATATTACCATTTCATGCTACCTTTGCGCAAGATTTTAAAAAGATGAGACTATCAGAACTTCGTACAGGCGAAAAAGGGGTTATAGTAAAGGTAATGGGACGCGGAGCATTCCGCAAGCGCATTATCGAGATGGGGTTTATCAGAGGAAAAGAGGTTGATGTCATCCAGAATGCACCGCTTAAAGACCCTATACATTATCGTGTAATGGGTTATGACATTTCACTGAGACGAAATGACGCACAAATGATAGAAGTCGTCAGTGCGGCCGAATTCACAGAAGCCGGTACCGAAAAACCGGAAAACCGCCCAGTAGATTCCTATATCCAAACTTCCGGCAAGAGCCTACAGGCCATGGCCATGCACAAAGGCAAAACCATCAATGTCGCATTGGTCGGAAATCCCAATTGCGGTAAAACATCTTTATTCAATTTCGCATCCGGTGCACACGAGCATGTCGGCAACTACAGCGGCGTGACTGTCGACGCCAAGGCCGGGACATTCCATCAGAATGGCTACACCTTCAAGATCGTAGACCTGCCGGGAACCTATTCCCTATCGGCTTACACTCCTGAAGAGCTCTACGTTCGCAAGCACTTGAATGAAGAACAGCCGGATATCGTGATTAATGTAGTCGATGCTTCCAACCTGGAACGTAATCTGTATCTGACCTGCCAACTGATCGACATGGATGTGCGTATGGTCATCGCCCTCAACATGTACGATGAATTGGAACGACACGGAAATAAGTTCGACCATAACTCTCTCTCAAGGATGATTGGTACGCCGATTGTCCCGACCATCAGTAAGACCGGTTTCGGTGTCGAAGAACTTTTCAACCGCGTCATAAAGGTCTACGAAGAAGAAGACCCCGTGCTCCGTCATATCCATATCAACTACGGCGACGTGCTGGAAAAGGCCATTTATCCGGTAAGGCATGCTTTGAAACTGAACGGGAATGTACCCAAAAGCCTTACCAAACGCAACCTCGCCATCAAGTTACTTGAAGGCGATCCGGAAGTGGAATCTTTCGTAGAGTCAATGCCTGGTGCCGAAACAGTCCTTCATGAACGCGACCGCAATGTCGCTCAAATCGAAACCCTTCTGAAAGAAGATTGTGAGACAGCCTTCACTAATGCCCGCTACGGTTTTATTTCCGGTGCACTGCGTGAGACCTACGAACAAAACAAAATAAAAGAAGCGACAAGCACACAGATCATCGATCTGTTCGTAACTCATAAAGTGCTGGGCTTCCCGATTTTTATCCTCTTCATGTGGATCATGTTCGAAGCAACTTTCCGTCTGGGAGAATACCCGATGGAATGGATCGAATCATTCGTGGGCTGGATCGGAGAGTTCGTGCGAGGTAATATGAGCGAAGGCCCATTGAAGGATCTGCTGGTCGATGGCATTATAGGAGGCGTGGGAGGCGTTATCGTATTCCTGCCTAACATCCTGATACTATATGCCTTTATCTCCTTCATGGAAGACTCCGGTTATATGGCACGTGCCGCTTTCATCATGGATAAGATCATGCATAAGATGGGACTACACGGCAAATCGTTTATCCCGCTTGTGATGGGCTTCGGTTGCAACGTACCGGCCATCATGGCCTCTCGTACGATCGAAAGCCGTAACAGCCGGATGATCACCATGCTGGTAAACCCGTTAATGAGCTGTAGTGCCCGCCTTCCGGTGTATGTCCTGCTGACAGGTGCTTTCTTCCCCCAGACAGCCGGAACGGTCATGCTGATCCTCTATGCTTCGGGGATTCTGCTCGCCGTCCTGATGGCACGCCTGTTCAAACGTTTTCTCTTCAATGACGAAGATATACCTTTCGTGATGGAACTTCCTCCTTACCGCATGCCGACAGGTAAATCAATTATGATTCATATGTGGGAAAAAGCCAAGCAATATCTACACAAGATGGGGGGAGTTATCTTGATCGCTTCTATCATCATCTGGTTCTTGGGATATTTTCCTCGTCATTCGGAAAACGGAGATATTTTTGAGAAGCAGATTGCCGAAGTGGAACAGTCCGACACGAACCCGGAAGACAAAGTGGAAACCATCGCTGAACTAGAACGCCTGAAATCGATGGACCATCAGCAGAAATCCTACATTGGCCGTATCGGCCAAGCCATACAACCGATACTCCATCCACTGGGTTTCGACTGGAAGATGAGTGTCAGCCTGTTGACCGGTATGGCCGCCAAAGAAGTCGTCGTCAGCACACTGAGTGTCTTATATACAGGAGAGTCAGATGATAGCCAGGTCTTGACCGAACGATTAAAACAGGATAAAAATGCCGAGGGAGAATTGGTCTTTACACCTTTGGTCGCACTAAGTTTCATGCTCTTTGTCCTGATCTATTTCCCTTGTATCGCTACGATATCGGCCATTGTCCACGAATCCGGCTCCTGGAAATGGGGTATATTTGTAATTGTTTATACTTGCGTACTTGCGTGGTTCGTCTCATGCGTAGTCTATCAGACAGGGCACTTCTTTATGAACCTGTTTAATTAATACAACCTTTTTTATGTGGCAGGAAATAGCAGTTCTCATTATCGGCCTTATCGTCATTTTCCACATCGGAAAGAAAATTTATAAGTTCTTTACACATCCCACCCAAACGGATAATCCTTGTCAGGGATGTCCGGGATGTGCACTAAAAACAAAATCCGAAACAACCATGTCTGATTCCACCAAAAACATGTCCAACTAATCCGATTTTGATAGGGTGGTAGTGACATTTTACAAACCAAAGATTTGCACTATCTTTGCAACCGACTAAACAATAAAAAGATGTATAAGAAAATTTATTTATCAGTTATTTTAGGGGTTTTGTTCTTCATCTCGTGCAAAGACAAAAAACAATATTATGAAGAAAGTGGTACCGTGTTTCATACCCTATACACGATCAAATATGAGGCGCCCTATGCTTTAACGGATAAAATCGATGCTGAGTTGCAAAAGTTCAACCTGTCCTTAAACCCCTTCAACCCAAATTCGATCATCGCGAAAGTGAATAATAACGAAGCGGTAGAAGTGGACGAATGGTTTACGGAGGTATTTAACAAGTCGATGGAAGTCTCTCGCAATTCAGATGGTGTTTTCGATATCACCTGTGCCCCCCTGGTCAATCTTTGGGGATTCGGTTTCAATAAAAAGGATAGTGTGACACCTACCATGATCGACAGCCTCAAAACTTTTGTAGGTTACCAGAAAGTGCACCTGGAAGGTAAGAAAATCGTGAAAGACGATCCCCGTTTGCTACTGAATTGCTCCGCCATAGCCAAAGGGTATTCCTGCGACGTGATCGCTCGCCTGCTTGAAAAAGAAGGGGTGGAAAACTATATGGTTTTGATTGGTGGCGAAGTGGTAGTAAAGGGTGTCAATCAAAATGGCGTATGCTGGCGCACCGGAATCAACCTTCCGGAAGATGATCCGGACGGTATCAAAAATAATTATGACGAAATCGTCCAACTATGTAAAAAAGGTGCGATTGCCACTTCCGGCAATTACCGCAACTTTTATATCAAAGACGGTAAGAAATATGCCCATACGATCAATCCCCGTACCGGTTATCCAGCCGAACAGAGCGTGTTGAGCGCCACAATCGTTGCAAACGACTGTATGACAGCCGATGCCTACGCCACTGCATTTATGGCAATGGGACTGGAAAAAGCCCGGCAAATGGCAGATACCTTACCAGAGATCGAATATTATGTGATATATGCCGACGAGAGCGGGAAGCATCAGATTGAATTCTCAAAAGGGATGCTCCAGTATCTGCCTAAACGGAAAACAATGATAAGCTCAGATAATTCCTGATTGATTAGGTATGAAAAGAAACGTCCTGAACCAGTTCGAGTGTAAAACAGGAAAAGCGGGTGAGATTCTATGTAATACGGATGACACCGGCAACATTTTATTGTTCGTCTCTTCCGGAAAACTGGTGATCTATAATAGAAACCAGACGCCTATTGCCGATGTGAACGAGGGGTATTTTGTATTACTGCCTGCCGAAAAATCATTCATAGCGACAGCTATCACATTGACGCGACTCATACTCATGCATGCCGGTCCGCTTTCCGAAATGATAACAGACGATCCGGAATGGAATCCAGATCGTCCTGTCATACTCCCTATCTGTCCATCTTTGGCTAAAACCCTATACCTAATCGAATATTATCAAAATGAAAAGCGAAGCGAACTGAACTAACGAAGCATAGCTTTTATCAACTCGTTATTTTCCTGATGCAAACTGACACGTACCTTGTGATCGTCGCCATACTGCCAATCCATTACCGGAACATTGTTTACTAGCACTTCCGACGGGCACTGCGGAGCGTCGATCTCCAATTCGTATGTCCGTGCTTTACACATGCCGTTATACGATCCTTCCACTGGGAAAACAGTAAACTCTACTGTCCGCCCGCTCTGCTTACATTCAAAACGGGTTGCGGCAATCGCTCCGTTTTCATAATCATATGTTTTACCATCATCTTCATACATCGTATAGGAAGAGACATCTTTGGGAAATACTTTCACCATCAAGGTATCCAACGGCTTCTCCCCAATGAATTGCATATCTTTTTGGAACGGTATAATAGCCCCTTCGCGTACAAACAGCAACCCTGCACGGTTATCAGGTATCGTATGTTTGATTTCCCTCCCACCAACCAATTTTTCACCTGTCCAAAAGTCAAACCAGTTCCCTTTTGGCAAGTAGATCGAATCACTGAAGATACCGACCAGAAAACTCTGGCCGAACATATACTGGTAGATCATATCATCCGTCTTGCGATCATCAGGAAACATCAAAGGCATGGAGCGCACAATCGGCATACCGGTCTGTGCCCCTTCCAGCGCCGCCGAATAAATATAGGGCATCAACGCGTAACGCAACTTCACATAATCTCGGTACATTTTCTTTTCTTTCTCTGGGAAATAGAACGGTTGATGCAACGAATACCAACTATTGATCTGCACCCATGGCAAGAAGAGGCCGAAATGGAGGCTCTGCAGCTCCTCATCCTTATTGACATTCATCACGTCGCAAGAAGTATTGAGAAAACCGCTCATACCCAGGTTCAACTGGTCGAACAATGCCGTACGTCCACCCCCGTTATCACCACTGGTGGAAGCGCCCCAGTGCTGCGTTCCCGACCAACCGGCAGTATAATGATGCCAAGAACGAAGCCCGGTGTGTTCACGCATCATTTTATACATCTGTTTCGGTAAGAGGATCTGGTTCAGGTTATGCATTTCCTTGTCGGTATGCCCATTGTAATACTTGAAGTTCGGATGTTCGTCTATCGTGCGTGCCGGGTCCATCTTGAAACCGTCCACGCCATTGTCCACGAAGTCTTTCAGGTGATCCATCCAGTGTTCCTGCCCGGAAAGGGGTTTTCCCATCGCCTTTGCCAGCGCATCTTCCTCCGGAACGCTCAGGTCATACTCGATGCAGAGCCAAAGTCCCATGTGATAGCCCATCCCATGCAGGCGGCCGATAAGCAAACGGTGATTCTCTTTCTTCGGATAGCGCGTGGAATCCCAATAGGCTTCAGCCGAAAACTTCTGGTAGTTCCATTTCTTCTTGGTCGAAAAGTCGTAACGTTTCTCCATCCATTGCGGTTCGAGCCAGAACAAGTCGCAAGGGACGCCCGTCTCGCGGAAGCGCACGGCATCGTTCAGGATGTCGAACTGATCTTCCAGCATATTCGGACCGAAGCATAACCCGTATGCATACTTCGGCAACAGGTAAGGCCGGCCTGTGATAGCCGTATAATCGTTGATCACATCGGGCATCGAGTTACCGAACATCAGGTAGAAATCCGCTTCGTCCGTCGTATTGTAAATAAAGAAGACATCCGGCTGGTAGCTGCCGATATCGAAGAAGTTCTTTCGTGTCGTGTTGTTGAAGATCCCCCAATTTTCGGAACTGATCATAAAAGGCATCGGAATCTCAGTATGCTGGTAAGTAGTCCACATACGCAACAATTCACCCCGATGTTGAATATGGTCGCGACTGGTACTGCCACCACCATAGAAACGTTCACCGTCTTTCAGCGAGATTGAAAGGATACTGGTATTCTTGTAATCGCCGGTTTCCGCCAGGTCTTTCATGCTTCCCGGATTTTCGTCATCACCAATGATCGTACCGTTGTTGGGAACTTTCATGTCCTTGTATTTAGCATTGATCACTTCCCCCAGATCAGTACACAGCGGATCGGCAGAGGTAAGAAAGACTACTTTCTCGATAATCACCCGACCTTTCCGGTCAGAAACAGATATAGCCCCAGTCTTTTTATCGATCTTCAACCGATAAGCGCCGGTCAATATTTCAAACTGCTGTTTATTGTCTTTCAGAGAGACCTGAACCGGGTCCCAGTCCGCTTTAATAATTTCGTAGCGTTGCATCAACGACTCAGAAAAGGTTGAACGAGGAGTAACCCGAATCCGGAATATTCCATCCGTACAAACTTCCACATTCATGTTCAGCCCGTTCTGCAAACGGACATCGAATGTCTGTTCCTCCCTTGTAGCAAAAGCAGATTGCAGAATAAACAGACATACAAGCAAATAGTAGATCTTTTTCATGATACTTAAAAGTTAATATCACAAAAATACAGACTTCCTATCCACCTTACCTTCAATAAATCATCTTAAAACATGGAATTTTGTCCAATCTTCAAAACTTCTTCAACTCTTGGTAAAGCAGCCTGACCGGCAACCCCATCACGTTATAAAAACTACCGTTGATGGCTTCGACCGCTACATAACCGATCCATTCCTGTATACCATAGCTGCCGGCTTTATCAAACGGACGGTATTTATCGACATAATAGGCAATCTCATTATTATTCAGGCTGGCAAAACAAACGGCCGATGAAGCGAAGAAAGAAACCGTTTTCTCTTTTGTAGTAATACAAACACCGGTAATCACCTCATGTACACGTCCGGACAGTTTCCGCAACATGGAGATAGCGTCTTCGCGGTCTTTCGGTTTTCCTAAAATTTCACCGAAAGTCCATACGATCGTATCGGCAGTGATCAACAACTCGTCAGCCGACATGGATGGAATGTAGGCTTCCGCCTTTTTCCTAGCGATATAGACCGGAACCTCATCTGGGCGCAACGTTTTGGGAAAGGATTCGTCTATACCCGGAATCGTCTGTACTTCAAATTCGATATCCAATCCCGCCAGCAATTCGCGCCTCCGGGGAGAATTGGAGCCTAATACGATTTTATATTGACTCAAGTTTGGGAGTATGCTTTTCATTGTCTTATTTTATCAGTTTAGTTCTACCAGCCGAAAGCCTCGTCATCCATCCAGTAGCCCTGGGCTTTCATGGTTTGTTCGATTACATCGCGGGCAACGCCAGCTCCCCCGTTCTTGTGGGAAATGTATTTGGCGATACGCTTGATCTCAGGAGCCGCATCAGCGGGTGCTACCGGCAGACCGACCATTGTCATCACTTCGTAGTCAGGAATATCGTCCCCGGCATACATAACCTCTTCGGGCTGCAGACCAGTCTTTTCCAGAAAATCCCGGTAATCGTGGACTTTTACAGCACTCTTCATATATATATGGGTAATACCGAGACGCGAAAAGCGGATCTGTACCGCTTCCGTATAGCCTCCGGTAATGATGGCTACGTGATAGCCTTTCTTGACAGCGAGCTGCAAGGCATAGCCATCTTTTATATTAACGGTACGCATAGGGTCGCCATTCGGATGCAACGGGATTACATCACAGGACAAAACGCCGTCTACATCAAAGACAAAAGCCTTTATCTTACTCAGATCATAATTGATACTACTCATGTCGTGCCTCCTTATGTATGCTTTGGCTGATCAGCCGGTAAATCGACCGCATATCGGAATCCCCCAACATAGCCAAATGTTTATTAATCACATTTTCATCGTACCGGATAGCCGGACCAGTCTGTGCCACCCTCGGCGGCATCGTATGTATTTTGGCTACCGTCTCGTCGATAAGTGGCAGCAGGACATCGGCCGGTATATCCTGTTGCTCCAACAATTTAACAGCCAACGCATAAATATGGTTGGTAAAATTACAAGCAAAGACAGCCGCCAGATGCAAATTTTTACGTTTGTCGGATGACAGAAAACGGACGTTTCCCGAAAGTTTCTCCGCCAATTGTTGCAATTTACTGGCACTTTCAGACGTATTAGCTTCAATAAAAAAAGGAATCACGCTGAAATCTACCTCACGCATTTTACTAAATGTCTGCATCGGATACAAGACTCCGTAGTTGGCCGTATGGCCGCTGAAAATATCCATCGGCATACTGCCTGCCGTATGTACCCATAAACCGTCGTTCGGTCGTATACGGGTAATCACATTCGCCAAAACTGTGTCTTTTAATGAAAAGACATACAGGTCGGCATCCGTCTCTATAGCTTCAAGATCAGTTGTCCAAAGACAACCCAACCGACCGGCCAACTGCCGTGCATTTTCCGGTGTATAGCTATACACTTGCCCAATCGTCATCCCTTTGCGATGCATTTCGAGAGACAGCCGTGTCGCCAGGTTGCCAGAACCTAAGAAGATGACTTTCATGCTTCCTCCTGTTTGTTTTCAGTTGGCATACGGAAAGTTCCAAGATGTATCTTTTCCCACTGCAGATGCGATTCGTCAAACGGCTTACGTTCCTGATCCTTATATCCTATACCGATGATGGACAAGACTTCCAGTTGGTAAGGCACATCGAGCAGTCCCCGCACATACTGTGCAGCATCCGCATCGTCTTCTGTCTGCCGATTACGAATCTGGCACCAGCAGCTGCCCAATCCCAAGTCTTCGGCCTGCAATTGCATATAGATAGAGGCAATCGAAGCATCTTCCACCCAAACATCGCTTTCCATCACATTCGCCAGCACAACGACGGCCAACGCGCAATCTTTCAGAAAGGCAGCCCCTGCCGGTTTGCATGCCGACAACTTGACCAACATTTCCTTATCCTCCACAACAACAAATTGCCAGGGATTTTTCCGTTTGGAAGCAGGTGCCATCAAAGCAGCTTTCAATATCATTTCTACCTGATCCGGATTCAGTAACTGGCCTGTAAATTTACGGATACTTCTTCTGTTCTTTATTAATGTTGCGAAACTTTCCATTTATATTTTACTTTATTGATAACGAAAGAGAGAACAAAGATAGCGAGATTTTCGGTATGATAAAAGCCCCTTTTCCTCAGGTTAACCAAAGAGAAAGGAGCTTTCAGTAATCAGCAGACTTTATTCCCAGCCCCCTCCTAACGCCTTGTAAAGGTAGACCGTCGACAGCAGTTCGTCAAGCATCGCCTTGTTCAGACTGAGTTGGGCGTCAAGCAAACCACGCTGGGCATCAAGAACGTCCATATAGCTGGTGACACCGTTGATGTATTGCAATTGTGCCAGCTGAAGGTAAGTATCGGCAGCATTGAGCAATTTCTCGTATGACATGCGAACCTCCTTCGCCTTGCGGATTGTGACAATTGCATTGTTGACTTCCTTAAAAACACCGAGCACGCTCTTCTGGTAATTATATACTTCCTGCTCATAGCGAGCACGGGCCGCCTTCAGCTTCGCTTTATTCTTACCCATAGCAAACAACGGTTGCAGCAAATCGCCAGCAAGGAACCAAGCAGGACTCTTAATGAAATTCGTCAGTTCTTCGTTTTCAAAACCCAAATTACCGGTCAGGCTGATCTTTGGGAAAAGATCGGTTTGGGCCACCCCTACCCTAGCATTCGCTTCACGCAGTTTCTGCTCGGCTTGCCGCATGTCCGGACGCCGTTCTAGCAAGGAAGAAGGCAAACCGACCGGCAATGTCTCCAGCAAATGCTGTTCACGTAAAGGCAATCCACGCGGGATATCCCCCGAATACTGTCCAAGCAGGAAAGCAAGGTCATTCTCCTTTATTTTGATCTTCTGTTCAAGCGAAGGAAGCAAGGTCTCCGTACGTGCCAGTTCCACCTGTGCCTGGCTATAGGACGTCTCGGAAGTCAGACCACCTTCAAAGCGCAGTTTGGCTAAGCGGACGCCTTCGCGACGGGCAGCCAATGTATGGCGTACGATATCTTGTTCCTGATCGAGTGCACAAAGTTCATAATAAGCAGCAGCCACTTCCGCTACCAATGTCATCTGCAAGGCGTGACGTGCTTCCACCGATTGCAAATAGGCGGCAATTCCCGCTTCGTTTGCCCAACGAAGATTCCCCCACAGGTCCAATTCCCACGAGAGAGCCAGTTTGGTTCCGTATTCAGGATCGGGTTTTGGGTTATCACCTCCGTAATTCAAGCGTTCTTTCTGTCCATAAATCCGGGCTCCTATTTCCGGGAACTGATCGGCAAAGGTGATCCGTTTCGAAGCGATCATCTCCTTAACCTTCGCAGCAGCGATCTTCATGTCTTTATTATTATCGAGAGCGATGGTAATCAGACGCTGCAAAGTCGTATCGACATACAGGCTCTGCCAAGAGATGCTGTCTATCGAAGCAGTATCCGCTCCTGCCACAATCTCTTCCGGAAGATCCAGTTCCGGGCGAGCGTACTTCTTGCCGATCTTGCAGGAAGGAAGAGCCAACGCAAGGGACAGGACTATGAATATATAGATATTTCGTTTCATTGTAATTATTTGCTTATTGTTCGATGAAGAATACGTTCCATTCTGACTTTACCTTTTATCTTGTAAATCAAGACAAAGAAGAAAGGAACCAAAACGATCCCGACTGTGATAGCAACTAGCATCCCGAAAAACACACCGGTACCGATACTGTGGCGTGAAGCAGAACCCGGTCCGCTTGCCAATACCATCGGAAGCATACCCAGAACAAATGCCAATGAGGTCATCAGGATCGGACGAAAACGCATTCGCGCGGCATGAAGGGCAGCCTTGACAACCTCAACTCCGGAATCGACCTGTATTTTGGCAAACTCGACGATCAAGATCGCATTCTTTGCAGCCAAACCAATCAACGTCACCAAGCCGATCTGGAAATAAATGTCGTTGTGCAGGCCCGTCACCCATATTCCGAGATAAGCTCCCAGTGCTGCAACCGGCAATGAAAGCAGTACTGCGATCGGTACGATCCAGCTTTCATATTGGGCGGCTAGGAAAAGAAAGACGAAAAGAAATACCAGCGCCAACACGAATCCAGTCTGTCCACCGGCCTTTTTTTCCTGATAGGAAAGTCCGCTCCATTCCAGCCCGATATTCTCAGGCAGATGCTCGCGGGCAATCCGCTGCATGGCGGCCATTGCTTCGCCAGAACTATATCCAGGAGCGGCAACAGCACTAATAGCAGCTGTCGTAAACATATTAAAACGTTTGATCGTTCCCGGTCCTGTTGTATAGCTGGTCGTTCCTAGGGCTGTTAACGGAACCATCGAACCGTTCTGTGCACGGACAAAAAACAGGCCAAGATTATCACGCGTTGCACGATATGGTGCCTCCGCCTGAATATATACCTTATATATACGGTTGAACATGTTGAAATCGTTCACGTAGACGGAACCTAAATAAGCTTTCATAGTTGAGAAGATATCCGTCAACGGGATGCCGAGAAACTTCGCGCGGTCGCGGTCTACATTGAAGTAGAGCTGCGGAATCTCCGACTGCAAGGCTGAGGACACACCTGTCAGTTCCGGCGCTTGTGATGCATAGAGCATAAAAGTGTCGGTAGCCGCCACTAAGTTTTCCCAACTGGCATCACCACGGGCCTCAAGTTGCATTTCCAAACCTCCGCTCTCTCCTAACCCTGGAATCACAGGAGGACGGTTCAGATAGGCCAATATCTCCGGATAATATAAGAACTCTTTACGGCATTGTTCCATTACATCTTCCACCCCCATGTTGGAAGATTTGCGTTCCTCCCAAGGCTTCAGAATAACGGTCAGGGTAGAACGGCTCTGCGAAGTTCCGACACGTGCGCTGCTACCGGTCACATTTTGCACATATGCGACAGCCGGCAGACTCTCAATGAAAGCAATAGCTCGATCTGTAACTTTACGCGTACGTTCCAGAGTCGCCCCTTCGGGCATCACCAGTTCGACAGTAAAGAACCCTTGGTCTTCTTCAGGGATAAAGCTGGTCGGGATTACCCGATTCAGCACAAAGATGAACACGATTACCATTCCGAAACCGGCTAGGATGCGCCTTGGATTCCGAATCGCTTTTTCCAGTAAATGACCGTATTTATTATTTCCTTTGGTCAACCAAATATTGATTTTACGGAAAACAATATTCTTTTTCTTCCTGTTCGGACGTAGAATAATCGCACACATGGCAGGGCTCAACGTCAATGCCACGACTGTGGATAACAGTACGGAAACTACGATCGTAATGGAGAACTGACGGTACAAAGCTCCAGTAATTCCGCTCAAAAAGCTAACAGGAACAAACACGGCCGCCAACACCATAGAGGTAGCGATTAAGGCTCCCGACAATTCGTGCATGGCTTTATGAGTAGCCTCGCGTGCCGTCAGATGTTCTTCATGCATCAAACGTTCCACGTTTTCCACCACAACAATAGCATCATCCACTACAATACCGATTGCTAGAATCAAGCCTAACAAAGTCAACATATTGAGTGAGAACCCCATGATCAGCATAAAACCGAATGTTCCGATTAGAGAGATAGGAACAGCAATTGTCGGGATCAAGGCCGCACGCCAATTCTGCAAAGACAGGAATACCACCAATACGACCAAGAACAGAGCTTCAAATAAGGTTTTATATACCTCGTGGATAGACTGCGATATATATTCGGTTGCATCGAAAGGAAACTTATATTCCAACCCTTCTGGAAAATTCTGGCTGATTTCTTTCATCGCTTCCTTTACATTCGTAGCTACTTCCAGTGCATTGGCTCCCGGCAGCATATAGATAGCAAGTATAGCCGCATTTTTTCCATTCAGTCCACTTTCTGTCGAATAAGAAGAGGCTTCAAGCGAAACTCTTGCCACATCACGAATACGGACAATAGAGCCGTCTGGGTTGGCACGGACTACAATATCTTCGAACTCCTTTACCGTAGACAAACGTCCTCTGGCAGTAACAGGCAAAGTGATATCGACATCCAATACTGGTTGTTTTCCCAACTCACCGGCTGCAGACTCGCTATTTTGCTCTTTCAGTGCATTTTGCAAGTCCTTTACTGTCAACCCCATATTCGCCAAACGATCCGGATAAACCCAGATCTGCATACCGTAATAACGGCTACCGACATTCGAAACACGGCCTACACCGGGAATACGACGCAGTACATCCAGCACGTTAATAGTCGCAAAATTACTCAAATAGATTTCGTCGAAACGAGGATCATCCGAAAGTAGACTCAATGTCATCAACTGACTGGCTGATTGTTTTTCTACCGTAATGCCGTTCTGCACAACGTCTGCTGGCAAACGAGACTCCGCCAGTTTCACACGGTTCTGGATCTCTACTGCCGAAAGGTCTGGATTCGCATTCACATCGAATGTTACAGTGATAGTCAGACCTCCCGAATTAGAGCTACTGCTTTGCATATAGATCATACCCGGCGTACCGTTCAACTCCTGTTCGATAGGAGTCGCAACAGCCTGCGATACCGTCATGGCACTTGCACCTGGGTACGAGGCGCTAATTTTAACAACCGGTGGAGTGATCTGTGGATACTGGTCCACCGGCAACATCACCAACCCAATAATCCCGACAATAACAATTACCAAAGAAAGCACTGTCGAGAAAACGGGGCGATCTATAAAGAATCCCGGTTTCATTCCTCTTCCTCCTCTGCCCTTAATGCTTCAATCGCTTTATCGTCACCCGCTTGTATCGGCTGTACCAACATTCCGGGAACTAACTTATGATAGCCTTCTATTACGACTTGTTCATTTTCACCCAATCCACGTTCTATAACAATGTTGTTTCCGATTTCCGGCCCAGTCTGCACAAAACGCTTTTCTGCTACATTATCCCGGCGGACTACATAAATGAAAGCTCCTCCTTTCTCTATGGAAATAGCCTTACGGGGAACAACAATCGCACGTTCACGGACATCCAGCAAGAGTTTCACTTTTGTGAACTGCCCCGGGAGAAGTTTCTGGTTCGGATTGGAAAGTTCAGCACGCACCCCGAATGTTCCAGTCTGCGGATCGACAATCGGATCGGCAAAATCCACTATCCCTTTAACAGGGTATTCGGAATCATCGGCTAAGGTAACTGTTACGGTCGGTTGCCAGGAGCGGGACGTGTCCTGCTCTCCGAATTTAATATTACGACGTTCGGCACGCAGATAATCTAATGCAGTCATTTTAAAGTCTACTAAAACAGTATCACTCTTTACTACAGCTGCCAATTTGGAGTTTACACCGGGACCGACCAAGGCACCAACATCCACAAAACGTTCGCTGATATATCCGGCCAGCGGAGAGGTTACAGTCGTATAACTCAATTCAAGTTGTGCCTGATCCAGATCGGCTTTACTCATGGCAATATCCGCCTCTGCATCTCCTAACGATGCTAATGCATTGTCCAAATCCAATTGGCTGGCAGCATGCTGCTCGTACAAAGGCTGCAAACGTTCTACATCGCGTTTAGCTTTTGCAGCTTGTGCTTCGTTCTTTTTCAGCTGTGCTTTAGCTTTCTCTACCTTTGCCTTATAAAGAGCCGAATTAATAATGAAAAGAGGTTCATTCTGCTTAACTTCCTTGCCTTCCACAAACAACATTTTTTCCAGATAACCCTCAACACGGGCATGTATCTCCACGAATCGAGCTGCCCGAATGCGTCCGACATATTCACCAAAGATCTGTACATCTTCCTTTGCCGGTTTATCAACAATCACGAGAGGCCTCAAAGGTTCATCCTTATGTCGGCATCCTGTTGCTAACACTATCAAGGCTAAAAACACAGCCCCTTTAACCAATCTTTCTCCTACCATCTTCTAATATCTATAATTGACATTTAAACTTGCTATATATCTATCTCTAAATTAAGGCATGAAATAATCGTACCATTGTTTCAATCGAGATGCTAAAAAACATTATACAGCTTATTTATAACATAATACCATCTATACAAAATAGCTTGTTACCTAAATCACAATCCATATATGTAGAATTATTCCACATTCTTCCTAAAAAAATCCCCAATTATGACACCAAAACGCTACCCTATACCAAACAGTCCTCCGGAAAGAATCCTTCAACATATAAAACAGAAAAAGGAGTCAGCCTTACGACTGACTCCCCCCTCTTAGAGAACTTTCGCTCTCACTCCTAAAAAAACGGCGGCTATCTACTCTCCCACTTTT